>ENA-ORSA01000011-ORSA01000011.1-human-gut-metagenome-genome-assembly--contig:-NODE-11-length-231329-cov-10.203032_pt1 | contig 231329 bp, 180 predicted proteins | sample MGYA00242179_ERZ509142 | MGnify/ENA primary metagenome ERZ509142 (study PRJEB26280, sample SAMEA2338659) | human gut metagenome | biome: human gut; feature: human-associated habitat; material... | reverse complement strand
GCAATATCATTGTCTCCGAGGCGGTGGAGGATTTTGTTGACCCGGAAGCCGAAACGACTACCGAAGATTGAGTATGAATAATTCCGAGATACAAATACAGTTCCCGCAGCCTGGTCAATGGGATGAATTCATTTTGACGCCCATTTATCAGGATTCGGGAGGTTATAGACCTCCGGCCCGCTATACGCAGGACGAGATTCCGGCGGAGCAGGCTTCGGCCATGCAGGCCGTAGTTGCCGCTCTGGTGGGACTGGGAGAGGATTGGCAGGCGGTTCAGGTATGGGCGCGGCTGGATCATGTTCTTGCCAGTTGGCCTATTTCGGAGGATGGGCCATTTGAAATGGCGGAGGCCATATCATTGACTGTTGAGGCGGTTAATGAGCAAGGGGGACGCCGAATTTTCACCCCGGCCCAATACCAGGAGTTCACAATCAAGGATCCCGCCGCCGTGGCGTTTTTTAAGCATTTCACTACTAAATAATATGAGCACGAATAAAGAAAAAGTGAGTTGGCTGACTGGTCTCCTGACCGGTTGGGGTATTAAAGAGAGTTGGGCAAAAGTCATTGCCGGAGCTGTGATTGGGGCCCTGGTTGCCGCGGGGATTCTGACGCAACCCGGCTGCGCTCATTCCGTGGATGTCTCCCCGAACCGCACCGAAGTATGCAAGGACGGCTCCTGCCTCGTCATTGAGCAGGGGCATATCTCCTATTCACAGGCGCAACCCGAAACGGACGTTCCGCCCGTTGTCCAACCCCTTAAAAAGTGAGGCCATGACCGGTTCCTTTGTCAACGTGTCCTTGCTGGGGGCCAATGCCGTGTCCGTGCTTGCATCCGTCACGGCGGGCAACCCCTTTTTGGAGTACATTCAAAACGGGGCCAGCGTGGCCGCGGTCATGGGAATTTTTCTGTGGCGGGAAATGAAACGGGCGGAACGTTATGAGCGGCTCTATGATGACGAACGCAAAAAACGCATTGATGCGGAAAATAAGTGTTCCGGCTGTGAGTTCGTCCGCAAGGCGCATGAAGAATTCCTGGACAACAGGGACTAGTTCCAACTATTTAACAATTAAATAATTATATGATTATCAAAGAATATCAGGAATTCAAACCCGTTCAGCGCGCCCTGGGGCTGAAAACGGATGGTTTGCCGGGGCCTAAAACGCTGGCCGCCGTAGCTCTGAAATTGCGCTGTCATGAAATATGGTCCGCGGTCCAGGCCGCCGTGAACGTGACGCCTGACGGCATCCCCGGCCCTGCCACGGCCCGCGGCATTGCCGCCGCCCTGAACATTGCCCTGCCCCGGTCCTGGCCTTCCCAGGCAACCGTCCGGGCCGGCCTTTCCATTTTTGGCCGCCCTGGGGATGAAAGCAACCTTGTCTCTATCGTCCCCCCTTATCCTTTATATTATGAGGGACGGCCCGTGAAAACGATCCGTGTGCATCAGGCGATTGCCCAGGACGTTCAGGCGGCCCTGACGGAAGTCCTGGACGCGTATGGCCTGGACCGGATCCGCGCGCTCCACCTGGATCAGTATGGCGGATCCTACAATGACCGCAGCACGGCGGGCGGCAAAAGCAAGAGCATGCACGCCTGGGGAATTGCCCTGGACTTTGACCCGGAACGGAACAGTTATTCCTGCAAGGCCCCCCATGCCGGGCTTTCCCGCCCGGAGTGTGAAGAGTGGTGGCAGATTTGGGAAGCCCATGGAGCCGTTTCCCTGGGCCGTGAACGGAATTATGACTGGATGCACCTTCAGTTTGCCCGGCTGTAAATGCCGGTGCTGTGAATACCGGCAAAAAGAAAGGCGCCCTCACAAACGGGGGCGCCTTTTGTTATTTGGTTAAAACGGCTTCCGGATTCCGTTCCAGGATCTCCAGGAGTTTAGCGGCGGCTCCTGATGGGGTACGTTCACCGCTTTCCCATTTTTTCAGGGTAGATATGGAGGTTCCCAGGAGTGCGGCAAATTCTTTCTGGCCCATGTCCAGGGATTGGCGCAGTTTAGCAACCTTGTTTTTTGCAATCCAATTCCGCCGGGATCCCGGAACAACCACCCGGATCCCCCTGGCGGGAAGATCATCCCCCAGCGCGTCCAGTAAAGCTTCTTCCGCCTGATCCAGTTCGGCATTGACTTCTTCCACGGTTTGACCGCTTACACAGGGATAAGGGGTAAGCTCCGGGAGTTTCCCCAGATATTTCCCGTCCTCGTCGGACCAGTAAATGATTCTCGTGTAGTGTTCTTTTGTTTTCATCATATGTTCTTTCTAATTTTTGTCAGGGATGAGAGTGGAGGAAGGGTTATTCACCCTTCCTTTGTTTTTTGGCTTGCTCTGTCAGGCGTTTCACGGCTTTTTCCTGGTAGTGGTCGGCATCGTCCCCCAGTTGTCCGCTAAGGACCCATGACAGGGAACCCAGCTTGAACACCCGGTGGGAGCCTTTACCGGGGAATTCTTTGAAACCCGCTTTCAGGAGGTCTTGCCTCAACTCTCGTTTCTTCCTTGGCATGAGTACAGATTAGTACATTGTGTTCCTTTTATCAAGAAAAAAGAACACTATGTAAACTTTTTTATTTTCATCGTAAAAAAGGCCCCGACTGATGGAACAGCCGGGGCCGATTGTTTAAAAGATGTTCGGCAATCAATACGCCTTTACTGTGCCCTTTCTTCCGGATTTGTCAAAAGGTGTGTTTTATATGAAATCTTGTACTATAACTTAGTAAAATGGAACACCAGAATAATAGTATTACCAATTTAACAAAATATTGGTAAGTAATCTAACATTAAAGAATATTCCTTATCTTCCCATTCAGAATTTATTATTTCCGGACCGTTTTCGCACTTTTTAGCATAGATAATTTTTATATCCTGTCTCTTTTTTATCTTATCAGACATCCTAAGATCTTGGTACCATTGCCTAAGATCCATTTGTTCACGAGGGAAATTAACACCTATGATCAATCCAGTAAGATATTTCATCATGTGACTAAAATATAAATTTCCACGTTCATCTTTGTAAATTGCTTCCTCTACAGGAACAATCATACGTTCCTCCTGTTCCTCTTTCCACTTTAGATCTTTCGTTGTAAATAATTCCTCTAATTTACCAAGAGGAATAGCATTTGATAATGGTGTTTTATTAATACCAGCTTTTTCACCTTGCTTGTAAACGACAGGCCACTGAACCTTAAAATCATCATAACGAACAGGATAAAGGCGCCCCAAATAAGAAGATGCATCTTCAGGAAAACCAACAATATGAGAATATCTTACTCCATTTTGACACCTCAAGGAAACATTACAGCTAAAAACAAGGCACACTCCGTGCCCTTTATCAGCATATTTTTCCCATAGATGATTAGAAGTACATAAATTAGAAAAACAAAGAATCCGGTACGGTAAATTTTCAAGATCCCAATTTCCCTCATAACCTTCAGGAATCCACTCTTCAAGATCATTTGTATTAGCTACATCCGTTCCTTTCAACTGCCATTCTGTAAGAATTTTTTTCGTTATTTCCCATGACTGATATAAAAAAAGGTTTATTTTTCTTGGTCTCATTATAAGGTTAACAAATTCATCCCAATATTCGGGATAAATTTCTTCATCAGAAGCATACCAATAAAGAAAATATGGTATGTTAAGCTGTTCTGCAAACCATTCTTCGTTATGTCCTTGTCGTTTTAACCATTCTTTAATCTCTTGTTTTGTTGCCATAGTTATGATTTTTTCAACATTTGCGGCGCAGATTTCCGGAAGGCCTTTTCCTCATTCTCATAAAGAAGGAATTTGAGGGCAGGTACTCTTTCTCCATCCATTTCAACATGTCCGTTTGGAATCGCTTTTATTTTTAACAACGTGTCTTTTGTGATGCCCTTTTTCGGAATTCCTAAAACAATATATTTGACGCTTGTGTGTTCATGGACGCAATTTCCATCATAATAAGAATAAGGATGTACCAGGATTCCATTTTTATAAGTTCCATATACGGCCAGCTGATAATATTCGGAACGGTTTAATTCATTCAAGAAACCACGCAATTTTTCCTTTGTCTGTTCTTTTTCTTCAGCCTGTTTTTTCTTTTTTTCCAATGCTTTCTCTTTCAGAGCTTCCATCTTAGCCGTTTCCCTGGAAATCGTTTCCGGAGTGATGCCAAGCGCAGCTTGATGTTCCGGAGCCAGTTTTGATATAGAAATGCTTTTCGTTCCCTCGTCATGACTGATTTTTGCTGTCAGGCCGCCTTTATAGGAAACAGTAGCGTTCTTGTAAGTGTCATTACCGATAGTCAATGTTGGAATAGTCACATTTCCTGCAATGGCAGGAAGAGCCAAACAGGACGCTATCAGTACAGAAAACAGATCTTTTGTCATGCGTTCGTGATAGCATAATATGCCGTTTTCTGTCCAGAAATAACATTTTTCTGTGGTTTTTGGTTGCTAATAGAAAAGAAGACCGTTAATGAAAAATAGTTATGATTACGGTGACTTTGCCATTTGATGAAAATGATCCCATGTATGCGCGGAATTGCGGGAGCCGGAAAACGGATGTCTATTTATTTGAGATCGCCGGGTATGCGCTAGCTTGTGACATGGGCGGCGTTTCTCCTAATGCGGAACATATTCCTGATACCATTAAGGGATTGACGCGCGTCAGAAAAGAAGAAGGAGCATCAAACGTATTATTTGCCCTGAAGGAAGGGAAAACCGCACGGGAAATTGGGGAGCTTGCTCTTGACATGATCAGGAAGCGGAATGACATTGAGACGGAAACGGAATATTTATTCTATTACAACCATTTATGGGTAAACATGCTTCGGAATTTCTTCGTTTTCGCTGGTGAAGAAAGCGCAACACGGGAAAACATGTCCTATTTAGCGCAATTTTTACCGGACGAAAAATTTGCATGGTACCCTTTCAACGCAATGCGGCGCATGTTCACCGCGTATTTTGAGAATGAAGGGAACCGTTTGCGGCTTCTGCTTTTTCTTAGATCCCTGTGCCGTGGGAGTGTGCTCGCGCTTTCTTCTTACCATGTGGAAAAACAGCTTCAGGGAAATTATGAAGAAGAAAATTTCCCGGCCTTCAGGCGTACATGGTGCCAATTTACGGGCAAGTCATCAACAGGGCCGCGAAAGAACCTTGAAAAGATTGTGGAGATGTTGGGCGGGGGGGTTGTCGGGAAAGGTGCCCGTCCTGATTTGCTGATCTGGTGTGAAGAAGGGTCTCCTTCTTACAAATATGATAAGATTGGCGGGAAACTTGCTCATGCCTTTGAACCCGATTCAGGCACGCTTGTCATTCCAGAAGAAGTTTTCTGGAAGGAAGCAGAAAAGGAAACAGGAAAGACTAAGGAACAGATTCTGGAAGAGGTTAAGGGATAACTAAAAATTTGAAAAGGCCGGCTTCTTTCCCTGATGCCGGCCTTTTTTATGCCCAGATTCAAAAGCGGTCATGCGTTGTCGTCTGGCTCTTGGGGGCGCGGCATGGGTGGGGTAGAATCCACGACGGATTGAAGAAGGTTGCGGATATACCTTTCCGCGGCGGCATAGTCATTTTGGTCAATGTCCGGAGGAAGAAGGGCGTTCCATTCCTCCGGCGTCAACCGGACAGAAAATGTAATAATATCATCATAATTAACTTTTTTAGTTTTGATGGTCTGATGAGGGGTCATCAAATTCTGTATATACGCAAGCTTCGCTTTTGGTATTGGTATAGGTGAATTTGGCGCCAGCCAGTTATTTACGGTGTGAATGCTGACAAATAATTGATCAGCCAACCATTTTCGATCCTTTTTGATACTTTTTAGCCAATTTTTGATGTCCGAGACAGATAAATCCATACCCATTGATTACTAAAATAGGTATTCCATGTCAACGCGGGAAGTTGATTTTGCTAAAAATAGCAATTTCCGATTGACGCATTATTACTTTTTTAGTAAATCGTTTTCCAGCCATGAATAATAAACTTACAAAAAATAGTGAGATCACAATAACTGTCCCGGCACTAACGTTTGGAACTCTCGCCATTCAGGCCGCGCAGGCGGGCATAGATATTTCCACGTTGCTAACTAGGGAAGCATTAGCCCGGCAAGGGCGGAATAATGTCCCGGCGGCAGCATTGCCCCCTGTTCCGGCCCCTGTGCCCGTAACATGTCCGGCGCCGGCAATGTTCCCTACTCCTTCCCCCGTAGTGGTCAACGGCGCGGATCCTGACCTGAATTTGAGATAAACAACCGATTGCAAACCATGAAAACAAATACAGCATTCAATCCGGACACCCCTGGAGGTGGACGGAACATCAAGATCGCGGACGACATCATCAAAAACGTTATCAACACGGCGCGGGAACTGGTGGAAGGTCTGCCACGTGTGCAGCTGGAAGCGTTGGCCGGGTCGCTGGTTACGGAAATTCTTCTGGCCCAGGGCCTGGGATGCTCTGAAATCCCCCTGAAGAATCTGGAACAAATGATGGGGATGGCCGGAGTTTGTACGAAATGTGAAATGCACTAAAAAACAATGGAAAAAGAGGAACTTGAAAGCGTGGTGGCCGTGGGGAACGTGCAAACGGCTGGGGATCAGATCAAATATCTGCCCCGTTTCTGCCGCCTGTACGATCTGCCAAAAACGCCGGGCCTGTTCCTGCCATCCAGCGCCCCCAGCAAAGAAACGCTGCGGAGCTGGCGCAACAACGGAACGCTGGTCATGGTGAAAATAGGATCGTCCCTGTTTGTGGATCTCCACATGACCTTGAAAAAGAATAAAATAAAACTCGGAGTGCTTAACAGTTAGCATTTTTTATGAGCAACAAATATGCCGCATGGTATTTGCGCGTGCAGGTGAAGGATCTGGAACAGCTTCCCTTTCATCCGCCGGCGGAAAATGAGGCGGGGGAAGGCTTGCCCGCTGATTTTCCGCGTGAGGAATTCACGGAGGATCAGCTTGTGCTGCTGGATGAATACTACCACGCCAAGCGGGAAGACGTGGTAAAACAGTTTTTCCGGCTGCTGCGCGTCCATCCCGGCAGCATGGATTTGACCCTGTGGCATCTGGCGCTTAATGCCGGCATCCTGGTCAAGCTGCTTGGGATAGGGGATCCCCGCTCGTTTACCTGGCGGGAACTATGTGACCGTTTGGGCGTGGGGGAAGATGTACTTTACAGGCACAAAAAAGAAATCCTGCGTCTTATTGATGAAATAAAGAAATAACCGTTCATCTTTTATGAAAACATATATCAAAGAACGCCCCATCCCCTTTTCTGCGGATATGGTGCGGGCGCTGCTGCAAGGCTGGAAAACACAAACCAGCCGCACGCGGGGCCTAGAACGTTTCAATGGGTGGCCGGACTGGAAAATCCCCCTGTGGGAAGATGCCTGGGAACTATGTCATTTCACGGAAGAAGAGCCTGGAATCTGGCGCGCCGTTTTCCAGGATCCGCGCGGGGAATGCCCGCCTGGGCTGGATCCTGTAGTGAAATGCCCTTATGGGAAGCCGGGGGAACGGCTCTGGGTTCGGGAACCCTGGAAAGTAGGGCTGTTCCTGCCATGGGGCGGCTTTGAAGTGGAATATCAGTCTGACGGGGCGCGGAAGGTATGCCGCCCGGTTCGAGGACATGCGGACGCCTGGCTGGAACGCCTGAAAGAACAAAGCCTGGGAGACTGCCGGAAAGCGGGGGTAAAGCCCTGGCTGGACAGATCTGTCTTGCGGCGGCGTCAGGCCATGTTCCTTCCCCGTTGCGCCTCCCGGATTCTGCTGGAAATAACTGATATTGAGGTCAGGAAACTAAAATCCATCACCGCCGAAGAAGCCCGTGCGGAAGGAATTGAAGCCATTTTTTACGATGAAGAAACGTCCTCCACCGGTTGGAAAAACTATCTGGAACCGGAAAGCATGTGCATCCGCGCCAGAGATTCTTTTTTCACGCTGTGGGATCGTCTGCACGGCGCCGGGGAAGCGGAAAAGGATCCCTGGGTGTGGATGATCAAATTTAAGGTATTGGAATTTAAAGGAATAATAAAATGAAAAAAACATATACGCTTATTGGAGTAATTCATGATCCGGGGGATGAAGATTATTGCCTGCGGCTCAATGAAACCGGGTACATGTTCAACATTCTGATCACAGACCGTAAACATATCATATCGCTAAATATCAACTTGAAAACATGTGATATTCGTACCGCCCGGAAGAGAAGGAACAATATATATAAAGCGTTGTACGGGAAAGAATTTACCCTATGAAAAAAATAAAACTGACTCCTGAACAGAAAGATATTCTCAAGTGCGGAGAAGACGCCGGGGGAATGAAGGACTGGACAGGAAACAAAAGGACGTTGGGATCCACGATTGGTGCATCCAGTCACACCCACGAAGATCGGCAACGGGAAGATTATTACGCCACCGATCCGGACATGGTGCGGGATCTACTCAACGCTGGCGCGCCTATCCGTCAGCGGGTATGGGAACCGGCCTGCGGTGCGGGACATATTGTTAATGTCCTGCGTGAACATGGGTACGAAGTGTACGCAACCGATATTGTTGACCGGGGATGCCCTGATTCCTGCCTTCAAGATTTTCTTTGGGAGTTTGACGGCGCGCCTATGGGGGACGTGGACATCATGACCAATCCGCCCTATGCAATGGCCCTTGAATTCGTTAAGCGCGCGCTTCAGCTTGTCAAGCCTGGCGCCAATGTTTGGATGCTTCTGCGTCTTCAATTTTTAGAGGGACAGGCCCGGCGATCCCTGTACAATGTGACGCCTCCCGCGGATGTATGGGTATTTTCCAAACGCCGAACCTGTGCCAAAAATGGTGTTTTTTTCCGTTCCGGCGGGGGGGTCGCGTTCGCATGGTTCCATTGGATTAAAGGTTGCAACAAACAAACGGTTGTCAAATGGTTATGAAAGCCGTAATGCGATATTTAGGAGGAAAAAACCGATACGCGCGGGAAATCATTGAACACTTCCCGCCGCATTGCTGTTATCTTGAACCGTGCGGCGGATCCGCCGGCGTCCTGCTGAATAAGCCTCTTTCCGCGGTGGAAATTTATAATGACCTGGACGGAGAAGTGGTAAATTTTTTCCGAGTATTGAGGCACGGGAAGGCCGGGAAACTTATTGACGCTATCCGCCTGACGCCTTACAGCCGGGAAGAACTGAACCATGCCCGTCCAGTCAAGGATCCCGTGGAGCGTGCCCGCCGTTTTTTGGTGCGCTCCTGGTTCGGCATTGCCAATGACGCATTCCGGGACGCTTCATCCGGCTTCCGGGTGAGCCGGAACCGTCAACCCACGGTGGCCGCTGACTGGAAAAACCTTCCGGAAACGCTGGAAAAGGCCGTTGAACGGCTCCGGAACGTGTACATTGAACAACGGGACGCCCTGGAACTGATCAAACTGCATGACGGCCCGGAAACCCTGCATTTCATAGATCCGCCCTACCTGAAAAGCACGCGCACCCGTGAAGGAGCCTACACTCACGAATTCACCGATACACAACACCAAGACCTGTTGCGGCTGGTGCTGGATTGCCGGGGGAAAGTGGTGTTGTGCGGGTACGACAACGCACTTTATAACAGCGCCCTTTCCGGCTGGTGCAAGGTCAGCTACGGAGCCCGCGCCGGCATGGGGAAAAAACGGGTGGAATGCCTGTGGATGAACTATCCTGACCAACTTTCACTTTTTAATTTTCACGCATGAAATCACACAAGGAACTTGCCGAAGAAATTTTAGGCTATCCAATCGGGGAAGACGGGTGCGCCCCCTGCCCCGGCGCCGCGCTGCATACAAAGCAAAGCAGGCCGCGGGATTGGCGAATCTGGTTTGACGGCGAAGGAAAACCGCATGAATATTGCTTCCATCAATCCTGCCAGAGCGCCCGTGACGACTTCATGAGAGTGCTTTACCGGGCTATCAGCGCGGAAGAACGAGGGGCCCGCAGCACCCGCAAGGCCACCCCCAAATACCAGCGGCCCCTGCCCCCGGCGCCCAAGGCGCGAAAGGTAAAAGCGGAAGAATTGAATGAAGATCTGGCCCTTGCGCTGGCGGGCCGGGTGGAGGAAGAAATCACCTTCGACTGGCTGAGGGATCATAGCCCGGTGGAAATCCCCGGCAATCCCCGCGCCTGGGGGGAACTGCTGCTGAATGAACTTTATCCCGCCGGCGCGCGGATCCTGGTATTCACGGCCTTTGCCTCCCAGGGGCAATATATGTATATCGTGAAGGATGGCGTTTACAAGCTGGGGCGGAAACCCGGCGTGGAGCCCGTGAAAGCCCCGCGCCTGCCTGCCGGCGGGGATGCCGGCGTCTGGTACTTAACGGCGCCCGTGACGGGCAAATGGGAGCCCAACCCCGGCAAGCGGGATGCCATGGGAAATTTGATGCCGGGGCGGCGGCATGCGGCCTGCTGCACGTCCTTTCCCTTCCTGGTCCTGGAAAGCGACGTTCTGACCGCGGACGTATGGCTGAAAATTCTGGTGCAGCTTGCGGATCCGATTGTGGCCGTTTACACCAGCGGCGGGAAATCCGTCCATGCCCTGGTGAAAATTTCCGCCGCCACTCCGGAAGAATTCAACGCCATCAAGTCAGAATACGTCTTGCGGCTGTCCGCCGTGGGAGCGGACGCCGCGGCCATGACGCCTGTGCGGCTGTCCCGCCTGCCCGGCTGCATGAGGCACGGAGCCACCGGGGAAAACGGAACCTATTCCAGGTATGACCAACCGCGCCTGCAGGAATTGCTTTATCTGAACCCCGGCGCGGTCCACGGCGTTCCCATCCTGACCATGCCCGCGCGGCAACCGAGAAAGGCAGCAAGATCATGAGTGATTTGACCACCGCGCAAATATTAGGTGCGGCCCCCGTAATGGTGGACGGACGCCCCAATATCCGCACCAACCAGCAAGTGAGCCTGATCGCCCAGGCGGTAGCGGACAACCTGCCAAGCGGCGCCCTGTACCGGTATCATGACGAGTATGTGACCATCAGCACCATCAAAAGCACCAACCAGGACGGGGAGACAACAACGGAACTAGAAAAAAGGCCCATGGATCCCCGGCGCTTTACAACGTGGATTGAACAATACATGACTTTTTCCGCCGGCCCGGAAGATCCGGTGGAAAGCATGGGGAAAAATATGGCGGAATTGATTCTGGCGAGTGATTATCTACGGGCAGCCGTTCCGGAAATTGCGGAAATCATGCCCGTGCGCCTGCCCGCCTGGGGCGTGGGGCCCAAGGGGGAACGCTTCCTGCGGATCCTGCCCGCCGGCTATGATCCGGCCACGCGCATCTACAGCGCGGAAACCGTGGCATGGGACGCCAACAAGGTTTGGCCGGTGGCCGCAGTTCTCCGGGCCATGAATAAGGCCCTGGCATCCTTCCCATGGGCGGAAAAAGCCGCCGGGCCTATCACGCATATCCGTTCCGCGTCCTGCTTCATGGCGTATATGCTGGGGCAGTTCTGCCGCCACCTGATCGGGCGACAACCCATGATCCTGATCATAGGCAACCAGCCGGGGACGGGTAAAACGCTGCTTGCCAAATTTGCGCTGGGACCCATTTATGGAGTGCCGAACGCCACGCCTTTTCCCAAGGATGACGCCGCCCTGCAAAAGCTGTTGTTTACCAAGCTTATTTCCGGGGCGCCGTATGTCCTCATTGATGACCTGATCAATTTAAGTAGCACGACCCTGAACCAGTATGCCACCAGCGAGGCGATATCTGATCGCGTCCTGGGAGGCAATAAGGAGTTTTGCGGGGTCAACCGCATGCAGATTGTCAGCACGGGGAACAATCTGACGGTAACGCCGGACATTGAGCGCCGCAGCTTGATTATTGACTTGTTTGACGTGTGCAAATCCGTCGAAAAAAACATTGCCAATCCATTAACGGAAAAAGTATTCAGCCGCCCGCAATGGCGCCGGGAAATGCTTATGGCCTTGTGGTCCCTGGTCTGGCATTGGAACGAACAGGGCTGTCCGTCCGTGTGTTCCGCATCCGCCATGCCGTCCTTTGAAGGATTTTCGGAAGTAGTGGGGTCCATCGTCATGACGGCGGGCTTCATTTCCCCCTTTACCAAACGCCCGGCCACCACGGACGGCGGGGACGTGCGAGGGAATGCCCTGGAACGGCTGCTGGTAGCCCTTGCGGACAAGATACAGCCGGCAACGCCGGAAGCGCCCCATACGCAGCTGACACACCTGTACACGGTGGAGGATGTCATGGGCGTGGCCGGCGCGCTGGGGCTGGTGGACATTATTTGCAGCGGCAAAAACCAGAACCAGAGCATGGGGCATCAACTGCGGAAGCTCAAGGGGCGGCAATTTGTAGATAGTTCCGGACGCGTCTTTACCTTTGGCCGGCGGGAAGACGCCGTGTCTTCACAATATAATGTAGTCATTCTTTCCGAACCGCGCATGTAAGCCGGCTTATTCAAGGGAGATCCCCCTTCCGGGATCTCCCTTTTTTTGTCCCGTCAAGCCGTGTGGCCGGCTGTTTCGCCGCCGGTGGCCAGATATTCCGGCGTCAGGGACCAGTAACGCGCGGCGGATTCTTTGGTCAGCCCGCGCATATTAAGGTAGCGTGTTTTCAATAAGTCGGTGCCGACATGGCCCATATCATGGCTTAACTGGTTCAGGTCATGCCCGGCTTTCATGGAGTAGGAGGCGAAAGAATGCCGCAGGCAATCATGCGGCCAGGGATTTTCCGGAGAATAGCCGGCGCGGGTGCGGAGGGCAAACAGGCGCGTTTTCAGATCCCGCGGATTGATGACGGGATCATCCGGGCCCGCGTTGTGTGGCCGGCACGCCAGGATCCACGCCTTCAGCACGGGCTGAATGGTCACATGGCGGGCGCCGCCGGTCTTGGAATGTTTGGCCCGGACGGAAACAACGCCATCCTCCAGGGATATATCCGCCCATGTCAGCCGGGTAAGTTCCCAGGGACGGATGCCGGCAAACGCCCCCAGGGCGACATACAAACGTAAATCCGTCGTGTCCTGGGCCGCCACGCGGCGCCGATAAACCGGCTCCGTCCTGTCTATCTCCTGGGGCGGGGAGCATGCCCGGAACAAGGCGGTCAGCTGGTCAGGCGTCAACGCTATTATTTCCGCTTCCTGGACGGGCAACTTGTCTATGGGATCCACGGGATTTTTAATGATCCAGCCCCGCTTGATGGCAAAGTTAAACAGGGTGGCAAGCTCGCGTTTCAGGTTGTTCCAGCTTGTGGGGTGGCCGGCGTGGCATGTGTCCAGGGCATCCCGGATCATGGCCGGCGTAATGGCCGCGCATGGTCTGGCCACCAGATCCGGGCAAAGACGTTCCAGGCGCCCCAGGCGCGTTTTCCGGGACAGCACCGTCACGCGGCTGTTGTGCGCTTTCGCCGTGCTGGCCGTGCTGGCAAGTTCCCGGAGGGAGGGGGACATATCCGCATCCGGCGGCGCCACCCCGCGCCCCAGTTCCACTAATGTTCCCAGCTTTGCCACCGAGCCGGCGCGCTTCACAAGAGCCACGTAATGAGTGGCGGCTTCTAAAGGCGTTACCCCGATTTCTGACAGTATTTCATCAACCGTGTTCCACTTATAAGCATCAAGATCAATCGTTTTTCCGTTTACCGTTCCAAAACGTTTCAAATTGCGTATCTGTTCCGCAATATACCCTTCCGCTTCCCCCTTTGTGGCGAAATATTTCGAGGTCTGTTTCCCCGTGTGGGATATACGCTCCGGGATGACAACCCGCCACGGTTTTCCAGGGCGGGAAGTGCTGGGGCGAGGCTTCCAGTCGTCAATCAAGCTGTGCATAATTGTGCATGCTTTTTTGACTACATTATACCCTTTTTCACTGTTTTCTAGCATGAAATGTAAACTATGCTCTAAAAGTAATAAGCCCCTTAAACCGTTGGATTTAAGGGGCTTTGAAGATGGTAGCAGGGAGGTGATTTGAACACCCGACCAAAGGCTTATGAGTCCTCTGCTCTACCACTGAGCTACCCTGCCGTTAAGTGGTTGATGCCGTAAGGCGGGGAAATATTTAACCCGGATCGGAAAGAATGTCCAGATTTTTTTATGGATCAGGAGCATTTTATCACGGCAACCCGCCTTCCCCTCCAGGGAAATCATTACGGATGAAGCATTTTTCACTCAACCGTTTCATACAGCCTGTGTCCCATGCCGTTTCCTGCATGCGGGCATTTACGGCACAGGATATTATGATGCCTTCTGTCCCATGCCATTGCCGCAGCAGGACAGGAAATAGAGGCCCATGAAGATTTTCGGATCCACCACTTTTCCCTGTCCCATCTGCTCCATCAGCCAGTCATGCACCTGAGGAAGAGGAATGCGGTGCACAGTAATATTTTCGTGGGCCACACCGCCTCCTGCCGATATTCGATGCAGGTCTTCCGCCAGATAGAAGGATACCATTTCCGTAGTCAATCCTGGGGAAGAAGGCCCCGCAAAAAGATACGTCCAGGAGTCCGCCCGGTATCCGGTTTCCTCTTCAAGTTCACGCCGGGCGGATTGCAGCGTGCTTTCCTCCCCTTCATCCCCGGAAATGCCCGCAGGCAGCCCTACGGTCCGGGCATGCAGGGGAACGCGGTATTCTTCCACCAGCAACAGTTCTCCTTCTTTCGTCACGGCCACGATCATGACGGCTCCGCTGGCATTAACCCGGCGCACGTATTCCCACCTCCCCTCTTTCAGAAGTTCCAGAAATTTCCCCCGGTAGAGAGACAGGCATGCTTCCCCTGGCTGTTCCATTTGTTCCATGATGCAGCCACGTTAGGTTTCCGGACGGCCGTTGTCAACCATGCGGACCGCCTCCCTCCTGCATCTTCCCGGACAGTTCCGTTCCGGTCCCTGTAAGTGGTTGATTTCCGGCGGCGTAATCATGCACTTTTCGTCACCCAGGCCAGTAACAAAACAACAATACATTGATGATGAGTAATTAACAATGTCATACAGAAAATATACTCAGGAGGACTAAATTATCGGAGGAAGCAAGAACAAAATATTTTTTCATGTGGAACCCCCGTGGAACGTAGAGCCGCAGAACGATGACTCGCGCTGTTTCAAAAAGATATTTTTTCCTCAGACGCAAATCAGTAATTTGGCGCTCCCGTCAACCGGGGTGTTGAGCTGAAAGCGGATGAGTTCGCCTTCTCCACCCCGATGGACGCCACGAGCTGTCACGGCTGCGGATGAACCTGATCCGGTTCCATCCGCGGGCGGCCTCGTAGCGGGACGGAACGCCTTACGGCTATTTCTAACCAGCAACATCTTTTATTTCCAATAACAATGACGCCGCCATCAGAACTGTCAGCCACCTGGTCCAAAATCACGGGAGCCTTGCAAACAATCATGTCCCCGGAGGTTTATGGATTGTGGTTTCCCAAGTTTTCCCTGCTGGAGGATTCAGGGAAGGCGCTGACGCTGGTATGCGACGATCCTATGGCCGCCCTCTGGGTGGAAAACAGCTATACGCCGGAGCTGAAGCAGGCCGCCATGCTGGCTCTGGGCACGGAACGCCAGATCAAGTTCGTCTGCACGGATGAAGTGGCTTCCATGCCCGCTGCAGAAGGCCAGCCGCAAAAAGCTTCTTCCCGGGCCAAAACGCCGCAGGCGGCGGATTCCCCGGCCGCACCGGTCAAAAAACAGCGTACACCGGCCGCCAGGGCATGCCTGAATGACTTATATACGTTCGATTCGTTCGTGGTGTATGAGGACAGCCGTTTTGCGTACCAGGCCGGACTGTCCGTCGCCCAGTCGGAACGGGCCCTGTTCAATCCACTTTTCCTGTACGGGAAATCCGGCGTTGGCAAAACCCATCTTCTCCAGGCCATTGGCCATGAGGTGCTCCATCAGGATTCATCCACAAATGTGGTGTACGTCACGGGCGAACAGTTCGCCAATGAATTTATTGACGCTTCCCGAACCCAGAACGGACAAAGCTTCACCAAACTGCGCCGCAAGTACCGCAAGGCAGACGTCCTGCTGGTGGACGACGTGCAATTTATCTCCGGCAAGGAAAAAACGGTGGAAGAATTCCTGCATACGTTTGACGAACTGTTCCATGCCCACAAAACCATCGTGATTTGCGCGGATGCCGCCGCATGCGATATTTCCAATCTGGACCCCCGGCTGGCGGCGCGTCTGGAATCAGGCCTTACGGTAGAATTGAACCTTCCGGACGACAATGCACGGCTGGAGATCCTGCGCAGCAAGCGCGACCGGGCCGGCATGAACGTATCCGACGAAATTCTGGAGTTTCTGGCCAGCCGCATCCAGAAGAGCGTGCGCCGCCTGGAAGGAGCACTGCTCCGTGTAGCCACCTTTACTTCCCTGTCCGGAGACATGCCTGACATCGCCAAAATTGAGCAGCTTTTACGCGACATCCTGCGGGAAGAAACAAGCCGCATCCTGACCGTGGATTCCATCCAGAAGCGCGTGGCGGATTTTTACGAACTCAAGGTCAGCGACCTGACCGGCAAGCGCCGCCCCAACAGCATCGCCTTTCCGCGCCAGATCGCCATGTACTTGAGCCGCCGCCTGACGGAACGCTCCCTGAAGGATATCGGCCAGGCGTTCGGCGGCCGGGATCACGGCACCGTCATCCATGCGAACAAGCTGGTCGCCTCCCGTATGGAAGAGGATGTGCGCGTGAGGGACATCGTCCAGAGGCTGGAAGAGGAGTTGAGGGATTGATTTTCCTTCCCTCCAGCCCTGCTGGAAAAGCATGGTCCCGTTGAATGCCCATGGCTTTTCAAGCGGAAGAAGCGCTTCCGCGGCGCAGGGGAGAATAAGCTTGAGGCGAAAGCGGTTTGGATTAGAATCACCCTGTTCCCATTGATTCCATGATCCACGCCGACCAGCTTTCCAAAGAGTTTGGCCGCTTTCAAGCGGTAAAGAATGCCTCCTTCCAGATTGAAAAGGGGGAAATCGTAGGGTTCCTGGGGCCGAACGGCGCAGGCAAGACCACGACTTTGCGCATGCTGACCGGCTATCTGCCCCCCACTTCCGGCACAGCCACGATTGCCGGGTTCGACATTGTGAAAAATCCCCTGGAGGCTCGCAAACATCTGGGCTACCTGCCGGAACACGTGCCCCTTTACGACGACCAGCGCGTCACGGAATACCTGAAATTCCGCGCCAGGCTTAAAGGCATCTCTTCCAGGCAGATCTGGCCTGCCGTCTCCAAGGTTGTAGAACAATGCGGCCTGGATCCCGTGCGCCGCAAGATGATCCGCACCCTTTCCAAAGGCTACCGCCAGCGCGTAGGCCTGGCGGACGCCCTGCTGGGGGAACCGGACCTGCTGATCCTTGACGAACCTACCAACGGTCTTGACCCCAACCAGATACGCCAGATACGCGAGCTGATCAAAGGTCTGGCGGCCAACCATACCATTATTCTTTCCACCCACATTCTCAGTGAGGTGGAAATGATTTGCAACAAGGTCATCATCATTGACCAGGGAACTATCAAGGCAGCGGATACCCCCTCCAACCTGACGGCCAATCTACGGGCAGCCGGCAAGATTACTCTGGAATTCCGGGGAGACCTGGCCCTGATTACGCGGAAACTGGAAAACCTGGAACATGTGAAGAAGGTCATCCATGAAGGAACGGACGCCGACGGCTGGCATACGCTGACCGTACGCGCGGAGGCCGGGACGGATACCCGTGAAAAGGCTGCGCGCCTCCTTGCGGAACAGGGCTGCCCCCTGCGCCATATTTACCGCCACACCCCCACGCTGGAAGAAGTGTTCGTGGAAATGACCCGTAAAGATTAACCCCCCCCTTTTTCCATCCCCGCCTATCCACCACCGCCCATTTCCCTTTTCTCCCCATGTCTCCAGTACTTACCATTTTCAGAAAAGAACTCAGAAGCTACGTAATGACTCCGTACGGATGGGTTATCCTGGCTTTCGTCATGGCCCTTCAGAGCGTCTCCCTGTCCGGCACGCTGAAGGCTTTTCAACTGGCCCCGCAGAAGGAAGGCATCCTGTTCTTCATCCTGCATTCTCCCATGTTCTGGTTTTACTTCCTGTTCATCTTCCCTCTGCTCACCATGCGTTCCCTGGCGGAGGAGGAAAAGACGGGAACACTGGAATCCCTGCTCACCACGCCCATCAAGACATGGCAGGTGGTTCTGGGAAAATACTTCTCCGCATACGCCTTTTACATCATCCTGTGGCTGCCCATGCTTCTCTATCCCATCCTGGCGGACTGGTCCAACCTGATTGTGCAGTGGATTTACGGATATGACGCGGGCATGGTTCTGCCTTACCGCCTGGCGGACTGGGCCGGGGCATACGCCATTCTGCTGCTGGTCGGCGCCTGGTTCACGGCCATCGGCATTTTCGCCTCCTCCATGACGGGCAGCCAGATTATTTCCGGCATCATCACCATCGGCCTGCTGGTCCTGATTTTCTTCATGGGTCTGATTCCCGTGGTGTGGGGGGAATTCCCCGCAGCGGGGATTTTCCACTACATGTCCTGCTCGGAACATCTGGACCGCTTTTCCGCCGGGCTGGTTGACACGCGCCCCGTCGTGTTTTACCTGACCATGACAGTCCTGACGCTGGCCGTCACCATCCGCATCATTGACCACCGCCGCTGGAAACACTGACTCATCCCTCCTTCACCACTTTTCATTTTTATCTATGAGCGAAACACCAGACACCCCCGCCGCGGCCGCAGAAGCCTCCCAGCCCGCCGCCCGCAAGGTCAAACGCCCCTGGATGACCTGGATCAAGCTTTTCCTGCTGTTCCTTATCGTCGTATGCCTGAATTACGTAGGCTGCCACGAGTATTACCGCCGGGACCTGACGGAAGACCAGCGTTATGAAATTTCCCGTCAGAGCATCAACATGCTCCAGTCCCCGGAAATCCAGAAGCGCAAAACCCCCGTCAAAATCACGTTCGCTTTCCTGCGCACCACGCAGAACTACACCCGCATGCGTTCTCTGCTTGAGGAGTACGAACGTTATTCCAACGGCAAGGTGAAGGTGGAGTATGTGGATCCCCTCCGCCAGCCGAACAAGGCCCGTGAAATCTCCAATATCTACGGAATTGAATTCAAGAAGAACCTGGTCATCATTGATGCCCGGGAGGATACGGAAAAAGCGCTCAAGACGTTTGAAGGCACCCAGGCGGACGCCGCCCACGTGCGCATCCTGCCCGGAGACGCCTTCGTAGTATACGCACCCGGGCCGGACGGCAAAAGCATGAAGGCAGTGGCGCTCCAGATTGAAGACATGATGACTGCCGGCATTTACGGAGCGGCCAACGGCGAACCTCGTAAAATTTATATCGCGGCGGATAAGAGCAACTTCAACGAGTCCCTGAGCAACAACCAGGAAGAAAGCATTTTCACGACGCTGGGCAAAATCTGCCGTTCCGTCAACCTGCAGCTTGTTCCCATCCGCATGAGCGGTCTGGAAGAAATTCCGGAAGACGCCGCAGGATTCATGATTATCGGTTCCAAATATGATCTGTCCCCGCAGGAGGCGGAAGTGCTCCAGCGGTACTGGGCGCGCCCGAACGCCGCCATTCTGATCATGCTGGAACCCCAGAATGACACTCCCAAACAGCTTTACCGCTTTCTCCGCGAACAGGGGCTACGGCCCCAGAATGACCGCGTGATGCTCCGCAACAGGGGCAGCCGTTCCGTTTTTGAAATTAACTCCATTTTCGCCCCCTCCCTGAATTGCACCCGTGAATTCTGGAATTCCAGCACCGGACTGGAAGGGGAGAGCATCTCCCTCATTCTGGATTCCGACAATGCGGCCATGGAACAGAAGCGCATTACGCCATACCCCCTCCTGGTCACAACGGAGGATTATTACGGAGAAACCAAATACAACCAGTTCCCTGCCCAGTTCGACGCAAGGGAAGACAATCCGGGCCCTCTGATGATCGGCGCGGCCCTCATCCGGGGGAATGCCGGGGACGTGAACCAGAACAAGACTACCGGGCGCCTGGTTCTGCTTGGCAATACGGACCTGCTCCAGCCCCGGCAAATCAAACCGGAACAGAGGGATTTCATGCGTACGCTGATCGGCTGGATGACGGACCGTGAAGAATTGCGCGGCCTCGGCTCCCGCCATGACCTGACCGTCAAGCTGAATCTGGACCGCAACGCCCTGGGCGTTTTGGAACTCCTGACGAATATCGGACTCCCCCTGCTGGCGCTGCTGATCGCCCTGATTATCTGGAACACGCGCCGTCATTAACTCCACCCACGCCCATTACCGGAAGCACATGCGCACATTCCGTTTTATTCTTCTCATCCTCATCACCCTCGCTTCTGTCGGAGCAGCGGTGCTCCTTATGATTGACGGCAATCTGTCCCGCATCATCGGGCGCACCGCTTTCAGTTCCGGAGAACGGCTTTTCCCGTACACCCGGGAAGAAATGAACGAGGTTTCCTGGATGCGCATCAATTGCGTGGGAGATGTCGCGGAATTCCGCCGCAAACCCAACGGCGTCTGGTGGTGCGAAAAGCCCTGGAACGACCGTATGGATCCTCGCGCGGCGGCGGCCATTCTCCAGTACACGTACTCCACCAGCATCGTGGACGCATTGCCCCTGCACAAGATTGATTCCGCATCCCTGAAGGAATTCGGCGTGAAAACCACTCCCGTTACCATCACTCTCAAGGAAATGAGCGACGACGGAAAGCGTTCCTCCACTGTGGCGCGCTATACGCTGGGTTCCCCGGCGCCCTGGCTGGTGGACGATCCGGAGAACAAGACCACGGATGACACCACCTATATGCAGACGGATTTTTACGGCCGGGACACCCGCATTCTGGTGGGCACCGGCAACATCCTCCCTCTGTTCAAATCCGGCATCCGCCAGCTTCGGGACCACCGTCCCCTGCTTCTGCATCCGGCCATGCCCGCCTCCATTGAAATCAACAACCGGGGCCAGCGCATCGCCCTGGAGCGCAAGACTCCTGGCTCCCCTTGGAAAATCACGTATCCCCTCTCCCTGGATACGGACCCGGCCATGATGGATGTGCTGCTGGGCACGCTCCAGAAGCTGACCGCCGTGCGCGTGTACAACCCGGAGGAAACGAGCGTGCCGGATATGACGGATGATCAAATCACCTCCGTCTCCATCAGGAATTTCACAGGCCGCCTTTCAGGGGACGGCAAATCCCCGCAAATGGAGGAACAGCCCGTCACGCTCCGGATTTATCCTCCCTCGGACAACGGAAGCCTGTCCGAACTGGTCAAAGCCACCGTTTCCGACCGTAAGGCCGTCTTTGAATTGGCACAAACGACGGAAACCAACAAGGAAGTTCCCGGCGTACGCAATATTCCGCTGGATCTGGGCCTTCTGCGTTCCAAGCAATTGACGGACATCGGGGATTACAAGATTACCGGCCTTTCCATCCGTAAAAGTTTTCAGGATTACCCTACCATCGCCCGCTTCATTCAGGGGGATGAGAAAAAAGGCATCAAGCCCACCTGGCTGTACACGGCAGAAGGCGCCCGTTACCAGGAAGCTAATCCGGAGCATCTCATTTCCCTGCTGAAAACCGTTAAACAGGGAAAAGTGGCCGGCTTCGCTTCGGACAAAGTTACGGACCTTTCCGTGTACGGGCTGGATAATCCCAGAATGACGCTCACCATGTCCCTTCTGCCCAAGCCCGGTGAAGAGCCACGCCCCCCCGTGACGGTGTTTTTCTCCAAGGGTGCGGACGGTTCCTGGTATGCCCGCCAGGCCGGAAAACCCACCGTCGCCATACTGGACAACGCCTACATGAAGGATTTGCTGACGGATGCACTGGCCTGGAAAAAAAAGAGGCTTTTTTCCTTCAGCAGGTTTGACCTCAGAGAAATGCAGCTGGAACGCATCGGTTCCGGAGGCCCCCTGGTCCTGAAATTCGACCGTCTGGACGATTCATGGACAGCCTCCAAAGACGGGAAGGATGAAACCTTGAATATCAACCCGAACCGCGCCAACCGCTATCTGGATGAACTGGAAAAAATGGAGGTGAGCGCCTGGCTACCCTATACGGACGCCACAGCGCATGAAGCCCTGAAAAATCCCGTTTTCCGACTGAAACTCATCCTCCAGTCTTACAAGGAGGCGGCCCCCGTGCAGTCCCAATCCGGTTCCAGCGACATTACCTTTGCCCCGGAACCGGAAACGGAGGACAAAGTCATCACGCTGGAAATCGCCCCGGCGGGAGAGGCCGGATACAGCAGATTTTATTACGGCAGAGTAAATACAACCCCGAATTATTTTATCCTGAACATGGACGCCGTACGTCTGCTCGGCGCCAGCCTTTCGGAAGACAACTAACCACTCCTCCCGCATGAGCAAGATTGAGTTGCACACCGCCATCTCCTTTCTGGACGGAATCCTCTCCGTGAATTCCATTCCGGACGCCCCCCGCGCCCTGAACGGCCTTCAACTGGAAAACGGGGGCACCGTTTCCAAGGTGGCCGCCGCCGTGGACGGCTCAGAAAAGGCCATTCATGCGGCCTTGGAAACAGGTGCGGACCTGCTCCTTCTTCACCACGGCATTTTCTGGCAGCCCATGCAGCCCATTACCGGCATCGCCTACCGGAAGCTGAAAGCCGCCATGGACGGGAACCTGGCGATTTACGCCGCCCACCTTCCTCTGGACGTCCACCCCGCATACGGCAACAATGCCCTGCTGGCGAAGGCCTGCGGCCTCCGGCCATGTTCCCATGATGGGCTGGACTACCACGGCGTTTCCCTCGGTACGCACGGAGAATTTCCAGGTACATGCGCGGAATTGGAGCAAAAACTGGAAACCGTCCTCGGCGCGCCCGTGCAGGCCTTCTGGAAAGATTCCCCGGAGGCTCCGGCCGGAGATGTCTTCATCTGTACCGGAGGCGCGGGAGACGATCTTGCCCAGGCAGCGGCCCTCGGCTGCCGCACCTACGTGACCGGGGAAGGCTCCCACTGGAACATCCCCCTGGCCCAGGAACTGGGCGTCAATCTGGTCTTCGGCGGCCACTACTTTACGGAGACGTTCGGCGTAAAGGCCCTGGGGCTTCTTCTCAAGGATGTTTACGGGCTGGATTATACCTTTATTGACCTGCCGCCCTCCGCCTACAGCCATTGACCAAACGCCACGGAACATGAATCTGACTACGGACGACGCCGACGGGAAAATCCGCCTGGATCAATACCTTGCCGCCCACCTTCCGGAGCTTTCCCGCTCCAGGATCCAGAGCCTGATCAAAAGCGGGGATGTGTTGGTCAACGGCTCTCCCGCCAAGCCTAAAAACCCCGTCTCCCGCGGTGATTCCATCACCGTCCGCATTCCGGAACCGGAACCGGCGGAAGCCCAGCCTCAGGATATCCCCCTGGACATCCTGTATGAAGATGAAGATGTGGTAGTCATCAACAAGGAAAGCGGCATGGTCGTGCATCCCGCGGCCGGCAACCCGGACGGCACCATCGTAAACGCCCTGCTCCACCACTGCGGGGACCTCTCCGGCATCGGCGGAGTGGAACGCCCGGGCATCGTCCACCGCCTGGACAAGGACACCTCCGGCTGCCTGGTCATCGCAAAAAATGACGGCGCCCACCAGTCCCTGACGGCGCAGTTCGCGGCCCGAAGCACGGAAAAGCGTTATCTGGCCGTCGTCCAGGGTATTCCTTCCCAAAGTTCCGGCACGGTCTTCACCCATATCGGCCGCCATCCCGTCAATCGCCTGAAAATGGCAGTAGTCAATCCCGGTTCCGGGAAAGCCGCCATTACGGACTACGATTTGCTCTGCGCAGACCCGTCCACGGACTCCTCCCTGGTTCTGTGCACGCTGCACACGGGCAGAACCCACCAGATACGCGTGCACATGCTCCATCTGGGCCATCCGCTCATCGGGGATCCCATTTACGCCAAACCCGCCCGGCAAAAGGCAAAACCCGGCAGGCTCATGCTCCACGCGTGGCGGCTGGGTTTCGACCACCCGCGCACGGGAAAGCGCATGGATTTCGAAGCGCCCGTCCCGCCGGAATACACGCCGTGGCTCCAGCTCTTCCCCAACGGGCTTTACGGGGCCATCCCGGAGCCGCGCCCGGTACAGGAAGACGGGGGACGGAATTAAACCTCCCCGCCATTTCCCGGCAGCGGAAGCCGCTTCAACGGACAGAATACGGGAAAGCGCCATATTCAAATCCCAGAGCTGGCCCGGCCTTCGTCAGCAATCCGCCGTCATCCGGCGCCCCCATCCTTGCGGACAAAGATGCGGCAACAGACCCGCCGTTCACCTTCTTACGCCCCCTTTCCGGCAGGAGCGTCCACGGTCACAGTCAGCCGGGAACAATATTCTTTTCATTAATCAAGGAGAAATGAACCTGCCCGGCATCTTCCGCGCATGCAAGAAGAATCCGCGGCGGAGACCTCCCCTTTAATCTTGATTTGCCCCCCCGGAACCGCTACCCTGACACGGCTTTAACCACACAGCTTTCACAGAGACATGGAGACCACGCACCACGGGGAGGACGCCTCTCCGGACAATCCCCCCAGGCAGCAAAAAAGCGGAAACACGGATGAACAGACCATCGCCCTGACAAAGGCGCGTCTGGCCATTGACGAGGTGGACGCCCGGATTGTAGAGCTGTTAAAAAAACGCGCCGAATGGGTGCATGAAGTCGGCCGCATTAAAAAGGAAAAAAATTCCCCCATCTTCGTTCCCGAACGGGAAACGGCCCTGCTCAACAAATTGAACCGCCTGAATGCGGGCGTGCTGCCGGAAGCCTCCCTCCAGGCTATTTACCGTGAAATCATTTCCTGCTCCTTCTTTCTGGAAGGCGGCCTGACCATTGCCTACCTGGGCCCCAAAGGAACCTGGAGCCACCAGGCGGCCCTCAAGCAGTTCGGAAAAAGTTGCGAACTCATTCCGTGCCAGAGCTTCAAGGACGTATTTGACATGGTGGACCGGGGGAAGGCCCAGTACGGCGTAGTTCCCGTGGAAAACTCTTCGGAAGGTTCCGTCACCGCCGTGATGGATCTTTTCGTCACCTCTCCCCTCAAAATCTGCGCCCAAATCAATCTGAACATCCGCAACAGCCTGATGGCGGATATTCCGCGGGAACACATCCGCATCCTGTATTCCCACCCCCAGGTTCTCGGCCAGACGCGGAACTGGATCCAGCGGCATTTCCCAAACGCGGAACTCGTGGAAACGTCCTCCACCACGAAAGCCAGCATTCTTGCCAAGGAGAACGCCGCCATGGGCGCGGCATCCCTCGGCTGTCCGCTGGCTGCGGAATTGTTCGGCCTGAACATCCTGGAAGAAGACGTGCAGGACCAGTCCTGCAACACCACCCGTTTTGCCGTCATCGGACGCCAGGAAACGCAGCCCAGCGGCAGGGACCGCACCTCCCTGCTCATCCGCATCCAGCATAAACCCGGCACCCTGGCGGAAGTAGTCAACTGCTTCCAGCGGCACAACAATAACCTGATACGCATTGAATCCCGCCCGTCCAAAGTCATCAACTGGGAATACGTCTTTTACATAGATGCCGCCGGCCACATTCAGGAATCCCCCTTACGGGAAACCCTTCCGGAGCTGGAGCAGCACTGCTCCATGCTGAAGATTCTGGGCAGCTACGCGGATACGGACGTCATTTAAGCAGGTTCAGCCTTCCCCCCCCCAGCCTCACACCATTCTGAACAACCATGAACATAGCCACGATTGCCGCCCTGGCCGTCACTCTGGGACTTCCCGCCCCGGCCCAGCAGTCCGCCACTAAAATCATTACGGAAAACGGACAGCCTGCGCTGGCCCTGGACGAACAGTTCGCAGCCCGGCTGCGCGACGGCGGAATGAAGCAGGGCTCCCCGGCCACCGTTCCCGCGGAATTTTCGGCAGCAGCGCCCGGCCTCCCCCTCCCCGCGGATGCCAACCATGCCGCTGTCAGGGAAACGGCGGGGGAACGCAATCGGCGCATGGAATGGTGGAGGGATGCCAAATTCGGCATGTTCATCCATTACGGCCTGTATTCCGGATTGGCCGGGGAATGGAAAGGCAGGCCCGGAGGTTCCGAATGGATTCAAAAAAACGTGGAAGTGGATACGGATACCTACGCCGCGGAAGCTCTGCCCCTGTTCAAGCCCAGGGAAGGCCTGACGGAAGAATGGGCCCAGCTCGCCCGGGATGCGGGCTGCCAATATGTAGTGCTCACCAGCAAGCACCATGAAGGCTTCGGCCTGTTTGACAGCGCCTTGACGGATTACGACGCCAAAAGCGCCGTGAACCGGGATATCATCCGCGAATATGTGGACTCCTGCCGCAAGCGCGGCCTGAAAGTGGGCCTCTACCACTCCGTCATTGACTGGCATCACCCGTCCTATGACAACACCATCTGCCCGGACCTCTGCTACCCTGCGGGACAGGCGGCAATGCTTAACAGGAAAAACATTCCCCGCGACCACGCCGCCTACCAGAAATACCTGCACGCCCAGGTCCGGGAGCTGATGACCCGTTACGCGCCCATCGACATCATGTGGTGGGATTACTCCCAAGGAGCCATGGAGGGGGCCAAAGGCTGGAAGGCGCCGGAACTGATGGACATGGTGCGCTCCATCAATCCCGGCGTCATCATGAACAACCGCCTGTACGCTTATTCCGGCCTGAACAAAAACCAGGCCGGCACGCTGGACCTGCGCTGCGGGGACTATATTACCCCGGAACGCTTCATCCCCCGGCGCGGATATCCCGGCGTGGACTGGGAATCCTGCATGACGGTAAGCGACAAATGGGGCTACAACCGCTACGACACCAACATCAAATCTCCGGAAACCATCATTGAAAAACTGGTGGAATGCGTTACCAAGGGAGGCAATCTTCTGCTGAACGTCAATCCCATGGCGGACGGCACCATTCCGGAAAAAGTGGCCGCCACCATGCGCGGCGTAGGCCGATGGCTCAACATCAACGGTGAAGCCGTGTACGGAACACGGGCATTCATGCAGCTGGACCAGCCTGCCACCATCAATCGGCAGGGGGATATCTTCGTCTTCCTGATTCCCCCGCCGGACAAGGAGCCGGCCCAGCCGCCCAGTGAAGGAACCATGAAAGAATTGACGGCGGGAGCGGAACACGCCCGCATGCAGCCGCTGGATGCCACCGGCTACGAAAATGACGGGGGAACAGCCGTCACCCTGCCCGCCGGCTATTCCAAAGCATTGCTTCTGGGGGACAACATCGCCCTTCCCGTCGTCAACGGAACGGTCCTGTTCAAGGCTCATGAATATTCCAAAACTCCCTGTTCCGTCATCAAACTGAGCAAATAGCCATTTTCCCCACTCATTTTTCCTATGGAGGAAGACCTTTTTTCCCTGGCAGCCGGCAAACAGCCTTCACAGCAGGTAACAAATGAAACGGCACCCCGGGCCGGGGAGGCGCGGGAAAATGCCGGCACCGACCACCCCGGAAACGCGGAGGACCCCGCTCACCGCCGCATAGACTATTTGCGTTCCGAACTGCGCCGCCACAACCGTCTGTATTACGAACAGGCGGAACCGGAGATTTCCGACGCGGAATATGACGCCCTGTTCCTGGAGCTGGAAAAATTGGAAAAAGCCCATCCCGAACTGTCGGATCCGGACTCCCCCACGCGCCGCGTAGGCGGCGCCCCTCTCCAGGGCTTCAACCAGATCAGACATGCGGTGCCCATGTTGTCTATTGACGACATTTTTGAGCAGCGGGACGCCCCCGTACCGGATGAAGAACTGGCGGAATTCTACCATAAGCTGGCCAGGGCGCTGCAAACGGAGAACGTGCCCGTCTCCGTGGAGCCCAAGATTGACGGAGTGGCCCTTTCCATCATGTACCGCAACGGGAAACTGGCTTATGCGGCCACGCGCGGAGACGGAGACGTGGGGGACGACGTAACGGCCAACGTCCGCACCATCCGCAGCGTCCCCCTCACCCTCCCTCCCGGCGCGCCGCCCGTGCTGGAAGTGCGCGGGGAAGTCTTCATGCCCAATGAAGCCTTTGCCAAACTGAATGAAGAACGGGACGCCGACGGGCTCCCCGCATTCGCCAACCCGCGCAACGCCACCGCCGGAACCCTCAAGCAGCTGGACCCCCGGCAGGTGGCCGCCCGACCTCTGGCCTTCCTGGCCCACGGATTGGGCGCGTATGAAGGCCCGGAACTCAGGGACGCAAAAGACTTCTGGAACATGCTCCGCCATTGCGGCATCCCCTGCAATGAGCCGGTGTATTACACGGACAGCCTGGAATCCACCCGCCAGGCCGTGCGGGATATTGACAGGCTCCGCCATACGCTCCCCTACGGCACGGACGGAGCCGTTATTAAAATCAGCTACACGGCTACACGGGAAGCGCTGGGAGCTACGGCTCGCGCGCCCCGCTGGGCGGCGGCGTATAAATTCCCCCCGGAACAGAAGGAAACCACCCTGCTGAATATTGTCGTGCAGGTAGGACGCACCGGGGTGCTGACACCTGTGGCGGAATTGCAGCCTGTGCTGCTGTCCGGTTCTACGGTAGCGCGGGCCACCCTCCACAACCAGGATGAAATCGACCGGAAGGACGTTCGCATAGGCGATACGGTGCTGGTGGAAAAGGCGGGGGAAATCATCCCGGCCGTTCTGAAAGTGAACCTTTCCAAACGCCCGCAGGACGCCAGGCCCTACAGCATCCTGGAAGCCACGAAAGGGCTGTGCCCCGCCTGCGGCAACCCCATCATGAAGGAAGAAGGGAAAGTAGCCTGGCGCTGCACCAACTTCACCTGCCCAGCGCAGGCCGTCACGGGCATCACCCATTTCTGTTCCCGGTCCGCTCTGGATGTGGAAAGCATCGGCTCTTCCGTGGCGGAAGCGCTGAGAAGCTCCGGATTGGCGTCCTCCGCGCTGGACCTTTTCTCCCTGATGCCGGACCAGCTCGCCAACCTGAACCTGGGCACGCCGGAAGAACCGCGCCGTTACGGGGAGAAGAATGCCCGGAAAGCTCTGGACGCCCTGCAAAACGCGCGCGGGCTTCCTCTGGAGCGCTGGCTCATCGCCTTCGGCATTCCCCTGGTGGGGGAAGTTGTCGCCAAGGCGCTGGCGGACACGCATCCCGACCTGAAGCATGTGGCGGATTCGCCCTACCTCCGGGACATCGTCCGCCTGGATGAACTGGTGGAACAGGCCGCCAAAACCAACCCCAACACCCGCGAAAACAAAAAGGCGGTGAAGGAAGGCGCGCTTTCCGCAGAGGCGGTACAGGAGCGCCACCAGGAACTGATGGAGGAAATCGACCGCCTGACCGCTCCCTATCTGGCAACGGGCTACCTGCGTAAAAACACGGCCAAATTCAGCTATGGCTCTGAAATCGGCGTGGCGGCGGCCAAATCCCTCCGGAGCTTTTTCGCCTCCGCAGCAGGGAACCATACCATGGATGTCCTGCACGGACTGGGCATCAATCCCCAATCCCAATCTTACCGGGCCAGCCTTCTCGAAATCCCGGCGGGCTCCCTGTCCGGCAAAACCTTCGTCATCACAGGAACGCTCAGCCATCCGCGGGATTACTTTGAACAGCTTATCGCCTCCCACGGGGGAAAAGCCACCGGAGCCATCTCCAAATCCACCTCCTGCCTCCTGGCAGGCAGCGGAGGAGGCTCCAAGCGGGACAAGGCCCTCAAACTGGGCGTGCCCGTCATTTCCGAGGAAGACTTCTACAAAATGATCGGGAATTAATTGCCGCAAAACAGCGGAAACGGGAAGCAGGAACTGAAACGCACGCATCATGCGCCCGGTTGCCCGTATCTTCGTATTCCCTTCGCTTTTTTCCGTGCGCCGTTTTCCGGAAATTTCATTCCTGAATCCAGCAAAAAAGCTTGCTACGGGCAGCCATCTGTCCCCTAATAAACCGGTATGCTGAACCTGCCCAATGCCATTACCCTGACGCGTATTGCCCTGGTAGTCGTCTTTACGGCAGCAGTCAGCGTCGCGGACCGGTATTCCTGGGGATACCTGGCTGCGCTGGTCACGTTCATTCTGGCTGCCTGCACGGACTGGCTGGACGGCTACCTAGCCCGCCGCCTGAATCAGGTCACCACCTTCGGCAAGCTGATTGACCCCCTGGCGGATAAAATAGCCGTCTCCGCCGCCTTCATTTACCTGACGGGCGAAGGGCTCTGCCCCGCCTGGATTACCATTCTCATCATCAGCAGGGAATTCCTAGTCACCGGACTGCGCCAGATTGCGCAGGATCATGGCGTCATCATCCCTGCGGGAACGTCCGGCAAATGGAAAACCGCCTTCCAGCTGGCCTTCTGCATCGCCTGCCTGCTGGCCCTGACATGGACGCATACGCCGGAATACCTGCCTTCCATCACGGACCGGCTGGCCGCGCTCTGCCTGTGGCACGGTTCCGGCGCTTCCAACTTGCTGTACCAGGTTACACTATGGGGTTCCGTCATCCTGACCGTTTATTCCGGAGCCGTTTACTGCGCGGGCGCCCGCAAATTCCTGCAGCGTTGAAAATTGCCTTTTCCCCCATCCGTCCGGAGACAGAGGCAACATTGTTCATTCTCCGGGACATTTCATATACCGGGAGCATGATTTCATTCCGCCGGGTTCCTGTATGAAAGAATGCATGCGGAATCTTCCGCTGTCGCCCTTCCTGCACATGCTGAAGCCTTGGAACGTTCAAGCTGTCCATCCTCTCTTCCGGAAGATGAACGCCTCCACGGCTCTCAAGTCGCCTTACCTGTCCTTGACATTGCGTTCCGCAAAAACATTTAAAGGATCATCATGTTTGCCCGAAGGTTTGGCATTAATATAATGCCCCCTCTTTTCCACGCCAGCCCACAGCGTTTCCAAATCCATAAGAAAGCCGTTCCTATCGTATCTCCCCAAAGCAACAGCTTTGCTGTATACTGAATTAAAAACAAGCCTGTCATTATTTCTCGGATAAGCAAAAACATCTTTAGACCCCCTGTTTTTGGGAACTGTGGCAAAAAACAGGAATGAGCCTTCTTCGGAATTTCTGATTGTTATTTTTCCATTTTCATCAACCAAAATTTTTAAAGTATAGAAAATTCCTTTCTTCGTATCGTGAGCACATAAATGCAGCCATTCCTCTCTATTCATTCTGTCTATGACGAACCTGCCGTCATCAGATGAATTCACGCAAGCTTCCAACCGGTACAAATAATCGTTGCTGTCTTCCGTATACCAAGCTTTATAGTTTTCAGCATTGCGCTCTTTCTTATTAATCAAAATACCGAATTCCACCATCTTTTCCTTATTTTTTGCATACAGAGTATCTTGCTGTTTAAGTCGGATAAGATCTCCTTCTATGACAAAATTTATTTTCTGATCCACCCATTCCCAACGAGGTTCATTACCATAGGAAGGAGTAAATAAATGTTTTCCCGTAAAAAGATTTACGCGCTCAGAAATTCGTTTTTTCCTACCGTGAACGCTTTTTAAATATTTCATATTGAACAAACCATCTTCTTTAATAAAATCTTTCGGATACCCGAATTCATGTTTTTTCATTTCTTCATAAAGAGCATCAATCAGATTCTGGTAATATTCCACACCTTCTTCTCCATCAAGGCGTTTTTGTTTCGCTTCAGCAAGAAATCCGACAAATGGATGCTCCTTGCCATTCCTGCCGGAATCCGGAAAGCCAGCTTCCCCGCTCCGGTTTTCCTCCCGCGTCAGATGCTCCAATAACCGCTGATCAGCTTCTGAAAGTTTTTCCAGTAAAATGGTTTTTATTTTTCCACCATTTGCAAGCAACCGGATTTTGTTGCCATCTCTTCCCTCATACGCTGCCTTTAATTGATGGCCTGTCACCGCCGTCCAAATCCGGGGTTTACTCAAATCCATCCCCTCTTCCGGCTGAATCCCCGCAAAAAGAGGGCTGCCGCAACATACGGACAACACGACAAGAAAAATGCCAATTCCATTCTTTACCTTTGTTTTAAGGGACATAACTAATTCAACATCGTCTATTCAAAGGAAAGTATACGGATGAGGAATCCGCTGATTGGGACATGCGGCCTCTAACATGTCAGCCGGCTCCCTGACGCAGATAAAACCTGTACCGGAACAGGAAAAGAGCCTCTTGGGTATTCCCCCTAAATTGTCCGCCAGAAATTAATCAGTCATTCATATTCAGAATTTAGGGTTGACGGCGGATTCCTCACCCGCTTCATCCGGTAATTTATTCATATTCAATTTCTATAAAAAAATCATGACAAGAACTGTTTTTGAAGCGGAGATACGGAACACTAACAGGACAAACGTTTTTATTTTCCTTGACAGGAGATCTTTGCCGTGCTCTGATAAAACCGTTCCCGCCGAATGGTGTTTGGTTGTTGATTGTTGATAGTCATTTGCGGTTGGCGGAATACGGGCGTCTCCGTATTGATCTTTTCAGTATCGCTCCTGCGGACTTTTTTGTTCCGTTATTGCCGTGATTCCGTCAGTTCATTGCAGCCGAGGCGCATTCACAGACACATCCACAGACATGGTATCAACTACATTCAGGGAGCTTGGCTTGTCGGCTCCCATTCTCCGCCAACTGGAGAATCTGGAGTACAAGACCCCCACTCCCATCCAGGCAGCCTGCATCCCCCTGTTGCTGCAGAACAAGGACCTGATGGGGCTGGCGCAAACCGGAACCGGAAAAACGGCCGCGTTCGCCCTGCCCCTTATTCAACAGCTTTCAGAACGTTCCGGAAAGCCGCCGGGCCGCCGGGTAAGGGCGCTTATTCTGAGTCCCACCCGGGAACTGGCTGCGCAAATTCATGAAAATATCCGCGCCTACGCCAGAGGGCTGCATCTGTCCACCGCCGTCATTTTCGGAGGCGTGGGATATGCTTCCCAGTTCAAGGAACTGGCCGGAGGCCTGGATATTCTGGTAGCCACGCCCGGCAGACTGATCGACCATCTGGAACGCCGGACCGTCAGTCTGGACGGCGTGGAAACCCTGATTCTGGATGAGGCGGACCATATGCTGGATATGGGATTCGCCCCGGCCCTGAAAAAAATCGTCTCCAAAATCCCGAGGAAACGCCACACGCAGATGTTTTCCGCCACCATGCCGGACAATATCCGGCAACTGGCCCAGACCCTGCTTCAGAAACCGGAAACGGTGAGAGTCTCCCCTCCCTCCTCCACGGCGGACAGGGTAGAACAGTTCCTTTGCATGGTAGGCTCCCAGTCGGAAAAAAGGCTCCTTACCCTGGAACTGCTGAAACAGCAGGAGCTCCCTGGCCGCACGCTTATCTTTACCCGGACCAGGCATGGAGCAGACCGCCTGGCCTCCTTCCTGTCCGGAAAGGATTATCCGGCTTCCGCCATTCACGGGGACAAAAGCCAGGGCAGGCGCGAACGCATGCTCCGTGAATTCCGTTCCGGGGAAACGCCTGTCCTCGTCGCCACGGACATCGCCGCCCGCGGCATTGACGTAAAAGACGTACGGCTTGTCATCAACTATGATTTGCCGGAAGAACCGGAGGTCTATGTGCACCGCATCGGCCGCACGGCGCGTGCCGGAGCCGCCGGGCAAGCCATCGCTCTCTGTTCCCCGGAGGAAATCAGGAAAGCCAGGAACGTGCACAAGCTGTTGGAACGCCTCCTTCCCGTGCACGCTTCCAGCGCCTCCGTCCCGGCTGAATTGCGCGCGGTCCCAGAAGCGCGCAGGAAAAGTAGCAGCTCCATGCAGGAAAAACGTTCCGCTCCCCGCAGGAAGCCGCGGAAAGGGTACGGAAGGAACGGCAGCCGTGCGGAAGCATGATTTTAATCATTCAAAAAACTTTTGAACGGAATTGAAGTCAACGCGGTCTCACTTGCTGCAAACGGTTCTCCTAATCGTTCCAGTCGGGAAGCTTCAACCGGAGTTTCAATCATGAAAATAACCTCGTTCATCATCAGGACACTATGCGCGGGCACCGTCGGTTCCCTCGCCTGCCAGGCCGCCATGCAGGCTTACGCGGATGACGTTCCCTCCACCTTCGTGGAAGGAAATTATTCCCCGGAAGTAGCCCGCTACGTGCAGAGCATCGCAGGCGTGGCGCTGGCCTCGGGCATTCATGATTATGACGAAAACGCCACCAGCAGTTATCAGGTTTTGGCTCAGGTCCTTAACAGCGGCAATGTAACGGAATTGCCGGAAGATCTGAAACGAGCCATTGGAATGCTGATCGGCTACGTCCCCGACCCGAATGAAATCATCCAGCCGATCATGTCCAGAAAACAGATTGAGAGGATGAGAAAGATGGCGGACCGCATCAAGAACCTGATGGAGGAAAAATACGGAGTGGACCTGGAAGACTGCACGAACATCATGAAGCGCACTCTGGCCCCGTCCATCCCGGACATCCTCCGCTCCTGCGGCATGGAAGGCACCCAGCTGCCCGCCACCACCGCTTTCCGCCCCAGGCTGGGCAAGGCTCTGAATGAAGCCTATGCCAGGCTTGCGGCGCCAAAACTTCCCGCCGCCGGCATGGCGCAATAACCGGACCATCTACGGATGATCGGGGAGATGATCCCGATTCCACGGCACGCGGCCCCCTGCCAGGGTCCCCTGAATAGAAGCCGCAGGAAACGGAATGATCTTCCCCGTCGCCGGGAACGGAAACGGCAGCCAAGCGCCGGCGGCAACAAACAACACCCTCCGGATGTCCTCCGATGCAGGGCCGATCCTTCGGAACGCGGAGCGACGATACGCTCGCTCCCCTGTTTTATTCCCAAGCAACGGCATGCAACATCGGCACAACCGGATGATGCCCTTACAGGCCCCGTCCTTCCCGCGCTGCGGCAGGACTGGGGCTTTTTTCATGTCCGGGATTTTCAAAAGGCGGCGGCATTCCCTCCTGATTCCTTCCAGGAATCAGGGATATTCCGTTTTTACAGAGGAATGCATTTTTTTCACCATCTGTGAAAGAAAGATTCTCAAGCCTCAGTATCTATGGCAAACTGGGGATTCAAATCCTTTATATAATTACCATCCATGGATAATTCATCATCACGCCGTCGTTTCCTTCAGACCCTGGGCCTGGCCACTGGCGCCCTGGCTGCCGGTTCCTTTGCCAACGCCCAGGAAGTAGCCCCCCTGGCTCCCAAGAAAATCACCATTCCGGACCCGAATAACATCGGCCCCATGACCACGTGGCCCCCGCGCAAGCCCGGCGCCATCTACATGGGCGGCTTCAGGGCTCCCAAGCTGGACAAGGTGCGTGTGGCCTTTGTCGGCGTGGGTGAACGCGGTTCCATGCACGTGGGCCAGATGGCCGTTATAGAAGGTGCGGAAATTGTCGGCATTTGCGACCTGTATGAAGACTGGGCCAAGCGCAGTGCGGACGTCGTGGAAAAGAAGACGGGCAAGCGCCCCCCCATTTTCACGAAAGGACCGGAAGACTACAAGCGCATGATGAAGGAAGTCAAGCCGGACGCCGTCATCGTCTGCCCCAGCTGGGAATGGCACTGCCGTGTTACCTGCGACGTGATGAAGATGGGCGCCCACGCCTTTGTGGAAGTGCCTATGGCCGTCTCCATCAAGGAACTCTGGGAAATCGTGGATACCTCCGAAGAAACCAGGAAGCACTGCATGATGATGGAAAACGTCAACTACGGACGTGAGGAACTCATGTACCTGAACATGGTGCGCCAGGGCGTCATTGGCGACCTGCTGTACGGAGAAGCCGCCTACATCCATGAACTGCGCGGACAGATGAAGCAGGTGGAACGCGGCACCGGTTCCTGGAGAACCTATCACTACGCCAAGCGCAACGGCAACGTGTATCCCACGCACGGCCTCGGCCCCATTGCCCAGTACATGAATCTGGCCCGCAAGGACGACTGCTTCGGCAGGCTCGTCTCCTTCTCCAGCCCGGCCCTGGGCCGCGCCGCGTATGCCAAGAAAAATTTCCCGGCGGACCACAAGTGGAACAAGCTGGACTTTGCCTGCGGCGATATGAATACCTCCATCATCAAGACCACCATGGGCCGCACCGTCCTGGTGGAATGGGATGAAACCAGTCCGCGCCCCTACTCCCGCCTGAATCTCATCCAGGGCACCCTGGGCACCCTGGCCGGCTTCCCGACCCGCGTAGCCGGGGAAAAGCTGGGCAACGGAAATTATCATGAATGGATTGAAGGCAAAGAAAAACTGGCCCCCATTTTTGAAAAGTACGATCACCCGCTCTGGAAGAGAATCGGGCCGCTGGCCCTGAAGATGGGCGGTCACGGCGGCATGGACTTCGTGATGCTCTTCCGCATCATCGAATGCCTCCGCAATGGCGAACCGATGGACCAGAACGTTTATGAAGGAGCTTTCTGGTCCTCCGTCTCCGAGCTTTCCGAATACTCCGTGGCCCAGGGCGGCATGCCCCAGGTATTCCCGGACTTCACCCGCGGAGACTGGAAAACGACTGCTCCGCTGGGCATCGTCCAGTAACAGCCGGCAATCTTCCCCGGCCCGAAGCTTTTGCGCCTCCATGGCGTGTTTCCGGGCCGGGGCAAATGCCTCCTCTTCCAAAAACAGGCCCAGCTTGCAGGCGGCCTGTTTTTTATTGCTCCAATGACACCCTATTCCGGAAGTTGAAAGGCTCCGTAGGCGCTCCACTTGCCGGGGAAAGCTCCCGGATGACGCCAAAAAGCGGAACTCCATGAAATTTTCCTTCTGCGCGGAACCGTATTTAGGCAAGAAAAATATCCTGCAGAAAAACGCCGTTCCCCTTACATCACACACGCCTTCATGCTTTCCTATTGTACCAATATTCATCCCGCAGAATCCTGGGCGGAAACCAGGGAGGCTCTTTTCACCTGCGTTCCCCGCATCAGGCAGGAACTCGCGGCGATGGACTCCCCTCTGAAGGATCTCCCCCTGGGCATCGGCCTGCGCCTGTCCGCCAGGGCGGCAGCGGAGCTTCTGGCAACGCCGCACGCCGCGGAAACCCTGAAATCATGGCTGGAAGACCAGGGCGCGCGCGTAGAAACCCTTAACGGGTTCCCTTACGGAAATTTCCACGGGCAGCGCGTGAAAGAACGCGTTTTCCAGCCGGACTGGACTACACCGGAACGTTTTGAATACACCTGCAACCTGTTCCGCATTCTGGCACTCATTGGTGACGAACAGGCTGACAGGCTGACCGTCAGCACGCTCCCTGCCTCGCACAGCTGGTTTCATGCGGATGAAGAACGCATCTTCTCCCGGCTGGACGCCATGAGCGGATTCCTGGATGTGCTGGGCAGGCAGACCGGCCGACTGATGCAGCTGGGGCTGGAACCGGAACCCTTCGGCCATTTTCACGATACGGATGGAGCCATCCGTTTTTTCAACGGCCTCCGCAACCGTTCCCGCCGTCCCGAACTTATCGAACGCCACCTGGGGCTGACATACGATACCTGCCATTTCGCCATTCTCCGGGAAGAACCGGAATTCACCCTCTCCGCCTGGGAGGAAAACAACATCGCCCTCTGCAAAGTGCAATTTTCCAACGCCCTGGAATGCCGCATATGTGGGGAGGAAGACCTGGAACGCCTCCGGCAGTTTGACGACGGCGTTTATTTCCATCAGACCAGCATCCTCCACCGGGAAGGCGCCATGCTTTTCCCGGACCTGCCCAATGCCCTGGCCTATGGACGGGACTATGCAGAGGAAATACGGGACTCCCAATGGCGCATTCATTACCACATTCCCCTGTACGCTTCACCGGAACCACCCTTGAAAAGCACGGAAGAATTCATCCTGAAAACGCATAATTTCCTCCGGGGCCGCAAAGGCCCGCAACCGCACCTGGAGGTGGAAACCTATACCTGGAGCGTCCTGCCGGACCACATGAAGATCCCCCTGGCAGCCCAGATTGCCCGTGAACTGCATTATATTGAAACCCTGTAAAGCCATGATGCCCCGCATGCATCCCTCCGCCGTCCTGTCTTCCGGATTCCTGCTGCTGTCCACCGGTCTTTCCTCCTGCACATTTCTTCCCATGTTTTCCTCCGGAGGGCAGGAAACGCCGCGGACCCTGGGCGCACGCATGGAAAAACACACGGAAGTCCTGCAAAAAGACATCGGGGAAAGAAACGCCAGCCAGCCCAAATCCATGGACGCCGCCGCCAAATACATCGCCGGGAATTTCTCGGACATGGGGTACGCCGTCACCATGCAGCCCGTATCCGGAGGAAACGTGAAAAAAGGAGCGGCCATTTACAACATCCTGGTTTACAAGCCCGGCCTGTATTCCAACAATCAAAGCATCGTCGTGGGAGCCAATTATGATTCCAGCGGACAGCGCAACAACGGCAGCGGAACGGCCCTGCTGCTGGAGACGGCGAGAGGCCTGAAAGACATCCCCACCAATCACAATATCTATTTTGTCGCATACGCGAACGGAGCGGAGCCCGCAGGGAAATCCATCTCTTCCGGAGCCTGCGTGCATGCCAGCACCCTAAGCGGCAGCATTGGAGCAACCAACATCCTGGGCATGATCAATCTGGAAGCCCAGAAGCTGGATGCTGAAGGGGAACGAAAACAGCCGGGCCCGGAATCCTCCCGGGAAGCCGTTCTGTTCACGACCACCCCGCACGGCAAGAAATTTGCTGGCCAGTGCGCCGCCCCCTTCGCCAAATCCTGGGAGCAGGCGCCCGCTACCTTCTGCCGGGAACCTTCCGCCCTCACAGGCAATGACCGCCATTACGCGGTCCTGGGCATTCCCACGGTCTCCTGCCGGAGCAAGTATCCCGTCACGGATGCCCGTACGGAAGAGTATGTGCAGGCGCTGACGGACATGATTCACCAGGTAGCGGACAACGACGCGCCCGAACCGGCAAAAAACGCCGGCCAGGGCGAGAAAGCATCCTGACGTTTCCCTCTCTCCCCGTTACCGGGACAGCTTTCTCCTTCCGTGGCCGCCGCCCAGCATCAGCACAGGCATGAAGGAAAGGGCCACCAGCGCAATAACCATAGGCATCCAATTGTCGGAATACCTCTGCATCAGGAACGAAGTCAGGGAAGGGCCGGCCAGCGTGCCCAGGGAATAACTCAACAGCAGAAGCTGGTTCATGGTCACCAGTTCATCCCGGGAAGCTTCCTCGCATCCCCAGGCCATGGCAACAGGGTACAGGGAAAATCCGGCCAGCCCCAGAGCAATCAGGGAGGGAGCCATCAGCCCCCCCTTCAGCATCAGCCCGGCACAGGCCGCCGCCACCAGCAGGGACTGGCATTTCATGACGAAAGCGCGGCCGTACCTGTCCGCCAGCCGCCCCATGGGCCACTGCCCCAGAATGGCAGCGGCAATCAGCAGGGCCATCCAGTATCCCACGGAAGAGTGGTCCATTCCCTGGTGCTTCAGGAACAGGGGCATCAGGCAATAAATAGTACCCAATACCACGCCGGAAATCACACATCCCACAACACCCAGAAAGACGCTGCGGCGTCTCAGCAGTGTCCGAATCTCTATATGGGAGGAGGATGAAACCTGTCCATTGCCCGGCTCCAGACGCGCAAACATCAGCGGAACCATGCCCGCCACTGATAAAATGCAGACTTCCGTCACAATCAGGGGCATATCGCTGGGGAACCAGCCCAGAAGCAACTGCCCCAGCACCGTACCCAGATAATAAACCACCATGTAGGAAGCCAGCAGAATGCCGCGGGTTTGCAGCGTTCCGGCCCTCAGCAGGGCGCTTTCCACCACCACCCAGACCAGGGCGCAGCTGATCCCCGCCAGCAGCCGGAGGCCGCTCCAGGCCGGCACGCCGGGAAACACAGGCAGCAGAACGGTGGAGACTGCGCATAAAAGGCATGCATATTGGTAACTTCCTTTGAACCCGGCCCGGCGAATCACGCCGCCAGCCAGCAGCGTTCCGGCCAGGTTCCCGAGAAAAAAGAAAGCCCCCACCAGCCCTGCCTCCCAGGTGGCGGCATCAAATTGCTCCATCCACAGGGGAACAACCGTATTCAACACGGCAAACGCCACTGTCTGGAAAAGAAGCCCCGCCAGCAGCAGGGCAATAGGCCAGGTAAATGTACGCATCACGATAAAGCGGGGACTATAGCACCAAAGCCGCATCAGTCAACCGCCTCTTCCGTCGGAAAGAAAAACAAAAAAAGCGCCTTATCAACAAAAGACACAACACATTGATTGTTAAATTATTAATAAACAATTCAAAATATAGGGAACTGTCATATTCCCCGGCGCAGGGAAGCGGGCAGTATCTTCATCTGCTCCCGATATTTGGCCACCGTCCTGCGGGCGATGTTCACCCCTTTTTCCCGCAGCGCGGCCGCCAGCCCGGCGTCACTGAGGGGTTTGGAAGAATCTTCCTCCGCAATCAGCCGCCGCATCAGCTCTTGGACGGCGCCGGCAGCCACGGCTCCGGAAGCCGCCCCGTCCGGGGAAACGCCGCCTTCAGACGGAACTCCCGCACTGAAAAAGGATCTCAATTCTTTCATCCCCCACCTGCACAACAGGTACTTGTCCCGGCACGCCCGGGAAACCGTGGAAACATGAACCCCCATCTCCTCCGCCACTTCTTCCATGCCCATGGCCTTCAGGCGGGACGGGCCGGACCTGAAAAAATCCTCCTGCCTCCGCACAATGACACGGGCCAGGCGCAAAACGGTCTCCTGCCTCATATCCAAAGCCCGCAACAGCTCCTGTCCCTCACGGAACGCCCTGCGGAGATATTGCCTCAGCTCCCGGCTTCCGGAACCCTCAGCCATTAACTCCATATACCGTTCATTCATGGACAGGCGCGGAAGATACTCGGAAGTGAGGATAACCTCCAGCACGCCGGAAGGCCCCTCCTCCACAATGACGTCAGGCAGCAGATGAGGGTTGCCGCCGGGGGCGTAGGCCCCCCCTGGATCAGGAGTCAGGCTCCTAATCACCTCCAGAGCCGCCGCCACGGCCCCCGGTTCCACGTCCAGCAGGCGTGCGGCTTCCTCATACTTGTGCGCCGCCAGTTCCCGCCAGCAGCGCTTGACCAGGCGGAAAGCAAGCGAACGCTTCAAACCGCGCTGTTCAAGCTGGATCAGCAGGGAATCCCTTAAATTCGCCGCCCCCACTCCAGGCGGGTCCATTTCCCTCAGCGCAGCCAGAGCTTCCTCCATGTCCCGCATGCTGAAACACCCCTGCTCTTCCAGCTCCTGCGGAGACTCCGTCAGAAACCCGCGTTCGTCCAAAGCGTCAATCAGCAGGAACAGGGCGTCCCGGGCGCGGCCCGTCAATGCGGAATGCTGCGCCTGATCCATCAAATGGGTTTTCAGGGATTCCGGAGCCACGACGGATTCATACATGAAATCACGGCGGGCGGCCGCGTCCCCAGACAGGCGGCCTTCCGCCGTAAACTCGTTCCACCCGTCCTCCCGCTCATTCCAGGCATCCCCGTCCGGACCGTCTTCCAGCGCTTCCGGGGAAGCGTCCGGCAACTCCTCAAGCATGGGATTGGTTTCCAGCGCCTGACGGATAATCTGCCTTAATTCCAAAGCAGAAGCCTGAAGAATCTGCATCCCTGTCTGCATGGACTGGGAGACGGCCATCTGGCGCGTCATTCCATGCTGCAGGGATACCTCACTCATACCGCCCACAAGCTACACCACCCCCCGGAATCTGGCAAGGGGGAACACCCTGCAGCAAAAGCTGCCCGCACACCGCAGCAGCAAAAAAGGCCACCACTTTCATGTGGCGTTTTTGGAAAACGTTCATACAATAAATGCCAATGAAGATTTTGCACATACTTGCTTTCTCCCTGCTGGCCTCCCTTCTCTCAACGGCTGCGCCGTCCCCTCTGACTCCGCTGCCACGGGAACAGCCCCAATGGTGGAGGAAGCAATATGAACAGCAGGTGGAACAAATAAAAAACAACCCCTGCGGCGTCCTTTTCCTGGGAGATTCCATTACGGACTACTGGAAAAGGGAAGGAAAACCAATATGGGAAAAGGCGTTCTCCCCCTATCATCCCTGCAATTTCGGCATTTCCGGGGACCAAACCACCAACCTGATTTACCGCATCACGGATTCCGGCATCCCGGCCCAGACGGACCCCAAACTCTGCATCGTCATGATCGGCACCAACAATACCGGTCATTTCAAAGGAGGGGAAGCCCCGGAAAAAACGGCCATGGGAATTCTGGGTGCCGTTGAACACCTGCTGGTCAGGTTCCCGGACACCCACGTCCTCCTGCTGGGCATTTTCCCGCGCGGCACAGGCCCCCAGGACAAGCTGCGCCAGCACAACGACCGCATCAACGCCATTCTGGCCCAGTGCAAGCTGCCCCGCACCACTTACGCCAACATCAACAGGCGCTTTCTGGACTCCTCCGGCAAACTGCTCCCCGGCATCAGCAGGGACAACCTGCACTTTACGGAAAAAGGCTACGCCATCTGGGCAGACGCCGTGCTGCCCTATATCAAAAAATACTGCAAATAGCTTTCTTTCCCATCCTCGACGCATGACTGTCGGAATGCCCCCTTCCGCCAGTCATGCGTGCGGTTCGGGAACATATTTGTCAATCAATGATGAAGCTTACGCAGCAACAACTGTCCAGCCTTCATTTTGAAACTGCGGTCATGGAGCCTGAAAAGCACCGCTCATGTCCATCAATTCATTTTTCCCGGCGGCTCCGCCCTGAATGCTTATGAGTAACGTCCGGACTTTGGGGAGCCCGCTTTAATAAACGGTTAAGATACAAAAGCAATACGGAGCATGGAAAGTATTTACCGCCAAGCCCGCAAAAAGCTGCATGGATGCCAGGGCCCGCGTCTGAAAATTTTGCGCAGAACCGAAGTTGCAGTTGATTTGGAATAAATATATTATGATGAGACAATATATCATAGACGCCTTTACTGACAAAGTTTTTCATGGAAATCCCGCGGCGATTTGCATTTTAGAACAATGGCCGTCCGGGGAATTGATGTTAAATATGGCCGTTGAAAACAATCTTTCAGAAACGGCCTTTGCTGTCAAAAAGGGGGGGAGCTATCATCTGCGGTGGTTTACCCCCGGTGGAGAGATTGACTTATGCGGTCATGCGACATTAGCCTGTGCCTATGTTATTTTGAACTTCTATGAAAAAGAAGCGGCAAAAGTTGTTTTTCAAACTTTAAGCGGTGATTTGGTGGTAGAACGGCATGGTGATCTTTATGAAATGGATTTCCCCGCCTATGAATTAAAACCAGTTCCCGTAACGGAGCAAATGATCGACGCTATCGGCGCTACCCCCAGAGAAGCGTATATGGGGCGTGACCTTTTATGCGTGTTTGACGATATAAAAATAATCGAACATCTCAATCCGGATCTATCAAAAGTTCATGCCCTGAACGGTCTTTTGCTCCATGTAACCGCAAAAGGTACGGAAACTGACTGCGTTTCCCGTACCTTTGCCCCCAAATGCGGAGTGCCGGAGGATGCCGTTTGTGGTTCCGGTCATTGTCACATTATACCTTACTGGGCGAACAGATTGGGAAAAGACGACATCATAGCTTATCAGGCTTCCAAACGCGGTGGGACACTTTATTGCCGCATGGATGGAGCACGGGTAAAATTAGCAGGAAAAGCAGCCTTATATTCCATTGCCGAAACACAATCAAGATGAAGCGTCAATAGGTTAAGAACATATGCCGGGCGACGGAAAAAACGTCGCGCGACAGAAATTATACATGCCCAATGACACAAACGGCGGTTTTGAATAATCAAGGACGCCGTTTTTCTATTCCCTAAAAAATAATGCAACTATGCTTTCAAACATGGCGGTCAACGGGAATAACTGCCATGAAGCACAAAGCATGCCGACAAATTCCGACGAGGTCTATATCAAAAAATACATCCGCCGCAGAATATCATATCTCCAAACGTGAATCATACCATGTAGCAAAAGTGAATATTTTTTCAAACTTCCATCCGGTATGCTTGTGTCTTTACAGGTGTGTTTTTTATTTTTCTTTATGGGAAATACAACAAAAAAATCATGAAACAACCAAATCCCCCGGCCGGAAGCAGGAATCCAGCCGACCCGCCTGTGCCGCATTTGGAATCAGGAAAAAGCGCAAGGAACAAAAAAATTGCTTTTTCCCGGGGATATCCTAGAGTGCCTCTCCGCAATGAGCATGCCGCTTGCCGACTTGATCTTCCTGGCTTTTGCCCTCTCCGTGGACGCTTTCGTCGTGGCGTTCTCCTACGGCCTGCTCATTAAGCAAAAGCGTTTGAGCAACGGAATCAAGCTCTCCCTGTCCACCGGGGCCGGTCAATTCCTGATGCCCGTCCTGGGTTTTCTGCTTACAGGCTCCGTGCACCGGTATATTGCGGCCTGGGACCACTGGCTGGGCTTCGCCGTGTTCACCTTCCTCGGGGTCAACGTCCTCCGCGAAGGCTGGAATCACCGCAACGAAGAAGAGGATATGCCCCACGTCACCAGCCTGACGTTTCCTACCCTTATGGCCGTGGGAATCGCCACCAGCATCGACGCGCTGGTAGCGGGCATCAGCATTTACCTTTCATCCGCCCAGTGTGGAACCGACCCTACCCTCCACGCGGTGCTTCTCCCCGCCGCCGCCATCGGCTTCACCACCTTCCTGTGCACGGCGGCCGGCTTTTTCCTGACCAGACGGCTGCACCGCTTTCCGACCTTTCATCTGGAAGCGGGAGCCGGGCTCATCCTCATCGGCCTGGGCGTCAAAATGCTCTGTGACCATTTGTGCTGAAATATGCCGCGAAGGATGATAAAAACGTCCTTCCGGCATCGTAATAAGTCGAAAAACGCACTGGTTCCCTCCCACCTCTTTCTGCTATTATCAAGTAATCCCTTCCACATGAATATTTCACATCTTCTTCTCTGCACTTCCCTGCTCGCGGCTCCCGTCTGCGCGGCACAGGGCCTGACGGAAACTGAAACGGAAACGCCGGCCTCCTCCAGCCGCCTGCCGGCGCCCCTGGCACAAAAAATTGCCTCCGGAGACTTTGATGGCCTGCAGACGGAACTGCGCTCCACCCTCCTGAAGGCTGGAGAACAAACGAAATCCGAACAGAAACTGCTCCAGAACAAGCAGTACCGCCATTTGCTGGACATTCACGAACTCCTGCGCGTCACGGGACCGGACAAGGTGAAAGCCGTTTTCTCCAAAAGCGCGCAAGATGCCGCTTTCATCAAAACCTTTCTACAGGACCCGGCGTGGATGGAGCTTTACCTTGGAGCAGGCCTGATTCCGGAAAATTCACCGGAAGGCCTTCAAATCCTCTCCGACATCTGGAAAGCGGACGGCAAGAGCCCGGATTTCCGGAATTACCAATCCCTGGCCACCGGGCTGGCCTCTGTCTTTTCCACCGGCCCCATGGCGGGAAGGCTCAAAACCAACTCCGCCAACAGCAATCCGGTGCGCCGCTACCGGATTTTCAAAAAACTGCATCAGGAAAACAGGATGCATCCGGGATTCATCAAACTGCGCCCATGGGAAATGCGCTTCGTCGTGGGAAGTCCCTGGGACGATAAATCCTATGAATGGAGCAATGAACACGTCAACCTCCCCTGGCGGCGATACACGGCCGCCTGCTGGGCCGCTCCCTATACGGGCCACAATTTCTTTGGCGATACCATTCAGGGGCCCCTTTTCTACGTGCCGTGGAGGGATCTTAACACGACCGCGGAAAACACGCAGATCATCGGCGGCGTTTGCGGCGGCCTCTCCTATTTCGGCACCATGGCGGCCCAGGCCCACGGCATCCCCGCTTATCCGGTAGGACAACCGGGCCACTGCGCGTACGCGGTGCGCGTGAAGCGGGGGGAATGGAAAGGCGGCTTCGGCGGACCAGACGGAGGCATGCACAACCATATCTTCGGATCCCAGGCTCCTACTTCCTACCTGCTGATGGAAAATGTCTTTGCTGACAACGATAAGGCGGACCAGGCCTACCTGTGGGCCGCCCAGGCCCGGCTGGACGAGGCTTCCGGCAACAAGGACAAGGCCATCCAGGCATGGGAGGAAGCGCTCAGACAAACACCGCTGCACCCGTTCTTCCGCACGGAACTTCAACGCCTGCTGATGGAAAAGGAAGGCATGCAGCCTGTCGACTGGTACGTTTACGCCAAGGACGCCCTTTCCCACTATCAGGGCAACGGCTTTGCCGCATTCGACATCCTCAAGGACGTGCAGAATAAATTCCTGATGGATATTCCGCCCGCGGACCGGATTGCCTGGTTCCGGGACCTGCATGAAGCCATCGCCACCACTCCCACATCATGGGCGGTGAAATTCCAGCCCGTGCTGGACTCCCAATCCGCCTTCCTGGCAAATCCGCAGGAAAAAGCGGCCTATCTGGAAACAGTCCTCTCCACCCACCTGAAAACGGGGGACGGCACCAACTTTGGCCAGGCGTTGGAATGGGGCGTGAAAAACTTTGTGGAAAACGGACAGGCGGACGTGTTCTCCAACGCATTCGCCAAGGTAGCCCAGCAAACGGGAAAAACCGGGACCTCCGGGAAAGCCCCCGACCCCAAAAAGCTGAAGGAAGCCTACGGCAAAGCTATCTATGCCACGGAAACGGCCCGCTCCATTCCGGCCTTCCAGGCCTTGAGCAAAGCGGCGGCCTCTTTCTCCGGCGCCAATGCGACGAACAATACGGTCAAGGCGTCCATTCCGCAGGGCTGGAAACTGGTGCCCGCAGACGGCATGGTCCGGTGCTCCACCACGAGCCAGTGGGACAGCCCCTGGGACCATATCAACCTGCTGCGTCCCTGCGGCGGAGCCCAGCATACGGATAAGGAAGCCAACCCGAACGTCATTGTAGAACTGAAAAACGGAGTGAACCTGGCCGGGCTGGTAGTCACCAAGCGCGACGGCAATGAAAACCGGATGAAGAAAATGGAGGTCTCCACGTCCACGGACGGAGCCACCTGGTTCCCCCTGGCCGCCACGGAAAACATGCCCAAGGAATGGGTCATCACCGCACCGGAAGGCACCAAAGCCAAGTGGATCAAGGTGGAAGCCAAAAACGCACAGCCGGAATTCATGCACCTGCGCCATATCCTCGTTTACGAAAAATAAATTCTCCATTAACGCCATGCTTCATCACATCAATCCCGTTTCCGGCCTGCTGGCCGCAGCCCTCTTCCTGTCCGCCCCTGTTCAGGCGGCCCTCCCCGCTTACAGCGCCGTGAAAGACGAGGCGAAAACCGTCAATAAATACATGATCGTCGTATGGGCCGGCACGGACTGGTCCCCAAAATCACGTGAAATCACCCGCGCTGTGGAACACTTGGCCAAGAACTCCCCGGAACCCGTGCTCTGGTGTATCCAGGACGAGCGTGAGGAAATGACGGAAGAAGAGCAGAAACTGCCCAAGCCCCCGGGAGAAATCTGGAACATCCCCGCCATTCAGGTGGTCTCCCCCACCGGAAACATGGTATTCCTGTCGGAAGGCGTCTCCAGGGAAACATTGCCAGCCGTCATGAAGCAGGCAATGGAAGCCGTAAAACAGCAAAACAAGGCCAATGCCCTGTGGGAAAAAGCCGCCGCTTCATCCGGAACGGCCGCGGCCCTTCTTTACGGAGAAGGGCTTCAGCAGCTTCCTCCTTATGCGGCCTCTGCCAGAAAGGATATTCTGGAAAAAATCAAGAAGGCGGATCCGGAAGACATCAAGGGAGTGCACTTCAAATACACGTTCAGGCATCTGCCCTACATCGAAAAAGTGCAGAGAATGGTGAATGATTCCGCCAAAGACGGCGGTCCAAAGGATTACAAAACCGCCCATGCCTATGTAAACAAACAGCTCAAAACCCCCGGCCTGACTCCCCTTCAAAAACAACAGGTCATGGCGGCCAGGTTCTGGCTCTACCGCAATGAGGGGAAAAAGGACCAGGCGCTGAAGACCCTGACGGACATCGCCAGGATATCCCCTAAAACCCTCATGGGAATAGGCGCCCAGAACTACTACCGCTACCTGACGGAACCCGTCACCCTGAAAAGTCCTCACTTCACAGGCTACGACCTGCGCCCGGAACTGACGCTTACCCGCGTCAACGTCAGCAGCATGCTTGACGGCCCCGGAAACTACAAGATTACCTTCAAGATGAACAGCGGCGGCTGCAATATCCGCAACCCCCGCTTCATGAAGGGCAACCGCGTAGTCAGCGAACTGCCCAAGGACCGGCAGGACAAAAACGGGCGCGAATTCACCCTGCGCCTCTCCGGTTCCGAAAAGCCGGACTTGGTTTTCGACTGCCAGGGCCAGGGATGGTTCGATGCGGACTGCGACATCATCGTGACCAAGGAATCCTGACTCCTGCCGGCAAACGAACAAAACCGCCATTCACAACCTTCACGAAGGCAGGACATTCCCAAGGAATTTCCTGCCTTTTTTCCGATGGGAGAAGAATTTCCAGCCAGCGCCCAAGCGGAAGCATCCCTCTCTCCCTGCTTCTTGCCGGCCAAAGCCGAACAACATTCCCGGCAGCTTCAAAGGAGCAATCAGGGAAACCTTCTTCTCATTCCCGCGTTTTCAAGGAAGAATTACCCCTTCTTCCCGCCTTCCCCGGCGTTCTCCGCCAGTTGACGGCGGTATTCCATGCGTTCCCTGATCCTCAGTTCCATCCCGTTTCCGGTGGGGGTGTAATACACGCGGCCTTCCGGGAGGTAGGCCTGGGGTACGTAATGTTCCGGATAGTCGTGGGAATAAAGGTATTCCAGCCTGGCGGCATCCGCGCCTCCGGCGGCAGCCAGCTTCTTGCGCGTTGGCGTCCGCAGGTGTTCCGGAACTGCCAGCGTTTTCCCATTGCGCACGTCATCCATGGCGGCATTGATGCCCACGTAGGCGGAATTGCTCTTGGGGGCCGTCGCCAGGTAAACCGCAGCATGCGCCAGAGGAATGCGTGCCTCCGGCATGCCGACCATTTCCGCCGCGCGCGCCGCGTCCAAAGCTACGCGCAGGGCGTTGGAATCCGCCAGCCCTACATCCTCCGACGCGGCGATGACCAGCCTTCTTCCTATAAAGCGGATATCCTCCCCGGCTTCCAGCATCATCCCCAGCCAATACAGGGCGGCGTCCGGGTCAGAGCCGCGCATGGATTTGATGAAAGCGGAAATCGTATCGTAATGGGAATCCCCCAGGCGATCGTACCTGATAGCCTTGCGCTGGATGGATTCCTCCGCTACGGAGATGTCCACATGAATGACGCCGTCTTTCCCCGCAGGAGTGGACAGAACAGCCACTTCCAGAGCCGTGAGCGCCTTCCTGGCGTCTCCGTCCGCCTTGGCGGCCAAATGGTTCAGGGCTTCCTCCTCCATATCCACGCGGGATGCGCCCAGCCCGCGCACCTCATCCGCCAGGGCGCGCTTCAGCAGGGCGGCCAGCTCCTCCTCCGGCACAGGCTCCAGCGGAAAAACCTGGGAACGGGACAGGAGGGGGGAGTTAATCGCAAAATAGGGGTTTTCCGTGGTCGCTCCGATAAACCTGACCGTACCCTTTTCCAGATGGGGAAGCAGAACATCCTGTTGAGCCTTGTTGAACCGGTGCAGCTCATCCACGAAAAGAACGGTTTTCCGCCCGTGCATGCTCATCCTCATCTGCGCCTGGGCTATTTTTTCCCGGATGTCCGCTACATTGGATTCCACGCCGTTGAGCATCATGAAATGGGCATTCGTCGTCCGGGCGATGACGGCGGCCAGAGTAGTCTTTCCGCACCCGGGAGGCCCGTAGAAAATCAGGGACGTAAACCGGTCCGTCTCAATTGCCCGTCTCAGCAGCTTACCCGGAGCCAGCAGATGCTTCTGCCCGGCCACTTCATCCAGGGTGCGCGGGCGCATGCGCGCGGCCAGCGGCATGGCGGAAGTGTCCGCCCCGGGCTCAAAGCCTTCCCGCGCTTCCGCTTCCTGTAAACTGAACAAATCCATCGGAAACACTTTACCCGGTTGAAAGGCCGGAGAAAAGGCCAATCCCCGGAATCCTGAAAGTTTGGCGGAAGCGACACCGTTCCCCCCTCAGGACGGAAAATGCACCTTTATCCAAACATGGACCAGCAGGACAGCATGAAAACCATGCTGACAGGAGCCAAAATGCTGAACAGCAGCCCCGCAACAGCCAATCCCCTGCGGTTCACCTCCCAGTAATGAAGGGAGGCGATCAGCATCCAGATGGGAATCACAACCATGTGGATGAGACCCAGAAGCCCCCAGCCCGCCAGCACCAGCAAAAAGAGCCATGACTGCGAGCCGTCCGCATTATTGCTCGGCATGACAAGGCCAAAGAAGCGGTACACAAGCAAAAAGAAGACGAATATGGCAAAAGGTATCCATCCCCAGCGGGCTTCCTCCTTCCGGCGGGCCATGGCCAATTCAAAACAGGGATCTTTAAACGCAGGCAATTGCTTGGCAGAAGAATCTCTGAAGAAATACATATCGCCCGAAGTCTCTATTATTACGCCTTTCTTCCGTCAATAACATTCAATGCCAGCCCGGATTTTTTCCGCAGAAAATTTCCCCCTCTAACAAATACGGAATATCGGTTTCCGCCCATTACCTTATTGTCAGACCAAAGGGCTTTGAAAATTCATGAAACGCTCTTGATTATAAACAATTTTCCCCTTTTTCGGATACTTGCTCTTCGTCTTTTCCCATGATAAAAAAGTCTTTTTGCATCATCCGAATTTCAACACCCGTTCAATTTGTCATACACAGCCCCAGTTTCCCATAAAAAAGACTGCCTCCGCTGCAGGAGCGGAGGCAGTCCGGGGGTAATATAAAACCGGAAATTACAGAAGGTTACCTGCCCAGAATGCCCTTGAAGTATTCCAGCGTCGTCGCCAGGCCTTCCGGCAAAGTATGCCTGGGCTGCCATCCGGCATTGCGGAGCTTGTCCGCACAGGCGCGGGAATGCTTGACGTCTCCCGGACGTTCCGGGGCATGAAGCACCTTGGAGGAAGACCCGGCAGCCTTGATGATGTTCTGCGCCAGCTCTTCAATGGTGATCTGGCCGCCGTAACCGGCATTGAACACGCCGGTGACTTCCGGGTGTTCCGCCACAAAGGTGAGGGCTCCTACAATGTCTTTCACATAAATGAAATCGCGCGTCTGGGAGCCGTCCCCATACACGGTGATGTCTTCTCCTTTGACAGCTTTTTCAATGAAAATGGGCACGGCCGCGGCATAGGCGCCCTTGGGGTCCTGCCGGGGGCCGAAGACATTGAAGAAGCGCACGGCTGCCGTATTGATTTTTCCTTCCGCCCGGAACATGTTGAGGTAGTATTCCCCATCCAGCTTGGTAATGGCATAGGGACTCTTGGGTTCCGGGTACATGGTTTCCAGTTTGGGCACCGTGGGATTGTCTCCGTAAATGGCGGCGGAAGACGCCAGCACGATTTTTTTGACTCCGGCGGCGGAAGCTTCCTCCAGCACGTTCAGCAAACCGTTGACGTTGATGTCGATGCATTCGCTGATCTTGCTCATGGATTCCGGCACGGAGACGAGCGCGGCCATGTGGAAAATATAGTCCACTCCCTGCACCGCCTGGCGCACCAGCTCCCGGTCGCAGATGGAACCTTCGATGAACGTGTGCCTGAGCCCTTCCAGGTTCTTGAGATAGCCCGTGCGCAGGTTGTCCAGCACACGGATTTCCTCCGCCTTATCCTGATAGTGTTCCACAATGTGGGAACCGATGAATCCGGCGCCGCCGGTTACGAGAATCTTCATGTTTTTCCGATGTTGGTAGATATTGGTTAATAGCGGTCCACAATGGCCTTCATTTCATCCATCTGCGCCTCAATGGATTCTACCAGGGCCATCTGCGTGCGGCAGCGGTCCAGGTTGTGTTCCGGACGGTGGATTTTAAAATACACGTCACCGGACAGGTAGTCCGTCAGGAAGCGGATGCCGCATTCCATCGTGAGCAATTTGCCGGAGAACGGCAGCAGGCTCTTTTCCAGAGGCGTCAGGAAACTCTTGGCGGAACTCAGGTAACCCTGGACCAGAGCTTCAAACATGAACATGCGCATCGTGACCTTGGAGACGTCCTTTTCATCTTCCGCGGCGGGAGACGTAGCCGTCCGGATCATGTCGCCGAAGTCGTAAATGGCGGAACCGGGCATCGTGGTATCCAGGTCAATCACGCAAATGCCTTCTCCGGTTACATCGTCCAGCATCACATTGTTTAGCTTGGTATCATTGTGCGTACAGCGCAGGGGCAATTCCCCGGATTTCAGGTAATCCACCACCAGATGGCAGTCCGACTCACGGGAAAGGTACCAGTCTATTTCCTTCTGCACTTCCTTCACGCGCCCCAGGGGGTCGGACTGGATGGCCTCTTTCAGAGCCGCCAGGCGGGAAGTGGTATTGTGGAAATTGGGAATGGTTTCAAACAGGGGCTCTCCGGGCAGGTCTGCCGTGAGCTTCTGGAATTCGCCGAAGGCACGCGCCGCTTCCTGGCACTGCTTGGTAGTTTCAATCTGGTCATACGTGCGTGCGCGTTCAATGAACGGGTACACGCGCCAGCAGTTGCCGTCCGAATCCAGGGCGTACGGCTTGCCGTCCACGGAAGGAACCAGCGTGAGAGTGCGGCGGTAAGCTTCCGGGCACTGTTCCTCCTTCAGGCGCTTCAGGGCGTGGTCCGTCACGCGCTTTACGTTCTCCATCAGAGGGATGGGCTGCTTGAACACGTTATGGTTCACGCGCTGGAGGATGTAGCGGATGCGCTGTCCCGCCTGATCCACCCAGATGCAGTAGGTGTCATTGATGTGGCCGCTGCCGTAGGAATAACCGTGGACAAAATCGCCGCGGAGATCGAACAGGGTTGATACAGCCTTGAGATCGTGCATAGGGAAAAAGGCTTAGTTGAGCTTTTCAGGGTATACGCCCTGCTGGATAAGTTTGTTGATGCCTTCCACAACCATGGGCTTGTCCCCCGGATAGGTCATGCCGAACCAGGAGGAAGAAGTGGGAAGAACGGCGCAATCCGCCCGGTCCGCATGAATCAGGGCGTCCACCACGGTGGGAATAAAGCATTCGCTCTTGGGTTCCTGGCCGTGTTCTTTCAGGAAGTCAATGAAATGATCCTCCGTCAGTTCAATGAAGGAGGGGGAGAACAGCCAGAAATTCATGGAAACCAGTTCTGCAGGATCCACCGGCAGGCGTTCGCCCTTCAGGTTGTTGCCGCGCACTACGCCGTCTTCGTCAGCCTGGATTTTCACGAATTCCTCCACGCCATCCAGAAGGCCGCCCTTGATGGAGCAAATGCCGCGGTTCACGTCCCCGTTGTCGGAGAGGGTGTTCTTCAGCGGATAGCCGATCATGCCGTAATGGGCCTTGCCGGGTTCATCCGTAGTGGAGGTCAGGAACTTGGCGGCCTGCACAAAAGCGTCCGCACCGTAAAAGTCATCCGCATTCACTACGGCAAAGGGTTCCTTCACCACGTGGCGGGCGGCACGCAGGGCGTGGGCGGTGCCCCAGGGCTTTTCCCGGCCTTCTGGCACGGAGAAGCCTTCCGGCAGGTCGTCCAGGGACTGGAAAGCGTAATCCACCTCAATCTTGCCGGCAAAACGGCTGCCGACCTTTTCCTTGAAAATATCTTCAAAGTCACGGCGGATAATGAATACCACTTTTCCGAAACCGGCCCGGATGGCATCATAAACAGAGTAGTCAAGAACTACTTCCCCGTTGGGGCCCATCGGGTCAAGTTGCTTGAGACCGCCGTAACGGCTGCCCATGCCAGCTGCTAAAACAAGAAGTGTAGGCTTCATCATACGCAGGCCATTATGACCAAGCCTCCCCGTTTGGCAACAGGAAAATGCCGGAAAACCGGAGAAATCCGCCCGTTAAAAAACGTAAGAGCACCAAAGCCCCAGCACTACTTTTTTGAAATCGTCCCGCCCGTAGCCGCAATACCACCCCAGGAAAGGCTCCACCCGCAGACCGCCGGAAACGGCCCACAGCGCCCCCGTGCGCACCATCAGCTCTTTCAAGCCGTTCCTCCCCAGATAATCGTGGGCAAAACCCAGGGAAACCGTATTCACCATGGCGACGGATTCGCACAGCAGGGGCTGCCAGGTAACGCCCCACTGGGAATATGCACCCTCCTGTCCGGAATCATACAGGAAGGAACCGCGGAAAGACCAGGAAGGGGTGGGATTCCACTTAAGGGACAGGCCCGGCTCCGCCCCGTTCTTCAGGGGACAGGAATCGTACCACTGCCCGTTGACAAAAAGCCCGGCCGTGCATTCGTCCGCCAGATAATACTGGACTTCCCCGTGTAAAGTGGCCTGACTGAAATGGCGGCCCTGCCAGTTGCGGATGGCGAAAAGTTCCCCGCTCACCGCCCAGGAATCAGACAGGGAGGCTCCGCCGGAAATCTGGCCCTCCGTGGAATCAGCCCCCATCTTTTCCCCCCGGTGGACATAGTATGAACGGTAGCCGCCAAGCATCTCCCCGCCCATGCGGATGGGGGAACGGCCGTCCACCTCCGTCAGGGGCGGCGGCCCGTCATACCCCAGGACGGCCTGCACGGCACAGCACAGGATGATGGAAAACAGCCTCATGAAAGACTTTTAACACAATTCGCTGCGCCGCTCCAACGCCAAAACGGTGCATGCACATTCTCCGGGCTTGGCAAAACGGGAATCTGCCCTTACCCTCTCGCGCATGGTTCATTTCACCCTGTTCGGGATACCTGTTTACATCCGCCCCAGCTTCTGGGTGGTGCTGGCCATTTTCGGCGGCGCCCTCAGCATCAGCAGTGTGGAAGATCTCATTTATCCGGCCCTGTTCGTCATTGCCGGCTTCGTCGCTATCCTGTCCCATGAAATGGGGCACGCGCTGGTGGGCCGCAAGCTGGGCGGCGGCCAGCAGACGATTGTTCTGGAACTCTTCGGCGGCCTGACAAGCAGCCATGGCATGCAACTGACGCGCGGAGGGCGGGCCCTCATGATTCTGGCAGGCCCCATGATGACCCTGCTGCTGGGCATCATCAGCCTGTGGCTCACCTGGAACATCGTCGCTCCTGTCATGACCTCTTACAACCTGAACTTCTGGGATCTGGCCATCAGCCCCTTCACAGCAGCGCTCATCTCCCCCAAGCTGTACATTCTCTCCTGCCTCATCATGATTGGAGAATGGTGGACTATCCTGAATCTGCTGCCCATCTACCCCCTGGACGGCGGCCAGCTGATCGCCCAGTACATCCGCTCCCCCAGGAAAGTATTCATGACCGGCTTCATCACGGCCATCCTCATCGGACTGCTCAGTTTCCAGCTCTTCCACGGCTACTTTATCCCCATCTTCATGGCCCTCTTCGCCTACAGCAATTACCGGGAATACAAAAACGCCCCCTTTTAATATTATTCCGAGTTTCCTTCGCGGGCCCTGCCCGTTCTATTCAACAAACCATCCAATATGTCTCAGCAAACCGCAATCACCCCTACCCGCGCCCAGGATTTCCCCGAGTGGTACCAGCAAGTCATCAAGGCCGCCGACATGGCGGAAAATTCCGAGGTCCGCGGCTGCATGGTCATCAAGCCATGGGGCTACGCCATTTGGGAACTCATTCAAAAGGACCTGGACCAGCGCTTCAAGGACACCGGCCATACGAACGCCTATTTCCCCCTCCTGATTCCTATCTCCTATCTGGAAAAGGAAGCGGAGCATGCTGAAGGCTTCGCCACGGAATGCGCCGTAGTCACCCACCACAGGCTGGAAGCGCAAAAGGATGAAGCCACCGGCAAGACACGCATGATTCCCACCGGGGAGCTTACGGAACCCTTCGTCATCCGGCCCACCTCGGAAACCGTCATCGGCGCGGCTTTCGCCCGCTGGACCTCCAGTTACCGGGACCTGCCCCTCAAAGTCAACCAGTGGTGCAACGTGATGCGCTGGGAAATGAGGCCCCGAATCTTCCTGCGCACGGCGGAATTCCTGTGGCAGGAAGGGCATACGGCCCATGAAACCCGCGAGGAAGCCATTGAGGAAACCCTCACCATGCACAAGGTTTATGAAGAATTCCAGCGGGACGTGCTCGCCATCCCCACCATTCCAGGGGAAAAGACGGAGGCGGAACGCTTCCCCGGAGCGGAACAAACCTACACGGTGGAAGCCATGGTGCAGGACCGCAAGGCCATCCAGGCAGGGACCTCCCACTTCCTGGGGCAGAATTTCTCCAAGTCCCAGAACATCTGCTTCGCCGGAAGGGACAACACCCAGCAATTCGCATGGACAAGCTCCTGGGGCGTTTCCACCCGCATGATCGGAGCGCTCATCATGATGCACTCCGACGACGACGGACTCGTCTGCCCGCCCCGCGTCGCTCCCCAGCAAATCGTCATCATTCCCGTCACGCCCAAGGAAGAAAGCCGCCAGGCCGTTCTGGACCACTGCGAGGAACTGGCGCGCACCCTCCGCGCCAAAACCTTCCACGGCCAGCCGCTGCGCGTGCTGGTGGACAGGCGCGACCTGGGCGGCGGCGCCAAGAAATGGGAATGGGTGAAAAAAGGCGTGCCCGTGCGTCTGGAAATAGGCCCCCGGGACCTGGAAAAAGGCTCCGTCTGCCTTCAGCGGCGCGACCGGCCCGCCAATGAAAAATCCTTCGTCCCGGAAACGGAACTGATCGATACCGCTGCGGATATTCTCCAAAGCATCCAGGACACCCTGCTCCAGCGGGCCATTGCCTTCCGGGACTCCCATATCCGCCCCGCCTCCACTCTGCGGGAATTGGAAGAAAACTTCTCCGGAGAGGGAGATGCAGATTGGCTCCAGGTGCCGTGGGACGGGTCTCCGGAAGAAGAAGAAGAACTGGCTAAACGGCTGCGCATTTCCATCCGCTGCATCCCGCTCGGCGAGCTGGGCCGCGGCGAACCGGCACCCTGCATCCTCACCGGACGTATGACGAAACGCCGTGTTCTCTGGGCCAGAAGCTACTGAACCCTGACACCCCCTTTCAACGGGATTGTTCCAAGACAGGCAAAACGGGCCTTTTCGGAACAATCCCGTTTTTTACGCCTCTCTGCTTTCCCCAAAAACGGCATGAACAAGAAACGGAGCGGCATACCCCACAGGGCAGAATTCTCCCCTCTCCTGCCCTATACGCTGGCAACAACGCACACATGTCGGCAAAACAGGATTTTTCTCTAAAAAAATCTTGCCAAGGCAAAAAAACCTTATATACTTTTGGCACACGGACGCCGTAAGGCTCCAATCGTTCCAAGCGGATGTAGCTCAGGGGTAGAGCGCAACCTTGCCAAGGTTGATGTCGTGGGTTCGAATCCCATCATCCGCTCCAATTTTTTATAGCAAAAGGCCCGCACAGATGTTGATGATGTGCGGGTTTTATATTATGGTTCGTACAGAAAAACCTGCCCCCCTATTGCAACACCGTTCCAGGAAACAATTTTCATCTGCTCTGATGAGGCCCACCGGACGTTCCTCCTCCATGCATTTCATGGAAATGTTGCCGAAAGGCGGCCTCCGTCAACGTTGCAGACGTTGCCGGTTATCACAGGCGCATCCTGTATTATTGCTTAATGATTCAGTATTTATCCTCCGGGACACAGGCGGACTTAATGATCACCGGATCAAGAACCTGCCGCCATCTGTCATATGCGGAATGATATAACGCAAATCAGGTTTCCTCATCTAAGCATTCGAATATTCGCTGAAGAATCAGCGACAGTTTCATTCCTGCCACGTTCTATTCTCTCTTGACGGCCAGACTGACCATAAGAAGCGTATTCGTGCAAAGCACACTGTCCTGAACGATTCCCCAGATAGAGCGTTCGTGTTCTTGAACGTGCCGTGTGTATAGTACAACTCTTCCATATGGGTTTCCGTCTCATCGTAGACAGAAAAGCGAATGTTTTTGTCGAATAGCGTTACACAAACTATAGGAAACAGGATCAATGATGGCACATGCTTAAAATAATCTTATAACGCTTCGTTCATCAACTGCCGCAGAAAGTCGGTCGGCAACGATGAGAATCTGGCTCCCTCCATCAAGAATTAGAAAAAGATAAGACAAGCAGAGCAATTCCCGTAGAAATAGGGAACATAATTCCGCATTTATTTAATAGAAAAGTCTCCATGGAAAATATATTTTTTCGCAACAAACCCTGTAAGGCTTTTCCTTTGATTCAGGGGGAATTTTGATTTGCACTTCGATACGGCAGCCTTTCACGAGGTCAGGGTTGTTTAACAGATACTCCTCAACTTCCGGAGGAATCCGGGCATTCGTTCCGTCTTCGACAACGAAACAAATCTGACAAGTTTTACCTCTCCAGGAAGCTCCATCGCCTGTTAATTTCATTCCATGCCGGGCAAATATCTTATGGAGTTCCAAATCCTTTTTCACTGTTTTCAACAGAGTTACACTCCTCTTCATACCGTTTCCCTTATCTATGCCCGACCAGAAGAGGGAGAACGGTAAATAAATGAAGTAAAGAGCGGCTATTCCTATTACAATCCATATTTTCTTTTTCATTGTAAATAATTTATCGGCATTATTTACTTTAGTCTTGTTTCGTTGACCTTCCCGATTTTTTATCGAAGCAATTTACTGAATATCAACATCAAGAATATTCTAGAAATCTTACAGCAAGATTATTCTACATAATTCCGAAATTAAATAACTGAATCAGAAAAAAAATATTGAGCATGTCTACTCAATTAAACAATTGGCATAAATTTACATTCATGCCAATTATTGTTTGGGATGATATTTCCCCTCAAAAGGAGTATGTACTTTACCCGACACCCATGTCCCATCTATAGGAGATATGTCTATATAATATGATCCAGGAGAAAGGAAAACCTTTTCTTCTTTATCTCGTTTCGCGTATAAAATACCTTTACGCAGGACAAAATCAATGCCAAAGAATTTTATATGCTGATTTTCTTTAAGTATAATTTCTTGTCGTGTTCTCTGGGTGGAATGGTAAGATGTTACAAAGACTTGAATTTCTTTATTAAAATCTTTCAATATAATCTTATTCGGTTTCATATACCGATTTTTATTTTTTTCAGATATTGCACAGTTTGTATTTTTTTCAGATATTGCACAGTTGTTCCATAATATGGAAAACAAAATGAGCAAAACTCCTGGAATATATTTATTGATTTTCATCGCATGGACATTCGATATTTTTTAAAATAGCATCTATTTCATGTTGATTAACGCTTCCAGCATATTCCCCCATCATATGTCCTTCATGTCCTTTGTTAGGAACAGAATTTAAAGAGCCATTTGGTTTGATTTCATCGTGATAATCATCGGGAAGTCCCATAAGATGGCCGGCTTCATGTGCATAAATCCATGGATCTGCCTGGGATTCCCATACTCCATATCTGCCTCCAACTCCGTTAACATATGAACGATGAGATGAATCTGATGTTATTTCTATATTATTCTCATCACTATTGAGAAATCTATAAAGCCATCTGCTTTTCCTGCTCTGAACAGACACATCCGCTGTCACATTAACTACACAGCATCCTTTCTCATATCCATTCCAATTGCTTTCAATCGATTGTTTTATTCGCTGTGCTGTAGTACGCATTTCTATATTATTAATTGAATCTCCACCTTTCGGATATATCACGATATTCAGGCTCACATTGATCGAACAATCATCCTTATTTGTAGTTATTGTACGCGCTAATCCTAATTCGTCAGAATATAAGGTAGGCATATTATTAACATATCCATACAAAAGATAGCTCTCTTTTTCTGTCATAGGATCTCTGCTGATCCACCTACCATTTTGGGGATTATAATAGCGGTAATTGTAGTAAACCAACCCCAGCTCGTCATCAGCATACTCGCTGGAGAACCGGAACGGATTCAACTCCGCCGCATTTCCTTCCATCTTCACGGCAGAGCCGTACGGGCCGTATTCGTACAAGGCTCGGCGCCCCGCCTTGATGCCGAAGAGCGCCGTCGTGTTCTTCAATGCGTCATGCGTGTAGTAAAGATCTTCCACGTAGGCTCCCGTTTCATCAAAGACGCCCATGGCCAGAATGCGCGTGGCCACCGGTTCCTGCGGATCCCACAGGTACGTTTTACGCAGGACGGGCGCCACAGACTCCAAAACCTCCGTGGCATCCAGTTCCGCGATTTGCAGGTACCCGTGATAGATGAACCGTTTCCTTGACATAAGCGATTCTCCCTCATAGACGGATTTTTCAACCCGCCTGTTCAGATAATCGTATACGCATTCAATACGCCTGTCCCCCTGTATGAAGCTGACCGCCTGATTCAACGCGTTGTAGGAGGCTTCCCATTCCCCGGTGGCGGTCCGGAGCTTCGTCTGGTTGCCGTCGGCGTCATAATTCGGCACAAAAGGAGCCTCCTCACCTTCGGTGATATCCGTATATTGATTGACCCGGTTGGCAACGTATGTAGTGGGAAGGGAATCCGTTCCCTCCAGGGACGTTTTGCGGTTGCCTATGTTATCGTAGGAGTAGCTGTATGTGCCGCCCCGGCTCATCGCATCGCTCACAAGTTCATTCCTGTCATCGTAGGCGCAGGTGTGCGTCAGGTCGGGTGCAGGCGCGTTAAAGTAGTCTTTCTTCGTGACCGGGCGCCCCAGTATGTCGTAAGAGTAGTCGGTTTTAGCCGGGTAGTTGGCGCTGCCGGGGCGCAGGTAGTCAATCTTCACCGGGAGGTCGCGCTTTTCTTCCAAAGTGCGCCACCGTTTCAGGGTGTTGGGGTAATCAAGAGTGTCCAGCAGGCCGGTTTCCTCATTGTAGCCATAGGTGAAGGGCTTCCCGACGGCGTTCAGCGAAACGGAGGATAGCCTTCCGTAGGCGTCATAGGCCCATGCCGTCTGCAAGGCGGGGGAGCCCGCATAATCCAGACAGTAGCCCGCAGGCCTCCCCACTCCGTCACGGCGGAGGGTTAAGACGCTTGCCGCAAGGCCAGCCGTCGTTTCCGTTTCCTGTTCGTTATACTGGTTGTACGTGAACATGCGCGTTCCGGAAGCGTCGTCAATCTGCGTCAGCTGCCCCAGATGATTGTAGAGGCTGCTGATGGAGGGGGTAAAACCGTCGTCATTAAAGGTAATGGAAACGAGCTCCCCAGTAAGGGGGGCGTAGGAGCGCGAAGCAACGGTTCCTCGCGCGTCCGTCGTAGCGGCAACGCGGTTGAGCATATCGTAAACGGTATCCACATGGGTGGCGTCGGCATAGGTTTTGCGGATAACCAGCCCCGTAGCGATATCATACGTCCATGTGGTGATGTCCCCATCCGTCCGGAGGCGGGGATCAGTGGTAATGACATCTCCGGGAACACGGAAAGTGGAAAGGCTAACCATATGGCCGGCGGCGTCATAAGCATATACGGCGGGCTGTACGGCTGTCCCCCATTCGGCTTCCTTGCGGCCCCGGATGTCATAGAAAGAACAGGCCGTTTTGCCAAGAGGATTAGTAACGCAGGTAGGCAGATCAAAAGGCTGGCCATAAGCGTAAGTGGTCGTGTTGCCCGCGGCATCCGTGCCGGAGATGATGCGGCCGGCGATGTCGCAGACGGAGGTAAAGACATTCCCGCGCACATCTGTGTCCGCGTAGGTGATGCCCGTTTCCGTATAGGTGCGCCGCCGAAGAACAGTTGCACCGTCAAATCCCGTAACCGCCGTCGTGAATCCGTCCACGATGCGCGTGAGGAAGACGCTCTCGACGCCGGGCACGGTTTTCTTCCGCAGGCGAACAGAACCGCCGCCATATTCCATCCATTCCACGGCATCATGGCCGCGGGAATCCGTCATGACGGTTTTGCCGGCAAGGACAGGGCTCAGGGCAGAGAGCAAGGTCGCCCGCTTTTGAAGAACAGGAGTACCTGAGGAAGTATAGCTTGTTATGGAAACAAGACTATAGACTCCGTCTTCACGGCTCTCGGTCACATAAGCATAGTCAGTAATGCGGGAGTTCAGGATGGTCGGGTCATCCTCCAGGGCAACGATTGCCCTGGTCCTGTTCCCAAAAGCATCATACGCGTAGAGGGCGGGCGCCATATCCGCCAGCTGTTCCCTGATGAGGCGCCCCTTGTTATCGTATGCAAGCGTGCGCACGTTTTCCCCATTCAAGGTATTGGCGGCAGCGACCCGTACAAGGTCGCCAAAGCCGTTGACAGTGGAGCTTCCCGTCACGACGCGGGGATCGCCCCCCTCCCCGCCCGGCACAGCCTCCGTCGTGCGGATCCCTTCTTCCGTGACCTCAACAGTATAGAGGATATCCTGCTGCCCGGTGCCGTAACGCCGCAATATTGTTCCGGAAGCACTTTTCCGGGTGATGAGGGTAGCGCCGGCGGGGGTGGTAACAGTTTCTACCAAGCCATCCCCGCTATAGGAGCGAACGGTGGAGCGCCCCAGAATATCGGTTTCTTTTACCAGACGCCCCAGCAAATCGTATTCCCGGCTTTCCACCGTCGTCATTGGGCCTGTATCCCTGCGCAGGGAGGTAATTTTACCGAGGGCATCACGAGTGTAACTCGTGATGGTTTCCGGAGTGATCATGGTTTCCCCGTCTGCAATGGCTGAACGGATGGTTTCTGTCAGCTGGCGGGCCGTATTGTAGGAATAGGAAGTCGTCACGCCATTCTCATCCTTTTCCCATAAAGGGCCGCAACAGGTCATCATGCGCTCGTAAACGCGTCCATTGGCGCGGGTGCGCTTTACCCAACGGTTCTCAACATCATATTCATAAGAAGACGCATCCGTCATTGACCAAACACCATCGGCAAGCTGTACGTATTGCTCATAACGCATGTTATTGCCCTGGCCGGAAACGTAAGTAACCTTCCGTGAACTCAGGCCGGGCACGCACGCACCCGCTATCCGCGTTTCCGCGGTCACCTTGTAAAGGGCTCCGTACTGGTCCGTCTCTTCATAAGCGTAATGCGTCTGAATTCCGCCCATGCCCTGTTTCATTTTCAAGCGTCCGCGGGCATAAACATTGGGAGCCGTGCCAAGCCAGGATTCCTTCACTTCCAGCCGTACATTTTTTTCTCCCAATGCGGTGGTGCGTTTTTCCACGCGCCGCACATGATTTTCCTCAATGTAAGTATAATCCGTTCGCCAGAGTTCCGCCGCAGTAGCCGTCAACGTCACCCATTGGGTGAGAATATCCGGATCCGCCTGCGTCTGATCCCGATAAGTGGTGTAAGTGACTTTATCTCCAGCTTCCGCCCAGGGGACACTGGACACGATTTCACGCCCAAAACGGTCGTACGCCCATGTTTTGACACTTCCGTCAGGAGCAGTTTCCTTCGCGATTTTTCCCATGCCTGTGTACTCGTAGGTCGTCTCCCGGGCGTAATCCGTTCCGTAACCTTCAATACGGCTGGTGCACAAATTGCCATTGCGGGTGACGGCATAAGTCTCACAGACACGGGAGATAGGAATACCGTTTTCCCCTCTCTGGATGGTAGTGATGAGTTTCCACGTTCCGGGAGAGACAATCTGCTTTTCCTTCAGAGTGAAGATGGAATCTTCTCCTTCCCCCTGAGACATGTTCCATGCTCCGTCAGTTCCCTGCCAGTAGCGGGTGGTGAAGGGCGCGCGCCCGGCGGTTTGTTCGGTGACGGCAAGCCTGCCCGCTGCCGCGTCCCCGGTGATCGTGAATGTTTTAAATGGGTCGCCCGTAACGGGATAAAGGCCGGTGGAGCTGTTTTTCCCATCCACCTGTTCGGGGAGGTAGAGGGCGATGCGATATCCGGATTCCGTGACATTTTCGATGTTGGCAAGCCCATCCCACAGGTTCCATATCTGCCGAATGCTTCCATCCGAAGCCCGCACGATATCCAGCTTTTCGTCAAATTCTTCTCTTGTGTAGGACGCGCCATTTTTAGCGGTGTAGCCGGTGGCGTATTTCAAGGAAGAGGCCACACCTGCGGTATAATTAACAGTATTACCCGCGGTTGAACGGATACTGAGGCAGAATTTTCCCGCCTTTGCTGAGGAAGCGGACCTCCTCCCGAACCACGCAGACCCTCCGCGCTTGGCGGATCCCGCAATGGGGGCAACACTGTCAACCCCGCTGCCGCCACCATCCGCGTAGCAGTAGTAATTAATGTCAGTTCCCCCGCTCCTGATTTGGAAAGCGGTATTCGCTCCAATTCCCGATAGCGGCGCCGAAATGATTTCATGAGTCATCGGATGCCAGTAATGGAGCGCACGAGGGGACCAGAGGTCAGACGAGAATGTGTACCCTACTATGTCCAGCAACCCCTGCGGCAACCCCGTCATGCCCCGGAAAGAGCCAAAATTGGTACGCCAGACCATTTCCGTCTTGAGCGTCCGGGCGACCACGCGCCTGCCGGCAGCCGACGAGCCATAAAGGGTGGAGGAACCGCGCACGCCGTGCGCCGAAGAGCTGCTGCTGCCGCCCTCATTGTTTTCACAGGTACAGGGGGCCTCGTCTTCACCGTTATCCCCTTCACCGTTGTCTTCCTCCGGACAGGGAAAACCGGAACTGCTCTGAGAGCCATTGCCGTCCCCCCCGCATTCACACGGCACGTCTTCTCCCTCATCTTCCGTACTCACAGGTTCCGGATAACCTTCATCCGGCTGATAGGAGGATGAAGAGGTGCCATCCGAGACCATGACTTCAATGGAATAATTAAGGATTGCCAGATTAGTCCATTCAGGAGGAACAGCAACGTTCTCATAAGTCATGTGTACACGGTGCGGTCCCGGTTCAATGGGAAAGCTCAAGCTTTTTTCCCTATAAGTGCCTCCATGGTATTTACCCTCCCCTGGAATGAAAATTCCTTCACCGTCAACGGTCAGAGTTCCGTTATCATCTACCCCCAGCATTAAACGGCACTCCGCCGTTTCCCCCGGACCGAGCGGATCAACAATAATCCCCCAGTCCCAGCTGCCGCTAAACGCCCCGGCCTCCTTGTCAAACGGAGCAGGCCCACCTCCGGACACTGAGAGAGCATTATCAGGCAGAGAATCCACATGATGTTGAAACTGCCGTTTTTTCATGAAATCCAAATAGTTAGATATTAAGGGACGAATATCGGGAAGCCCATGCTTCCCCGTATTTATTATTCTTGTCTATTTCAGGAAATAAAACAGAACAAGGATTTATTTTTGAATAATTGTTATTAACAAGAATAAATTTCTATCAATTAACATTTTATAAAATATATATCTTTCTTGAAAATTCATAAGGGATAACCATGTGTTGACGCGTTTCCCAACTCCCGGCCATTCACTGCCGGCCAGGATATCCCATCCGGAAGATCTGAAAATTTCCCGGTCTCCATTAAGACAAACTCCGGCAGTTCTATCTGCATCATCCCTTCAACGAAAGGTTCTCCCGCCTGGTCGTCCAGATAAGGCCGGTGTCGGCACTTTCTTTACGCCGTCCCAATTCTCAACCCGGAATAAACCAATGAATAATACGACTCAACCAGGGGCTGCTCCAACAGGCCCCGCAACAACCAATAACGCTCCGGCGGTAAAATCCGTCCTCCGCATGGGAGTATTCACTCTCGCCATGATCAACGTTTCCGCCATTGTCAGCCTGCGCGGCATGCCTGCGGAAAGCACTTACGGACTGAGTTCCGTTTTTTATTACATTTTCGCCGCGGTATTCTTTCTGGTGCCTGTTTCCCTGGTCGCCGCGGAGCTTACTACCGGATGGCCCCAAAAGGGCGGCGTTTACCGCTGGGTAGGCGAGGCATTCGGGAAAAAGTGGGGGTTCCTGGCCATCTGGCTGCAATGGATTGAGAGTACCATCTGGTTCCCTACCGTTCTGACATTCGCCGCCGTTTCCCTGGCTTTCATGGGGCCCGGACAAAGATGGGATGAAGCGCTTGCCGCCAATAAATGGTATGTTCTCATCGTGGTGCTGTGCGTGTACTGGGCGGCCACCCTGCTTAATCTGCGCGGCATGAAGACTTCCGCAGGCGTCACCAAATGGGGAACCATCATCGGAACCATTATTCCCGGAGCCATCCTGATCCTGCTGGGTCTGGGCTATTGGGCCGGCGGCAACCCGATCCTGCTGGATATGAACTGGGACAAGCTGGTGCCGGACATGAGCAATTTCAACAACCTCGTTCTGGCAGCCAGCATCTTCCTGTTTTACGCGGGGATGGAAATGTCCGCCGTGCATGTGAAGGATGTGAATAATCCCGGGCGCAATTATCCGCTGGCCATTCTGATTTCCGCCATCATCACGGTGCTTATTTTCGTTCTGGGCACGCTGGCCATCGGCTTCATCATTCCCAATTCCCAGATTAATCTGGTGCAGAGCCTGCTGATTACTTATGACAGCTATTTCAGCTTCTTCGGCCTCGGCTGGATGAACTGGATTCTGGCGCTTGCGCTGGCCGTAGGCGTTCTGGCCCAGGTAACCGCATGGGTGGGAGGCCCTTCAAAAGGCCTGTACCAGGTGGGCCTGGCCGGCAACCTTCCGCCCGTCATGCAGAAGCGGAACAAGAACAACGTCCAGATGGGCATCCTTTTTATCCAGGGGGGAATCGTCACCCTGCTTTCCATCATGTTTGTGATCATGCCTTCCGTGCAATCCGCCTATCAGATTATTTCCCAGCTGACCATCATTCTGTACCTCATCATGTACATGCTGATGTTCGCGTCAGGCATTTACCTGCGCTACCGGGAACCGAATACGCCCCGTACTTTCCGCATTCCCGGCGGCAGAACCTTCGGCATGTGGATTGTCGGAGGGCTCGGCTTCCTGGCCAGCCTGGCGGCTTTCCTGGTGAGCTTCATCCCGCCTAACCAAATTACCGTAGGCAGCAGTACCATGTACATTCTCCTTCTGGTGGTGGGCACCTTCATTTTCGCGGGTATTCCCTTTATCATCCATGCCATGGCCAAACCCTCCTGGAAACGGCCGGTGGATCCCGAAGACGCCTTTGAACCCTTCGGATGGGAGAAAAACAATGATTCCCATTCCGCAGCAACCCCTAGCCATTCCATATCCCATGAGTAACATTCCTTCCAATGAACAGATCCGGACGGCCCTGGATAACGCATACGCCTACGCCAAAACCGTCCAGGGAGGCAAAAACGCCTCGTACATTCCCGCCCTGGCCCAGGTGCCTTCCGACCTGCTGGCGATTGCCGTGGTCACCATCAACGGAGACCTGCTGACCGCAGGCTCCGCGGACGCGCCCTTCGCCATTGAATCCATTTCCAAGGCATTCAACCTGGCTTATGTCATGGATCTGATCGGCATGAAGCAGCTGCGCGCGAAAATCGGAGCGGACCCCACAGGGGAACCCTTCAATTCCGTAATGGCCATTGAGCTGCACGGCGGCAAGCCCCTCAATCCCCTGGTCAACGCAGGGGCCATGGCGACGGTCAGCCTGGTCAACGGTTCGGATTCCGATGAAATATGGGGAAACATGATCCATAATTTCAATAACTTCGCCAACACGGCCCTGACTGTGAACCAGGAGATTTACAAGTCGGAAAGCGCTACCAACCAGCACAACCGCGGCATTGCCTGGCTGCTGGATAGCTACGGCTATTTTTACAATACGCCGCCCATGATTGTGGATTTGTACACACGCATGTGTTCCCTGAATATCACCGCTTCCCAGCTGGCCCTGATGGGCGCCTGCTACGCCAACGGCGGGGTCAATCCCGTCAGCAAGAAGCGTGTGGTGAAAGAGGAGAACGTTCCCCCCATTTTGGCGGAAATGTGCATGTCAGGCCTTTATGATTCCACAGGGGACTGGATGTACAAGGCCGGCCTTCCGGCCAAGTCCGGCGTGGGAGGCGGCCTGGTGGCCGTAGCTCCCGGCAAGCTGGCCATGGCGGCTTTTTCGCCTCCCCTGGATCCCGCAGGGAATACCGTCAAGGGACAGGCGGCACTTCAATCCATCATCAGGGAACTGAATCTAAACCTTTTCCGGAGCTGATCCGGGATGAGAAGGTAAACCCGCGGAGCCAAAATCCGAAAGGATTCCCGCGGGTTTACTGTATCCTGTCCAGCCCCCCGAGGCAGATTGCGGTTTCTCGACTGCGGATTTCAGCCATAAAAAACAGCCTTCCGACACAGTACGCTGAAAAACGGATATATCCGGCGGACAACGGCCACATCACCTGCGCCCCGGCAGCCGCAGGCAATCTTTCCCCGGCGCCCCGCATCAGCTCCTGTTTGAAAAGTTGCACAGCTGCATGGCTACGCCGTCTTCCATAACCCGGAAGCCGTGCTTCTCATAAAAAGCGGCGTTTCTGCTCTCCTCCGGCATGATTTCAAGATACAGGTAGTCCCTGTATTTTTCCTTAACCATTTCCACCATTTTTCCAGCAATCCCCCTGCCCTGATAGGCGGGATGCACCAGAACATAATGCATGTAGGCAACCATCTCGCTGTCGTCCAGCACCCGCACCAGCCCTGCCAGGCGGTCACCATCCCAGGCCGTAACAACAGTGGACGAATTCATGAGAGCCTTGAACAGACGCCCCGGATATTGTCCGGAAATCCAGCCAACGGACAGGAACAATTCTTGAACATCTTCCCTGGAAAATTTTTTCTCTTCCGTAAAAACAATCATTTTTTCTTTAATTAATTATTGATTATCCGCCTGTACCGTCGCGGCCACACAACCGCCTGAGCGGGAAACGCCTTTCCCTCGGCCGGATTGACACCCTGTTTCAAGGTTTTATCTGCTCCCACTGCCGCAGTCAACACCGTCTTGTCCGAGGGTTTTACCCATTCCAAGGACATGGCGGAGCCTGTGATAAGAACGCGCGCGCCGAAAACAGGCAACCCTTTCCCCAGTCAGCAGCTCGGCCGCCCCTGCCTCCTCGGCTTCCGGGGAAGGAAGAGCCGCACCAGGAACACACATCTTCTTTTCAGGGAAACGATACTCGAATACGGGAGACGGCATTTTTCCTGGAACCGATTCCCAAAAACGGAAAACTCCGGGCCCAGGTTCATAACATTGTGAAAAACCTTTCTCCGTCATTTGTTTAAGGACTTGTCACTACGCTTCTTTTCCCTAGAATCCCCCCGGTATGCTTGACGCCCTCCAAAATGCCTTTTTCCAGACCGGGGACACGCTCACATCCTGGCTGTCCGCTTTCAGCAGCTTCCTGTGGGGATGGCCCCTGCTCATCATGCTGCTGGGCACGCACCTGTACCTCACCGCCATCCTGCGGTTTCCGCAGCGTTATCTGCTTAAGGCCCTGAAATTGTATTTTGTGAAAGATCATACGGACAAGGGAGATATCTCCCCGTTCAGCTCCCTGATGGTGGCCCTGGCAGCCAACATCGGCGCCGGGAATATCATCGGCGTGGGCGTGGCGATTGCAGCCGGAGGCCCCGGCGCCGTCTTTTGGTGCTGGCTGACGGGAGTTCTGGGAATGGCAACCCGTTATTCGGAAGGATTGCTCGCCATCAAATACCGGGTGGAGAACAAGGACGGCAATATGAGCGGAGGCCCCATGTTCGTGCTGGAACGCGGTCTGAACAGCAAATGGCTGGGGACAGCCTTCGCCGTCTTCACGGCCATTGCCGCCTTCGGAATCGGCAATCTGACGCAAGGGAACGCAGCGGCAGAACAGCTCCACCACGCCTTTTCCATTCCCTCCTGGGGAACAGCCGCCGTTCTGACGGCATTGACGGCTCTGGTGATGCTGGGAGGCATCCAGGGCATTGCCAGGGTATGCGCTTTCTTCGTGCCGTTCATGGCCGTCATCTATATCATGGGATGCCTGTATATCCTGACCGTACAGGCAGAGTACATTATTCCCGCCATCCGGTATATTCTGGACTGCGCCTTCACGGGAGAAGCCGCCGCCGGGGGCGCAGCAGGAGCGGCCGTCATGGCGGCAATGAGAACCGGTGTGGCCCGGGGCCTCTTTTCCAATGAGGCCGGCCTGGGATCCGCAGCCATCGCCTCCGCCGCAGCACAGAACCGCAACCCCGTCAGGCAGGCGCTCATCTCTTCCAGCGGCCCCTTCTGGGATACCGTCATCATCTGCGCCCTGACGGGAATTGTGCTGACCACCAGCATCATCGCGCATCCGGACATTTCCTGCACGGACGGCCCCAGGCTTACTACGCTGGCATTCAGCAAAATTCCTTACATAGGCTCCCCTCTGCTCACGCTCAGCCTGGTTACGTTTGTAGTTTCCACTATTCTGGGCTGGTCCTACTTTGGAGAAAAAGCGCTGGAATACCTGGGAGGCATCCGGCTGATCATGCCTTACCGCGTCATCTGGGTGGCGGCGGTCTTCATCGGCTGCGTCTCTAAAATAGAACTGGTATGGATTTTTGCAGACTGCGCCAACGGACTGATGGCCCTGCCCAACCTCATTTCCCTGCTGGCACTTTCCGGCGTGCTTGTCCAGCAAACGCGGTACTACCTCTGGCAGCACAGGCTGGACGATTACGACGAATCCCACATACCGGAAGGAAAATAACGATTTTTTTAACTCGGATTCAAATAATTCTTGCCTTTCGGCTTCCGGTAGTATTTACTTCGCCGCGCAGTCCCTGCAAACCTCAAAGTCGCGTTCGTCTAGCGGTCCAGGACTCCCGCCTTTCACGCGGGCAACACGGGTTCGAGTCCCGTACGCGATGCCAGCTTTACCGCCGCAGCAGTTACGACAATTCCGCTTTTCTCCTTTTCAGGGAAGCATATTGGAAAAACGTAATGGCTGCGGTTTTCTTTTGGCCCGGTTTTCCGGATTCAGGAAAGTGCGGCAGAGGCGCCGGAAGCGGAATCCCCCCCTGCTTTTAAATGCCGGAACATGTCTTACATCCCCCGGATTTGGCTTTCAGAAAACCCCGCCATCTTTTAAAATCCTTTACACGCAAACGCCATGGATTACACACCTCTCATTGAAAAACGCCGCCAGCGCCTGGAAGAATTGGAAACAGTCATTGCCGAACCGGACTTCTTCAATGACCAGAAAAAGGCCTCGGAAATCATGAGAGAGCACCGCCGCCTGAAGGAACTCATGGAAACATGGGATTCCCTGAACGCCACGGAACAACAGCTGGCGGACAACCAGGAACTGGCCAAGACGGACGATCCGGAACTGGCGGAACTGGCCGCCCTGGAGATTCCAGAACTGGAAGCCGCCCTGGAAAAACTGCGGAGCGACGTGCAGTACAGCCTGCTTCCCCGCGACACGACGGAAGACCGGGACGCCATCATTGAAATCCGCGCCGGAACGGGCGGGGATGAAGCCTCCCTGTTTGCCGGAGACCTGCTGCGGATGTACCAGCGTTTTGCGGAAGAACGCGGCTGGCGCTTCGAGCATCTGGAAAGCAGCCCGTCGGACGTGGGCGGATTCAAGGAAGTCGTCTGCCGCATTGCCGGGGAAGAAGTGTTCCGATTCCTGAAATATGAAGGCGGCGTGCACCGTGTGCAGCGCGTTCCCGCTACGGAAACGCAGGGGCGCATCCATACTTCCACCGCCACCGTGGCCGTCATGCCGGAAGCGGAGGAAGTGGACATAGAAATCCGCCCGGAAGATCTCCGCATCGAAGTATGCCGTTCCGGCGGAGCCGGAGGCCAGCATGTGAACAAAACGGAATCCGCCGTTCAGATATGGCACATACCCACGGGCGTTTATGTCCGGTGCGAGGAAGAACGCAGCCAGATGAAAAACCGAGAAAAAGGCATGAAAATCCTGCGTGCCAAGCTCTTTGAAGCCAAAAAACGGGAAGAGGCGGAAAAATACTCCGCCGCGCGCCGCAATCTCATCGGCTCCGGCGGCCGTGAAGAAAAGATACGCACATACAACTTCCCGCAGAACCGTCTGACAGACCACCGCATCGGCTACACGTCCCACAATCTGGACGGTATCCTGATGGGGCAGCTGGAAGACCTGATTATGGCCCTCCAGCACGCGGAAATGCAGGAACGCCTGGCGGAGGCCGGAATGTCCTAACTTCCTTTTTCCTTTCATGAAAACTTTACTGGAAGTCCTTCAGGCCGGCACGGATTATCTGGTCCGCCAGGGGTGCGACGAGGCACGCGCCACCATGCAGCATTTGCTGGCCCATGTCCTGCACTGCAACCGCACGGCTCTTTACTCCCAGTTTGACAGGCCCGTGGAAGAAGCGGAGCTGGCACCCCTGCGCGAACTGCTGAAACGCAGGGCAGCGGGAGAACCGCTGCAGCATCTGCTGGGGGTCACGGAATTTTTCCGGAGGGATTTCCTGACGGATGCCCGCGCCCTGATTCCCCGCCCGGAAACCGAGGAACTGGTGGAAATGGTGTTAAAGAAAATCCCGGACCATCCGGTACGCATCCTGGACATGGGCACGGGCTCCGGCGTTATCGGCGTCACGCTGGCGCTGGAACTCAAGGAGCGCGCCGGGGAAGTCGTGCTGGCGGACATTTCCCTGCAGGCTCTGGATCTGGCCCTGGAAAATGCCATGCGGCTGGGAGCCAGAGTCTCCACCATCCAGACGAATCTGTTCGCCAACATTCCCCAGGAAAAAACGGATCCGCATGCGGAGGATGCCGATTCTGCTCCGGAGGGAGAAAAAGGGGAAAACGGGCGGAACATGCTCTTTGACGTTATCGTGGCCAATCTGCCATACATTGCAGAGGGGGAAAAACTTGCCCCGGAAGTCATGAAAGACCCCCATACAGCCCTGTTCGGAGGCCCTAAAGGCTGGGAAATCATTGAACGCTTTCTGGCCCGCGCCCGGGATTACCTGAATGAAGACGGCTTTGTAGCCCTGGAAATCGGGTACGACCAGGCATCCGTCGTAACGCAAATCATGGATGGATACGGCTACAATTACATTGAAGTTCTGAAGGACATGAGCGGCGTCTCCCGTTTCCCCTTCGGCTATCGTTAATGTTATCCCTCCTTTTCACTCCATGCAGGTGGCGCGCATTCTGGTTGACGGACAAAGCGATCTGGTGCTGGATTACGGTATTCCTCCGGAAGCGGGAGACGTCAAGCCGGGCTGCCGCGTACAGGTGCCCCTGCGCAACAGAACGGCTACCGGAACCGTGCTTACGCTGTCAGAACCGGCCCCGGCCTGGAAGGACAGGCTCAAGCCCATTCTGAAACTGATCGATCCGGAGCCCCTGATTTCCCCGGTGATGATGAATCTGGCCTCATGGGCGGCGGACTATTACTCCGTGGCTCTGGATCAGATGATCCGGTGTCTGCTCCCGGAAACCGTTCGTCAGGAAAATACGGCGGAAAAAATGCGCAAAATGGTGTATCTGGAAAAAACTCCGGCACGGGAGGAACTGGACGCCCTGTACCGCAAAGCACCCCGGCAGGCCCAAATGCTGGATTATTTCTCATCCGCGAAACAACAGTCCGCCCCCCTGGCGGCATTCGGCGCCGGAGCCCTGAACGTTGCCCGCAGCCTGGAAGCCAAAGGCTTCATCTCCCTGAAAGAAGAGGTCGTGCACCGGGACCCCAGCACCGGGGAGCAATTCGTCCCCACCCAGCCCATGAAGCTGAACAGCCAGCAGCAGAAAGCGCTGGAAGAAATCACGGCCATGTGCGCGGCAGAGCGCAAAAAACCGGTCCTGCTGCAAGGGGTTACCGGTTCCGGCAAGACGGAGGTTTACTTACAGGCCGTTTCCCAAATAGTAAAATCCGGAAAATCCGCCCTGATCATGGTGCCGGAAATTTCCCTGACGCCCCAGACGGTTCAGCGTTTCAAATCCCGTTTCGCAGAACTGCCTTCCTCCGTGGCAGTGCTGCACAGCCTCCTCTCGGACGGGGAGCGCTTTGACGAATGGCATGCCATCCGTTCCGGAAAGGCCCGCATCGTCATCGGTCCCCGTTCCGCCGTCTTCGCCCCCCTCCAAAATCTGGGCCTGGTGATTGTGGATGAAGAACACGACGCCTCTTACAAACAGGAAAGCTCCCCCCGCTACCACGGGCGGGATCTGGCCGTGCTGCGCGCCCATCTGGAAAATTGCGCCGTGCTTCTTGGCTCTGCCACTCCCTCCCTGGAAAGCATCCATAACGCCCTGACTGGAAAATATTCCCTGGTAAAACTGACGGAAAGGGCGGACGGCCAGCAGCTCCCGCTCATTCGCATCCTGGACATGAAAACGGAAGGAAGGAACAAATCCGGTCCCAACGTTATCTCCGAACGCCTCAGGATGTCCATTGACCGGCGTCTCGACAAGGGGGAACAGGTCATCCTGCTGCTCAACAGGCGCGGATTCGCACGCTCCATCCAATGCCCGGACTGCGGCCACGTAGTCACGTGCCTGCACTGCTCCCTGCCCCTGACCTACCACCGTACGGAAGACCGCCTCATGTGCCACCTGTGCGGATTCAAAGCCCTCCCGCCCCGTTCCTGCCCGGAATGCCGGTCCGCCAACATCCTGCTCCAGGGGTACGGAACCCAGAAGGTGGAGGAACTCCTGCGCCGCACTTTCCCTGCGGCGCGCATCACGCGCGTGGATGCGGACGTGGCCCGGCGGAAAAACGCCGTCCGGACCATTCTGAACCAGTTTCGCGCCCATAAGATAGATATTCTCCTGGGCACCCAAATGATCGCCAAAGGTTTGGATTTTCCCAACGTGACGCTGGTAGGCGTACTGAACGCGGACCTGGGGCTCCACATCCCGGATCCCCGTGCAGGGGAACGCACTTTCCAGCTCCTGACGCAGGTAGCGGGCCGCGCCGGCCGCGGCGATCTTTCCGGAGAAGTCATTATCCAGACTTTTACGCCCCAGTCCCCCTCCCTGCAATACGCCCGGCATCATGACACGGACGGCTTTGCAGCCCAGGAACTGGAAATGCGGCGTACTTTCGACCTCCCCCCCTTCACCCATATCGCCGTATTGACCATACGTTCCCAGCATGAAAGCATGGCGGAATTCGCCACGCAAACCCTCGCGGCCCGCCTGCGCGGCATGCTCCCCCCTCCCGCCACGATGACCGACCCCATGCCTGCCCCCATCCCCCGTGCGCACGGACAGTTCAGATTCCAGATTACGGTCAAGGGGCCATCCGCCCGCATCCTCTCCCGCACTCTCCGGAAACTGGTGCAGGAAGCCGGCCTGGGGGAAGACTTGACGGCTGTCATTGATGTGGATGCCATGTCATTCATGTAAGCCGCCTTGCCAAAACCGGCCGGGAACATTAGACTTTCGGCACAACACAACTTACTATTATGCTGCTTCATTTCTACAAGATGACGGGTGCCGGCAACGACTTTGTCATGGTGGACAATCGTGACCTGAGCCTCTCCTCCGTGCTGGACAGAGAAACCATAGAAGCCCTGTGTGACCGCCGCTTCGGCATTGGGGCTGACGGGTTGATCGCCGTGGAACCTTCCCAGGGCAAGGGGGGAATTGTTCGTATGCGTTATTACAATGCGGACGGCGGAGAAGCGGAAATGTGCGGCAATGGCGCCCGCTGCTTCGGCAACTTTGCCGCCGCCCTGCTTCATCACGACAAGACAGCCCCCCTTCCTTTTGAAACCATGGCCGGCGTCGTCACCGCAACCTTTGAAAAAGACGGCAACGTCACCGTAAACCTGACCAATCCCCACTCCATGCAACTCTTCGTGCTGAATGCCGATCCGACTGTGGGGGCGGATGTCCATTTCCTGAACACGGGCGTTCCCCATGCCGTTGCGTTTCTGGACAAGCTGGAGGACCTGGACATTTCCAGGCTGGGAGCCTATCTGCGTTACCATGAGGCCTTTTCACCCAAAGGCACCAATGCCAACTTCGCCAGAATCCTGTCTCCGGGGCACATTGCCATACGTACTTACGAACGCGGCGTAGAGGATGAAACGCTTGCCTGCGGAACGGGAATGACCGCCTGTGCGCTGCTGCATGCCGTATTGGCGAACGCCCCCTCCCCCATTCAGGTGGATGTAGCGGGCGGAGACACGCTTAAAGTCGGATTCCAACGCACAGGGGACCGTTTTACTGACGTCACGCTGACCGGACCGGCAGACCTTGTGTTCACCGGAGACATTCAGATCTAAACAGCTTCGACCTGAAAAGGCGGACTCCTTCCCATCAGGGAAATTATCTGTTCAGCAGGGAACATTCCGCCCGCACATAACCGCCGTAATTATTGCAGAACGCCTTGTACACGGCAGGGCCCATATTCGTTTCGCAATAGTACTTTACGGTAATACAGCCGTTCTCACGTTCCATATTAAGAAAACGGCTGGACAGCAGTACCAGATTGCTCTGGTAATTCCACAAAGCCATGTCACGCTCCATTTCCTCATGAATCCTGTCGCATATAAAGCTCTCCGGAGGAGGAAACAGAATGGCGCAGACAACACCGATCAGACATATTCCCGGAATGACCCCTACGGCAAGAACCCCGTGACATTTCCTGATCAGGGGAAGGTGATTCCTGAATTTCCGGAAAATGGTAAAACGGAATAAATAACCCGCCAGCAGCGCCACCGGGAAGAACACATTCACGTACTCAAAAGCCAGGCTCATTCCTCCAAGAACGAAAAAACCGATGCCCTTCCACACCTTCCGGTAAACAGGAATGCAGGCACAAAGAAACACGTACAGAAGATATCCCAGCAGGCAAAGGAAAGGCAGAAGCGTTCCCGTAAAAATATGCTCCACCATGCAGTCCCACGGATATTCCCTGCTGGGAGCGAAGGCTTCATGGAAAAACATGCATACTATGCTCAAAAGCACCAGCGCGGCAAGGAGGATGGTCTTTACTTTTTTTGACTCATACAAAAGCCACAGCAAAACAACTCCGAACGGCAATAAATAGCAACCTATACTGTTGAATACAGTGGACAACATGGGAATATGAGGAAAGAAATTCATGGAGCGGATACGGATGAATGAGCGGTTAACAACTAAAACGCAGCAGCGGCTTCAGCAACAATAATTGGAAATAAAATAAATTCAAACACTCGTTTTCAAATAACCCATAAAAAATCATATTCTTTTCACGAAAAGACGTTCAGCCGGGCTCTCCCACTTGACAAAACAACCCTCTGAAAAGGATAGTAACGCTCTTGTGAAATACTACCTTTTCATCCAGGCCGTCCTCCTTCCGGTTCTCTTCTGCCTTCCCCAATGCAGCCGCAAACCGCTCCTTCCGGAATATACGCCTCTGTGTTCCGGAATGGTGCCGGGAGAACACACTGCCCACCGGGCCCTCCGGGCGCGGGAAAACAGAACCTACCGGGTCGGCCCGAAAGGCGGCGTATATTACATCAATTCCCATAATAAAAAAGTTTACATCAAATCCAGGAGGGTGCAATAGAAGACCACACGGTTTCTCCGTAATTTTCCAAATGGGAAACAAATAACCGTCCTATCATGTTTTTATTGTATAATTGAGAAAATATTCCGTTCAAAAAACTCATTAAACTCATTTTCTTCTTGCCAAAATGGAAGAGGACGGGTAATGTCTGCCGTACCACAACACTAAATGGTGTCGGTAGTTCAATGGTAGAGCCCCAGATTGTGATTCTGGTTGTTGCGGGTTCGAGCCCCGTCCGACACCCCATCCCCTTTCCTTCATAAAAAGAGCACTTATAGTGCTCTTTTTTACTATCCCCAGCCCTTTCCGCATGCGTAATCCAGAATTCGTCAAAGCCGCTTTTTCCGCTATTGCCCCGCGCTATGTGGCTACCAACCATGTGCTGAGCATGGGTGTGGACCTGCTATGGCGCCAGCGCGTCGTTCAGCTTGTCTCCGAATGGAAACCGGAAAACCTTCTGGATCTGGCGACCGGAACGGGAGACCTGGCCCTGGCCATCCTGAACGCAATGCCGGAAATCCGCCTCACCGGGTCCGACTTCTGCCAGCCCATGCTGGACATAGCGGCCAGGCGGGGACTGGATCATCTGGTTTGCGCAGACGCCATGAACCTGCCCTTCCCCTCCGCCTCCTATGATGCGGTCACTGTCGCCTTTGGCCTGAGGAACATGGCCAGCTATCCGGACGCCCTGCGGGAAATGGGCCGTATGCTGCGTCCGGGGGGCCATCTGCTCATTCTGGATTTTTCCCTGCCTGAAAGCCTGTTGAAAAGCCCTTACCGGTTTTATCTGCACCGCATCCTTCCCGTCATCGCAGGGTGGATGACCGGCCACCGGGAAGCATACGACTACCTGGCGGACAGCATTGAAGCCTTCCCCTGCGGGCAGGCCATGAAGGCTCTGCTGCGGGAATGCGGCTACAGCAACATCACGGCGGAAGCTCTGAACGGGGGAATTGCCAGCATTTACACAGCCCAGCGATGAGTGCGGGGGACGCAAGAGAAGGCATCATACGCGGCAAGGCGGCACGCGCCCGCCTGGGCGGAAAACTTGCCGGACTATCCCTGCCCCGGCAAATCGCCGTGATTGCTTTCTGGCCATTCCTGGAACAGCTGCTGAGCTTTTTCGTCACCTCGTCCGACCTTTTCATCGCCACTAAAATAGGGGTGGACGCCCAGGACACCATCAACATCTCTGACGGCATGGGCGCCGTCGTCTTCATCATGTGGTTCGGCTTCGTCATCCAGGGGTCTATCATGATGGGAGCCACAGCCATCGTTTCCCGCATGACGGGCGCCAGGGACTATCCCCAGGCCCAGCATGGCCTGCACCAGGCCGCCATGCTGGGGCTCCTGGCAGGAACCATCTCCTGCGGACTTCTCTTCACATGCAGCGATTTCATGGTCACGCACGTACTGACCATGAATGAAACCGCCCGGGCCTACGCCCTGCAATACGTTTATATGGCCGCATTTGCGGCCCCGTTCAGCGGCGTGGTCTTTGCCATCAATGCCGCCCTGCGAGGCTCCGGAGACACGCGGCTTCCCTTCTGGATCATGATGAGCGTAGGCATCCTCAATGTCATCTTCAGCGTCATTTTCGTCTTTGCGGACGCTCCTCTGGGCGGCTGGCGCATCGGAGGAATTGCGGCAGGAACGGTCTGCGGCTACGGCATCAGCATGTGCATCCTGCTGTTCATCATGCTGCGGCGCAGAAAAAAAATCTTCACGGGCAGGAAAAATGAATCCCTGGAAGAACTTGTCCGGGAACGGGGAGAACACTATGCCCCGCCCCTGTACCTCAGCTTTTCCCATCTGCGGCCGGACATGGGCATGCAGAAGCGCATCCTGAAAATCGGGCTGCCGCAGGCCGTGGAAGTCTTCGGCATGTGGGGCATCCAGATGTTCTGCCTTTCCATCATCAGTGAACTGCCTGTCAAAGGCGTGCTGGGCGTCCACAATATTGCCGTCCGCATTGAATCGCTCAGCTTCCTGCCCGGCTTCGCCATCGGCATGGCCGCTTCCACGCTCGTGGGGCAATACCTGGGCGCCCGGAACGCGCTTATGGCCCGCATCACCATCTGGAAATGCATGCGGTACGCCGTCATCTTCATGACAGGCCTGGGAGTACTCTTCAGCGCCTTTCCCGCCCTGTTCATGGAGATATTTTCCAACGGCAGCACGACCCTCATTGATACCGGAATCCCCGTGCTGCGCACCATGCTGGTGGTGGAACCCTTCTTCGCCGCCTGCATCGTGATGAAAATGTCCCTGCGCGGCGCGGGAGACACCCGGAGAGTCATGCTTATTTCCTACGGCATTATGGGCTTTTTCCGGGTCGTCTGCACCTGGGTATGGTTCAGGCTGGCACCGGAAACCATGACCCTGTGGGGCATCTGGCTGGTTTTCGCCTTTGAAATGGCCGTCCAATCCGCCATCCTCTATAAAATCGTCAAGGGGCGAAGCTGGACGAAGCTGCAAGTCTGAACCTTTCTCCGTCCTCTCCCGCCTCCCGGCCCATTCGCAAATCCAAAACGTTTACTGCAGGATAAAAACTTTGCTTTCCTCCTCCAATTCTGCTAGCATTCTTTCACGTTGTTCTGCAACGGGCTCGTAGCTCAGCGGTTAGAGCAGGGGACTCATAATCCCTTGGTCGTAGGTTCGAACCCTACCGGGCCTACCAGATAACCCCCTGCAAGTTTTTAACTTGCAGGGGGTTTCCTTTTCCAGTGCAGAAGAAAAAGGCTCCTGTTGAAGACGCCTTGCTTCCCCTCCTGCATATGACGGAGCTTCAAAACGGCTGCCGGCAAATTCCCCGGTCGGCAAGTCCATGCCGAACACATCCCCATACAAATACAATAACCATCCGGAAATTCCGTGGGGAATTTCCGGGTAGTGGAAATTCATGCTTAAAGGGAGTCCACGAGGGCTGCCAAATCATCATCATATACGAACTTGCATTGATCTCCCCGTTTCTTGAACAGTTCAAACAGGCGCGGCATGTCCGTATCCGGAACGGAGAGGCCCAGCGCACTCAGGCGCATTTTCACGGCGTGCCTTCCGGAATGCTTGGTCAAGGGCAGTTCCGTAGCGCCCCAGCCGATTTCCTCCGGGTCCATCACTTCATACGTGCTGCGGTTTTTCAGCACGCCGTCCTGGTGAATACCGGAACCGTGGGCAAAGGCGTTCGCCCCCACTACGGCCTTGGAACGAGGAACGGCCAGGCCGCTCATGGCGGCCACCATGCGGCTGGTACGCACCAGTTCATTCGTTCGTACTCCGGTCCGCACTTCGGAAAAGAAATCCCGCCGGGAATGCAGTGCCATAATGACTTCCTCCAAGGCGGTATTTCCGGCCCGTTCCCCGATGCCATTGATGGTTCCCTCTATCTGCCGCGCCCCGGCCCGGATGGCCGCCAGAGAGTTGGCCACGGCCATCCCCATGTCATCATGGCAGTGGACGGACAGCCGAATGCGGTCCACATTGGGAACATGGGATTTCAGATAGGAAATCAGGCGGAAATATTCCTCCGGCATCGTGAACCCCACCGTATCCGGAATATTGATGACGGCAGCGCCCGCGTCAATTACAGACTCTACAATCTCCGCCAGGAATTCCGGCTCCGTGCGGGAAGCGTCCTCTGCGGAAAACTGCACTTCCCCGCACAAATCGGAAGCCATGGCAACGGACTTTACGGCCATGTTCCTGATTTGTTCCCGGCTTTTTCCCAGCTTGTATTTCCGGTGGATGGGGGAGGTGGCCACCACCAGATGGATGCGCTCCCGTTCCCCGGCTACCTTCAACGCTTCATGGGCGGCGGCGATGTCCTTTTCCACGCAGCGGGCCAGCCCGCAGACACGGCTTTTTTCCGTGCGTTCCGCCACGGCCCGGACAGCTCGGAAATCGCCGTCTGAAATAACGGGGAAGCCCGCTTCAATAATATCCACGCCCAGCGTTTCCAGCTGCATGGCCACCTGTATTTTCTGCTCCACGTTCATCGCCGCGCCGGGGCACTGTTCCCCGTCTCTCAGCGTCGTATCAAAAATATGTATTTGTTCTTTCATTTACAGTAAAAATGTTAAGAGGTCGTTCCTTCGGGAACTGCGCACGGAAAACGTTCCTGTTACGGAATCATTCCTTTGGTGCAAATCAAGACAGCCGTTTACTTCCCTCGCGCCGGAACGGCTCACCGGCGCATATCAAGATATCTTCACGGACTTACCGTCCGAGAAGCAGCAATAGACGACCTTGCAGAAACAGGGTATTCATCTTGCTTGTTTTTACTATAAATCCACCCTGAATGGGGAACGGGACAGACAATGCTCTTTAAAACCTGCTCTGTCAAGACACCTCAAATACATATGACATTGTTAGAGTTGTCTCATCCATTGAAATTTTGAAAGAGAGTGCCTTCCTTCACAAAAAAACTGCCTGTTAAACAAGGTTATAATGTACGAATAAACATAGAATTCCAATAACTGGAACTCATTCCTGAAATCAGTTCCAGATGAGAAAATTATGTAACCCCAAACTGGATAATACGCCTAATAACAATCTATTAAGATTACCATAGGATAAGGTTTGACACATTATTCACAACTCAACGGCCTATTGCTATTCACAGCAATAGGCCGTTTTCTACATTTCCCGGTGGGAACGTATTTCCTGAATGGAAATGGACAGGGAGGCGCGGCCGCGGTACACGTTGCGGTCAATCGTGAAAGCGATATCCCAGGGAGGATTGGGAAGCTCCCGTTCCGCTCCGTTGAAAAAAATAGCGTCACGCTCCACGATGCCCTGGCGCATGAAAAGCTTCAGATGATTGGTTCCCACGCGCTTGGGCGGTTCCGTGGGAAAAACGTCGGAACTCATGAAGAGAGGCTGTGGATTGGAGTTGCCGAAAGGTTCCAGTTTTTCATAGCTGTCCAGCAAATCCAGCGTCAGCGCCTGGAAGGACACTTCCATGTCTATGTTGAGCACGGGGCTGCGCTGTTCCTCCGTCGTGGTTTCAGACACATAACGGTTGAATGCTCGGCGGAAATCGTCCATGCGGGATTCTTCAATCACCAGCCCCGCCGCCATGTCATGGCCGCCGCCGGAAACCAGCGTATCCGCGCAATGGTGAATGGCCTGCACCAGGGACACGCCGGGAATGGAACGGCCGGAGCCCTTCCCCACGCCGCTTTCGTCAAAGGCGATGACGAAGGTCGGCTTGTGGTACCGCCTCATCAGCTGGGAGGCTACAATGCCCACCACGCCGGGATGCCACGCGCGGGAACCCAGCACAATGACGTTGTCCCTCTCCGGGTCAAAGGAGTTATGAAGCATTTCCACCGCATCCGTCCGGATGGCCTCCTCTTCCTCCTGCCGCTTGCGGTTGTGGGAATCCAGCATTTGGGCAAGCTGCACGGCCCTCCTGGCATCCATGGTCAGCAGCAGTTCCAACGCATCCATGGGGGAATCCATGCGCCCGGCGGCATTAATGCGCGGGCCTATCCTGAACCCCACGTGGGCGGCGTTCAGGAAGCCCGCGTGGTTGACGGAGTCGGAAGGTCGGATGCCCGCTATTTCCGTCAGGGTTTTGAGGCCCGTATGGCGGCTGTGCGCCAGCCTGCCCAGGCCGTGGCGAACCAGAATCCTGTTTTCCGCCACCAGGGGAACAATGTCCGCCACGGTTGCCACGGCCACCAGGTCCAGATAAAGTTTCAGGTCAAAGGTTTTCAGTTTCCGCTCCTTCAGGAGGGCATGCGCCAGCTTGAAGACTACTCCCGCGCTGCACAGATAGGTATATGGGCTGTTTTCCTCAATTTTGGCATTAACCACTGCCGCTGCATCCGGACGCCCCAAAGGGCCCGCCTCATGGTGGTCCAGAATGATGACGTCTATCCCCAAGCTGTTAAGCATGTCCACCTCCTTCACGGAGGAAGTGCCGCAGTCCACCGTAATAAGCAGGCTGGGAGGGTCCGCACATTCACAAAGGCAGCGCTTGATGCCGGCCTCGCTGAGTCCGTAGCCTTCCCGGGAACGGACGGGAATAAAATACTGGGGATCCAGGTCATAAGCCATCAAAATGGCCCGGAGAAGCGCCACGGAGGTGACACCGTCCACATCATAGTCCCCATAAATGCACACGGTTTCCCCTTCATCCACGGCCCGGAAAATGCGGTCCACGGCAGCCCTCATTTCCCCCATCAGGAAAGGGTCGCTCAGGTGGGAGAGCCTGGGGTCCAGAAAGAGTTCCGTTTCCATTCCCCCGGTGAAGCCGCGCTGCAGCAGGAGCTGCTTGACCAGCAGGGGCAGTTCCGCAGGAAACGCTTTCAAGACCGGATCATCCTCCTTCACGGAAGGGCGTAGAGTCCAATGAAAACCCGGCGTCATGGCAGTATTTTAGCCCCGCATCCAACAGGGTCAAGGTTGTTTCCGCAACAGACGGCCAAAGCGGAGAAAAGAAGCGTCCGCTTCCGTTTCCGGAAACAGTCCGCACGCCGCGCGCCCGGCCCTTTCAAAAAAAACTCCGCCCGGTTCGTTCCGGACGGAGTTCGGCGTAAGGCGCCAGCGCCTGAGACGGTTATTTCCTGGAGGAAAAAATCACTTCATTAATGATTGCATCCGGCTGGGGAGCCTTGTAGGTCAGGCGCACGGCGGAAGTTCCGGCAGGAATGGCAAATTCGGAGACCCCGGGACCGGCGTTTCTCTTGCCGACCGGCGTCCAGGCACCCTCGCCGCGGCGCGCCTGGATGGCGAAGGCGGCGGATCCCACTACGACTACCTTGGAAGCCCTGGGGTTGTCCAGATTGGGAACGACTACGTCCAACGGCTTATCGGCACGGTAAACCGTTTTCAGGTTTCTGTCGCTCAGGGAGACCAGGCTGGTGCCAGGATCAGAAGGAGGAACGTCAAATTTGAACATGTTCAGAACAATGTCCTGTTCCTTCCCGCTTTTATTGACCAGTTTCATGCCTTTGATTCCCTTGGGAAGCTGATTTCCCCTGGCAATGAAGTTCTTGCCCTGTTTGTCCAGCTTCTGGACCACGGGTTTGGAGGAACCTTCCACATCCAGCACTACCTCAGCCCAGGAGTTGACGTCATCCCGTTCCAGGTTGACTTCCAGCCAGGTGGCGTCCGTGGGGCCATCCAACCGCAGGGAAATAAATTCTCCGGGTTTCATCTTGTGCGTTTCCATTACGCGGTTAATTCGCACGATTTTGTCGGATTTCTGCACGGAAACGCCCTCCAGTCCAGCCACGTTGGAGGAAGCCATAGCGGAAGGAGGCGTGTTGACGGCTATTTCCCTCACGGCAGTCCAGACGGCCCGTCCGTTGCCTGTTTTCTTCGGCTCAATGACGCGGTAGCGCACGGCACGGAGCAAAACCGGCTTGGGAGCCTTCCAGGCTACCTGCATTCCGGCGGTCTCCGGCCCCAGCGGCTTCCAGGTCTTGAGGTCGCGGGAGCCTTCCAGCTGCCCTTTCTCTACATAGTCGCCGTCCTTGTCGTTGCGGCCCATCAGCACTTCCACGCTCCGCACGGGAATGGGCGTTCCGTAGTCCACGCCATACCAGTCTCCCGGCTGACCGTAGGCGCCGGAGTGCCAGAAGGAGCCGCGGTCCCCGTCACAGAAGAGTTCCGCCTTATCCATGCTGCCCCCCTTGACCAGAGGCTTGGGGGAAAGAGCCGGAGCGCCGGCAATGGCCGGGAAAACTTTTTTGGAGACAATATCCGCCAGTTCATTGACGGCGGGGGCCATCACCCGGGAACCGGTCTTTACCGCGGAACGGTACAGCTGCCCTTCCTGGTTATGGCGGCGGGAAATTCCATCCATGGCCGCCAAAGCCTGCGTGGCCTGCACCAGGTGGGTCACAGCCTCTCCGGTGTTGTTTTCCTCCAGCGCCGCCACGGCATGCTGGCCGGCACGCCCCAGTTGTTCAAAGGCGTCCACCCACGCGCCGATTTCCTTCATCAGCCGGGGATTGTCGGCCTTGGCGCGGATGACAGGCGCAGCGGAAACCATGCGAGCGAATTCCTTTTTAAGCAGAGCCGCATCAGCCTTCTCTATCCTGCCTTCCCGGGCGGCTTCCAGCACGCGCTTGACCACAGGTTCTATTTCCACGGATTCCTCACGCCGGTAACCGTGGCCGTTAGGCCCCTGGTCGGAGTTGTGGTTCACAAAAACCTGCATGGCTTCCGCCGCCTTCGGGAACAGGCGCCTGACTCCCTCCTTCCAGGATTCCTCCGACTTAAAGCCGTTGATGTTCCAGGAGTAGTCCGCAAGACCGAAGAGGGAAACCTTGGAGGCCTCCGGCTTATCCATGGGGTTGGAGACAAATCCGCCCATGGATTCCCTGGCTCCCGGTTCCGTGGCAAGTCCGTACACGCGGCCCATGCACAGGTTGGAACGGCAGTAGTCCGTAACGGGGAAATTCCACCAGACGTAGGAAGGGCGCTTGATTCTCCTGTTCACCCACTGCTGGCCTTCCAGCGTGATGTCATGGCAGACGGAATTCCCCGTCCACATAACGTGGATGGAGGGGTCCAGGCGGTCGCCCAGAATATCCAGATAAGTTCCCGGCTTGGGATTGGCCCAGCCGCGGTTGTACTCCGTAGGGCACATGACCAGGGGAGTGACGTCTTTCTTCACCTTGACAAATTCGTCATTGATCTTGTTCAGCAGAAGGGCCTGCATGTCCCCCCGCTTGCCCTCTCCGAAGATGTCGTCAAAAAACACGGCAAAGGAACGGACGCCCAGCTTGTACATCATCTCAAACTTTTTGATGACGTTGTTCATGTCTTCTTCCGTCCACTTAATGTCTTTGCCGGGGTGGATGGCCCAGACAAAGTCCACATGGTTTTCCTTCGCCACCTTCACCAGTTCCCTGATCTGGGCGGCCTGGTCCGCGGGATAGGGATCCCGCCAGTGGGGGGAGGAATGGTAGGGATCGTCCTTCGGTCCGTAGATGTATGTGTTCATTTTGTTCTGCCCGTAAAAGCGCAGCTGGCTCAGACGGGCTTCATGGCTCCAGGGAGTGCCGTAAAAACCTTCCACCGTTCCGCGGAATTCAATGTCCGGCCAATCCGTAATTTCCCCAACGGGCAAAATCACGCCTTCTCCGCCGGTCTTCGTTCCCAGCTGCCGCAGCGTCTGCATGGCGTAAAATGCCCCCCGTTCGTCATGGGCTCCTATGCCCACCTTTCCCTGCGGGGAAATCACCAGCTTGTAGGCTCCGGATTTTTCCGGAACCCCGTCCAACAGCTTGCTCCCGCCCGCCTTGGCAGAACGTATTGTCACGGAAGGCTTCCCGGAGAAAGCAACCGTCTGGGAGGTGAATTTGGACTGCTGGGGGGACGGATATACGGCAGGAGTCGCCGCCAGAGCGGAGCCGGCCAGAAAGGCCGCCACGCTCAAGCCACATTGGAGAAGTTGAAAACCATTCATGATGATGCGCGATAATGGAACCAGAAAAAACTTTCCACCTCAAGAAAAAACCGTCCTCCGCCATCAGGGGAAGAACACGGGAAAAGACTTCAAGAAGAAACTTCCCCGCCTTCTCTTCCCTCTTCAGGAAGATCCCCCCGCTCCTCATGGAATATTCGGGAACTGTCATCACTCCATCACCCGGCTCATCCGGAGACCGCCCGGCGCAGCCGCCTCCCTGCAGGAAGCGGCATGTTGATGGATTTCCTGTGAAGGGCAATCGTCCCGCACGGAAATCCTGGTGGGGCTGGATGCCGGGGGCGCCGCCTTCTCCCTTCTTGACCAAAAATTCACCGTAACGCTGAAAAACAAAAAAGGGCCGTGCAGAATCCCTGAAAAGTCAGCGTCATCCCATTTCAGAAGACAAATTTGACCATTGCATCACTTGAAGGGAAGGTTCATCATGCGGAACATGCTCCGGCGCATTTTGATTCCTTTTCTGTGTCTTCTGGGCCTGTTCTGCTCTCTTCAGGCCCAGGATGCCCCAGTATTGAAAATCGCGGCTCTGCACCCCGTCTTGGGAGACATGGCCCGCGCCATCGGCGGCAGCCGCGTGCAGGTGGCAGACCTGCTGCGCCCCAACGGCAACCTGCACAGCTTTGAACCCTCGCCGCAGGACATTGCCGCCGCAGGACGGGCGCGCCTGGTGCTGGCCTCCGGCAAAAACCTGGAGCCGTACCTTCCCAAATTAAAGGACGCCCTGGGAGGCAGCGCGCAAATTCTGGATCTCGGAGCCTCCGTCCCGGATGTTCCCGTGGAGGAAGACACCGCAGACCATGACCACGAACACGACGGAGACTGCTGCGCCCACGGTCCCAACGACCCCCACTGGTGGCACACACCGGCCAATATGAAACGCGCCGCCCGCACCCTGGCCGCAACGCTCACGCGGCTGGACCCGGACCATGAACAGGGCTATAAAGCCGGCCTGTCCCGGTGGAACAGAAAGATGGACCAGCTTTCCTCCTGGGCCAGAAAGGAACTTGCGGACATTCCGGAAACGGACCGCGTCCTGGTTACGGGGCATGCGGCCATGAACCATTTCTGCAGGGAATTCGGCTTCCGCAGCATCAGCATCCAGGGGATAAGCCGTGAAGATGAAGGCAACTCCGCCCAGCTGGCCTCCACGCTGAAAAAGCTGAGGTCAGCCGGGGTAAAAGCCCTGTTCCCGGAATATTCCTCCAACCCCAAGAGCCTTACGGAAATCGCCAAATCCCTGAACATCCCCGTTGCCAGACCAATCAATACCGACGGGCTGGCCCCTGAGGGCCACACGTTCGAATCCATGTTCAGACAAAACACAGGCATCATCAAGGAAGCCCTTTCCCCGTCCCCCAGGCCATGACCAGCACACCCCTGCGGCAGTTTTTTCCCACTCTGGGAGTCGTCATCCTGCTGGGATTCTTCCTCTACAACATGACGGCACCCACCACCGGATCACAGGAAGCGGAGCATTCCGCCCCCACGGCGCAAACCGCGGATGTTCCCACGGTCATCACGGTCAGATGCGCCCACTGTCCGGAAGCCCTTTCCATCTCCTGCGGCGGCCGTCTTCTCTGGCAGCCCGAAACGCCCGGGCTGCATGAAGAAACGGAATGCGGCCTGCCGTTGAAAAACGGTTCCGTAACGCTTACCGTTTCCGCCCGCTGGCCGGAAAACACGCCGGACACCCCCGTCACGCTGGAACTGGAACCGGAGGGGAAAACCACCGTCTCCGCCACCCGCTGGTCCTTCGGCCCCTCCCTGAACGACAGCTACTCCTTCTCATGGAAATGAACAGCCCAGCCCCTCCCTGCACCCAGGACCACATCTGCTGGGGCGCGCACGCCAGCCACCCGGACCGCCACCGACTGGAAGTGGACAGCCTCAGCGTTTATTATGGAAGCCTTCTCGCGCTCAACGGCATCAGCTTTTCCATCACCTGCGGCCACACGCTGGCTCTGATGGGTCCCAACGGTGCAGGAAAATCCACGCTGATCAAGGCTCTGGCCGGGCTGATCCGCCCCGATTCCGGAAAAATCCTGTGGAACGGATGCCCCCTGCACGACACGCCGGGAGAAATAGCCTACCTGCCCCAGCGTTCCGACGTAGACTGGTCTTTCCCCATCACCGTCCGCGCGCTGGTGGAAATGGGCCGCTATCCGTCCCTGGGCCTGTGGAAAAAATTCGGGAGGCATGACCGGGATATTGTGGAAAAATCCCTTCACGTTCTTGGTATGGAATCCCTGGCGGACCGCCAGATTTCAGAACTCTCCGGCGGCCAGCAGCAGCGGGCCTTTCTGGCTCGGGCCCTGGCGCAGGAGGCCCATGTCCTCCTGCTGGACGAACCCTTCACGGGCCTGGACGCCCCCGCCAGCCAATCCCTGGGGAGGCTTCTGGATTCACTGGCGGCGGAAGGGCGGCTGGTCATCGCCTCCCACCACGACCTGAACACGGCGGCGGACATCTTCGACACCATCCTGCTGATGAACAGGGAGCTGGCCGCCTTCGGCCCCCCGAAGGAAGTGCTTACCCCCGCACGCATCCGGGAGACATACGGAATGGAACCTCAACCGGAAATCCAAGCTTCATGATGGATGATTTTCTCCAATTCCTCCGCGAACCCATCGCTCAGCGGTCCCTGCTGGCCTGCGTCATGATCGGCTTCGCCAACGGTTTCGTCAGCGGGCTGGTTATCCTGAAAAAATCCGCCCTTCAAATCGGCACGCTCTCCTGTGCCCTGCTGCCGGGCATTGCGGTGGCGGTGCTCCTCTTCGGCCTTACCCGTTGGAGTTTGCTGACGGGGGCGGTGGTGGCCGCCCTGCTGGTGGGCCTGGGGTCCCTCTTCGTTTCCCGCACATCCCGGCTGAACCAGGATACAGCCCTCTCCATCCTGCATACCACGGCCTTCGCTGCGGGCTTCATCGTGCTGGTAAGGCTGGGCCTGCAACAGAAAATTGACGACTGGCTGTTCGGCTCCATCATGAGCCTGTCCGACTCCGACCTGTGGATCGCCTTCGCCATCAGCTCCGTCAGCGTCCTGATCCTGCTGCTCTTCCGCCGCCCCATCCTGGTCTGCCTTTTTGACCCGGACATCGCCACTACGCTGGGAATCCCCTCCCGCCTCATCAGTTACGGCATCTTCACCCTGATCATTCTGGTGCTCGTTTCCTCTCTGCAGGCCGTGGGAGCGTTCCTGACGCTGGGGCTGCTTGTCGGTCCCGCCGCCACGGTGTACCTGCTTACCAACAAGCCGTCCCATCTCTTCTGGGGGGGAGGAATCATCGGAGGACTGGGCTCCCTGCTGGCTTTTTACCTGTCCTTCCCCCTGGGCTGGCATCTGGGTGCAACCATCATTCTGGTGCTGGGCATTATTTTTTGCACAGCCTATTTGTATTCATCACGGTGCGGGCTTTTAAAACAGCACGGGAAGAATTCTTCCCAAGTACAATAACAGAGCCCGTTTTCATGACAATCCATGACACGCAGACTACTAGTCCGCCACAGGGAGCGCCATTATAATGCGGGTTGTGAAAAAATGTGAGATATGCTCTGCACCGGCAACGGTGTTCCTGACACAGATCATCAACGGGAAGTCCACCAAATTCTGCCTTTGCGCCAAATGCGCCCAGGAGCGGGGTCTGCTGGACCCGGATGCCTTTGATCTGGCGGAGAAACTGTTCCCGAACCTTCAGGGCCAATTCGGCAAGGAAGGCGCGGCGGGGCCCGCCGCTCCCATTCCGGCCCTGCAATCCCTGCCCCTCACAAGCTGTCCGATCTGCTCCTTCACCCTTCAGGATTACAAAAACGTAGGACGCCTGGGCTGCAGTGAATGCTACAACGTCTTTGAAGAAGAAATCCTCCCTCTTCTTACCCAGATCCAGCCTGATTCCCACCATCACGGGAAAACGCCGGAACGGGCCGAAAAACGCGAAACGGAAACCCATACCATCAGCGATCTGGAACAACAGCTTTCCCTGGCAGTGGCAAGAGAGGATTATGAACGCGCCGCCAAACTCCGCGATCAAATCAAACAATTGCGCACGCCGACCAATTAACATACATGCTCTTTGACGACTTACTCAACAACCCCGCCAAATGGATGGTGGAATCAAGGGATGAGCACGACATCGTCCTCACCTCCCGCATCCGCCTGGCGCGCAACCTGACCGCCACCCCCTTTCCCGGCTGGGCCACACGCCAGCAGAGGGAGGAAACGCTGAAGCTCACTTCCGGAGAAGCGCGCCAAATCCCCGTCATGAAGGGAGGCTATTATGCGGAGCTCTCCGGACTTACCCAGCAGCAGAAACAGTTGCTGGTGGAACGCCACCTCATTTCCCGGGAACTGGCGGCGCGTTCGGAAGGCTGCGCCGTCCTCATCTCCCGCAGCCAGAATGCCAGCATCCTCTTTAATGAAGAGGACCATCTGCGCCTGCAGTATATCCTGCCCGGCATCCAGCTTAAAAAAGCATGGGGGGCCATCTCCAAAATAGACTCCGAACTGGAGGCCAGGCTCCCGTACGCCTACAATACGCGGCTGGGCTACATTACCGCCTGTCCCACCAACCTAGGCACGGGCATGAGGGCCTCCGTGATGATGCATCTGCCGGGCCTCGTCATCTCCGAACAGATGCAGCAGGTCGTTCAGGCGGCCGCGCAGCTCAACATTACCGTCCGCGGCCTTTACGGGGAAGGGACGGAAGCCACCGGCAACCTTTTCCAGATATCCAACCAGTCCACGCTGGGGGACAGTGAAGACCAGATTGTGGAACGTATGACCCGCTTCACCTCCGACCTGGCCCACCAGGAATGGAACGCGCGCAGGCGGCTGCTCCAGTCATCCTCCCTGCAGGTGAAAGACCGCGTCTCCCGCGCCTACGGCCTTCTGACCAACGCCACTCTGCTTTCCACGCAGGAGGCGCTGGCCCTGCTCTCCTTCCTCCGGATGGGAGCGTCTCTGGACATCTTTTCCCACCAGGCATTAAAAAACGTCAATAAAACCATCATGAACATCCAGCCGGCCCATCTGGCCCGCCTGTCCACCACGGACCAAACCACTCCGGAACACAGGGACCAGATCCGCGCTGATATTATTCGGAAAGAACTTTCCGGCAACTAATGCAACCATACAAATTTTTTGACCATCCATGAATAATTTTACGCCTAGGGCGCAACAAGTGCTGGCGCATGCGCGCCGGGAAGCGGACCGCTTCAATCATCATTACATAGGAACCGAACACCTTCTGCTCGGCCTGCTCAAGCTGGGCAAGGGCGTGGCCGTCACCATCCTGGAAAATCTGGGCGTGGAGCTTACCGCCGTGCGCAAACAGGTGGAGGAACAAATAGGCCGGGGCACGGAACCCCAGGCGGAGGGCAACATCCCGTACACCCCCAGGGTGCGCAAAGTCCTGGCAATGGCAAACAGGGAAGCCCAGGAACTCAACCACACGTATGTGGGCACGGAACACCTGCTCCTGGGCCTCATCCGTGACGGCGACGGCGTGGCCGGACAGATTCTGCGCCACTTCGGCGTGGATTTGGAACAGGCGCGGCGCGAACTGCTGGACGTGCTGACCCCCAAATACCAGATGGATGCGGATGAAGACAACATCATCCCGGACGACGATGACGACGAGGAGGAAAATGAATCCCCCGCCATCCCGACGGACGAGCCTTCCTCCCCCTCCTACTCCAGGCAGCAGAAATCCAAGACCCCCGCGCTCCAGGCCTTTGGCCGGGACATGACCCAGCTGGCCCGGGACGGCAAGCTGGATCCCGTCATCGGCCGCGCCTCGGAAATTGAGCGCGTCATCCAGATTCTGTGCCGGAGGAACAAGAACAACCCCGTCCTGCTCGGTGAAGCCGGGGTGGGCAAAACCGCCATCGTGGAAGGGCTGGCCCAGGAAATAGCCCAGGGCCATGTTCCGGAGCTCCTGCGCAGCAAGAGGGTCATCTCCCTGGACCTGGCGCTGATGGTGGCCGGCACCAAATACCGCGGCCAGTTTGAGGAACGGCTCAAGGCCGTAATGGATGAAATACGCCGGGAAGGCAATGTCATCCTTTTCATTGACGAACTGCACACCATCGTAGGCGCCGGCTCCGCGGAAGGCTCCATGGACGCCTCCAACATCATCAAGCCCGCCCTCTCCCGGGGTGAGCTCCAGGCCATAGGCGCCACCACGCTCAACGAATACAGGAAACACATTGAGAAGGACGCCGCCCTGGAACGCCGCTTCCAGCAGGTGCAGGTAGGGGAACCCTCCGTGGAGGACACCATCCAGATTCTTGCCGGCATCCAGCCCAAGTATGAGGAACATCACAAGGTGCATTATACGAAGGAAGCCGTTGAAGCCGCAGCCAAGCTCTCCCACCGCTATCTGACGGGCCGGTTCCTGCCGGACAAGGCCATCGACATCCTGGATGAAGCGGGCGCGCGCAAGCGTGTCTCCCAGATGACCCGCCCGGACCACATCAGCAACATGGAAATCCGCATTGCGGAAATCAAGGAACGCAAGGACAAGGCTGTGGAAACCCAGCTTTTTGAAGAAGCAGCCCGCCTGCGCGACGAGGAAAAACAAGCCAAGGCGGAACTTCAGAACATGCTGGAAACCTGGCGCAACTCCTATGAGACCAACTACGTTCCCGTGACGGATGAAGACGTGATGAGCGTACTCGCCAAATGGACGGGCATCCCGCTGGCCCGGATGGAGGAAAAGGAAACCACCAAGCTTCTGCGGATGGAGGAAGAGTTGAAAAGCAAAGTCATCGGCCAGGACGAGGCGGCTTCCGCCATCGCCCGCGCTCTGCGGCGCAGCCGTGCGGATATCAAGGATCCGCGCCACCCGATCGGCTCATTCCTCTTCCTGGGCCCCACCGGCGTGGGCAAAACCTATCTGGCCCGCAATCTGGCGGAAATCATGTTCGGCACCGCGGACGCCCTGATTCAGGTGGACATGAGCGAGTACATGGAAAAACACACCACGTCCCGTCTCATCGGTTCTCCTCCCGGCTACGTAGGCCATGACGAAGGCGGACAGCTCACGGAAGCCGTCCGGCGCAGGCCCTACTCCGTCATCCTCTTTGATGAAGTGGAAAAGGCCCATCCGGACGTCATGAACCTGCTTCTCCAGATTTTGGAAGAAGGCAGCGTGACAGACTCGCTGGGACGCAAGATCAACTTCCGCAACACCATCATCATCCTAACCTCCAATGTGGGGGCCGCTTCCGCCAAACGGCAGAGCACCATGGGCTTCGGCGCCATGGCCGCCGACAACGCGGACTACGCCGCCATGAAGGAAAAGATTCTGGAAGCGGCGCGCAAGCAATTCCGTCCGGAATTCCTGAACCGCTTCGATGACATTTCTGTCTTCCGCATGCTGGAACGGGACGACCTGGAACGCATCGTGCATCTGGAAGCGGACAAGCTCATCTCCCGTCTCAAGACCAAGAATATCACGCTTGCCCTGAGCCAGGAAGCTCTGAGCCTGATCATCAAGAACGGCTATGACCCGCAGTACGGCGCGCGCCCGATGCGCCGCGCCATCGAACGCCTGCTGGAAGACCCGCTGGCGGAATCCCTGCTGAGGGGAGACGTGAAACCCGGCGATAAAATTGAAGCCGTGGAAACGGACGGGACGGAGACGCTCACCTTCCTGCACATCAAGGACAAAAAACCAGCCAGGCCCAAAGCGCCGCGCAAGAGAACGCCGCGGAAACCCAAGGCGGAATAAACGCTTTCCGGCTTTGCAACCAGGGCCCCTGCATGTTGACATGCAGGGGCCTTTTCATTGGGCCGGATTCCGCGGAACTGCCATTTCCATCCCCTGAAAGGACAATGACCCTCCCCGCGTATTTACGGGCATGGTCTCCTCCTTTCCCAGAATTCTGATCTTTCTGATGATTGCAAGCCTGCATGTATTCGCGGAAGACATGCAGAAAAACAGGGAACGGGAAGCCGCCCGCGCAGTCATCATGCGGACTGTGCCGTCTCTGGCCGCCTCCCCGGAAAAACTGCACCTGGAAACCATTGAAAAAGAAGACGGATATGATGTTTTCGAGACGAAAGCCTCCGGAGGAGTGCTGACGATCCGGGGAAGCAGCGGCACAGCCCTTTGCCGGGGATTCTATGATTTTCTGAAAACGAACCGTCTGGGAATGGTATCCTGGGAAAACAAGGACATTCGCTGGCCGGCACAGCTGCCGGACACCGCGCCGCGCCGCATCGTTTCTCCTTTCCGCAACCACTATTATTTCAATGTGGTCACCTATGGATACACGATGCCCTACTGGACCTGGGAACGCTGGGAAAAGGAAATAGACTGGATGGCTCTGCACGGCATCAACATGCCCCTGGCTCTGGTTGCCACGGAGGGGATCGCCGTCCGGGTCTGGAAGCAACTGGGGCTGACGGAAAAAGAAATAGAAAAATTTTACACGGGGCCGGCCCATCTTCCCTGGCAGCGGATGGGAAACATCGTCAATCATGACGGCACCCTTCCCGCCAGCTGGCACAAGGAACAAATCGCCCTGCAGCACCGCATTCTCCACAGGATGAAATCCCTGGGCATGTCCCCCATCTGCCCCGCTTTTTCCGGTTTCGTTCCCCGGGGCATCCTCCGCCTTTATCCGGAAGCGAAGCTTCACCGGCTGGGCTGGGGAGGCTGGCCCCAAAAAAACCATGCCCATTTTCTTTCTCCGGAAGAGCCTCTGTTCCTCAAAATAGGGCGCCTGTACATGCAGGAATGGCAGAAGGAATTCGGGAAAAATACCTATTTTCTCGCAGACTCCTTCAATGAAATGGAACTCCCTGCAAACAAAGGAGGCATTGAAGCCCGCAACAGCATGCTCAGCTCCTTTGGGGAACAAATATACCGCTCCATTTCCTCCGACAATCCGGACGCGGTATGGGTGATGCAGGGCTGGATGTTCGGATACCAGCGCAACATCTGGAACGCAGATACTCTGAAGGCCTTGCTCAGCAGGGTTCCGGACGGTAAAATGCTCCTTCTGGACCTGGCGGCGGATTACAACAAAACCTTCTGGCGTAACGGCATGAACTGGGACGTTTTCAAGGGGTTTTTCAATAAACCGTGGGTTTACAGCGTGGTTCCCAACATGGGCGGCAAATGCGCCATGACCGGAGTAATGGATTTTTACGCCAACGGCCACCTGGAAGCCTTGAACTCTCCGGCCAGGGGGCGTCTTTCAGGAATGGGCATGGCCCCGGAAGGAATAGAAAATAACGATGTGATCTACGAACTGATCACGGATGCCGCATGGAGGAACCGCCAGGAAAACGTGGAACAATATCTGGAAAATTATTGCCGGGCCAGATACGGGAATTATCCGGATACCCTGAAGGAAGCCTGGAGGCTGTTCCGCTGTACGGCTTACTCCAACCTAAAAGATCATCCCCGTTTCAACTGGCAAATGAAACCCGGCACCCGAAACTGTTCCGTTGACACAAGTGAAGACTTTCTCCGGGGACTCTCCCTGTTCGTCAACACCCGCGGCCTGGAACAATCCCCCCTGTTCCGCCAGGATGCCGTTGAGATGGCAGTCCATTATCTTGGCATACGCATGAATGAAGCCATCCGGGCCGCCCAGGAAGCTCTGGACGAACAGGATCAGGAAAACGCGGAAAAATGCATGGCCTATTTCCGCAAATACGCCCTTCTGGCAGATTCCCTTCTGGAAGGGCACCCCACATGGAGGCTATCGCGCTGGATATCGTTTGCCCGGTCTCACGGAACTTCTCCGGAGGAAAAAGACGAATATGAAAAAAACGCCAGACGGCTGGTGACCAGGTGGGGCCCTCCCATAGACGACTACGCCGCCAGAATATGGAGCGGCCTTATTCGGGACTATTACCTGCCGCGCTGGGAACATTTCATGCAAAGCCGGCTTTCCGGCAAAAATCCGGATATGGGTGCATGGGAGGAAAAATGGGTCCGTTCCACCGGCGTAAGCGCCGCACATGCGCCAGAGGATTTGCTCCAAGCCTGCCGCCAGGCCGTCCGGGAGGCGCCCCCTCTTCCTTCTTCCCTGAAAAGAAAAGCAGGCGGATCAATTATAGGAACCTGGACGTCCGCGACGGTAGCCGCAGAATGGAGTTACCTGGAGTGGCCCGTTTCTTCCGCCGATCTTGAAAAACTCCGCGGAGTGCGGTTCATTTTCACTTCCGGAAACCATGCTCTGGAAATAGAAGGCGTCGAACTCCTGGAAAACGGCAAAGTGATCGCCCGCGACCAGCATGCCGGATTGGCAGGCAAGCCTTCCCATGGAAATTTCTATCAGCTTTCCCTTCCCAAGGGGATTCATGCCAACAACGGATGCTCCCTCAGAGCCAGGGTCCGCTCCATGGGAGGAAAATCTTCCAATGGGAAATTGGAACTGGTTAAAGAATGAACAGCTTCAATCTCATTTGCTTACGGCTTGTTCCTCATTGATTCCGTGCCTTTTACGTTAGAAAAATCCGCCGTCCGAATCAGGAGGCGGCATGGCCGGCGCCTCCCGGAATCCCCGTTCGGCCCAACCGGGCCGAAAGCTACATTTCAAACCGGTGCAGGTTTTCCACATGGGAATAACCCATCTTCCTGAGCGCTTCCAGCGCCTTGTCCGCTCTCTTTCCCGTACGGCAATACAGCATAATCACGGCGTTCTTATCAGGAAGAAGCCGGGGGGCCAGTTGTTCCACCTCATCTGCCGGAATATTCAAGGCGCCCTCCTTATGTCCCGTGCGGTACTCATCCAGAGTCCGGACATCCACCAGCACAACAGGACGCGCGGCGGCGCCTTCCGGAGACACAACCATGGCGGAGGAAGCAGGGTCACGTTCCGCATTCCTGCCTTTCAGCCAAACGAAGAGGGCCGTCAGCCCGGTCACCATGACCACGTACAAAACCACGTTTTTCACGCGGCCACTTCACTAAACCGCGGCGAAGTAATCAAGAGAAAACAACGCCCTGCCCACATGCGCAGGCGTCATTTGCCGCCCACGCAGCACCGGCGGCTCCGTTCCACGGGAAAACAATGCGCCGGATACAGAAGAAATACGCAGAAGCGGGAAGGGACAGAGCTTTCCCTTCCCCCTCCACATTCAACAAGGCCGGAGAACCATTCCCCTACCCCTCATCATCAATCACCACTGCCTGGGAAGCGAAGCCAAAAGCGGGGCTTCCCCATTCCACCACATCCCCGGGTTTCAAATATACCGGAGGCTTCATCCCCATCCCCACGCCTCCCGGAGTGCCGGTGGAAACCACATCTCCGGGCCATAAAGTCATGAACCGGGAAACATAGGCAATCAGACGCGGAACAGGCCAGATCAAGCCGTCCGTATTGCCGCTCTGGCGCACTTCCCCGTTCACTTTCAATTCCAGAGGAATGCCGGAGCCGTCCCCAAGTTCATCAGCGGAAATGAACGTGGGCCCCATCGGGGCAAAGCTGTCATAGCTCTTCCCCTTGGTCCACTGCCCGCCATGTTCCAGCTGGTTGGCCCTTTCCGAATAGTCGCACATCAGGGTATAGCCGCTGATAGCCCTTGCGGCCTCCTCTGGGGAAGCGTTTTTCAGCACATCCTTAATCACTACGGCCAATTCAATCTCATAATCCAGCTTGTCGCAGCCGGGCGGATACAAAACAACATCACTGCAGGAAGTAATGGCGGAAGGCGACTTCAGAAAAACAGCCGGTTCCTGCACGGAATCCCCGTCAAACTCCTTCGCATGGTCTGCATAACTTTTTCCCAGGCACACCAGCTTGGAAGGGGAACAGGGCAGCGCGGTATCAATCATCCATTCAGGGTTGACAGCTTTGGCGGCGGCACTATCCAGAAACGCGGCAATGCGCTTCATTTCCTCTCCGCAGGAACCCGTTTCTCCGCAAATGCAGGCATCAGCCTCGGCAAGCACGGAGTCCGCCGCCAGGTATTCCCCGCGGCTTTCGCTCCACAGAGCCATGATGCGCTCCGCCTGGTCATTCAGGTAAAATCTGATCTTCACCCTTCCATCCTACAAAGCTCCTCCTTTTAAGCAAAGAGCGGTTCCGTCATTCTTCTCTCCGGCGGCCCTCTTCCGCCGCCCGGACGCTCTGTGAAAGCATGCAGCGCGTAGGGCTTGCGTTACTGGAGCAAAACATTATCATGCCACTGCTTAACATCATTAACCTATGTCCGATCAAATCTACTTTTTTGACACTACCCTGCGCGATGGAGAACAATGCCCCGGAGCATCCATGAACCTACGCGAAAAGCTGGAAGTGGCGCGTCAAATGGAACGGCTGGGCATGGACGTGATTGAAGCCGGCTTTCCCTGCATCTCCGACGGCGACTTTGAAGCCGTGCACACCATCGCCCGCGAAATCAAAAAATGCCGCATCGCTGGTCTGGCCCGCTGCGTAAAGGCGGACATTGAAGCGGCGGCCAAAGCCCTGGAACCCGCCGGGGAACGTGCCCGCATCCACATTTTCCTGGCCACCAGCAAGCTGCACATGCAGTTCAAACTGAAAAAAGCGGAATCCGAAATCCTGCGCATGGCCGCGGAAGGCGTATCCTATGCCAAACAATTTGTCCAGGACGTGGAATTTTCCCCGGAGGACGCTTCCCGCACAGACCTGGACTTCCTGACCAAAGTCGTGGAAACAGTCATCGACGCCGGCGCCACTACCGTCAACATTCCGGATACCGTGGGCTACACCACACCGGACGAGTTCTACCGCATCATCCGCCACCTGAAGGAAAATGTGCCGAACATCGGCAAAGCCGTCATCTCCGTGCATTGCCACAATGACCTTGGCCTGGCCGTAGCCAACTCCCTGGCAGCCGTCCGCGCCGGAGCCCGCCAGGTGGAAGGAACCATTAACGGCATCGGCGAACGCGCCGGAAACGTGGCTCTGGAAGAGGTCATCATGGCCCTGCGCACCCGCGCCGGACAATTCGGAGACGTCACGGACAACATCAACACGAAGGAAATCGTCCGCACTTCCCGCATCGTGGCCCGCATGAGCGGCATGCAGGTGCAGCGGTCCAAAGCCATCGTGGGGGAAAACGCTTTCGCCCACTCTTCAGGCATCCACCAGCACGGCATCCTCAACTGCCGGGAAACCTATGAAGTCATGGACCCGCAGGCGGTCGGCTGGGGAGCCACGGAACTCCCGCTCACCAAGCATTCCGGACGAGCTGCCGTCAAATCCAGGCTGGAACAGCTGGGCCATGTCCTCACGGAAGAGGAAGTCAACACCGTCTTTGAACGCTTCAAGAAAGTGGGCGACTCCAAAAAATTCGTTTATGATGATGATCTTTCCGCCATTGTGGACGACTCCCTGCATGCCTCCACCGGCCTGTGGGAACTGGACTTCCTGCAATTCGTGGCAGGCAGCCACGCGCGGCCCACGGCTACGGTGGGACTGCTCAAGGAAGGCAAGAAATTTGAAGACAGCTCCACGGGCAATGGCGCCGTGGACGCCGTTATCAAAGCCATTGAGCGCATCACCAGGCGCAAAGGCACGCTGAAAGGCTACAGCGTCAACGCCGCTTCCGAAGGGAAGGACGCTCTGGGAGAAGTCACAGTGCATGTGGACTTCGGCCAGCCCAAGCCCATTGTGGGCAAGGGAGCCTCTACAGACGTCATTGAAGCTTCCGCCCGGGCCTACCTGAACGCGGTCAACCGTTCTATCCGCATGGAAAACATGCCCCAGCCCAATAATCTGGATGCAGGAACCATCTAACACGGGAAGCGCCCCGTTTGCCCGAACGGGGCGCAACTCCTCCCATCAGCCTGCCAGCCTCTGCGGGGCTTGCTTTTCCATTGCTCCCATGCCATAAGGTTCAAAACTCTTACACCACCCCATGAAAGCGACATTACTCCTTCTTTGCCTGGCGTGCAGCGCGCTGGCCGCGCCGCCGACAAAAAAACAGCCGGCCCCCGTTGAACCGCTGCCCGCCCTGGAAAAAAACACCATTGCCATTGACGGCCATCCGGAAAGCGTTGCTGCGGATGCCGAGGGCAATATCTATTTCACCTGCATCGGCTCCAGGCTCACGCCTACGGAAAAAGACAAGGACGGCTACCTGGGCGTCATTCCGCACGGTTCCACAGAGCCGAAAAAAATCACGGACGTAGATACCCTGGACGCGCCGAAGGGGTTGCTGTATCAGGACGGCTTCCTTTACTGCACGGACGTGGACATGGTATTCAAAATAAACGCCAAGACCGGCGCTATTGAAGGATACGTGGACTTGTCCCCATCCCGCATGAAATTCCTCAATGACCTGGCGTTCATCAATGGCAGGCTCATGGTTTCCTCCACGGATACCAACCAGATCTTCTATGTGGACACGAATACCAGCTCTTATGGGGAACTGGTCACCAAACAACCCATCTACAAACCGAACGGCCTGGCCTGGGACCCGGAAAGAAAGGTCATTTACCTCTGTGAATACGCAACGGATGAAAAAGGCAAACCCAGCGGACGCCTGCTCTCCATTAACCCCGTTTCCCGGGAAGTTACGGAACTTTCCAAGGAACGGGGACAGTATGACGGACTGGTTTACCGTGACAACGCCCTTTACTACAGCGACTGGTCCAAGGATAAAAAACCGGAAGCTGTCCGCAGGCTGGATCTGAAGACGGGGCGTTCCGCCCCGGTAGCCACCGGCCCTGTTGAAGGGGCGGCGGACTTTATCCTGTATGACTCCATGATGGTGGTTCCGGGCATGACGGAAAAGAAAATCCACATCATGCCCATTGGCGGGAAAAAATAAACACGGCTGTTCCGCTTTTATTCCCCTTATCCGGGCCGCCGGCGGCATTCCCCGCGCTGGCGGCCTTTTTCAATTTACGGCTTGAAGTACACCTGGGGATGCGCTTAGTTAATGGAGATATGAACACGATTTCCGACCAAATCATGGAGGGGATGAAAACCGCCATGAAAGCAAAAGACTCCGTTACCCTCAATACCCTGCGCGCCCTCAAGACGGCTCTCACGAACACGGCCATCGCCAAGGGAGGCTTGGGAACCCGGCTGGAAGAAGCGGAAGAACTGGCCGTGGTCCGCAAGCAAATCAAGCAGCGTGAGGACTCTGCGGAACAATTCCGCGCCGCCGGACGCCCGGAACTGGCGGAAAAGGAAGAGGCGGAAATCACCGTTCTCAAGCAATTCATGCCTGCGGAACTCACAGCAGAAGAAACGGCGGCCATTCTGGAAACCGTGATGAAGGAAACGGGAGCCTCTACCAAAAAAGATATGGGGCAGGTCATGAAACTCATGCAGGAACGCACTGCCGGCAGAGTCAACGGCAAGGAGTTGGCCCGCATGGTGTCAGCCAGACTGTCATGAAATGCTGCGCCGCCATCATCGTTGCAGCCGGGTCCTCCCGGCGTGCCGGATTTGACAAGCTGCTGGCCCCCCTGCACGGCGTCAGGGTGCTGGAACGCAGCATCCGCGCCTTTGCCAACTGCCGGGAAATCACGGAAATCGTAGTCGTTTGCCCGGAGGAACGTTTTCATGCCATTAACGGCGCAAACCTGGAAACGGAAATACCCGTTACCCGTGTGGACGGAGGGGCGGAACGGCATGAATCCGTGCAGAACGGACTGGCAGCCCTGCTTTATACCCCGGAATTCGTGGCCGTGCACGATGGAGCCCGCCCGCTCATTACGGTGGAGCAAATCTCCCGCTGCATTCAAACCGCCAGGGAATATGGGGCGTCCGCTTCCGCACATCCCGTAACGGATACCCTGAAGCGTGCGGATAAAGAACGCTTTACGCTTCCGGAACAGGTGGAACGGGACGGGCTGTGGTGCATGGAAACCCCGCAGGTCTTTCAATATCCTCTTCTCCTGGACGCCTATGTGGAAGTCACGGAACGGAATATTCAGGTAACGGATGAAGTAACCGCCCTGCAACTCATCGGCCATCCTACGCGCCTGGTGCATAATCATGAGCCCAATCCCAAAATCACATGGCCGGAAGACATTTCCCGCGCTGAAATGCTAATGGAACTCAAGCACCTCCGCAATTACTCATGACCGGCCTTCTGTGTAAGAATCCCCGCATCGTTCTCATTCTGGGAACAGGGTATCTGGGAAAAGCCCTGGCGGAAAGCCTGCGGAAAGCGGGACATACGGCCCTGACGGCGGATATTGACCCGCAAAAAGCCATTTACGAAGCAGACGTTGCAGACCAGGCCTCCATGCAGGGGCTGGTCGCCCGCATCCCCTCCCCCCAGATCATCGTCATGTGCGCCAGCACGAGGGGAGGCGGAGAGGAAGCCTACCGCAACCTTTACGCTCATGGAACGCGGAACACGCTGGAAGCCTTTTCCGGAACGCCGGTCATCTTCTGTTCCAGCACAGCCGTCTATGGAATCACGGACGGACGCTGGATTACGGAGGAACACAACGTTTATCCCTCCTCTGGAAAAAACGGGCTGCTTATTCAGGCGGAACAGGCGGTTTTGGCAGCGGGGGGCACGGTCGTCCGGCTGGGAGCCCTGTACGGGCCGGGCCGCTGTGTTCTCGTCTCCCAGTACGTCACGAAGGGGAAGGCCCTCCCCGGAGCCATGAACAGATGGCTCAATTACATCCACCGGGATGATGCCGCAGCCGCCCTGCACCTGCTCTGCACCCTGCGGGAACCGCCTGCCGGCATTTACAACCTGACGGACCGCACCCCCATGCAAATGGGAGAAATATACTCCTACCTTTCCAATTTGCTGGGGAAACCCGCTCCGCAGCCTGAACCGCTCCCGGCGGAAGCGCGCCGGGGCTTCTCCAACCAGAGGATTTCCTGCTCCCGCCTTCTGGCCCTGGGCTGGGAACCGCTCTACCCAAGCTTTGCGGACGGTGTGCACAATGTGCTGGAGGCACTGGAAGAGTAATTTTACCCCCATCCTTTTCCACGCTGACCGGCCCTTTCCGGACATTCCATAAATAAGAAGAGGCACCCCTGCTGAACGCATCTCGTGAGGCAGGCACATGCCGGAAAAAAAACCAGCCGGCGGCCCCGCCTGTCTTTGACTCTCCCCTTTCTTGACTTGCCGGGCGCGAACAGGCAAAATCCCGCGCGCAATGCGTATCATCACAGGTCTTCAACCCAGCGGCAAGCTGCATGTCGGCAACTACTTCGGAGCCATGGAACCGGCCGTCCGCATGCAGGAAAGCGGAGAATCTTTCTACTTCCTGGCGGACTACCACGCCATGAGCACCGTTCACGACGCGAACACGCTGAGGGAAAACTGCAGCAACCTCGCTACGGACTTTCTGGCCGTGGGCCTGGATCCCGAAAAATGCGTCTTTTTCCGCCAGTCCGCCGTGCCGGAAGTCAATGAACTGGCCTGGATACTCAGCACCGTCTGTCCGATGGGCCTGCTGGAACGCTGCCATTCCTACAAAGATAAAATTGCCAAGGGATTCTCCCCCAGCAACGCCCTGTTCACCTACCCCGTGCTGATGGCTGCCGACATCCTGATGTATGACTCCGACCTGGTGCCCGTAGGCAAGGACCAGAAACAGCATCTGGAAGTCACACGCGACCTGGCGGGCAAAATGAACGAACAATTCGGAGAAGGCACCTGCAAACTTCCGGATGCGCTTATTGCGGAAAGCACAGCCATTGTTCCGGGGCTGGACGGGCAGAAAATGAGTAAAAGCTATAATAACACGCTTCCTATTTTCGGAGAGGAAAAAGCTGTCCGCAAACTCATCATGAGAATCCCTACGGATTCCACCCCCGTGGAAGATCCCAAGCCGACGGAAGGTTCCGTCATCCTGCAACTTTACAAACTCTTTGCCTCCGCGCAGGGTTATGAAAACATGGTGCGCGATTTCCAGAACGGGGGATGCGGCTATGGAGACTTCAAAAAGCGCCTCTTTGACGCTTACTGGGAATACTTCCGGCCCGCTCGCGAACGCAGGGCGGAACTGGAAGCCAATCAGGACTATGTGCGCCGGACGCTGGAAGAAGGCGCCCGCAAGGCGCGCGAGACGGCCTCTGTAGTGCTGGACAGGGTGCGCCGCGCCGTGGGGCTGGCCTAAAACGGAACACCCGGGAAAGCCGGGGCAGCACACGTTTTTTTGTGGCATGGAAAAGTACGGAATGTTATACAGAAAGATATGAAGAATATTCTGGTAGCTATTGATTTCTCCAACGCCACGGACGCCGTCATCCACCAAATCGGCAAACTGGCCTGCCCCAACGACAGCATCATCCATTTGCTCCACATTGTGGAACCCAGCATTTGCTATGAAGTTTCCGGCGTTCTGCCGGATGAAGTGCCCGTTCCCGTGATGGACCAGACGGAAGAAAACGAAGTTATTTCCATCGCCAAAAACCATTTGAAACAAACGGCGGAAAAACTCTCCCGGCTGACGGACGCCACGATCATCCAGGCGGTGGAAGATGAATTTGAAATCAGCGAAGCAGTCATTAATTATGCTGAAAAACACCACATCGACATGATCGTGGTGGGCAAGCATAACCACGGCTTCCTCTCCACCGTCTTTCTGGGCAGCGTAGCAAGCTCCGTGATGCGGAAATCCCCCGTGCCCGTTCTGGTAGTGCCCGTCACCAGGGAAGAACAGTAAAAACCGCCATCTGCGCCAGCTCCGTCCCAATCCATGATTACCATACTCTTTATAGGCGATGTGGTCGGCGAACCCGGACGCACCGCCGTGAAGCACATGTTGCCGGAACTCAAACGGGAACACGGGGCGGACTTCATCATCGTCAACGGGGAAAACGCGGCTGCCGGGAGAGGCATCACGCCCCGTCTGGCACAGGAACTGCTGCACGCCGGAGTGGATGTCATCACAACGGGAGACCATGTCTGGGACCAGGCGGAGCTGGCCCCGTGGCTGGAATCCGAACCGCGGGTGCTGCGCCCCGTCAACTATCCGCAGGGAACACCGGGGCACGGGAGCGTAGTCGTGGAAACTCCCAAGGGGAAAATAGCCGTCATGCAGATTCAGGGGCGCTCATTCATTCAGCCGCCGCTGGAAAACCCCTTCCTCATCTCGGAAGCGGAAGCCAAAAGGCTCAGGGAAGAAAAAGGCGTGCGGGTTATCTTTGTGGACATGCACGCGGAAACGACCAGTGAAAAAATCTCCACCGGCTACAATCTGGACGGCCTGGTTTCCGCCGTCGTCGGGACACATACCCATGTGCAGACGGCGGATGAAACCATTCTGGAGCGCGGCACGGCCTACCTGACGGACGCCGGCATGTGCGGCCCCGCCGTCGGGGTGCTGGGACGGGAACGGGAACCTATTCTCCAGCGTTTCCGCACCTCCATGCCGGCCAAATTCCCCGTAGCGAACTGGCCCGTGCGCCTCTGCGGAGCCGTCGTGCAAATAGATGAAGCCACAGGCAGGGCGCTCAGCATCGCCCGCATCAATAAAATCGTGGAAAAACCGGCCTCCTGACATGCATGCTTCAGCAGCATTCCTCTTCCCGTGCCCGGTGGCGGCGCTCTGCGGATGTTCCGGACATGGCGGAAGCCTCGTGAAGCGCGACCAGAACGCGGATTATAAGAAAAACCTGTTTCAACGGACGCCCTCCATCACACTCGCGGAAGGAAAAAGCTGCCGGCGTCCCGCCTCCCCTTCCCGGAATAACGGGAAGCTGGCTGTGGCGTCCGGAATCCAAGGATTTCCCGCGTTTCCATATTTTCAGGATGAAGCAACGGACAGAAACCCGGGCGCCCTTATTCCCCTTAATCTCCCATACTCCGGAACAGACACGTGATCATGAACTATGAAGCCAGATTCGGCGGTATAGGCCGCCTGTACGGAAACAGCGGACTATCTCTTCTCAGAAGCGCCCGCATAGCCGTCGTCGGCATTGGGGGTGTAGGTTCCTGGGCGGCGGAAGCCCTGGCTCGGTCAGGCGTAGGCACTATCATTCTGATGGATATGGACGACCTCTGCATCACCAACACCAACCGGCAAATACATGCGTTGGCGTCCACAATCGGGCAATCCAAAACGGAAACCATGGCCACACGCCTCCGGGAAATCAACCCGGAAGCGGAAGTCATTCCCATCAGCAATTTCTACACGGCCTCCAACGCGGAAAAACTGCTGTCGGCGGAACCGGACGTCATCATTGACGCCATCGACTCCCTGATACCCAAGGCCCACCTCATCGCCTCCTGTTACCGCGGCAAGCAACCGCTGGTAACCTGCGGTGGCGCGGGAGGGCGCATCAATCCCGCCCGGATAGAAATAGACGACCTCTCCCGCACCAGGGGGGATCCCCTGCTCTCCAGCTTACGCTACAGGCTGAAAAAAGATTATGCCCTTCCGCTTGGAGAAAAAGCCCGGAAACTGAAAATCCCCTGCGTTTTCTCCCAGGAAACGCCCGTATATCCTACCTGCGACGGAACAACCTCCTGCACACGTGATCCGGAATTCCAGGGGAAAATGGGTTGTGACGCCGGATTTGGCTCCGTCACCCATATCACGGGAACCTTTGGCTTCTTTGCGGCTTCCGCCGCCATTCAAATGCTCTTAAATAAGAAAAAAACACCATCGTCATCATGAACAAACGCCTGCTTCCCCTGCTGGGGGCCGCCCTCCTTCCCGCCTTGACCCAGTGCAACACCCTGGAAAAAGACATTGCCGGCATCAACGCCCGCAATGCGGAAATAGCCCGCGAACCCAGGGGAAACTACTTCGTCGGCCGCCGCTACCATGTACCGGCAACGCGCTTCTGGGGATACCTGCGCCAGCCGGGCCAGACTTGGAGAACGGCCCAACTCGTCATCATGGATGAAAGCGCCTGCCGCACCCCGGACCGCCTGCCGGAATACACCGGAAATCCGCGCTACGCCTACGACAACAACTATGAATACAGGGTATACGGCAAATACACGGGCAAATACGGTTACGAACCCAATTCCAATCTGAGGCTGCCCATCTTCAAACCGACCAGGTTTGAGGTGGCCAACACCACCCCCGGCTGGCTCTTCAAACCCTCGGAAAAATATGATACCGGAGCCGTTACTCTGCGCCCTGCTATCATGCCCTCGACAACCTCCCTCCCGGTCCGGTAAGAAAAACCTGTCCGCAAAAACGGGCCCGGAAAGATAAAAAAGAAGAAAAAGCTTGATATTTTCATTTCTCTGCGCTAAAAACTCCCCGCCTTAAGGCCTCCATGCTCAGGTGGCGGAATTGGTAGACGCGCTAGACTAAGGATCTAGTGGTGATAAACCGTAGGGGTTCGAGTCCCCTCCCGAGCACCATCCTCTTTCATACCGCAAGTTGCTGGTTTTCAGCTCTTGCGGTTTTCGTTTGCCGGCGGCGGGAAAATAAGCCGCAACACATTTTTTATCAACAGGGGAGGGCATGCGCTATAAAAAGAAAGGCATTTCCCCACTTCCGGCCCTCCGGAACTCTTACTTGCCGGAAACAATCCGGACGTAATCAGTAAAGGATTGGCCCTTACGGCATCCGTTAAAAACCCTCCGCCATCAGGGCCACGGCTTCTTCACGGCTCGGCATGGAACGGATGGCTCCCTTGCGTGTCGTCACAATGGAAGCGGCGGCATTGGCGAATAAAAGCATGTCCGCCAACTGGCCTTCCGTCAGGTTTTCCAGCCCGGTTTCCAAAATCCGGTCCAGGCAGCATCCCAAAAAGGCGTCTCCGGCTCCTGTTGTGTCAATAGTCTTGACATTCAAGTACGTAGGCTGGTGAATAAGTTTGCTTTCATAGGCAGCCCAGCTTCCTTTTCTGCCCCCCGTCACCAGAATAAGGCGCAAATTGTCGAACTCCCTCTGCAAAATCCTCAATCCTTCTTCCATGGTGGCGCAGCCGGTGAGAAAGAAAAGTTCCTCCATTTCTATTTTCATGATGCTGCATGCGCCGCATCCGTAGAGCATTTGTTCCCGGGCCAGTTTCATATCAGGCCACAGGGGCGGACGGAGATTGGGGTCAAAAGAGATGAGTGCTCCTTTTTTCCGCGCATGGCTGACGGCATGCCGGGTAGCCCTCCGAACATCATCATGCGTCATGGAAATCGTCCCGAAATGGAAGACGCGCGCGTGCTCCACCAATTCAAGGTCCACTTCTCCCGCAGTCAGCTTCATATCGGCGCCGGGATTACGGTAAAAGGAAAATTCACGGTCTCCGTGTTCGTCAATCTGAACGAAAGCCAACGTCGTATTGACTTCCCGGGATGCGACGAGACCTGAATCTCCGATGCCTTCTTCCTGAAGCGTGCGGCGAAGCATTTTCCCGAACATGTCGTGGCCCACCTTGCCAATAAAGGAGGTTTTGCGCCCGAGCCTGGACAGCATGGACAGGACGTTGCAGGGCGCTCCGCCCGGATTGGCCTGATAAACGGGCAGTTCCCGGTCATTTATTCCGCAGGGAGTGAAGTCTATCAGCAATTCTCCGAGAGCTACGACGTCATACATGCTTTTGCAAATGTTGAAAGTAAACCTTCCGGCGAAATATAAACCGGGAGAGATAAAGAAGCATAGAACGCGACGGCCTTGCGGGAAAAGGAAAAAGAGATTCATTCCAGTCATGGCGGAAAAGAAATTTCCCCTTTTATCCCGCCCTGCAGAAACCTCGAAGGTTGATGGAGCATCCGGATGTGAACAAGTATGGCATATATCCCTAACGCCCTCCACTCAGGAAATGCCCATCAAGATGAGACGGCAAAAACAGTGCTGCGCGAGGCACGCGCGGAACGCAGGAGAGAGTGTCCCCAACGGGGCAAATGCCCCCTTACGGGCATTTATGGGCGCGACTTCTTCTGCTCCCTCCCATTCCTCCGCAACAAACACGCATTTTCAAGGCATTTCAAGCTTCTTTAAGAGAATTCAACCCTTTTCAAGCATGTGTGATGGTCACAGTATTCCGCATTTTTCTTCATGATTCCCTTCCCATCCTGTAATATGCGCCCATGCAAGAAAAAAGCAGCGGCTTTCAATGGCCCGCACAGTGGACCCCCGATATTCTCGCCACGTTAATGTTCGTGGTGCAGAAAGGAAGGATTCTCCTGATACGCAAAAAGAGGGGAATCGGCGCGGGCAAGGTGAACGGCCCCGGCGGAAAGTTTGAACCGGGGGAAACGGCCCTGCAATGCGTTTTGCGGGAAGTTCGGGAAGAGCTTCACATTGATATTGAGGATGCCCGGGAAATGGGCGTGCTGAATTTTTCCTTTGCCTGCGGCACCATTCCGGAAATCCGCTGCCATGTGTTTATGGCGACGTCTTTTACAGGCACCCCCACGGAAACCCCCGAGGCGGAGCCCTTCTGGTGTCCGGTGGACGGGATTCCCTATGACCTCATGTGGCAGGATGACCGGTTCTGGCTGCCCGCCATGCTGGACGGGAAACGATTTGAGGCGTTTTTCACGTTCGAGGGGGACCGGATGATGGAATTTTCCCTGAAAACCGGGGATTGAACCGCCAAGAAACCCCAGGTTGCGGCCTCCTCCCTTTAAGCCGGATGGGGAACGCTGAACTTTTTTATTCCGTCCTTCCCCACGGAGGCAACAGATTCAGAAGGAGGGGGAAACAGTACTGCCCGGCGCTCCAGAAAAGATTCCCTGAAATTCACCTGAAGGTGGGGGGCAAAGAGGGGGCATTTGCCCCTGAAGACCATTCTGAACAGCAGCTAACGTTGAAGGGCCGGCTTCCAAAAAAAATGGACCTTTCCCCTTGTACCGGGATACATCATATTCATCTCCTTCCCTCCAGGTATCCTGAAACGGATCATAGGAATTGCTCCGGACGCCAGCATCGCAGAGATTTCCCCATGGCGTCCAGAAAAAGGAAAGTTCTCCCTGCCGGAAACCGGTTCCGGCTTGAGGTTCATGCGAAGGGCTGGAATTCAGCCAAATCCGCGGCTTCGTAAGAAAACGGGGGGATGGTTGCATAACCGGACCGGTAATGGAGGTTTAAGGGAGCAAATCAGCTCCGGCCTTTATTTTTTCCAAGCGCATCCGAATATCCACTGGTGCATCAAATCCCTTTTCCGTAAACGGGCGTGGGCTTTTCTTTTTGCCCGGTATCCGGGAAATGCTGATTTTTCCGATGTTTTGCCTTCTTTTTCAGGTAATGCGCGGATGCCTGCGCCCTTGCCGCTTTTTTACTTTGCACGGGGAAAGGACGGCTCCCGCCTCCGGGCATCAGGCCGTATTCTTTAAGCTTTTCCTCCCGCTTCCGTTGTGATAATGATGCGGGAGCAACCGTGTGATCCTTGATCGTTCACTTGCTGGCTATTTCAATTCATATTCCATTATTCAACATGTATACCCCCGAATTCAAAAACATCCTCACTTCCACCCTGGACGGACTGCGTGCGGAAGGACTTTACAAGGAAGAACGCTTTATCGCCTCCCAGCAGTACTCCCAAGTGACGCTGAAGGACGGACGCTCCGTCATCAACATGTGCGCCAATAATTATCTGGGCCTTGCTAATAATCCGGAAGTGATGGAAGCCGCCAAGAAAGCCATCGACCAGTGGGGTTTCGGCATGGCGTCCGTGCGTTTTATCTGCGGCACGCAGACCCTTCACCGTCAATTGGAAGAACGTCTTACCCAATTTCTCGGCACGGAAGACACGATTTTGTTTCCCTCCTGCTTTGACGCCAACGGTGGGCTGTTTGAAGGCCTCCTGACTGCAGACGACGTTATTATTTCCGATTCCCTGAACCACGCTTCCATTATTGACGGCGTGCGCCTCTGCAAAGCCAAGCGCTTCCGTTATGCCAACAACGACATGGCAGACCTGGAAGCCAAGCTCCAGGAAGCGGACGCCGCCGGAGCGCGCGTGAAGTTGATTTCCACGGACGGCGTCTTTTCCATGGACGGCATCATTGCTCAGCTGGACAAGATTCACGAGCTGGCAGCCAAGTACAATGCCATTGTCCACTTTGACGACTGCCACGCCACGGGCTTCCTGGGCGAAAAGGGCCGCGGCACGCATGAATACCGTGGACTGTTCGGCCATATAGACATCACCACCGGTACCCTGGGCAAGGCACTGGGAGGCGCTTCCGGCGGCTACGTCTCCGGCCCGAAGGAAGTAGTGGATGTCCTGCGCCAGAAGGCGCGCCCGTACCTGTTCTCCAACAGCGTGGCCCCGGCTATCGTAGCCGCTTCCATCAAAGTGCTGGACCTGTTGGAACAGTCCACGGAAGCGCGCGACCGCGTAGAAGCCAATACCAAGTATTTCCGTGACGCCATGACGGGAGCCGGATTCACCATCGGCGGCAAGGACCACCCCATTTCCCCGGTCATGCTGGGGGATGCCGTCCTGTCCCAGAAATTCTCCGCCCAGCTTCTGGACGAAGGAGTGTACGCCGTCGGCTTCTTCTATCCCGTCGTTCCCAAGGGACAGGCCCGCATCCGCACGCAGATTTCTGCGGCCCATACCCGCGAACAGCTGGACAAGGCGATTGAGGCCTTCTGCAAGGTAGGTAAAAACCTGGGCGTTATTTCCTGATTCCCGCGCTTTCCATGGCTTCGGACGCATCACCCATGCCCGGCGGCAACCTGCCGACGCTGCCCGTCAAGCGGGTGGTGCGTCCCACTCCCTCCATTCCGGACCATGAAGTTGTGCGCCAGATAGGGAGCGGCGCGTACGGAGAAGTATGGCTGGCAAAATCCCTGACCGGGGCGTGGCGCGCCGTCAAAATCGTATGGAGGGAGGATTTTGAAGACGAGCGCTCTTTCAACCGGGAATTTGAGGGCATTCTCCAGTATGAACCCATCGCCCGCAACCATCCGGGGCTGGTCCATATCCTGCATGTAGGAAGGCATGACCAGGATTCCCCGTTTTATTATTACGTCATGGAACTGGGCGACGACGCCCGCACCGGAGTTCATATTACACCGGACGAATATATTCCGCGCACGCTCCAGACGGACAAGAAGTTTTCCGGCAACAAACCTCTTCCCCTGGATTACTGCCTGGAGGTAGGCAGCCAGCTGGCCCACGCCCTGCTGTACTTGCACAGCAAGAACCTGACGCACCGGGACATCAAGCCGGCGAACGTCATCTTTGTCAACGGGCGCCCTAAACTGGCGGACATAGGCCTGGTGGCCCATCTGGACCAACGCAGCTTTGTAGGGACGGAGGGATTCATCCCCCCCGACGGCCCCGGCACCCGGCGGGCGGACGTTTACGCGCTGGCCAAGGTTCTGTATGAAATCAGCACGGGAAAGGACCGCATGGATTTTCCCGAACTCCCGGATGACTTGCCGGAAGGCACCGTACGCAAGAAATGGCAGGCCTTCAACACCATCATTTGCCAGGCGGCGGAACCCCGCATTGAAGAATGCTCCATTGATTCCGCAGAGGAGCTGGCGGAAAAAATAGACGCCCTCCGGGGGTATGAAGTGCCTTCCCGTTTCCGTCTTCAGAAGAAAAAGAAACGCCGCAAACTCAGACGGGCCCTCCAACTTCTGGCTGCAGCCGCCGCCGGAGCCCTGACTGCCTACTGGGGGGCTTTATGGCTCAACAACAGCCAGCATCCGCCGGAGGAACCTGCCTCGGATATTCATCCGGATATCCACTCATCCGCTCCAGAAGAAGAATCCCGGACCGGATACGTGCTGGTGACCAGCTCCCCGGCGGGAGCGTCCGTGTATGATGCGGACGGCAACTATCTGGATGAAACTCCCTACGGCCCCATTGAACTGCCTTCCGGCTCCCCGGTAGCCTATACCATCAAGAAATCGGGGTTTGCGGACAAGGAAGAGGCGGGAACCGTCAAAGGAGGGTCCACGCTGGCCCTGGGCGGCGTGCTGAAGGAGTACCATCCCCCTACGGACAGCCAGCCCTGGAAGGATACGGAGGGTGTTACGTACCTGCCCGCAGAAACGCGCCATGTGGCGCAAGGCCCCCTTACCGCCGCCCTGTTCAACAAATTTCTGAGGGAGGACCGCCAGAAAGGGAACTTCCAGATGAAAAGGGAACAGACGGAACCGGGGCATCCGGAGAAGGATGTGGCCCTGCTCACGCAGGACGGCATCACGGCCTACCTGGCGTGGCTGAACAAGAAATGCGAGCGGGAGGGGCTGCTGGGCAAGGAATTTTCCATCAATGCGGATCCGCTTCCGCAGGCTTCCGGCAGCACGGAAAACCACAATGCCTACGTCCTGAATGTCACCCGCGTGTTCCAGGTGCCCATTACCGTCACCACTAACCCGCCGGGAGCCAGCGTCTTTTTCAATAACAGGCTCATCGGACGTACCCCCATTGAAGAATACGTCAACCAGGTTCCCTACGTCATTGAAATCAAACTGCCGGGGCACGCCACCATGCGTCGCAGGGGGCTGGATCCGCAGGACTTATACCTTTCCCTGCAGTTGGAACCGGACAAGTCTGTCGTTTTTGGCTCGCCCTGGACCAACAGCCTGGGCATCAAACTGGTCCCTGTGGGAGGAAATGCTCTGGTCATGACCCACGAAGTGCGCGTAAAGGACTTTCAGGAATTCCTGAAAGCTACCGGAAGGAAAGCTCCGGCCCGGCCCGGCTTTCCCCAGGGAGAAGACCACCCGGTGGTGAATGTCAGCAGGCAGGATGCGCGCGCCTTCGCCAGATGGCTTACCAGCAAAGAGCGGGCCCTGGGCCTGATTGATCAGCACGACTCCTACCGTCTTCCCAAGGATGAGGAATGGAGTTCCTGGGTGCGTCTGACGGATGAACAGGGAGCCTCCCCCTATGAAAAGACGCTGCCTCATGAAAACTCCCGGGAAGCCTTCCCGTGGGGGTATTCATGGCCGCCGCCTGATAAAACGGGAAATTTTGCGGACCAGTCTGCCCTGATTTACCTGCCGTCCTCCCGCGTTATCGTAGGATATAACGACGGACAGCCGTATACGGCCCCCGTAAAAACCTTTCCGCCCAACCACCTGGGCCTGTACGACCTGGAAGGAAACGTCATGGAATGGGTAGACGATTCCTACGGGGGGCCGGAATCCCTCCCCATCCGCAACTACGGCGTCGCCCGCGGAGGCAGCTACCTGTCCTTCCGCCCCAAACAGCTCACCACTTCCATCCGCACTCCCCTGCCGGAAAATACGAGGGATAACGCGCTGGGCTTCCGTCTTATCCTGTCTTCCGAACGCCCCGCCATTCCAACGGCTCCCTGACGCCGTATCTGCGGCAGCGGTTTTCCCCGCTCTTTCCCCCTCTGAAACACACCGCCCCCCCAAGGGGGAAAGCCCTTAGGCTTGAGAGAGCTTCCGGCTCTCCGGGAAAATGATTGAAAGGGCCTCCCGTTATGCTACCATTTTTCCGCATCCTTTTCCTGAATGAAAATCATCGCCATCGCCAACCAGAAGGGGGGAGTGGGAAAAACCACTACGGCCATCAACATGGCTGCCGCCCTGGCTCAGCTGAAAAAGAAAATCCTTGTCATTGACCTGGACCCGCAGGCCAATGCCACCAGCGGCATGGGCATTGACGGAAAAGACATGCCCAGCCTGTATCCGGCCCTGCTCGGCCAGCTTCCGGCGGAAGAGTGCATCCTGCCTTCCGGCAGGAAACGGCTGGATATCATCCCCTCCACCATGGACCTGGCCGGCGTGGAAATAGAATTGGCCCGTTCCGGCAACCATCTGACCCGCCTCCGGGAAACGCTCGCTCCCCTGCGGGAGTCGGACACCTATGATTACTGCATCATGGACACGCCACCTTCCCTGGGCGTTTTAATGACCTCCGCCCTGGCCGCCTGCGACGAAGTGCTGACTCCCCTCCAATGCGAATGGTTCGGTTTGGAAGGGCTGGCCAAGATTCTGCACGTGACGGCGCAAATCTGCGCCAGCGGCGCCAATCCCCGCATTCGGCATGAAGGAGTACTGATGACCATGTATGACGGCCGCACCAATCTTTCCCGCCAGGTCATCGACCAGGTGGAACGGCATCTGCCCCAGATGCTGTACAAAACGGTCATCCCCCGTTCCATCCGGCTGGGGGAGGCCCCCAGTTTCGGCCACACCATTTTTGAACACGATCCTTCCGGAGCTGCGGCGGACGCCTACCTGAAAGCAGCCCGGGAATTCATCAAACGCCATAAACCCTGAACATTTGGAGAAACAAGCTTCCCGGAATGCCGCAAACCTCTGCGGGAGGGACAGGCAGAAAGGGCACCGCAGAAAACTTTCTCCTTCATTTTGCCTTCCGGGTTTGTTGCGTCCATTTAACGTCAGGAAAACCTCTTCCATACCGCCCCCCCGGAGACGGAGGAAAACAGGCATTCCCCTTGACTTGACTTCCGCGGCATATAAGAATGCTCCAGCTCCGTTTCAGGAACTTTTCCCCTCATGCCAGCAGAAGAAGGCCAGCCAGACGACCAGCCCCGGGTGACAGGGCAAGTCCCGCCTCCCGCTCCGACGACAGGCCTGGAACAGATTCTGCCCGGACGTCCGCCCCTGCCCCATGCGGAAGAAAAAGGGGCCTTTTTCGTTTACCAGCGGGAGCTGGCTCCCGGTACACGCCTGGAACAATATGAAATCATCCGCGTCCTGGGCAGCGGAGGTTTTGGCATCACATACCTGGCGAAGGATCTGTTCCTGAACCGCAACGTGGTTATCAAGGAAAACTTCCCTTCAAGATACTCCTACCGGGACCCTCTGACCGGGCATATCCGGCCCAATAATGAACACGATCTGGAAAATTACACCTGGGCTCTGAAAAGTTTTCTGAGCGAGGCTCAGACGCTGGCGGAGCTCAACAACCCCGGCATCGTCAGAATCCTTTCCGTCTTTGAAGCCAACGGCACGGCCTACTTCGCCATGGAGCATATTACCGGCCTTTCCCTGGATTATCTGGGGGAAAAACTTCACAGCACCGGACACCGGTATACGGAAGACGAACTCAAGGGGCTGCTGACGCGTCTGCTCCGGATTCTGGACTATCTCCATTCCCGGCACATTTACCACCGGGATATCAAACCCGGCAACATCCTGCTGACGGAGGAAGGCACGCCCGTGCTGATCGACTTCGGAGCGGCACGGCATGCCCTGAAACTTCATGCCGCCACCGTCCTGACCACCCAGGGGTATTCCTCCCCGGAACAGGCGCTGGGCAAAACGAATATCGGCCCGTGGAGCGATCTCTATTCCGTAGGGGCCACTTTTTACGCCCTGCTTACAGGAAATCCTCCGGACCGTGCGGAAGCGCGCCTGGCGGAAGATGAAATGCAGCCGCTGCACAGCGACCCCGTGCTCACCCGCTATTACTCACGGCAGTTCCTGCTTTCCCTGGACAAGGCGCTGGCCCCCCAGATCAATTGCCGCTACCAGACTGCCGGCGAATGGATTCACGACATTTGCGCCATTTCCGGGGAAGAATCCTCCGCCACTATTCAAGTCCTCCCGGCAGACCTCCGCCATGCCCATCCGGAAGGAATGCCAACTCCCGGCGCCGGGAAAAACATCGGCAGCAGAAAGGCCGCCACCGGAACGGACGGTCTTCATTCCGCCTCACGCAGGCAGTCCGCACGCGCTCTTCGCCGCAACCGCCACATGATGTCCCTGCTGGTAGGAAGCGCATGCACCATCCTGCTGGGAGCGGGAGCATTTTATCTGCTGGATTACATGAAAAAAGCCCCTATGGGCACTACCATCAATACCATCAAGGAAGCCATCCAGCAGCCCGCGGCAAGCTCCAACGTGGGAGAACCGGAACCGCCGCCACGGGATCTGGCATCCATCCGCATTCCGGAACTCAAAATAACGGAAGACGCGGCGCTGGAACCGCGGTCGCTGACGGAGTTCCGTTTGCGCCTTGACGACACCATCCTGACCCGTTCCGGGCTTCCTTCCATCCTGCCGGAAAAACTGCGCATCTCCTGCATTTATCTCCAAATCATTCCCCCGGCAGCAAACGGGGAAAAACTGTACCTCACCATCCGGGACTCCAACGGCGTCCTGGTGGACCGCTCCATCAATGCCGTCCCCTCCTTCACGGTGCCGGGGCAATCCACCTCCACCTTCTTCTTTCCCGCACTCCCGGAACTGTCCACGGACCGCACCTACACGTACTCCTTTGAAAATGCCGCCCACCAGGCCATTCCCATGCAAATGGCATGTTTCAAAAACGAGACGAAACGTACGGAAGAAGCCTTCCCGAAAATCCGTTTCATCGCTGCTCCTCCCGTGCCGGAACCGGCCCTGCTCCATGACCCGGCCTACAAAAATCTTGTGGCGGCAATCGCCGCGCCCTCCCCGGAGAACAAAAATATTCTCGACCAGGCAAGTTCCATGCCGGGCATGCTGCCGGCCCTGGAGCAACTTTCCAAAGCCGGCTACCCGATAGCCCAGCAGGCACTGGGGAAAACCCTCATGTCTCCGGACTGTCCCGGCGGTTCCAGACCGGAAGAAGGCGTGGAATGGCTTTACCGTTCCGCCACAGGAGGGTGCTATGAAGCCATGAAAGAGCTGGGCATCCTGCTCATGGACATCCCCTCCTATTTTCCCCGCATTCCCCAGCAGCCTCCCCTTGCCTCCCGGGATTACGCCCAGGCAGCGCGTTTCCTGAGAATGGCGGTCCAATACCGGGACCAGGAGGCCCTGTACCTGCTTTCCCTCATGTACTCCCAGGGCTGGGGTGTACCCGCCTCCCCGGAACTTTCCAGCCTGATGATGGAACGCCTCAATGGATCCTCCTACTCCACAGACAGCCTGAATCCCAACGCGCCTATCGCGGCGTACTGGCTTCCCCTTCCTCTTGCCGGAGAAAAAAACACCATTCTGCGCTTCACTATTCCAGGGCCGTTCGCCCCGTCCCAGCTCAAGGGCGTTACTCTGCACAACACAAGCCTGAAGGATGCCTTCTCCATCAGTAAAATCAATATTCTCCAACATGGGCGCCTCATTCTGGATATCATTTCCCCCCAGGAAGTGCTGCCCGGCAAAAGCTCCGCTCCCATAGGCATATCCATCCCGGAAGGGCTGCTGGCGGATACGACCCTGCCTCTGGAAGTGGAAATTTTGCTGACCCCCGGAAACAGCTGCGGCGTGGTGGAAATGCCCCCCTCCGGTGGAAAAGAAAAACTCCGGAATTGAAATCAATTAAGCTTCACCGCTTTTCAACGTGAAACAGCAACAGGGGAAACGGAAAACACCCTTGATTCCCGCCTGGGGCATGCTACAAAAGATAAATGAATGCCTCTGTTTTCCTGCGGCGCATGCTACCTATGCTGGCCGCGTTCCTGATGGCCTCCTGCGGTGATCCTACCGTCTCCTACTGGAAAAAGGCGGCGGACATCAATACGGAATACTCGGAAAAAAGCGACGCACTGGTGCAACGCCTCCTGAAACTGAAAAAGAACCCTACCCTTCCGGGCCTGGAAGAAAGCAGCAGGGATGCGGCTGACCTGTTGCGGGAAAGGGACGAAGAACTGGCGGACCTGAGCACGAAAAACGTGGATCCCGCCGTGACGGCCTATGTGGAAGAAGACCGCAAGCTTTTTGCCAGAGGAAGGGAATTGGCGGAACGCTACCAGCAATACTTTGAAAAATATCTTAAGGGAGGACCGGATTTTACTCCGGATCCTTCCCGGGCCGTCGCCCATATAGGCCGAGGCCGGCAGGAAATACGCAAAATTCTGGCAGAAGCCCGAAAACTGGAAGCTCGGGCTGAAATGCTGAGAAAAGAAAAATCAGCTGAGCTTGAGCAAGAACTTCCTCCGCTGCACTTTCGCCTTCCGGAGTTGAAACAACTTCTATCCAGCCGTTAGAAAACGCGCACGAACCATTTGCATCAATGCGGAGTCTCGGCCAGTCTGACAGCGTCCTTTCCTTTGCACGGGCGGACACAACCGGTTCCTGAAACTTTCCCCGTCCATGTTACGGAAATATCCTTTCCCTGGATTTACAGGAAAAACGAGTCCCCCTGCTGTCCATCGTCGTTTATTTCAGCATTCAAATTTCATTCCCTGAATACCCCTTAGCACAGGCTTCATAGTTTAAAATTCCAAAGAAGGGGTATGCCTCCCCTCCACAAAAAAGCCCCATTCATATTTCATGAACGGGGCTATATTAATTTTTCAAATTCACCTGGGAGTTTGATCAATGACGATAAAATCCTTTTTCCCCACATACTCCCTCCGGGCATCCGGATCTCCATATTCGTCCCGGAAACGTACTTCCAATTCGTATATTTTCCCGCTGGCCAGAGGTTGTAAACAGGTCAGCAGCAGGTATGCGGGCACTTCATATTTTTCTCCGGGGTTCAGGGTAATAAAGCGCATAAGATTCGCGACACGTTCCATTTGATAGGAGGGAAGATACCATGCCGTTGGCCTTTCTCCCTTCTTTCCGTTTCCCTGACTCCATATCTTGATGATCATATTCGGCCCGCGTTCCTTGAGAGGATAGAAGTCGTCGAAAAGACGCACAGCCTTTTCTCCCTTGTTGACAAACACCAGCTTGAAGTCTGGGAAAGCGGCTCTTGGATCAAACGAAGTCTTTTCCATCACCACGGAACATTCAATTCCGTTGTTCGCCTTGTCCCCCCATGCAGGAGCATGGAGGGACAGGCTGACCAGAAGTCCTAAAATCCGGAAGATTTTTTTCATTACAGCGCGAGCTTTTGGGAGAAGGCGAGAATTCGCGCTTCATCGTCGAGTTCCCTTCGTACTTCCCTTCCTGGATAGGTTCCTTGTCCATCGTGACGTTGAACGCGACCGCATTGCCACTAGAGGGATCGTAAGTGTTATTCTCATACTTTAAAGCCACCTTGTAATAAAATGTCTCACTATCTCCAGGGCGATTGATCGACCACGGAGAAATCTTTTCTTCCTACATACTTCCTCCGAACACCGGGATCTCCATATCCGTCATGGAAACTAACTTCCAACTCGTAGTTCTCACCATTCATAAGACGGCGAAAAGGTTTAAGATAGAGCATTAGCAGGTACGCATCCCTAATGAGCACTTCATGCTTCTCTCCGGGCTTCAGCGCGATGAAGTTCAAGAACTGTCCTCGCTCAATTTGATACCTGGGGTTGTACCACGCAGCTTCTTTCTTCTGCCCTCGTGTTTGTTTTTGAAAAATCTTTATGAAAATATTCGGACCGTTATCCTTGAGAGGATAGAAGTCATCGAAAAGACGCACGGTCTTTTCGCCCTTGTTCGTGAACACCAGCTTGAAGTCCGGGAAGGCAGCCCTCGCGTCAAATTCGGTTTTTTCCATCACCACGGAGCATTCCACTCCGTTGTCGGCCATGTCCCCCCACGCAACCGCATGGAGGGGCAGGCTTGCCAGAAGTATTAAATACCGGAAGATTTTTTTCATTGCAGCGTGAGATTGGCCGTTGCCCGGAGAACGCCCAGGAAACAATCCTTACCCTGCTGATTATAGTAGCGCGTTTCGAGTTCACAAGAACATTGTTTCCAGCCTTCCAGATCGACTTCATCCAGACACACCGGAATCGTGACGCTGTATTCCTGACCGGGTGCAAGCTCCCGGTAGTTCAAGGGTCGCTGGAAGGTCATGGTGCCAATTTCCCTGTTCAGAACGCGCATTTTCCCCTGTTGCGTCCTCAACACCGTCACGAAAAAGAAATCGGACGTTTCGTCGTTGATTTCATCGGGAATGCGGACAGGCTCGTTTCCTTCGTTGCAGAAGCGGACTGTAATTTCACCCTTCATGAAATTGGCAGTGTCCACAATGGAGATCTGAAGAGGTGTCGATTCCTCTGCAATTGCCATGATGCGGGTTTTACCTTCGCTGACCGGAGGCATGAAACAGGGAGGCTCGATCGTTCCAGGTTTCGTGATAAACCTGGGCACATTGTTCCACCCCATCGCGTCGGCCAGACGAATGACATAGGCGGTTGCCTCGTTCAGAACTTCCTGTCCCGCGCAATAGGGTCTGTCATTGGCCTGATCCGGCAACGCCAGTACATAGTCTGACGTTTCTTTCCAAAGGTCCAATGCCATTTCATTGGCAAGAGCCTGCATGAACTTCACGGCTTCATCCATGTTCGGTTCTTTGTCGCAGGAGATAGTCTGATTTTCAAGCATTTCCTGTATTTTGGAGTACTTCCAGTAGAACTTGTAGGCATCCTCCCATTGACGGCGGTGGTGTTCTTCGTGGGCGAGGGAAGCCTGCGGCGTGTGCCATGTTCCAACTTCTGCACGAGATTGATAACTGTTCATTTCGTTGACCGCTTCGGTGGCTTCTTCTTCATTGAGAGGGGGATCAACATAGGGATTCACGTAAATGCCTTCATACATAGTTAGCTTGGCTCCGGCAGAAACGGAAACAACACGACACCTCCATACGTTTTCCGATTCATCTTTGCAAACCGTTACGCAAATCTTAGGTCTCAAGCTACTTACATTGCAGTTACCATTCCCTTCCAAATAGACGGGTTCCGGTTTCTCAAATTCCAGTTCCACTTCCTTGGATGGCTCACAGGTGATGGTGGATTCCTTTTCAATCGTCCACAATTTGATTTTGGGGGACGACGAGAATTCGCGCTTCATCGTCGAGTTGCCTTCATACTTCCCTGCCTGAATGGGTTCCCTGTCCATCGTGACGTTGAACGCGGCAGCGTTGTTGCTGACGGGGGTGTAGGCGTTGTTGGTCCACGACAGGGCCACCTTGTAATAGCCCGCTTTCAGGTACCTGGAATCGGTTTCAATATTCAGCTTGCCGTTGGGCGGTGTCCCATCCTTTTTTATAGCTTGCTCACCGGCAATCGTCAGGCTGCCTGTGTCGTCGGCTTCCACGCCGAAATAATATAGGCCGTCTTCCTCGACCTTGATGAACATTTCCGGCGCTCCGGCACAGGTGGCATAATCCGAGGGAGTTCCGTCAAAGCCATATATCATTTCATCAACGCCGAGCGTCTTGCTGATAAGAGGCTCATCCCCTTGATAAAGGCAGACGGGATTAACTGCCTTGTTGATTGGTATATAATTGTTCATTGCTATTGTTGTTGTTTACTTTTTGGAAAGACTGAACCATCAGCCTTCCGGTATTCTGGCGGCGTTCCCTGAACCCATCAACACGTTTAACGCGTAGTCCCCCCTCATTCGGAACGAAGAGGAACGACCTCCCCTCTAATTTTACGTGCTGCCGTGAACTTGCAAAAAAACTCCTGGTGCGTTTTTATATCCTGATTCACGCCATTTTGGAACAAAGTTGCTCCATATAGATCTGACAACAGGCACGGGCGGCATTCCGCCGCACAATCATGATGCCTTAAAAAACAAGCATTCTCTCCTTCTCTGTCCGTTCCGCCAAAGAAAAAGGCTGTTTCCAGAGAGTCCTTCACTTAAAAACAAAGCATCTTTTCCAAAAACGAGATTGACACCCGCGGTTCTTTTCCCTAGTATCCGCGCACAACATCAGCGGCGGGGTAGCCAAGTGGTAAGGCGACGGTCTGCAAAATCGTTATTCGCGGGTTCGATTCCCGCTCCCGCCTCCAAGATGTTGTCAAAGCCGGTTCAAGTCGCGTTCGTCTAGCGGTCCAGGACTCCCGCCTTTCACGCGGGCAACACGGGTTCGAGTCCCGTACGCGATGCCAGCTTTTCTTTTTTCCAACTTGCACCGGAATCTTTTTTACGCCATCCCCACGGGATGATTCTGGATTTTTTCTCCTGTTGTGGTACAGTAGCTTCCGTCATGGCAGCCCAGAACGATATTATGCTGAACGGAGCCCCGTACGAACTGGCGGAACCCTGTTCCGTCTCCCGGCTTCTGGAACTTTTGAACATGAAAGGCAAACCCGTCGTCGTGGAACACAACGGGGCCGCGCTCCTGCCGCAGGATTTTTCCCGGGTGACGGTTTCTCCCGGCGACCGGGTGGAAATTGTCTCCATCGTCGCCGGCGGCTAGGGTTCCGCTTTCTGGAACAGTCTTTTCCAATCCGTCATCGCCATGCCACCCATCCACGTCATGTCTCCCACCCTTGCCAGCCAAGTGGCGGCAGGAGAAGTAGTGGAGCGCCCCGCCTCCGTTGTGAAGGAACTGGTGGAAAACAGCCTGGATGCAGGAGCCAAATTCGTACGGGTGGAGATACGCCGCGGAGGCGTGGGCATGATCAAGGTGACGGACGACGGCAGCGGCATGTCACGGGCAGACGCCGAGCTGTGCACCAAACGGCACGCCACCAGCAAACTTTCTTCCCTGGAGGAGCTTTTTGAAATCACACACCTGGGATTCCGCGGAGAGGCTCTGCCCAGCATTGCCAGCGTTTCCCGCTTCAAACTCTGTACCAGGCAGCAGCAGGATCTGGAAGGCTGGGAAATACGCATTGACGGCGGCCTGGAACACGAACCGAGAAGCTCAGGCGTCTCTCCCGGCACCGCCATTGAGGTGGCCGACTTGTTTTACAATACTCCAGCGCGCCGCAAGTTCCTCAAATCCGCAGAAACGGAAGCTTCCCATGTGGAGCACCAGATACGCCTGCATGCCCTGGCTTATCCCCAAGTACGGTTTGCCTATAAACGGGACGACCAGCTTGTTTTTGACCTTCCCGCCACAGCGGATCTGCGCGTCCGCATTTCCGCACTGACGGATGCTGCCACAGCGGCGGCCCTGATTCCGATAGAAACGACCATCGGCCCCGGTATTTCCATCACGGGATTCCTGCTTCCTCTTTCCGAAGCCAGACGCACCAGAAAAGGGCAGTACGTCTTTATGAACACGCGCCCCGTGGAGGACCAGCTCATTAACAGGGCCATTCGGGACGGCTATGGAGGCTTCCCCACCGGACTGCACCCGGCGCTTTTTTTGTATATGGAGGTGGAGCCCGCTCTGGTGGACGTCAATGTACACCCCGCCAAGAAGGAAGTGAGATTCCGCCGTTCCGCAGACGTGGTAAACACCATTGTGGAAGCCATAGCCAACACTCTTCAAAAGCATGCCCGGCAGGAAATCCACGCTGCCGCCGCGCCGGAACCGGAGAGAACTCTTCCTGCCCCTTCTACCACCGCGCCGCATGGGGAAATACCCGCCCGTTCCACCAACCCCGGTTCTGCTTTCCCGGCGGCCGCCAGACCGGCCCCTGCTTCTTCCGCCGCCCAACCGCCGCTTTCCTCCTCTGCCAGACAATCCCATGGGCCTGTCCCTCCCCCCACCCTCCGGGCCATTCCCCTGAAACAGGTTCCCGCCACCCAGGGAAAACTGGATTTTCACCGTCAGGAGGATGAAGAGACGGCACGAAACGCCCATGAAAACGCAGCTCCAGAAAGGGATGCCTCCGTCGGATTTTCCTATCTGGGAACACTCCGCCAACAATTCGCCCTGTTTGAAACGCCGGAAGGTCTGGTTCTGATGCATCCCAAGGCGGCCCGGGAACGCATCATATTTGAACGGCTGCGCGCACGCCGGGAAGCCCCCATGCCGTCCCAGCAGCTTCTGGATCCGGTGGTGCTGGATCTGGACCCGCGGGATTTTGCCGTCATCCGGCAGTTCGCCCCGCATTTTGACCAGGCCGGCATGGCCGTTACGCCCTTTGGACAGAATACAATCAGAATAGAATCCATCCCCGCACTGCTGGAACTGGAAAACACACGCGCTTTTCTCCTGGAGCTGGTGGACCGTCTCACCCAGTCCGAATTCAGCCGAAATGCCAAACGCGTGGCTTATGAAACCTTCATTGGGGAATTTGCCAGAAAATCCGCCTGGAGGGAGCGCATTTCCCCTCACCGGGCCCCTGCCATCCTAAAGGATTTGCTTGCCTGTGAAGTGCCGTACTGCACCCCGGGGGGCAAACCCACGCTGGTGAATTATTCCGTTCCGGAAATTAAACGCAAATTCGGCCTACAGGCATAAGGATAAGGGAACCTTGTTTTCCGGAAAACAGGCTGAAACGCTGCAAGATTTTACGGCAAACGGAAAATATGCAGCCAAAGACGGATTGATGCCCGCTTCTGCGGTATATTATTTTCCCTTACCGATACTCAGTTTTATTTCAGCCGCAGCAAGGGGCCGAAACTCTCCCTGGCAACAGGGATCATTTTATCCTGTCCGGCTTACGGACACCTTTTCCGTCTTGTCCGCCAGAACTCTGGCATTCGGACGCATCCTCCCGCATACAACAGGGAGCTTGCTCTTGGCAAGGAAGTTTCCCGCGTTTATACTGCAGCCTTCCAGATAAATTCCCAACCATGCCAGACTCTCCCCCCAGCACCTCCCCCGCTCCGCGCATTGCTGAAACTGCCGCCGGGAAAATTCTGGCGGGCCTGCTGGCCCTTTTTTACATCTTCCTGGCAACGACGGCGGCAGGCGGGGAATGGCACACCCTTTTCCTTCCCGCCTGCTTTCTGGCGGCAGCCCTCCTGCTGTTCTGCTTCTGTATTCTCCGGGGATACAAGATTCCCAGCCCCGGACTGCCGGGCTGGCTGGCCCTGGGCCTGGGAGGCGGCTATTTCCTTGTCCGGGCATGGTTTTCCCCCTGGTTTTATTATGAGAGCGTAGCGGATCTGGGCCTTATCGCCACGGCCATCGTCATGTTCGCGGCGGGAACGTATGCCGGAGCCGGAAACGGGGAAAAGAGTATTCTTCCCGTACTGGCTGCGGCATTGGGGCTGCTGAATGCCCTGCTGTGGGGGTATCAGAACATAACGGGAACGGAAGCCTCCTGGTTCAGACCGGATTATTCCCTGTTCGGCACGGAAATCCGCAATATCGGATTGTTCGGATACAAAAATTTTTCCGCCCATTTCCTGTCCGTCACCGGTTTTTTCCTTTGCGCATACAGCATGGCTTCCGCCAGAAAATGGGACATCCGCCTGTTCACGGGATTGGCGCTCATCCTCGTTTCCTTCACGTGCGGCTCGCGATTCGCCTTCCCAAACGCCCTGGCTGGCGTAACCCTGTGCTTCTTTATTTATACCTCCAGCGTTTTCCGCAATAACAGAAAATTTTACACGGCCTCCATCCTCTTCATTATCCTGCTTTTCCTGGGCACGTCCTATGCCGTGCTGGATTTGTCCCGGGGGGCGGGCAGGCTTGCCGCCCTCCTGGATACGTTTTCCTTCGGCAACCGGCTGGACCTGTCTAAACTGGCCTGGGCGCTGGCGGACCAGGCTCCGCTGTTCGGTCACGGAAGCCGGATGTACACCAATCTTTCCACGGAGTTTTTCTCCGGAGCCAACTTCCCCAATTTTGCCCACCACGAATACGCACAAGCCGCCTGCGACTACGGCTATGCCGGGCTGGGGCTGATGCTGACTCTGCTGGCCCTGTTTCTTATTTCCGGACTCCGGAGCGTTCTGAAATTGTCAGGAGAACATCAACGGCCCAATCCCCTGGGACCGGCGGCGTTCTGCGTATTGTGCATCGCCGCTTTCCACGCCTATGGGGAATTCATCTGGCATAACCCTGCCTTGCTTGGAGCCAGCGCCCTATGCGGCGGCATTACCTGCACGGCCCCTCTTTCCAGGGTGAAGGCTTCGCGCCGAGCCGGCCGCTGGCTTCAAGCGACCGCCGCACTGCTGATGGCCATATTGGCCCTGTGTTATGCGTTTCTGGCTTTTCCGGTCTGGAAAAACTCCCTTCAAGCCGTCCCGGCTTCCTCCAGCAACCGGCTGCCCATGCTGGAAGAAGCCGCCTCCTGCAGCCTGGATCCGGATTTGGTGCGGCGCAACATTCTGCATGCCGCAGGCAGTTCTCCTCCCCCAAGCCCAGCCCGGCTCAAAGTATTGGAGCATCAGGAAGAAAAAGCGGAACTCCTGAGCCCCGGGAACCACGGCCTGACGGCGGCCAAAAGCCTCCTTTACATCCTCCAGGGACGCCTCACGGAAGCGGAACAGCTGCTCCGCCCGTACGTAGAGAGTTCCGGCAGGTTTGACGACCGCATGTTCGCCTGGACTACCATTTATAATAATATGCTGTATTCCTGGAGTACGGCCATTGCTGCCCAGTCCCCAGGACGCGCCCTGTCCATGGCCATGACGGCCCAGCGCCTGATGTCCGCCCAAACGGACCGGTGGCTGTATTATGGGGCCCTGGATCCCGAAGTCAGGAAAAAACACTACTCGCGCCTCAATGAGCTCAAGATGCTCATCATGATGCTTCAGGCCCGCGGAACGACGCCCGACTCCTCCTGGCGGAAATAGTATTTTTCTGGCGGCCAGCTATCAAAGATTGCAGCGTTTAATGATTGAACAGGATGTATCTCATGCTGAACAGAGGCGCCGGCAACCATCTCTGCAAACATTACTGCCAAGACAAAAAATGAACAGTACATGACGCTTGAACAAGCGGAACGCATTTGCTATGCCATGAACTGCACACCAAACGATATATTAGAATTTATGCCAGAGGAGGCAACGCAACATGACCGATAAAGAATTGAAGAAGCTGAAGGATGATCTCTGGCATTCTGCGGATATACTTCGTGCGGGCGCCCACCTGGCTGCCAATAAATACGGACAGCCTATCCTTGGTTTGATTTTCCTGCGTTATGCCGACATCCTTTACAAGCAGTACAAGGAGGAAATTGAGGCTCGTTATCACAAACTCAAAGGCACCCGTATGGAAAAATCTATTAAAGAGATTTCCATCGAGGTTTGTGGTTTCTATCTGCCGCCGGAGGCATATTACGATGCCATCAACGACGCTCCTGATGATGCCAACAAGGCCACCCTTGTGAAAAAGGCCATGGCCGCCATTGAAGAGGACAACGATAAAATGGCCGGTGTTCTGCCCAAGGAAGTATACGGACAGCTTGTGCCGGAGGAAGAGCCGGATCTGCTCTCCAAAATTGTAAAGGTGTTTAAGGACATCCCCGAAAATATCAGCGTTGACCTCTTCGGTGAAATTTATGAATTCTTCCTGGGCAACTTCGCCTTGCAGGAAGGTAAGGACGGCGGTACCTTCTATACCCCCGCCACGGTTGTTCGATATATGGTGGAGGTGTTGCAGCCGACTTCCGGCGACAAGATGTTCCTCGACCCCGCCTGCGGTTCTGGAGGTATGTTTGTCCAGGCAGCTCGATATATGCACAACCATAATGCCAGTGCTGCGGATATGATGAAATTCCGTTGCTACGGCGTGGAAAAAGAGCCGGACACCGTTAAGCTGGCAAAAATGAATTTACTGCTGAACAATGTGCGTGGTGAAATCACCGAGGCGAACTCCTTCTATGCCGACCCCTATGATGCCGTTGGCAGATTCGACTATGTCATGGCAAATCCGCCCTTCAATGTAGATGAGGTGGTGTATGAGCGTGTGAAGGACGATGCCCGTTTCAACACCTACGGCATTCCGAAGAACAAATCCAAAACAGCGAAAAAGGCAAGTGACAAAAAAGAAACCGTCCCCAATGCCAACTACCTGTGGATTTCCTACTTTGCCTCGGCACTGAAAGAGACGGGCAAAGCCGCCCTCGTGATGGCGAATTCCGCCTCCGATGCCGGAAACAGCGAATACGATATCCGCAAGAAGATGATTGAGGAAGGTATCATCAGCCAAATGGTGACACTGCCCTCCAATATGTTCTCCTCGGTGACGCTGCCTGCCACCCTGTGGTTCTTTGACAAGGCAAAGGCGCACACCGACAAAAAGGAGGAAATTCTGTTTGTGGATGCACGAAATGTGTTCACGCAGATTGACCGCGCCCATCGTAAATTCAGCGAAGAGCAGATTAAGAACCTGGGCATCATTTCCCATTTGTACGAGGGTGATACACAGGCTTTCGCAGATTTGATTGCAGAATATAAAACTGCCCTTGCCGCTGCTCCGGAAACCTCCGAGGACAAGGAAGAAAAGACCAAGGCATACTGGCAGACACAAATTGATTGGCTTACCGAGCGTTTTCCCGATGGTGTGTACTGCGATGTTATCGGTCTTTGTAAGATTGCCAAGCTGAACGGCGAGGACGGCATCATCGACCAGGACTATTCCCTCAACGCAGGTCGGTATGTGGGTGTGGTTATTGAAGACGATGGCTTGACTGCAGAGGAATTCAAGGCGGAAATGCAAAGATTAAGTGCTGATTTTGAGAGTTTAAACATCGAATCTACACAGCTCATCTGCGGTATCTCCACAAAACTTAAGGAGATGGGGCTATGAGTTGGGAAATTGTAAAACTCTGCGATTGTTGTCAAAGCATAGCTGATGGGGATCATCAAGCACCACCAAAGGCCGAATCGGGTGTTCCGTTTGTTACTATTTCAAATATTGACCACTTTAATCGTTTTGATTTTTCTGATACGATGTTTGTTCCACAGATGTATTATGATAAACTGGACAAAAGGAGAAAAGCTGTCAAAGGTGATGTGTTGCTTTCTGTTGTTGGTTCATTTGGTATTCCAGTCCTAATAAAAGATGATACGCCGTTTGTGTTCCAACGACACATTGCTATACTTCGGCCAAATCCTAATATCATTATGCCGGAGTTCCTTTACTATACAATGCTTAGCAAATCATTTTATGCTCAGGCAGATGCGTATGCTGTAGGTGCGGCACAACGCACTATCAGCTTAACATCGCTTCGAAAAATGAAAATTGCGATTCCGCCTTTGGAGGCTCAAAACGATATAGTTGCCATACTATCCCAATACGATTCCGCTATCGAAAACAACAATAAACGAATCAAGATGTTGGAGCAGATGGCGGAGAGCCTGTACAAGGAGTGGTTTGTACGCAGGAAGGGGTGTGGTTGGAACTTAGTTAAAATGAAGGACTTTGGTTACTCGTTGGAAAGCGGTTCGCGTCCTAAAGGAGGCATCGATGCTTCCCTTATCGATGGAATCCCAAGTCTTGGAGCCGAAGCAATCGGGAAATTGGGCGAATTTGATTATTCCAGCATTAAGTATGTGCCCGCAGAATTTTACAAAAAAATGAAGCGTGGTCATGTATGCGATAACGATATTTTGCTCTACAAGGATGGTGCTTATATCGGGAAAGTGACATTGTTTATGGATGAATTCCCGTTTAAGGAGTATTCCATCAATGAGCATGTTTTTATTGTTAGAAGCAACAACCCTATATATCAGTATTACTTGTATTTCACGCTGAAATTACCGCAGTATTTCACACAAATGCAAAATCTAAACAGAAATGCTGCACAACCGGGGCTGACGGGAAAGGATATTGATCTTCTTAAGCTTTATTTGCCGGATGAGGTAACTATCGCAAAGTTCAATGCAGCGGTAGAGCCGATGTTACACAAGATATTCATTCTCGCAAAAAGCAATCAAAACCTTACCAAACAGCGGGATATGCTCCTGCCTCGGCTGATGAGTGGTAAGTTAGAAGTGTAAATACGGGAGGTGACAAAATGGCAAAATATATTACGGAAGATGATATTGAGATAGCCGTTTTAGACAGACTTTCCCACCCTGACTTTGGGTATGATATCATAAAATGCGATGCCGACCCAAGCAAGCGTGAGAACCTCGATGACGGCACGGGACGCTCCTCGAAAAAGGAGTGTGTTTTGCCCTGCGTTTTGAAGGCTTCTCTTGTCAAGATTAATCCCCACATCCCCGAAAGCATCATTGACGATGTGGAGAAAACGCTGATCCGTGATTTCACAGGCACGGACATTGTTGCTACCAACTATGATTTATATAATAAAATCCGCAATCAAATCAAGGTCAAGGTGCGCCGTAACGGCAGGGATGACTTCGATTTCGTAAAACTGGTGGATTTTGATACTCCCACCAATAACACCTTCACGGCAGTGTCGCAGATGTGGATACAGGGAAAGCTGTACTGGCGCAGGCCCGATGTGCTGATTTTCGTCAATGGTCTGCCTTTGGTGTTCATTGAACTGAAAAACAGCGTGGTGAAGGTAGAAGAGGCCTATAACAAAAATTTGCAGGATTACATCAAGGACATTCCCAATCTATTTGCTTTTAACCAAATCTGTGTCCTGTCCAACGGTCTTGAAACACGGCTCGGCGCCTTCAATGCCACCTATGATTATTTCTTTGAATGGCTGAAGGTAGACAGCGAAAAAGAAAAGCCCGACCGCGCCGGTATCCGTGACAGCGGTGTGTCTATCGTATACTTTATTGACGGCCTTCTCAAAAAGGAGCGACTTGTCGATTATATTGAAAATTTCGTGCTGTTCGATAACCGCAAGTATAAGATTATCGCTAAAAACCACCAGTACCTGGGTGTCAATAACCTCGTCCGTGCTGTGGAACGGAAAGAGGAACTCAAGGGTAAGTTGGGTGTATTCTGGCATACCCAGGGCAGCGGCAAATCCTATTCCATGGTGATGTTCGCCCGTAAGGTGAAACGCAAAATCACAGGCAATTTCACGTTCCTGGTGATTACCGACCGAGATGATCTGGATACGCAGATTCACAAGAATTTTGTGCGCACAGAGGTTATCGGCAACAACGATGAGTGCCAGCCGAAAAATGGTGAGCAGCTCCGTGATTTCCTGCAGAAGAACAAGGAATTTGTGTTCACGCTTATTCATAAATTCCGTTATGACAAAACCAAGAAGTACCCTGTGCTGTCCACACGCAACGATATTTTTGTGATGGTGGATGAGGCGCACCGCACACAGTACAAGGATTTGGCTGAAAATATGCGAGCCGCCCTGCCGAATGCAAACTTCATCGCATTCACAGGCACACCGCTGTTGGGCTCCAAGAGACTGACCAATCAGTGGTTTGGCGATTATGTTTCCGAGTATAACTTCGCCCAATCTGTAGAGGACGGCTCTACCGTGCCGTTGTTCTACAGCCGCCGTGTGCCGGAAGTAGGTCTGACCAACGATTTCCTTGACGATGACGTGGTAGATATTATCGAGGAGGAAAACCTCAATGATGATGAGGCGCGGCTCCTTGAAAATTCCGCCTCCCGCATTTTGGAGGTTATCAAGCGTGATGACCGCTTGGAGAAAATCGCCAGGGATATCGCACATCATTTCCCTCGCCGTGGTTTCCTCGGCAAAGGCATGGTGGTGTCTGTTGATAAATACACCGCTGTTACCATGTATAACAAGGTGCAGCATTATTGGGCAGAGGAAAAGAAAACCATCATTGCTGAGCGTAATACCGCCAAAACAAAGGATGATCGTGCCAGGCTGACCGCTATCCTTGATTATATGAATCATGTGGAGATGGCAGTCATTATTTCCGAAGAGGCGGATGAAGTGAAGAAGTTTGCCTCCAAGGGTCTGGACATCACGACTCATCGGGCAAAAATGAATGCAATCACCGTTGACGGAAAGGATATCGAGGATAGATTCAAAGAGCCGAATGACAAATTGCAGCTCGTTTTCGTGTGTGCGATGTGGCTCACAGGCTTTGATGTCAAAAACCTTTCTACCCTTTATCTGGACAAGCCGATGAAATCCCACACGCTTATGCAGGCTATCGCAAGAGCCAATCGCGTGTATCCCAACAAGCCTTGCGGCATCATTGTGGACTATGTGAATGTGTTTAAGTACATGAAAAAGGCACTTTCCGATTATGCCGTTCCCGATGATGAAACTCTTATGCCAGCGAAAAATGTGGATGAACTGATTGATCTGCTCAACTCCTGCATTAATGAGGGAGATGCATTTTTGCAGACGCTTGGCGTGTCCCTGGACAGCATTCTTGGGGAAAGCAGTACATTCGATAAACTTGATGCCCTCCGCAGCGCATACGATACAGTGGTCGCAAATGACGAAAGCAAGGATAAATTTAAGGTTATCACAAATAAGATGATTAACCTATACGAAGCATCCAAGCCGGAAATCTTTGAGCGCCATTGGGATAATGAGAAATTCTCACCCCTTGCCTATATCCACGGCCTGTTGCATAACAAGATTGATGATGAGAAAATCCAACGTGCCAGAAATCGCATGGCTACCGTCCTTGACAGCAGCGTTACCTCTGCTACGGCGGAGGACAAGCAGAGGGAATATGCCATCCACGGCACGAAGGTGATTGACCTCTCCAAAATCAATGTGGATGAACTGCGGGCAGAAATCAAGAAAGCCGTTTATAAAGCAGTGGAAATTGATGACCTCAAGGCATTCATGGAAACGGCTTTGCAGAAGATGATCAGCCGGAACTGTACCCGTCAGAAGTTTTCACAGCGGTTTAAGGGCATTATTGACCGTTATAACGCAGGCGGCTCGGAAAATGAGGATTATTACGAGCAGCTTGTAAAATTGCTTGAGGAAATGCAGAAGGAGCAGGAGCGCCCCAAGGCGGAAGGCCTGTCCGAAGAGGAACTGGAAGTTTATGACCTGCTCGTCCGTGGTAAAAAACTGACACAGGAAGAGGAGCAAAAAGTCAAACTGGCTGCGAAAAATCTGTTCAAGAAACTGACAGAGGAGAAAACCGAATTGCTCGTTGTGGACTGGTACAAGGATGACCAACCAAGAATGAAGGTGAAATCCGCCATTGAGTATGCCTTGAATGAGGATTTGCCGGATAGCTATGACAAGGATTCCTTTGATGCCAAAACCAACCTTTTGCTCAATCACTTTATAGATATGGCAATCCAAGGCTATGGATGGATTGCTGCATAGTACAAACAGAAAAAGTCCACACTCAAGGTTTTATCCTTTGGCGTGGTCTTTACTTCTGTTGCCGCCCGAAGAAAATCGGTTAAAAATCAGTTTTTGCACTAATCCCTAACCGCAAATCCCTTTATCCGGTTTCTTTTTTACCGGATTCCACGTCAGCTTATTTGTCCACGGAACACAGAGCGTACTGCAGCCAGAAAGATGAAAAGCCGACAGTTGGCGCAGCAAGTCCGCACAGGCGTTACGCCGGAATTTTAAGCGGATTCAGCTATCTTCCGCCGGAAGCGGCAGCCTCTCCGGAACAGAATCGTTTGTTTCTTTTTCCCCCAACCGCGGACTGCCCCGGTTGGCGGTCCCGTAAAACGCATGTCCCGACGTAGCTCAACAGAAAAAAACTTTCCCGGCTCTATTCCTTTATCGAATCTTTTTGTATGAACATAACCATCAAACGAATTTATGACCCCAAGGAACCCGGGGACGGATACCGCGTCCTGGTGGACCGGCTCTGGCCCCGCGGCATTTCCAAGGAAAAAGCTTCCTGGGACGAGTGGCTGAAGAACATAGCTCCATCCACGGCGCTCCGCCAGTGGTTTGCTCATGATCCAGTCAGATGGGACGCATTCCGCAAAAAGTACGACGAGGAACTGGATGGAAACGGAGAAGCCGTTTCCCATCTGCTCCGGCTGGCGCGGAAAGGAAAGGTTACGCTGCTGTACTCCGCCAGAAACACGGAGCACAACGAAGCTGCGGCTCTGAGGGATTACCTTTTGCAACGGTTTGCTTCATAAATAGAAGCATATTCCTGCACAAACTCCATCCGCAAGCCCCAAATGCTGTCACGGGAACCTATGATACGGCAGGATTTCTTCTCTCGTTCATGAACAAGCGAAGAAAATGGAAAGGAGGTGAATACAATATGGCCAGCAGTTCCCACATGGGTGGGAGTCATAAGGGCAGTTCCAAAAAACGCTCCGAGACTACCACAAGCAAAACCGGGCGGCGCATCAAACGCGATGCTTCAACCGGGCAGTTTATGAGCGATAAAAGCTCAGGCTCCAAGGAAAAACATTAATGCCCGCGAGTTTTCCGCCTGATTCAGGCTCCGGACCGAATCCGGAGCCTTTTTATTTTTTTCCGCATCCGGAACACGAGGAAGTCTTCCGCCATCCACTCAGGCCCAATTCTTCAAAAGCCCGAAGACCCAGCACTTCAGGGGCTTTCCGGTCTCCGCGAATCACAACGGCAAAAGGCTCTTCCCTGCCCGGAACGTAATACGCAGCCCGCAGAACCAGTTCCTCTCCATCCGGATGGGCGTAAACACCCACGGGCGTGGAACAGTTCGCACCCAGACGTACCAGGAAAGCCCGTTCCGCCAGCGCACAGGCAAAAGATTCCGGATCATTGATGCCTTCCAGCATTTCCGCCGTCTCCCTGTCCGAGGAACGGCATTCCATTCCAACGATGCCCTGCCCCACAGCAGGAATAAAAACTTCCACCGGCAGGGGACGCATGTAAAGTTTTCTTCCTTCCACAAGGGTTTCCGGCGCGTACAGCCCCAGGCGTTCCAAACCGGCCCTGGCCAGAATCACGGCATCCCAGCCGGGATGTTCCACCAGCTTTCCCAAACGCGTAGGCACATTCCCCCGCAGGTTTTCAAACCGCAGGCAGGAACCCCAGTACGTGCGCGCCATCAGGCGTCGGCGCACGCTTCCGGTAGCCAGCGTTCCGGAACCGTTCCAGTCCGGTTCTTTCGTGATAAGCACATCCTCCACGGCAGCACGGGGCAAGACGGCGGCCAGCGTGAAGCCGGCTGCAAGCTCGCTCGGCACATCTTTGAGGCTGTGCACCGCTACGTCAATGCGGCCATCCCGGAGGGCGGTTTCCAGTTCCTTAATGAAGATCCCCTTGTCCACCATGCCGGAAACGCGGGCCACATCCGCCAGAGGGACATCCGTGCGGCGGTCCCCAATAGTATGGATGATTTCACAGCGCACGTCCAGTTCCGGATAACGGAGGGAAAGGGCAGCACGGACCATATCCGCCTGGGCCAGGGCCAGGGCGCTCCCGCGGGTGCCGATGATGAGGGTATTTTTACTAGTCATAAAGAGCGGAATCCGGAAAATATCTGGAGATGCTGTCCCGGATGATGGCCTCGCACCGGGAAACCTCCTGCTCCCGGCTGTGCTTGGCTTCATCCGCCAGCTGGGTGAGGGTATCAATATCGTAGAGATACACTTCGTCAATATCCGCCACGTCCGGAGAAATGTTGCGCGGCACGGAAATATCAATCAAAAAGAGGGAGCGGTATTTACGGGAGGCGCGCAAAGGCAGAAGCGTTTCCCGGGTGATGATGCAGTGGGGAGCAGCGGTGGCGGCCACCACCACGTCAATATCCCTGAGATAGTTCCCCCACACGTCATACCGGATGGCCTGGCCGCCGATCATGCCCGCCAGCTCTACCGCACGGTCAAAGGAGCGGTTGGCCACATAAATGCCCTCAGCACCCCGGGCATGCAGGGCGCGCCCCGTAACGCGGCTCATCTCGCCCGCCCCCAGAATAAGGACGCGGGTGCCGGAAAGGTCCCCGAAAATTTGTTCCGCCAGCTCCACTGCCACGGATCCCACGGAGGTTGCCCCGGCATGAATCTGGCTTTCCGTCCGCACTTTTTTACCGATAGTAAAGGCTTTCTGAAAGGTTTTGTTGGCGCAGGCCGCAGTTACTCCGGCATCCAGGGCCGTCTGGTAGGCCGTTTTTACCTGGCCGAAGATTTCCGTTTCCCCCAGCACCATGGAATCCAGGCCGCTCAGCACGCGGCATAGATGGCCTAGAGCATCTTCTCCCTGATGGCTGTAAAAATAAGAAGCCATATCCAGTTCCCCGCGCCCATCACCCAGAAAATGGGATAAAATGTGCTCCTGCGCATTTTCCGGAGCGTTGGACCAATAATAAATTTCCATGCGGTTGCAGGTGGAAAGCACAACGCACTGGTCCACTCCAGGAAGGGAACGGATGCGCTGTCCTTCCTCCCGGAGCTTATGGGACGGCACGGCAAACCGCTCCCGTATTTCCACGGGAGCGGTCCGGTGATTCAAGCCTAAACAAACCATTCTCATCAGCTTACCAGGAAAATGCTCATGGATGCAATAAAGAGGGCCACGCAGCAGCAGGCCAACATCCTTCCCGGAATGCCGCGGCGGTAAATGAACCACAGCAGGACGCTGTAGCCTGCCGTGAGAAGAATGACAATGGATGCCTTGGCCGCATTAATGGGGAGATGCCCCCGCCATCCGAGCCATTCCCCAAGCAGAAGAAGGAGGAATGCCACAAGAACCAGGCGCTTCATGCTGGCTTCCAGTGTACGGATGGGAGGAAGCACACGGCAGGTGCCGGGAATCCGGTGTCTTTTAAGACATTCATTCTGCATGCAGAACGCCGCCCCCGCGGCAGCGGCCAGGCCGCCGGCTCCGTAGGACATCATGGCTATGCCCACATGCGCCGTCACCCAGAAGTCATGCGTGCCCTGCACGTCCGCTCCGGAACGGCCTATCAGCAGGGAAAAAACCGTCAGCACGGCAATAGCCGGAGCCGTAAAGATGCCAAGCACGGACATTCGGTAAGCACGTCCCAGCATCAGATAAAAGAGATTGATGCTCCAGGAGAGGAAGAAGAGCACCTCTGAAGCGCCGCGGATGGGACACATTCCCGTCTGGTACGCTTTGACGCATAGAGCCCCTGTCTGGAGAACAAACAGGCACGCCATCCAAAGATGGGCATATAAAAACCGCCGGCCGGATGCCAGCAGGCGCCATCCCAGCCCTGTGAAAGCCAGGGAGAGGATGAGAGAGGCAATGGCCCACCAGTTATCGTTCATAAATCCGGCACGGAAATGGTTCAGGAACGCAAATCGCGCTCAATGACGGCGTATGCCTGGTGGTTATGGATGGATTCAAAATTTTCCGCTTCCACCCGGTACCAGCTGAAGGCGGAATGACTCTGCGTTTTCAACGCCACGTTGCGCACCAGATCTTCCACAAAGACAGGGTTTTCATAAGCCTTTTCCGTCACCCATTTTTCATCCGGCCTTTTCAGGACGCTGAACAGGGAGCAGCTCGCGCAAGATTCCACTAGGTCAATCAGGTCTTCAATCCAGACGGGCCTAGAAGCAAAACGCACGGAATAAGTAACCAGCCCGCGCTGGTTGTGGGCTCCGTAGGCACTCATGGCCTTGGAGCAGGGGCAGAGCGTCGTCACGGGAACGATAACTGTCAGCTTGAAATCAGCCAGTTTGTTGTTCGCTTCCGCCTCCATCTCAAACCGGACAACGTAATCCATGAGCCCTTCAATTCCGGTCACAGGAGCGTTTTTGGAGCGGAAAAACGGGAATTCCATTTCCACATGGGAACGGCGGGCGGACAGACGGCGGAGCAGTTCCCGCGGAATGGCCAGGGCCGTATGTACATCCAGCAAGGGGCCATGCTGGTGCAACGCCTCCACAAAACGGCTCATATGGGTGCCCTTGAATTCTTCCGGCAGATCCACCGCCAGAGAAACCGTCGCCACGGTGGACTGGATGCGGTTGAGCTTGTCCTGTATCTGGATGGGGAAGCGCAACCCTTTTACGCCCACCCGGTCAATGGAAATATTGCGCGTATCCGCCTCGGACTGGGTATCTTTCAGTTCCTGCATGGGAAAAGAGGATGATGGGTGGAAATAAAGCGGGAGTCTGCCCTGTTACCGGACAAACTCCCGCCTGCAAAGACAATTCTACCGAAAGAGATTTTCCTTGGGGATTGTTACGGCAGAAGGTTGATGGAACGGGCCCGCTTGATTTCACGGGTTACCTTGCGGTGCATCTTGGCGGACAACCCGGTCACACGGCGGGGAAGAATCTTGCCGGTTTCAGAGGTGAACTTGGACAGAAAATCAGGATTGAGCAGATTGACCTGATCCATCGGGATGTCGAGACGGCGGCGCGGCATCTGGCGATTGCACGTGCGGAAACGAATACGGCGTTCTACAGTCTTGGGTTCAGTGGACATAATAATAAAGATAATCAATAAGCCGAACCAGTTAACGCATTTCACGATGAAGCGTGCGGCGCTTCAGGAAAGGATTGTACTTAATCTTTTCCAGGCGGCCGGGAGTACGCAGGCTTTTTTTATTGCGCGTGGTGACGTAGCGGGACGTAGGCTTTCCTTCGGCTTTGGCCTCGGTGCATTCGAGGATGATGATGTCTCTTGGCATGATGAAAATGTGTTACGGGGGAGGATTTATACACTATTCTTCGTCATCGTCAAGAGAAACAGATAAATCTACATCATTTTGTCCTCCGGCAAAGCCCAGGGCCACTCTGGGACGGAACCTGGCATTCTGGCCTTTTTCCTTTTCCCACTGGGCCTGGCATTCCACGGTAAGCCGAGCAAAGGGGATGGCCTCCAGACGCAGAATGGGAATGACCTTGTATGACATTTCGCAGATGCCATATGTTCCGTTGTCAATGCGGGCGAGCGCCTGTTCGATTTCATACAGGCCGTCCTGCTCTTTGGAAAGCAGGCTGAGCGCAAAATCACGGTCATAGGCGTCACTGCCGGCATCCGCCTGGTGTTCCCCGGAGCCGGAAGCCTCACTGCCTTCCGGATGATTCCGGAGAGTATCGCGGGCCACGCCGCTCATGTTGTCCAGAGCCCTGTCGCGCAAGTCCAGCAGATGCTGGCGCTGCATCTGCACAAAAGGCTCCCATTCGGGGTTGGCGGCCAGTTCCGCCCTGGCGGCGGCAATGGCTTCCGCCTGTTCATCCGTCAATTCATTTTTCGCGGGAGCGGGAATCGGGGCAACGGGAGCAGGAGCAGCTTTTTTAACCGGAGCCTTTCCGGCCGTTTTCGGCGCAGGCTTCTTTTCCATTTCAGCCGCGGCGGCGGCAGCCTTTTTGGCGGGCTTGGCGGCTTTTTCCGGTTCAGCCGCCTTTTTCCTGCAGCATTTCTTCTTAGCGGGAGCCTCCAGGTCTACAGCGGTCTTGCAATCGGACTTCCCGCAGGTCTTTTTCTTGGAAGCCGGAACTTCCTTGGCGACGGTCTTGCTATTGGTTTTCTTGGGAGTAGGCATAGGAGGTGTCTCTATGGGCTGAGGTTGACAATATTTCACGAACAGAGGGCGGAACACGCCCCGCTGACTAGACTATGAGACATTACAAACGCCCAAATGTTCATTCAAGAAAATTCAGTGATGAAACAAGTCATTCCCCTCCCCTTCTGCACCCTCTATTTCCCTGTCGGGATTTTACCGGGAACATACTTCCTTTAACCTTTTCAACGCCCGGTAAAATTCTATATTGGCGTTATATGACAGCTTCAACCATTCCCTCCATCGGCATTGACTTCGGAGGCACCTCCATCAAGATGGGGGTCGTCAAGGGCGCGGAAGTAATCGCCCACGCTCCTTCAATAGCCACCCAGGAATATGGCAATCCCGATCAACTGATTGAAGCCATAGCCCAGTTCGTGAATATGCTGCGGCTGAATCATCCGGAAGTGCAGGCCATCGGCATGGGAATGCCGGGGTTCGTCAATTTTTACCAGGGGACCGTTTATACGCTTACCAACGTGCCCGGCTGGAACAACGTTCCGGTAAAGGACATGCTCCAGGCTGCCTGCGGACTGCCCGTATACGTGGAAAACGACGCCAACTGCATGGCTTATGCGGAATGGAAGCTGGGCGCCGGAAAAGGAAAAAGGCATCTGGTCTGCCTGACCCTCGGCACCGGCGTTGGCAGCGGCCTGATCGTGAACGGAGAACTTCTGCGCGGGGCTACCTGCTCCGCCGGGGAGCTGGGGCAGACGAGCATCGACTACCGGGGGCGTCTGGGCCATTACGGCAACCGCGGCTCCCTGGAAGATTATGTAGGCAACCGGGAAATAGCTGCGGATGCACGCACGCTGTATGCCAGCCACGGCATTGACAAGGCCATTGTGGACTGCAACCCCATCTCTTTGGAACGGGCCGCATTGGCTGGTGATGAAGTAGCCGAGCAAGTATGGCGGGACCTGGCCGTAAAACTCTCCTGCGCCCTGATGAATTGCTGCTATCTCCTGAACCCGGAAGCCATCATCATCGGCGGGGGCGTGGCCAAGGCCAGAACCCTGCTTTTCCAGCCCCTTCAGGAAATCATGAAAACCCAGCTCGCCGCCCCTCTGGTGGAATACCTTGAAATCCTTCCCGCCCAGTTCGGTACGGAGGCGGGCATCCTAGGGGCCGCCCATCTGGCTCTCAACACCCACTTCGGAGAAACATTCCGGGCCTGATCTCGTGTCTTCCTCCCAAATACTCAAACTCGCCCGCAAACTGGAATTGACGGCGGAACAGGAACGGGATTTCCTGGACGCCATGCAGGCCGGGAACCGTTCCAGAAGCGCGCTGGTCATCACCCCGAAGGCACCGGAAGGCTACAGGCCGCCCTTGCCGACAAAGGACACGCCGCAGGAGTGGGGGCATTCCTCCATCTTGGCGCTCCCGTCCGGAGAGGCGGAAACCAAACCCGGCTCCCTGCCGGATTACGAATGCGGCTATTACTATCCCCTGGATCTTTCGTCCGTCTGGGAAACGGCCCCTCTGGCGCATCTTCCGTTTCGTCCGGAACGCTGCCTGGACATGTGCGCGGCGCCGGGAGGGAAAAGCATTCTGGCGCAGACGCGGGTATCTCCGCAGGAGCATGTTTCCAACGAAGTGAATCCGAAGCGCCTGGGCATTCTGCGCCACAACCTGCTTCGCTGCGGCTTCACCAATCTGTACACCCAGCGCCTGCGCCCGGACCAGTGGGCGGAACTGGCCCCCGGGTGTTTTGACCTCATTCTGGCGGATGCCCCGTGCAGCGGGCAGTCCCTGCTGGCCAAAGGCATTCCCAACCCCGGCTGTTTCAATTCCTCCGTCACCGGAGGCAACGCCAAGCGGCAGCGGGGCATTTTGCTGGCCGCCCTCCGGTGTCTGGCTCCCGGCGGTTTCCTGCTGTACACTACATGCACTTACGCTCCGGAGGAAAATGAACGCAATGTCCTGTACCTGCTGAAGCGTCATCCGGACCTGCACACCGTAACCGTGCCGGAGCTGGAGCTTTTCCGTTCCTCCCTGACGCAGGAAGCCTGCTACCGGCTCATGCCCTTCCACGGAGCAGGAGCGGGCGGTTTCTCCTGCCTGCTGCGCAAGGAGGGAGGCCATCCGCTCCCGCTTTCCCTGCCGGATGAATTGAAGGCATGGCCCATTCATGCCATGAATTGTTGAAAAAAGATGAAGATAGGCATTTTTTCCGACTTGCACAACCGCACAGACCATCTGGAGCCAGCCATGCACCGGATGCGCCTGCTGGGCTGCGGACATTTCATTTTCCTGGGCGACTGCACCACCCCGGAGAGTTTCCGGCGCCTGATTGAACTGACGGAGGACTTTCCTCTGGATGCCGTTCCGGGCAACAATGACTACGATGTGGAAACCATGCGGCGGATAGCCGCCAGTTCCCCGGCGGCGCGCCTGCATCCGGAACATGCCCTTATCACCCGGTACGGCATGAAACTTTCCCTCTCCCATTACCCAAAATACGCCTTGCGGGAAGCGCGCAGCGGAAACGCAGACGCCGCCCTGTACGGCCATACACACCAGGCCGTGAGCGAGAGATGCGGCGGCTGCCTGCTGGCCAATCCCGGAGAACTCCAGGGCAGGACCGGACACATCGGCTTCGGCGTCCTGGATACGGAAACCCGCATCATCAACCTGCATAACCTGGACTTTCACGCCCCATGAACACGCTGGACGTCTGCTGCGCCCTGATTGAACTGCCCGCCGCACGGGGCCCTCTTCTTCTGGGCGCCAAAAAGAAAACGGGGCAGTCCAACGGACTTCTTTACGAATTCCCCGGCGGAAAAGTGGAACCAGGGGAGAATGCCCGGCACGCTGTCATACGGGAAATACGGGAAGAGCTGGGATGCACCGTCTTCCCCCTCCGCATGCTCACCCCCGTACGGCACCGGGAGCCTGAACGCATTATCCGCCTTATCCCCTTTCTGTGCCGTCTGGAACTTTGCGCCCTGCCCCGGCCCCTGGAACATGAAAACCTGGGGTTCTTCTCCCGCCGTACGCTGGAAGAACTGCCCTGGGCGCCTGCGGACCGCCTTGTGTTAAAGGAATGGCTGGAAAAACACCGCTGAAAGCAGCATCCCTTTCAAACTCAATCGCTCCACGGGAAAGTTCCCGTCCATGTCTGAAAAGATTGCAAAAACACCTTGGAACATTCCCTCCCATGAGGTATATAAGGTGGCGGCTGCTGCACTCGTCATCGCCTGGCAAAGTGGCCCGGACCGATATTACAACCTAATGGGGGCAGCCCCGACGCAGGGCTGACTACGTCCTATACCGGAAAAGTCAAAACAGCGGCGGAAGTCCCCGCTCTATTGAGGCACGGGAACGTGGCTCACAGCCAGAGACGGTGCAGCGGTGTCTTTTTTCCATCACTTGGATCCAGAAAGCTCGCTCTTTCAACGTTTTTCCCCTCCTTGAGCCCGCAGGTCAGCCGGGACTCCCCTCTTGGGCAACATTACTCCTGTCGGGATTCACCGCCTTTCCCCGCTCTTCTCACCCTCGCAGCATTTACAAATACGGAGAAGCCAATTCCCCAAAAGATCGAATGCGGTCACCGGCAATTGCCGCCTTCAGATATTTCGTGGCCCTCCATTCCCGCTCCTTCCGTCACTGGACGAGAAGGAAGAAAGGAAATATTATTAGTTAATAAACAGCAACTGTTAATAAACATAATAATCCCTTAGACATTTCCGGAAATCATGATAGGATCATGCTCCGTTGCGGAAAAGTTTTTAACATCCGTGCAACTTTTTCATTATTGCGAAGTATAATATAGTCGTGAAGGGATTCATCAAACTCATCATCGTCATTGCCGTTCTCGGAGGCATCTGGTTTGCCTGGGAACAGTGGAAAGGAAATGAAGCCATCCAGGTGGACTACCAGACAGAACCTCTTGAAAAAGGAGACCTGATGATCACCATCGAAGCAACCGGCGTCACGGAGCCTGATGAACTGGTAGATGTAGGCGCCCAGGTCAGCGGAATCATCATGGAGTTCGGCAAGGACCTGAACGGCAAGGTGGTGGATTATTCCAGCCCTGTAAAAGCCGGTCAGATGCTCGCGGAAATCGACAAGCTTCCCGTGCAACTGGACGTTCAGAGGGCGGAAGCCTCCAAAGCGCAGGCCATTGCCGGAATCGCCCGCTCCAAGGCGGACATCCAGCAGGCCAAAGCCAAGCACCAGCAGGCCAGACTGGACCGGGAACGCGCGGAAAAGCTGGGGCCTGGGGATGCCCTGTCCAAATCCAGCTACGACCAGTATATTGCGGATGAAGAAACCGCCCGCGCCAACGTAGCCGTGGCGGAAGCCTCCCTGCAGGAAGCGGAAGCCTCCCTGAAACAGGCGGAAGCCGCGCTGAAAAAGGAAATGCGCAACCTGGAATACACCACCATCAAGTCCCCCGTGGACGGCGTCGTGGTCAAACGCCTGGTCAACATAGGCCAAACAGTAGTTTCCAGCATGAGCGCCTCCAGCCTGTTTTACATCGCCACAGACCTTTCCAAGCTGAAAATTTGGGCCGCTGTGAACGAGGCGGACATCGGCAGCATCCGCAAGGGGCAGGAGGTACTGTTCACCGTGGACGCTTTCGCCGGCCGCAAATTCAAGGGAACGGTGGATAAGATACGGCTGGACGCAACCATGACGTCCAATGTGGTCACTTACATCGTGGACATTGATGTACCCAATCCGGACAAGCTTCTTATCCCCTATCTGACGGCAAATGTCCAATTCGTGGTGGAGGACATACGAAACGCTTTCCTCGTTTCCAATGCGGCCCTCCGCTTCCGCCCGGAAACAGAACTGGTCAGCGCTGAACAAAAAGCGGCCTTTGACCGGATGCAGCCGGAGCTGGCCGCCCCCGTCCGGGACGGACAAAAGAAAAAAGCCGTGGTTTGGGAATTGCGGAACAATCTTCTTTATCCCCACCTGGTCACCAAAGGGGAAAGCAACGGCATGCTGACGGCCATTGCGGGAGAAACGCTCCGGGAAGGAATGGAAATCGTCTCTACGGCTCAGATACTGAACCGCTCCGACAGTTCGGGGGACGGTTCTTCCGCCTCCGCCGGCGGGGAAAACCCGTTCGCGCCCAAAATGCCCCCCCGCCGCAAGCCGAGCACAGGCAACACGAAAACGGCAGCCTCGGCTGGCAATGACGGGCCGCCCCCGCCTCCCTAACCCGGGGAACCGCCTTCATCCAACCGCTCAATCACTCTTTTTTACCGCATCAAGCATTCCAACAACGTGATCCGCTTACGTGACATAACCAAGGTGTACCACTTGGGAGAAATAGACCTTCAAGTACTCAAGGGCATCACCCTGGATATCAATGAAGGGGAATTCGTCTCCCTCACGGGGGCATCCGGCTCAGGAAAATCAACCCTGATGAATATCCTGGGCTGTCTGGACCGCCCTACCTCAGGCCATTACTATATTGCCGGGGAAGACGTTGCCAAATTCAACGCCGCAGAACGCGCCACTCTCCGGAACAAGCGCATCGGATTCGTCTTCCAGAACTTTAACCTGCTCTCCCGTACCACAGCCCTGGAAAACGTGATGATGCCTGCCGTATATGCCCACCCCGCCCTCAGCATGAAAGCCATGCGCGAACGTTCCGTGGAATTGCTGAATTTGGTAGGCCTTTCCGACCGCATGGACCACACCCCGGCCCAGCTTTCCGGCGGACAGCAGCAGCGCGTAGCCATTGCCCGTTCCCTCATCAACAACCCCAGCATCCTGCTGGCGGACGAACCAACGGGAAACCTGGACTCCACCACTTCCAAGGAAGTGCTGCACATGTTCAAGGACCTGAACCGCCAACAGGGAATCACAGTCATCCTGGTGACGCACGACCCCAAAATAGCCGCCTTCACGGACAGGGCCATCAACATGGCGGACGGCCTTATCTGCGAAGGGATTTCCGATATGCTTAGCAAGGACGACGTATGAAATTCCTTCCTCTCCTTAAAACCTGCATCAGGGCCCTGGTGCGCAATCCCATGCGCGCAGCCCTCACCATCCTGGGCATCATCATCGGCATTGCCGCAGTAATCGCCATGGTGGAAATCGGCCAGGGATCTACGCTCCAGATTAAAAATACCATCGCTTCCATGGGGGCGGACACGCTGAATATCCGCCCCGGAGCCATCTCCAAAAGCGGCGTCAATACCGGCGCGGGCGGACGGGCCTCCCTGACCAACGCGGACTGCGAAGCCATTGCGAAGGACTGCCCCATGGTTCTGCGGGCTACCCCCGTGGTGCGCGCCAGCGGCCAAGTCATTTACGGCAACAAGAACTGGAGCCCGGAAACTGTAGAGGGCGGTTCCGTGGAATACCTGAAAATCAAAAGCTGGTATGACATGGCGCGAGGCCAGCCCTTCTCCGAGGAAGATGTGGAACAGGCCAGGCGCGTGTGCGTCATCGGCCAGACGGTGGCCAAGGAACTCTTCGGGGACGAAGACCCGCTGGGCAAGGATATCCGCATCAAGAATGTCATGTTCAAAGTCATCGGCATCCTTCAGAAAAAAGGGGCCAACATGATGGGACGCGACCAGGACGACTCCATCATCCTCCCGTGGACAAGCATCCGCTACCGCCTCCAGGGCCTGGGCGGCGGTTCCACCACCGCTTCCACCGGCAACAGCACCACCACCTTCAACCGGGCAGATAAATACACCGCCAGTTCCGTGGATTACTACACGGAAACTACGGACCAGCCCTATACGGACGCGCCCCATCCGCGGCGCTTCAACAATATTGATTCCATCATGGCTCAGATTTCAGACCCGGAACGCTCCTCCGAGGCCATTGACCAGATTACGGAAGTGATCCGTGCCAAACACAACCTCAAGGACGGCCAGCTGGACGATTTCCGGGTATGGGACATGGCGGAAATGTCCCGCGCCATGAGCAGCACCACGGAAGTGATGACCAATCTGCTGATGATCGTGGCCATGATCTCTCTGGTCGTCGGCGGCGTCGGCATCATGAATATCATGCTCGTTTCCGTCACGGAACGGACCAAGGAAATTGGCCTGCGCATGGCGGTGGGCGCCCGTCCGCAGGATATCATGCGCCAGTTCCTGCTGGAAGCGGTGCTGCTCTGCGTGGTGGGCGGCGCGCTGGGCATCATGCTCGGCAAGGCGATCTCCATCATCGTCAGCCGCACCATGAACTGGGCCACGGCCTCCTCCCCGGAAGCCATGGCTCTGGCTGTAGGCGTCTCCGTATTCATCGGCCTGGCCTTCGGATGGTACCCCTCCTGGAAGGCGTCCAAGATGGACCCCATTGATGCCCTTCGCCACGAATAACACCTTACTTTTTATTTTTCCATGTCATCCACGTTCAAACATCTCCCCCTTCTGGCCGCCTGTTTCCTTGGCTCCTGCATGGTAGGCCCTGATTTCCGGACGCCGACCAATGACCTCCCCGCCACGTGGGAGGCGAACAGGCCCCCCCACAGTTCGGACAAAGATTTGCGTTCCTGGTGGAATATCTTTGGAGACCCCCAGCTCAACCGCCTGGTCTCCACCTCCCTCAACAACAATCCGGACATGAAGGTGGCTTTGCTCCGCATCCGGGAGGCCAGGGAAAAGCTCCGCGTCTCCCAGGCATCCCTGCTTCCCTCCGCAGACGCCAGCGCCGGGTGGAGCCTGTCCCCGGACAGAGGTTTTCGCAGCTCCACTTCCCAGAACTTCTCCCTGGGAGCGTCCACCTCCTGGGAGCTGGACCTCTTTGGCGGCAACCGGCGTTCCATTGAGGCCTCCCGCGCCTCCCTCATGTCCACAGAAGCTTCCGCAGGGGCCGTGCGCACAGCCCTGCTGGCGGACGTCGCCACGGCCTACTTTGACTGGATTACCGCCTGCGAACAGCTCCGCATCGCCAGGGAACAACTGGAAATCCAACGCAGCACCCTCACCATTGCGGAAAAACGCTACAAAACGGAATTCGCCCCCCGTCTGGATGTGGAGCAGGCCACCTCCACCGTCGCCTCCACGGAAAGCCGCATCCCGCAACTGGAAGCACAGGTGGCCTCCTCTAAAAACCAGCTCGCCGTGCTGCTGGGAACATATAATTCCCGTGTAGAACTGACGCTGCCCAAAGCTTCCGTCTTTGAGAAAACGCCCACCGTTCCGGTAGGCCTCCCCTCCGAACTCCTGCGGCGCAGGCCCGACGTTATCGCCGCTGAGGCGGACCTGCACGCGGCCGTGGCCAACGTGGGCGTAGCCGTAGCGGATCTGTACCCGCGCTTCAGCCTGACGGGCTCCCTTTCCAGCCGCGGCGGAGATTTCGGCCAGCTCTTCAGGGAAAACAACAACGCTTGGTCCCTGGGAGGGAATCTGCTCCAGCCCCTGTTCCGGGGCGGAGCCCTGAGAGCCACGGTACGCGCCCAGAAAGCCGCAGCAGAACAAGCTGCGGAAACTTACCGCAAAACGCTCATTACCGCCGTCTCCGAGGTGGAGGACGCCCTGATCGCCTATGGCAGCTATACCTCCCAGATGCAATACCTGCACAAGGAAAACAACGCCAACAGAGAAGCGTTCCAGCTCTCCCGCACCCTGTACATCAACGGCGAGACGGACTTCCTGAACGTGATCACCGCCCAGCGTTCCTGGCTCAGCTCGGAGGAATCCCTGGTCACCATGAAGCAGAACATCCGCAAGGCCGTGGTGCAGCTCGCGCGCGCCCTGGGCGGAGGTTGGTAATCAGCCGCTCCCTCCAAAGGCCGGGGTCGCCATCCCCGGCAAACGGAACCCTGATTTTTCAACAGGGGACACGGCAGCAAGGGAATGACTGAAGAATCATTCTTTGTCCCCCCACGTTCAGATTAAAAAAGGCCGCAAGAACAGGAACGAAAAACTATCCGGAAACTTCCGATGGGATTGAACAGATAGCCGGGGCTCAGGTTAAGAACACTCTCCAGCCACTTCTTTCATGACTGCGCTGATAAGGTTTCGGGTCTTCACGCCGGGCAGCACGTTCAAGTCCATGCGGTTCATCGCGTAGCCGAAGGAAAGGCCGTGGGCCGGATCCGCAAAGGCATGGGAACCGCCCGCCCCGGCATGACCGAAGCCGCCGGAGCCGAACAGATGGCGCAGCTTGCGGCCCGTGGCGGGGTCTGCGGGATCGTGCATGAAGCCGCAGGAAAAGGCGGTGGGCGTTTTCAGCGTCAGGTCCGGCCCGTCAATGACGACGTTCCGCATCCAGCCGCGCACGTCGGACGGGAATACCCGGAGTTCATCCAGCCCCAGGCAGGCCTGGTAGAACTGCGCCATGCCGCGGGCGGAAGCCACGCCGCCAAAGGCCGGAACTCCGGACACCCACGCTTCCGGCGTATTCATCTGCCGCACACTGTTCAGCCCTATCAGAGTATTGAACGCACGGTTTACGGGCGTGCCCTTGTTCATGTATTCCAGATAAAACGGCGTACCCATGTTGGACATGTCCATCTTGCCGGGATACAGCGTCGCCACGCGGTTCCATTCGGATTCCGGCAACCCGATGTAAAAATCCAGATTCAACGGTTTGCGGATGCATTCCTCCCAGTAACGCCACAGGCGTTCCCCGGTCAGCCGCAGCATGAGTTCATCAAGCATCACTCCGTAAGTATGCGGATGGTAACCGTGTTCCGGCGGCTGCCACGCCGGAACGGTTTCCTCCAGGGCGCGCACGCAATCCTCATGGTCAAACACGCTTGCCGTCCGGGAGAAAGCCGCCAAACCGCATTGATGGGACATCATCTGCGCGATGGATGCATAGGGCAGCGGGAATTCAGGCCACAGTTCCCCCATGCTCATCTGCGGCGAGGCTCCCTGCTGGTGCAGGGCCAGCAGAAGGGTGGCGGATGCGGCTCCCTTGGTGGCGGAGTAAACGGGCACCAGCGAATGTTCCGTCCATGGACGCGTTTTATCCGCTGCGGCAAACCCGGAATGCAGGGAAACGATTTCCCTTCCCTCCTTCCAGACAGAAACGGAGGCGCCCAATTCTCCGTAGTTACGGAAGTTTTCCTGAAAAGCTTCAGTTATCTGCCGGTACTCATTCATTCCCTTAAAATGACCCGGCGTTACTCCCGGCGTCCGGACAGGAAAATACTCCCCTCCGGCTCCGAAAGCAAGCTCCGGCGCTGCCCTGGAGGTCAGCGCCGGAACAGGACAATCTGTAAAACATCAGTCCTTCGTATGGGCGGCCAGGTATTTCCTGGCTCCCACTTCATCCGGATCCTCCTTCAGATCATTCAGGGAGAATTTAATACGGAATAATCTCATGATGAACACATAAGAACATGGAATCAGAAAAGCGCCCACCAGTGTAGCCACCCCCATGCCAATCACCACCACCGTACCGATAGCGTTGCGCGCCAGAGCTCCGGAACCGGAGGAAAGCATCAGGGGGATACATCCCAGAACGAATGCCAGAGAAGTCATCAAAATGGGACGCAGGCGCAGACGCGCGGCAGCCAGCGTAGCCTCCATCAGGCCCTTGCCGCGCTGCATCTCCAGATTGGCGAATTCCACGATGAGGATGGCGTTCTTGGCCGCCAGACCCACCAGCATCACCAGACCGATCTGCGCGTAGAGCGTCAGCTCCATGCCCTGCCAGAACAACCCTGCATAGGCCCCCAGCACGGCAATGGGAACCGTGAGGAAAACCGCCAGGGGAAGAGACCATTTCTCATAAAGCGCCACCAGGATAAGGAAGGCGAAAACGGCGGACATGGTGAAGATGGCCCCCAGCCCAATACTGTTGCGCACTTTATTTTCCTGGAAGCTCATGTCCTGGTAGTCGAAGCCAACCTTCGTAGGATCCATCGTCTGATGGAACACTTCCTCCAGCGCGTCCATCACCTGCTGGGTGGAGTGGCCGGGCCGGGGCATCACGTTCAATTTGGCGGCGTTGTAGATGTTATGGTGCATCACGAATTCCGTATCCTCTATCTCTCTGATGTTTACCAGGGCGGAGAGAGGCACGCGGGCTCCGTCCGCGTTCGTGACAAAAAAGCCGTCCATCTTCTCCAGGCTGGCGCGGTCTTCGCCCTGCGCCTGGATATACACCTGCCACTGCTGGCCGAAGGCATTGAAGTAATTGATGAAGGAGGAACCGTTGTAGGAGGCCAGAATGCCGTTGGCCACGTCAATATCCACCTTGTGGAATTTGCATTTTTCCTTGTCCAGGTTCACGTACTTCTGCGGCATGTCCGCCATCATCATGTCTATGCACAAGGCTATTTCCGGACGCCGGGAAGCCGCTTCCTGGAACCGTTGCACCTGTTCATGCAGATAAGCTACGCCCTGCCCTTCCAGATCCTCCAGTACCATCGTAACCCCGTTGGCGGTTCCCACGCCGGGTATGGCGGGAGGTTCCAGCACCATCGCCATGCCGTCCAGGCCGGCCTGGGCCAGCTTTCCCTGAAGCTTTCCGGCCAGCTCCGCGGAGGTTTCCGGCCGTTCGCTCCAGTCCTTGAGCTCAATGTAGGCAATGCAGGCGCCGGGAGTCTGCACGCTGTTGAGGATGTTGAGCCCCACCACGGTAGTAAGGTTCTTCACGGCGGGATCCTGGAGGGCCGCCTCAAATTTTTTGTCCTGTTCATAGGCAACCTGCAGGGAGGTATTCGGCTTCAGGATCAGGCAGGCCAGCAGAAAGCCCTGGTCCTCATCCGGAAGAAAGCCGCCGGGAACGCGCTCCGCCACAGGAGCCACCGCCCCCCAGAATAACAACAGGAGGGGGATGGAAATCGCCAGCTTGCGGGCCAGGCTTCCGCACATGCGGGTATAGCCGTTGGAGACACGTCCGTAACACCAGTTGAACAAACGGTGAAATGGGGAAAAGAGGCTCTTCCTGCCCGCATTCCGGGGTTTCAGCAACAGGGCGCACAAGGCAGGGGAAAGCGTCAGCGCATTAAAGGCGGAAATGAGCATGGAAATGGCGATGGTCACGGCGAACTGCTTGAACAGCGTTCCCGTGATGCCCTCCAGCAGCAGGGAAGGCAGGAACACCGCCGCCAGTACCAGGGCAATGGCGATAACGGGGCCGGATACCTCCTGCATGGCGGCGAAGGAAGCCATGCGCGGATTGAGCCCCTTGTCTATGTGCTCCTGCACGGCTTCCACCACCACAATGGCGTCATCCACCACCAGGCCGATGGCCAGCACCATGCCAAGAAGGGAAATGGTGTTCAGAGAAAAACCCAGGACGGGAAAGAGGCAGAACGTGGAAATAAGGGAAACCGGAACGGCGATGAGCGGAATGAGGGTGGCGCGCCAGTTTTGAAGGAAAACATACACGACCAGGGCCACCAGGATGACGGCTTCCATGAACGTGTGCTTGATTTCATCAATGGAATAGCGCACCGCCGTAGTCGTATCCAGGGAAACGCGCCCGGTAATTCCTTCCGGCATCAGCGGAGCCTTGGCTTCCAGCAGTTTTTCCACGCGGTCCGCCGTAGCGATGGCGTTGGAACCCGGAGACTGGAAGATAACGATAGCCGCGGAAACTTCTCCGTTCAGGCGGCCGGTGGCGGAATAGTCTTCAGCTCCCAGTTCCACCTTGGCAATATCTTTCAGGTACAGGATTTCATCCCTATTCTGGCGAATGATGATGTCTTCAAATTCATGGGGCTCCGAAAGACGCCCCTGAGTGCGCACGGTAATGGTCTGCTCCTGGCCGTCCGGCACGGGGTCCGCCCCGATCTTGCCGCCGGGGTTGGTGGTGTTCTGGGCGGAGATGGCGCCCCGCACTTCATTGACGGAAACACCGTAATGGGTCATTTTGGACGTATCCAGCCAGATGCGGATGGCATAACGCCCCGCGCCGTACACCTGAACTTCCCCCACGCCCTCCACGCGCTTGAGTTCATCCACCAGCTTCACCTGGGCATAGTTCGCCAAATCCACGGAATTATAACTGCCGTCCGGGGATGTCAGGGAATAAATCATCAGCGGAAGCCCCGGCTGCTGCTTGATGGTCACGCCCGTGCTCTGAACTTCCTGCGGAAGCTGGGAGGAGGCCTGCCCATAGCGCATATTGGTCAGCACCTGGTCAATATCCGTATCGGAACCCGGTTCAAAAATGACGGAAAGGTTATACACGCCGTTGTTGGAGGAAACGGACGTCATGTAGTCCATGCCCTGCACGCCGGAAATCTGGCGTTCCAGGGGAGTGCCCACGGAATCCGCCACCGCCTGCGCGCTGGCCCCCGGAAACATGGCCTGAAGCTGGATGGTGCGCGGCGTGATTTCCGGATACTGGGAAATAGGCAGGTTGAACATGCAGACCAGCCCCAGCAGCGTAGTCACAATGGCAATCACGGCTGCGATTGCGGGATGCTTGATGAAAAACGCACTCATGGCTTATTTGGCAGTTACGGAAGGAGTGGTGGAAACAGGGGCGGTATAGATGAAGGGAACGGGGACAACCGTCCCGAACCCTTCCGTGGCTCCATGTTCCCGCATCAGGCTGTTCGCCTTGGAATACTGGGCGGCCATCATTCCGCCTTCCACGATGACGGGAGCATCCGCCGGCTTTCCGTATCCTATTTCCTTCAGAGATTCCGGAATGGGCTTGACCGTTCCCGTCACTATCTGCATCAGCATGGGGGCCGTGCCGCCCTTGCCGTCAGGCATGTCAAGAACTACGGTTTCCCCCGGCTGCACGTCAATGCGGCGCGGCATCCCGTCCGGAGCCACCACCATGATGTTGCGGTGGTTCATGGAAGAAAGCAGGGCGCGGGCGGGAACCAGCAAGGCATCCTTCTCCGTACCCGTCACGGCGCGCACGCGCACCGCCATTCCGGAACGCAGTTTCAGATCCGGATTGGGAATATGGCCGATGAAATTGACGGTGCCCGTCGAACGGCTCACCTCGCTGTCCACGGAAACCACCTTCCCCTTCTTTTCAAAGACGGAGCCGTCTTCCAGAATCAATTCAAAATCCGGCATGTCTCCCATGCGCCCGGTTTTCACATTCACGGTTCCATCCATCAGGCGGCTGAGAACCTGTTTTCCCGTCACGGAAAAATCCACCCGGATGGGGTCGATGGAAGACATGGTAGTGAGCGGCGAGCCGCTGGCGGAAATCAGTTCCCCCACGCTGGCCGTCGCTTTGGAAGCCAGTCCCCGGAACGGCGCGCGTACTTTGGTGCGGTCCAGATTGATCCGGGCGTTTTCCAGGGAGGCTTCCGCCTGCTTGATGCCCGCTTCCGCCTGTTCCAGAGCAGCCTGCATCTCCTTAAGGTTCTGTTGCGCGTCCGTCAGGTTCTTGACGGAAATAGCCCCCGTCCTGATCAGTTTGTCATAGCGGTCCAAATCCTTCTGCACCCTGTTCAGAGAAGCTTCCGCCTGAAGTTTGACGGCACGAGCCGTAGCCAGGTTGGCCGCCTCCCTGTCCACGGCGGCCTGATAGGTAGCCGGGTCAATTTCAAAGAGCAGTTCTCCCTTGTTGCAAATGGAGCCGTCCCAGTAAACCTGGCGTATCAGCGTTCCGGAAACTTGCGGCCTGATGTCCGCCTGCTCCACCCCGCGCAAATGGCCGAACCAGGAAGATTTCAACTCCACCGTTCTCTGCTCCATATTCATCACGGAAACCTTGAGCGGAGGCATTTCCCTCCGGTTTGCAGCATCCGCGGCGCCGTTGTCTTCCCGGCACCCTGTCAGCCCGCACAGGGCCGCTATCAGTATATAGTGTGCTTTCATGTTGTTGGTTAACAATATTATTGAAGCATGCTTCATATTTTTCCAAACCCGTTCCCCGGAAAAAAGCACGGGCTTTTATTATTTGAGATTGTCGTACATGCGCCGGAGCAGATCCCTCAGCATGCTGCGGCTTTCCTCCGGCACCCCGTCCAGCAGCGTATTTTCAATCACTCCTATCTGCTGACAGATGGCCTCATGAACGCCCCGGCTCATATCCGTCAGGTACACATTCTTCAGCCGTCCGTCTTCACTGTCAAAAGCCGTGGTTACCCAGCCCTTCTGTTCCAGCCTCTGGACAATTCCCTTGGCCGTGGTATGGGAGACACCCAAATGCCGCTCTATGTCCCTCTGGGAGACGTTTTCTCCGTCACGGGACATCAGGTAAGCCAGCACCCGGCCCTGGGAGGCCGTAACACGCTCCAGAGTCAAGCCGCGCGTAAGCATCATATCCACGCGGTCCGTAATCATTTTCATCAAAAACGAAATCGTAAAAGGGTCGGCCATAAAACAATGAAGCATGCTTCAAAAATGTACCGATAGGTACTCTTTATCCGGACGCAAGTCAAGCGGAATCAGAATGACAGAGCGCGGGAAAAACACGTTGACCTCACCAGTAAAAATAAATCAAATCCGTTCTTTATCAATAAATTGAAAAAACAAATCATCAATAATCCGAATACCTTCGCATTTCTTTCCCGCATCATCCGGCGTTTCCCGGCAAACATACCCCTTCCAGCCACAGGAAACCAATGCTCCGCGCAGGGATAAAGAAAAAATACCTAAGGAATGGCCCGCATATCAAAAAAGGCCGGAACCGCTTCGCCTTCTTTCCAGGGACAATACGCGCAGCCGCTTGTCCTTTACCTTGAATTTCACCTCCCAGCCAGAGAACGAAAGGCCGTAAACCCGTTCCGGATCATCCTGATACTGGGGACGGGGATCCAGGGACAGCGTATCTTCCAGCGCACTCCTCTCTTCCGGAGACATGGAACCGCCAAAAGATTCGGGAATTTCCACATCCAGCCGTTCATAGGGGACAGCCGTAAACCCTTCCGACGCCTCCGGAATGCAGTCTGCCAGAGGAACATAGGGCTTGATATCCAGAATGGGGGTGCCATCCACCAAATCCACGCCGGAAAGATGCAATACCGGGCCGTCCAGAGGATGCAATTCCACCCGTTCCAGCCTGACGGCAGACAACCCGATGGGATTGGGGCGGAACGGCGCACGCGTGGCGAACACCCCCATGCGCACATTGCCCCCCAGCCGCGGAGGCCGGACCGTAGGGCTCCACCCCTTATCCACGTTTTCACTGAACACCCAGACCAGCCACAGATGGGAAAACCCTTCCAGACCACGAACGGCATCCGGATGGCGGAACGGCGGCTCAAACACCAGCCGCGCCCGCGCATCCGGAACCAGGCCGCTCTGGCGCGGCGCACCGAATTTGTCCGGATAACACGTGCTGACGCGGGCGACGGGCTGCAAGCGGAGACTGATAGTTAATAATTAATAGCTGCCTGCCTTTCTCCGTGACGCTTTCATCAGAAGCGGTGGAGCTGTTCTCCGAACACCACGGCATCCACTTTTCCCTTCAAGGTCTTGCCCAGGAATGGGGTGTTGCGGGCGCGGCTGCGGAGCGTTTCATCCGTGACGGGCGTTTCTCCTTCCGGGTCAAACACCACCAGATTGGCCGGAGCCCCTTCTTCCAGGGAGACGGGGGCCAGCCCCATCAGCCTGCGGGGAGCATCGCTGCAGGCGCGCACCACCGTCTGCCAGGACATTTTTCCAGGTTCCACCAGATACTGGTAAATAGCGGGCAGGAACGTATCCAGCGCAATCATGCCCTGCGGGGCGACAACGAAATCCTGAAGTTTGGAAAACGGCGTGCAGGGCGTGTGATCGGAAACAATGCAGTCAATGGTGCCGTCATTCACGGCGGCAATCAGGGCATCCACATCCGACTGGTCGCGCAGGGGCGGCAGCGTCTTGTAGCAGGTATCGTACCGGCCCACGTCCTCATGCGTGAACAGGAGATGGTGAAGCGCCGCTTCCGCGCTCAACCCGGCGGTTTTCCGCTTGCAGCGGCGCAGGATATCCACGCTGCCGGCCGTAGAGACGGTCTGCACATGCAGGGAGTTGCCCGTATCCACGGAAAGGCGGATGATGGTTTCCAGCCCTATTTCCTCCGCACAGGAGGGGGAACCCATCAACCCCAGACGGTAGGAAGTAGTGCCCGGGTGCATGGCCGCCCTGGCCGTCAGGGACGGCACGTCTCCGCGCAGGGCGAAAGTAAGGTTCAGATTGCTGGCGTACTGCATGGCGCGGTACAGCAACAGCATGTTGTCCGGAGCACGGTCCCCGTCCGTGATGAAACGGACGCCCTTGGCACGCAGGGAGTCGTAGGAGGCCTGCTCTTCCCCGCCGTCCCCCTTGGTCAGGCACCCGGAGGGGATAACCTCCACCAGAGCATCCGTCCGGCATATTTCCATGAACGTGGTAATCTGGGCGGCATTGTCCATCACGGGTTCGGTATCCGGCATCGCCATCAGTCCGGTCACTCCTCCATGCAGGGCGGCGGCGGTAGCCGTAGCCACACGTTCCTTGTCCTCCCGGCCGGGCTGGCACAAATGGGCATGGATGTCGAACAGACCGGGCAGAACAAGCTTCCCGGAAGCATCCAGCGCCTTTTCCGCGGCGCTCTCCAAAAGCGTTCCGGCAGGAGCTTTCGCTGTAATCACCCCCCCGGAAACCAGAAGGTCCGCCGGGGCGGAACCGTCCGTCAGCCGGGCGTTGCGAATAAGTACGGAAGTTTTCATGAACAATCAGTGCTGGGTTTGCGGAGTGAGATGGTAAAGGATGGACATGCGGCAGGCGATGCCGTTTTCCACCTGGCGGTTGATCAGGCAGCGCTCATAGTCCATCGCCAGGTCACAGATTTCCACGCCGCGGTTGACCGGCCCCGGATGCATGATGTACAGGCCTTCACCGGAAATGCGCTTCAGGCGTTCTTCCGTGACGCCGTAAATCTTGTTGTACTCCCGGGCGCTGGGGAAGAAAGGGGCGTCCTGCCGCTCTTTTTGAACGCGCAGCAGGTAAATTACGTCCGGCTTCCAGGCAAACGCCTCATTGAAATCGGAAAAACGGGGAATGCCGGAATGTTCGGTGCGCGGCACCAGGGAACCCGGCCCCAGGAAGGCGACATCCATCCCCAGCCTCTTCATCAGCAGGGAGGTGGAACGGGCCACGCGGGAATGCAGGATGTCCCCCACAATCAGAACGCGCTTTCCCCTCACATCCGGAAATACCTCCCGGATGGTAAAGGAATCCAGCAGCGCCTGGGAGGGATGGGCGTGGGCTCCGTCCCCGGCGTTCACCACACTGGCGCAGGTATGGCGCGCAATCACGTTCGGCAAGCCGCTGTTGTAATGGCGCACGATTACATAATCCACTTTCATGGCCTGGAGCGTGGCGATCGTGTCCTGTACGGATTCCCCTTTCACCACGGAAGAGGTGGACACCGTGAAATTGGTCACGTCCGCAGACAGGCGTTCCGCCGCTACCTCAAAAGAGGAACGGGTGCGGGTGCTGGGTTCATAAAAAAGCGTCAGAACGGACTTGCCTTTCAGGGCGGGCACCTTTTTGACGCTTTTGGTAAAAAGCTCCTTCATCGGGCCGGCCGAATCCAGCAGCGTGTGAATTTCCTCGTCAGTCAATGAGGAGATATTAAGAAGATCCTTGCGGGGATGATTCATGGGAAACGGAGAATGGATTGGAAAATTTTCAGTGGGAGGGAATGACCACGCTGTCCTCGCCGTCAGCCTCCTTCATGCTTACGATGACCTTGGCTCCGGCATGGTCCAGCACGTGCCCCGTATAATCCGGCTGGATGGGAACTTCCCGCCCGCCGCGGTCAATCAGGCACGCCAGTTCAATACGGGCCGGACGGCCGTAGTCGAAAAGGGCGTTCAGGGCTGCACGTATGGTGCGCCCCGTATAAAGGACGTCGTCCACCAGCACGACCCTCATGTCATCCGTGGAAAACGGCAAATTGGAGGAACGGAGGGAAGGCCGGGCTTCCAGCTTGAAGATGTCATCCCGGTACAGGGAAATATCAATAGAGCCGTACTGGGCTTCCACTCCCAGCTCCTTTACCTTGTCCACCAGACGCCGGGCAATCACATCCCCCTGGCTGAGCAGGCCGACGATGGCGAGAGGTTCTCCGGGGAAACGGGCCACAATGCCGTGGGCCATGCGCTCAAGCGCACGGGAAATTCCCGGACCGTCCAATACGATTTCCTGTGAAGGAGGAGTCATTTGCCGGATGGGGGAAAAAGTTCACGTTACAGCCCCGCCAGTTTTAAAATGCGGTGGGCGGCCATGGCGGCATTGACGGGGGTCTTCTTATGCAAGCCAACCGTAGTGCAGGGCACGCCGCCGGGACACTGAGCAATCGCCAGCAGGGCGTCAATACCGTTCAGGGGGCCTCCGGGGACCGGCACGCCGATAACCGGGAGGGAACAGCTCATCACCACCACGCCGGGAAGGGCGGCAGACAGGCCGGCCACAGCCAGGATAACCGCTTTTTCTCCGCTGGCTTCCAAATCCCCCAGGAACCTGATCAGCTCCGGAAGGTCGCGGTGGGCGGACAGAACGGTTTCTTCATAAGGAACATTCTCCTGAGCAAAATACTCGCGGGCCGGTTCCATAAAGGGCTTATCATTCGGGCTGCCGTAGATGACGATGACTTTCATGGCTGTGTGTGCGGTTGTGAAACTTGCAGATTATGCCCCCAAGCCCCCTGCCCTGGCAAGACTTAACCTGCAAAAAAAGGAAGGCCCCGGGTGGAAATGGACAACGGGAGAAAGGAAACACAGGGGTTCCGGAACCGTTCCGGGGAATCGGCCCGGCATCCCGGTCATTCCTCCAACCCAGATTCGCCCATCCCACCGCCCTCCCCGGGAACCTTCAGTTTTCCGGAGAGGATATCCTTCCTGATACGGTAAAGAGCCTTCAACCTTTCCTTATCATCCAATCCTTCCGTTTCCCGCATCAGGAATAAAGAAAACTGTACGGAACAATTCTCCAGCCGATATTTTTCCAGAATGCTCCCCCCCATTTTCATGTATTGGCCTCCGTACTTTCCGTAAGCGTTCTGAATTTCATCGGCAGTCATCTTCTCTCTTTCCACCCGTTCCAGCAATTTCCCGGACTCCCTAATCATCTTCAGATGCATGGCACGGTAATCGGAAGGGCATTTATCCAGAATCCCAGCCCATTCGGGAGATTGAATATATTTCAGCGTGGCCACCAGCACCGCACGATTATCCTTTTCCTCCAACTCCACAATGCACGTCCAAATAATGCCCAGCTGCAAGTGCCTGGCCATGGCCTCCCTGTACGCCGCTATTTTCTTTTCATCCTCCATTTCCAAATCCACATTAGCCATGGAGGGCGCCGCTATATCCTGGGACATGCCGGAAAAAGTCATCAAAAACGCAGGGAGAATTCCCCACCGGAACAGATTTGACATGAAATCACGTTACAGGAATCTTTTGCGCAGGGTCAACAATATTCTTCCCTTCCGCCGCATCCCGCAGCATTGACGGCCGCCGCCACGGCGGACTGTCTTTCCTTCCCGGAAAAAACAAGCCTGCCCCTATTCCCGGCTTGATGGCATCCGGTTCCGGCATAACAAGGGCTCACAGGGGCGTATCTTCATCCAGAAACGCAGAAAAGCTGCATCGCTCCGGCGGCCGGACGCTTGAAAAAACCTAGCGGGTCGCCTGCTGCGCCATGGCCTCCGCACAACGGCGTCCGTCCAGGGCGGCGGAAACAATGCCGCCGGCGTAACCCGCCCCTTCGCCGCATGGGTACAGGCCCTCCAGACCGGGATGCTCCAGCGTGGCGGGGTCCCTTGGAATGCGCACGGGGGAGCTGGTGCGCGTCTCACAGCCAATGAGCTGGGCGTCCGCTCCGGCAAATCCCCGCCATTTACGGTCAAACTGCCGCAGCCCCTCCCGCATGCGCCAGACAATCCCTTCCGGGAGCAATTCATGAAGGGGATGGGATACGATGCCGGGATGATAGCTGGTAGGCAGCAGGGAAGAAGAAACGCGCCCTTTCAGAAAATCCTCCACCTTCTGGGCCGGGGCTTTCTGCATGCCTCCTCCGGCACGGCAGGAAGCCGTCTCCAGCGCTTTCTGGTACGCCACGCCCGCCAGCACCCCGTGTTCCCTGCAAAACGGTTCCATATCTTCCGGATGCACGCTGACTACAAAACCGGCATTGGCAAATGGAGAATCCCTCCGGGCCAGAGACATGCCGTTGACCACTACCTCATCGTTCTCCGTGGCGGCGGGCACGATGAAGCCGCCGGGACACATGCAGAAGGAATGGACGCCGCGGTCCTGGATGGTGGTCGTCACGGAATAACGGGCTGCCGGAAGCTGCTCCGGGCGCCTCTGCTCCGGATTCAGGTGGTACTGGCGCGCATCAACAAACGCCTGGGGATGCTCAATGCGCACACCCACGGCAAAGGATTTCTGTTCCAGAGCCAGCCCCTCCGCCAGCATCATGCGGTACACGTCCCGGGCACTGTGCCCGGTAGCCAGCAAAACGGAATCCGCCGCAAATTCCCGGCCATCCGCGCAGGCCACGCCGCGTATGCGGCGGCCGTCCGCAGAACGGAGCAGATGCTCCACACGGGCATTGAAATGAATTTCCCCGCCCGCGCGAAGGATGGATTCCCTGATGGCTTTGACGACATTGGGCAACAGATTGGAGCCAATATGCGGGTGGGCGTCCGTTAAAATTTCCCTGGGCGCTCCGTGGGCTACAAAAATCTCGTAAACCTCCCGGACGGGGCCTCTCTTGGTCGCGCGCGTAAACAGCTTCCCGTCGGAAAACGTGCCTGCCCCTCCCTCTCCAAAACAGTAATTGGAATCCTCCATCACCGTGCCGCGGCGCAGGATGGGAGCCAGGTCAAACCGGCGGGAGGAAACATCCTTCCCCCGTTCCAGAACCACAGGCTTCATACCCAGTTCCAAACAGCGGAGCGCGGCGAACATCCCGGCCGGTCCGAATCCAACGATCAGCGCCACGAGGGAGCCGGGACGGACGGACGGATAATCCCGGGAGGGAAGACGTTCCGGCGGCAGCGGGCTATCCACCCCGACCAGCAGCCGAAGCTGGAAGAGAATTTTTTTCTGCCGGGAGTCAATGGACTCCTTCACCAGCCGCACATCTTTGATACGGGAGGGGGAAATACCCAGCTTCCGCGCCACGGCAGCGCGGCGCACGCGCTCGCTGCCGGCCTTTTCCATCGGCAGAATCACATCCACCGTTATTCCTTCCCCTCCGCTCACAGTCCCTCCTTCCCCGGCCGGGGCTGCTGCTGGGTGATGCAGTGGATGGCGCCGCCTTCCAGCACCAGCTTGCGGGCATCCACCCCTATTACCTGTTTTCCGCTGAAACATTCACGCAAAATGCCCAAGGCGCGATCGTCATTCCGGGGCTGGTTGAATACGGGAACAATGACGGCCTCATTAACAATGAGGAAATTGGCGTAACTGGCAGGGAGCTGATCCAGGCGCCAGTCCTCCGCATGGAGGGGATCCGGCATCGGCAGGGGAATCACCTCCACCCCGGAACCGTCCACGCATCTCAAATCCTGAAGGCGTTCATTATTCTCCGCCAGAGCGCGGTAATGGGGAGAGGAAGAATCCGTTTCCACGATGGAGACTACGGCATCCCGGCACACAAAACGCACCATGTCGTCAATATGGCCGTCCGTATCATCCCCTTCAATGCCGGAACCGAGCCAGAAAACGGCTCTGACGCCCAGCATGCGCTTCAATTCCTCCTCAATCATGGCCCGGCTCCAATCCGGATTGCGGTTGGGATTCAGCAGCACGGACTCCGTCGTCACCAGCAAGCCGTCCCCATTGCCCTCAATCGCCCCCCCTTCCAGAATCAGGGAAGAACTGCGCACGGGAAGCCCCAGCGCCGCCCCAATCAGGGCGGGAACGCCGTTGTCCAGGTCCCACGGGGCAAATTTGCCGCCCCACGCATTAAATTGCCAATCCGCCAGCATCAGAGAACCGTCCTTCACATCCTGGACGAAAACGGGGCCGTGGTCCCGGCACCATACGTCGTTGGTCGGGTGGTTGAACAGGCGGAATTGCTCCTCACTCATTCCGGCGGCCAGCATCGCCTGCCTGACGCCGGGATGAAGGGGAGCTGCGGCATTCACGCATACAAGGGCATGCGGAGCAATGGCAGCGGCCACGCTCCCATAAGTCTGCTGCAACTCGTCCAGCCCCCCTTGCCATAAATCCCTGCGGTGGGGCCAGGACAGCCAGACAGCATCCTGAGGCTCCCATTCAGCGGGCCAGCGTACATCGGGTTCCTTGTTCATGGCGGTATCGGGCGGTTCAACTGGGCTGGTCCTGAAATTCATAAGGTTCTTCAAAAGCCTTGCGGAAGCTCATGAAGCCCTTGAAATCATCCAGGGAATCCTCCGGCTGTTTGGAAAAAACGTCTTCCTCAATCAGTAAAAAAACCATCTCCCCCACATTCTTCCCGTTCCTAAGCCCCCATTCCTTCATCACGGTGGAAGCCATGGGCCCGAACTGGGCGAGGGCGTAATCCCGGAACCCTTCCAGCAGTTCCTGCCCGCTGACATGCCTCTGAGAGCCGTTTTCCCTTTCTTCAACGCGCTGCATGGTAAAATCCAGCGCATCTTTCAGAAAAGAATATGCCCGTTCCGCAAAACGGGGATCCTTCCGTACGATACGGCTCACGGCATCTTCAAACGTAGGGGTGGTCATAGCGGCTCACCGCTACCCTATACGGCTCCTTGTGAAAATCAAGATTTTTGGGAGCGCTCCAGCTTCAGCCCTCCCTTGGGGACAGCATGGGGAAAATGAAGGCAGCCGCCCCCTCGCTGGAACGGAACGCCGGACGCGGCAGACGGCAAAATTCCCGTCCATGATATAGAGCCTCAAAAAACGCACGCGCCCGCATTTTGAATATCATGCTTCTGCATGAGCGACCCTCCGGCAGGCAGCGGTTTTTACGTTCTGATGCCGTCAAAAAGCCCTGTAAGCAGGAAGGAAACCTTGCCAGCCTATGGTCTGTTTGTTATGAACGGAATACTTTATGTTCCGTTCCTCCATCATGCTTCTGGCAACCATGCTGTGCGTTTCCTGCGTATCGCACCGGCCTATCCAGGACAGCAGCTCCCCGCCCATTGACGCGGCCAATCCCCTGGACGGCACCCCCGTGGCGCTGGCGTGGAGCTCCGGAACGCAATTAATGATGGGCGTAGACACGGGAGCAGTCCAGACATCCCTGCTTTTCTCCCCGGCAGTGGAATCCATCGGCGCACGCCTGCGCGGCAGGGGCGCCATGCGCACGGCCAACGTGCCTGTTTCCCTGAAGGATGACGGGGAACCCATTTCCCGGAAACAGGACGTAGTAATGGCAGACCAGGCCCCGTATGACGGTTTGCTGGGCTGGGAATGCATCCGGAAATATGTGTGGAACATCAACTATCCCAAACGCTCCCACCGTTTTTTCAATAAACTTCCCTCCAGAATAAAAAGCTGGAACAAGCTTTCCCTGATTCCCGGATCCGACTATCCGCAAATCGCGGACAGGCACGGAAGGCGCATCATTCTGGACACGGGAGCCCCCCACGCCGTTTACATCTCCAAAAAACGCTGGAATGCCATTAAGCAGGCCTACCCGGATGCGTTCGTCAGCGTCTATTCCGGCTACAGCCCCGCCGCAGGCGGCTTTTACGCCCACGAATGCATGCATGTAAGCTCCTTCCAGCTCGGTCCACTAGAATTAAAAAATATCCTGCTCTGTGAAAGCTTCGCCAACCCGGAAGTGATGGGCATCCCCGATGACATCGACATCATCCTGGGCTACGGCGCTCTGGCCGCACGCCAGTTCTGGCTGGACGGCCCGGGGAACGCCCTTTATTTCAGCTCCACCAGCCACCGGATGCCCGCCCCCGCCTCCTTCAACCTGATGGGAGGCACCTTTATCCAGGACAGCAACGGGAACGGCCCCATGAAAGCTTACGTGGCAGAGTGGTCTCCCGCATGGGACGCCGGCCTCAGGACGGGAGATGTGCTTATTTCCATCAATGGAAGAAAGAATCCCTATCCGGACCTCGTAGAATATGTTACCACCCAGCGGGGGGCTCAGGCCAGCGTGGTGGTCCAGCGCAGGAACAGGCTGGTGCGCATCCAATGGGAAGTTCCGGCCGCGCCCCCTGCCGGGGATTATTACCCCACGCCCCAGGCCATTACGGAACAGGAATTCGAAAACCACGTCAGGCAGCAGGAAAAAAAAGAACAGACCCAGCCCTCCGCAGACGGCCAGCAGCCTCCGGCTACGGCCGGAGAAACTCCGGATGAAGCCTCTCCCGCAGCTGACGGGAAAACGGACAAGGCCTCCGCTGCCTGAGCCGGGCCAGCAACCAGCCATCTCTCTACACCGGCATGAATAACGAACAACATCAGAATACCCAAACTTCCGCCGCCCCCGCCATTCCCTCCCCCTTCCAGAAGAAAACCTGCTGGCATGCCCTGACAGGCGTATCCATTCTGGTGATGCTGGGCATTGCGGCCTTCGTCATTTTTGAAGTGGTGGAACTTCTGGGGTTTCTGGAACCGGTGCTCCTGCCCATCCTGATTGCCGCCGTCGTGGCGTATTTGCTGGAACCCATCGTTTCCTGGCTGGTGCGTCTCAAATTCTCCCGTCCATGGGCAGTAGTCACGGTCATGTTTGCGGCTCTGGCCGTTCTGGTAGGCTTTGGAGCCACGATTCTCCCTCCCCTGATCAGGCAGACGGATGAACTGATCGACAACCGGATGGAGCTATGGGACAAAACCTCCGAACTGATTGACTCCACCATTGAAATCCCCTTCATTTCCCGCACCATTGACAGTGTTTACAGCACCAGCCTGCGGGAACTGAATGCCAGCCATTATACGGAAGCGGAAGTCCATGACCTGAGAAACGCCCGGACCGCCCGGGAAAAGCTGGGAGCCTACATGACCATCAATTCCTCCTTTTACCAGGACAAGCTGATGAGCTGGCTCACTTCCGGGGGACGGGCCCTGTACAGCACCATAGGAATCATGGTCAGCATCCTGATCACGCCCATTTTCGCTTTTTACTTTCTGCTGGAGGCGGATAAAATCAAAGAGAAATGGCCCAGCATCCTGCCCCTGAAAGTGTCCAAATTCAGAAAAGACGTGGTGGACACCATGGAGGAAATCAACGGCTACCTGATTTCCTTCTTCCGCGGCCAAATGCTGGTAAGCATCATTGAAGGCATTCTGATTGCCATCTGCCTGAAGCTGATAGGCCTGCCGTACGCCATCACCATCGGCGCCGCGGTCTGCGTGCTGGGCATCGTTCCCTACCTGGGCATCATCACCGCCTTTATCCCTGCGGTGCTGCTGGCCTGGTTCACATGGGGGGATTTCCAGCACGTGCTGATTGTTTCGGGCATCTTCCTGGCCGTCAACCAATTTGACGGATGGATCATCCAGCCGAAAATCGTGGGGGATTCCGTGGAACTCCACCCGCTCACGGTCATGTTTTCCGTGTTGATCTGGACACTCATCCTGGGCGGCTTGATCGGCGCCCTGCTGGCTGTCCCCCTGACAGCCGCCATCAAGGTCCTTTACAAGCGATACATCTGGCAGAATGCCAGCATGCGCCCCATGACGGAACCCGTGCTTCCGCCGGAACATCCCGGCGAACAGCCTCCGGACACACCCGAAGGTTCGGCCCACGCTTAAACAGCGGCATCCTTCCGACCATCCTTTCCGGAAAATTATAATCACACACACCTGACAACATGAATAAATCCGCATTACACCTGATGCTTGCCATGGCGGCGGCAGCGGCCTGCCCGGCCGCAGTCACGCCAACGGTCAAGCCCCCCAAGGCCATCGTCATGATTTACGCTGACGACCTCGGCTATGGAGACGTAGGCTGCTATGGAGCCAAGGGAATTCCCACCCCCGCCATCGACAAGCTTGCCGAGCAGGGCTGCCGCTTCACGGACGCCTATTCCACCACATCCGTCTGCACCCCTTCCCGCTATGCCCTGTTCACAGGGGAATATCCGTGGCGCAAGGAAGGCACGGGCATCCTGCCGGGAGACGCCGCCCTCATTATCGATACCAAGAAGCCCACCCTGCCCAAGATGCTCCAATCCCACGGCTACAAAACCTACATGATAGGCAAATGGCACCTGGGTCTGGGGGAAAAGGGGAAGAAGATTGACTGGAACAAACATATCTCCCCCAGCCCGAACGAAATCGGATTTGACGAGAGCTTTATCTTCGCCGCTACGGGCGACCGCGTTCCCTGCGTGATTCTGGAAAACGGCAATGTCCGCAACCTGGACCCGAACGACCCCATTGAAGTATCCTACAAGCACAACTTCCCCGGGCTTCCCAATGGCAAGGACAATAAGGACCAGCTCAAACTCATGTGGAGCCACGGACACAACCAGGCCATTATCAATGGAATCGGACGCATCGGGTTCATGAAGGGCGGCAAAAGCGCCTTGTGGAAGGATGAGGAAAACGCCGATGTCATTACGGATAAGGCCATTGAATACATTCAAAAAAGCGCCAAAGCCAAGGAACCGTTTTTCCTGATGTTCGCCACGCATGACATCCACGTGCCGCGCTGCCCGGAAAAACGCTTTGTGGGCAAGAGCCGGCACGGCGTGCGCGGTGACGTGACCGTGGAACTGGATGACTGTGTGCGCCGCATTACAGAGGCTCTGCAACAGGCCGGTCTGGAAAAAGACGCCCTGGTGATCTTCTCCAGCGACAACGGCCCCGTGCTGGATGACGGCTACAGGGATTTCGCCGTCCGGGACAACGCCACCCATTCCCCCGCCGGCCCCTTCCGCGCAGGCAAATACAGCATTCTGGAAGGAGGTTCCCGCATTCCGTTTATCGTCAAATGGCCCGGCGTGATCAAACCCGGAACCACGAGCAAAGCCCTGCTCAACCAAATGGATCTGGGGGCCTCCCTGGAACAGCTGCTGGCCCCCGGCAAGGCCAATTCCTTCCGTGACTCTGAAAACGTGATGCCCGCCCTTCTGGGAAAATCCGCCAAGGGGCGTGACTACCATGTCATCAACAGTACCGGCAAGGCATTGGCGATTCGCCACGGCAAATGGAAATTCATTCCCGCCGGCGTGGCCATTCGCGACGGCATCAACGGAGCCTCCGCAAAAATGAGCAAGTCCCCGGAAGGAGGAAGCCTCTTTGACCTGGAAAAAGACCCGAAGGAACTTGACAACGTAGCCTCCCAGCATCCGGACATTTGCGAACAGATGAAAGCCAAGCTTGAGGAAATCCGCCAGAGGCCCGAAACCAAGGCTGACCAGGAGGACCTGCTTCCCTTGGACGACTAACATCCATTCGGGCCAGATCATGAGAGAATCCGCCACATGCTCCCAATGCGGCCACGGGTACACCTACCCGGCCGGACTGGACGCCAAAACCGGCATGCGCTGCCCGGCGTGCGGCCTTCTGATTCACGTTACAACGGGGCTTCCCTTCGGGGAAGCCTCCTCTTCGCCATCCGGCCGCAAACCGGAAAACGCCATGAAAACGCAGCCCGCCCTGCCTCCCGTCAGGAAAAAGCGGACGTCTTTCTCCGGACGCGATACTGACGAACGCGGCATCCGGCAGGAAAACCTGCCGCAGCGGCCAGCCGCAGCATCCGGCCGCCGGATTCCCGCTACATCATGGCTGGCATGGGGGCTGTCCCTGATCGCGTTGATTCTGGCCTTTATTTTCCCCTCCTACGGAAACGGTTCCACAGATCCGCTGTACATGCTTCAGTGCCTGCCCTCCATGGTATTCGGCTGCGCTGCGGCCATCCTTTTCATCCAGGGCCTGGCAGCTTTGCGCCGCTAAAAAACAAAGCCTGAGGCCCCATCCGGGGCCCATGCGGCAGCCCCGTCCCAAAAACGGCCGGAATGCCTGGTTTCCATGCCCCTTTCCGCGGAACCGGGCTTTTAGGCTTGCCTGTCAAATGAACAGATTTTAAGTTACGTCCCGGTAAACGTTATGGAACGGGAGGCAGAGGCGAAGGACAACCTGTGGAGGGCCAGACTGGATGCCGTCCTGATGCACAGGATATGGGGTTCCCTTATTTTCCTGGGCATCGTTTATATTATTTTCTTCCTGAGCTTCGCTATCGGGGATCCTCTGGTCAGGCTCATCCAGACGGGCACCCAGCTGTTCAGCGTCTGGGCCTGCCGCATGCTGGAACCGTGGCCCCGCCTTCAATCCCTGCTGGGGGAAGGCGTGGTAGGAGGCGTGGGCGGCGTACTGGCCTTTCTGCCCAACGTGGTTCTCCTCTTCGGGGCCATTACCGTTCTGGAAAACAGCGGATACATGATGAGGGTTTCCCGCCTGATGAGCCGCATCATGAAAATCATGGGGTTGAACGGCAGCAGCTTTGCCCCCCTCCTGCTGGGATTCGGCTGTTCGGTTCCCGCCATCCTGTCCACCAGGAGAATTGAAACGCGCAGCGACCGCCTGGTCACCATCGCCGTGCTGCCCATGATGAGCTGTGCGGGCCGCCTGCCGATCTACATGATGTTCGTCTCCGCCCTGTTTCCCTCCCGCCTGCAGGCTCCCGTGCTGTTCGGGATTTATGCCAGCGGCGTCCTGCTGGCGCTGTGCTGCGCCCGGCTTCTGAAAAACACGCTTTTCAAGGCGCCCCAGAGGGATTCCCTCCACCACATGAAGCGCCTGCGCCTCCCCTCCCTGCGGAAGGTGGGCATCCTGATGTGGTCACGGGCCTTCATGTACGTCCGGAAAGCAGGCACTTTCATTCTTGGGGCCTCCATCATCCTGTGGTTTCTGAACACCTACCCCAGGCCGGAAGAAAACACGGCTCCGACAAACGCAGCGGCCATGGAACATTCCTACGCCGGACAAATAGGCCATTGGATGGAACCCGTCACGCAAGTGGCCGGATTTGACTGGAAAATCAATTCCGCCCTGGTAGGAGCCTTTGCCGCCAAGGAAATTTTCGTCACCCAGATGGGTATCCTTTATGCGGTGGAAGACGGAAATTCGGTCCCGGCTGCCCAGCAGACATTGAACGCCCGCCTTAAAGCCAGCTACACCCCTCTCCAGGGCATCAGCATCATGATATTCTGCCTGATTGCCCTGCCCTGCATCGGCACCGTCACCGTCGCCAAGAGGGAAGCGGGCACCTGGTGGTTCGCTCTGGCTCAATTCGGCGGATTGACCCTCCTGGGTTTTGCAACGGCTACGCTGATCTACCAGGCAGGGCTCCTTCTGTAAGGGCCAGCCATAAAGAAACCGGAAGCAGGGAATACCCCCCGGAGGAAGAAAAAATGAACCTCGTGGAAAAAGAGGCATTTACGATGAACTTCCGCAAGTTCTCCTGCTCTACGGTCAAGTTATCACAACCTCGTCATCATCCGGCCACGAAAGCCGCAGCATAACACCATGCATGGCCGTGCAAGCCTCCCCTCCGCAACAATCCGGAATCAGTATGCATCGGCTGAAGCCTTTCCTGTTTTTTTCAAGCCGCCCGGGTTTCCTTTTCCGTTTGCAGAGGGGGGGGAACAACCTGCGGCAAAAAAAGATCATGCAGCCATTTCCGGAAAATCAATGCCCTTTTGACAGGGAGTAATCAAAAAAGGGGCACCAATTATCCATTCGGTAATCTTTGCCCTGGATATGGGCCTTAACCTCATCTCCCTGGGAATCCCTCAGACAGCCCCGCGCCCCCGTCCGCGGACCGGAAGGACGGTGCTCATTAATCGTCATCCCATAGCGTAGACGCCCTTTCCCCGGGTCCTTCTCCGTCAACAGCTGTACCGCATTCTTCCCCACCAGCCGGACAGACTTGATGGCAATATCCTCTCCCTCAGCCCCCACAAGGGAAAAACCATAATTGCCAGGATCGTCAACCGTCTTCGTGTCCAGAACCAAAGGGGGGCAGGGAGCATAAAATGCCACTTCCACCGTCCACCCCTTTCCGGACTTCCTGATTTTATGGTTCAGGGGATGCACGGGTTTCCAGTCCGCCCCATCCAACAGGACTTTCTTCATGACATAGCCCACATACTCCCCATAAAGGCGGGACATGGGCGCCGTCAAATGGACTCCGTCGCTATACTCGAAATGGTACATCGGGGTCGTCATCACATACCGGCTGTCCTTCTCCAAAGCCATATCCAGCTGTTCCAGGGCAATAGCCGGATAATCCGTAGGATTAAACTGATAATAATTCAAATGGGAACCAACCTGATAGCCGAAACAGACCACATCGTTTTTCTGCCCGGTCACGGCCCTGGCGTCATGATTTATGTCCCTGATCAGGTTTTCCATTTTTTCCCGGTACCATTCCCTCGTCTTTCTGTCCTGGTGATCCGTCTCTCCCTGGGTCCAGATAAACGCAGGCATGGAAAGAGTCTTCCCTTCCCGGTCAGCCAGTATTTTGGCGGCCTTCAAATCATCCAAAATGCGGTTGTAGGCTCCAGTTCCCCTGCCCAGGGAACCAAGGCTCGCCCCACCCACTCCCGTCGCAGAACAAATCAACCGGATACGGGAAGCCGTAACAGGAGAATAACGCTGCATCAGGCGGAACAAACGGCAGGCAGCCCCGGATACGGGAGTTTCGCCGCGCGGACCGTTCACTCCTTCCTCCAGAGGAACCAGCATCTTGCGGTCACTGCCGTTCTCATACGCTCTCACCCCTCCCCTGAACATATACAAGCCCCCTTCCTCCTGCTTTTCCGTTACAACGGGCTTAGCCGTCCAGCCCACAGAAAGGGATTGACCGTAAGAAGTTAAATAATTCCAATCCGCCCACTCTGTTTTCCGGGAAGCACAGATGGATGCGGAAGCCGCCGCAGCCATGTGGAAAGCAAGCAAAATCAAGGTAACAGGAATATTCATCAGATAATTCAACGGACTCTGTCCGTGAACATACGTTAGCCGTTCCCTCTTTTTATCAATTCCTGAACACAAAGCTGTCCATCCATTGCTGCAGTACCATTACGCCAGGAAATACGGAATTGCCGTTCCAGCCGGGTCCACGCCATGTTTCGGTACCATGCCGTACCGGCAGGAAAACGCATTCAATATACCAACGGGATTTTTTATCCTCCAAAAGAAAGGCGGCAGAAACATTCTCCGTATTGAATAAACAACATGAACCATTTCCCGTCTATCAACGCCATATCCGCCTCCATCTGCCTTCTGGGATGCGGACTCGCCCTGCCTGTTTTCTCCCAACAGCCGGAAAAAGGAAAACCCGATGCCGCCCACATTTCCAAAACAAAAGCTGACTGGTGGAGCCAGAGGCACGCCCTGTTAAAGCAGACCCTGGCGGAAACACCATGCCAACTGCTGTTTATCGGCGATTCCATCACCCACCGTTGGGAAACCGACGGCAAAAAAATATGGTCTCAATATTTTTCCCCCTATGCTCCTGTCAATTTCGGCATAGGAGGCGACAGGACGGAACATGTATTGTGGCGCATTGACGATTCTGCCCTTAAAACGCCTCATTCCCCCCAAGTATGCGTTATCATGGTGGGCACCAATAACACAGGGCAATACAAAGGCAGGCAGACCCCGCAGGAAACGGCGGAGGGTATCCGGGAAATAGCTTCCCGGGTCCATCGGCTCCACCCCGCCACTGAAATTATTCTTCTGCACATCTTTCCCCGGGGGAAAACGGCGGAAGACCCCCTGCGCATCCAAAATGAAATGATCAACAGGGAGCTGGACAAAACAAATATGCCGAGAGTCCATGTCGTCAACATTAATTCCGCATTCCTGGACAAGGACGGCACTTTCCTGCCGGGAATTACCGGGGACCTCGTCCACCTTACAGAAAAAGGCTACCGTCTCTGGGCGGACGCACTGCTGCCGGAAATCAAAAAATACATGAAGTAAGTCCGCTACCCCCTTCCGCCCGGCTCGACGGCCAATTCGGCCTCATCTGCGCAGAAGCGGCCAGCCAATCATGGTTGTCACTCCCGCACATAAAAAACCGGAGGGATTATTTTCCCTCCGGTTTTCGGATACGGCCGTTAAAACCGTTTAAATTGTCTTAATCACGGAAGAGTCGTCATCATCCCTGTCCTCGGCAGAAGCGGCCTTCCTGGTGGGAACAGGCGTCTTCCTGACCTTTTCCAGAGCCTTGTCCACCGCCGCAATCACCTTGTCTTCCCCGGTCTTCTGACTGGACAACTCATTATAAATCTTTTCCTTGGCCTCATAATCGGCCTTGGCTGCCGCATCGCCGGGATTGGCCTTGAACTTGTCCTCCGCCTTGAACAAGGCCTCCTCCGCAGCCTGGAACTTTGGTTCCACCGCGTTTCTCTGGTCTTCCGCAGTCTGCTTGATGCGGCCCAGCAGGCGAATCACATACGGGCGGTTGCTGAGTCTCTTGAATGCGGAAACCAGAAACTGGCGGCGTTCGCTGGTTTTGGCATCCGCAATAAGGGGGTCAAACAACTTGAGCGTGGCGTTGTCATCCCGGTCACGGTCCACGGAGAGTACGCGGAGAATGGAATCATGGGCCTGGGAACGCACGCGTTCATGCAGGGATTCGTCTTTCCAGGCCTTGAACAGGTACGGAACGGCGTCATCCGTATTCCAGTCCCCCCAGGCGGTAATGATGGCAAGCGCCTTTTTGGTATCCTCCTTATAGCTCTTTTCCATCATGTCCAGCACCTTGGGATCACCGGTGCGGGCCAGCAGCTTGTAAAGCATTTTGACGTTTTCCTCCGGCATATCTTTCTGATACTGGAGCAGTTTGGAGGAAAGCGCCTTGCGCTTGGCTGGAGGAGCTTCGTCAATCAGGTAGCGCGCCGTACGGAAAGCGGAGGAAATCAAATCCGGGGAAGCATCCTTCTTCTGGAGGATCTTCATCACGTCGTCAAGGTCGTCCAGCTTCATGGCAAAACGCATGTACTTGAGCACCACGGCCTGCTTGTCCTGGATCTTCTTATTCTTGCTTTCGCTGATGGAAGCGTACAGGTCTTTCAGCATGTCGCGCATGGCGGGGCTGGAAGACTTGGCCAAAAGGGTCACCATCATGGAATATTTTTCCTTACTGTACCTGCCGACATTTTTTTTCATGTCTTCCACCACCTGGCGGGCAATGTTGTCATCCATCTGGGCCATGATGGAAACCAGGTGGGCGGCGCCGGGCCAGTTTTCCCTGTTGCCCTTGACTCCCCTCACATTGGCGAGCAGCAGAGCGGCATCCTCCGCATCGGGAACGACTTTCACATCCGGGACACGGCTGAGATTCTTGGAGTCAAACAGACGGCTGCGGCCCAGTTTCCCGCCTTCCACGACCAGCGCATTCAGGCGGGCGTTCTCACCTTCCACCTTTTCTTTCTTGCTGTTGGTGCTCCATGCATAAATCCCTACGCCGGCAGCGATGACAACCAAAGCGCATACCCCATAAATAACACCCCGCAGCAGGGATCTGGATTTATCCACGGAAGCGGCCATATCCCGGGCGGATTCCGTTCCGGCGGGAGGCTGAATACCGCCGTCGCCCGCCGGAGGAGCGCCAGCGGCAGGGGAAACTCCCTCGGCGACCACAGGCTGGGGAACCGCAGCGGGAGCCACGGAAGAAGCTGGTGCTGCCCCCACGGGGGATTTTAATACTTTCAGCTTGGGAACGGCGCTTTCCGGAGCGGCGACCGGGGATTTTTCCGCCGCAGCGGGAGCCGCGGCCGTCTTGAAAACTTTCAATTTGGGAGCCCCCCCCGCAGGAGCAGGCTCCGGAACAGACGGTTCCGGGGTCTGCACAGCCGCAGGCGCTACCCCTGCGGCCTGGGCCAGAGCAGCGGCCTGAGCCTCCGCCAGGGCTTTCTGGGCCTCCGCTACCTTGGCAAGGGCATCCTGAATCTGGGCGTCCACGGAAGGCTCGGGCTGCGGAGCGGAAGCGGCTTCCTTTTTCTCCAGCTCCGCCGCAAGGCGCGCTCTTTCCTCTTCGGCAGCTACACGGGCGGCCTCCTTTTCTGCGGCAATGCGCGCGGCTTCGGCAGCCTCCTGCTCCGCCTTGATTCTTGCGGCTTCCTGCTCGGCAGCTATTCTCGCCGCCTCCTTTTCGGCAGCAATACGGGCGGCTTCCTGCTCGGCAGCCGCTTTTTCCGCAGCAATCCTGTCCGCTTCCGCCTGTTCCGCTGCGCGGCGGGCGGCTTCCTCCTGCTCCTGAGCCAGCTTGGCCTGCAACTCAGGAGTGAGAAAACGCGGCTTGACAACCTCCACGCCTTCCGCGGCGGGAGAAACAAACTTTACCTTGGGTGCGGCCGCAGGGGCTGCCGTTACCAAACGGCGTCGCAATTTGGGAGGTTCCGGCGAAGAAGGGGTTCCTGTCTGATCGGTCATCGTGATAAAATGGCTGGGAAATTGGAGTGATTTTATACGATTCCGCGGCCCCCTGCAACCTCAAAATACCGTCTGGAAAACGGGCGGGGAACAGCCGCCGTGCGTGGTTCAACAGGCAGATTGCGAAAAAAGGCTTCACCCGGGATATAACATGGAAAAGCGTTTAAATATCCCGCGTATTCTCCCGCAAAATCATAAAAAACACAATATGTTAACAACAACAATCATGAATAAAGTAAAGCGCCCGTAATAGAACTTCAAGAATACGTACCAGTCATTTAAGAATCCTCTTAAAAAATGTTATAACACATATACTTTTTTCTTGCCAGACCAAGGATGATTAGTTAAATAAATAACCACTCGTCAACATCATGAATTCCAACGACAGTACCAAAAATAAGAGGCGCTACACGCCTGAAGAAAAACAATCCGTTCTTGATTTCATTGCTGAACGGAAAACCCAAAACAAAAGGGGTGCCCAGAAAGAAGCCGCCGAACGCTTCGGCATCAGCACGGTGACCATCTCAAGCTGGATGAAGGCATCCAAGGCCAAGCGCGGCCGCAAGCCCGGCACCAAAAATACAACTGCTCCCAAAACACAGCCTCTCGCAGCCGCCCAACCCGCCGACCTGCGCCGCCTGGCGGCCGTTCTGGAAGAAATCGCCGACCTTGAAGCCCAGACAGCCAAACTCGACGCCCTGCGCGCTGAAGCGGAGGAACTCAAGAACAGGCTGACTGCCAAGCAGGCCTGATTGCTTTTATTCCTTCCTTTTCCGGAAAACCGGCTTCCCCTGACAAGGGAAGCCGGTTATTTTCTTTACGGAGATCGCGCTTGCCCCCCCGGAACAATTCCTTTAATATCCGCCGTCGTGACTCAACCCGCCCACATTGCTCCCGCGAGTCAGTCTGTGGAAGGCATGTATGCCGACTACTTTCTGGATTACGCCTCGTATGTCATTCTGGAACGGGCCGTACCCAAGATCAATGACGGGTTTAAACCTGTGCAGCGCCGTATTCTGCACGCCATGGACCGCCTGGACGACGGGCGTTATAATAAAGTGGCTAATATCGTGGGAGACACGATGAAATTCCATCCGCACGGCGACCGTTCCATTGCAGACGCGCTGGTGGGGCTGGGACAAAAAGGGCTGCTTATCGACACGCAGGGGAACTGGGGCAATATTCTGACAGGCGACCCCGCAGCGGCTTCCCGCTATATTGAAGCCCGCTTTACCTCCTTTGCGCGTGATGTAGTATTCAGCCCCAAAGTCACGGAATGGCAGCTCTCCTATGACGGCAGGAACAAGGAACCGGTCAGCCTTCCCGTCAAATTCCCCCTGCTTCTCGCTCAGGGAGCGGAAGGCATCGCCGTGGGGCTTTCCAGTAAAATTCTTCCCCATAACTTCAATGAGTTGATTGAAGCCTCCATCGCCTACTTGCGCGGCCAGCCCTTCCAGCTTCTGCCGGACTTTCCGACCGGAGGCGTGATGGATGCCACCAACTACCGTGACGGAGAACGAGGAACGGGCCGCGTCCGCATCAGGGCGCGCATCCTCACGGAATCGAAGAAACTTCTCCGCATCACGGAAATCCCGTTCGGCGTCACCACGGAAATCTTAATTGATTCCATTGTCTCCGCTGCGGAAAAGGGAAAAATTAAAATCGCCCGCATTGAGGACAATACGGCCCAGCATGTGGACATCCTGGTCCATCTCCCGGCCGGAGCGGATCCGGAGCAGACGAGGAAAGCCCTGTTTGCCTTCTCCGCCTGTGAAGTCAGCATCTCCCCGAATGCCTGCGTCATTGTGGAGGAAAAACCCAGGTTCATGTGTGTTAGCGACATCCTGCGCTACAATACGGACTCCACCAAGGAAATCCTGCGCCAGGAGCAGGAAATCCGACTCAAGGAACTGAACGAGGCGTGGCACCAGGCCAGCCTGGAAAAAATATTCATTGAAAACCGCATCTACCTCTCCATAGAAGATTCCGAAACGTGGGAAGAAGTGCTCGGCACCATTGACCGGGAATTGCAGCCGTTTGCATCCCGGCTGCGCGCCCCCATTACCAGGGACGACCTGGTAAGGCTGACGGAAATCAAAATCAAGCGGATTTCCAAATTTGACGCTTTCAAGGCGGACCAGCACATCCGCCAGCTTGAAGAGGACATCGAACAAACGCAGAAGAACCTCAACCAGCTTACCAAATTCACTATCCGCTGGTTTGAAGCCCTGCGTAAAAAATACGGCGCCGCCTATCCGCGGAAAACGGAAATTTCCTCCTTCGGCTCCGTAAACCGCGCGCAGGTGGCTGTTGCCAATGAAACATTGTATATTGATGACGAAGGCTTTGCCGGTTACGGCGTCAAGAAGGGAAACCCTGTCTGCAAATGCTCCACGCTGGATGACGTGTTGATCATTGACAATGCAGGCGTGCTCAAAATCGTGCGGATTCAGGACAAATTTTTCGCTGGTAAAAATCCCCTTTATATTTCCGTCATCAAAAAAGGGGACGACCCCGTGTTCAACCTGATTTACCGGGACGGAAAAGACGGCCCCGTGTACGCCAAGCGTTTCCGCATAGGAGGGTTCACCAGGGACAAGGAATATCCGCTTACCCGAGGCGCAAAGGGAACGCGCATCTTCCACTTCTCCGTGCATGAAACGGAGGAAAACAGTTCCCAGATAAGCGTAAACGTTTATCTGAAAGCCGTTCTGAAACTCCGTAACCTGATCAGGCCCTTCCATTTCGCGGACCTGAGAATCAAAAACCGCGGTGCCCAGGGAAATATCATTACCAGGCATCCTGTGGAACGCGTCTCCCGCATCATGCCTCCGGCCAAGTCCGGAAATGAGGAAACGGAAGGGCCAACAACCGCTCCTTCCGCAACAGCGGAACGGACGGAAGGCTCACCCGCCCCCTCCGCGGAAACGCTGCATCCTGAAACAGCCCCACATTTGGAGGAACCGCCTGCCGATCCGCCGCTGGAACAGGGCTCCCTGTTTGACTCCTGAAACGTTTTCAATCTCTTAAAATGGAAATATCCATGCCTGACTATCCATTTTCGGCTTGCCACAACGGGCCATCTTCTGTAGATATGGGCCACCTCATTACCATGCCGCTTTAGCTCAGTGGTAGAGCACCCGCCTTGTAAGCGGACGGTCGTCAGTTCAAATCTGACAAGCGGCTCCATCATAACCCGCTCAAGGTCAACCCTTGAGCGGGTTGCTTTTATGAGGCGTGCGCCATTACTCGTTCCCATGAATTTCCGGCGTGCCGCTTTTGAACATTCATCATCCATTCATATCTCCGGCGGAATGCAGCAGCCGCAGGAAGCAAAGTGGGACGCAACATCTGGCAAGAGGACACTCCACCCACAGGCATCCCCGTCAACTTCCGGCAGCGAAGGGCCATTCCCGGAGCGGGAAGAAGGTTCCGTTGGCGATAACGCCGCCTCAGCAAGCCGTTTCCCCCCTTGAATACGCCTCCATTGCCATTTCGACCAAGGGAACCATGATTCAAGCCAATGGATACTACAGAAAGAAAGATGGCCGCGGCTATCCTCCGGTTTGAAGACAGCCGCGTTACCGGGCCGGATTCCCTGCGCGTTTCCCGCCTTCCCGCCGCCGACAAGGGCGGCAAGTGGGAGATTTGCGGTATTTGCGACGGCATTGAACCGGCCGTGTTTAACAGATTGAAGGCCCTGCTGGATGCCGGAAGGCGTGAAGAGGCCTGGGAAGGTTGCCTGCAATACGTCCTGGACAATACCGCAGCCGTGCGTTCCTGGCTGGGTTCTGACGCTTTTCCGGCCACGGAGTTTATGTTGCGGGATCATTTTTTCAATTCCGGGAGCAGGAATACCGGGAAGATTTTGCAGCGCGCGCTGAATGTCCACGGCGCCGGGCTTGTGGTGGACGGCATCCCGGGAAAACAAACCCGGCAGATGTTGCAAACCGTTCTCGCCCAAACGGGAGAGTCCGAATTTCTCTCCACTCTGAACGAACGGCGCAAATCATTTTACCATTCTTGCAAACAGTTTCCCGTGTTCGGCAAAGGATGGCTGAACCGCAGCAATGAGGCATACCGGTTCGCACAATCCCTGGTTTAGGGAAGTTCCTGCAAAAAAACTCCCGGAAAAGGAGTGCAGGAGAATTCAACCATTGTTGCAGCAACCTGTTTCCATGCGCCGGATGCCATGAAAGAGCCTCCGTGCGGACATCCGCACGGAGGCTCTTTCATTAACACGATCAGGAAAACGCTTCGTCCCCCACAAACGCTCCCAGCAGACGGCAAAACCGGGAAGCAGGTAATTTTACCAATCTCCCGTCCCCCCGCTTGCCATGCTGGGTCAGAATCCAGGGCAGGGAAAGAATCGCCCCTTTATAAGCCAGCAATTCCCGTACATCTCCCGCCAGAAAATGGAGATGCCAGGCATCACACCGGACCGGCTCAAACCGGAAGCGGACATCGACAATCTTTCCGAAAGGTGCGGAGGAATCCACCCTGCGCGCCATCAGGACAAGCTCCGGAGTACGGACATAGACATCCTGGCGGCGGCCGTCTTCCTCCATTTCCTCCACCCTCCGGCCTGCAGCCAGATAATAGGAAAAGGCGGCAGATAAAGCGTTCATACCCAGTTTTTCTTATGACGCCTCAACCGCTGGCGCACCGGACGATTCCCGTCGGAACGGCCCCTGAAGAACCGTTTTTCCCTAAAACCGCCGGAGCAAAAGATCGGACGGCACCCAGTCATTTGCCCTGCCGGATTTTCTGGATAACCGGAGGCATCTCCGTTTTCGGCTGTTTCTGAAAGCAGGACAAATGCCCCGGTTCCAGCACCAGGCAGGAATCGTCCCTGCATATCTCCGCCCGCTCTGCAGTCACGTCTACGGTATACCCGCAGCCGGAGAGGAGAGAAGACGCCGCATAAGCCGCTCCGGCCAGAACCACCCACAAGAGACGTTCCCACCAGGTCAATCCGGGACGTGTTCCGCTTTTTTCATAAGCGTTTTTCATGCCCTGTTTTCCTGCCTCCAGAGCCTCTTTCTTTTGTTCTTCTGTCAAATTGAAGTCCATTTGAGAGAGGGGGTGAGGGGTTCCAGGAATTCTCGCGCATGTTGTGCCGCAACGGTTCCGCGGGAAAAAATGGCGCCGCGGCAGGACTGTTTATTGCTATTCATTTTGTTCATTTTTTTGTTCATTGCCCGGAAACGGGCCTTTACCGGCATGGAACCGGCGGTGACATCAGACCGCTCCCGGACACAGACATCCTTGCCCTGCCCTTGGGGCGGGAGCAACACGCCTGATACGTCCGGGAACAAGGAATATTCCGCCAGAGACAAACGCCGGAATTTCCGCCGCGGATAACAAATACCCTGTTGAAAACGGAACCGGTTCATGCTAGTCTCTTCCCTGCTATGGCAAAACCGGCTCTGGGGAAAGGCTTTGACGCCCTTATCAATCAAAATCTGTCTCGTGAATCCTTGGCGGCTCCCCAGGCGGGAGACGTTGTGCATCAACTATCCCATGCCGCCATTATTCCCAGCTCCCTGCAGCCGCGCGCCATTTTCACGCCGGAACAACTGGCGGAACTTGTAGATTCCATCAAGGAACACGGCATCATCCAGCCTTTAATCGTCCGTAAAACGCAAAGCGACAAATATGAACTGATTGCCGGGGAAAGGCGCTGGAGAGCCTCCGGCATCCTGGGGCTGTCCACCGTGCCCGCTATCATCCGGGAAGCTTCCGATAAGGACGTGCTGGAACTGGCCCTGATTGAAAATCTTCAGCGAGAAAACCTCAGCCCGCTGGAAGAAGCCGCCGGCTACATGCGCCTGAAAACGGAGTTCCGCATGAAGCAGGGGGACATCGCCAAGCGCGTAGGCAAATCCCGCGCCGCCGTGGCCAACAGCATGCGGCTGCTCGACCTGCCTCAACCGGTTCAGGACATGCTGGGCAATACCTTTATCAGCGTAGGGCATGCCAAGGTACTTCTCTCCCTCAAAAACAAGGACCAGCAAATCCAGCTTGGGCGCGACATCGTCAACAAGGGCTACACCGTCCGCCAGACGGAGAAGGCTATTCAGAAGATGCTCAACCCGCCGGAGCCGGCTCCCGTTAAAAAACCGTCCTCCCCTCAATATAAGAAAATTTCCAGCATCCTCGCCAAACAATTCGGTACTCCGGTGAACATTTCCGGCCAGGGAAGCCGGGGGGCCATTGAAATCACCTTCTCCAGCAAAGCGGAATTCATCCGCATCCTTGAGCTTCTGGGCCAGGATGAATGGCCTGATTCCAAGTAAACTTCCCCCCCCTTTTTCCATGACGCCCCGCATCGGACTTCTCCTGTTCACGGCCCTGCTGATGCAGTGCGAAAACCCCGTGGAAACGCCCGTGCCCGGTGTGGAAACCGTTCCCGCGCAAATCCGGCAAACGAATTGTTTCAACGGAGGAAACGCTCTGTTCCACGCCGCGCGGATAACGGAAATGGGGAACCGTGCTTCAGGCACTCCCGGCTACCGCAGGCAGATGGACTACCTGAAGGAGGAACTGGCCAAATGCGGCTGGACCTGCCGGGAACAGGCTTTTGAAAAGGAAACGCCCCAGGGCCCCGTCCGGTTCGTCAACCTGAGGGCCCGTTTTGGCAAGGCTCCAAACTTCCTGGATCCGGTTCGGGGCCTGCTGACCTGCCACATTGACACCAAGCGGGGCATCGACGGATTCACCGGCGCCAATGACGGGGCATCGGGAGCTGCGGCCATTCTGGAGACAGCCCGCATTCTGTCCGGAGACCCCGCACGCGCCGGAAATTTGGAGCTTGTGTTTTTTGACGGGGAAGAAAGTTTTGCGGAACATATGGACAGCGACGACGGCCTGTACGGCTCCAGGCATTACGCATCCTCCATGCGGCAGCCGCTTCCCGAATGGATGATCAATTTGGACATGGTGGGGCGGCAGGGTAAAAAGATACGCATCCCGGCCATGACGCCCCAATCCATGTACCGGGTTTATTCCCGCGCTATCCGTGAACTGGGTTATTCCCCGGAGGAATGGGGAGTATCCGGCTATGCCATCCTGGATGACCACGTTCCTTTCATGGAGCGCGGCGTGGACACGCTGAACCTGATTGACGACTTCCAGGACGGCAACTGGTGGCACACCTCCAAGGATAACATCGGCATTCTGGGCGAAAAATCCTTCCAGCAAACCGGGGAAATGACCCTTCACATCCTCCGGCAACTGCTGCCCGGCCCGCCCTCCACCTGACCAGGCAGCTCTGACCCTCCAATTATCCCTGTCCCGCCATGTCCTTCAACTCTCCCTGGCTGCTGTGGGCTCTCTTTGCAGCCTCCGTTCCCATCATCATCCACCTGGTCAACCGGTGGCGGCACCGTTCCGTCCCCTGGGCGGCCATGGAATTCCTTCTCCGTGCGGCTAGGGAAACACGTGGAACGAAAAAACTGCTGCACTATCTGATTCTGGCACTGCGCGTGATGGCCGTGGCGGCACTGGTAACGGCCTTTGCGCGGCCCCTGCTCGGAAGCTTTTTCGGCTGGGGGAGCTCCGGATTGAATGAAGTCCTGCTGGTTCTGGATCGTTCCGCCTCCATGGATGCCCGTCCGGACAAAACCAGCTCCCTCCGGGATGCCATCCCCCCGCTGGTGGAATCCACGTTCGCGCAGCTCGGCCACTGCCGCCTGTCCCTGCTTGATTCCGCCACCGGAACCGTGACCCAGATTCCCGCTCCGGAAGCCCTGGCGGATCTGACTGTAAGCAAGACAACGGATGGAGGCGCGGATATTCCGGCACTTCTGCAAAAAGCCATCCCGTACCTGGAAGAATCCGGCGCAGGAAAGACGGAAATCTGGATTGCCTCGGACATGCAGGCCTCTTCCTGGAAGCCAGACTCCCCTCTCTGGCCCGGTGTGCGCCAGAGGCTGGCCGCCCTTCCCCTGCCCCCTTCCATCCGCATCATGGCCCTCCGCGACAGGCCGGAAAGCAACCGCGGCATCAGAGTCCGGCAGGCTCAGGTAAATAACGGGAAACTGGTGCTGGACCTGGAAGTGCTGCGGCAGGGTTTCAACCCCAACCAGCCGGAGGACGTGCCGGTGCAGCTTTCCGTGGATAACGCCTCCTCCTCCGCCACGCTGCAACTGGCAGGGGAAAACACCTCCATCCGGAAAGAAATACCCCTGCCGCAGGGCAAAGAATCCGGCTTCGGCTTCGTTGCGCTGCCTCATGACGACTTCATCAGGGATGACATTTCCTTCTTCACCTTCGCCCCCAAGCCTCTCGCCAACATCCTGATTTTCGGTCCTTCGGGAGAAGTGGGGAAAACCCTTTCCCTGATGTCCGCCCCTCCCGGCCTGCCCGGCAGGAAAGCCACGATGCCCGGCAATACGCGGGAAGCTCAGGCTAATCTGGCCTCCCAGTCCATGGTCGTCTGGTACGGGCCGCCGCCGCGCGCGGAAATGAAAAAAAAACTCCAGACATTCATTGAAGAAGGAGGAATAGCCCTTTTCCTGCCTGACGACACGGAACACGGAACACGGCATTCATTCCTGGGCGTTTCCTGGGGCGCGACGGAGACGGCTCCGTCCGAACAATACTACCGTCTGGAAACGTGGGACCGGCAAAGGGGATTCCTCCGCGACGGTTCCGATCAGACCCCCATCCCCGCCAACCGTCTCCGCGCCGTGCGTAGAAAACCCCTGCTGGGCAAATACCGCACTCTGGCCTCCTGGGATGACGGTTCCTGCGCTCTGGCCCAGGTCAGGGCCGGAACGGGGTCCGCTCTGTTCCTGGGAACGCTGCCCAGATATTCTTGGTCCAACCTGGCGGACGGCCACCTGCTGCTCCCCCTGCTCCAGCGCATGGCGAACCGGGGGGCGGAACGCTTTTCCACCTCCATTTCCCTACGGGTGAATGACGCCTCCCTGCCGCAATCCGCCACGGACACCCCCGTGCGCCTGGATAATGCCCAGGGAAGCCACCCCTCCGGTTCTCCGGCCGATACGGCGGGCGTGTACCGACTGGGAGCACAGACCTACGCCGTGAACCGCCCCTGGCCGGAAGACATGCCTGACCAGATTACGGATGAAAAACTCCACCTCCTTCTGCCGGAAGCTTCCATCAGTTCCATGCAGAGTGCAGAGGAAGCCCCCTCCCTGGTGCAGGAAGCATGGAAGCTCTTCCTGTTCTTCGCCCTTGCCTGCCTGCTGATGGAAGCCCTCCTGTGCCTGCCCGGCCAGACGGCCAAACGCCCCTCCCCCACCACCCGTCCATGAACCTGAGCCTTCAACCTACTGCGACAAGCGTCATCCTGACCGCCCTGGTTATGGCGGCCGGCATCTGGATGAGCTATATCGCCTGCAAGCGCAACCGCCGGCCGCTGACATTCAAACTGGAAATTCTTCGCCTGGCAATCCTTGGCTTCATTTGCTTCCTGCTCTTCCAGCCGGAATGGATCATCACCTCCGCCCCGCAGGAAAAACCCAAGGTTTCCATTCTGGAAGACCGCTCCGGCTCCATGGAAACGCAGGATGTTGAAATCTCCCCCCAGCATGTCGTCACACGCACGGCCTACGTGCAGGAACTGCTCAAGGGCAACAGTACGGAATCCCTCAAAGACACGCATGTAGTGGAATACGCCTCCTTCGGCGCGCCACCTGCGCCGGACTCTCCGGATTATGCCATGGCCGGCACAGACCTGGCCAAGCCGCTGGAGGACGCCATGCAATCCTCCGACAACCTCCGGGCGGTCATCATGTTCACGGACGGCAGCCACAACGCCTCATCCTCCGTGCTGACGCAGGCCCAGCGCATGCGCACCAGGGGCATCCCCCTGTTCATCATTTCCGCAGGCAGCCCGTATCCCCTCCCGGACCTGGCCCTTCAGGACGTGAAAGCCCCCACTTACGGCATCATCGGGGAAACGGTGCAAATACCCTTTACCATTAAAAGCACGCTGGGCAAGGAAACGCGCACCACGCTCATCATGACTTCCAGGGATACAGGAAAAACCGTCACCCGCACGGTCACCATTCCGGCCCAGGGGGAGGTATCCGACGCGGTTCTGTGGAAAATAGAAAAAGAAGGGGCGGAAACGCTGGAACTCAAACTCCCGGTCCAGCCCCAGGAACGGATGCACAATAATAACGCCTCTTCCTTCAGCATCTCCGGCAGGAGGGAATCCATCAAAGCACTGGTCATCGATACCCTGCCGCGCTGGGAATACCGCTTCATCCGGAACGCCCTGTACCGGGATCCCGGCGTGGACGTGCATACCCTGCTCTTTCATCCGGAACTGGAAGAAATGGGGGAAGGCCCCGGGTACCTGGTCAAATTCCCGGACAGGATGGAAGACCTGGCCCGGTATGACGTCATCTTCATCGGAGACGTGGGGCTGGGCTCCAAAGGGCTGACGGAAGAACAGGCCTCCCTGCTCAAAGGCATGGTAAAAAACCAGGCCAGCGGCATCGTCTTCCTCCCCGGCTACCAGGGCAGGCAAATGGAACTCCTGAAATCGGAACTGGGGGACCTGATGCCCGTTACATTCCTCAACACCAAGCCGGAGGGGACAACCCAGCCTTCCCCATCCCCCCTTATCCTGACGCCGGAAGGCCGCGGCTCCCTGCTTACCATGCTGGCGGATACGGAGGGTGAAAACGAAGAAGTATGGCGCAATCTGCCGGGCTTCAACTGGTACGCCCCCGTGGAACGGCCCAAAGCGGGAAGCACTGTCCTGGCCGTGCATGCGGCGGATAAGAATGCCTATGGCCGCATTCCTCTTATTGTCACCCAGTCCTGCGGCAACGGAAAAGTCCTCTTCATGGGAACGGATTCCGCCTGGCGATGGAGGCGAGGAGTAGAAGACAAATACCATTACCGTTTCTGGAGCCAGGTGGCCCGCTGGATGAGTTACCAGCGCAACATGGCCGCAGGGGAAAGAATCCGTCTGATTCCCACCCCGGAACGGCCCCGGCCGGGAGACACGCTGACCGTCACCGCCATGGTCTCCGACAAACTGGGGGCCCCTCTCCAGAATGGAGAGGTTTTTCTGGACATTACAACTCCGGAAGGAAGCTCCAGCCGCGTTCAAATGGACACTATGGACCATACATGGGGCTCCTTTACCGCCTCCGTCAAAATCAACCGTCCCGGCACCTGGAAGCTCACAGCTTCATCCTCTGCGGAACCGGATAAATCCGTTACGCTTCCCGTCATCACCATGAGTGAAACGCTGGAAAAAATAGGCAGCCCCGTCAATACCGCGCTAATGGAGGAAATGGCCTCCATCACACGCGGGCGCATGGTAAAAGCTGAGGAAATACAGCGGCTCATTAAGGAAATCAGGGATCTCCCGGTGCCGCCGCCCATGGAAACGCGCATCCTGCTCTGGTGCAACCCGTATACGCTCTCCATCCTCATCCTTCTGCTTACCCTGTTCTGGATAGGGAGAAAACTCAACGGCACCATTTGAGACGCAGGTTTCCCACACCTTCCCGGCAGGAGTTTTTCTTCCCTCCCTTCCCGTTATTTTCCCGCAGACTCCCTGTCCGCGGCAGCAGAAGCCGGCTGAGAAAATCTCAGCCTCAATCCCATTTTTTTCCAGGCCGCGACCATTTCCCCCTGTACATCCTCCGGAGTCTTCCCATCCAGCAAAACAGCACGCGCCTTCCCGCCGCCCTCCGTATCACGAACCCTCAAATAGCTTCTGAGGCGCTCCGCCTTTCCGCTCCCCTCCAGGTGGCTCCAGTAAACCATCCACAACAAATCGGCCCAATACTGAAGCGTTCCTCCCCTGGAGGAAACGCCATGCTCCGCGGCGGAATGTGCTGAATCCCTGGACAGCATGTCCGCCAGGGCCGGCAGAGCTTCTCTGCCCGTGCGGACGGCGCGCGGAACCATCGCGGCCAGCCTTTCCGGAATCTTCCGGAATACCGGAGCTTCCTTCTCCATGGGAAGAAAAGCCATGTACGCGGAAAAGCCGTCCACCAGCCAGTGATCCCAATCCATGGACTGCGCCGCCCAGTGCGTGACGGCAAAGCGCGGATCCAGTCCCGGCTTCAGCAGCTTTCCCTTCTTATCCCGCAACAGCAGAGCCGTGAAACTGGTAGGGGAAAACTTGAGATGCCCGTTCCGCAGGCCCGGAGCCCTGTTGAAATCCTCTTCCTGGAAACATACCCTCACCAGATACTTGCGGGAAGGCCGGCGGGCCACCGCCAGATTCAACGGAACAGCTGCCAGGGCAGACAGAATGGTTTCAAAACGCCGGGCAAGGATCATACGATCCGCTTCCGGCAGCTTTCCGGGAGACTCCATGATGAAATGATCCGTTTCATACACACTCAGCTCCTCCGTCTCCTGCACGGTTTTCACCAGCAGGAAACCGGGAACAACCACCCTCTCCGGCCAGGGAGCATCCCAATTCGGCTCCAGGGGAACGTACCGTCTGCCGAAATCCCCCTGCACAGGAGGATTCTCAGCCCCCACATCCGTATCAGGGAGCGTCCCGCCAGACTTTACCCATTCCAGAATATATTCCTGGTCGGCTCCGGAAAAAATATTCTTGGGAACAGCCACCACGCGACCATCCTGAAGCTTCAAATCCACCTCCGCATCACGGACGGCCACCAGCACGGCTACGACGGTAGCTCCCCGGTCATTCGTCCAAATGCGCGCCCGGGCGCTTCCCGCCAGGCTCAGCCCTGCCAATACGGACAGAATCTTTACAGGTAAGGTCATAGGGTTCCCTTTGCCCGCACAAGCTACCACATTGTCCCGCGGACGCAACCCTTTTTCCGTCTCCCGTTCTTCCGGAACAGGTTCCTTGAAAAGAATATGGGGAAGGAATGCATCATCGCCTGTCCCCCGGAGGGGTTGACACACTCCGGCAAAACCCATAATCTTATGGAAGAAAGGAAAAGAAGGCATGCATATCAGTCCCCTCAGAAAAAACATTCCGCTGACTGTCGTCACCCTGGCGGCCTTGGGCATCATGTTCTTCCTGTTTTTCATGCATCCCTCCCCTCCGGAAGAATCATTGGAATTCTATGCGCCGGACGGCAATATCGCGGGTTCCTTCCGGGTGGAGATCACGAATGCGCCTTCCAACCCCGCCTATACGGAAGTAAAAATCATTCCGGAAGACATGGAATCCTTCCAACGGTTTTTGGCCCAGTTCCGCAACAAACCCGTTACTGCAAAAGTTCCCTCCCGCGGCAGCCACATCATTGTTCCGGGCCGGGACATGCAATACGACGGAGTCCTGCGCCTGACCGGACATTGAGAGGGCAGGCAAACAGAGGCCATCTTAAAGTTGTTCTCCCTTTCCCACGTCCTTCGCCCACTTCCGGGCCAGGAAGGAACAAACCATCAACTGGAGCTGGTGGAACACCATGATGGGAATCACCAGCAGCCCGATGGGGGCTCCGGCAAAAATCACGTTCATCATCGGAATGCCGGTAGCCAGGCTCTTTTTGGAGCCGCAGAAAATAATCGCAATGCGGTCCTCGCGGGAAAAACGGAGCCTGCGTGAAAGGAAAGCCGTCAGCCACAGGGCCGCGGCCAGCAGGAGGCCGCAAAAAGCCAGCACCTCCACCAGGGAAAGCCAGGGCAGATTTTTCCATACGCCGTTAATCATCGCATGGCTGAATGCCGTGTAAATAACCAGCCAGATGGTGCTGTGGTCTGTCCAGGAAGTGAGGTTCCGGTGCGTGACTACCCATTTGCCAATCCAGCGCTGGGCGAACTGGCCGGCCACAAAAGGCACCAGAATAATATAGCAGATGTTCAGGAAAGTGGAAAAATCCACGCCCCCTTCCCCTCCGCGGGACCACACCAGCCCCACCAGCAAGGGGGTGAGGAACACCCCCAGCAGGCTGGAAACGGAAGCGGAGCAAATGGCCGCGGCCACATTGCCGCCCGCCATGGAAGTGAACGCTATGCTGGACTGCACGGTGGAAGGCAGCATGCACACATACAGCATTCCCATGCACAAATCCGGCCCCAGCACACTATTCCACAAGGGCATGCTGAATATACCCAGCAGGGGGAAAATAACAAAGGTGCTCGCAGCCACCAGCCCCTGAAGGCGCCAGTGCATCAACCCTTCCCATACGGAACGGCGGGAAAGCTTGGCCCCGTACAGGAAAAAAAGCAGAACGATGGCTGCATCGCTCAGGCGGCTGAACACTGTATCCCATACTCCGGAACAGGGAACCAGAATTCCCGCGCCCACACTGACGATGAGGCCGATGGTGAAGCGATCCAATTTGGCAAGGAATCCCGGCATGGAAAGGAAAAAAGGTAAATGCCGCCTCCGGCGTTCTATTTGAAACGCACAGCATGCTTCTTGCTCAGGCGCAGGATGCTGCCCGGAGCCAGTTCCAAAACGGCGGAGGGGTCTGTCATTTTCACATCATTCAACTGGATGGCGCCGGGCGTGAAATGCTCCTTGCGGAGAACGCCATTGGATTTTTTCACCTGGAAAACATTCTCAAACAGGAAGGAAACCAGGACCAGGGCATTCATGTCGGCAGGCAGGGAGGCAATCTCCACTTCCGGCAAATCCGCGGCAGCCAAATCCCTCTTGGAAAAACGGGTTTCCCAGTCAGAACGCGCGGCATCCGCAGCGGCGGAATCATGATAGCGTGCCGTGATTTTCCAGGCCAGGAGCTTTTTGGCTTCCATCGGATGCAATCCCATGTCCCTCTTCTCACCCAGCAGCACCAGGTAATAGCGGTCCATCAGTTCGTCGCTGGCGCTCATCATCTTGCCGAACATCATCTCCGGAGCCTCATCCACGCCCACGTAATTCCCGTAGGACTTGGACATCTTCCGCACGCCGTCCAGACCTTCCAGAAGAGGCATCGTCATGGCGATCTGCGGCAGCATGCCTTCCTCCTTCTGAAGGTCGCGGCCCACCAGGATGTTGAAAAGCTGGTCCGTCCCGCCCAGTTCCACGTCCGCACGGATTTCCACGGAATCCCAGCCCTGCATAATCGGATACTGCATCTCATGCAGGCGCACCTCCTTACCTCCCTCCACACGGGCCTTGAAATCCTCCCGGGCCAGCATCTGCTGCATGGTCACGCGGGAATTAAGCTTCAGCACCTCCTCATACGTCATCTTGCGGAACCAGTCCCCATTATACACGATCTCCGTCTTGTCACGGTCCAGAATCTTGAACGCCTGCTTGGTATATGTCTCCGCATTCTCCAGCACCTGTTCACGGGAAAGGGGGGGGCGGGTCACGGAACGGCCGGAAGGGTCGCCGATCGTGGCGGTGAAATCCCCGATGAGCAAAACAGCCTGGTGGCCAAGTTCCTGGAACTGGCGCAATTTCTCAATAGCCACGGTATGGCCCAGGTGGATGTCCGGCGCAGTAGGGTCCACGCCCAGCTTCACGCGCAGGGGGCGGCCCAGCTTGAGGCGCTCCTTCAGCTCTTCGCGGCTGATCACGACGGCGGTACCGCCCATCAATATGTCTAATTGCTCATCTATAGTCATTGATCTGGCGCATAGAGTGCCGGGGGCACCGCGCCTTTTCAAGCCTATATCCTGTGCGCGGCTCATCGAACGCGGCCAAGAGTCCCCCGCCACCGGTCCCGACGTGAGGGAACAGGCACGGAATCCGTCCCGAAAGGCGGAATAAACGGCACGCCGGTGCTGGCATTTTCCCCGCATGGCCCTTCCTCCCGTTCCATGTCACGGACCAGCCCTGCTCCCTTCCGGATGCAGAGAAACGTCCCCGCAAATCTACAGAAGCTGGTACAGGCGGGGATAGGAAGCATGATTGGCGGTTATGTAATGCGGGCGCGGCTTGGGGACCGGCTTTGTCCGCCTTTGATCCCAACCGTCACGGTCATGATGATAATTATCATGGCGCGGCGGCCCGGAACGGTAATCATCACGATCGTGGTGGCGATGATGGCAGCCTGCGGCCAGAACGATTGAGGCTGCTGCGGCAAAAACAGGAATTATGTTCATCTTTCTTCAGGGTAAGACAGTCCGGGGGGAGGCATGCGAACGGAAAAAGTCTGTCACCCGAACAAACGCTCCCTGTTGACGAAGAAAACGGCTCCCAATACACATAAAAACGCCCACAGGTAATCCCACTTCCATTTTTCTCCGATGTAGAACAGGGCGAAAGGAATAAACACGCACAGGGTAATCACCTCCTGAATAATCTTGAGCTGGGCCACGTTAAGCCCGCCCGCACTGCCCAGGCGGTTGGCGGGAATCATGAAGCAATATTCAAAAAACGCCAATCCCCAGCTCATCAGGATAATCATCAGCAGGGGCTTGCCATCCGCCCCGGAACCCTTCTTCAGATGGCCGTACCACGCCCACGTCATAAAAACGTTGGAGACCACCAGCATGGAAATCGTTAACGCAATCTTCATGATTTTTACTTAAAAACATCAGTCCTTGGAGGACTTGGGATCCAGGGCGTCCCGCAGGCCGTCCCCCAGGAAATTCAGCGCCAGCAGGGTAGCCGAAAACAGGAGCGCCGGGAACAAAAGCAATTCCGGACTTACCTCCATGCGGTCCGCCCCTTCCTTGATCAGCGTTCCCCATGAGGAATTGGGAGCCTTCACGCCCAGCCCCAGAAAGGACAGGACGGCTTCCAGCAGCATGATGCCGGGAACGGCCAGCGGCGTGTACACGATGACGGCCCCGAACAAATTCGGAGCAATATGGCGGAACAGAATCTTCATGTGGCCGATGCCCAGGGAACGGGCAGCTTCCACAAACTCCTGCCCTTTCAGCTCCATCGTCTGCGTCCGGACAATACGCGCCAGCGTCAGCCAGCCCAAAGCGCCGATGGCGATGAACAGGGGAATCAGCCCGGTCATGGGGCTCACCATTTCCACAGACCAGCCCGTCATGCCGGAAACCCACTGCGTCAGCTTCCGGGCCGGCTCCTCCACGGACAAGGAAAAAATAATCACCAGCACAATGAACGGCAGGGCAAAAAGCACATCCACCAGGCGCATCATCAGGGCATCCAGCCTGCCTCCGGCATAACCGGAAACCAGTCCGTACGCCACGCCAATCACCAGGGAAACGCCCGTAGCGACCACTCCCACCAGCAGGGAAATGCGGCCGCCGTACAGGACACGCGCCAGCAGGTCCCTCCCAAGCTGGTCCGTGCCGAACCAATGGTCCCAGGAAGGGCTTTCCGCAATCCGGGACAAATCCTGCACATTAGGATGAGGCAGCCACGGCAGCAGGGGACCCAGAAAACAGGCCGCCGCAATCAGCGCCAGCGCCAGCAGGGAAAACATGGCCGCCCGGTTGCGGGAAAGACGCAGAAAAGCGTCCTTCCACAGGGAGGAACCCTGTTCCTCCATCCTGTTCCATCCTCTTTTTCTCATGATTCCTTTCTCAATCTCGGGTTGACGGCCATTTGCACCAGATCCACACCCAGGTTGGCCGCGACGATCAGAATGCCGTAAAACAGGACAAGCCCCTGGATGAGGAAATAATCCCGGTCCGTGGTTGCGTTCACGAAATGCTGCCCCATGCCGGGAACCTGGAAACAGGTCTCCACCACAAAAGAACCGGTAATCATGGCGGCAAAAGCTGGCCCCAGATAGGAAAGAGCCGGAATCAGGCCGCCTCGCAAAGCGTGCTTCCAAACCGTACGGAAAGGCCCCGCCCCCTTGGCTCGAGCCGTCCGGATGAAATCCTGCCCCAGCACTTCAAGCATGCCGCCGCGCGTCAGGCGCGCCAGATATGCGGCATTCACCAGCCCCAGCGTCAGCGCCGGAAGCACCACACAACCGGGAGAATCCCATCCGGCCACGCTCAAGCCGGGCACATGCATGCCCAGCGCCACGCCAAGCAACGGAGCCACGACGAAAGCGGGAATGCAAATGCCGGCCATGGAAACGAGCATCACCCACCAGTCCATCCACCGGTTCTTGTACAGTGCCGCCACAATTCCGGCGGGAATCCCCGCCAGAATGGAAATAGCCATGCCTATGACTCCAAGCTGGAGGGAAACAGGGAATGACTGGCCGATCATATCCGCCACGCTGACGCCTTCCTTCACCAAAGACGGCCCCAGGTCGCCATGAACCAGCATGTTCCACCAGTAACGCCCGTACTGGACCAGGGGAGCCTGATCCAGCCCGTAACTGGCCTGGAGCTGCTGGAGGACATGCTCCGGAAGTTTCTTTTCCCCCATGAAGGGGTGCCCCGGCAACAGGCGTATCAGGAAAAACGTCACAGTTTCCAGCACCAGCAGGACCAGAAGCCCCTGCCCCAGGCGTTTCAGAATCATCCTGGTCAAGGCGCGGCCTCCTTCCCATGTTCCCGGGTGTCGTCCAGGCTGATATCCTCAAACAAATGGTTGTCCAGCAGCAGGGGGTGCCATCCCCGTACCTCCGGCCTCTTCAAATAGGACCGTTTGGCCCAATACAGGGGAATTACCGGGGATTCGGAAAGCATCAGCGCTTCCGCACGGGCCAGCAGGGCCATGCGCTTCTCCAGGTCTCCCGTGGCGCGGCTCTCCGCCAGCAGGCGTTCATACTCCGGATGAAACCAGCCCGTATTATTGTTCCCGGAGGCGGAACCCCACAAATCCAGAAAACTGGAAGGGTCCAGATAATCCCCGGACCATGAGGAGGAGCTAAAATCATACTGCATGGAATTCTGCGCGAACTTGTAGGCCGTCCACTCACAGGAACGGATATCCACATGAATCCCCAGATGTTTTTTCCACATGCCCTGGATGGCTTCCGCCATCGTCTTCTGAACTTCGCGGGATGTAGTCATCAGCTCCAGCCGGGGAAAACCCTTCCCGCCGGGAAAACCGGCCTGGGCCAGCAGGGAACGCGCTTTCTCCGGATTGAACTCCACCCCATGCGGCGTCTTGTATCCGGCGCCGTCCGGCGTAAAGCCGAAGCACGGCTGGCCGCCGCCGCACACCACGTCCCGCACCAGGGCCTCCCGGTCTACCGCCAGGGAAAGGGCCCGCCTGACCCGGGCGTCATTCAGCGGCGCACGCGACGTATTCAGACGGTAAAAAATAGTCACGTAATAATCATCCTGGCAAAAATCATCGCCGCCGCGCTCCCGGGCGTAAGCCGTCATCTCCGGAGGCACGTTGTTGGTGACATGAAGCTTGCCGTTGAAAAACATGCGGGTTTCCGTAAAGCCGTTCACGGTGGGAAGAAAACGGACTCCATTCAGCCGGACGGCGGAAGCCTTCCGGTACCGGGGATTGCGGCGCACCTCCACATAATCATTGAAACGGTGCTCCGCCATAAGAAAAGGTCCGTTCCCTACGGCCGCTCCGGGTCGCGTCCATTTCCCCGTCCTGTCCAGCATGCCGCCGTGGGCTTCCACGGCATGGCGGGGAACCGGAAACCAGGTGCAGTGAAGCAACAGCAGGGGAAGCTGGGGCATCGGAGAACGCAGCTCCATCTCCAGGGTATAATCATCCGCGGCGCGCACGCCCACGCGGGCTTCCTCCCATAAATCCGGCTTTCCGGCCCGGACATCCTCCAACATCCGGGCCGCAATCTTCCGCGCTCCTTCCTCCGGCATCCCGTCCGGCCACTCCATCAGGGAAGGATCATCCCGCAGAGCCTCCAGCTCACCGGCTCCCATACCATCCAGCCTCTCCCAATCCACCCGGGCCAGAACCCTCTCTTCCAGCCCCTCTTCCCCAGCCAGCCGGGAACCGGGACCGCACAGCAGCAGGCTGCGCCTGTTCCGGTTATAGGCTTCCGCATTCTTCAGCGGATAAAGCATGTCCGCGTACCTCCCTCCAAACCCCGGATGAAGCAGGCGGTGATAGGCATACACGAAATCATGGGCCGTCACAGGAACGCCGTCGCTCCACACGGCGTCCTTCCGCAGGGAAAAACGCCACTTATCCGCCTCCGGACTGTGCGTCCACGACTCCGCCACAGCGGGATGAAAAACGGCGTCATCCCTGGAATCCCCGCGCAGCAGCCCCTCCATGACGGCATTGATCATCTTGAAATCGGAAACGGAAGTGGCGATGTGGGGGTCAAAGCTCTGGGGCTCCGCATTATTGCCCACGATGAGCACCCCTGCCTCCTGCGCCCGTTCCACGCTCGTGCGCGTATCGCATCCGGCGAGCAAAAGCATCACACAGAACATCATGAACAGGCGCATGGCGGGATTCTGTCAGGTTTCCTTCCCGTACGCAAGGCTTCACGTCAAGAAATACGGCGGCAGAACCACAACAGACGGAGTGCCCGCCCAAGAGAGGTAAGCGCCTCTCTGGAATCTTCATCCCGCCCGGCTTCCCTGATCTACAGCTTAACAATATATTTTCTTTTGTATGGTCATCATACGCATAAAAATTCACAAAAAAACGATCCTTTTCTTTGAAGATTTACCGCAACACCAAATTTTCTCAATATAGATTGATGTTCAGCATCGTATGATGTCCGACATACGGACAAAAAACAACACAAAAAAGTTTCTTATGGGATATGACAGAAATCATATCTACAGCGTATGAAATTGTTTTGCCAATTGCATAAATGAAGAGTTCGGCATGATTTTTTGTGAAGGAATGAACAGATACTGCCATTCCTTATAGCCGTTTGCCTTGCCCCATCGAGAAGCAACTTCGCAATACTGAACACCACGCTTTTTCTTGGCAATCACATCCGGGTCATTCAGCTTGTCCTCCCCCTTGACCTCCACGAGGTAAATAACATCATCGGTCTCCACAACAAAGTCTGGCTCGTAGTGCCGCCCGCGATTATAGGTGATGTTAAACTCCCTCGGCGCCGGGCGCAGCCAGTTCTGCACATCGGTATCGTTGTCCAATACTCTGGCAAGTACCAGTTCCGGCAAGCTGTCAAATTTTGCGGTGTTGAACACGCCACGCTTAATGCCATCAAACAGTACGGATTGGATTTTCCCTGTACAGGCATCATACAGACCCACACGCTCCACGAAAGTATAGGACTGCTCCAGGTTATAATTTCGTGTGCCGATTACCTCCTCCTGCAAAAATCCGTTCTCGCAGTAGAAATGCTGCAACATTTGTGCGTATATCATATTTCCGATGGTTTTCTTGTACATCATCACGATATTTCGCATACCATTGATGCCGTACTGCCCCTCGTAGTGGCCGCACACCTGGGTAATCAGCTTGAACAGCAAAACCGAGCATTTTTCATAGTCAATTTCAGCCTTTGTCCGTAACTGCTCCAAAACGACCTTCTTAGGATTGAAGCCTTCAAAATCAATGGCTCCACCCTTGATTCGCTGCCTGTCATACATATCTTCCAAATTCTGCACAAGCAGTTCATTTTGAATCGGCGCATGAGTAAATCCGGACAGGTCTAAATCGAAATCGACAAATACATACTCCTCAACACCATTGTCGGTTACCTTGATGCGGGGAATAGGGATGAATTTGCTTTCTGCGACACGATGTACTTCCTTGGTTTTGTGCTTCATCCAAGCCAGAAGGGGATTTTCGTTGTCACGGAACACCTCACCCAAATCCCTGTCTTTGGACACCTTCTTCTTGACTGTCTCCACAATCTGTTCTGCCTGCGCCGGGGTAACAGTATGACCGGGCGTATGCTGAATGTGCTTTGATACCTCTGCGGTGATGATTTCCGTTGCAGTGCGTATCAAAGTGTCTGTAGTTTCAGTACGGGTAATATCAGTGCGGGCATAGGCATCTTCCAAAGTCTTATCCGGCTCCAGCTCAATGCTCATCTGTGTATAAACCACCTGTTCCGGGACAATATCTTCAACTTGGATAACATTTCCGGCTTTGAAGATAGAATCGCCCTTTTGAGCCTCTGCCAGAATATCGGAGAATTTATCGTGGGCGGTGAGCATCACCGCATCCACATCTCTATCCCCGACGCGTTCTCCGTAAGGTAAACGCAGACCACGGCCTACCATCTGTTCACGGAGAATTTTGGAGGCAGCAGTACGCAGGGGAACGATGGTATAGAGGTTATTGACATCCCATCCCTCTTTCAGCATATTGACATGGATAACGATTTCTACGGGGTTTTCCGGGTTTTCGACATTCAGGAGCAGACGGGTGTTGGCTTCGGTTTCCGAACCTTTTTGCTTGGAGTGGACGATGATGGTCTTATTGCGATAGGCTCCGTCACAGAATTCATCCGATTTCACGAATGCCTCCACCCATGCCGCGTGGTCAGTGTCCTTGCAGACAATCAGCATAAATGGCTTCACCACAGGCTTGCCGTGGTTGGCGGCATAGACCTTCAGTTTCCGCCTAGTGCTTTCGTGACAGGCGATACCATCCAGGAGCATCATTTTATCAAGCTGTTCATCACCGAAATTGTAAAAATCGATATCGGAACGGGTCACCGCATACGGAGTACGGGTGTAGCCATCCTCAATAGCCTTGGACAGCGGATATTCGTACACCACATTTTTGAACGGCACCTGCTTTGTACCCTTTACCACAAGAGGGGTGGCTGTCAGCTCCAAGCCGAGCAGAGGATTAAGTTCGTTCAGCGCCTGCGCGCCCTTTTCTGCACGATAGTGGTGAGACTCGTCCATAATCAGCACCAGATCCGACAGATTGGAGAGGAAATGATAGAAGGAGTCACCGATGACCTCGTTGACCTTCTTCATGTTGGCGCCTTCCTTATTAAACTTGTCGATGTTATACACAAAAATATGGATGTCCGATTCAAAGAGGGACAGTGTTTTTTCACGATAATCATCGTCTGTGATTATCTGCGGCGGGGTGCTGAAACAGCCAAGACCACGGAACACATACTTTGCACTGTTGTTATCACTGAGGTCTTTTTTCAGCTTATCGTAAATTGTGGTGTTCGGAGCAACGACAAAAAAGTTCCGAATATTGTGTTGGGTATAGAGGTAGGCGATAAAGGCACCCATCAAGCGCGTTTTACCGACACCTGTTGCCAGTGCGAAGGAGAGGGACATGAAGTCACGTTCAAAATCCGAGCAAATCGGGTACATGGCGTGAACACTGCCCAAGGCGGCCTTCAAGTTCATACCCTTGCGGAGATTGACCGCCGATACGATTTCTTCAAGGATTTTCAGCGATGCTGTCTGCGGTTTACGCAGGGACATGACTCCGCTAATGTAATTGGTAGTGTATTGAGGGAAATAATTATTCATCACATTCCTCCGCATCTTCATATACCGGCGGATGCACGATATTCAAATTGTAGTCAACCTTGCCGAATTCACAACGGCTGAGAAGCATCTGCGGAATTTTCTTGATGGTGATGTTCGGATACGCCTTGTCCAGACCGCTTTCAAAGGAACGGCAGGCAATCACCAAATATTCGCCATCTTCCATGGTATCCTGGATGGAGTCCAGGTAGGCACTGTTCAAATGCCGTGTGGTGACGAACAGATAACTGTTTTCGTTGCCCACGGACTGTTTCCAGAACAGACCTTCGCTCGGCTGATAGGTAAAGCCTTCGTGAAGGGCCACAGCGGATGCAAGCATACCCGCATCGTAATCCGGGTTAATGACAGCTTCACCAAACGGGTCTTCATTGATAAGAGTAGGTGCAAGTTCATAGAAACGATAACCACCGCCACCTTGCCAATCTACGGATTTTGTGATACCGCCAGTATCTTCTCCAGATACCACTTGGTCGAGACGGACTTTACAGTGTGTATATGCGTGGTCACCCATTTCAACACCAATATAGCGTCTTCCCATTTTGTGAGCCACCGCAGCAGTGGTGCCAGAGCCAAGAAAACTATCGAGTACAAGGTCTCCGGGATTTGTAGCGATAGTCAGGACTCGTTCTATCAATCTTTCGGGCTTGGGAGTATCGAATATTGCTTCGAATTGAAGTGCCTTGATTTCTTTTTTTGCCTCCTGTGTATGCCCCACTTCTTGATAAGGCCATATTGTTTGAGGAACGATTCCGTCTCTAACTTCGGTCAAAAACCTCTTCAAAGCGGGGACATTATTTCCATCTGGACCAAACCACACACGATTATCAGCAATCATCTGCTTCATAACTTCTTCGGTATAGACCCAGCACCGACCCGCTGTGAGCGTATGCTCTTTCCCGTTGGGAGCCTTTAATACATAAAATTGGCTTGTAGTTCCATGCCCAGCTTGGGCTGTTGAATCAGTAGACTTCCATACCCCACGGGGGTCATTGTCAAGATTCTTGTATCTATCATTGGCTTCTGCCGTTCTCGGCAGTTTATTGAGAGAATAATCCTTGGTCAAATTTTTGGCATACACCAAAATGTAATCGTGAGAGCGTGAAATAGTTTTTTTGAGGTTAACCGGCGAATATGCTCGTTGCCATACGATTGTCTCAATATAGTTGCTTCTACCAAAGACCTCATCACACAGCACCTTCAAATACGCCTGCTCATCATCATCGATACTAATCCAAATTGTTCCATCTTCGGAGAGAAGAGTCCTTAAAATTTGCAGGCGTGGTAGCATGAGACTAAGCCACTGACTATGCTCCAGATTATCATCATAATGCTCGAAAGCGGAGCCTGTGTTATAGGGGGGGTCTATGTAGATACACTTGACCTGTCCGGCATATTTGTTTTCCAATGCTTTCAATGCCAACAGATTATCGCCATGAATAAGCATATTGCCTGTGTCGGCGTCCATAGCCACATTGGACAACGCCGGGTTTTCAATCAGCAGACGAGGCTCCACACGAACAGGCTCGTCCTTCCCGTACCAAGTCAATTCCAGTTTATTTGCCATTGCGTGTTACCTCCTCCGTCGCCAATTTTATGATTTCATCTATCTTGCATTCCAGGACACGGCATATCTTTTCCACGGACTCAAAGGAAATGTAGATGCCATTCCGCAGCCGAGTGGATCTATTCGCACTGTAGCCTGCCTGCCGTTGCAGGTCGGTTATGGTCCTATTTTCATCAATCAGCATATGCAACAACTTCTTATAACGAACAGCCCCCTTTATATTCCAATTCTTTCCCATCATCAAGAACATCGGGAAAAATTCACGCGTCCGCCCCTCATTGCGAATGGCATCAGAAGCGGAAAAACTCCATTCTCGCCTGGCCCGGGCTTTTATTGCTGAAGAACAGCGCCCCTCATAAGCCACAGAGCCTCCTTTCCATCATCCCTTTTGAGTAACCGGAGAAACAGGGGGAAAGCAAAACCCCGCAACGGCAGAAAACCGTTGCGGGGCTGTTTTCCCAAAGCAAGGGAAAAGAAAAGCGGCTTTAATTATTTGCCCTGCGCCTTTTTGGCAGCGTCAATCTGGGCCTTGATCTTATCCTTGTTGGCAAGAATGCCGGCCTTGATGCGGGGGGCCTGCATTCCGGCTTCCGTTCCCGGCTTCAACTCGGCCACCTTATCCAGAATCAGAACGGCGCCGTCCACGTCACCGGTGGAATTCAGGTAGGTCCCGAACTCCATCATCAGCAATTCCTGCTGTGTTTCCGGCAGAAGCTTGTCGCGGTCGGGATATGCCTTAACCACCTGAAGGGCTTCCGCAGGCGTAGTCTTGTCCGTCAGCTTGCCGGCAAGATAATTTTGAACATCTTTCCGTTCCTTTTTAAGCTGGTCGGAGAGGGCGTCTGCAGCTTTCAGGCCGGACTTGTCATCCTTGTCCAGCTTCTTGATTTCCGCTTTCACGTCACCATAAAAATTGTCCACATATTCCTGAGGAGCCAGCTTGAGCACTTCCATCAGAGCGGCAACTTTCGCTTCATCCGTAGCAGCCTTGGTAACTTTCGCTTCCGCGGCATTAAGAGCTTCCTTGTTCTTCAGGGCATCCTGCATGGCTTTCATGACATCATCCCCGGAACGCCCTCCAACAAATCCCCCAAAAGGCTTGCCGGAAGCGTCCGCAAACACAACGGTCGGGAATCCCCGCACGCCGTACTGCTGGGCAAGCTTTTCATTGGCGGCTTTCATTTCCTTGGACTGTTCCTTGCCGCGCGGATAATCCAGCTCCACCAGCACGAAATTTTTCTGCGCTTCCTTCTGGAAGTCAGGCTTGCTGAATACGTTGGCGCGGAGCTGCATGCAAGGAGGGCACCAGTCGGAACCGGTGAACTCAATCATTAAATCCTTTTTCTGTTCGGCGGCCTGTTTTTTGGCGGCATCCATATCGGTAATCCACCCTTCCGCGGCAAAGCAGGGAGCGACGCAGGCGGCAACAACAATTGGCAGAATTTGTTTAATCATATCTACAATTCAATATTGTAGAATCGGACAGCCCGCGTCAATCCCCTGTTCAATCATTTTTAGAAAATCTCCAAAAGGGTGCGTCTTCCGCAGGGAAGTCCGCATCCGGCCGATGCCGGAAAAACTGATGCCCCATGGGAAGACGGTGTCATTATTGAAGCAAATCGGGAGTTGCCTTTCAGCCTGTTTTCACTTATGTACAGAACCTATCATGAACACGGTTTTAATCATTGGAGCAGGTGGCGTTGGGCATGTGGTAGCCAACAAATGCGCCCAGCTGCCGGATATTTTTCAAAACATTCATCTGGCCTCCCGCACGAAGAGCAAATGCGATGCCGTTGCGGAGGACGTACGCTCCAGAACGGGCGTCAGCATCACTACCCATTCCGTAGATGCGGACGACGTGCCCGCCACCATAGCCCTCATCCGGGAAATCAAGCCGCAGCTGCTGATCAACGTAGCCCTGCCCTACCAGGATCTCACCCTGATGGAAGCCTGCCTGGAAACCGGAGTCAACTACATGGATACCGCTAACTATGAACCCCGTGACGTAGCCAAATTCGAATACTCCTGGCAATGGGCGTATCAGGAGCAATTCCGCAAAGCCGGGCTTTTTGCCCTGCTGGGTTCCGGCTTTGACCCAGGCGTCACCAATGTATTCACGGCATGGGCTCTCAAGCATCACTTTGACGAAATCCATACGCTGGACATCATTGACGTCAATGGCGGCAATCATGGCAAGGCTTTCGCCACCAACTTCAACCCGGAAATCAACATCCGGGAAGTAACGGCGCCCTGCCGCCACTGGGAAGACGGAGCCTTCCGGGAAACCGCTCCCATGAGCATGCACCAAAGTTTCACCTGCCCGCAGGAAGTGGGCACCTATGAAATCTACCGCATGTACCATGAAGAAATGGAAAGCCTGGTCAAGCACATCCCCACCATCCGCCGGGCTCAATTCTGGATGTCCTTCTCACCGAACTACCTCAAGCACCTGGAAGTGCTTCAGAACGTGGGTATGACCCGCATTGACCCGGTCATGTACAACGGAGTTGAAATCATCCCGCTGCAATTCCTCAAGGCCGTTCTGCCGGACCCCGGGGACCTGGGCAAGACGACCAGGGGAAAAACCTGCATCGGCAACGTCATCACCGGAATCAAGGACGGTCAATTCAAGGCTGTGTACATTTACAACATTTGCGACCATGAACAATGCTTTAAAGAAGTAGGTTCCCAGGCCATTTCCTATACCACAGGGGTTCCGGCCATGATCGGCGCGGAAATGATCCTTACGGGCAAATGGACTGGCGCAGGAGTCTTCAATATGGAACAAAATGATCCGGATCCCTTCATGGACGAGCTCAACAGGCGCGGCCTACCCTGGCACTGCGTGGAACTCACGGAAGAACAGGCCAAAACCCTGAAGGTCAACCAGCAATAAATTTCAGCAAGCGCTGTCGGCATCATCAAAGCCGGACATTGAATTTCCAATGTCCGGCTTTTCCGTTTTCAGCGGGGAACAGAATTCCCCAGGACAGCACGTCAACGCCTGCCTCCGGGAAAAAGAAAAAGCCCCGGACGGCTTCTTTCCGCCTCAGTCATAATTTTCTGGCGGGAAGAGCAGGCAGGTTGTAAAAAACCAGTGCCATGAAATATCTTGCGTTATTTCTCATGTTCCTGCTTCAGCCGGCACTGGCGGAAGATACAGCCCCATGGAAAATAGCGATCATCGGCGATACGCACGACTCCCCCAAGCGTATGGAAGGAAGCGAGGGAGTAGCAGTCAACTTCATCAAAACCCTCTATGGGGAAATCCTGAAACACAACGTGGACATGGTCGTCCAGGTAGGGGACATGGCGGATATTGAAGGAAGCGCCCCCGTCAAGGGACTCGCCAAACGCAAGGAACTCAACAAAGTGCTGAGAGAAAAAGGCATCCCCTTTTATGCCGTGCGCGGCAATCACGAATCCCTTCCTTTCCGGGCGGAACAATTCCGGGAACTCTTCCTGCCTACGCGGAAGCAGGGCGCCAAAGGGCTGGCTACCAGAAAGTTGAACTACGGCATCCGTCATAAAAACGCTTCCCTGTATTTCATGGATATTGATCTCACCCCTGACCAGCTCGTGGACTTCAGTGCGTGGGTCAAACGCAACAGAAGCAAGGCCAACACCGTTCCGAGGCACTGCCTGGTCTTCACCCACCGCACCCTGCAGACGCCCATGCAATTCCGGGAATGCCTGTGGGGGCGTTACAACGACAGCGCGGCGGAACAGCAAAACATCTTTTACCGCAACCTCCGGGATGCCGGAGTGCGCTTCGTCGTCACCGGACATCTGCACGCCCATGACCTGTATATGATTACCTCCCCGGACGGACAAAACACCCTTACCTCCCTGATCTGCGCCCCTGCGGGGAACAAGGTTCTTCCCATCCCTTTTCTGCTGCCTGCAAAATCCCGGGTAAAAACCCTGCAATACCGCTCCGGCATTACGGCCTACTATATCCTGACCATTTACCCGGATTCCATGACCCTGGATACCTACGCCGCCCCCAATAACGGAACTACTGACGAAGGCCCCCAAAGCGGAGAGTTCAACAAATTGAACTCCTACGCAATTCCGATGGATTAGAACATACTGCGGCCCCCGTTTCTTCCATAACGCAGCATCCCGGAATCTGCCTGCTCCCGTCCGCTATTCACCCTGGCGTCCCTGGCGGAACAATGGAATTTTCCGGGAAGTTCCCAATCCCCCATGTTATTTCATATGCCCGGAGCCACGGGACTTTATCTTTCTATCGTGCTGGCGCTCCCGGTCGCCCTTATATAAAAACTCCGTTCTTCCATCGCGGCCTACAGTACGGTCAATCAGGTCTCCGATTTCCTGGTCAGCGTACCCGGCCTTCTTAAGATACTTAACCACTTCACCAGCCTGCCCCGGATAAAAACGGACCAGCATCTCCACAAACGCAGGTTCCAATCTCTTTTCCAAATGATACTTACAATTGTTATTTCTGTCTTCATTAGACAGCAGCTTATTGTTGTAATAAATTGATCGGGGATCAGCCCCGCAAAATAAACTCAGTTTTCGTTCCTGAACCAGTCTCAAGGTTCTTTCGGCACTCATTTTATCGTATTCCTCCTTCATCCTGGCCTGTTTCTGCTTTAATTCCGGATCATACTGGGTCCTGAATGTTTTCAATACGGCCACTCCATATTCTGCCCAGATTCTGCACAGCTCCTTTCTCTTTACGCCGCATCGGGAAACGATTCCGGATATATCCCAGGATAAACTGCTCATCCACCTCACAACTCCGGTCTTCAATTCATAATCCATGTTTCCATAGAGGCCGTCTTTGGGGGTATTTTCATCGTAATCTCATGAAAATGCATCCGCCGAAACTACAACATAAAAAATCCAGGACAACACCCTGACGTCTTCTGCGTTCACATCTCCAGCTCCCTTGGAACTAAAGGCGCCAAGTTTCTTCCGCGCTTCCCGGTAACAATCCGGCAGCTCTTTTTCATGCAACAGGGAAAGAAACTCCTTCTTTTCCTGAGGAGACGTTTTGAATGCGGAGATGCTGTCGGGCAACGGAAGCCGGAGCTGGGCAGGCTTTCCTTCAGCAGTATTTCCCAAATATATATCAGCGGAATATTCCTCTGTTTCCGTTTCAATCCTCAACGCGCCGAAATCCTCTTCCTCCACGTCCGCAAAGGAAAAACCGCACAGGGAAACAGCGCAACTTATTAAAAGGATTCTTATATTTTTAACAACAACCGCCATCAGACGCAGATGATACCTTATTGCCATTTCCCATTATTCCATAGCAAAAAATTCTAACATTCCGCAGCTTTTTCCTGCTAAAAGATTCTGATGCTCTTCACGCCATAATACATCGCCGCGCCTCTGTTGACGTAGTCTTCCGGGTTTTGCGACAGGTCTACCCAGAAAATGAAAGAACACCAGGGGGAGGGAGGAGAGAGGGGAGGAACAACGATTTCCTGAATACCGGCCTTTTTCTGCTCCAGAACCAGGCGGACGCGCTTTTCATGCTGCCGGAACAGAAGCAGATGATCATGAAGGGTTGAAAAAACGCATATTCCGGACAACGCCAGAAAAACGGCCACAGTTATCTGCGGACGGGGCACGGCACTGGGGATGCCGTACCACATACGAAGAAGAACCAGCACGCCGACGCCGAATAGCAGGGTGGCGGAGAACATGGCATGGTCCGCCGGAATGACGGCGGCGGCGAAAGAAAGAGCCATGGCATAAGACGCCAGAATATATGCCGCCGCTATTCCAAGGGAAATTTTCCATGCCCGGAAAGAGTTCCGGTCCTTGCGAAAACTTTTCCAGAGAACCCAGGCAGCCGCCACGCCCAGCAACGCCGGAAGAGCCAGGTATTCATGCATCCGGAGCAGGAGCGAAGGGAGAGCTTCCCATCTGCTCCAAAAACCGGAAAGGGGTTCCGCGCAGCCGGGAGTGGCGGAATGCATCCGCGCGGAAATGCCGGGCGCAAGCAGCATGCACAGGGAACCTGCCACCTGGAACACAAGGCCCGCATAAAACCACAAAGGAAGTTTTTCCTTCCGCACCAGACGGACAAAAACAAACAAGGCTCCCAGCAAAAGCCAGGTTCCCGGAATATTGTTTTCATTGGTCATGCCTGCCGGAAATCCCAAAACAGCCGCAGCGGCAAACTTTCCCCAGCCACTGTTTCTTCCGGAATCTCCCTTTCTCCCGGATTCCGCGTCGTCCAGCAAACCGCGGTACAGACACAGAAAGCCCAGCCAGACGGCGGCGCCCCAGGAATAGTTGGTGGCGCCGGAGAGCCAGTAAATCGTGACGCCGGGCCGGGCCGTGCACGTGAACAGCAGGAGAAACCCCAATCCGAACAGACGCACGTCCGGCCAGGAACGGGGATCCACCCTGCGCCCGGAAGCCAGATAAAACATCATCAGCGCAAGACCGACCTGTACAAAGGGGTTGAGCAGCATGAAGAGCCATTTTCCCGCCGTCGCTACGGCAAAGGCCAGGTATTCCCCGATTCTGGGATTCCAGGTCATGTAGGAGGCTACGCAGCGCTCCCAGACCAGGCTGAAAGAGAAGCAGTGCTCCATGCCCGTCAGGGCATGATGGTACGTGTCGGAAGTGAGAGGACTCCACCAGCTGAGCAGCGCCGTATACAATAAGGCGGCTGCGGTCAGCGCCCAAAACCACACCCTGGACGTGCGGGGGGACATCATCAGCTCGGATCCGGTTTCCTTTTCCGCAGTGCGGGAGGCAGATCCAGGTCTTCCCCATCCAGAATGAGGGGGCGCACACGGGCAAAAAGGCCGTGGCCCGCACGCTCTTCCTCTCCTTCCTCCGGAGGCAAGCCTTCCTCCAGCTCCTTGATGTCAGGCATCGGGACTGACTCCAATTCCGGCTCCGCCTCCGTTTCGGAAATTTGCGCAACAGACGCGGACTCCCGGAGCGTCTCCTCTTCATCCGGAATCCCGGGAACGGGCCTTACGGGCACCAGTTCCTCTTCCAATTCACGTTCATCCCTCCTGGGGACGGGAACAGGGGCGGAAAGATCCGGCTCCGGATGCCGTTCCGGTTCGTCAACCGGGGCAGGAGGTGCAGGCTGAATAATGGTTTTCCCCTCTCCGAGAAAAGATTTTTCCTCCGGTACAAGCACTGTCTGCGATGCCACTTCCCGCTGAAGCACAACAGACGGGGAATCAAATGTCTCTACCACAGGCACGGCGCCCAGCACGGTCAGGGACAGGCGGTCTTCCGTCTGCTGCTCCACGGAAGCGCCGATGTGGAGGCGCACCCCCTTCCCCAGGATTTCCGCCACCCCGTCCACCAGGACTTCCAGGCGCTGCAGTGTCAGGGATGCTCCGCCGCGCACCAGAACCAGGACATCATCCACTTCCCCCAAACGTTTTTCCAGAAAGAGCGGGGAATGCCGGACCTGATCCAATATGTCCGCCACGGAAGCATCCGCAGACGCTTCACCCACGCCAAAGGAGCAAATTCCTTTTCCCGTTCCGGCTACGCTGAGCAGGTCGTCCAATCCCACCCGGAGCAGGTTTCCGGAAGAATTCAACAGAGACGGCACAATAAGCACGGCACGGGCTATAAGGGCGTTAACTACGGAAAAGGCTTCCAGCACTCCCCTGTCGGGGTCTATGAGACCTTCCATGGCGTCATTGTCAAACCGCAGCACCATGTCGGAATACAGGGCAAGGCGGGACAGCGCTTCATCCGCCTGGACAGCGCGCCGTTCCCCTTCAAACCTGAAGGGACGGATGACAACGCTGACGACATAAGCCCCCTGTTCCTTGGCCAGACGAGCCGCTTCCGGAGCCACGCCGGACCCTGTTCCCCCGCCCAGCCCGGCGACAAGAACAGCCAGCGCGCTGCCTTCCAGAGCACGGAGAATGGAAGACTCGCTTTCACAGGCCGCCTGGGCTCCTACGGAGGCGTCTCCGCCGGAGCCGAGCCCTCTGGTAAGCCTGGCGCCCAGATGGACCTTGCACGGAACGGCTGAAGCGTTCAAGAGCCGGGCATCAAGATTCATGGCACAAACGGAAGCTGGCTGAGGGGACAGCAGCAACACTTCTTCCATTACCTTGGTGCCTGCGGCCCCTATGCCGCACAGGCAGATTTTTCCGGGCAGGCCGGACGGCCCCTGGGGAGAAATTTCCAGCATGGTTGTTAATTTGGATAAAGGTTGATCAGGAGTTCTTCTTTCCGAAGAAACCCAGCATCCGGCCCAGCCAGCTGCGCTGCTGCGGCAGCTCGGCATCCAGAATCTGGGCATACCGTATCAGGCCTATGGCCGTGCAGTAGCGCGGATCGTCCAGGTAGGAAGGCGCTCCGTTTTTGACCAGCGTAGGCCGGCTGATGGCCACGCCGAACACGTGGGAGGCCAGTTCCCCCACGCCGCGCATCAGGCTGGCGCCCCCGCACAGGTACACGCCGTGGCAGCGGTTGCCCTTGAAAGTATCCTTGGGCAGGGAGGATTTGACCAGATTGAAGATTTCCAACAGACGGGAACGGATGATTTCATTCAGCACGTTGCGTTCGATGGCGGCATCCTTCATATGCCCCTCTCCGCGCACGCGCACCATCTCGTTGGTTTTCCCGGAAAAGCTGTTGGCGTCCCCTTCCGTTTTCTTGAGCAGCTCCGCCTGGGCCAGCGGAATGCCGGTCATCAGCGTGATGTCATTGGAAATGTGGTCGCCGCCCAGCGGCACGCATCCGGAGGCCACAAGCTGGCCGTCCAGGTAAAGCACATAGTCCGTCGTGCCCGCTCCCATGTCAATAAGCAGAGCGCCCGCCTGCTTGACCTGCCTGTTGAGTACAAACTGGGCCGTGGCAATGGGGGCAAAAACCACATCCGCAATATCCAGCGGGACTTCCCGCACGCAACGGAAGGAGTTGGTGATGCGGGATTTGATTCCGTGGATGATATGGCAGTCGATGTCCAGGGTTCTTCCGGTCAATCCGGCGGGATTGGTCAGGTTCTCCTGCCCGTCCACGGAAAAGAGGCCGGGCACGCGGTGCAGGACGAATTGTTCCGGCCCCAGGGCGACGTCCCGGGCGATTTCCGTCACCTCGTCCATATGCTCCTGGGAAATAATGCTTTCGTCCGGGGGGAGACGGAATGTCCCCCGGTTGTTCTGCCCCACAATATGGGCTCCCGTCACGGACAGATAGACGGTCATGATATCCACGTCCGCATGGTCCTGGGCCATGTTCCACGCATCGTAAATGCACTGGATGACCTTGGAAGTGTCTTCAATCTCTCCGCGAACCACGCCCTCGCTAGGAACCTCACCCACGCCGATGATTGTCACGGTCGCATCTGGCTTCACTTCGCCTACGACCATGCAAGTCTTGCTTGTCCCTATCTCAAGCCCTACGTGAATTTTTGTCTTAGCCATGAAAGTCAAGGAACTATCAACGTCCTCGCACCTGATAGCACATTACTTTCCATTATTCAAGAAAGCCTGCGCGAACATACGCAGAAAACGCGGTTTTCCTCCGCGCGGCCCCGGTTCAAAGGCCTGTAGGATGGCGCACCAGGAAGTTTCTGGTATTGCGGCCGTCCACTCTCCAGCGGGGACCTTCGCCGCGGCGCCCGCTTCCCGTGGTGTCAAACCGGAGGCCGCAGATGACCATGAAGACGTGTCCGTTTTTGGCATAAATGGAAATCCAGTCCCCGGCGCCTTTCTGCCCGTAATTCAGGAAAAGCCTGGAATGGCGGGTGGACGTGAGCAAACCGGCTTCCTTCAGCACAAAGGAAGTGCTGCCGGAACAGTCATAATGAGTATCATAATGCCTCCTGTGCCCCCCGCCCAGCCGGTACGGCTTGTTGACCAGGGAATTGGCTGCCGCAATGGCGCGCTTGACCTGCGAAGGGGCATTTCTGGGGGGAATGGCTTTCCCGTTGTGCAGCACGGCCGTCTTGCCGGGCACAAAGTGGTAGGCGGGAAGACGCGCAGGAGCTTCAACTTGTTGCTGGGAGGAACAGGAAGAGAGAAAAAGGCCGGCCAAAAGGGCACCAGCCACGGAGAGAGTTCTGTGGGCCGCAAATGTCATAAGAATTATAAACTGCGGAATTCCCGCCCCCTTGGCAAGAAAATAAATTTCCCCCGTCCACATTACATGGTAGACGGGGGAAAGAAATCAGCAATATTTAGCCCTAGGAACGGCTGTGGGCATCCTTTTCCACAGCCGCCCACAGGGAATCCAGGGAGGCCTGGACCTCCGTCAATGCTTCCTTCACAGGGGCGCCCGGTTTCCCGTGCCCGAAGAGGTAGTATTTAATCTTGGGTTCCGTTCCGGAGGGGCGCACCGCAAAACTGCGGCCGTCCGCCAGATCCACAAAAATCATTTTTTCCGCCGGAATGGGATCGCCTTCCGCGTCCACCAGGTCGCCTCTGGAAAAATCCCGGATGCCGCTGACGGCTACGCCGTCCACTTCCGTGGGAGGATTGGAGGAATAGGAGGCGGCAAGGGCGGCGATTCTGGCCGCGCCGTCTGCGCCTTCCATCACCAGTGATTTGCCCATTTCCAAATACACACCGAACTGCTCAAAGAGTTCATGCAGCAGTTCCAGAAGGCTCTTGCCGATGCTTTCCGCATAAGCGGCCAATTCCGCAAAAATGATGGCGGCGGAGTTGGCGTCCTTGTCCCGCACAAAGTCCTGGGCCAGGTAGCCGTAGCTTTCCTCCCCGCCGAAGACAAAGTAACGGCTGTATTCCAGGCGCAGGGCACGCGTTTGTTCCTCGCTCATCCTGCGGTAGCCTTCCCGTTTTTCCGCCGGAATGGCCTGTTCATATTTACCGAGTTTCTGGGCAATATACTTGAACCCCGTGAGCACGTTGACCACTTCATAACCGAAGTGGTGGCCGATGGCATCCTGAAGCCCCGTCGTTACAAAGGTTTTCACCATCACGGCACGGGAACGGTTGGAGTCATTGATGATGCCAAGATCGGACATGCTCATGCAGCGGTACCACGCCAGCAGGGAGCCGATCTGGTTGCCGGTCAGCAGGTGCATTTTGCCGTCTTCCCCGCGCACAGCCACCCCCATGCGGTCCGCATCCGGGTCCGTGGCGATGACGATATCCGCCCCAGAAGCATCCGCCTGTTCAATGGCCAGGGCCAGAGCCGGCGGATTTTCCGGGTTGGGGGAAGCAACCGTCGGGAAACGGCCGTCCTGCACATCCTGCGCCGCCACGGTCTGCACGTTGCAGCCCAGTTCCTTCAACAGGGGCACGATGATATGGCCGCCCGTCCCGTGGAGGTTGGAATAAACGATCTTAGCCCCTCCCCTGTTGAAAAGCTCCGGACGGAGCAGCACGGTTTTCAAGCGATCCATGTAAATACGGTCAAAGGAGGAATCCAGCACATGAAGGGTTCCGCGCCGGTCTTCCGGCAACGGTTCATATTCTTCGGAAGTCAGGGAATTGACCTCCTTGATCACGGCCTTGTCATGCGGAGGCACAAGCTGGGCCCCATCATTGAAGTAAGCCTTGAAACCGTTGTCATGGGAGGGGTTGTGGCTGGCGGTCAGCACCACGCCGGAATCCGCATGGAGTTCCCGGATAGCAAAGGAGATTTCAGGAGTGGCGCGAGGACTGTCGAACAAGTAAATGTCACAACCCAGGTCCGTGCCGATTTTTGCGCAGAATTCGGCAAAGTCACGGGAAAAGTGGCGCGTGTCGTGTCCGATGACCAGGCGGGGCTTCCTGCCCGGGTCCGTAGCCTCCACATGCTTTTTCACATAAATAATCAGGCCCCGCATTGCCCGCCCCACATTGAAGTAGTTCATGCAGGCGGTTCCCACGCAGGGATATTCCGGGCGGCCGTTCACGCCGCCGTTCCCCTGCTCGGCCCGGGTTACGATGCTGCCGATGGTGCGTCCCCGCAGCCCCCCCGTTCCGAAGGCCAGCGTTTTGTAAAAACGGTCGTTCAACTCCTGCCATTCCCCGGCGGCAGCCAGTTCCTCTACGGCCTCGCGTGCTATGGGGGATTTGGTTCCATCCAGCAGAAGGCGGATATTGGTCCGGGAAGACTCCAAAAGCTTCCCTTCTTTAACGGCATTCATCAGGGATTCGTCCAGTGTATTCATGCTGGCGGAATAGTACATCATGCCCCTTGTTTGACAATAGCTCTTTCCATCATGGCCTGAGAAAAAAACGCCATATTCATCCCGGTGCGGGCGCGGGGAACGCTTTCCTTCCCGTCCCCTTTTTATTTAAAGGGACTGGCGGTCATACAGCTCCCGGTACAACGGGCATGAGGCATAAAGCTCTGCATGGGAACCGTCCCCGACGATGCGCCCGCTCTCAAACACCAGAATGCGCGTCGCCACGCGGATGGAACTGAAACGGTGGGCCACAATAAGCGCCGTCCTTCCCTCCACCAGCCGGTCCAGTTCCTGCTGGATCAGGGCCTCGCTTTCCGCATCAAGGGAAGCGGTGGCTTCATCCAGAATCAGAATGGGAGCATCCTTCAGGAAAGCGCGGGCAATCGCTATACGCTGCCGCTGGCCTCCGGACAGTCCGCTTCCTCCGTCGCCAAGCATGGTCTGGTAGCCGTCCGGCATGCCCATGATAAAGCCGTCCGCAGCTGCGGCGCGCGCCGCAGCCACCACCTCATCATCCGCAGCGTCCTGCCGTCCCAGCCGGATGTTTTCCATAATGGTGCCGTGGAACAGGACGGGGTGCTGGGAAACGAAGGCGATATTTTTGCGCACATCGTGCAGGGAAGCGTCCCTCACATCCACGCCATCCACGCGCAGGGCTCCGGAACTAACGTCATAAAACCTGGGGAGAAGGCTGGCAAATGTTGTTTTTCCGGCTCCGCTGGGCCCTACCAGCCCCACTACTTCCCCGGGGCGGATATGCACGTTTATGCCGTCCAGCACCTTGCGGGCACCGTCATAGGAGAAGGAAACGCCGTCATAGTCCAGACGGCCGGCGGCGCGTCCCATAGGAACGGGGTCAGCGGCCTCCGGCATGGTATCCGGTTCTTTCAGGAGGTAATTGATGCGTTCCAGGGAAGCGTAAGCGCTCTTCAAATTGGTAAGCGTCACACCCAGCCGTTTGAGAGGGTCGTAACACATGAACAGGGCGGCGGCCAAAGCAGTAAAATCAGCCTTGGTGATGCCCATTTCATGCCCCCTTACCAGCAAAACGCCCAGCCCCAGCGCCGTCACCATTTCCAGCACGGGAACCAGGAAGTGCCTGTACTTCACCGTTCTGAGATTGATTTTGAAAAAACGCTGAATCAGCCCCAGGAAAAGATTTACCTGCTGTTCCTGCATTCCGTAGGAACGGATTTCACGCTGGGAGGCCAAATTTTCCTGGGCTGCGGCCGTAATATTGCCCAGTTCGTCCTGAGCCTGTTTGGACTTCTTCATCACGCGGCGGCCGAAAAAGCGGATGGGCCATATGGCCAGCGCAATCAGCCCCAGATTCATCAGGACCACTGCCGTATTCGGATCAACAAATACCTTGTACACCAGGAAGGCAAGGGCGGTCAGCAGAGTCAGGGGCTGCTTGATGATGTCATTGGCCGCTACCACCAGCCCCCCCTGCACGTTGGCGGCGTCATTAATTAGGCGGCTGATCAGGTCCCCCCGTTTCTGGCGGTCAATGAAGGAAAGGGGCAGCGTCTGCAATTTGGAAAAGGCGTCCAGCCTGATCGCCTCCAGCACTTTCATGCTGACGATGCTGATCCAGTACACGTTGAAGAACGTGCCTATGCCACGGACGGCGAAGACCAGAGGCAGCAGGGAGCATACGGCCAGCAGCACCGCCAGGTGCATGTGTTCCGGGGCCACCAGCCGGGCGATCATGTCCTGAAGCTCCGGTGGAATCTGTGTATTGTCAAACACCACCGGAAATACTTTGGCAATCATCAGCGGAAAGCCGAAACCGCTGGCGGCGGCAGCCAGAGCCCCGGCAGCCAGAGCGGCGATGAACAGCTTCATCACGGGCTTCAAATACCGCGCATATTCAAAAAACTGGCTTAACATGGAGCGCCTCCTTCCTCCTCCGCAACCATCTGCTGCTTATTGTAAAGTTCCCGGTACAGGGGAGAAGAAGCCATCAGTTCCTCATGCGTGCCGTCCGCAACCACACGGCCTTTCTCCAGCACCAAAATGCGGTCCGCCATGCGGATGGTACTGAAACGGTGGGCAATAATGAACGTCGTGCGGCCGGAAGCCAGCCTCTCAATCTCCTTCTGAATCTGCTCCTCGCTCTTCATATCCAGGGAAGCCGTGGCCTCATCCAGCACCAGGATGGGAGCGTTTTTCAAAAAGGCCCTCGCCAGGGAAACGCGCTGCCGCTGGCCTCCGGAAAGGCCCTCCCCCATTTCCCCGATCATGCGGGAATACCCTTCCCCCGTCTCATTGATAAAACTGTCCACGGCGGACATGCGGCCGGCTTCCTCCACCTCCGCGTCGGAAGCGTCCGGACGGCCGATGCGTATATTGTCCGCCACGGAGCCGCGGAACAGAACGGGATACTGGGAAACCAGCGCTATGTGGGAAAGAAGTTCCTTTTTACTCATCTCCCTCACGTCGATGCCGTCCACCTTCACGCTGCCGGAAAGGACATCATAAAAACGGCACAGCAAATTAATGAAAGTCGTCTTCCCCGCTCCGCTGGGACCGACCAGGGCCACCACCTGCCCGGACGGAATGCGGAGATCAATGTTCCTCATGACAGGAGAGTCCTGCTGGTAACCGAAGCAAACGTTGCGGAACTCCACTTCCCCCTTCCATGCCGCCGGGCTCCTTGGGTTTTCCGGTTCGGGAACGTCATCAGGAGCATTCAGCACGTGGTTGATGCGTTCCAGACCGGCATTAAGGGTTTCCGCCTTGTTATGGACGGCCCCCAGCTTCTTGACCGGCTCATAGCAAAGATACATGGCCGTAGCCAGCGCGGCAAAATCCCCCATGTTCATGCCGTTCATGTTGCCAACCAGCAGGGTGGCGGCCATGGCTATGGCGCTGACGAACTCAATCAAAGGGGTCAGCAGGCTCTGCCACCTGACCGCGCCGATGGATGCCTGGATGTAACGGCGGATCCTGTCCCTGAACAGCCTTATCTGCTGCTGTTCCAGTTCAAAGGCCCGGATATCCCGCTGGGAAGAAAAATTCTCCTGGAGCGTGGAGGAAAGGTCCCCCTGGCTGGACTGCACTACCCGGGCGCGGGCAAGCATTTTCCTGCCGATGTACCGGATGGGAATCACGCAAACGCCTACCAGGAGCATATTCGCCAGCAGAATAAGAAACTGCTCGCTGACGGAGGCCCTGTAAATCAGAAACCCTAACGCGGCCAAAAGAGTCAGGGGCTGGATAATAAGGTCATTGGCAATCTGTACCAGGCCGCCCTGGAGAAACTGGGTATCCTGCATCAGGCGGCTCAGCAGGTCCCCCTTCTGCTGCCGGTCATGAAAAGCCAGGGACAAATCCTGATACTTTCTGTACACCTTGAGCCGCAATGTCTCCAGCACTCCCAGCCCTATTTTGGAAAGCAAATAGACATTGACAAAAGAAGACAGGCCGCGCACCACCACCACCAGCGGGAGCATGGCCGCCGTGGCCCACACCGTCACCAGGGGCAGGTTTTCCGGGCTCACATACCACAAGAGCACCCGTTCCGCCCACGGAGGCAGCGGTTTCCCGTCAAAAATCACGGGAAACATCTCCTGTAAAATCACCGGAATGCCAAAACCGCTGGAAACAGCGGCCACAATGCCTCCGACCACCGCCCACACCAGCGTACCCTTATAAGGAAGAAGATACTCGCGCCACAATGCCCTGGCGCGCTGGATGGAGGATTCCTGCCCCTCTGTTGACTGTTTCCTCATAAGTATTCCGGATGGCCGCGCCCGGGAACGGACGGCGCGCAATCGGCAGGGATCATACCATGAAGACCGTGAATGACAAGCTCCTTGCGATAAAAACTGCATGGGTAAATGCCTGGCGGGCAGACCTCCGGGCATCCCGGCTTGCCCGCCACCCCGTAATGGTCTACCTTTCCGTCGCATGCTGAAGACAGGATTAATCCAACCGGAAACCATTCCCGGCCACTTTCCCCGAAATCTCAGAACTATCGTGGAACTGTACCGTTCCTGCCTGGACGCAGGCGCGGAGCTCGTCCTCTGTCCGCCGCTGGCCCTCAGCGGCGTGCATACCGGGGAACTGGCTCTGCGCAGCGGCTTCCGGACCCAGCACCGGGCGGCCCTGGCCTATCTGGCACGGGAAATAGCGGACGTCCCCCTGCTGCTGGGAGCGACGGATGCGGAAGGCATAAGATTCCACCTGTTGAGGAACGGCCTTTCCTTTCCCCGGCAGGCCGTTATCCCTCCCTCCCCGCATGGAAAAGAACGCGTTCCCGTCTTTGGCATCTGGAGAACGGAGGATGAGGCAGTTTTTTCCATCGCCCCGTGGGGAGAAATTCCTCCGCCGCACGTTTCCGCCACATGCCTGCTGCTCCGCACGCCTGCCAATGCATGGCATGAGGGATTGCTGGAACAGGATGAGGAAGAAGCCCGCCTGACGGCGCGGGAAACAGGCCTGCCCGTATTCACGGCCCGCCTGGCCGGGGGAGAAGGTCCGTTTCTGCTGCCCGGCGCATCTTCCGTATGGTCCGACAATGAAAATCTTCTCAAACGGCTGCGTCTTTTTGAACGGGATTCCGCCGTCATTTCACCGGAAAACCCCACGGGAACGGACTCCCCCCTGCCCTCCCCGGAACAACAGCTCCGGCACGCCCTCCGCAAAGGAATGGAAGACTTCATTCTGAAAAGCGGGTACGGGGCCGTCTGCCTGAATTTGCTGGAAAATTCCGCATCCCTCCTGTTGGCGGAACTATTGAAGGAAACGTGCCCCTCTCTGGAAGTGACGGGGTTCCTCCCCTCCCTGCCCGGCATTCCGGAAGAGACACGGGAAAGAGTCCAAGCCTTCGCCGGCACGGCTGGCATTGGCGTACGGACGGTTTCTTTCCCCGCCAAAGCCGGAGGGCTGGACGAAAAAGCTGCAATCGCGTGGCTCATGCGCCAATGGGCGGAAGAAAAAGGCGCCCTGCTGCTCTCTTCTCTGACGGGGACGGATATCATGACGGCGCCCCGCTTTCTTCCAGCCGCTTTAGCCGCGGATTTCATGCCGCTGGGGGATTTATACGAAACGGAACTGGCAAACCTGTTCCCCGGTTTTATTTCTCCCGCTCCGGAGGCCGCCAGGCGCGACGGGTTTCTCATCCGCCTGCACCGGGAACATGAATCCGCCACGGAGCTGGCGAATCGGTTCCCGGAATCGGAAAGGGAAATCCGCCGTCTGCAGCGGCAGGCCCGCGCATCCGAATGGACACGCCTGAAACTGCCGCCGCGCCTCATGCTGCGCGCCATCCCCGGAACGCAGGAAACGCCTTATATCCATCGGTTGGCAGACTGACGCGGAACCTCCCTTTTCCTCCCGTGGCATACATTGCGCTTGCTCTTGAAGAGGAAGAAGTGATTAGTAGAAGCCATGCAATTCCATGTAGCAACCATGATCGGCCGCGCCGCTTTAAGGCTGGTTGACCGGTTGGGGTCAATCGGATTGCTGCTTTATCAAGTGGCTTCATGCATGTGGTCAGGCCAATTCCGGATGCGCGTGCTTGTGGAGCAAATTGCAAAAATCGGGGTGCAATCCCAGCCGGTGGTTATCATCACCGGCGCGTTCACCGGCGCGGTGCTGGAAGCCCAGACACTATTCCAGCTTCAAACGGTGAGAATGGAAACCATGGGCGGGGCCGTCGTCGCCGTGGGCATGTTCCGGGAGCTGGGCCCCGTCATCACCGGGCTGATGCTTGCGGGGCGCGTCGGATCCGCCATGGCCGCGGAAATCGGCACCATGAAAGTCACGGAACAGGTGGATGCCCTTAAATCCATGAATGTGGATCCGGTAGACTACCTGGTGAAGCCGCGGATACAGGCCATGCTTATTTCCATGCCCATCCTGATGATGGAAGCCGTTCTGGTGGGCATCGCCTCCGCGTACATCGTCAGCGTCACCGCCTTTAACGTAGACCAGGCCTACTGGATGCACTTCATGAGCAAATTCGTCACCATGGGGGACATCATCGTAGCCCTGGTCAAGGCTCTTGCTTTCGGCCTCATCATTTCCACCATCTCCTGCCGGGAGGGGCTGAACACCACGAACGGCGCCGTGGGCGTAGGCAAATCCACCATGCAGGCCATGGTGTACGCTTCCGTGGCCCTGCTCATCGCCAACTTTATCCTGACCATGATCCTCAACTCTTTCTTCCCCATGGGATTCATGAGATAGCCTTTCCCCGCCGCCATGCAGCCATTCATCCGCGTCCATCAGCTCAGACAAAGCTTCGGCACCCAGGAAGTGCTGAAAGGCGTAAGCTTTGATGTGGGCAAGGGAGAACTGATGGCTTTAATAGGAGGTTCCGGAGCCGGGAAAAGCGTCATTCTGAAACATCTGGACGGCCTGATGGACCCCTTGGACGGCTATGTGGAAATAGACGGCAGGCGCATCAGCGGCGCGCCGGAAAAAATCAGAAAGCAAATCCGCAGCAACATCGGATTCATGTTCCAGCAGGGAGCCTTATTCGATTCCTTGAGCGTGGGAGAAAACGTAGCCTTCCCCCTGCGGGAGGCGGGGATCAGGGATGAAAACGAACTGGACACCCGTATCTCAGCCGCTTTGGATTCCGTAGGACTGCTGGGACAACAGGAAAAAATGCCGGCCAGCCTCTCCGGCGGCATGATCAAGCGCGTCGCCGTAGCCAGGGCAATCATTACCACTCCGGAATGCCTGCTCTATGACGAGCCCACCGCGGGCCTGGACCCCATTGTTACGGACAGCATCAGCTTCCTCATCCGGCAAATCTGCAAGGACAAAGGCATCACCACCGTCATTGTCTCCCATGACATGCCCAGCGTGATCCGCATCGCGGACAAAATCGTCTATCTCAGAAACGGTGAGGTTTACTGGACGGGAACTCCGGAAGAACTGTTGCACTCCAAAGACGAAATCCTGCAAAAATTCCTGTACGGGGACTCCGGGGAAAACTGGGCAGCCCTGTCCGGCAAAAATGAAAACTTCCAACGGGTTCTGCTGGAACGGGCGGAACGGGAACGCAAACAATAACCATCTTGCCACAGAGCCATGAAACAGAAACTTAAACCGGAAACCTGGGTAGGCATCTTTCTGATCGCCGGGATCCTGATGATTATCGGAGTCATCCTGGGATTCGGCAACATCAAAACATCCAAGGAGCAAACCTACCCCATCAACATCATTTTCAAAGATGCGGCGGGGCTCATCAAGGATTCCCAGATCCGCCTGGGCGGCGTCACGGTGGGGAAAGTCACCAAAGCCCCTGAGCTCCTGCCTTCCGGCAATGAAGTCATGCTGGAAGCCAGCATCCAGAGCGACGTGAAAATCCAGCAAGGGTCCGTCTTCCGGGTGGACATGCAGAACATCCTAGGCGACAAATACATCGATATCGTCCCCCCGGCCCAGCCCACGCATGAATACATCCTTCCCCATGCCACCATCATCGGTCAGCCGGAAAGCGATTTCAGCAAAATCAAAAACAATGCCGTGGGCGCCACAGAGGAAATCCTGAAAATCCTCAAGCAAATCGAGAAAAATTCGGACAACATTGACGACGCCATCCTCAATATCGGAGAGGCGGCCAAAGGGCTGGCCCAGACGACCAGGCTGATCAACGAGGGCATCCTGAACCGTGAGAACCTCCAGAACCTCGGCAGCGTACTGTCTCAAATAAACCGGGCGGGAGAACAGCTCCCCGGCCTCATGGAAGAAACGCGCTCCTCGGTCGCGGCCATGAAAGACACCGTCCGGGATGCCCGCAAACTCATTGCCGGAGCTGAAGAAAAGCTCAACACTCTGGACCCCGCCGTCAAGGCAATCCCCCCTACGCTGGCCGCTCTGAGGAAAGCATCTGAACAAATCTCCTCCTTCACGGCTGATGCACGTAAAAACCAGGGCTTTCTTGGGCTGCTTATGTACGATGCTCGCTTCCGGGCCAACGCTCAGGAATTCATCCGCAATCTGAGGGATTACGGCATTCTGAGGTACCGGAATCCTAACGAACCCCAAGTCAAACCGGACCCCCGCGGCGGTTTTTCAGGAAGCCGCCGCTGAGAGACCGCACAATTCCGGGTGAAGCCGCTTTACACACTTGCCAATAGTGGGAAGCGTGCTAAATAATTTCCAATGTGAGAGGCGAAAACATGTAAGTCGACATGTTTTTCAACAGGAACCAACCCTTAATACTCTAATCAACCATGCAAGACAACCAAACCGAACTTGAAACGACCGCAGCAGCAAACGACACTTCCTGCTCCTGCCCTTCCGCCCGCGAGCTTGCCGTCACCAGATTTCAACAGGCCAGGGCCTTCGCCGCAGCTAAAGTAAACCAAATCCGCAAGGCGGCTACGGAACAGGCCAGCACCATCTGCGACTACGCCCAGGAAAAGGGAGAAGTCATCCGTGACAAGGCCAAGAAGTTCCACGAAGCAGGCGAAGAATACGTGAAGGAAAAACCCACCCAGTCCGTGCTGATTGCCATGGGCGTGGGCCTTCTCATCGGTCTGCTTATCCGCCGTCGTTAATCCTCTCCCTTCATCCCGCGCCATGCGTGCCATGCGCATGGCGTCCTCCCTCCCCTTTCAAACCGAACCATGGGACTGATCGACAAACTCAAGCGAACCTTCGTCACCCCCCTTGTGGAGGAAAAGGAAGAAGGGATGGCCATGGTCCGGTCCCTCCGGGAAACCGGGACGGCAGCCCTGGCCCATGCGGAAGCCCTGGCCGCACTGCTCAAACTGGAACTGAAGGAAGCGTCCAGCAGGCTGGGCAAAAAAACGGCCTTTCTCCTGATGGGCGCCTTCATGGCCTTCTTCGGCTATCTATTTCTGTGGTGCCTTCTGACTGTGGTCATGGCGTATTTCTGGGGAATCATCGCCGGGCTTGCCGTAACCACGGGCTTTCATCTCCTGGCCGCCGCAGCCGGGTTCATCCTTTTCAGCCGAACCCATGTAACGCCTATCGCTCCGGCGACGGCGGAAGAACTTAAAACGGATTTATCATGTCTGCAAATGGCTCTCAAGAAAAGCTCGCACTCCTGATGCGGGTAGCTTCCTCCCGGCTGGACATCGTCAATGAGGCGGACAGCCTGGTGCAAAAGACGCAGCAGCAGGCCGACCACTTCCGTAAATTGAAAAAAAAGGCCATGTCCCTGCCTGTAATCGGCTCTATTGTCGGAACGGTGGGAGGCATTCTTCTCATCCGCATGTTTGCGGGGAAAAAAAGCAATCCGGCCCCTCCCCCGCAGCCGCGCACTTCCGGAAGCTGGGTTAATTCCTCCATCTTCCGTTTCATCGTTGAAATTCTGATTACCCTGGCTTTCCCTTCCCTGAAAAAAATGGGGATCGGCCTGGCCGGCAAAAAATTCCTCAACCTGTTCAAATAACAGGATTTTCAGACCAATACAGCGGTTTTCTGCCGCTTCTTGAAAAAGGTTCGGGAACTCCGCTGCCGTAAAAAATGGGGATGTTCCCGCGCCGTTAAATGAGAACCTCCCCATATCCTTCCCGTCTTCCAGGGAACAATAAATCATGCCTGGCGTAAAAAGCCGGCCTGCCGCGCCAGCCCCCCCCCGTTCCATCATCCTCCCCTTCCCCGAAAACAAACGCCCGCAGCTCTTCCGCAAAACTTCCCCTCTCGAAATTCCTCACCCGTCGCGGAACAGGGCAAAGCCGCTTTCACGGAAATCGGTTCCCAGACATTTTTTGCTGGTCAAAAAAGCTCTGTTTTCGTTAATATGCAGCTTTATCAGTTTGCTGCATTCACAACATGAGCGAATACATTTTGCCCCACGTCGACGGATATCTCAAACTTGGACAGGATTATGACTGTTCCGATATCCACCTTGCCGTCAACAGCCGTCCCACCTGGCGCCGGTTCGGCCAGCTTCTCCCCATCTGGGAGGAAGCGCCCAATCTCACGCCCCAGGACACGGAAGTGCTGGCGAGGGGCTTTCTGGAAGACCCGGAATGGAACCGCCTTCAGCAACGGGGGGACGTGGACTTCGCCTACGCCAATGACTTTGGCCGCTACCGCGCATCCGTGGTTAAACAGCGCCTGGGCTATGACATCTGCTTCCGCATCATCAACACGCGGGTGCGGACCATGGAGGAAATAGGCCTGCCGACGGAATACGTGGTGCCCCTCACCCGCTACACCAACGGTCTCATTTTAGTCACGGGCTCCGTAGGTTCCGGTAAATCCACCACGCTGGCCTCTATCGTGGATTTCATCAACCAGGACCGCCACGACCACATCATCACGCTTGAAGACCCCATCGAATACCTGATTCCCTCCAAAAACTGCCACGTCAACCAGCGCGAAGTGCATAAACACACGGAATCCTTCGCGCGGGCCCTCCGCGGAGCCCTCCGTGAAGACCCTGACGTCATCATGGTGGGCGAAATGCGCGACCTGGAAACCATCTCCCTGGCGCTCACGGCGGCAGAAACCGGCCACCTGGTGCTCGGCACCCTGCATACGGGCTCCGCAGCCCGTACGGTGGACCGCGTGCTGGACGTCTTCCCGGTGGAACAACGCGACCAGATCCGCATCATGGTCAGCGAATCCCTGCGCGGCATCATCTCTCAGCAGCTGGTTCCCAGAGCAGACGGCAACGGCCGCGCTCTGGCCATTGAAATGCTGGTTAATACGCCGGCTATCGCCAACTGCATCCGCGAAGGCAAGACATTCATGATTCCCGGCTGCATCCAGACAGGGAAAGCCCAGGGCATGATCCTGATGGACGACTCGCTCCGGGCCCTGCACCAGGCGGGCCTCATCACCACGGAAGACTGCATCTTCCGCGCGGAAGACAAAACCATCATGAAATCCTTCCTGGGAATCAAGTAACCTTTAATTTTGAAACACTCCTGTTATGGCTGTCATCGACCAATACTTCAAATACCTCGTAGAAGCGGGCGGTTCCGACCTTCACCTCAGCGAAGGCCAGCCTCCTAAAGTCCGCGTTAACGGGACCATCTCCGCCATCTCCGACGAAAACCTGGAAGGCCAGGCGTTCAAAAACCTTCTCGCGGAAATATGCGATCCCCAGGCCTTCCAGAAATATCTGGAAGAAGGGGATCTGGACTTTGCCTATGAAATGGATGAAACATCCCGTTTCCGCTGCAACTACTTCAAGCAGCAACACGGCCTGGGGGCTGTCTTCCGCCTCATTCCCACCAAAATAGCCACGCTGGAAGAACTGGGCGTGCCTACGGTCGTCAAGGAATTCGCCCATATGAGATCCGGCCTTGTACTGGTCACAGGGCCCACCGGCTCCGGTAAATCCACCACGCTGGCCGCTATCATCGACTACATCAACAGCAACCAGGCGCGGCACATCATCACCGTGGAGGAACCTATCGAATTCGTCCATCCCAATAAAAAATCCATCGTCACCCAGAGGGAAGTGCCTCTCCAGACGCCTTCCTTCGCAGACGGCCTCCGGGCTTCCCTTCGTGAAGACTCCGACATCGTGCTGGTGGGTGAAATGCGCGACCTGGAAACCATCTCCCTGGCGCTCACGGCGGCAGAAACCGGCCTTCTGGTATTCGGCACCCTGCACACGAACAACGCCAGCAAAACCATTGACCGTATCATTGACGTATTCCCGTCCGACCAGCAATCCCAGGTGCGCACCATGCTTGCGGGTTCCCTCCGCGGCGTCGTGGCGCAGCTCCTGATGAAGCGCAGCGACAAACCGGGACGCGTAGCCGTCAATGAAATTCTCTTTGCCACGCCGGCCGTGGCGGCCATCATCCGTGAAGGCGCCACGCAGAAAATCCCTGACGTCATCGTCGGCGGCAAGGCCATGGGCATGCAATTCATGGATGACGCCATCTGGCAAAAACTCCAACAGGGCATCGTCTCCCCGGAAGAAGCCTACATGAAGTGCATTGAAAAGAAGAGATTCCGCAACTTCCTTCCTCCGGAATCCGCCCGCCTGGCAGACTCCGGCGGCGGAAACTAAGCTCTTTGCCCTCCTTCTCCTGCCATGTCTCCCACTGGAAAATTCACGCTCAGGCTTGTGATTTATGGAGCCTTCCTGCTCTATCTGGTGGGAGACTTGTTTATCTGGCACGGCTTTCTGGCCGGCAGGATGGACGCGTACCTGAAACCGTTGCCGGGGCCGCCAGGAGACAACTCCGCCCGGATAGCGGAAGTGTACGGGGAACCCGTCACCGCCAACCAGCTTTCCCGAAGAATTACGGAACTGAAAATGCTGCGCCAGCCTCCCGTGCTGGATATGGAAGGCGGGATCAAACTTACTCATGAACCGGACATCCCCGGCGACCTGGCTCCGCGGGCCAGGTATGACCTGATCGGTTCCTCCCTTCTGCGCCTGAAAACCAGCGTCAATGACCTCCAGCTCCCCAACCGCAACGCGGAAGCGGCACGCGCCGTGGAACAAATCCGGTCCCGTTTTGACGGAGACACGGAACAATACCTGAAAACCCTGCATGGCCAGAAATTGACGCAGGAACAATTTCAAAAAAAAATAGCGGCCAGGCTCAAACAAACGGAACAGCTCTACCGGGCAACCGCCCAGGCGGCTGAAGCGTCCGACGAAGACCTGAAAACCTACTACAACCTGATCCGGGACCAGCTCACCCCTCCTGATCTGCGGAAAACCAGGCACATCTTCCTGGCTACCCTGAACAGGGAAGAAGCCCAGGTCCGGCAAACCGCGGAAACGCTGCTGGAGCGGCTGAAGGCAGGGGAATCCTTCTCCCGGCTCGCCAGGGAATTCAGTGAAGACGAACGTTCCGCTCCCGCCGGCGGGGAACTCGGCTGGATAAGCCCCGCCCGCGCCAAGGAAACCCTGGGTCTGGCGTTGGCAGACGTCCCGGACAACAGGCCGGTACTTCTCAAAAGCCGGTGGGGGTGGCACCTTGTGGAAGCATCCCCTGTTAAAAAAGGAAAAATGCCATCCTATGAAGAAGCGCTTCCGGCCCTGAGGGATGCAGCCCGGAGTCTCAGAAAAGCTCAAGCCGTGGGATTATACATGGACGGCCTTTTTGAAGAAGCCCATCTCAGAAACCGCATTAAAAACAAGCAGGGCCGCTGACGCTCCAATTCCGGCAAACGGGCCTTCGCAAAAATCGGAAACATCAGGTCCGCCTGCCTTTACACCTGAACATTCCCGCAGGCCCTCCGGCTTCCAGACCGGGGCGTTCCTCCTTTCCCGTAAAAGCCGGGCGTTCCCGGAAATAGCCATCTTCCCTGCGGACGGCCTCCGGCAGTCATGAAACACCCGCACGAGATGAGGAAAGGCGGCATCTTCCTTCTTATTTGCCTTTCCTGACGAATTCCGCTTGCTTTCAAACGCGGGATGAACTAAATTCTTTTCGGTATTTCCCACGGGGTATTAGCTCAGTTGGTAGAGCGTCTCGTTCGCAATGAGAAGGTCAGGGGTTCGAATCCCCTATACTCCACCATCCATCTCTCTTTCCCGCTACTGTTTTTTATTCGGGAATAACGGGTAGCCCTATGAATGGTAACTTATTTAAAATTGTACTGGTTTCAGTCGTTGCCATTCTTTTAGCCATCATAGGCGGCATCATGTCGGCGGACGGCGATCCCCTTTCTATAGTTCTGGCTGTTTCCCCCTTTATCCTGGCCGCCTTATTCCTGATGAAGGGAAAAGTGTGGTATCTGTGGATACTGATACCCATTCTTTTCCTCCCCATCCCCTCCTTAAGGGATTACGCTCCCCTCCTTGCTTACGGAATAACCCTTCCTTGTTACTTGTGGAACGCCATGCTCAGGCGTTCAAGCTTGACGTGGAATTCCGCCCCCCTTCTGGACGCTGTCGTCCTCGTGCTGTTCATGCATGTGGGCTACATCTTCCTGAGCCACCCTTTCGCTCTGGGGCTGGATGTGCTGGAAGACTACTACGGAGGCAAGGGATACATCCTTTTCCTCCAGGCCCTCCTGGCCTATCTCTGCCTGTCCTCGTTAAAAACGACCAGCCATGAACTGGGCAAGGTGCTTCAATGGGCTGTTTTCCTGACCATCGTTTTTACCCTTATCCTAACCGCCCGGAGCCTCCTTTCTCCGGATAGCGCCGGGGCGGATCTCGCCGCGAGCGCGGGCTCCGCAGGCACACTCTCCGAAAACTCCCGGAACTCTTCCTTCCTCAGAATTTCTATCTTGGTGATGCAGCTGCTCATCATCAACTACTCCGTGTGGCAGATGATCAAACGTCCCTGGTGGGGGGCGTTGCTTCTTCTTGGAACCGTTGGCATCCTGTTAAGCGGATTTCGCTCCGCCATGGCCCAGGTTCTGTTCCTGTTCTTCACCATATCCCTAATTTACAGAAGATGGTTCTTCTGCCTTCTGGCTCCCGTCCTCGGAGTGCTATTGCTCTTGCTGCTCTCCTCTGCGGGCATGCTCCATTCTCTGCCTTTCGGCATCCAGCGCACCCTCTCAGCCGTTCCTTTCCTGGACGTCAGCGCGCAAGCCAAGGCAAACGCCGAAGACTCCATCAACTGGCGCTTTGAAATGTGGAGCTGGGCTCTGGATGACCGTGAACACTTTATTCAGGACAAAATATTCGGAGACGGCTTTTCACGGGACATCAGCATCGTGAAAGCCAATGTATATGAAGAAGCCTACAACCTGAGCAAAGACCAAAGCGCCTTTGCGTGGAACGGCCAATGGCACAGCGGCCCCATTTCCACGATTCAAACGCTCGGCTACATAGGGATTTCCCTGTACCTTATCCTGTCCGTCGTTGGCATGACCTACGCATGGATCGTCAGTAGAATTTACCGCAACCATCAATACAAGCTCGGCATCCTGTATGTTTCCGCCGTCTATTTCACCAAACCAATCTTCTTTTTCCTGATCTTTGGGGAAAGCATCACTATTGCGATGGACATCATATCCCTGGCCATCATCAAAGTACTCTACTCCTGCGCCAAGAGGGAGGGCCTCTATGTATCTCTCCATGTCCGCAAGGAATACATGCCGCTCATGATCCGGAAAACGCAGGAAAAACGGCAAGCCGCCGCAACGGCATCCATTTCCGGCTGACTGTTCCTTCCCGGGAAAAACAGGCGTCCCCTATGCTTGAGGCTGGACTAATTCAAAGGGAGTTGCTACCTTTCGGGGCGGTTCCTTTTCCCATGGCAGCAGATACTTCCCATCATATCATCGGCCTCATTCCGTCACGCTGGGGTTCCTCCAGATTTCCGGGCAAGCCCCTTCATCCCATTGCAGGAAAACCTCTTGTCCAGCACGTATGGGAACGCGTCTGCCGCTGTTCCCGCCTGGACGCCATCGCCATCGCCACGGACGACCAGCGCATTTTTGACGCCGCCGTATCCTTTGGAGCCAGGGCCATCATGACCTCTCCGGACCATCCCAGCGGCAGTGACCGCCTGGCGGAAGCGGTACGTTCCTTCCCTGCCGCCACCCATGTCGTCAATATTCAGGGGGACGAACCTCTCATTGACCCGGCCCTGATTGACAGGCTGGCGGAAGCCCTGGTCTCGGACGAAGCCCTCTCCATGGCCACCGTCGCCTGCCCCATCAGCACCCGGGAGGATCTGGACAACCCGAACATTGTCAAAGTGGCCCTTGCCCGTAACGGAGACGCCCTGTACTTCTCCCGTTCCGTCATTCCCTATGCCCGCCACCCCCGCGTAGCACCGCCTTTGCGCCATCTGGGTATTTACGCCTACCGCCGCGACTTCCTTGAAAACTATGTGCGCTGGGCCCCGACCCCCCTGGAACAGACGGAATCCCTGGAACAACTGCGCGCACTGGAAAACGGGGCCAGAATCCGGGTCATCCTGACGGACCACGTCAGTGTGGGCGTGGATACGCCGGAACAGGCGGAACAGGTGGAACAAATCTTATTAAACATACACTAGGAAGCAAATCATGAAATATATCTTCGTCACAGGCGGTGTTGTCTCCTCTCTCGGCAAAGGACTGGCGGCGGCATCCATCGGCACGCTGCTGGAACGCTGCGGACTCAAGGTAACCCTTCAAAAATTCGACCCCTACCTGAATGTGGACCCCGGAACGATGAGCCCGTTCCAGCACGGGGAAGTGTACGTCTTGAACGACGGAGCGGAAACGGACCTGGACCTGGGCCATTACGAACGCTTCGTCCATTGCAGCCTCTCCCGGCTCAACAACCTCACTTCCGGACAGGTCTTTGAAAGCGTGCTGCGGAAGGAACGCCGGGGAGACTATCTGGGAAAAACGGTTCAATACATTCCGCATGTCACGGATGAAATCAAAAACCGCCTCTATGAAGTCACGGAAAAATCAGACGTGGACATCATCATCACGGAAATCGGCGGCACGGTCGGGGACATGGAAGGCCACATTTTCCTGGAAGCCCTGCGCCAATTCGCCCTGGAAGTGGGCCGTGACAACGTCTGCTTCATTCACGTCACCCTGCTCCCCTATATCAAGGCCGCCGGGGAAATGAAAACGAAGCCCACCCAGCAATCCGTCGCCAAGCTCCGGGAAATCGGCATCCAGCCGGACGTGATCATCTGCCGGACGGAATACGACATGAGTGAAGACGAACGCCGCAAAATCGCCATGTTCTGCAACGTGGAAGCCAAAAACGTCATTGCCTTCCGCGACGTCAAAAACACCATCTACGAATGCCCCCTGGATCTCAGCCAGGATAAAATAGACCGCATTGTCACCAGGCGGCTGGGACTGGACGTTCCGGCGCCCAATCTGGCGGACTGGCAGCGTTACGTCGGCAGGGTCATCAGCCCCAGCCACTCCATCAGGATTGCCGTAGTAGGTAAATACATCGCTCTCCAGGACGCCTACAAATCCATCTATGAATCCTTCACTCACGCCGGTGCGGAAAATGACGCCCGCGTGGAAATTCTCCGGATAGACGCGGAAGAAATTGAGGAAAAGGGCGCGGAGGCCATGATTGGCTCCGTGGACGGCATTCTGGTGCCGGGCGGCTTTGGAGACCGCGGCATTGAAGGAAAAATCCAGACGGTGGAATACGCGCGCACCAAAGGAATCCCGTTCCTGGGCATTTGCCTGGGCATGCAGGTGGCCGTCATTGAGTACGCACGCCACATCTGCGGCATGGATGACGCCAACTCCACGGAATTCGACCAGAAAACCACCCACCCAGTCATCAGCCTCCAGGAAGAGCAAAAAGGCATCAAGGCCATGGGAGCCACCATGCGCCTGGGCGCCTACAAGGCCCTGATCCAGCCCGGAACGCTGGCGCACAAGCTTTACGGCAAGGACAGCGTTACGGAACGCCACCGCCACCGGTACGAATTCAACCCGGCCTACCGCGACGAACTGGAAAACGCGGGGCTGGTCATCAGCGCCGTCAATGACGAACACGGACTGGTGGAAGTCGTGGAACTTCCCGATCATCCCTTCTTCATCGCCTGCCAGTACCATCCGGAATTCCAGTCCGCTCCCAACCGGGCCCACCCGCTCTTTTCCGGCCTGGTTTCAGCCGCGCTGGAGCACAAGAGCCACTCCTGACCCTTTCATTAAGCCCGGGGCCTTTTCCGGAATTTCCATTCCGGAAAAGGCCTTCTCTTTCCAGGCATGCTCACGGACCTTTTCGTCATCGTCATTTACTTTCTTGCTATCTTCTGCATTGGCATTTATGCGGGACGAAAGCAAAACTCCCTGACAGACTATGCCCTGGGCAACCGCTCCCTGCCCTGGTGGGCTATTCTGGCCTCTATCCTGGCGGCGGAAATCAGCGCGGCCACCTTCCTGGGGGCTCCCGGAGAAGGGTACCATACCCGCAACTTCACATACGCCCAGCTCTGCATCGGCACCATCCTGGGCCGCATCATCGTCGGCAGGCTCTTTCTCAAGCCCTATTATGACTACAAGGTTGTTTCCATCTATGAATACCTGGAAAAAAGATTCGGGCTCCTGACGCGGCGGACAGCCTCCATGGTCTTCCTGATCAGCCGGGTGCTCGCCAGCGGAACCAGGCTCTATTTCGCGGGCATTCTGCTGGTCATTGCCTACCAGTTCCTGACAGGCGTCACGGCAGACGCCGACCAGATTGTCCTGCTCTACATTGCCGCCCTGGTTGCCATCTCCGTCGCCACGACAATTTATACCGCGATCGGAGGATTGAAAGCCGTCGTCTGGACGGACGTCCTCCAGGCCGTCGTTCTGGGAGTCTCCATGCTTTCCGCCCTGTGGGTACTGTTCTCCCATATCCCCGGAGGGTGGAGCTCCATCTCCGCCGCCATGAATGGCGGAGACGATTGGAAATTCTTCTCCTGGGGAACCGGAGAAGGCCTGGACTTCCTCCAACAAGGCGCCCGCGTGCTGGGCCAGGAATACACGGTGTGGGCAGCCTTCCTGGGAGCAACCTTCATCACCATGGCTACGCATGGCACGGACCAGGACATGGTGCAGCGCATGCTGGCGGCAAAAAACAGCAAGGCGGGAACGCGTGCAGTCATCGTATCCGGCTTGCTGGACTTCCCCATCGTCATCATTTTCCTCTTCACGGGCATTCTTCTCTATGTCTTCTACCAATACAACCCGGCAAACCTCCCTGCAGACACGCCGCAGCTGCATGTGTTTCCCTACTTCATCATCCATGAACTTCCCAACGGCATCCGCGGGCTGCTGATCGCCGGACTTCTGGCGACGGCCATGGGCTCCCTCTCCACGGCTCTAAACTCCCTGGCGACTACCGCCACCAAGGACTGGTACCAGGGGATATTCAAACCGGAAGCCACGGAACGGCAGCTGCTCCGGTGCGTGCGCTGGGGAACGGCCGTTTTCTCCCTGCTGCTCATCCTCGTGGGTTCCATCACAGCGTGGTATGTGGTGCATCACCCGGAAGTCCGCATCATCCAAATAGCCCTGGGCATTTTCGGCTATACCTATGGCTCCCTGCTTGGCATTTTCCTGTTGGGAATGCTGACCCGCACCAGAGGCAGCGACTCAGGAAACATCATTGCCATGGCGGCAGGATTCTTTGTCATCGCTTTACTGACGGAACTCATCCCTCTGCCCTCCGGCTGGCAACAATATGTTCCGGAAATAGCATTTCCGTGGCGCGTTACCATCGGAACTCTGGTTACTTTTACCGTCGGCTTCTGTTTCAGAAAACGCCGCCTTCCCATGCGCTGAACGGTGAACGCCGTTACTTGGCCACGTTCATGTTCCGCATTCCCCTTCAAACCGCCCCGTCAATGGGAGTAAAGGTGCAAGCGAAAAATAGGGGATTAAGGGATAAAAATCCCTGA
>ENA-ORSA01000006-ORSA01000006.1-human-gut-metagenome-genome-assembly--contig:-NODE-6-length-251974-cov-10.892061_pt1 | contig 251974 bp, 308 predicted proteins | sample MGYA00242179_ERZ509142 | MGnify/ENA primary metagenome ERZ509142 (study PRJEB26280, sample SAMEA2338659) | human gut metagenome | biome: human gut; feature: human-associated habitat; material: faeces... | reverse complement strand
AGAACAAAGAATGTGCCTTGGCACATTCTCGCGCCTGCGGCGGTCGCTTGCGACAACTACCTTATACGCCGCAGTGTGCATCCTCGCGGAGCGTTTTTACTTTACAGGAAAGCAATTTCCTGTAAAGTAAAAAAAGGACTGTCCAGAAGGACAGTCCAGATAGAAAATGCTAATTAAGCTCTTTCAACGGATCCGGATCTTAAACAGGAAGTACATACGTACATTCTTTTTGGAGTTCCGTTTACTTTACATTTTACAGATTTGATGTTTGATTTCCACATTCTATTAGATCTTCTATGAGAATGGCTCACATTGTTACCGAAATGAGCGCCTTTTCCACAAACTGCACATTTTGCCATGATAGCACCTCCTTTAAATTCTTCACTAAGCCTGTTATGACACAAGCTCACAACAAAGCTATCTTAACAGAAATACAGACAGAATGCAAGAAAAAAATTGCATTTTTTGAAAATAAAGAAAAATACTGTTTCTTTTTTCAGAAAAAGAGGTTATAATATAGTTCATGTTATGTATATACTGGCGGAAATGCGAGAAGATTAATTTTAATTGGAGGTTATAGAATGACAGGTAAAATGGAAAACGAATTAGGTAAAGTCGTAATTGATAATGAAGTAATTGCAACCTATGCCGGTTCTGTTGCAGTTGAGTGCTTTGGCATTGTGGGAATGGCTGCAGTTAATATGAAAGATGGCCTGGTTAAATTATTAAAGAGAGATTATCTGACACATGGTATAAATGTGGATGTGGATGAAAATAATAAAATTACAATTGATTTCCATGTAATTGTTGCCTATGGCGTAAGTATTGAGACAGTAGCAGACAATCTGATTCATACGGTAAAATATAAAGTGGAAGAGTTTACCGGAATGCAGATTAAGAAAGTCAACATTTTAGTTGAAGGCGTCAGAGTGATTGATTAAGGAGGAACTGTTGAAGTGGAAGTAAGTACAATAAACGCTGCGGTATTTGCTAAAATGTTTTTGGCCGGAGCAAAGAATCTCGAAGCAAAGAAAGAGTGGATTAACGAACTGAATGTTTTCCCTGTACCGGATGGAGATACAGGAACCAATATGTCTATGACAATTATGTCAGCAGCAAAGGCAGTAAGCGAGCTTGAAAATCCGACCATGAAGGAACTTGCAAAGGCAATTTCCTCGGGTTCATTAAGAGGAGCAAGAGGAAACTCAGGAGTTATCCTTTCCCAGTTATTCCGTGGATTTACCAAGGTGATTGCAGAATATGATGAGCTTGATGTAGTGATTCTGACAGAAGCTATGCAGAAGGCTGTTGAGACTGCATATAAGGCAGTTATGAAACCAAAGGAAGGAACGATTCTTACTGTTGCTAAGGGGGCAGCCAACAAAGCATTAGAACTTTGTGATGATACCGATGATATTGTATTCTTTGTAGATGAAGTTATTAAAGAAGCAGACCATGTGTTAAGCAAGACACCGGATATGCTTCCTGTATTAAAACAGGCTGGCGTAGTAGATTCCGGCGGACAGGGACTGGTTCAGGTATTAAAGGGCGGTTATGATTCCCTGATTGGCAAAGAAATTGATTACAGCATTGAAGGTTCTGCAGCATCTGCAGGTGTTATGAAGATTACTGCTGAGACAGAAGCTGATATTAAGTTTGGTTATTGTACCGAATTTATCATTGTATTAAATCAGCCATTAACAGAGAAGCAGGAGCATGAATATAAAAACTTCTTAGAGTCCATTGGTGATTCTATCGTTGTTGTGGCAGATGATGAGATTGTGAAAACCCATGTACATACCAATGACCCTGGTCTTGCCATCCAGGAAGCATTGAAACATGGTTCATTAAGCAAAATCAAGATTGATAATATGCGTGAAGAGCATCAGGAAAAACTAATCAAGGATGCTGAGAAACTCGCAAAAGAGCAGAAAGAGGAAGAAACCAAAAAAGAAGAAAAGGCAGAGGAACCAAGAAAAGAAATGGGCTTCATTTCCGTATCCATTGGTGCCGGTGTCAATGAAATCTTCAACGGACTTGGCGTGGATTATATCATCGAAGGTGGTCAGACCATGAACCCAAGTACCGAGGATATGTTAAATGCCATCGACCATGTGAATGCAGATAACATCTTTATTCTTCCGAATAATAAGAATATTGTACTGGCTGCAAATCAGGCAGCATCTTTAGTAGAAGATAAGAAGATTATTGTTATTCCAACCAAGACAATTCCACAGGGAATTACAGCACTGATTAACTTTATTCCGGATCAGTCGGCAGAGGAAAATGCAGAGCGTATGACCGAGGAATTAGAAAATGTAAAGACCGGTCAGGTAACTTATGCAGTCCGTGATACCGTAATCGATGACAAAGAGATTAAACAGGGCGATTATATGGGAATTGGCGACAAGAGCATCCTTGCTGTTGGTAAGGATATCAAGAGCACTACAGAAGATATGGTTGCTGAGATGGTAGATGAAGAATCTGCGATTATCTGTATCTATTATGGTGAAGAAGTAACAGAAGAAGATGCCAATGCATTAGGTGCTGCTTTAGAAGAGAAGTATCCGGAGGTAGAAGTGGAGATTCACTTTGGCGGACAGCCGATTTACTATTATGTAATATCAGTAGAGTAACAGGAGTGTTTATGGACAGAAATGCACCCATTCAGGAATTGAATGGAGTTGGACCAAAAACTGAAAAAATATTGCAAAAACTTGGAGTATATACCGTTGGGGATATACTCCTTGCTTTTCCAAGGGATTATAAGCGGATGCCGGAGCCAGAGCATATCAGTGTGGCCGAGCTGGAGAAAGTCTATGCTTTTCATGTACGGCTTTGTTCTTTGCCGGTAACGAGAAATACCAGAGCCATGCAGATATCTACTGCACAGTTTAGCGATGGAACAGGGAAAGTAGAGGCGGTCTGGTTTCGGATGCCCTATATCTGTAATCAGCTGAACCGGGAACCGGAAGTAATATTATATGGAAAGCTGACCTTAAAAAATAAGAAATATGTCATGGAACAGCCGGCAGTGTGGAAGCCGGATGAATACAGGAAAATGCAGATATCCCTGCAACCGGTATATCCTCTGACTAAGGGAATATCCAGCAAGCAGTTTGGTAAACTTGTACGTACAGCCCTTGACAGTGTAAAAGAAGATGGTGAATATATTCCGGAAGAAATCTTAGCCCGCCATCAGTTTATGGGATTGAGAGAGGCATTGGAAAAAGTACATTTTCCAACAGATTTAGAAGAACTGACTGGAGCAAGAAAACGTCTTGCTTTTGACGAATTTTTCTTATTTCTGCTACAGATACAGCGGTTTAAGGAACATCATGAGCAGACGCCAAATGGATTTCCGGTAGTAAGGGATGAGTTTATTGAAGTGGTGGCAGAACAGCTTCCGTTTCCACTGACAAATGCCCAGAAGAAAACACTGGAAGATATGGAAAAAGATATATACAGTCCTTATGCCATGCAGCGGTTGATACAGGGGGATGTAGGCTCCGGTAAGACCATTCTTGCATTCCTTATTATGGCAAAATTTGCTCATGAAGGTTATCAGACTGCTATTATGGCACCAACTGAGGTTCTGGCAAGACAACATTATGACACTTTTCAGAAATGGATTGCCATGTTTGAACTGGACTTTCCTGTTATTCTTCTTACCGGTTCGTTGACTACAAAGGAAAAACGTGAAGCATATGCGAGAATGGAAACAGAACAGAATGCCATGATAATTGGAACCCATGCATTGATACAGGAAAAGGCACTTTATCAGAAGCTGGCGCTGGTAGTAACGGATGAACAGCATCGTTTCGGGGTAAGACAGAGGGAGACACTGGCAGATAAGAGCAGCCGGCTGCCACATGTACTGGTTATGAGTGCGACTCCGATTCCGAGAACCCTTGCAATAATTCTTTACGGAGATCTGGACATCTCGGTAGTAGATGAGCTTCCGGCAGAACGTCTTCCGGTCAAAAATTGTGTCGTTGGACCGAAAATGCGGGAGAAATCCTGGAATTTTATTTTAGATGAAGTTCAAAAAGGACATCAGGCATATATTATCTGTCCTCTGGTAGAAGCCAATGAGGAATTGGAATTGCAGGATGTTACTTCATATGTAAAGAAATTAGAACAATATTATGGAGACAGAATCAGCGTAGGATTACTTCATGGAAAAATGCGCCCGGCAGAGAAGAATAAAGTAATGGAAGCCTTTGTCACTGGTGAAATCCAGGTTCTGGTTTCTACAACGGTAGTGGAAGTAGGTGTGAATGTGCCGAATGCCACTGTTATGATGATTGAAGATGCGCAGCGTTTCGGGCTGGCACAGCTCCATCAGCTGCGGGGACGTGTCGGAAGAGGAAATGCACAATCCTATTGTATTCTTATGAATTCTTCCAATGGAAAGAATGCCAAAGAGAGATTGAATATTCTGGCGGGCTCTAATGATGGATTCTATATTGCCAGTGAAGATTTGAAAATGCGTGGACCAGGAGATTTCTTCGGGGTACGTCAGAGTGGTTTGATGGAATTTAAAATTGCAGATGTCTTTTCGGATGCCGATATGCTTTCTATTGCATCCGAAGAAGCAAAAGAATATGTCGAAAAGTGCAACTTAAACGATTGCGAAAAGGACATGAGACTCGAAAAAACACTGAAAAATGCGTACAAAATGGCAGAATACAACATAAATATTTAGATAGTTTCGAAAAATTAAGGAACGATTTGTGAAAAATTTACGAAAATTAACGCAAAACCCCTCGTTTTTATTGCTAAATTGCCTAAATGTTGATACAATAAGTACAAAATTACAATTTAGTGAAAGCGGGGGATATATTTTTATGGCTAAGAAGAAAAAAGGGAAGAAAATTAGCACGAAAATGTTAAGTGCAATGCTCCCGGTACTGATTCTGGGTATGGCTGTATTAGGGGCAGTCAGTGTATTTTCCAGTAAGCAGATTATTGACGATGAGATTGGGAAGGAAATGACGCTGAGTCTGGAAAACGAGAAGACAGAGGTAGAGTCACAGATGCAGTCTGCGGCAAGCCTTGCAAAACATATGGCTGGAATTGTTGGAATTACTTATGAAAATGAGGAACTGCTGGCATATGTTAATTTCTTAAATACCATGATTTATGAGGAGGATTTTATTTATGGTGCCGGAATTTATTTTGCACCGAATAAGTATGACTCCAAACAGCGTTTTGTAGGACCTTATGTATATAAGGATGGAGATACGCCGATTCTGACTTATGACAGGAGCCAGTCCTCTTATGATTATGTAAGCAGGGATTTCTACAAGATTGTTTCGAATGGTGAAACAGAACCGAAGTTTACAAAGGCATATCATGATGAGGTTTTAGACTGTGATATGGTAAACTGTTCTGCACCGATGTATAATGCAGATGGAACTTATATGGGATGCGTAACTGTTGATATTACGCTGGATGAGATTCAGAATCTGGTCAGCCAGATGTCAGTAGGAAAAACAGGAAAAGCATTTCTGATTTCATCGGATGGAACCTATCTTTATACACAGGATTCCGGTAAAATCATGAATGAGAAAATAACGGATTCTAAAAATAGTTCTCTTGCTAAAGTAGGAACAAAAATGTTAGATTCTGATAGTGGAAAAGCCTGCTTTACAGAAGGGATTACCGGATATACGGTATATTATGAGACAATTCCGGATCTGGACTGGAAGCTTGGAATTGCGATTGAAAATTCAGAACTGAATGCACCGGTTATCAGCCTTGGGATTAAGCTGGCAATCATTGCGGCAGTGATTCTTATTATTATGATACTTGTGATTTTATCACAGGTAAAATCAGTTTCCAAACAGATTAATAGAGTTAAGAACTTTGCTGTACAGCTGGCAGAGGGTAACTTTAAAGTACAGTCTCTGGAAAACAGACGCAGTGATGAACTAGGAGCAATGGGACAGTCTTTAAATGAAATGTATGGAAATAATAAGGACATGATTTCAAAAATCAGTGGTCATGCAAAACTTCTGAGTGATTCCAGCATTGAACTGAAGCGTTCGGTAGAGGAATTAAAGAAGGATTATGAGATGATAGAGTCACTGATGAATCAGGTTAATTCCGATATGACTTCCTCCAGCGCAGCGACGGAAGAAGTAAATGCTGCAGTAGAGGAAGTGAATTCCTCTGTTAATATGCTGGCTTCTGAGACAGAAAAGAGTCTGGAGCTGGCTGGAGAAATTAAGAAGCGTGCAAATGGAATTGAAGATACCAGCCGCAATGCTTATGAACTTGCCAATAAGCTTGCAGCGCAGAACAGAGCTGGTCTGGAGGAGAGTATTAAGAATGCAGATGTTGTAAAATCCATTGGTGCATTGGCAGAAGTGATTTCTGAAATCGCAGATCAGATTAACTTACTGTCCTTAAATGCTTCCATTGAGGCCGCCCGGGCAGGAGAACAGGGAAAGGGATTTGCAGTTGTTGCCGGAGAAATTGGCAATCTGGCAGGTGAGACTACAGCTGCAGTTAATAAGATTAAAGAAACAATTGGCGAAGTAGAACATGCCTTTAGCGGAATTGTGGAACAGTCACAGTCTATGTTAAACTTCGTGACAGATACGGTTGCACCGGACTACGATACTTTTGTCAATGTAGCACAGCAGTATGGAGATGATGCCCAGGCAATCGAAAAATTTTCCAATGATATTGCCCAGATGGCAGTAAACATCGAGACAATCATTCATGAAGTCAGCCAGGCAGTATCCAGTGTAGCGGAATCTTCCCAGAATACAGTGGATAATAGTGGACAGATTATGCAGTCTGTAAATTCAGTATCTGCAGTTGTTGGAGAAGTGTCTGAAATGTCTTCCCAGCAGGAAAAGATTGCCGGAGAATTAAAAGAGGTTGTCGGAAAATTCGTATTGTAATAAGTGTTACTGCATGTGTCATGATAGAAAAATGATATAGAAAGAAAAGGGGGAACCTGAGAAAGGGGCTGTTCACCGATTCCGGTGGACAGCCTCTTCTGACATCTAAGCGGGAAATGAAAAAGATGCGTTAACGTTCAGCCATCTGCTTTTCCTGCGCCTCAATCATTTTCTTTACCATATAACCGCCTACGGAACCATTCTGACGGGAAGTTAAATCCCCATTATATCCCTCAGACAGTGGTACACCTAACTCACTTGCAACTTCGAATTTGAAACGGTTTAATGCACTTTGTGCTTCTGGAACAGAAGATTTTTTCGAACGATTAGACATAGTAAATTTCCTCCTTAGCATTTGTATATAACCGAATGGTTACAATACTATTATCTACCGATAAAAAAGGATAATACTAATAAATATTCACTTTTTTGGAATAATTTTGAAAAAACTCTTGACACATACAAGTATAATTGTATACAATTATTCAAGAATATTTGTGAATCAAAAGGAGTGTGTTCCATGAGAGAAGTCGTTATGAATGAAAAAACTAATCTATTACAGTTGGAAGAGCATTTTTATCAGCTTGTAGATGTTGAGGAACCAAATGTATTCCGCAATCTTTTTCCATATGAGGAAATTCCGAAAATTGCATTTAATGACAGAATCGTTCCGCATAATATGCCGGAGGATATCTGGATTACTGATACAACATTCCGTGATGGTCAGCAGTCAAGAGCACCATATACCACAGAACAGATTGTAACCATCTATGATTACTTACATAAATTAGGCGGACCAAAGGGTAAAATTCGTCAGAGCGAGTTCTTCTTATATAGCAAGAAGGATCGTGATGCCGTATATAAATGCTTAGAGCGTGGTTATAAATTCCCGGAAGTCACCAGCTGGATCCGTGCCAGCAAACAGGATTTCCAGCTTGTAAAAGATTTGGGACTGCGTGAAACCGGTATTTTGGTAAGCTGCTCCGATTATCATATTTTCTATAAAATGAAAATGACCAGAAGCGAAGTTATGAATCTTTACTTAAGTGTGATTCGTGAATGCTTAGAGACTGGAATCAGTCCAAGATGTCATTTGGAGGATATTACACGTTCTGATATTTACGGATTTGTAATTCCGTTCTGCTTAGAGCTGATGAAGTTAATGAAAGAATACAATATTCCGATTAAGATTCGTGCCTGCGATACCATGGGATATGGTGTAAACTTCCCGGGAGCAGTAATTCCGCGAAGTGTACCGGGTATCATTTACGGACTTACCACACATGCAGGAGTTCCTTCTGAATTGATTGAATGGCATGGACACAACGATTTCTATAAAGCAGTCAATAACTCGACCACAGCATGGCTTTACGGTGCATCCGGCGTAAACTGTTCCTTATTTGGTATTGGTGAGAGAACCGGTAACACACCTCTGGAAGCAATGGTATTTGAATATGCGCAGTTAAAGGGTACCCTGGATGGAATGGATACCAGAGTTATCACAGAACTGGCAGAATATTATGAGAAGGAATTGAATTATAAGATTCCAAGCCGTACACCGTTTGTCGGAAGTAATTTTAACGTTACAAGAGCAGGTATCCATGCAGACGGACTTTTGAAAAATGAAGAAATTTATAACATTTTTGATACCGAAAAATTCTTAAATCGTCCGGCACTGGTATCTGTTTCCAATACATCAGGACTTGCTGGAATTGCACACTGGATTAATACCTATTACCGTCTCAGTGATGACCGTAAAGTAGATAAGAATTCGGAACTGGTAAAGACCATCAAACAGTGGGTAGACGAGCAGTATGATGAGGGACGTGTAACTGTAATTACAGATAACGAACTTGTAGTACAGATAACTGACTGTTGTAAAAAACTCGGAATTGTATTATAAATTAAGGAGGCTTTATCGTGGGCGAAGAAGGATATTCTTTAAGCGGAAGAGTATTTCATACGATTCGTGAAAATATCTTATCCGGAAAATACAAGTGCGATGAAGAATTAAAAGAAAAAACCCTTGGTGATGAACTTGGGGTCAGCCGTACTCCGGTAAGAGAAGCCTTGAGGCAGCTTGAACTGGAAGGTCTTGTCAGAATCATTCCAAACCGCGGAGCATTCGTAGAGGGAATTACGAAAGAAGACGTAAAAGATATCTATGAAATCCGCGCGCGGCTGGAGGGACTTTGCGCAAAGTGGGCGGCAGACAGAATTACCAAGGATCAGATAGCAGAACTGGAAGAAAACATTTTTCTGGTGGAATTTCATGCTAAGAAGGAAAATTATGCACAGATATTAGAGCTGGATAATAAGTTTCATGAGGTGCTTTATGAAGCTTCCGGAAGCAAAATGTTAAAGCATGAATTGTCTGCATTTCATCATTATGTGGAAAGAGTTCGAAAAATCACTTTGTCAATGCCGGATCGTGTGGTAAAATCAAATGATGAACATAAAAAGATTGTAGAAGCATTGAAGCAGCACAATGCAAAAGAAGCAGAACTGCTTGCGACAAGTCATATGTTAAATACTATTGAAAATATGGATAATTATGGCTGGGACAATCTGCTGAAATAGTAAATGGAGGATAGAAAGATGGACAAAATTAAAATGACTACCCCTTTGGTTGAAATGGACGGAGACGAAATGACAAGAATCCTTTGGAAAATAATTAAGGATGAACTGTTATTACCATTTATTGATTTGAACACAGAATATTATGACCTGGGTCTTGAACATCGTAATGAAACGGATGATCAGGTAACTGTAGATTCTGCAAATGCAACAAAGAAATACGGTGTTGCAGTAAAATGTGCTACCATTACACCAAATGCAGCACGTATGACGGAGTACAACTTAAAGGAAATGTGGAAGAGTCCGAATGGAACTATCCGTGCAATGTTAGATGGAACGGTATTCCGTGCACCAATCGTTGTAAAGGGAATTGAGCCATGTGTTAAGAACTGGAAGAAACCGATTACCATTGCAAGACATGCTTACGGTGATGTATACAAGGCTTCTGAAATGAAGATTCCGGGACCGGGAAAATGTGAACTGGTTTATACAGCAGAGGACGGAACAGAAACAAGAGAGCTGATTCATAACTTTACCGGAGCAGGTGTTGTCCAGGGACAGCATAACTTAAATGATTCTATCGAAAGCTTTGCAAGAAGCTGCTTTAGCTATGCACTTTCTACCAGACAGGATTTATGGTTTGCAACCAAGGATACCATTTCCAAAAAATATGACCATACTTTCAAAGATATTTTCCAGGAAATCTTTGATGCAGAATATAAAGAAAAATTCGAAGAAGCAGGAATTACCTACTTCTATACCTTAATCGATGATGCGGTAGCCCGTGTGATGAAAGCAGAGGGCGGCTTTATCTGGGCATGTAAGAACTATGATGGAGATGTTATGAGTGATATGGTATCATCTGCATTTGGTTCCCTTGCCATGATGACTTCCGTACTGGTATCACCGGCAGGATATTATGAATATGAAGCTGCACACGGAACAGTTCAGCGTCACTATTATAAACATCTCAAGGGAGAAGAAACATCCACCAACTCCGTAGCAACTATTTTTGCATGGACCGGAGCTCTCCGTAAGAGAGGTGAATTAGATGGCAACCAGGAGTTAAGCACATTTGCCGATAAACTGGAAAAAGCCTGTGTAGATACGATTGAATCCGGAAAGATGACCAAAGACCTTGCGCTGATTACTACAATTGAAAATCCGACTGTATTAAACAGTGAAGACTTTATCAAGGCAATCCGTGCTACATTAGAGAAAATGTTATAAATTTTATACTCCGGGAGGGCAGAATAGTATGCCGTCCCGGAATTTTCAGCTATAAAAAGCCCTTGTAAAGAATGCTTTACTTATGGGGTGAAGAGAAAAAGTGAGGAGACTTCCATGATTTTAGCCTGTCAGAATATCAGTAAATCCTTTGGGACAGACACCATAATACAGAATGTTTCTTTTCATGTAGAAGATAATGAGAAAACAGCAATTGTCGGCATCAATGGTGCCGGCAAATCTACGTTATTGAAAATTATAGTGGGAGAGCTGGCACCGGACAGTGGCGAGGTAACCGTTGCAAAAGGAAAAACCATCGGTTATCTTGCCCAGTATCAGGATAAAGACAGCAACGAGACCATTTATAATGAAGTGCTTCATGCCTGCGATGCATTAATCGAAAAAGAAGAAAAGCTTCGTAAAATGGAAGAAGACATGCAGCATGTAAGCGCAGATGAATTAGAAAAATATATGGAGCAGTATAACCGTTTCAGCCATGCCTTTGAATTAGAGGGCGGACTGACTTTTCGCAGTGAGATAAACGGTGTATTAAAGGGACTTGGTTTTTCGGAAAATGATTTCGGAAAGAAAATGTCAGAGTTATCCGGAGGACAGAAGACCAGAGTGGCATTAGGCAGACTTCTGGTAACCAAGCCTGACATTATCATGCTCGACGAGCCGACCAACCACCTTGATATGGCATCGATTGCATGGCTTGAAAACTATCTTTTGAATTATAAAGGAGCCGTAATTATCGTAGCCCATGATCGTTATTTCTTAGACCGGATTGTTACGAAGGTAGTGGAAATATCCCGCCATACGGCAACGGTATTTCCGGGAAATTATACCGCATATGCGAGGCAGAAGGAAATACAGCGTGAAAGTCTTTTGCGACAGTATTATAACCAGCAGCGGGAAATCAAGCACCAGGAAGAAGTAATATCCAAGTTAAAATCCTTTAACCGGGAAAAGTCCATTAAACGTGCGGAAAGCCGTGAGAAGGCATTGGATAAAATAGAACGTATTGAGAAGCCAATCGATGAAAAAACAGATATGCATATTACATTGGAGCCGGAAATTACCAGTGGAAATGATGTACTTTCGGTGAAAGGACTTTCAAAATCTTATGAGCATAAACTGTTTTCAAACATTGATTTTCAGATTAAGCGAGGGGAAAAAGTTGCCTTAATCGGAAATAACGGTACCGGGAAAACCACCATTTTAAAGATTATCAATGGAATTGTAGACGCAGATGCCGGGGAGATAAAGCTTGGAAGCAATGTGGAAATCGGATATTACGATCAGGAGCATCAGAACTTAGACCCGGATAAGACGTTATTTGATGAAATTGCAGATGCTTATCCGAATCTGAAGGCAACGAAGATTCGAAATGTGTTAGCGGCATTTTTATTTACGGATGATGATGTGTTTAAGCGGATTCGTGATATCAGTGGTGGAGAAAGAGGTCGTGTTTCACTGGCAAAACTGATGTTATCCAATGCGAACTTCTTAATTTTAGACGAGCCGACCAACCACCTTGATATTATGTCAAAGGAAATTTTAGAGTCAGCCATCAATTCCTATACCGGAACGGTGCTTTATGTATCCCATGACCGTTATTTTATTAATAAAACTGCCAGCAGAATTCTTGATTTAAAGAATGAAACAATTCTAAATTATATTGGAAATTATGATTATTATCTGGAGAAAAAGGAAGTTCAGGAGTTAGCGGCGTTTGGCACAGCCACACAGGATCGTGCAGACAATTCAGCAGCAAAAGGAAATGTCATTGTTTCTGATGGAACTGGAGAAAAAAATGGAACAGAGCAGATATCCGGCGGAGGAAAACAGAAGTTAAGCTGGGAAGAAATGAAGAAACAGCAGGCAGCAAAACGTAAGCTGGAAAATGAATTAAAGCGTACAGAAGATGAAATTGCTAAGAGAGAGGCAAAGATAGAAGCATTAAATGATGAACTGTCAAAGCCGGAGGTAGCATCAAATTCCTATGAATTAAACAAAATCCATGAGGAGCAGATGCAGGAAGAGGCAGCGCTGGAAGAACTCTATGCAAAATGGGAAGAATTAAGTTTACAGAAAGATTGTTAAAGTTGTAACACATTGACATCCTTTCGGCAAGAAACTATAATTATTGTAGGGTATTGAGAGCAGGAGGAACTGGCAGAATGAGCAAAGAAATATCACAGGCAGTAATTCGTAGAATGCCAAGATATTACCGATATCTGGGGGAACTTTTAGATGAAGGGGTAGAACGTATTTCATCGAATGAACTGAGTGCAAGAATGAAAGTGACCGCATCGCAGATCAGACAGGATTTAAATAATTTTGGTGGTTTTGGACAGCAGGGATATGGTTACAATGTACAATTTCTGTATGAAGAAATCGGAAAGATTATGGGATTAAATGAACAGCATAATATTATTATTATTGGAGCTGGTAACTTAGGACAGGCGCTTGCTAATTATGTGAAGTTTGAAAAACTCGGTTTCGTCATAGTAGGATTGTTTGACGTGAATCCGGAGTTATGCGGAAAATCCATTCGTGGCAATAAAATCGAAATGATTGATAAACTGGAAGAATTTGTAAAGACACATAAGGTAGATATTGCTACACTGACTATGCCGAAAGAAAAGGCAGATGCTGTGGCAAACCAGCTGGTAAGCCTTGGTGTACATGCAATCTGGAATTTTGCCCATGTGGATCTGGAAGTGTTGGATGAAAATGTTGTAGTGGAAAATGTACATTTATCAGACAGCCTGATGCAGTTATCCTATAATATGACAAAGAACAAAAGGGAAAAGGAAACGCTGGAATAGAGGTGTTTTGCATGAAAGATGACAAGGAATTTCTGGAAGCATTAGAAAGCAGAAAAGTACCAATACTTGTATTGGATCAGAAATGGCACAGGCTTTTTGCTTTAAGTGGAAAAACCAGTGAAATCAAGCAGCTGGAAGAAAAGGTAAATCAGTTGTTAGAACAGCAGGGAAAGCTTAATAATGATTTGAAAGAACTGAAAAAGACAAAGAATCGGTTGATGAAAAGCATTGTTGTCAACATGGAAGGAACTCATGAGGAAAATGAGGGGGATATTTCTTCCAGAAAATTAGATGAAGACAAGAGACTGATTGATGAAGTCAATGTCAAAATGGAAGAAATTGAGGATGAATTAATTGAACTTCCACGAAATATAAACAGTGCAAATCAGGAACTTATGTTAGAAAGCATGCGTTATTGCTATGAGAGACTAAGACAGAACAGCAAAGAAGCAGATGAAATTACGGCCTGGATTGATAAGGTAAGGGTAGAACTTAAGAAAAATATCATCAAAAAACAGAATCGTGAAATCAACAACCGGCAGATTTATTCTTATATGCATGATATTTTTGGTGTGGATATTTTAAATATATTTGATCTGCGGCAGGAAGATGAAGACCGACTGCAGGGAAAAAAAGCGGTGGAAAATGCGGACGAAAGGAATTAATTTATGGAATATCTTGTAAATTCCCGGGAAATGAAAACATGTGATACCAATACAATCGAACATTTTAAAGTGCCATCCATGGTTCTAATGGAGCGGGCAGCACTTTCTGCGATAGAAGTAATACAGGAAAAAGAAATTTCATGTAACCGCGTGCTGGTAGTGTGTGGAACCGGAAATAACGGCGGCGATGGTATGGCAATTGCAAGATTGTTATACTTATCCCACATTCCGGTTGAAGTATATCTCTATGGAAATAAAACGCATTTTTCAAAGCAGGCAAAAGAACAGTATGAAATCTTGGCATCATATGGTGTACCATTTATTGATGAAATGGAGGATGCAAATTCCTACAGCCTGATTATTGATGCGTTATTTGGTATAGGATTATCACGAAAATTAGATGATGAACTGGTGCATTTGATGGAACGGCTAAACCAGAGCAGTGCCCACAGGCTGGCAGTGGATATACCATCCGGTGTCTCGGCAGATAATGGAGCTGTATTAGGTGGTGCATTCAAAGCAGATGATACTGTAACCTTTGCTTACTGCAAGACCGGAATGGTGTTATTTCCTGGTGCAGAATACTGCGGAAATATTACGGTTAAGGATATCGGAATTGGAGAAGAAAGCTGGTTAGATAAAAGACCTGCAGCTTATGCAATCACAAAGGAAGATTTAAATTTTTTAAATAATCGTGCTGCTGATTCGAACAAGGGAACCTTTGGAAAAGTCCTTCTGGTTGCCGGAAGCGTGAATATGGCAGGTGCGGCGGTTCTTGCAGCAAAGGCAGCTTATCGCAGTGGCTGTGGTCTGGTGAGAATATATACACCGGAAGAAAACCGTATTATCTTACAGACAGCAGTGCCGGAGGCAATTCTTACTACCTATTCTGCAAAAAAGGCTGATACACAGCAACTGATAGAATGTCTGTCCTGGGCAGATGTTATTATTTTAGGACCTGGAATTGGCAAAAGTGATGTGGCACACAGTATTGTAAAGACGGTACTTAAGAATGCGGCAGTACCAATGGTAGTAGATGCCGATGCATTAAATATCATAGCAGAGCAGACCGAACAGCTTCTTCGCCCGCATACAGAACTGGTATTAACGCCACATCTGGGGGAAATGTCCCGGTTAAAACAGCTTGCCGTTTCCTATATCAAAGAAAATATTGAGCAGGTTGCGGAAGATTTCGCAAGGGAATATAATGTAATCTGTGTTTTGAAAGACAGCAGAACGGTAACGGCAATTCCTTATGGGAAAACATTTATTAACCGGAACGGTAACAGCGGAATGGCGACTGCGGGAAGTGGTGATGTACTGAGCGGAATTATTGGAAGTCTGATGGCGCAGGGCTTATCTGCAGAGCAGGCGGCACCGCTTGGGGTATATGTACATGCGGCGGCAGCAGATGAACGGAGCAAAACAGTTTCAATGCATGGACTGACTGCAGGCGAAATTATAAACGGATTATCCGATGTGTTGTCATAATAATAATTTGAGGTGAATGAAATGAAAAGATATAGCAGGGTATATGCCAGCGTGAATCTGGATGCGGCCATTGAGAATATGGAGGCAATGCACCGGCTTTTAAAGAAAGATACCAGCATGTTTGCGGTAATTAAAACAGATGGATACGGACATGGTGCAACGGAACTTGCCCGTGTATTAGAGCCGCTTCCGTATCTCCATGGCTTCTGTGTGGCCACAGTGGAAGAAGGCGTAATTTTAAGAAATCATGGAATTAAGAAGCCGATTCTGATTCTTGGTTTTGCATTCCCGGATGAATATGAGATTATTGTAGAACAGAAATTAGAGCCTGCTGTATTTACGTATGATATGGCAGTTGCACTTTCTGAAGCTGCAACAAGGAAAAATCAGGATGTGGCAATTCACATTGCAGTGGATACTGGAATGAGCCGGATTGGTTATCAGGTGGAAAAAGAAAATGCAGGAGAGATAGCGCAAATCAGTAAGCTGCCACATATAATAATGGAGGGGATTTTTACCCACTTTGCAAGGGCAGATGAAAAAGACAAAACGGGTGCCCATAAGCAGCTTGAACTGTTTCAGAAAATGATTGCAATGTGCAAAGAAGAAGGCGTTATTTTCCATCATGCACATTGTTCAAACAGTGCAGGAATTATTGATTTGCCGGAAGCAAATATGGACATTGTAAGAGCGGGAATTACATTATACGGACTCTGGCCATCGGATGAAGTGCAAAAAGACAGACTGCCAATGCACCCGTTAATGGAATTAAAGAGTCATGTTTCTTATGTAAAGACACTGCCGGCTGGAAGGGAAATCAGCTATGGTGGAACCTATACCACAACCAGAGAGACGAAGGTGGCAACGATTCCGGTCGGTTATGGAGACGGTTATCCGAGAACTTTATCTAACAAAGGTTCTGTACTGATTCAGGGAAAAAGAGTACCGATTCTTGGCAGAGTCTGCATGGATCAGTTTATGGTGGATGTTACTGATGTGCCGGATGTTGTCGTTGGAACAGAGGTAACACTTCTTGGCAGAGACGGCGATGAAATCATTACAGCGGAAGAAATCGGGGATTTATCCGGCAGATTCAATTATGAATTTGTCTGCTGTCTTGGTAAACGTATTCCAAGAATCTATTTCGAAAACAACAAAGAAGTAGAACAGAAAGATTATTTTCAGGATTAGAACAGTATACACTCGATAAAATTGGTAATACTTTCAGTAAAACCTATTCTATGGAGTGTATATTATGATTATCAGACGAGGAGATATCTATTATGCGGATTTAAGACCGGTAGTAGGCTCGGAACAGGGCGGAATCAGACCGGTTCTGATTATACAGAATGATGTAGGAAACCGGCACAGTCCTACGGTTATCTGTGCCGCAATCACATCACAGATGAATAAAGCGAAGCTGCCGACCCATGTGGAGCTGTCCTGTCATGAATATGACATTGTAAAAGATTCGGTTATTTTATTGGAACAGCTTCGTACCATTGACAAGACACGATTAAAAGATAAGGTGTGTCATCTGGATGGAAAAATTCTGTCGAAAATCGACAAAGCACTGAAGATTAGTCTGGAATTATATACATAACTTGACTATTTTTGCCTAAAATGTTATATTTTTCAGAAATATGTATAAAAAGGAGAGTATTCAAAAATGGATGACGGAGGGAGTCCGAATACAGGATTTTTTAAAAAAATTTTTCATAAACTTCCATTCAAAGATTCCGAGGATGTAACAGAGGAAGAAATTATTTCCATGGTAAATGAAGGCCATGAGCAGGGAGTCCTTCGGGAAAATGAAGCGGAGATGATACATAATATCTTTGAATTTGGTGATAAAGAAGCCGGTGATATTATGACACACCGTAAAAATATTTCTGCACTGGATGGAAATGACATTTTTGAAGATGTAATCACTCTGGTGATAGACAGCCATTATTCGAGAATGCCGGTATACTCTGATACCATAGACAATATTATCGGAGTATTACATATCAAAGAGACCTTATCCTACAGCAGACAACCGGAGCTTTTAAAGAAGCCGATTAAGGAAATTGACGGGTTAATCCGTCCGGTGGATTTCATACCGGAGACACGCAACATCAATGCATTGTTTCAGGAGATGCAGTCGGCAAAAGAGCATATGGTAATTGTTGTGGATGAATATGGTCAGACAGCCGGACTGGTCACCATGGAGGATATCTTAGAGGAAATCGTCGGAAATATTTTAGATGAACATGATGAGGAAGATACCTATATAGAGAAGAAACCGGACGGAACATTTGTAATGAATGGAATGACACCGTTAGAGGAAGTAGGGGAAGCGCTGAATCTTGATTTTGAAGATGAGGATTATGACACCTTAAATGGTCTTCTGATTTCTCTTATTGATAAAATTCCATCGGAGCACGAAGTCTTTGAAGTAAAATACAAAGGCTATATTTTCGAAGTACTTTCCGTGGAAGATAAGATGATAAAATATGTACATGTTGTTCCGGAAAGGTCAGAATCTGCCGAGTCTGACACTGCGACTTGTCAGCAGGATGAAAAAATGGTAGAATAATACACGAAATATGGATAGAAAAGAGGATTTATTATGTCAGGACATTCCAAGTTTGCCAATATCAAACATAAGAAAGAGAAAAATGATGCGGCAAAAGGAAAAATATTTACAATTATAGGACGTGAAATTGCAATTGCGGTAAAAGAGGGTGGAGCAGACCCTGCTAACAACAGTAAATTAAGAGACGTAATTGCAAAAGCAAAGGCGAATAATATGCCAAACGATACCATCGAGCGTGGTATTAAAAAAGCAGCCGGAGACGGTGATTCCGTAAATTATGTACAGGTTACTTATGAAGGATACGGTCCAAGCGGAACTGCAATTATTGTAGACGCATTAACCGATAACAAGAACCGTACCGCTGCAAATGTAAGGAATGCATTTACAAAGGGACAGGGAAATATCGGAACACAGGGCTGTGTATCTTACCTTTTTGACCAGAAGGGTCAGATTATCATTGCCAAGGAAGACTGCGATATGGATGCAGACGATTTGATGATGATGGCATTGGATGCCGGAGCAGAGGATTTCTCAGAAGAGGAAGACAGCTTTGAAGTAATTACAGCACCGGATGATTTCAGTGCAGTACGTGAAGCTTTGGAAGCAGAAAATATTCCAATGGCAAGTGCTGAGGTTACCATGATTCCTCAGACTTATGTTTCTTTAACAGACGAGAAAGATATTACCAATATCCAGAGAATCCTAGATCTTCTGGATGAAGATGATGATGTACAGGAAGTATATCACAACTGGGAGGAATAAAACTGATACCTGCATTTATCAGAGACAATGATAGATAGATGCAGGTATTTTCTAATAATATATTACATATGGTATAAAGGAGAAGAAAAGATGGAAGAGAATTATCAGATTGAGACAAAATGTATTCAGTCTGGTTGGAAACCAACCAAGGGGGAACCGAGAGTATTACCGATTTACCAGAGCACTACATTTAAGTATGATACCAGTGACCAGATGGGACGGTTATTTGATTTAGAGGAGGCCGGATATTTTTATACGAGACTTCAGAATCCGACCAATGATGCAGTAGCTGCAAAGATTGCAGATTTAGAGGGCGGTATAGCAGCAATGCTGACCTCATCCGGACAGGCAGCCAACTATTTTGCAGTATTTAATATCTGTGAAGCAGGAGACCATATTGTGGCATCCAGCTCCTTATATGGTGGAACCTTTAATCTGCTGGGAACCACACTTAAGAAACAGGGAATTTCCTGTACCTTTGTGGATCCGGATGCATCGGAAGAAGAGCTTTCAGCGGCATTTTTACCAAATACCAAGGCGGTGATTGCGGAGACCTTATCTAATCCATCCCTTGTAGTACTTGATATTGAAAAGTTTGCACATGTTGCCCATGCACATGGGGTACCACTTATCGTAGATAATACATTTGCAACACCGATTAACTGCAGACCTTTTGAATGGGGAGCAGATATCGTAACTCATTCTACTACCAAGTATATGGATGGACATGCCATGGCAGTGGGTGGATGTATCGTTGACAGTGGTAATTTTGATTGGGAGAAATATAAGGATAAATATCCGGGACTGACACAGCCGGATGAATCTTATCATGGAATTGTATACACTCAGAAATTTGGTAAGCTGGCTTATATCGAAAAAGCAACAGCACAGCTTATGCGTGACCTTGGTTCCATTCCATCCCCAATGAATTCCTTCTTACTGAATGTCGGGCTGGAAACTTTACATTTAAGAGTGCCAAGACATTGTGAAAATGCCCAGAAGGTAGCAGAATATTTAAATGCAAATGATAAAGTGGCATGGGTAGACTATCCGGGCTTAAGGGATAACAAATATCATGCACTGGCAGAAAAATATATGCCAAATGGCACCTGTGGTGTTATTGCATTTGGTTTAAAGGGTGGTAGGGAAGTATCCGTATCCTTTATGGATCATCTGAAATTAGCTGCAATTGTAACACATGTAGCAGATTCCAGAACCTGTGTCCTGCATCCTGCCAGCCATACACATCGTCAGATGACAGATGAGCAGTTAATTGAAGCAGGTGTAGCACCGGATTTAATCCGGCTTTCCGTTGGAACAGAAAATGTAAAAGACATCATTGCAGACCTGGAACAGGCATTGGAGAATGTTTAAGCAGAAAGGGGTAGCAAAATGAAGAAAATTCTATTTGCAGCATCAGAATGTGTACCATTTATTAAAACCGGAGGGCTTGCGGACGTGTGTGGTGCACTGCCAAAGGAATTTGACCCTCAGTATTGGGATATTCGTGTGGTAATTCCAAACTATAGTTGTATACCGGAACATTTCCGGAGCCAGTTTGAATATGTAACACATTTTTACATGGGAACAGGTTCTTATATCCCAAGCAAATATGTGGGCGTATTAAAATATGAATTAGATGGAATTACATATTACTTTATCGATAATAAAGAGTATTTTGATTGTTTTTCACCTTATGGAAATATCAGACAGGATATCGAAAAATTCTGTTTCTTTGATAAGGCAGTATTATCTATGCTTCCTGTTATCGGCTTCCAGCCGGATATTATCCATTGTCATGACTGGGAAACAGGTCTCATTCCGGTATATCTGAAAAACGAGTTTCAGGGAGATATGTTCTTCTGGGGTATGAAATCTGTTATGACTATTCATAACTTGAAATTCCAGGGTGTATGGGATATTAAGACCATGCAGGGGTTAACCGGACTTCCGGCATCACTTTTTACACCGGATAAGCTGGAATATAAGAAAGATGCTAATATGTTAAAGGGTGGTCTGGTTTATGCAGACTACATTACCACAGTCAGTGATTCTTATGCCAATGAGATTCAGACAGAAAATTATGGGGAAGGTTTAAATGGTCTGCTTTCCGCCCGTCATTATGATATGCAGGGAATTGTAAACGGTATCGATTATCAGGTTTACAACCCGGCAACAGATAATAAGATTTACTGTAACTATGATGCTGAGTCATTCCGCAAGAAGAAAGTCAATAACAAGCTGAAATTGCAGGAAGACTTAGGACTGACTGTAGATAAGAAGAAATATATGATTGGTCTTATTTCGCGTCTGACAGACCAGAAGGGTTTAGATTTGATTAACTTCGTTATCGACCGTATCGTAGATGACTTTACACAGCTTGTAGTAATTGGAACCGGTGAAGGCCAGTATGAGAACATGTTCCGTTATTATGCATGGAAATATCCGGATCGTGTGTCTGCAAATATCTGTTACTCCGATGACCTGGCACATAAGTTATATGCATCTGCCGATGCCTTCTTAATGCCATCCCGGTTTGAGCCATGTGGACTGACACAGCTTATTTCATTCCGCTACGGAACAGTGCCAATCGTCCGCGAGACTGGTGGATTAAAAGATACTGTTGTTCCATATAATGAATATGAGAATACCGGAGACGGATTCTCATTCAGTAATTACAATGGGGAGGAAATGCTTTCTGTCATTAATTATTCCAAACACATTTTCTTTGACAAGAAGAAACAGTGGAACCAGATTATTGACCGTGGCATGGCAAAAGACTTCTCCTGGAAGAGCTCCAAGTGCCGTTATGAGAACCTTTACAATTATTTAAAGGGCTGGCCGGTATAAAAAAGAATATCATGTAGATAATAAGACAGACAGTGTAAAACTGCCTGTCTTATTTTTTTCGCGAGTAGCGAGAAATAATCCAGACAGAAAGAAGGGAGCATCTGATATGGAGCAGAAAGAAAACCAAGTGCTGCTAAAGAAAAAAGTCCCAAATGTGGAATTGAAAAATGAAGAAATCATAAATGCAGAATTACAAAATACAGAATCAAAAATAGAAAAAGCAGAAAACAAAGAACAGAAAAAAGATGAATCGAAAAAGGAACAGTTAGACGAACAAGAACTGATCAGGGAATCCGGGCAGATTTCCTTATCTGACAGCCGATGGCATCAGAAGATTCATTTATTATCGGTGATTGGTGAGATTGAAGGTCATGAATGTCTTTCTTCCAATACCAAGACAACGAAATATGAGCATGTACTGCCGAAGCTTGCAGAAATAGAAGATTCTGACCAGGTGGATGGTGTTCTTGTGCTTTTGAATACAGTAGGCGGTGATGTGGAATCCGGACTTGCTATTGCAGAAATGCTATCTTCCTTAAGTAAACCGACAGTGTCCCTTGTCTTAGGCGGAAGTCATTCCATTGGTGTGCCGCTGGCGGTTTCAACGGACTATTCTTTTATTGTGCCATCGGGAACCATGGTCATCCATCCGGTGCGTATGAGCGGGACAGTAATCGGAGCACCGCCAACTTATGATTATTTCCAGCAGATGCAGAATCGGATTATTCATTTTATAGCATCTCACAGCAGAGCGGATGAAAAAAGATTAGAGCAGCTCATGATGAATACCACCATGCTGACGAAGGATCTGGGAACCATTCTTGTAGGAGCGGATGCAGTAAAAGAAGGACTGATTGACGAAGTGGGGGGAATCGACCAGGCACTTCATAAATTGCATGAGATTATACGAGAACAGAAAAACGAATGCCTGTAATGACAAACGCATCAAAATATGGTATACTAATGCACAGTGTTGATAATTTTATACAAGTAACTGTAGTGAGAGATACCAAGGAGGCAGCTATGTCATTATTACAGTCTGTTTTATTAGGTCTGATACAGGGATTAACCGAATTTCTGCCGGTAAGCAGTTCCGGTCATCTTGCAATATTTAAACAGTTTTTTCAAATAGAAACCGGCGGAATGTTTTTTGATATTCTGCTTCACATCGGAACACTGATTGCCGTATTTATTGTATATTATAAGGATATATTCCGCATGATTAAAGAAGGCTTTGCCATTATTGGTGATTCTTTTGTAAATGTGGCAACCTTTTTTAAACGTGTGATAACAAAAGAAGATTTACCATACCGTAAAATCGTGCATAATAGTTACCGGAAATTTGTGATGCTTGTCATTGTTTCCACGATTCCAACCGGAATTATTGGAATTGCAGCGAAAGATCTGGTGTCTGCGGCAGAGCAGATTTTACTGGTTCCTGGAATCTGCCTTATTATTACGGCAGTGCTTTTATTTATTGCAGACCGGATTCCGGATGGCGGCAAGACACCAAAGCAGGTAACTTATACCAATGCATTTTTAATCGGTATCAGTCAGGGAATCGCAACCATGCCGGGCTTATCGCGGTCAGGAACCACAATCACAGCATGTCTTTCTACCGGAATGACCCGCAAATTTGCGGTAAAATATTCTTTTATCATGTCTATTCCGGCAATACTTGGAGCACTGGTAGTAGAGATTAAGGATGTTGAATTTGCAGCATTACAGTCTGCAGATGTTTTGAATTACATAGTTGGAACGCTGGTGGCAGCCGTAGTCGGTTATATCTGCATTAAGACCATGCTGGTAGTAGTGCGCAAAAAGAAATTCACGATATTTTCCATCTACTGTCTCATAATGGGACTGGTATCAATTGGAGGATATTTTTATATGTAAACGGGAGATTGAAATGGCAACTGGAACTAGAAAAAAGACAACTCAGAAGAAGAAAACAACGGGAACAACAGCATCAAAGGCAAGAAAACAGCGGGAACAGCAGGAATCCTTCCGGAATGAAGTGATTCTTTGGATTACACTGGCAGTCTGTATTGTTTTGCTGCTTGCCAATTTTGGAATCGGCGGAAAAATCGGAAGCGGAGTCAGTTCCTTTTTCTTTGGAATATTTGGATTAATGGCATATGTATTCCCAATCTGTCTCTTTTTAGCAGTGGTGTTCGCAGTGTCTAACCGGGAAAATAAAGTAGCAGCAGTCAAAATTGTAGCGGCGGTATTATTTGTATCCTTTTTATGCCTGTTTGTGCAGATGGTAACAGACAGCAGCAAGGAAGCCGGAGCAATATCTGCGTTCCAATATGGCTTTGACAATAAAGCCGGTGGCGGTATTATCGGCGGATTATTAGAACAGCTTTTGTGTCCGAATTTTGGTGTGCCGGGTACTTATGTCATTGATATTATTGTTTTGATAATATCGCTGGTGCTGATTACAGAACGCTCTATTATGAAGGGTATGCAAAAAGGCGGAAAAGTCATTTACGATTCAGCAAAGGATGATGCAATCCGTCGTATGGATGCTGCCAAGGAACGCCGGGAAGAGAGGGAGAAAGAAAGAGAAAAAGAGCAGGCAAGACGACGGATGGAAAAGAAGGTAAGCGGTGTGGCATTGGATACCAAATTACCATCCCCGGATAAAAAGAAATTTAAATCAGATGATATTAATGAAATTACTTTGAGTGATATCGAAGATATGCCTGTGGTACAGGAAGAAAATAAAGTTGCGCTTACGGCAACCAACGGCAGCCAGGAAATGGAACAGCCGGTATGGCAGGAGCCGGTAATTCATACGCTGAATGAGCCGGTGGCAACGATACACAGAGCAGAGGTAAAACCGGTAGAACCGATCATTCAGCCTGCATCTGAAGCTGCGTTTGAGCCGGAACCAATTGCAGAGCCAAAGGCAGAAAGCAATCTGCCAAAAGAACCGGTGCATCCTGTAATGGAAGAAGAAAAGCCAAGGAAGAATAAGAAGCAGGACAAGATGGAAATCGAAGATGAAGTGGCGGCTGTAGAAGAATCTATCGTAAAACAGGAAAATTCCGGTGGCAGATATGTATTCCCACCGGTGAATCTACTGAAAAAGGGAAGTGCAGCTGCTTCCGGTGATACCAGAGATTATCTCAATCAGACAGCAGCAAAATTAAAAGAGACCTTAAAGAATTTTGGAATTAATATTACAATTACGGCTATCAACTGCGGACCAGCAGTAACGAGATATGAATTCCAGCCGGAAATGGGTGTAAAGGTCAGCAAAATCGTAAATTTGTCCGATGATATCAAGATGAATCTTGCGGCGGCGGATATCCGGATTGAAGCACCGATTCCGGGTAAAGCAGCCATTGGTATCGAGGTGCCGAATAAAGAAAGTATTCCGGTTATGTTCCGTGATCTGGTAGAGTCAGAGGAATTTCATGCCAATAAATCACCGATTGCTTTTGCAGCCGGAAAAGATATTGCCGGAAAAGTCATGATTGCGGACATTGCAAAGATGCCGCATCTATTGATTGCAGGAGCTACCGGTTCCGGTAAATCTGTCTGTATCAATACAATTATTATGAGTATTTTGTACCGGGCAGATCCGGAGGATGTAAAGCTTATCATGATTGACCCGAAGGTGGTTGAGTTAAGTGTATACAATGGAATCCCACATTTGTTTATTCCGGTTGTTACAGATCCGAAGAAGGCGGCAGGTGCATTGCACTGGGCGGTAGCTGAAATGACAGACCGTTATCAGAAATTTGCAGAATACGGTGTTCGTGATCTGAAGGGCTATAACCAGAAAATAGAAGGAATCAAAGATATTGATGACCCGGATAAGCCAAAGAAGATGCCGCAGATTGTAATTATTGTGGACGAGCTGGCGGATTTGATGATGGTTGCACTGGGGGATGTGGAAGATGCTATCTGCCGGTTGGCGCAGCTTGCAAGAGCCGCAGGAATCCATCTTGTCATTGCAACACAGCGTCCTTCCGTAAATGTCATTACCGGACTGATTAAAGCAAATATGCCATCCCGAATCGCATTTTCTGTAACGTCCGGTGTGGATTCAAGAACCATTCTTGATATGAACGGTGCGGAAAAGCTTTTAGGAAAAGGCGATATGCTTTATTATCCGCAGGGCTTACAGAAACCGCTTCGTGTACAGGGTGCGTTTGTATCCGATAAAGAGGTATCAGATGTGGTTGAATTCTTAAAGGAACACAATGAGGGGGAAGGCTACAGTAGTGATATTGAAGAGCGGATGAACAATATTTCTGTATCCGCAAGCACTGGTGCTGATGCGGCATCTGGTGATGGAAATGACAGAGATGCTTATTTCTTGGATGCTGCAAAGCTTTTGATTGATAAAGATAAAGGTTCCATCGGAATGATTCAGCGTTATTTTAAAGTCGGTTTTAACCGGGCTGCAAGAATTATGGATCAGCTGGAAGAAGCTGGTGTAGTAGGACCGGATGAAGGAACCAAGCCGCGACAGGTGTTAATGTCTCCGGAACAGCTGGAAGCATTTATTGAAGAGGGTAATTAAGAAAGATTTATAGAATACAATCCATGAGGAGGAAATGAAGATGAAGTCAGATATTGAAATTGCACAGGAAGCAGAACTGGTACATATTAAGGAAGTGGCTGAGAAGCTCGGGATAAACGAGGATGAGCTGGAATTTTACGGAAAATACAAAGCAAAGATTTCCGATGAATTATGGGAGTCTGTAAAAGACCGGGAAGATGGCAAACTGGTTCTTGTAACAGCTATTAACCCGACACCTGCCGGCGAAGGAAAGACCACAACAAGTATCGGACTTGGTGAGGCGATGGCTTTACTTGGTAAAAAAGCGGTACTTGCACTTCGTGAGCCGTCTTTAGGACCGTGCTTTGGAATCAAAGGTGGAGCCGCAGGTGGTGGATATGCGCAGGTAGTTCCGATGGAAGATTTAAATCTGCATTTTACCGGAGATTTCCATGCAATTACATCCGCAAATAACCTGTTGGCAGCATTATTAGATAATCATATCCAGCAGGGTAACCAGCTTGGAATTGACCCACGTCAGGTAGTATGGAAACGTTGTATGGATATGAATGACCGTGCACTTAGAAATATTGTAATCGGTCTTGGAAGCAAGATGGATGGTATGGTACGTGAAGACCATTTCATCATTACAGTGGCATCTGAAATTATGGCTGTTTTATGTCTGGCGGACAATATGGAAGATTTGAAACGCCGTCTGGGCAGAATCATTGTTGCCTATTCCTTTGACGGAACGCCGATTACGGCAGATGATTTACATGCAACCGGTTCCATGGCAGCACTCTTAAAAGATGCCATCAAACCAAATCTGATTCAGACATTAGAGCACAATCCAGCCATCGTTCATGGTGGACCATTTGCAAATATTGCGCATGGATGTAACAGTGTCCGTGCTACTAAGACAGCTTTAAAATTAGGTGATATTGCAATTACAGAGGCCGGTTTTGGTGCTGACCTTGGTGCTGAGAAATTCTTTGATATCAAGTGCCGTAAGGCGGGACTTAAACCGGACGCAGTGGTACTGGTAGCAACCATCCGCGCATTAAAATATAACGGTGGGGTTCCAAAGGCAGACCTTGCAAAAGAAGATTTGGAAAGCTTAAAGAAGGGAATTGTAAACTTAGAGAAACATATCGAGAACCTTCAAAAATTTGGTGTACCGGTAGTAGTTACCTTAAACTCCTTTGTAACCGATACCAAAGAAGAAATTGCATTTGTAGAGAACTTCTGCAAGGAAAGAAACTGTGAATTTGCATTATCTGAAGTATGGGAAAAAGGTGGCGAAGGCGGAATCGAACTTGCAAAGAAAGTACTGGATACTTTAGATCATAAAGAAGCACATTTCAAACCTCTGTATGAGGATGAGATATCTCTTATGGATAAGATTAAGACGATTGCAACTGAGATTTATGGAGCAGATGATGTAACTTACAGTAAGGCTGCATTAAAAGAATTAAAACATATTGAAGAAATGGGAATGGGCAATTTCCCTGTATGTATGGCAAAGACCCAGTATTCTCTTTCTGATGATGCATCAAAGCTTGGCAGACCGACTGGCTTTACCGTAAATGTCCGTGAAGTATATGTATCTGCCGGAGCAGGCTTTGTAGTAGCTATTACCGGCTCTATTATGACCATGCCTGGACTTCCGAAAGTACCGGCTGCAAATAATATTGATGTAACTAATGACGGCGTAATTACAGGATTATTTTAGGAGGTATCATGGCATTATTAATTGATGGAAAAAGAATTTCTGCTGAAATAAAAGATGAATTAAAAGAAGAAGTAGTACAGTTAAAGGAACAGGGAATCACAGGCGCACTTGCTGTAATCCAGGTGGGAAATGACCCTGCATCCAGTGTATATGTCAGAAACAAAAAACGTGCCTGTGAATATATTGGGATAGATTCTCTTTCTTATGAGCTTCCGGAAGAGACTTCCCAGGATGAATTACTGGCTTTAATCGATAAATTGAATAAAGAAGAACATGTAAAAGGCATTCTGGTACAGCTTCCATTGCCAGAGGGCATTGATGAGGATGCGGTAATCCGTGCCATTTCTCCGAAGAAGGATGTAGATGGTTTCCATCCGGAAAATGTCGGCGCATTGATGATTGGACAGAAAGGATATATTTCCTGCACACCTGCCGGAATCATCCAGCTTCTGAAGCGTTCTGACATTGATATTGAGGGAAAACACTGTGTTATCGTTGGAAGAAGCAATATTGTTGGAAAACCGATGGCAATCTTAATGCTGCGTGAGAATGCAACTGTTACAGTAACGCATTCAAAAACCCGTAATTTAAAGGAAATCTGTAAAGAGGCAGATATTCTGATTGTTGCAATTGGGAAAAAAGAATTTATTGATGCATCCTATGTAAAAGATGGTGCAGTTGTCATTGATGTAGGAATTCATCGCGATGAGAACAATAAACTTTCCGGTGATGTAAAATTTGATGAAGTAGAGCAGCTTTGTAGTGCGATTACACCGGTTCCGGGTGGAGTCGGACCAATGACCATTGCAATGTTAATGAACAATTGTGTGGAAGCTATGAGACATGAATAGGAGAAGGCTATGAAGTGTGCAAATTGTGGAGCAGAAATAAAATTAGGCTGTGTGTACTGTTCTGTATGTGGAAAAGAAGCACAGATTGTTCCGGATTATAATGTGGAAGAGGATATTTTAAAAGAATTATTAGAAGAAGACGATAAACCGAGTAAGAATGCCTCTTCCAACGGAAAGAAGAAAAAATCTTTGAAAAACAGCCAGAAAAAAAAGAAAGAGGCAGAACAGAAAAAGAAACAGAAACAGAAAAGACTTCTGATTACAGTATCAGTTCTGATTGCTATTGCAATCATTGGTGTTATCATTGTTCTTCTGGTGCAGAACAGCCATAAGAAATCTTTTGATTATCAGTATCAGAAGGGAATCAGTTACACGGAAGAGAAGAATTATACCAAGGCATTGACCTATTTTGAACAGGCTGAGAAATTGCAGCCGGATAATGTGGATGTATTACTCCGGATGGCTGATTTGTACCGTCTCCGAAAAGATGAAACATCAGAAGAAGCGTATTTGTTACAGATACTTACCCTTGATAAGAACAATGAAGAAGCGTATCAGATGCTGATTGCCTTATATGATAAGCAAAAGGAATATGATAAACTACAGGATTTATATGAACAATCAGACTCTGATAAAATAAAAGCGCTGTTTGATAATTATGAAGTAAAGGCTCCGGAGTTTTCGGAAGAAGCTGGGGAATACAATGATACGATTGAAATTGAACTGATGGCAGACTCAGACTGTACCATTTATTATACGTTAAATGGTGATTCTCCGATTGAAAAGGGAATGGAATATACAGAACCGATTTCTTTAGAGGATGAGAAAGAATATACCATCAAAGCAGTAGCAAAGGACGCAAGAGGCTTTTATAGTGAGATTGCAGAAGCAGATTATGAAATTACTTTTGAAGCTCCGGATTCTGCTAATGTAACACCTGCTGCCGGAACATATTATGATGCGCAGAGCATCAGTATACAGGTTCCCGCCGGTTCCACTGCTTACTATACCTGGGATGGCTCAACACCAACACAGGATTCTGATGTATACAGTGAACCACTTGAAATGCCACAGGGCAATAATGTGTTGTCTGTTCTTGTGGTAGATGACCATGGACTGGCAAGCCCGGTGATAAGATATAATTACATTTATCTGCCGGAATAAGCTATGGCGGATGAACAAAGAATGTGTCTTGACACATTCTTGCGCCTGCGGCGGTCGCTTGCGACATCTACCTTATACGCCGCAGTGCGCATCCTCGCGGAGCATTTTTTACTTTACAGGAAAGCAATTTCCTGTAAAGTAAAAAATACCCCGGAATGAATATGGATAAGAATGTTTCTTATCTGCCTTCGTTCCGGGGATTTTAAAAATTAGTCTTCTTTTACAAATTCAATGACACCCTTGTCAAGTCTGGATACTCTTGCTAAAGAATAAACATCGATGCCCTGTTCCTCTAATTTTTCACGTCCAGGCTGGAATGCTTTTTCGATTAAAACACTGACACCTGCGATGGTGGCATGTGCTTTACGGATTAGGCGGATAGCACCGGTAGCAGCTTCGCCGTTGGCAAGGAAATCATCCACGATAAGAATGTGGTCATTTTCGCTGATGTATTTTGCGGAAATGGTTAATTCATAGCTGGTTCCTTTGGTATAAGAAGTTACAACAGTCTGATATAAATCATGATTTAAAATTTTAGAAGGCTGTTTCTTTAAAATAACAAGTGGAACGCCTAATGCTTCTGCAGCCATAAGAGCCGGAGCAATACCGGAGCTTTCGATGGTGGCAATACGTGTGATACCTTTTCCTTTATAATGTTCTGCAATATCTTTGCCCATTTTCTTCATTAATTCAGGATCCACCTGATGATTGATAAAGCTGTCAACCTTTAAAATGTTTTCGCTTTCTGCGATTCCTTCTGCAAGAATTTTCTCTTCTAATAATTTCATTTTGTTACTCCTTTGATTGTATTATATTTAAGCAGAAATCTGCTGTTTATTCATTGTTGTCTGAATAGTAAGCGGCATAAATCTTTTCTAAGATATGTTCTTCATAATCCTCCGGCAGACCGGCAAATTTAGCATGAAGAAGTGCGGCAATTTTGTCGGAACGGATAAAGTAACGCTGCTCCATGGAAGGCTCGCTGTCAGCACCACTGACATGGTCGATTTCTTCCGCAGTATAGTTTGAAGAGAACCATTCCATAATTTCGCTGGTGCGTCTGCTTTCCATATCTGCATCCGCAGACATCTGGTTGATTTTACGGAAATGTGTAATTCCGATTCCAAGAAAAATAACAAACAGAACAGACATTACAACAATCATAATAACACGCATATAATCAGCCATTGGTAATTTGATGATGTCCAGAGCAAAAAGAATGACAAAAATCAGACCGGCAATTCCAACTCCAAGGAATGTATAAGCGGTAGAACGATTATCTTCCAGCTGGGCATCTTTCTCCTTGTATACCATGTTATGTACCTGACCTTTCGTTATAATAATACTATTATAAGTGATTTTATCCGACGATACAATAACCTTGTCTGTATTTCTGAAATAAGGTATACTGCAAGTATGAAGATAACAATATTATGCGTAGGAAAAATCAAAGAAAAATATTTCGGGGATGCCATTGCCGAGTACGAAAAAAGACTGGGCAGATACTGTAAGCTTGAAATTGTGGAAGTGGCAGATGAGAAAACACCGGATGGAGCATCCGAGGCAGAGGAACAGCAGATTCGTCGTAAAGAGGGGGAACGTCTTTTAAAATATTTAGAGGGAAAGAACTGCTACGTCATTGCCCTTGCAATCAACGGAAAAATGCTGGATTCTGTTGCTTTATCGGAAAAAGTCAGTGACTTGATGGTAAAGGGCAACAGCCATATCGTTCTTGTGATCGGAGGCTCCCTTGGAATTGCGGATGAAGTATTAAAACGTGCAGATGAAAAAATAAGCTTTTCGAAGATGACATTTCCGCACCAGCTGATGCGTGTTATTTTATTGGAGCAGTTATACCGGAGCTATCGGATTATCAATCATGAACCGTATCACAAATAAGCAACCGTATCATAAATAGAAGAAACGGATAAAAGGAGGAGATTTTATGAGGATGTACGACCTCATTTTAAAGAAAAAGGAAGGAGCTGCTTTAAGCAAAGAAGAAATCCAGTGGATGATAAATGCATTTACAACCGGTGAAATTCCGGATTATCAGATGTCAGCCATGCTGATGGCAATCTGTTTTCAGGGAATGAATCACGATGAGACACTGGCATTAACACTTGCTATGCGGGATAGCGGAGATGTGCTTGATTTATCCGGTATTAAAGGCGTAAAGGTGGATAAACACAGCACCGGTGGTGTAGGAGATAAGACCTCCCTGATTCTGACACCAATCATTGCTGCACTGGGTGTTCCGGTAGCAAAAATGTCCGGAAGAGGATTGGGTCATACCGGCGGAACCATTGATAAGTTAGAATGCTTTGAAGGATTCAGCACTTCCATATCAGAAGAAGCCTTTTTAAAGCAGGTATCAGAGGTTGGCGTTGCAATTGCGGGACAGACTGCTAATCTTGCACCAGCAGATAAGAAGCTGTATGCACTCCGGGATGTCACTGCTACGGTAGCGGAGAAATCCTTAATTGCCAGCAGCATTATGAGTAAGAAATTAGCCAGCGGGTCGGATGCCATTGTCCTTGACGTAAAGACTGGAAACGGTGCATTCATGCAGACTGTGGAAAAGGCAGAGGAACTTGCCCGGATTATGGTGGCCATCGGAAATGGTGCTGGAAAGAAAACTTATGCGGTTATTACAGATATGTCACAGCCTCTTGGCAATACAGTAGGCAATATTGTGGAAGTGCAGGAAGCCATTGAAGCATTGAATGGAAAAGGGCCAAAGGATCTGATGGATGTTGTCTATGCATTAGGGTATCTTATGTTAAAGGCTGCCGGTGTAGCAGAAGATGAAAACGAAGCAAGAACAATGATGGAGAAAGTCATTGCAAGCGGAAAAGCACTGGATAAATTTGCAGACTTTGTAGAAGCACAGGGTGGCAGAAAGGAACAGGTTTATCATCCGCAGTTATTGGCAAAAGCAGCAATTACAGAGACCATCACCGCACCGGAAGATGGATATGTAGAAGCTTTAAATGCTATGGCAATTGGAACTGCCTGCATGAGCCTTGGCGGCGGTAGAGAGACAAAGGAGAGTCAGATTGATTTAACTGCCGGTATCCGCCTCAAGAAAAAAATAGGAGACAGCGTAAAAAAAGGAGAATGTCTGGCCGAATTATATGGTAATGATGCAGCAAAATGCAACGATGCAAAGGAACTGGTTCAAAATGCATTTCTTTTCAGTAAAGAGCCACTGGATGCACCGGAAACAGTTTTAAAATATATTACCGCATAGAAAAGAAAAAAACTCATATAGTTATATATGAGGAAAAACAATAAGAAAGAGTTAAAAAAAGATATTAAAAATCATATGGTGGAATCCTTAGAACTGCCGAAAGACTTAGTCTACCGGGCAGCAATTGTAACCGTTATGGGTAACAGGGAACTGCTGTTGGAAAATTATAAGGGAATCTTAGAATACGAGAAAGAATATATCAGGATTCAGGCGAAAAGCTGCCGGATTCTTGTTCGTGGGAAAAATCTCAACATTTCCTATTATACGAATGAAGAGATGAAAATAACAGGAATCATCCAAAGTATTGAGTATGAATAGAGGTTTTCTATGACAACACTTTCCCTGCTTAAATATATAGGCGGTTACCTTGAGGTAGTCTTAAGTGGTTATGCTCCGGAACGATTTTTAAATCTGTGTGGCAATCACAATATTTTAATCTGGAATCTTCGAAAAGAGGAAGATGTTTATCGCTTTTTTATCAGCATTCGTGCATTTTGGAGTATCCGTCCGTTTGTAAGCAAGACCGGATGCAGGATTCGGATTCTGCGCAAAATAGGATTTCCGTTCTGGATGAACCGTTACCGGAAACGAAAATGCTTCCTGATGGGAGTAATTCTCGCAGCTGGTCTGGTGTGGTTTTTATCACGATTTATCTGGAATGTGGAGGTAGATGGTAATTCATCTGTTACGACAGAAACCGTTTTAACATTTCTTGATGAGGAGGATTGTGGTTACGGAGACCGGATTCGTACAATTGACTGCGAACAGTTAGAACGGGATCTGCGGGCACAGTTTCCGGAAATCATCTGGGCATCGGTACAGATTTACGGAACGAAAATGACGGTATTAATCAAGGAAAATCTGGTACAGCAGGAAGCAATGGAAGAATTGCCGTATGAAGCTTCAGACCTGATAGCAGAAGAGGATGCGACAGTGGAATCCATTATTACAAGAAATGGAACCCCACTAGTAAAGAACGGCGATGCAGTAAAGGCAGGAGATATATTAGTAAGTGGCAGGATTGATTTGACCAATGACAGTGGGGAACGGTATGCCTATGAATATTGCAATGCAGATGCGGATATATATCTACTGACGGAATATCCCTACCATGATAAATTTTCCCTTGCCCACGAAGAAAAAAGAATGACCGGTGCAGAAAAGAAACGGTATTCCATTGATTTCTTTGGAAAAATAATAACACTTCCGGCATTAAGCGGTGAATTTGAATGTGCAGACAAAACCACGGATTATAAGCAGCTTTGCCTCCATGGGGACTTTTATCTGCCACTTGGAATCTATTCTAGTACTTTAAAAGAGTATCGGACAGAACAGGAAATTTATACGAAAGAGCAGGCAGAAGCGGTTGCTACAGAAAATTTTAATATTTATTTGTCACATTTAGCAGAAAAAAATATTCAAATTTTAGAAAAAAATGTTATTATAGATATGGACGATAAAAACTGTATCATGGAAGGAATCATCAAAGTGCGCACAAAAGCTGCTTTAAGGCACGAAACGGAACAGCTTACAGCACCTGATACAGAAGACACAGAGGAAGGGCTAGTATTAAATGAGCTTGAATGAAACAAGAATTGATATACCGGCAGAGCATGTTTCCAATATTTTCGGACAATTTGACCATAATATAAAATTGATTGAACGGACCTTAAATGTTACGGTAGTGCCCCGCAATGAAGGAATCAAAGTCATTGGAGATACCGCAAATGTAGAGGGTGCATGCAAGGTGTTTGCAGAACTTTTACAACTGGCAGAGAGAGGAAACATGATTGATGAGCAGAAGGTTGCATATACACTTTCTCTTTTGGGAGAACATAAAGAAGGCTCGTTGGTAGAAATCGATAAGGACTGCATCTGCCATACGATAAACGGCAAACCGGTGAAACCAAAGACTTTAGGCCAGAAGGCTTATGTGGATGCCATCCGTAAGCAGATGATTGTATTTGGAATCGGGCCTGCCGGAACCGGAAAAACTTATCTTGCCATGGCAATGGCAATTACTGCATTTAAGAATGAAGAAGTAAATCGTATTATTTTAACCCGTCCTGCAATTGAAGCCGGTGAGAAATTAGGATTTCTTCCGGGAGATTTACAGAGCAAGGTAGATCCGTATCTTCGCCCGCTGTATGATGCACTGTATCAGATTATGGGAGCAGAAAGCTTTCAGCGGAATATGGAAAAGGGGCTTATTGAGGTCGCACCATTGGCTTATATGAGAGGTCGTACCTTAGATAATGCATTTATTATCTTGGATGAGGCACAGAATACTACACCGGCACAGATGAAGATGTTTTTAACACGTATTGGATTTGGCTCCAAGGTTGTGGTGACCGGAGATGCTACCCAGAAGGATCTGGCTCCGGGAACGAAGTCGGGACTGGATGTGGCATTACGTGTACTTCGCAATGTAGATGAGATATCCGTCTGCAAATTGACCAGCGCTGATGTAGTAAGACATCCTTTGGTACAGAAGATTGTAAAAGCCTATGACGATTATGAATCAAAAGCAAATAAAAGAACGAAAAGAGTAACGAAAAATGAAGGAAGATAGATTTTCACCCAAAAGAATGATTCGTATGCTGGGAATCCTTATTTCCGTTGCGATTTATTCTGTTTTTCTGGCAATAATCTGCAAGTTTACCATAGACCGTGTACTGGTGCTTGTTTTTATAAATGCTTTATATCTGCCATTGCTGATTGCAGTGATTGAAATGGAACGTATCAGAGGGCATCTGAACCGGAATGAAAAAAGTGATTTTCATCAGCTGTTTCTTTGCTTTCTTGCAGCAGCAGCCTGTTATGTGGGTTTCTTTTTTATGCCGGCATATATGGCACCGGTCATGATTCCGGTCATGATTCTTTCCTGTGGCGGAAATGAGCTGATTGGTATTTTAGGCGGAATTTATTTTAATACACTGCTTTGCATGTGTTCCAGCGGCAGTTTTTATGAATATGCGGCATATACTATGCTGACGGTACTTTCCGGAATTCTGCTTATGGTAATCAGCCAGAAAAAATATAAAATTTATGGATGCATCATGACCGTTGCATTGTCGTTTGCTGTTCCGAGTATCTTCTATTACATCAGCAGCTTTGAAATCAATTATCATCAGTACTTATCCGCAGGATGCAGCATGATACTGACTGCAGTTTTTTCGTACTTTTTTGCAGACAGGCTGTATTATTATACGAAGCATGAAAAAGAACGTACTTTAGCTGAAATTATTGCAGAAAATTTTCCACTGGTACAGGAGATTAAAAACTATTCGGAAATTGATTATGCACATGCCCGTAAAGTTTCGAGTGTGGCAGAAGAATGTGCAAAGGAGCTTGGGGCAGATGATAAAACGGTAGCTGCGGCAGGATTTTACTACCGGATTGGCAAGCTGGAGGGAGAACCGTTTGTAGAAAATGGAGTTCGTCTTGCTGAGATTAACTGTTTCCCGAAAAACGTGGTTAAGATTCTAAGTGAATACAATGGTGAATTAAATGCTATTAGTTCCATAGAGTCCGCAATCGTACATATTGTGGACAGTATTGTTACCAAATTTGAACTTTTGGACAAGGAAACCGTGAAGAACAGCTGGAATCATGATATTATTATTTATCAGACATTAAACGAAAAATCGGCTGCCGGATTATATGATGAAGCGAATCTTGGCATGAACCAGTTTATTAAAATCAGAGAGTTTTTAACGAAAGGAGCGGATTTATTTTGAGCCTTGCGATAGAAAAAGAAGCGGAGGTTACCTTCGATTTTGATTATGAAACACTTGCAAAAGATGTAATATCGTTTACAATGGAACATGAGCATTTTCCTTTTGAAGCAGAAATCAGCCTTACGCTGACAGATAACGAAGGTATCTGGAAGGTTAATAAAGAGTTCCGGGAGATAGACCGCCCGACGGACGTTTTATCCTTTCCAATGTTAGAATATGATGTACCGGGAGATTTTTCCCAGATAGAGAATCAGACGGAGGATTGCTTTAATCCGGATACAGGGGAAATTCTGCTGGGGGATATTATTATTTCTGTGGACAAGGTCAGGGAACAGGCAGAGGAATATGGTCACAGCATGCAAAGAGAATTTGCATTTCTGATTGTACATAGTATGTTGCATCTGTTTGGTTACGACCACATGGAAGAGCAGGAAGCTGCAGTGATGGAAGGAAAGCAGCGCGAGATTTTAGAATGCTTAAATATTTTAAGATAAAAATGGAGGAACATCATGAAAAAGAGATTAAGTATTGTTTTATGCATGACACTGATGGCAACCAGTCTTTTAGCTGGATGTAAGAAAAAAGAGGAAGCTCCGGAACCGAAAGAAACCGTTTCTGAAGCAGAGGAAACCGAAACCGAAACCGGCAAAGATGGTATGGCAAGAAGTTACCTGACCGGTGAATGGATTGATGCAGATTTAGCAAAGAAGAAACCGGTTGCAATCATGATTGGAAATACCAATGATGCATTGCCACAGTATGGGCTGTCGCAGGCAGACGTACTTTACGAAGCTCCTGCTGAAGGCGGAATTACCCGTCTGATGCCAATTTTCCAGGATTACTCCGGATTAGACAAGATTGGTTCTGTAAGAAGCTGTCGTCACTACTATGCATATTATGCAATGGAATTTGATGCAATTTATGTTCATTACGGACAGGCAATTTACGCAACTGAGCTGTTAGAGAGTGGTAAAGTTGAGGACTTAAACGGTTTAGAGGGTGCCATTGATTCTGCTACTTTCTATCGTGACAAGTCAAGAAAGGCTCCACACAATGCATTTGTAAGCACAGATGGTCTTGATGCCGGAATTGAATTAAAAGGTTATGATACCGAGCTGCCTTCCGATTATGAAGGACATTATCAGTTTAATGAAGATGATGAAAAAGAAATTGAACTTACAGACGGAGCAGATGCAGCAGTGGTTCAGCCGGGATATTATATAAACAATCCTTGGTTTGTATATAACAGTGAAGATGGTTTATACTATCGTTTCCAGTATAAAAAAGAGCATATGGATGAAAATACAGGCACACAGCTTGCTTTTAAGAACATTCTGCTTCAGTACTGCGATTATACCAAGTTAGATGATGCACACGGTTATCTGGATGTTGAGAGCACCGGTGAAGGAACCGGAAAATATATTACTAACGGTAAAGTAATTGATGTGACATGGAAGAAAGCAAGCGAAAACGAGCCAACCAGATACTATGACGCTTCCGGAAATGAAATCACATTAAACCAGGGTAAAACCATGGTATGTGTATTGTTAAATGATATGGAGAAAAAATTAAATATCTATGCAACAGAAGATGAGTTTACACCACCTTCCGCAAAATAATTATTTCAAAAATTACTTGAGGTAAATTTATGAGTTCAGGAAAAAAGAGTGACTCCAACTTTTTAGTACAGGGTTCCATTCTTGCAATTGCCTCTATAGTCAGCAGGATAATCGGTCTGCTCTATCGTATCCCGATGACCAATATCATTGGAGATACCGGTAACAGTTATTACAGTGCAGCCTTTGAAATTTATAATATCCTGCTGATTATTTCTGCATACAGCCTGCCATTGGCGGTATCCAAGCTGGTATCTGCCCGTGTCTCGAAGGGGCAAAGAAAAAATGCATATCGAATTGTAAAAGGTGCCCTGCTTTTAGCAACCGGTACTGGACTTACTGCAAGTTTGATTCTTTTCTTTGGTGCGTCATTCTTCACAAACATGCTGAATACGCCCCTTAGTATTTTTGCATTGAAGGTTCTGGCACCGACGATACTGGTAGTTGCTGTATTAGGAGTCTTACGTGGATTTTTCCAGGGACTTGGTACCATGATGCCGAGTGCCATTTCACAGATTATCGAACAGATTGTCAATGCGATTGTCAGTATTGCAGCTGCCTATATCCTCTATGGATATGGGGCAAGAATCGGAGCAGTGCTTGGAAATAAAGAAAAGTATGGCTCTGCTTACGGTGCTGCAGGTGGAACACTGGGTACCAATATGGGAGCAGTGTTTGCACTTTTATTCCTTGGAATGTTGTTTCTGGCATACAAACGTATTTTTAAACGACAGATGCGCCGGGATACCAGCAGCAAAACAGAATCCTATCAGAATGTCTTTCGTGTACTGATTATGACCATTGTTCCGGTACTTTTAAGTACCACAATTTATAATATCAGTGCAATTTTAGATCAGGGTATCTATAAGAACGTAGCGGAATTACAGGGCTATAAGCCGGATGATATTGATGTCTGGTGGGGAATCTTCTCCGGAAAATATAAGACCATTATCAATATTCCGATTTCCATTGCTTCTGCGATGGCGGCTTCCTGTGTACCAAATCTTACCGGTGCGTATGCAAGAAAGGACAGAGAGTCCGTACGAAGCCAGATTAATATTGCAATCCGCTTTATTATGGTGATTGCATTCCCTTGTACCATTGGAATTGCAGTGCTGTCAGGACCGATATTAAAGCTGCTTCATCTTTATGGCAGTACAGGAACTACTGCAGCAACCATGTTGACAACGGGAGCAGTGGCAATTTTGTTCTATTCCCTTTCCACATTATCTAATGGATTGTTACAAGGAATTAACCGGATGAGAGAGCCTGTTAAAAATGCGGCTATCGCATTGGGACTGCATCTGATTGCACTATTAGTGATGATGTTTGGTTTACATCTTGGTATTTATGCAGTGGTATATTCGAATGCTTTATTTGCATTCTTTATGTGCCTCTTTAACGCAATGTCTTTACGGAAATACAGTGGTTATCGTCAGGAAGTTGTGAAAACTTTCTTAATCCCGGTGGCAGCTTCTGCCATTATGGGTGTCGTAGTCTTTGGCGTTTACAAAGGTATTTTTGCTGTTATTAAGGTAAATGCCATTGCAGCTATATTTGCAATTGTAATCGGAGCTGTTGTATACGGTGCAATGCTTTTATTATTAAAAGGCTTAAGTGAGGAAGAATTAAAGAAATTCCCGAAGGGATACCTTTTCGTCCGTATTGCCAAGAAATTACATTTATTATAAAAATGCAATAAAAGGGCAAAACATAGAATTCTTGAAAAAATTGTATAAAAAGAAAAAACCTGCGCATACTGTTTGTGGTGATGAATATGAAAAACACAAAACGTATGCGCACTTTTTTCCTTGGAGCACTGGTATTATCTATCTCTGCATGGATTGGTGGAAGACAGTATTATCTGAAACTGAATGAAAAAGAACAGGAAAAAATAATAGAAGTTCAGGAAGCTGAGACGGAGCAATTCGAGGAAAGTGCAAACATTCAGAATAAAAAAGCATTTGTTGTCCGGGAAGAGGACGGGTACCTGAATGTCTATTTCGGCGAAGAGGATGCCTTATACATGTATACTGGAATTGCTTATCAGGGACTGCCGGAAGAATTGAAAAAAGAAATCAGCAATGGAAAAACCTTTGATACACTGGAAGATTTATACCGTTTCTTAGAAAGCTATTCCAGTTAAAAAGTTGATTGTTTCAGACTGTTATGATACAATCTAAAAGGCTGAATGGGTCTGATTGCATAGCAGTCCAAAAGAAATAGAGAGAAGAGTAAATAACTGGCATGAGTAAGCATACAGAACGCATAGGTGTCGTTGTGGTCGGTGGAGGTGCTGCCGGATTGGTGGCAGCCATTATGGCGGCACGAAATGGTGCAAAAGTTCTTATTTTAGAGCACAACGAAGTACCTGGTAAGAAGATTTTAGCAACCGGAAACGGTAAATGTAATTATACAAATAAAGTGCAGGGTGTGGACAAATATTACGGACAGAACCCTGCTTTTGTTGCACCTGTATTTGAGCAGTTTGGACTGGAAGAGACACTGCAGTTCTTTAAAGAACTTGGCATATATCCAAAGGAGCGTAACGGCGGATATTATCCTCAGAGCGAGCAGGCAACTGCAATCAGGGATGTGTTGCTGATGGAATTAAAGAAACAGAACGTTGGAGTGGTCTGTGGCTGTGGCATAAGAGGCATAGAAAAGACCGCAAAGGGCTTCACTTTTCATACCAAGGGCGGTGATTTTTATGCAACAAAATGCATAATGGCAACCGGTGGTAAGACCTTAAAGAAAAGTGGCAGTGACGGAAGCGGTTTCCTATATCTTGAAAGTCTGGGACATCATATCATAGATTTAGTACCGGGGCTTATCGGATTGAAGGGAAAACAGTCATTTTTTGCTGATATTGCAGGAATTCGTGCAGATGTAAAGGTCGATTTATACATAGAAAGCACGCATGTATGCAGCGAACAGGGAGAATTACAGCTTACGAATTATGGAATATCCGGCATTCCGGTATTTCAGCTTTCAAGAGTTGCCACAAGAGCGTTATCAGAACAGAAAAAAGTCTATGCGACACTTAATTTTGTGCCATTCTGGGAGAAAGAACAGTGCTTAACCTATTTCAAGGAAAGATTTAAGAAAGCAGATGAAAAACACATCGGGGAAGCCTTAATCGGCTTTTTCCCGGAAAAATTAATTCCGGTATTATTAGAAGAGTCACATATAAAAGCTACAAAATATGCGAACCGGCTGCAGACAGAAGAATTAGAGAGATTTATAGATACGGTGCAGGGACTCCGGGTGGATATTACTGACTGGAATACCTTTGATACGGCACAGGTGACTGCCGGTGGCGTAGACACTGATGAAATAGATGCAGAAACCATGGAGTCAAAGCTTTGTCCGGGACTTTATTTTGCCGGAGAAATGGTGGATATTGACGGAATCTGCGGTGGTTATAATTTGCAATGGGCATGGAGCAGCGGCGCAGTAGCCGGGATACATGTGGCAAGGGAGTTATCATGATACGAGTAAATCAGTTAAAGCTTCCGATTGAACATTCGGAAGAGATGTTAAGAAGACAGATTATCAAAACACTTCATCTAAAAAATGAAAAGGATCTGATCCATTATCAGATTCGAAAGCAATCCATTGATGCAAGAAGAAAAAATGAACTTTCCTTTGTATACACAGTGGATGTGGAATTGAAGCAGGAAAGTATGATTTTACATAAGAATAAAAATTCCAATATCAGTAAAGCAAAGGATATACATTATCATTTCCCGGATGCCGGAGAGAAACAGCTGTCCCACAGACCGGTTATTGTAGGAAGCGGTCCGGCAGGAATGTTCTGTGCCTATGAACTGGCAAAGCATGGCTATTGTCCAATTGTTTTGGAACGTGGAAGCAGTGTGGAAGAGCGAACAGCTGAAGTAGAACGGTTCTGGAAGGACGGCATCTTAAATCCAAAGACGAATGTACAGTTTGGAGAAGGCGGAGCAGGTACTTTTTCCGATGGGAAATTAAATACGCTGGTAAAAGATGTGGCAGGAAGAAACCGGGAAGTGTTAGAAATCTTTGTGAAAATGGGCGCTCCGGAAGAAATTTTATATATAAATAAGCCTCATATCGGAACTGATATTTTAAAAACAGTCGTAAAAAACATCCGGCTGGAAATTGAAAGAATGGGTGGAACTTACTGCTTTTTCAGCCAGCTTACAGACATTACGCTGAATGGGAAGAAAGATAAAGTAGAAGCCATCCGGATTAACGGAGAAAAGGAAGTAGCAACAAACGTTCTGGTGCTGGCAATCGGACATTCCGCCAGAGATACTTTCCCAATGTTACAGGAAGCGGGACTTATGATGGAAGCCAAAGCATTTGCGGTGGGATTTCGTGTAGAGCATCCGCAGGCGATGATTGATGCATGCCAGTATAACGGACATAAAAATGCCCTGCTGCCTGCTGCATCCTATAAGCTGACCGCAAATCTTGAGAATCACCGCGGGGTATATTCTTTCTGTATGTGTCCGGGTGGTTATGTAGTAAATGCTTCTTCGGAGGAAGGTATGCTGGCAGTCAATGGCATGAGCTATCATGCAAGAGCCGGGCAGAATGCCAACAGTGCCATTATCATATCGGTTCGACCGGATGATTTTGAAGGGGATGGACCGTTAGCTGGAATTGAGTTTCAGCGGAAATTGGAAAAAAATGCCTATCGCATTGGAAACGGAGCAATTCCGCAGCAGCTTTACGGAGATTTTAAAGAGAATCGTATATCTACAGGATATGGGGCTTTTGAAAGTACCACAAAGGGTGCACATACATTTGCAAATCTCAGGGAAATTTTTCCAAAAGAATTAGCAGCATCTTTTCAGGCAGGAATGGAGCTCTTTCCGAAATACATTCCGGACTATAACAGGGAGGATGCCATTTTATCCGGCGTGGAGAGCCGAACTTCCTCTCCGGTGCGGATTACAAGGGATGAATCCTTTGAAAGTAATATTGCAGGCATTTACCCTTGCGGAGAAGGTGCTGGTTATGCCGGCGGTATTATGTCAGCAGCCATGGACGGATTGAAAGTAGCGGAAGCAATTGCAGGAAAATATGCAAGACTTAAAATAGATTAAAACAACAGGTGTTTTGAAATAGAAAAGGAGATACAGAACATTGACGGAATATACACCAATGATGCAGCATTATTTAAAAACACATGAAGAATACAAGGACTGTATTTTATTTTATCGTCTGGGTGACTTTTATGAAATGTTTTTTGATGATGCAAAGGTTGTATCAAAAGAATTAGAGCTTACCTTAACCGGAAAGAGCTGTGGTGCAGAGGAACGGGCACCCATGTGCGGAATCCCATATCATGCAGCAGAAACTTATCTGACCAGACTGGTGAAAAAAGGTTATAAGGTTGCTATCTGTGAGCAGGTGGAAGACCCGAAGCTTGCCAAGGGAATGGTAAAGCGTGAAGTAACAAGAGTTGTAACGCCGGGAACTACCTTAAATGCACAGGCACTGGATGAAACGAAAAATAATTATATCATGTGTATCGCATATATCGGTGACCATTATGGTATTTCTTCTGCAGATATTACCACCGGAGATTACTATGTGACAGAAGTGGATTCGGAACGGAAATTATTGGACGAAGTCAATAAATACCAGCCGACAGAAATTATCTGTAATGAAGCATTTTATATCAGCGGAATTGATATCGATGATATGAAAAACCGTATGGGAATCGTAATTTATTCTCTGGATGCATGGTATTTTTCTGATGAGACAGCACAGATGACTTTAAAGGATCATTTTAAAGTCAGGGATTTAGAAGGACTTGGTCTTGCAGATTATGACAGCGGCGTCGTTGCAGCCGGTGCATTATTAAAATACCTTTACGAGACACAGAAAACAACCCTTTCCAATCTGGTGGCAATTCATCCGTATACCACCGGAAAATTCATGATTATTGACAGTTCTACCAGACGAAACTTAGAGCTGGTTGAAACCCTCCGGGAAAAGCAAAAGCGTGGTTCTCTCCTTTGGGTATTGGATAAGACCAGGACAGCCATGGGAGCAAGAACCTTAAGAAGCTTTGTGGAACAGCCATTAATTGAGCGTACGGAAATAGAAGAACGTTATGATGCCATTGACGAATTTAATACCAATGCCATCACAAGAGAAGAAATCCGGGAATATTTAAATCCGGTCTATGATCTGGAACGGTTGATTACCCGTGTTACTTATCAGACCGCAAATCCAAGGGATTTGATTGCATTTCGCAATTCCATACATATGCTGCCACCGATTAAGACACTGATGAGTGATTTTCAGTCACCACTTTTAAAACGTTTATATGAGCAGCTGGATACGTTGGATGAATTATACGAATTAATTGAACGCTCCATTACGGAAGAACCGCCACTTACCCTTCATGACGGCGGCATCTTAAAAGAGGGCTATAACGAAGAGGTGGACCGCCTGCGGAAAGCCAAGACAGATGGAAAGAGCTGGCTTGCTGATTTGGAGGCAAAAGAACGGGAGAAAACCGGAATCAAGAATCTGAAAATCAAATATAACAAAGTATTTGGCTATTATCTTGAAGTAACCAATTCCTTTAAAGACATGGTGCCGGACTATTTCACCAGAAAGCAGACTCTGGCAAATGCTGAGCGTTTTATTACACCGGAATTAAAAGAATTAGAGGATGTTATCCTAGGTGCGGAAGACAAGCTGATCGTTTTAGAATATGAACTGTTCCGGGAAGTCCGCCAGAAAGTGGCGGATGAAGTGGTCCGTATCCAGAAGACCGCCAAAGCAGTGGCGCAGATTGATGTATTTGCATCTCTTGCAACGGTAGCGGAACAGAATAATTACTGCCGTCCGAAATTAAACGAAAAAGGTCTTATCGACATCAAAGACGGCAGACATCCGGTAGTAGAACGGATGATTCAGAATGAAATGTTTGTGGCAAATGATACTTATCTTGATAATGGCAGCAACCGTGTGTCCATTATTACCGGTCCGAATATGGCAGGAAAGTCTACCTATATGCGACAGAGTGCGTTGATTGTACTGATGGCTCAAATCGGAAGCTTTGTTCCGGCAAAATCAGCCAAAATTGGAATTGTAGACCGTATTTTTACCAGAGTAGGGGCTTCTGATGACCTCGCCAGCGGACAGAGTACCTTTATGGTTGAAATGTCAGAAGTGGCAAACATATTACGGAATGCCACTTCCAACAGTCTTTTGATTTTAGATGAAATCGGGCGTGGAACCAGTACCTTTGATGGATTGAGTATTGCCTGGGCAGTGGTAGAGCATATCAGTAATCCAAGGCTTCTTGGCGCAAAGACATTATTTGCAACCCATTATCATGAACTGACGGAGCTGGAAGGCAAATTAAACAGCGTAAATAACTACTGCATTGCAGTAAAAGAAAAGGATGATGATATCGTTTTCCTGCGCAAGATTGTAAAAGGCGGAGCTGATAAGAGTTACGGTATCCAGGTAGCAAAGCTTGCGGGAGTGCCGGATAATGTCATTGAACGTGCCAAAGAAATTGTAGAAGAATTAAGTAATAATGATATTACGGAAATCGTTCAGAATATCAGTGCGGAGGGAAGCAGTAAACGCAGCAAACCGAAGTTAGACGAGGTGGATTTAGAACAGATATCACTGCTTGATACCATGGACAACGATACGATATTAAACGAATTAAAAGAACTGGATTTGGGTCAGATGACACCAATCGAAGCAATGAATAAGTTATACGAATTACAGAATAAAGTGAAAAACAGATGGTAAAGGAGGTGGATGGCGTTATGCCACAGATTGCACTGTTAAGTCAGGAAACAATTGATAAAATTGCGGCAGGAGAAGTCATCGAACGACCAAGCTCGGTGGTAAAGGAGTTAGTGGAAAATGCGATAGATGCAGGTTCCAGTGCAGTAACGGTTGAAATCAAAGAAGGTGGAATATCCTTTATCCGTATTTCGGACAATGGTTGCGGAATCGAAAGGGAACAGATTCCTTTGGCATTTTTGCGTCATTCCACCAGTAAGATTAAATCCGTAGAAGATTTGTTTACCGTTACATCCTTAGGGTTCCGAGGTGAAGCATTATCAAGTATCGCAGCAGTAAGTCAGGTGGAACTCATTACAAAGACGAACGGTGATTTTACCGGATCCCGTTATCTCATTGAAGGCTCAAAGGAAGTTTCTTTGGAAGAAATCGGTGCGCCGGATGGAACCACTTTTATTATACGGAATCTTTTTTATAATACACCGGCAAGAAAGAAATTCTTAAAATCCGCCCAGACAGAAGGCACCTATATTCATGAACTGATGCAGCGGATGATTTTATCCCATCCAGACGTAGCTTTCAAATTTATTATGAATAATCAGGTAAAACTGCAGTCATCCGGAAATGGAAATATCAAGGATATTATCTACCATTTATACGGAAGGGATATTACAAAAGCGCTGCTTCCGATTGCACATGAAAGCGAGCTTTTTAAAGTCAGTGGATTTATTGGAAAGCCGATGATTTCCAGAGGAAACCGGGGCTACGAATTATATTTTGTCAATGGCAGATTTATCCGGAGCCAGATTTTATCCAAGGCTATAGAGGATGCCTTTAAACCGTTTCTGATGCAGCATCAGTATCCCTTTACGGTACTTTATTTTGAGATTGACAGTAGTCTTTTGGATGTAAATGTGCATCCCACCAAGATGGAACTTCGCTTTTCCAACCAGCAGGAGCTGTACCGGGAAGTGCAGAGTATTTTATCGGCAGCGCTAGTGCACCGTGATATTATACCGGAAGTTCCGGTGGATACACCAAAGAAAAACGAGATGGAAGTTCCTACGATAGAGAAGGTAATGCCGGAGCCATTTGAGCAGAAACGTTTGGAAGAAATCCGGAAGGCAGTACGAAAAGACAGTCCTTACGAAATAAAATATCCTGTCGGCAGACCAATGGGAACCGGGTCAGTCAGCTCTGCGACACAGGAAAAGCTTCTTGATACGATAAAATCAATGCCACCGGAAGATATGATGGAAGAACGGATTCGGAAAGAGCCGCTTCCGGAACAATCGAAAAAAGAAACGGAAAAAGAACTGGCAAAAGAAGCCTATGTCCTCCGGGAGGAAGAAACTTACGGAGCAAAGCCGGAAGGAAGCTATGAACAGGGTTCTTTCTTAAAAGAAGAGGAGATGGCAAAGCAGAAGATTATCGGACAGCTTTTTGATACCTACTGGCTGGTAGAATATAATGACAGACTGTTTATTGTAGACCAGCATGCTGCCCATGAGAAAGTCATGTATGAAAAATTAAAAAAGCAGTTTGAGAAGAAAGAGTTTACTTCTCAGGCTATCAGCCCGCCGATTGTCATAACATTATCCATGCGTGAGGCAGAAGTACTGGAGCGATTCAAAGAACAATTTACGAAGCTAGGTTTCGAAATTGAGCACTTTGGTGGTGCAGAATACAGTATCTGCGGAGTTCCGGGTAATCTTTACCGGCTGAATACCAGGGATGTATTGATTGACATGTTAGACGAGCTTACCGATGGCATATCCGAGCGGGCAACGGCAGATGTTATTTTAGATAAAATTGCATCCATGTCCTGCAAAGCTGCAGTAAAGGGAAGCCAGCGACTGAGCCTGCCGGAAATGGAACAGCTTATGAAGGATTTGATGAAGCTTGATAATCCATATAATTGTCCACATGGAAGACCAACGATTATTGCCATGTCAAAATATGAAATTGAGAAAAAATTCAAGCGGATTGTGTAGGAAAAGATGATGAAGAAACCAATTGTAGTACTGACAGGTCCTACTGCGGTAGGAAAAACAGAATTATCCATTCAGCTTGCAAAGGTCATTGGCGGAGAGATTATCTCCGCCGATTCCATGCAGGTGTATAAACATATGGATGTAGGTTCCGCAAAAATCACACCGGAAGAAATGGATGGTGTACGTCATTATCTGGTGGATGAATTAGAGCCTTTCGATGAATTTCATGTGGTAAAATTTCAGGAATATGCCCAAAAATATTTAAATGAAATATATGCCCACGGAAAGATTCCGATTATTGCCGGCGGCACCGGATTTTATATCCAGGCGCTGTTAAATGATATTGATTTTACGGAACAGGAAAGTGACAGTGCATACCGGAAAGAGTTGGAAGCGCTGGCAGAAGAACATGGCAATCAGTATCTTCATGACCGGTTAAAGGAAGTGGACCCGGAATCTGCCGAAGCCATCCATCCGAATAACAGAAAACGCGTCATCCGTGCGTTGGAATTCTATCAGGAGACCGGTAGAAAGATTTCTGAGCATAATGCAAAAGAGCAGATGCGGACTTCACCTTATAATTTTGCCTATTTTGTATTAAATGATGAGCGCAGCCACTTATACAAAAGAATCGATGCCAGAGTAGATAAAATGATAGAAGATGGACTGGAAGCAGAAGTCCGCCGCTTAAAGGAAATGGGCTGCACCAAAGATATGGTGGCAATGCAGGGAATTGGCTATAAAGAAATGTTATCCTATCTTGATGGCAGTTATTCTTTGGAAGAAGCAGTTTATATTATCAAGCGGGAAACAAGACATTTCGCAAAACGGCAGATTACATGGTTTAAACGGGAACGGGATGTCATCTGGCTTAACAAAAATGAGTTTGATTATAAAAATGAGGCAATTCTTGCATACATGATAAAGATACTTAAGGAAAAAGCTATTATTTCTTAAGTTTTTATTCATACAAAAAGAAAGAGAACATTATATGATAGACTTGCTGTAGTTTAGGAAGGAATTGCAGCCGGAAAGACGAGGAAAATGATGAGAGAAGAAATGATTGAAAAGAAATATGAAGAAATGGGTATCAGCAAAGAAGTATACCTTTTTGGGAAAAAGATAGAGGATGAATTAAAAGAACGTTTTGCAGCAATTGATGCAACAGCAGAATATAATCAGATGAAAGTAATTGATGCCATGCAGAAAAACAGAGTTTCCGCAGAATGCTTTGCCATGTCCAATGGATATGGATATAACGATCTGGGAAGAGATACACTGGAAAAAGTATACGCAAGCTGTTTCCATGGAGAAGATGCTCTGGTCCGTCCGCAGATTACCTGCGGAACCCATGCACTGGCACTGGCATTGATGTCAAATTTAAGACCGGGGGACGAATTATTATCACCGGTAGGAAAACCGTACGATACCTTAGAGGAAGTTATCGGTATCCGACCATCCAAAGGCTCACTGGCAGAATATGGCATTACTTATCGCCAGGTAGATTTACTTTCCGATGGCAGCTTTGATTATGAGAATATCAAAAAAGCAATCAATGAGAAAACACATCTTGTGACCATTCAGCGTTCCAAGGGATACCAGACAAGACCTACCTTATCCGTAGAGCGGATTGGAGAACTGATTTCCTTCATCAAATCCATAAAACCGGACGTTATCTGTATGGTAGATAACTGCTACGGTGAATTTGTAGAAGAAAGAGAGCCACTGGATGTAGGAGCAGACATGATTGTAGGTTCCTTGATTAAGAATCCGGGGGGCGGACTGGCACCAATCGGCGGCTATATTGTCGGCAAAAAAGAATGTGTGGAAAATGCAGCATACCGCCTTACTTCTCCGGGACTCGGCAAAGAAGTGGGTGCTTCCTTAAATGTAATTTCTTCTTTCTATCAGGGACTGTTTCAGGCACCGGTAGTTACAGCAGGTGCATTAAAGGGTGCAATTTTTGCTGCAAATATCTACGAAAGACTGGGCTTTGCCGTTGTACCGAATGGCACAGAGAGCCGTCACGATATTATTCAGGCAGTTACCTTAAACAGCCCGGAAGGTCTGATTGCATTCTGCAAAGGAATTCAGGCTGCAGCGCCGGTGGACAGCTATGTAACACCGGAGCCATGGGCAATGCCGGGCTATGACAGTGATGTCATTATGGCTGCCGGGGCATTTGTACAGGGTTCCTCCATTGAATTAAGTGCCGATGGTCCATTAAGAGAGCCGTATGCCGTATATTTTCAGGGTGGACTGACCTGGTATCATGCAAAACTTGGAATCCTGATGTCTTTACAAAAACTTTATGAACAGAAACTTGTTAATGAAGATATGATGTGTTAATATAAAGTATATGCCTTTTTGGAAGAAATGGGTTACCGGTGAGAGTAGAAAGAGGTTATAATATGACAGCAAAAAATCTGCCAGTCTCCGAACAGCCCTATGAAAAGTGCTTGAAATCCGGGGCGGCATCCCTATCGGATGCAGAGCTTTTAGCGGTAATTATCCGCTGTGGCACAAATGGAAGTTCTTCAACAGAAGTAGCAAAGCATGTATTGAGCAAACGCACCGGAAATCTTTTAGGGCTTTATCAGATGAGTCTTAAGGAATTACAGGAGGTTCCGGGTATCGGGAAAGTAAAAGCAATCCAGTTAAAGTGTATCGCAGAGCTTTCAAAGCGGATTGCACAGACCGGACGCCAGCAGGCAGTTGTAATGCAGAATGCTTTTTCCGTAGCAGACTATTATATGGAGCAGCTTCGGCATGAAGAAAAAGAACATCTGATGCTTTGCATGTTTGATACGAAGTGTCATCTGATTGCAGATTCCATTCTTTCAATTGGCACAGTAAATGCCTCACTGATTTCCCCGAGGGAGATTTTCTTGAAAGCATTTGAATATCATGCAGTACATGTGATTTTAGTGCATAATCATCCCAGCGGAAATCCGCTACCAAGCAGGCAGGACATTGAAGTTACCAGAAAGATAGTGGAAGGCGGCAGGCTTCTTGGAATTGAGCTTGCTGATCATATTATTATTGGTGATAAAAAATATTTTAGTTTTAAAGAACAGGAAATGCTATGATTTCCGGAGGGAGAAAGAAATGTCGAATAACATTTATGGAATTGATCTTGGAACCTCTAATATGAAGGTATATTGCAAGGCAACTGGGAAAATACTAAATGAAAAAAATACGATTGCCATCATAAATAAGAATCAGATGTATGCTTATGGTGATGCAGCGTATGCAATGTATGAGAAGGCACCGGAGCAGATTCAGGTTTCTTTTCCGATTATCTGTGGTGTTATTGCAGATTTTAATAATATGCAGACCATGATACAGGAATTTTTAGAAAAACACGCAAAGGGCAAGACCCGTGGTGCAGAATTTATCGTTGCGGTACCAACAGATATTACGGAAGTTGAGAAAAAAGCTTTCTTTGATATCTTTTATAAGAGCAAAATGAAACCGAAGTCTGTCCTTTTATGTGAGAAGCCATTGGCTGATGCTGTTGGTTTGGGACTTGATGTCAATGAGCCGACCGGAGCCATGATTGTAGATATCGGAGCAGATACCACAGAAATTTCAGTAATTTCCCTGGGTGGACTTGTATTAAGTGACTTACTGCATTTTGGTGGAAACCGCATTGATGACTCCATCAGCAGTTATATCAAAAAGAACTTTAATCTTGTGATCGGGCGCAAAACTGCTAAGACTTTAAAAGAAGAACTTGGTTCCGGTACACCTGGCATGGAAAAGAGTATGGTTATAGTTGGCCGTGACGTAGTCAGTGGTCTGCCGATTGAGATGGAGATTACTGCAGAAGTCATTTATGCTGCAATTAAGGATAATCTTAATTCTATCTGTAACTCTATTAAAATGATTTTGGAGAAGACTCCGCCTGAACTTGCAAAAGATATTATTCATTCCGGTATTTATATTACCGGTGGCGGTTCTAAAATACATAATCTGGATAAATTATTTACTGAGATTACCAATATAAAGGTAAATTCCTGCGAGAATCCGGAAGAATGTGCAGTTCGCGGATTGAATAAGATTGTTTCAGATGAAAAATATAAACATTTAGGATTCAGTATGAAGTCCAAAATATATAAATAGAGGCATAAAATGAGACGTAGACCAAAACATCAAATTCCAACAAAGTATATATTATTGTCCATGACCGCATTATGTATTCTGGCAATGTATGTCAGTTTTTCATTGAATCTTGGTGGCGGACCGTTGAATTCGATTGCCGGTGCAATTTTTGAACCAATGCAGAAGGGAATCAATTATGCTGGTACATGGCTTTCTGACAAGGCAGATAATTTAAAAAATCTGAATGACGTCATGGAAGAAAACGAACAGTTGAAGGAACAGGTAGAAGAACTGACCAACGAATTAAACACCATTAAATTAGAACAGTATGAACTGGATAATTTAAGGGAACTGTTAGCTTTAGACCAGCAGTATTCGGATTACAAGAAAACCGGAGCAAATGTTATCGGAAAGGATCCAGGCAACTGGTTTTCTGTCTTCACCATTGACAAAGGCTCCAAAGATGGAATTGAAGTAGATATGAATGTTATTGCCGGAAACGGACTGGTAGGAATTGTTATTGATGTGGGACCACATTATGCAAAGGTGCGTTCTGTGATTGATGATTCTGCCAAGGTATACGGCATGATATTAAATACGTCAGATAACTGTATCATAAATGGTAATCTTCAGAGTATGAATGAAGACCAGGTAATCGAGTTCTCCGGATTAAACGACAGTGAGAACAAGGTTCAGATAGGAGATCAGATTGTAACTTCCAATGTCAGTGACAAATATCTGCAGGGCATTCTGGTTGGATATGTCAGCAGTATTTCGGAAGATTCCAACCACCTGACCAAATCAGGAACCATTACTCCGGCAGTTGACTTTGAACATCTTCAGCAGGTTTTGGTTATACTTGACAAAAAGGAAACGGGGTCTGATTGATGAGAAGAAAAATCACCGTTACATTAATTATTATTGTATGCTTTTTATTGCAAAGCACATTATTTAAGGCGTTATCCTTTGCGTCTATTTCCCCGAATCTTTTGATTGTGGTCTGTGCATCTTTTGGATTTATGCGCGGAAGAAAAGAAGGGATATTTATCGGTTTCTTCAGTGGACTGCTGATAGATATCTTTTTTGGGGAGATGATTGGATTTTATGCCCTTTTATATATGTATGCAGGCTTCTTAAACGGATGCTTTAAGAAGATGTTTTACCCGGACGATATTAAGCTTCCAATGCTTTTAATTGCCGGAAGTGATTTATCTTATAATCTGTTTATCTACTTTTTCCGGTTTTTATTCCGCAAGCAGTTTGCAATTGGATATTATATGTTACACATTATCATACCGGAACTTGTATACACGCTTTTGATTTCTGTGGTTTTATATTTCATTATTTTGAAAATTAACCAGCGGTTAGAGCGTATTGAAAAAAGGAGTGCAGCGAAATTTGTTTGATACACTGAAAGAAATACTTCATAAAGTTGCAAAATCAAGAATATTTGTACTCTGCGTTGTCATGATTCTTTTGTCATCGACTTTGATAGGCAGACTATTTTACCTTCAGATTATCAAAGGTGAAGAGTATCAGGATAATTACAGTTTAAAAATCCAGAAACCACGTATCTTAAATGGTTCCCGTGGCAATATTTATGACCGTAATGGTAATCTTTTAGCCTACAACGAACTGGCAAACAGCGTAACCATTGAGGATAATGGTTCTTATGACAAGACTTCAGAAAAGAATGAGGCTCTTAATACAGAACTTTACAATATTATCAAAGAGCTGGATAAAAACGGCGATGTCATTGAAAATGATTTTGAAATCGGACTGGATGATGACGGGAACTATTATTATACGGTAGAGGGAACCACATTAAAGCGTTTCCTTGCTGACACTTATGGACATTCTTCTGCGGATGATTTAGCCTATAATAAGAAGCTGAAATATAACGAAGCAGAAGCAACCCCAAAGCAGGTAATGGATTACCTTTGCAGATCCAGTAAACAGAATGGCTATGATTTATCAGAAGATGATTATGCCAGAGAAGACTTATACCGGATTGTGGTATTGCGTTGTGCCATTGCAGAAAACAGCTATCAGAAATACATTTCCACAACCATTGCCCAAAATGTTAGTGATGAAACCGTAGCATATATTACAGAAAATATGAATGCATTGCAGGGTGTGGATATCTCGGAAGATACCATCCGAAAATATGTAGACAGCGAGTATTTTTCCCATATTATCGGATATACCGGAAAGATTTCCCAGGAAGAATATGATGAATTATCTGCTGATAATGATGAGTATTCTTTAAATGATGTCATTGGAAAATCCGGAATTGAGCAGGTTATGGACGAAACACTGCAGGGTAAAAAGGGCAGTGAAACCGTTTATGTAGACAGCCTTGGAAAAGTAATGGAGACAACCGAGCGGATTGAGCCACAGGCTGGAAATGATGTTTACCTTTCTATTGATAAAGATTTGCAGGAAGCGGTTTATAATCTTTTGGAACAGGAAATTGCCGGAATCTTATATTCTAAAATTGTGAATATCAAAGAATATAATACCGCAGCCGGAACAGCGTCCGATATTCTGATTCCAATTGATGATGTGTATTTTGCATTGATTAATAATAATGTATTGGATTTAAACCACTTTAGTACTGAAGATGCTTCCGATGTGGAAAAACAGATTTTCAGTGCCTTTGGAAGTAAACAGCAAACAGTATTAGCCCAGGTGGAAAGCAGCCTTAGCAGTTCAGCAGCAACTCCAGTGGATGAGTTGCCTGAGGAAATGCAGGATTATATGACCTATATTCCGAAAATGCTGGTCAATAATAAAATTTTGCTTACAGATTCCATTGACAAATCGGATGAAACTTATAAAAATTATGCAGGTAATAAAATCAGTGTAAATGAATATTTAAATTATGCTATCAGCCAGAAATGGATTGATATCACGAAGTTTTCCGTAGACGAGAAGTATTCTGATTCTTCCGAAATCTATGATGCACTGGTCAGCTATATTGTAGAAGAACTGGCATCAGATAAGGGATTTTCAAAGATTATGTATAAGTACATGATTCACAATGACCTGATTAATGGAACGCAGCTTTGTCTTGCACTTTTTGACCAAAAAGTGTTAAACTATGATGACACGGCAGTAAGTGGGTTACAGTCCGGCAGCATCAGTGCCTTTAATTTTATAAAAGAAAAGGTGAAGAATCTTGAAATCACACCGGCACAGCTTGCACTGGATCCTTGTTCCGGCTCCTGTGTCATTACAGATGTAAAGACCGGCGAACTGTTAGCCTGTGTTACTTATCCGGGCTATGATACCAACCGTCTGGCAAATACAGTAGACAGTAATTATTATAACTTGCTGTATCAGGATTTATCAAATCCGTTCTATAATAATGCAACACAGCAGACGACGGCACCTGGTTCTACCTTTAAGATGGTTACTGCAACAGCAGGACTTACTGAGGGTATTATTTCACCTGGTACAACTATTTTGGATAAAGGACAGTTTGAAGAAGTGGCAAATGGACCAAAATGTTGGATTTATCCAAGCAGTCACGGTTCCATCAATGTTTCAGAGGCATTAAGAGATTCCTGTAACTATTTCTTTTATAAAGTTGGTTACGATTTAAGTATGGTAAATGGAACTTATAATGAAGACCATGGTGTGGAAATGATTAATAAATACTCATCCATGTATGGTCTTGATTCTAAAACCGGAATTGAAATTGCAGAAAGTAAACCGAAGCAGACCACAGAGTTCCCGATTACTTCTGCAATCGGACAGAGTAACAACAGTTTTACTACGGTACAGTTATCCCGTTATGTAACCGCAGTTGCAAACAGTGGAACCGTATATAATTATACCCTGTTAAAACAGGTTACAGATTCCGATGGTAACGTATTAGAAACCTATGAACCGACCGTAAAGAACACGATGGACAACATTTCAGAGAGTACCTGGGATGCCATTCATTCCGGTATGAAGATGGTGGTAGAAACCCATGAGCAGTTTGATGGACTTACTGTGGAATCTGCCGGTAAAACGGGTACCGCACAGCAGGTACCAACCAGACCAAACCATGCGTTATATGTAGGATATGCACCATATAATAATCCTGAGATTTCCATTGCAACCCGTATTGCATACGGATATACATCAGCCAATACTGCAGAACTTGCTGCATCAGTATATAAATATTATTTCCATTTGGAGGATACATCTACCTTGTTAGATGGTCAGGCAGAAGATGTTGGAGCTGCTGCCAATGCCTTTAATGATTAAATGTCAGGAGGGAAGTATATGTCGCAACCAGTTGTTTTAAAGAGTAATCCCCATGGAATCAATCTGATTTTAGATGATAGAATTCCATTTCAGGAGCTATTAGACGAGATACTTCATAAATTTAAAGAATCCGACAAATTCTTTAAAAATGCCAGAATTGCCTTGGCTTTTGAGGGCAGGGAATTAAGTCAGGAAGAAGAACTTGCAATTGTTGATTTGATTAGTCGAAATACCAGCATTGATGTGGTATGTATTTTAGATAATAATTCCCTGCGGGATGAAATCTGTGCCCGAAAGATTCAGGAATTTGATGAAAGCCAGTCTGGAAGAACCGGTGAATTTTATAAGGGAACACTGCGAAGTGGACAGGTCATCGAATGTAAGACAAGCATTGTTGTACTTGGTGATGTGAACCCAGGTGCAAAAATTATTGCAAAAGGAAATATTGTGGTATTAGGCTCGCTTCGTGGCAATGCCTATGCTGGAGCGGCAGGAGATGAGCATACCTTTGTAGCTGCCCTTGATATGGACCCGGTACAGATTAAAATAGGTAATGTAATTGGAAGAAGCTCTGACCGCGGACCGCTGAGTGCCATTAAGAACCGACGGAAGACTTTAGAACCGCAGGTAGCTGTTGTTATGGATGATTCCATACTAATCGAACCGATTACAAGTGGATTATTAATGAATATATAAGATTTAGGAGGAAGAATAAATCATGAGCGAAGTAATTGTTATTACATCAGGAAAAGGCGGTGTTGGTAAGACAACAACTACTGCAAATGTAGGAACCGGTCTTGCACAGTTAAATAAAAAAGTAGTATTGATTGATACCGATATCGGATTACGTAACCTTGATGTAGTTATGGGTCTTGAGAACCGTATTGTATACAATCTGGTAGATGTTGTAGAAGGCAACTGCAGAATCAAACAGGCATTAATCAAAGATAAGAAATATCCGAACCTTTTCTTATTACCGTCTGCCCAGACCAGAGATAAAACCTCTGTTACACCGGAGCAGATGCAGAAATTAGTAGAAGAATTAAGAGAAGAATTTGATTACATATTATTAGACTGCCCGGCTGGAATCGAGCAGGGATTTAAAAATGCAATTGCAGGAGCAGACCGTGCACTGGTTGTTACCACACCGGAGGTATCTGCAATCCGTGATGCAGACCGTATCATTGGTCTTTTAGAGGCAAATGAGATTAAGAAAATCGAGTTAATCGTAAATCGACTGCGTATGGATATGGTAAAACGTGGCGATATGATGTCCATTGAAGATGTTCATGAGATTCTTGCTATCGATTTAATCGGTGCAGTTCCGGATGACGAACAGATTGTAATCTCAACCAACCAGGGGGAGCCGTTAGTAGGCTCTGACAGCCTTGCAGGACAGGCATATTTAAATATCTGTAAACGTATCATGGGAGAAGAAGTACCGCTTCTTGACTTAGAGTCTAAAAATGGCGTATGGTCTAAATTCGTAAGTTTATTTAAGAAAAACTAGGGGGATAATAATTATGGGATTCATGGATTTTTTCAAGAAAAAGAATTCCGGTAATGTAGCGAAAGACCGTCTGAAATTATTGCTGATTTCAGACCGTGCTGACTGCTCACCGGATGTAATGGAAAATATCAAAAACGATATTATCCAGGTAATATCAAAGTATATGGAAATTGATGCGGAAGGGCTTGATATTCAGATTACCCAGACCGAATCAGATGGTAACAACGGAACTGTTCCGGCATTGTTTGCAAATATTCCGATTAAGGATTTGAAGCATTCCGGAAAATAACAGACTTCAGATTGGATGTAGTGATTTATGTTAAAACAATACCGCTTAAGAGACTACCGTTTCCGACTGGTATTTTATGTGGTGGCACTGACCATCATTGGAATTATGGTAGTTGGCAGTGCAAAGCCTTCCGTACAGAATAAGCAGATTGCAGGATTAATCTTAGGTCTGATTGTAATGGTTGGTATATCGCTGATTGATTACAATTTTATATTGAAATTCAGTTGGATATTCTATTTTGTTAATGTGGCTTTATTGGCAGCTATCTTTGTCATTGGAGAAAAGACAAAAGGAGCTCGCCGCTGGCTGAAGCTTGGAATCCGCTTTCAGCCTTCCGAATTAGGCAAAATCCTGTTAGTTTTGTTTTTTGCCTATTATCTAAGTAAAAATAAAGATAAACTGAATAATATCCGGACGCTGTTTTGCACGCTGGTATTGGCAGCAGTACCGCTTCTTCTGATTTTTAAGGAGCCGGATCTTTCTACCACAATTGTTACAGCATTAATTTTTGCATCCCTCTTGTTTATTGCCGGATTAAGTTATAAAATAGTAATGGGTGTGCTGGCAGTGGCGGTTCCGTCACTGGTTGTGGTCTTAACGCTGGTATTACAGCCGGGGCAGAAACTTTTGACAGGAAATCAGGCACTTCGTATTTTAGGCTGGCTGGAACCCGATAAATATCCTAACATTGCATATCAGCAGCAGAACTCGATTATGGCAGTGGGCTCCGGACAACTCTGGGGCAAGGGACTTAATAATACGAATATTGTTTCTGTTAAAAACGGTAACTTTATATCAGAACCACAGACAGACTTTATTTTTTCTATAGTAGGTGAAGAGATGGGCTTTATCGGCAGTGTTATTATTATCGTATTACTGTTTCTTATTACCATAGAATGTCTGTTGGTTGCAAGACGTGCAAAAGACATGGCAGGCCGGTTGATTGCCAGCGGAATTGCTGCATTGATTGGTTTCCAGAGTTTTGTAAATATATGCGTTGTCACAGGCTTGATGCCAAATACCGGACTTCCACTTCCTTTTGTAAGCTATGGATTAACATCGTTAGTCACGTTGTTTGCGGGAATTGGTCTGGTACTGAATGTAGGGCTTCAGCCTAGAAAATATGGACAGGGGGACTAAACGAATGAATATCGGTTTGATTGCACACGACGCGAAGAAAAAGCTTATGCAGAATTTTTGTATTGCATACCGGGGAATTCTTTGTAAAAATGAACTTTTTGCAACGGGAACTACCGGAAGACTAATTGAGGAAGTAGCAAATCTGAATGTCCACAAATATCTCGCAGGTCATTTAGGCGGTGCACAGCAGCTTGGTGCACAGATTGAGCATAACGAGATTGACCTTGTGATTTTCCTGCGTGATCCATTATCACAGAAGTCACATGAGCCGGATGTAAACAGTGTTGTTCGTTTATGCGATATACACAATATTCCACTGGCAACAAATCTTGCTACTGCAGAGCTTTTGATTAAATCATTAGACAGAGGAGACCTTGAGTGGCGTGAAATGTATAAATAAACGTGTACTGGCAGGTCTGCTTGTTGTATGTGTGTTCGTATCTGTAACGGGTTGTGGGAAAGCCAAAAGCGTTGTAGAGAATGGCTATCCGGTATATGGAGAAAGCAGCAGCGTAAATGTGCTATCCGGTGCAGAGGATACGGTCAGTTCTTATTTTGGTGCCAATTTATGTGTTGGCGGAACTGAAAATATCGGGCAGGAATCCGTAGAACATAACAGTGTGGCAGAGGCCGCCGGAGTATTTAACACGGCAACTAATACAATTACATATGCCCAGAATATATATGAGCGGATGTATCCGGCCAGTACAACAAAGATACTGACCGCTTATCTTGCTATCAAATATGGAAATCTCAGTGATGTGGTAACAATCAGTGACAATGCCGTAAATCTGGCATCTGATTCTTCTAAATGCGGATTGCAGGCGGGAGACCAGATGACTTTACAGGATTTACTTTATGGTCTGATGCTGCGAAGCGGAAATGATGCAGCCATTGCAATTGCAGAACATATTTCCGGTTCCGTAGAAGCTTTTGTGGATTTGATGAATCAGGAAGCACAGCAACTTGGTGCAACCGGTTCTCATTTTATGAATCCAAATGGACTGCCGGATGAGAATCATTATACAACCGTTTATGATTTGTATCTGATTTTCCAAAAGGCATTACAGGACGAGACCTTTTACCAGCTGATTTCTACCAGCTCCTATACCACCAATTATACAGCGGCAGATGGCAGTGCTAAGACCCAGGACTGGAGCAGTACCAATCAGTATAAAACCGGTGAATCCAAATTACCGGATGGATTTACACTGGTGGGCGGGAAGACAGGAACCACCGGGGACGCAGGATTCTGTCTTGTGTTACTTACGGATAATGCCGGTGGACAACCGGTGATATCCATTGTATTAAAGGCAGACTGTAAATCCAATCTGTATCTTATGATGAATGAAATACTTGCCGGATGTGGTAACTAGGCATTGTATAAAGCAGCAACATATTATATAATGAATTTATATAGTTCTTCATTGAAGAAAATAATGTCTGGGAGGAAATGCGATGATTGAAATAATTGCAGGAGAAAAGGGTAAAGGAAAGACAAAAGTATTACTGGATAAGGTAAACGAAGCTGTAAAAACAGTCGGTGGCAACATTGTATATCTGGATAAGAGCCAGAAACATATGTATGAGCTGGACAATAAAGTCAGACTTGTCAATGTTGCAGATTTTCCAATATCCAATTGTGATGAGTTTTTAGGTTTTATATGTGGTATCGTTTCATCTGATCATGATTTACATGAGATGTATCTGGATAGTTTTCTTACGATTTCCGGTATGAAGGACGAAGAATTTACCCATGCTATTGAAAAACTTGATGTCATCAGTGAGAAGTATAAAGTTAAATTTATTTTAAGTATTTCTATGGATGCTTCAAAACTTCCAGAATGTGCAAAAGCAAAAGTAGTTGCAGCACTTTAAAAATGCCTGAATTGGCAGTAAAAGCGGTGTCTTAAGTCCTTAAAATGCTTAAGACACCTTTTTTACTAAGCCTGTTCGATAGAGCGGATTCGTCCGTAGGCAGAAAGCAGATAAAGACCGCTGATTCCGACAAGTGCATAGATAATGCGGGAAAGCCAGCTCATATTACCAAACAGAAATGCCACCAGGTCAAATCGGAAGAATCCGATGAGTCCCCAGTTGATGGCTCCAATGATTACAAGTGTTAGTAATGTATAATCTAATCCTTTTGAACTCATAGCCAAAGTCCTCCTTTACTATGTAGTATGGTGCAAAGTGGATGACATTATACATCAATTTCTATTTATTCTTTATAAAGGCGGAACGATTGTGGCTGAAACAAAAAAGATTGTAAAGTATCGAAAACCATTTCATTTAAATATAGAGATTGTCATTTTTGTCATTATTCTTGTATATATTCTTTTTTATGTATTTTCTTATTTCACTGAAAAACACATTGGAATATATGAAGTGACCCAGGGTACAATTGCCGAGAATAATACTTATACCGGATTGATTGTAAGGTCAGAAAGTGTTTATACTTCCGACTATAGTGGTACCTTTAATTATTACATTGCAGACAATGCCCAGGCTGGCTGGAACAATATTATCTGTTCTGTGGATGAGACAGGCTCTGTCAGTGATCAGTTGGCGGCTGCAGCTGCTTCAGATACCACGGGGCTTGACAGTGATTATTTTAAAAATCTGAAGTCCAATGTATCACAGTTTACCCAGTCCTATGATTCATTGTCTTTTTATCATGTATATGATTTTAAAGAAAATGTAAGCTCCCAGGTCATGGAATCGGTAAATATGAGCGCATTATCCGATTTGACAGCATCCGGGGCAACGGCAAGTGATACCTTCCATATCAGTTATGCCCAGACTCCGGGGCTGATTGCTTATTATACCGATGGCTATGAAAATATCACGACAGATAATTTTACGGCAGATGATATTCAGCCGCTGGATTATAAGAAGACAACCATTAAAAATAACAGTACGATTGCTGCAGGTGACCCGATTTATAAGCAGATTACCAGTGAAAACTGGAATATCATTCTTCCGGTCCAGAAAGCAACCTATGACCGGTTAACAGACAGCAATGTTATTGAAATCAAATTTAAAAAAGACAATACGAGCTGCTGGGTGAATTATGAATTAAAAGCCCAGGGGAATGATTATTATGTGATATTATCTCTGCATAATAACATGGTTCGCTTTGCAGGAGACCGTTTTACCGATGTGGAATTACTGCTGACGGAGCGGAGTGGACTTAAGATTCCAAATTCTTCCATCACGGAAAAGGCTTTCTATACTGTTCCGAAGGAATATTTTACCCGTGGAGGCGATTCTAACTCCTTAGGCTTATATGTAAGGGACAGTAAGACCAATGCTGTTAATTTCGTTGCAACAGCTATTTTCCAGGAATCCGAAACGGATTATTATATTGACGAAGAAGAAATTACTGCCGGCAGTATCATTCAAAAGCCGGATTCCAACGATACTTTTGAGGTGCAGGCGCAGTCCACACTTCAGGGTGTATACAATGTCAACAAGGGATATGCGGTATTCAAGCAGATTGATATTTTGTATCAGAATGAGGAATATACCATTGTAAAGGCTGGAACAGATTTTGGAATCTCCATTTATGATCACATTGCATTAGAGGGCGATGCTGTTTCCGAGGATGATTTGATTAATTAATATTGTTAAAAAAGTAACATTATCATAAAATGATATCATGAGATTAAGAGGTGTGTAAAATGCTGAAAGAAAACTTAAAAGAAGTGCAGGAAAATATTTTAAAGGCATGTGAAAAGTCCGGAAGGAATCCGGAAGATGTAACATTGATTGCTGTCAGCAAGACCAAGCCGGTACCAATGCTGCAGGAAATTTACAACGAAAACATCCGTGACTTTGGGGAAAATAAAGTGCAGGAGCTGGTAGAAAAATATGATGAGCTTCCACAGGATATCAAATGGCATATGATTGGTCATTTACAGAGAAATAAAGTGAAATATATCGTTGATAAGGTCTGCCTGATTCATTCTGTAGATTCTTACCGTCTCGCTGAAGAAATTAATATTCAGGCAAAGAAGAAAAATATCACAGTTCCGATTCTTGTGGAAGTCAATATTGCTGAAGAAAGCAGCAAATTTGGTATTCATGCAGAGGATGCCATTGCACTGGTAGAACAGATTGCACAGCTTGAAAATGTACGGATAAAAGGACTTATGACCATTGCTCCGTTGGTAAAAAATCCAGAAGATAACCGTCAATATTTTCGGAATATCCGCCAATTATCTGTTGACATAGCCGCAAAAAACATTGATAATGTATCTATGAATGTCCTGTCCATGGGTATGACAGGAGATTATATGGTTGCCATTGAGGAAGGTGCTACAATGGTTCGTGTCGGTACCGGAATTTTTGGCGAAAGAAATTATAATAAATAAGTAGTTAGGAGAATGAACAATGGGTCTTTTTGATAAATTTATGGATGTTATGCGTTTGAACTCAGATGATGACGATGATGATTTCTATGATGACGATTATTATGATGATGAGGAAGAAGAAAAGCCAAAGAAAAAGCTTTTCCATAAGCATGAGGAAGAGGATGACGATTTCGATGAGCCTGTTGTAAAGGAGAAACCAAAGGCAGTCAGCAAGATTACTCCAATGCGCAGCAGCCGGAAGCAGAATGGTAATATGGCAGTCTGTGTGATTAAGCCAACCTCTTTTGAGGATGCAAGAGAGATTACTGAGACTCTTCTTATGAACCGTACCGTTGTATTGAATGTAGAGGGTCTGGATGTTGAGATTGCCCAGAGAATTATTGACTTTACCTCTGGTTCCTGTTATGCAATCAATGGAAATTTGCAGAAGATATCCAATTATATCTTTATTATTACACCGGAATCTGTTGATATTTCAGGTGACTTCCAGGAGATTTTAGACAGCTTCTCCGGTTCGTCCATTCAGACAGATTTTCGTTAATAGTATTACAATCAAAATATATGATGTGATATAGTTATGATGCAGGATGAACAATTAATAAAAAAACGCTTCCTGGACTTGTTCCAGCAGGCACAACGCAAGGGGATTGTCTGTTTCAGCGATTTTCTTACCCTGAATGAACAGAATATCTTAAATAGCTGCGCCGGATCATTGGGAATTACCTATGAATTATCGGGCGGCTGTTTTTATGCAGAGCGTCAGATAGCAGCTTTTCTTCCTGATGCTCTTTATTATGAATGGAGTTATCCGATTAAATGTATTGAAATTGCACCGGCTTATCCGAAATTTGCAGATACAATTTCCCACCGTGATGTATTGGGAGCATTGATGAATCTTGGCATTGCAAGAGAGAAGCTTGGAGACATTCTGATAAAGGATAATAAGGCTTACCTTTTTGTAAAAAGGGAAATTGCCGATTACATAGCCGAGGAACTTCAACAGGTATGTCATACTATAGTACATTGTGTTTTAGAAGAACCATCAGCTATGGCAGTGGAGCCAGAATTAAAAGAATTCGAAAAAATTGTGGCATCGAATCGCTTAGATAGTGTGATAGCTGCCATGAGCGGAAAATCAAGAAGCCAGTCGGTTGTGCTGATACAATCCGGTAAAATTTTTATCAATGGTGCAGAGTGTTTACATAACACATACTTATGTAAACAAAATGATGTAATTTCCATCCGCGGCACCGGAAAATTTATTTTTGATGGGGAAATTGGCACCACAAAGAAAAGTAAGATGAAAATCCGTTTCCGGCAGTATGTTTGATTAATGATGAAAATCCACTTCCGGCAGTATGTTTCATAAAAAAGACGAAAGGCGATAGATTTATGAATAAGAAAATTATGTATATAATTACTATATTGAGTACAGCAGTATTGCTTTTTCTCGACCAGATAGCAAAATATTTAGCCGTTCTTCATCTCAAAGGACAGGCTGCAATTCCAATTATTAAGAACGTTTTTGAATTGCAGTATCTTGAAAATCAGGGGGCAGCCTTTGGTATTATGCAGGGAAAGAAAACTTTTTTTGTGATTGGGACATTGATTTTCCTTGTAATAGTGGTAATTCTTTATCATAATATTCCACTGACGAAGAGATTTACACCAATCCGCATTGTTGCTGTACTGATTGTTGCCGGTGCTATTGGAAATATGATTGACCGTGTTGTACACCAGTATGTCATTGATTTCTTTTATTTTAAGCTAATTAATTTTCCAATTTTTAATGTGGCAGATATTTATGTGGTAGTAGCATGTATTTTCTTTATTCTGCTGATGCTGTTTTATTATAAGGAAGCGGAATTAGGTCAGATTTTCCCATTTATGAAGAACAAAAAAGCGGAAGAGTAGGGGGAAATTTCTTTTATGCATAATGAAACTTTTGAAGTTACGGATGAATATGAAGAGGAACGTCTGGATAAGTTTCTGGCTGCTATCTACCCGGAACAGTCCAGAAGTTTCTTTCAGAAGCTGATAAAAGACGGGCTGGTATTGGTCAATGATGTGCCACAATCAAAAGCAAATTATCGGATGCATATAGAAGATATGGTTTCTGTGACCATACCAGATGCGGTAAAGACAACCATTTTACCAGAAGCTATTCCATTAGACATCTTGTATGAAGATGATGATGTAATTATCGTTAATAAACCCAAAGATATGGTTGTACATCCATGTCCAGGACATTACAGCGGAACGCTTGTAAATGCAATCATGTACCATTGCAGGGAAAATCTTTCCGGAATCAATGGTGAAATCCGGCCAGGCATCGTTCATCGAATTGATAAGGATACCACCGGTTCACTGATTATATGCAAAAATGACCAGAGCCATCGTCTGATTGCAGAACAGATTAAAGTGCATTCCGTTAACCGGCTATATCGTGGCATTGTAAAAGGAATTGTAAAAGAAGATTCCGGCACCATTGAAGGCGCAATCGGACGCCATCCAAAAGACCGTAAGAAAATGGCAATTAATGAACGAAATGGGAAAACCGCAATTACCCATTACCGTGTTATAGAGCGTCTAAAAGATGCGACTTATATGGAATTCAAACTGGAAACAGGACGTACTCATCAGATTCGTGTTCACATGGCAAGTATTGGTCATCCCTTACTGGGCGATACCGTATATGGCAGTCTGAAGAATCCATATCATCTGCAAGGACAGACCCTTCATGCTTATATCATTGGATTTGTGCATCCGACAACCGGAGAATATGTTGAGTTTAAAGCACCGATTCCGGAATATTTTGAAGATCTTTTAAATAAATTGAGGAAGAATTAATTCAGGATTCTTCTTCAATTTTTTATGCTTTCTCCGGTATTATTTTCGGTAATATTTAGTGATTGGCTGTTTTCAATTTTAAAAAATTTTATTTATTTTCAGAAAATACTAGGAATAGTGCACTAAATATGTTATAATTCATTTATCAAGTTATATATTTTGCATAAAGAGGTGATTGCTATGGGAAATAATGTTGTTATAACCATCGGACGTGAATTTGGAAGTGGCGGAAGAGAAATTGGCAAGAAAGTTGCAGATCGTCTCGGCATAAAGTTTTATGATAAAGAGCTTTTACAGGAAGCTGCAAAAGAAAGCGGTTTCTGCCGTGAAATTTTTGAAAATCAGGATGAAAAGCCAACGAACAGTTTCTTATATTCTTTAGTTATGGATACATATTCCATAAATGGCTATTCATCCGCACCGTTTTTAGATATGCCGTTAAATCACAAAGTATTTTTAGCACAGTTTGAAACCATTAAGAAAATTGCTGAAAAAGAATCCTGTGTCATTGTTGGTCGCTGCGCTGACTATGCACTGGCAGAAAATCCAAACTGCATCAATGTATTTATTCATGCTGACAAGGAATTCCGGACAAAACGTGTAGCTGCGGAATTGCAGGTAAATGAATCCAAAGCAAAGGATGCAATCCAGAAAAAGGACAAACAGCGTGCCAGCTACTACAATTACTATACCAGCAAGAAATGGGGCGACTCAAGAAGCTATCATCTGACCTTAGACAGCAGCGCTCTTGGCATTGATAAATGTGTAGAAATGATTTTACAGTATCGTGCATTATATCTTATGAAATAAGAACCAAAAAGCGCATGAACTTTTAAAGTATTTCAAAAGAAACTTTAGAGTTCATGCACTTTTTATTTTTCATTCATATTTTCCCTCTTGCTATAAAGTCGGACTGCCAAAGGGGCTATAAAAAGCTCTGAAACAGCCATAAGGGAATGCCTGTGTAAGTCAAAGGCATTTATGCGTGCGTCGGTGCTAACCGGCTTAAAATGGCAGTATTTATTCGTAAAAGTAACCCTATTTAGCGCAAGTCGATATAAGGCATGTAGGACATGCTTAGAAGACCGTCATATATCCGTGAGGGAAGATTGTTACCTTGGCTGATAAAAATATATCTACCCGTACCCGAAAACCAGTTGAGGGGCATCTGTGATATATTTCTCGGTGGAATCCGGATGAACGGATATATAGTCTTTCTACATAGGGCGGATTTACTCCGCCCGGAGTGCTTAGAAAGATTGCGCTAAATGCCAGCTTTTACGGTGCGGACAGCACTTTAAATAAATGCGTATGTGCATAAAAGGCATTCCTAGGGATTTGTCTGTGTAAATTAAAAACAGCCACAAGCCGGAGCAGGGTTGTGACTGTTAAGGGGCTTGCGCCCCGATATGAAATTGTGCCAGAATTGTAGCATACAGAATCATAAAATGCAATAGGGTGTCATTGATTGTAAGAAAAATGCTTGTGCGTAGGGGAATAGGTGGTAGGCTGACTGCCTAGGGTGACCTGCTTTATCGGTTACCCTGCGTCAGCCTTAAAACCACCGTAATTCGGGTTCATGCGCATCAAGTATTTATCTGAAAATCAATGACCAAAATCATGGTCAGGACGTATGTAGTGGTTCGCCACTCGGGGCAAAACTGATATTGGGGAATACTTAAGCGCCGTCTGTTGGGCGTACAGCTTGCGCGCCCACAGACAAGCGGACAACGTGGAGAAAAAAAGTGTCGCCCTTACTTGACTATGGGGACACTTTTCACTCATTTGCTATAAAGCAGAACTGCCAAAGGGGGTATAAAAAGCTCTGAAACAGCCATAAGGGAATGCCTGTGTAAGTCAAAGGCATTTATGCGTGCGTCGGTGCTAACCGGCTTAAAATGGCAGTATTTATTCGTAAAAGCTGTGTTTTGCGAATAGATAACTCACACCCTATATATACCATATTAACGCACGGTAGTCAACTTTTTTTTATGTTCACGTTTGCAGGGAGCTACGTCTTCACTTCGTTCGATTCGCTCACGGCGACCATGAACAGAAAATTGTTGTTAGCTCCTGATGGGCGAGCTACTTTTTACATAAAAGCCAATTTTAGTAAACGGTTAACCGTTTGGTTAATTTTTTTTAGGCCACAAAAACAGTGGCTAAAAAAAACGTAGCCGTTGACAAAAATAATCTTTTATATATATAGGCGAACAAGCACAGCTTAGACAAGCTGCGCTTGCGCCAATTCCTACTTGCTACTCCGGGATTACTGGACGCCCCACTATAAGATATGTTACAATACAATTATTCATTCTAATGATATAGGGGGTACATCATGAGCAGAAAAAACAGATTCAAAGAAATCAAAATTAAACCTAAGACATATCGTGTATCTGGCAGAGGGAACAAATCCGTTCTTACCGATATTTGCGGAATTGTTGCGACTTTTGTAATCATATTATTCGTAATGTGGCTACGCAAAAATGGTTATATGATTTTTTAACATATCGCAACGCCTGGCATCATGGTGGGGACCCCATGCCCCACCCATTCAACCAGGCGTTGTAAATATGTTATAGGTATCATATAAGCTATAGTATTTTTTATGAGCCTTAAAAAATTGACTACCTACCTTTTCTTTCATTGGATACCAAATCTTAACTGATACAAATAAATTGCCTATGCTGCATATGGATAATATCTTTCCCATCCAACCATAATTAGATACTTTTCTATGAACAAGTTCATATTCTATTAACGAACGTATCTGCCGATCTATCATCCTATCAAACTGGCTAACCAGCACAATATCATATCCGTATTTTCGATGCTGCGTAAAAAATGATAACCACTCATTACGTCCAGAACGCCCCCAATCCCTTGAATTAAATAATATCTGACATTCATCAATTACTAATAATATACTACCCTCTTTTGGTCTTTTGTTTTTAAATAGGTTTTGTGAATAATCTATAAGTCTTTGTGGCGTCAATTCCAAGTTATCAATATAGCAAAACGAATCATAGAATCTTTTAGCTTTTATCTTTTTATAGTTCACATGAACATCAAAATTGCATATTGTTGGACGCCCGGAACGGATTCTATAGTATAACTTTTCCGCTAGATGCAATGATTTACCGCTCCCCGGCGTTCCTGAATACAACGTTATCAAATATATTCACCTCTATTCTATTGCCTTAATCCATCTTAATACAATCTGATATGCATAAAACAAACCAATTGCCACAAGCCACGCTTCACCAATTGCAATAATCTGACTTATAGGCAAGAAGTAATTGAGATAGCCTAAGTATGGCAAATCCTGCATCTTATTTATAAATGTTATAAATGGACTTGTTGGCAAGAACTTTAATATTTTATCGAATATGCCCGATACTGCTGAAAAATCCATAAAAATCCACCTATCCTTTTATTATATTTCGTGTAACTAATAGTAATCCAACTATAAATGTAAGCAATACTCCAGTTCTAAATATCGTCACCAAAGGACGCACTTTATCAAAATTCAGATGAAAAGTATATTCAAAATTCAAAGAATCAACTTTCAAAGTGTATTCCCATTCCGGAGCTACTGGCTTCGCTTTTAATACTTCGAAGCACCGGACTAAATCAAATGGAATACAAAATGGAAATATAGTTGTCCATCCGTCATATTTTAATTTGTTATTCTTATCATCCGTTGGAGGGTCAGGCGTAGTGGAATCATCAATAACATCATCAATAGGAATATCCGTATCAATTACAACATCCCCAACCTTATCAACTGGAGTAACCCCCGGTATAGGTAAGTCAATAACTGCGTCACCCTCCGCCACTCCACCAACCGGAATATCTGACACGGGTACATCAATATCACCGTTTATTACTTTATTTCCTGCCTCATCTTCTCCGGCAGTTTGACCCGGTACAACAACATCATATGCATCCGGGTAAGTACCGCTATTTATTAAATCTAATATTGAATCCGGCACAGACAGTCCGCCTAATATTTTGGGAAATATAACATCCGGCGCAAGGTCACCACGGACACCATCAACCGCTATAGTTGAGTACAAAATACGCCCTGGGTCGTTTACACAAGCCAAACGCTGACCTATTCCGTTTCGGTTAGTAACAAAGCCATCAAAAAGCCAAGTTCCTTGATTCCATCTAATAGCTTTACTCACGCCATAACTAGGCGCATATTCATAAATTGGCACATTATGAGAATCTAATACAACTTGATATACAAATCCATTTTTATTCACGGCATCAATACTTTTTTGAAAAGAACCATCATTATTATAAATGCTATAATAAAGACCACCACCCATGCTGCTTTCATCAGTATATACACCCTTTACAGTCACATTACTAGGAACGTCATAAACAGTAACATAATAATAATATACAGTACAAGGAATATTAGTAGAACCAGCCCAAGGGTTAACATAAGTCGTGCTTAAATCTTTATATTTATAAATAGTCAATGCGTTATAGTCCGTATCATCATACTTAGCCTTTATCTGCTCCATCTGCGAAGTGGTTAAATACGGCAATTGTATAGAAAGCGTATCAGCAATCGAACCCGGCGTTAACGTTGGATAAGCTTCATGCGGTTTACTTCCGACCTTTGACCCATCAGTCCCGGTAAACATATCCGCCGCCCATTCTTTTAATTTGTGCCAGCCATCCGAACCAGCGTCCATAACAATGCGACCGGTTTCTTGTGCGTCCTGCACTACTCCATCTAACCAAATGTCAAAGGTTTCATCAATACCATCCAGTTCAGAATCAACCGCACTTTTCATGGATTCTAATATTGATTTTGCATCTTTTTCTATGACATCCTTATTTTCATATGCTTCAGCAGCAGTCCAAGTTATTCCCAGCATACCTAAAAGTGTTCCCATAACTTCACTTAAAGACCATAACGTATAAGCCCATTCTGCCGCTTGCGCCTGCTGATAATCACATACAACCGTTGATGCAGATAAAAAGCAAGCCATAAATAACATACATATTCTTTTAGCAATTGTTTTCATTATGTTATCTCCTTTTAATTCAAAAACTGGCATGGAAAATCCATTCCATGCCAGTCAGCTAGCAAATATACCTTACGCTTTACCAGTCAGCTTTTTGAACACTTTGATACCGAATGTAACAACCATTACGGCACCAACAACGCCCAATGCGATAGGTAATACGTTGGCAATTGCAGTATTGCAATTAGTAGAAACAGTTGTAAACGCTTCTGTTAATGCAGTCTGAATACCTTCCATTGTTATTTCCTCCTTTTCATGCTTTTTTAAAAAACTTTATAATTCCACCGATTGCAAATGATATAACCTCACATGAGCAACCGAATAGAAAACCGCCTATAATACCCATTCCGAAGATTGTAATTGCACCATAAATATCATATGTTTGCATCTTAATACCTCACCTTATTGAACAATATTCTAGCGATAACCAGTCCACACAATACACCGATTCCGAACAATACACATATAAGCAATACTTCCATGTTTCCTGCATGGGTAATTAAATCACTGGATGCAACTTCTGTAATTGTTTCTGACACTTCTGTACTCAAAACATTTTCCATAGCATTCCCTACTTCACAGTTATATCAGCAACATAAGCCTTGCCATTGTAACCACAGTTATAACTAACAACCAACTCATGACCAACTGATTCTGGCTTAATTTTTTGGGATAAATCATCGAATAAAAATATCTTATCCGTTGATTTACCAATGCATTCTTCGCTTCCATCCTGTTCGACAAAAAGAACCTTGCCTACTTTCTTTTTCATTTCCACATATCCGATTAATTTAACCATCTTTACTGCTCCTCTCCTAATTCGACAATATCTTTTTTGTACTTTTCTAACACACTTGTTATTTCTGGAATAACCACCGCCTCAATGTAAACCGCCTGTGATTGTGTCTTTGCAGATACTATAATCTTAATATCTGCCATCTTTTCATTTTCTTCACTGTTCACCATCTCTCTTCGTCTCCTTTTCTTCATGCTTTCTAAAATATTTATAACTTACATCCAGATAGCCATGAACAGTTTTCTCACGTTCAAAATCTGCGCCGAGAGAATCTGCAACCGTCTGAATAAAATTATCAACTTCTGGTGTATCTATTAATGCGGTACTTACAACAGGTTTTGGTATATTTTGTGAAACATAATAACGTTGTTTTCCTTTGATAATGGAACACAATTCTTTTGTTATGTATTTGACTATATATGCAGAAGCCTTATAGGTATCAACAATCTTTGTCGCCGTAGAAAATCCATTCTTCCAGCCAGTCAAGTTATAAATGATTTGACCATTATACCTTTTACCAGAATCAGAAAATTCTATGTTTCCAACACTAGCTATTAATCCATGAACATGCCATGCTCCATCCTTATGCTGTTCTGGAACAATAAGATATTTCAAATCAATAGCTTTTCTTTGCCTGGTATTGTTAAACCACACTCGCACTTTACTCATACAAGCCGTAAAGTCATAACGGTCAATTTTAGTTTTTGAAAATGTAAATGTAACGAAGTATTCCCAATTACATTGACGAGCATATGAATATAACGCCGAGCGAGTACGATTATAGGATGACATCAACGAATGATTCTTTTTACACATTTCATAAAATGCTTCACTCTCTGGTACATAGCGTTGCATTTTTTCTGTAAACGGATTATATACATATTCCGCATTATCCTTATAAAGCGTATCATTTGCACTAAGAACATCATCAATATAAGCAGTCTCTCCATCAATACGAGTACGAACCCCCTGTGCGTAATGTAAAATCTCTATTTGACCGTTTTCATACACTATAATCTTAATGTTGTAAGCCATGTTTCCACCAAATGATTGAGTTGTGTTGCCATAGTCAAGTAGGGCAACACCCTGCAACCCGGAACTAACTATTCAAATTGAGTATAAAAAAAATAGATAGCTCATAACCTTTCTTTTGATTATGAGTTATCTATTTTATTTTTTTTATATCGCACATTAATCTATTCAGCAAAACACCCATTTTGCGAATAGTTTATAAGCGCCACGCTCAAAGGGGAGAGTATGAATATCGCACGGCACAAACTACCATTCCGGCGTTGCCTACATTTTCGCAAAACTACGAGCGAGTTTTGCGAATAGATACTTCACTACCACTATATATACCATATTAACGCACAAAGCAGCCTTTACATCAAGTCTTTTGAATCTAATATAATTGTAAATGGACCGTCATTCAGCAAAGTTATCTTCATATCGGCTCCAAAGGAACCAGTTTGTACATCTGGAACTTCGTCACGACATTTTCCAATGATATATTCATATAATTCGTTAGCTTTTTCTGGATTACCTGCATTTACAAAGGACGGTCGATTTCCCTTACGGCAATCTGCATATAATGTAAATTGTGAAACTAACAAAAGGGATCCATTTACATCCTTTAGACTTAAATTTGTCTTGCCATTCTCATCTGCAAAAATCCTTAATCCCAATAGCTTTTTAACTAATTTATCTGCAATTTCTTCATTATCATCCTCCGCGATTCCGATTAATACCAGGTAGCCATTCTGAATGGAACCAATAATTTTCTGTTCAACTTCAACTTTGGCATGTGTAACGCGCTGTATTACGAATTTCATTCATCTAATTCCTTTCTTTACATATTCTTATCCTATTATATATGTAAAGACATGGATTTTCCAGTAGTTTTCATGTATAATGTATTCGTAAAACACAATGAACACAAAACCTGGAGGCTATTCATGAAACTTCAAAAATTATATAGTTATACCAGAAAGGCAATTGATGATTTTCAGATGATTAAGGAAAATGATTCTATTGCGGTTGGTATTTCCGGAGGAAAAGACAGTCTTACGCTGCTATATGCCCTGGCTGGTCTACGCAGATTTTATCCGGTGCACTACTCTCTTACTGCCATAACAGTTGATTTGGGATATCCGGATTTTGATTTAACAGAAATCAAAGCATTGTGTCAGAAGCTGGATGTGCCATATCATATTATTCCAACACAGATTGGGGCAATTATAAAAGAGCAGAACAAAAAGAATAGCCCCTGCTCTCTTTGTGCAAAGCTGCGTAAAGGAGCATTGAATCAGGCGGTCATTGAGCTTGGCTGCAACAAAGTTGCTTATGCGCATCATAAGGATGATATCATAGAAACGATGCTGCTTTCTCTTATGTTTGAAGGAAGATTTTATGCATTTCCACCGGTTACACATCTCGACCGTAGTAATCTTGATGTTATCCGGCCGTTGATGTATGTTCCGGAAGTCGATGTAATTGGTTTTAAAAATCATTACAATCTTCCTATAGTCAAAAATCCATGTGCATTTGACGGAAAAACGCAGCGCCAATATGCCAAGGATTTATTACAGCAGCTTAATAAGGAGCATCCTGGTGTAAAGAACCGTTTATTTACAGCAATTATAAATGGGAATATTCCCGATTGGAGGGCAATCAGCTAATGAATGAAAAAGCATATTATGAATCGGTAAATACAAAAAATGAATTAAAGTTACGTGAACTTCAAAAGGAGCTGCCCCCCTTCTGCCGAGAGTTTTTTATCGGAATGAAGGCGTCTGTTTCGTCCCGGACCCTATTGGCTTATGCATATGATTTAGGTATATTTTTTGATTTTATACATCAGAATAATCCCATTTGTGCGAAAAAGCCGGTAAATGAATTCACTATCGATTTGTTAGACCACATTTCGCCTATGGATATTGAGGAATATCTTGATTATTTAAGGGTTTATGAAAAAGATGGTGTTGCGCATACCAATGATGAAAGAGGCATTTCACGTAAACTGGCAAGCTTACGAAGCTTTTATAATTACTATTTCTGTAAAGAAATGATAACAAAAAATCCTGCACAGCTTGTCCGGATGCCAAAAAAACACGAAAAAACCATAACGAGACTTGATGTAGATGAAGTTGCTATGCTGTTAGATGAAGTTGAATCTGGTGAAAAATTAACCGAACGCCAGCAAAAGTTTCATGAACAGACCAAATGTCGTGACCTTGCAATTATGACATTGCTTTTAGGAACAGGAATCCGTGTTTCTGAATGTGTGGGACTTGATATCACAGATGTAGACTTTCGTAACAACGGAATCAAAGTACATCGAAAAGGTGGTGCAGAAGTCGTTGTATACTTCGGTGATGAGGTTCGCACTGCTCTTTTGAATTATCTGGAAGAAAGAAATACCATTGAAGCTGTGGAGGGAAGCACCAATGCCCTCTTCCTTTCCCTGCAGAAGAAACGAATCGGTGTCCGGGCAGTAGAAAATCTGGTAAAAAAATACTCGAAATTAATTACCACGATGAAGAATATTACACCGCATAAACTGAGAAGTACCTATGGAACGTCACTATATCGCGAAACAGGCGATATTTACCTGGTGGCTGATGTCTTAGGCCATAAAGATGTAAATACCACGAAAAAGCATTATGCGGCCTTAGAGGATGAACGTCGAAGAACTGCTCCAAAATATATTCATTTGCGGGATGAATAAAAATAAGCATTCTTATCATTATATTATAATTAATATTTTATAAGAAAAACAGTTTCCCTTCCGGTATTATAAAAGTAGAAATATATTTATAATCACCAGAAGGGAAACTGTTTTAATATAAGATAATAAAAGGAATCTTATAAAATGCTTGATATCTTATCCTGAATCCGCTGTTTTACTAATTCGGCAATTTCTTTGGATTTCATATCTTTATACTCTTCGTAATAAATCGGCTCCAAATAATGAACCTGTGTAGTAATCGGCCACAGATAAAAACTGTTAAAGACTTTGTAGGAATCAATCAGCGCAATTGGTACAATTGGTACATGTGCTTTGATTGCAGATTTAAAACTACCCGCTTTGAAATCACAGACACGATTACGGTTATTGAATTCGTAACCACCTTCTGGAAAAAGAATGTATTTCTTTCCGTTCTTTACATCTTCTGAAACTTCGGTAATAATTTTCAAAGCCTGACGGACATTATCTTTTATTAAACGCTTACCCTGAAGTAAGTCAACAAATTCACTTACCAGAATGGTATGGGATTTTGCTTCGTCCATAACAAGGGAACATGGTTCCTTATGAGTGCTTATGATACCAAGAGCATCATATTTACCCTGATGATTCGGATACATAACATATCCACCTTCTTTTGGAAGATTTTCTTCGCCATAGGCTACAGTCTTGATTTTACCGGAACGCTTCATTAAATAAATGACATGACGAACCAGTTTATATCGTTCTTCTTCCGAATATTTTTCCGGATGATCTGCCCACTTTCTCATTTTCGGTATAATATATGGGGCTCGAAAAAGATTCATTAGAATAACATATATAAAACGTAACATTTTCTAACTCCTTGATATTTTAATCTTGTACTATGCGTAAAATAATACATAACTATTATACCACCACATTCCGAAAATTCGACAACTATTCTTTCTTTTCTGATAAATTTTTATTTTAAATTTCTTAGCATATTATGCTGCAATCACTTTAAGGACTGCTTCTGCCAGCTTCTGATGTCCCTCTTCATTTAAATGTTCTCTATCAGCACTGCTCGGTGCTGCAATATCAGATGCAGCGAGAAAATCGCAGTTATATTTTAGGGCAATTCTTTGATAAACGGATTTTAATTTTTTAGATACTTCAACAGATTTTTGATTAAATTCAGGATCAAACTCCGGCTCCCAAACTCCTTCTCCCAATTGGATTGGAGAAATTAACAAAATACGGGTATCTGAATCAATTTTCCGGATCTGTTTTAATAATTGTTCTATTCCAAGTCCGATTACTTCTGCTGATGCATTATATAAGCTTTTGCAGTCATTCGTTCCTAACATAAGAACAACCCGGTCAATTGGAGCGTGGCTTTCTAACAGTGTCGGAAGTAAGGCAGCCCCCTTCCGTCCCTCTCTTAGCTCATCTTCAAAGACGGTGGTTCTACCGCATAAACCTTCTTCTATAATACGATAACCTTTTTCATATAAATGTTGTTCTAAAAGACCTGTCCATCTGGTATCACGTCCATATCTCTCTTTTGTGCCAGGAATTAAACCGTAAGTATTTGAATCACCAAAGCATAATATTTCTTTCATAGTAAACCTCCATTTGTCTAAAATAATGTAATTTGATATATGTAGTTGAAAATAATACTTTTTCTAATTTCCTACTATATTAATATGGTTACTATGAAAAGTCAATATAAAATTAAAAATAATATTTAAAATAGCATTAAAACAAAATCTCTTCTTGCATATCTTATTTATCCAGAAAGGTATCTAATTTATCTAAAAGCGGTCTGTGTTCTGTCATATCTGAAATCCTATTTAAATTCACTGGAAGAATAAGAAACAGTAAGGTACTCTCCCGCATGGATGGTATCACTGGTCAACTGGTTCATATCTTTTACTTCTTCGATATAGGATGCATAATCGGCGTCATCACCGGCATATTGCTGGGCAATCGTCCAGAGAGTATCCCCTTTCTGTACTTCAATGCTGGTATAATATTTATAGGTATTTACCTCATTGGAAGCTTTGCTCTGTGAAGAAGCAAGCAGGTTGCTTCCTAAAATAACACCAAGGATGGTTAAAAGCACTGCCAGAAAAGAAATAATAAGATATCTTTGAATCTGGCACACATATGCTCTGTTTCTTCTTCCGTTTGCACGAATTGCCATCGTACGATTCGATGTATACTGAGTTCCATCCATATCTCTGCGTATGTTGTCTATTTTATTTCCCCTTCCGTAGTATTTTTTATATTCGTTATATCCATATACTCTATTATCACGATTCATTGTTCTATCTCCTTTCGAACGTCTGTTGCGAACATTTGTTTATATATGCATTATATATAGGGAACATTCGTTTGTCAAGAAGAAAAGCGAACAAATTTTCGGAATATGTGTTTGCTTTTTCTGTGAACATATGTTAGACTTAGAATATAAAAAGGAGGTAATGAGATGGCATACGGAAAAATCAGTTCAAAACAAAAGGAAATTCTTGAATATATTAAACAGGAAATTTTAAATAAAGGATACCCACCTGCTGTTCGTGAAATTTGTGAAGCAGTTAATCTGAAATCAACTTCTTCGGTTCATTCTCATCTGGAAACTCTTGAGAAGAATGGATATATCAGACGTGACCCTACGAAGCCAAGAGCAATTGAGATCATTGATGACAGCTTTAATTTAACCAGACGTGAGGTTGTTAATGTTCCTATGGTAGGAAGTGTTGCTGCAGGACAGCCGATTCTTGCAGTAGAAAATATTACCAGCTATTTTCCTATTCCGGCAGAGTTTATGCCAAATGCAGAAAGCTTTATGCTTCGAGTTAAGGGAGAAAGTATGATTAATGCAGGTATTTTCGATGGGGATAATGTTCTTGTAAAGCGTCAGTCTACTGCATCTAATGGTGATATTGTGGTTGCTCTTGTAGATGATTCTGCAACGGTTAAGACCTTTTATAAGGAGGATGGTTATTATCGTCTGCAGCCAGAAAATGATTCCATGGATCCAATTATTGTGAAAGAATGTTCTATTCTCGGAAAGGTATTCGGCGTATTCCGTTTCCTGGCTTAGTAATAATTTCAGACTTATTAAGTAAGTATATTTTAGAAAGAAGGCGCTACCATACAGACTGTGTTTGTACGATAGTGCCTTCCTGATATGAACATCTTATTATATAACTTTTTATATATACCTTTTCATAATATACTTCTTAACTATATATTTCTTAAAGTTCTTCCGGGTCAATATCTTTTCCATCTCTCCAGATGCGCTCTAAATCGTAGAAGAGACGATCTTCTTTTGAGAAGATATGAATGATAATATCACTGTAGTCCATCAGAATCCAGCTGGAACGCTGATTTCCTTCAATCTGTTTTGCATGATAACCGGCTTTATATAACTGTTCATCTACGCTGTCCTGCATAGCCTGTAACTGGTTGGCATTGCTTCCACTGGCGATAATAAAATAATCTGCGATAACAGATATTTCACTGATATCAATAATACGGATATCTTCTGCCTTCTTTTCCGATAAAGCCTGATATGCAAGTTTCGCCATTTCTTTCGACTGTTTATTCATGAGAACCTCCTGTATAGTAATGATATGTTTCAAGTGTCATTGGATCGATATTTTTATCATTTTTACTGCCATTGAGATAATGAATAGTATCACATAAAATCATTTTCAGTGCTTCATCTAAATCTTCAAAGGCTGTTTTTCTGATTTCTTTTAGGTTTGCTGCTTTATCCCGTTTTGGTTCGATATAATCAGCAATAAATACGATTTTATCCAGTGTATTCATTGCCGGTGCCCCGGTGGTATGAACAGAAATTGCATGAAGAATCTCTTCGTCCTCTACTTCATATAATACTCTGGCAAGAAATGCACCGACTTTAGCATGAAGTAAAAAAGGATTATCCTTTTCCACCTGCGTGACAGGAATGTTATTCTTCACACAGATTTTTAATTTCTTTTCGTTTGGAATACATTTGGCACAATCGTGAAGCAGACCTGCAAGCTGAGCCTTTTCCATATCATAACCATTTGCCATGGCAAGACAGGCTGAAGTATACATGACCCCTAAAGTATGCTCGTAACGGTCTTTATCCAATTCCTTTTTTAATGTTTTTTTTATCTTATTTAATCTTTCGTTCATTGGTGTCTGACCTTCATCCTCCTGATATAAACACTGATGGGCAATATATTCTTCCACTTCCGGTGTGACAAGATAACGTATCGGTTCCCCTTTTGCTACCCGCTCCCGGATATTATGAGAAGAAACGGAAACATTTGGTGTGATAATCGGTCTTATATCTGCCTCATAGAGCCGCTTTAACTCTGCAGCCTTATTCTTTATCCGGTTCATATCCAAATCGTCTCTGATGGCAACTAAAAGCGTTGCAAGACGGCAAATTTCTGCCGGCTCCATCCATTTATCCAGATAATCAAGGGAATCTGCTCCCATAATGAAATAGAGTTCCCAGTCCGGATAGGTCCGATGAAGCTCCTGCAGCGTCAGATACGTATAACTGGTGCGGGCTGCATTAATCTCCATGGCCGAAAAATAAAAATCCGGATTATTTTTAATCGACAGGCGAATCATTTCCAGCCGGTGGGCAGACTGTTCAATCTCTTTATCATCCTTATGAGGCGAATGTCCCGTTGGAATAAAAAGAATCTGGTCTAAATGATATTGTGTTACCGCATTCTGTGCAATAATCAGATGCCCGATATGAATCGGATCAAAGGTTCCGCCAATAATTCCAATACGCACTTTCTTCAATCTTCTACCACCCTTCCAAGGTATAAAAGCTTTCGTTTATAACAATTCAATCTTTGGATGTTTCTTTGATTTACGGTAAAGAACGATTTTTTTACCAGTTACCGCAACCACCTGTGCATGCGTACGCTCTGCAATTATTTCGCCTAATTCGCGAGGATCATCTGCACAGTTTTTTAATACAGAAATCTTGATCAATTCCCGTTTTTCAATAGCATCATCTACTGCTGAAATAATTTCCGGTGTAAGAGATGCCTTTCCAATCTGGAAAATTGGATTTATCGTACTTGCCATTCCTCTTAAATGGGAACGCTGCTTACTCGTTAATTCCATAATGATTTACTCCTTATAATAATCGAATTCAAGTCCATACATACGGACTGTATCACCTTCCTGAATACCCTTTGCCTCTAATTCCTTTAAGATACCCTGTTCTTTTAAGAATTTCTGGAAGAAAAGGAAACCTTTCTCAGAATCAATATTGGTGTAACCCAGCATTTTATCAATCTTAGGACCTTCTACAACATAAGCACCATCTTCCGGATCAACCTCAATGGTATAAGGTTCACCCTCTAATGCTCTCGAATCCGGGAAGAATTCCTGCTCATAGATAACCGGTGTATCGTCCATTTCATCTAAAAGACTCTTCACATAAAACATTAACTCACGTACACCCTGACGGCTGACCGCAGAAATTGGAAATACTTTAATGCCGGATGGTTCAAAGGTTTCTTTTAATTTCTCAATTATTTCATTATTGCCTTCATAAATAGCATCAATTTTATTGGCTGCAATAACCTGAGGTTTCTTTAACAATTCAGGGTTAAAGGATTCCAGCTCCTGATTGATGGCGTGAATATCTGCAATCGGATCTCTGCCTTCTGTTCCGGCAGCATCCACGACATGAATGATAACCTTGGTTCGCTCTATATGCTTTAAGAATTCATGTCCAAGGCCGATTCCTTCGGATGCCCCTTCAATCAGCCCCGGAATATCAGCCATGACAAATCCGGCACCTTCGCCTAAATCAACGACACCAAGAATCGGATTTAAAGTTGTAAAATGATAATTTGCAATCTTTGGTGTTGCATTGGTGGAACTGGATAATAAAGTTGATTTTCCCACATTTGGGAAGCCGACTAAACCAACATCAGCAATTACTTTAAGTTCCAGTCGAACTTCAAGTTCCAATGCTTCCTGCCCCGGCTGTGCATATTTCGGTGCCTGCATGGAAGAGGTTGCAAAATGCTGATTGCCAAGTCCACCCTTTCCACCGGTTAAAATAATCTGTCTTTTATTCTCACCGGACATATCTGCAATTACCTTATCGGTAGTTGCATCACGGATAATGGTTCCGGCAGGAACATGGATGACAAGATCTTCACCCTTTTTTCCGTGGCAGTTTCGTTTTTTTCCTTCTTCTCCGTTTTCTGCAGCCCATTTGTGTTTATGACGGAAATCATTTAATGTATTCATGCTGTCATCTACTTCAAAGATGATATCGCCACCTTTTCCACCATCGCCACCGTCCGGGCCGCCATCCGGAACATATTTTTCACGGCGGAAGCTCACATGACCGTTGCCGCCTTTTCCTGATTTTATAATAATTTTTGCACTATCGGCAAACATAATTTTCTACCTCATTATTGATTGTGATTAAATATCAGTTACTGTAATCAAATGATAACTTTAATTGTTTCTAAATTACTTCAAGTTAAAATATAGTTTCCTATAAGTGAAAATAGACCCGGCGCTTTCGTGTCGGGTCTATCATGCATCTTATTCGTTTGTTGCTACTGGATAAACAGAAGCCTGTTTCTTATCTCTGCCTTTTCTTTCAAATCTAAGAACACCGTCTGTTAATGCGAATAAAGTATCATCTCCGCCGATACCAACGTTAACGCCTGGATGAATCTTTGTTCCACGCTGTCTGTATAAAATGTTACCAGCCTTAACGAACTGTCCGTCTGCTCTTTTTGCACCTAATCTCTTGGATTCAGAATCTCTACCGTTCTTAGTAGAACCAACTCCCTTTTTATGAGCAAAAAACTGAAGGTTCATATTCAACATGTTCTACACCTCCTTGAAGTTTAAAATGATGTAATCATTTCCATAATTGTTTTGTATTCCCTGTAAGCCTAAAACCATTGTGTCCAAAAGCAACTTTGCATCATGTCCTGCCGGCTGCTCAAAAGATACGGAAATCAATCCGGTCTCTTCGTCCTGATTGGTCTTGAACTGTTCTTTCGTGAACATTCCAAGGGCATTGATTGTATTAATCACAAGAACCGAAATTCCTGCACATACAATATCCTCTCCGGCATCTGCATATTCAGCATGTCCGACACAGGAAAAAGCAAGATACTCTTGTTTCTGGTTTCGAAAAATCGTTATCTTTGTCATAACAATTTCCTATCGATTACGCATTAATTTTTTCGATTTTCACCTGTGTGAACGCCTGTCTATGACCGTTCTTCTTGTGATAGCCGGTTTTTCTCTTATACTTGTAAACGATAACTTTCTTAGCTCTGCCTTCTTTTACTACAGAAGCTTCTACAGTTGCGTTAGCTGCGTCTGCACCAACTTTTAATCCGTTGTCAGATACTGCTAAAACCTGATCGAAAGTTACTTTCTCACCAGCCTCAACACCAAGCTTTTCAATGGTAATGATATCGCCTTCAGATACTTTGTACTGTTTACCACCTGTTGCTATAATTGCGTACATATGGCACCTCCTATTATCATTACTCGCCAGTTGTGGTGCTATCCTTACGATAGACTTATACCTCACTGTGCGGCATACTGTTGTATCATAGCACACAAATTACGATTCGTCAACTATTTCACGCTATAATTTTAATTATTTTTCAGGTACCATTATTTTTCAGGTACTTTCCGGGTATTGTATTCAGATATTTCTTTGCATATCTTGATAGATACCTTGATGTGGCTTTTGCAGCTGCTATCATCTTAGCTGAGCCACCTGCTCCAAAAGGGTCTTACGCTCCTTCTTCCGGGTCAGCTCCACTAAGCCAAGCTTTGTAATATCCACAAGCCGTACCGGAACCGGGTCTTCTTTTAAGGATAACCGGAACTGGTGCATCAGCTCTTTTCTTTGCTCTTCTTTTGCCATATTGATGAAATCCACAATGACAATTCCTGAAATATTACGAAGCCGGAGCTGTCTTGAAATCTCTGCAGCAGCTTCTAAATTAATCTTATAATAATATTCTTCTGCATTTTTTCCGGAAGTATTCTTTCCACTGTTTACATCGATAACTGTCAGAGCTTCCGTTGGCTGAATGATAAGATAAGCACCAGACTTCATCCAGACCCGTTCCGATATTGCACGCTGTATCTGCGTCTCAAAGGAATAAAGGGTTCCTAATGAAATGGCATCATTTTCATAGAACCGTATCTTAGATAAAATATCAGGATTTCCGGCATAAAGCTGTTGAAGCTCTTCAAAGATATTCTTATCATCCGTAATAATTTCACCAAGCTCTTCCTGGTAAAGGTGATTAATGGCATTTTCATAAAATTTCTTTGGTGGCATCAGAATGCTGTAACAGGTACGGAAATGAAAAGTTGCAGCTAACTTCTGATAGTCAGATGAAAGTTTCCGGTATTCTGTTTCTAATTCTTCCGGAGAAGCTCCTGCCGCATTGGTTCTTACGATAAGACTATGTGGCTTTCTTTTTTCTTCCTGTCCGGCATTCTGCTTTGTATCGGTAACTACTTCTTTTTCAAAAAGCTGCATCTGTTCGAAAAGCTGTACCTGACTGCTTAACCTTTCTTTTTCATCCGCGCATAATTTAGAAGAAATGGCAAGGGGACGTTTTTCGTTTGTCAGGACAAAATATTTTCCGGTAAGGGAAAGCTTGGTATCTGCAATGGGATACTTGGTCTTGATTGCCTCTTTGGTAATCTGCACCACAAGTTCATCCCCTTCGGTCAGCTTTCCGCTTCTGCACTGCTTCGAAAACCAGGCATCTTTTATATGTGCTGTTTCCAGATAACAGGTTACTCCCTTTGCAATGTCCACAAAAGCGGCATCTAAGTTCGCGGCAATCTTTTTTACCCTGGCAATACAAATTATTCCCGGTACAACCTGATTTTCTTCGGATAACGGATGAAATGCAATTTCCCTAAACTTGTCCTTTTCATCTAACAGTGCTGTAAAATAGGAGTCGCCTACATAATGCTGCCTTGTAATGATAAATTTATTCAAGAATGTCATCTCCCATTTCATCCAATGCAATCAGAGTGCCGTCTTCTTTTCGGGCATATACGTCCACACGATGAATCTGAAACTGCATTTCGTTATAAGGAAGTTCCAGATACCGGTAAAAGGCTTCTAACAAAAGCTCTGGTTTTACATTATCTACGCTTCCTGTAGATACTTTAAGATAAAAGAATGGACAGCCATCTGCTTCCTCAACCTGAAAATCATATACCAGCTGCTTTAAGTCCATGACTTTTTCGCTTTTTTTCGTCTTTTTCGTAACCAGAATCTCCGGAGCATCTTCATAAAATGCTTTTACTTTACCTTTCAGTTCATCCAAAGTGAATGGACAATTTCCGTTATCCTTATAAAATACGTTATAGTCCGCTGCTGCAACAATGGACATCGCTGTTTTTGCATGCTCTGGCAGCATCCGGTAAGATACGATTTCAACACCTTCCACCATGGTATCATTTAAAGCCTTAACGGATTCAATTGAACTTCTGGTAGAATGTACTTCAATATCAAGATATTCTCCATCACTGGTGATTCCAACTCCCAGCGGTGCCGCAAAAGACATAATCTGATGCGGGGAAAATCCCTCGGAATATGCAATATCAATCTCAGCACGACGCATTGCTTTCTGGAAATAACGCATCATATCAAGGTGTCCGATAAATTTCATTACACCATATTTTCGAAATTTAATTCTTATTTTCAAAACAGACACCTCCCTTAAACTGAGCAGCTCCACAGCCCTGACACTGCATCCGGCAGTTTGGAGTCACTTCTTCTTTTCTGGCACGTTCCCATTCGCGGATTAAGAACTTTTTCGAAACGCCATCATCAATAAAATCCCATGGGAAAATTTCATCCAGAGGACGTTCCCGCATGGTATAGAAATCGGTATCGATGCCACATTCCGCAAAAGCCTCTACCCAGCGGTTATTATCAAAAAATTCCGTCCAGGCATCAAAGATACCACCTTTTTCATAAACCTTAAGCAAGGCAGGGGCGATCCGGCGGTCTCCTCTTGCAAGAATACCCTCTAATACCGTAACATCTGCTTCATGCCAGTTATACTTGATGCTCTTGCGGTTTAACTGTTCTTTTACAGCATCATTTACCACCTTGGCTCTGCCAAGATAGCTGTCCTTATCATACATTCTCGCCCACTGGAATGGAGTAAATGGCTTTGGTACAAAGAAAGAGGTACTGATAGTAATCTGACATTTTCCATTCCGCTCTTCCTTTGGAATCTCATAATAACGGACTGCAATTTTATTGGCAAGTTCTGCTATGGCACGCATATCATCTTCCGTCTCGGTCGGAAGTCCTAGCATGAAATAAAGCTTTACTTTATTCCAGCCGCCTTCAAACGCCATTCCGGCACCATTTAAAATCACCTCTTCCGTCAGTCCTTTATTAATAACATTACGAAGACGCTGGGAACCGGCTTCCGGAGCAAAGGTAAGGCTGCTCTTTCTGATATCCTGCACTTTTCCCATAACGTCTAAGGAAAATGCATCGATACGAAGAGATGGCAGAGAAATATTTACACCTTTATCCTTAAAGTTATCAATCAGGAAATTAACCAGTTCTTCCAGTTGCGAATAATCACTGGAACTTAAAGAACTTAAAGAAATCTCTTCATGTCCGGTATTCTTTAACATTTCGTAAGCATAATGTTTTAAGACTTCTACATCTTTTTCACGGACCGGACGGTAAATCATTCCTGCCTGACAGAAACGGCAGCCGCGGATACAGCCACGCTGAATCTCTAATACCACACGATCCTGGGTTGCTTTAATAAAAGGAACAACCGGTTTCTCCGGGTAAACAGAATGGGACATATCCATCTGAATCTGTTTCTTTACCGTTGCCGGCACATCCTCATATTTTGGTGTAAAGGATGCAATCGTTCCATCTTCTTTATAAGCCACCTCATACATGGAAGGCACATAGATTCCAGGAATAGACGCTGCACGGCGTAAGAATTCCTTTCTGCTGACCTTTTCTTTCCTGCACTGCTTATACAGCGTAAATAATTCCGTATAAGAAATTTCGCCTTCTCCGATATAGAACAAATCAAAGAAATCTGCAATCGGCTCCGGATTATAGCTGCAAGGACCGCCACCGATTACAATCGGGTCATCTTCTTTTCGCTCAGAAGACAGCATGGCAATCTGGGATAAATCAAGAATCTGTAAAATATTGGTATAGCACATCTCATACTGGATGGTAATACCAAGGAAATCAAAATCCTTAATCGGCTCCTGACTTTCCAGTGCAAATAAAGGAATATTTTTTTCTTTCATAATCTTGTGTAAATCCGGCCACGGAGAATAAACCCGTTCGCAGTATACATCATCCCGTTTATTAAACATATCATATAAAATCTGAATGCCCAGGTGAGACATTCCGATTTCATAGACATCCGGAAAGCACATTGCAAAACGGATGTCAACATCCTTCGGATTCTTCTTTACCATGTTCAGCTCGTTTCCGATATAACGGGCCGGTTTATCAATTGTTAAAAGTATTTCATCACTTAATGCTAAAGTGTTCATCTGGTACCTCAATCATTCTTAAATATCATAATCCGATTTGTGAAAAAAATAATGCTTATTTATTTTTTGCAAAATCCGAAATCATCATAACATACTTTTGCAGTTTTGTATAATCATAGTTTTCTTCTAATTGCTGGTACATCCATTTGGTATCTTTTTCACCGGCAGTTCCCGGAAAAGGAAGCTTTCCTTTATCACATAAAACAAACACCACAAAAAGGCAAATACAAAGCAGCCATTTTACTTTCCAAATGGCTGCTTTTCCTGTGTTTATTAACTCCTCGTCCGTGTCTTTCCGTGATTCCGAAAAAGAATTTCTGGCACGAAGAATATATTCCCGTCTGTTTGCAATATAATCCTGTTCCAAATAAATCGCACCTTTCTGCATATCATCGCCTGATTGTTGTTCTGCTGTAATCTATGCAGAAAGTGCAGGAACTATGTATGTTATCTCTGGGCAAGTTCCTGGGTAACATCCTCCCATGTTACGCCTTTTTCTACCATCAATACCATTGCATGATAAAGGAAATCTGAAATTTCATAAATAATCTCTTCCGGTTCCGGATTCTTTGCGGCAATGACAATCTCGGTTGCTTCTTCGCCGACCTTCTTTAAAATCTTATCAATTCCCTTATCGAAAAGGTAGTTGGTATAAGAGCCTTCCTTTGGATGAATCTTACGATCCGCAATAATGGAGTAGACATCCTCAAATACCTGCAGCGGATTTTTCTCAGCATATTCTTTCTTGACGATTTCATTAAAGAAGCAGCTTGGTGCTCCGGTATGACATGCCACGCCAATCTGGGATACCTTTGCAAGAATGGTATCAAAGTCACAGTCTGCCGTTAAAGATTTCACATACTGGATATGACCACTGGTCTCACCCTTCATCCACAACGCCTTACGGCTGCGGCTGTAATAAGTCATCTTTCCGCTGGAAATGGTGGTATTGAACGCTTCTTCATTCATATAAGCTACCATAAGTACTTCATCGGTACGGTAATCCTGTACTACAACAGGTACCATTCCATCCGAATTCAATTTGAAATCACTCCATTTTAATGCCGGAGCAAAATTGTCCATACGGATTCCGCTGGCTGCAAATTCTGTCTTTAATTTCATGATATCTGTCCTGGTATCATTAATAAATGCACCACAGATTCCTCTGACATTTTCACGTTTTAATACATCCACCAGTGCATCCTTGTCATAATTATCATACTGAACGACATATGGCAGATTTGTAATATTTTCTACTCCGTCCATCATGGATGGATCAAGAACAATCATTTCATGGAAATATTCATCCAGTTCATCTTTGTGTTTGAATAAGAAATCAATATTCTTTACAGAAACTATCATACGGTCTTTTCCGAATCGTTTTGCACCTTCCTCCGCCAAAGACATGCTGACAGATTTGGCACCGTTTAAAACAACCTGTTTACATCCGGCATAGATAAATTTCTTAATGTCTTCCAGACGGTTGATATTTCCACCTGCATAAATCGGAATCTCTACAGTACGGAAAATATCTTTTACCGTATGAATATTTTTCTCATGCTCTTCATCACCGGTTGATAAGTCATAGATTAAAATCTTATCAATTCCACTGTCATTATAAAGCTTGGTAAGTTCTTTTAAATCTCCTGCAGAACTAAGGTCACTCGGGCTCTTTACTGCCTCTCCGTTTTTCAGATAAATGGTTGCTACTATATTCTTGTGTTTCATATGCTCACCTATAAACTGCCTTTCGTTGATAATATGTCGATAATACGCGGGTCAATGATGGTTGCCTCATCCAATGCCTTTGCAAATGCCTTAAACATGGCTTCAATCATATGATGGTTATTTCCGCCTGTAATGACCTTAAGATGTAAATTCATTCCGGCGCTATAGGAAATGGCATAAAAGAATTCTTTTACCATTTCGGTATCCATATAACCTACGCGGTCTGTGGTAAATTCTGCATCAAAGGATAGATACGGTCTTCCGGATAAATCTACCGCACAAAGCACCAGTGTCTCATCCATGGGAAGCATACAGCTTCCAAAACGTTTGATACCCTTTTTGTCACCGACTGCTTTTTTAATGGCATTGCCAAGGACGATTCCGGTATCTTCAATGGTATGATGACAGTCCACCACCAGATCTCCGGTCACTTTGACATTTAAATCAAATAATCCATGTCTTGCAAAGCCATCTAACATATGGTCGAAAAATCCAATTCCAGTATCTACCTTTGCATCCCCTCTGCCGTCCAAGTCAAAGGAAAGGTAAATATCTGTTTCTTTTGTTTTTCTTGTATATTCTGCAATACGTCTTTGTTCCATGAAACAAACCTCCGTTTAGTTTTCGTCTTCAAATCTTACTTTAACGGAATTTGCATGTGCCGTCAACTGTTCGCACTCTGCAAACTGGGCAATATCTTTATATACTTCCTCCAATGCTTCTCTGGAATAGGAAATAATGCTGGATTTCTTAATAAAATCATCTACGGATAATGCAGAGAAGAATTTTGCGGTTCCATTGGTTGGAAGAACGTGGTTTGGTCCTGCAAAATAATCTCCAAGCGGTTCACTGCTGTATTCACCGATGAAAATTGCTCCGGCATTTCTTACCTTGGTCATAACTTCAAATGGATTCTTTGTTACAATTTCCATATGTTCGGATGCAATTTCATTTACTGCAGCAATGGCTTCCTCCATATTATCTGCAATTAAAATATATCCATAGTTATCTAAGGATTTCTGGATGATTTCTTTTCTGGAAAGCTGTGCGGTAAATTTTGCTGCTTCCTCAGAAACACGCTCTGCCAGTTCACGGCTTGTGGTAATCAAAATTGCGGAAGCCATTTCATCATGCTCTGCCTGGGATAAAAGGTCGGCTGCAACATATCTTGGATTGGCTGTTTCATCTGCTAATACTAAAATCTCACTTGGTCCGGCGATGGAGTCTATGCTGACATAACCGAATACGGCTTTTTTCGCTAAAGCTACATAAATATTTCCAGGGCCAACAATTTTATCTACTTTAGGAATGCTTTCGGTACCAAAGGCGAGAGCTGCAATTGCCTGTGCGCCTCCTACTTTATAGATGCGGTCTGCACCGGCTTCTCTTGCTGCAACCAGGGTAGAAGGATTTACCTTACCATCTTTTCCAGGCGGTGTTGTCATAATAATTTCATCAACTCCGGCAACCTTGGCCGGAACAATATTCATCAGTACGGAAGAAGGATAAACGGCTTTTCCACCCGGTACATAAACACCGACACGGGCTAATGCGGTTACCTTCTGACCTAAGATAATACCTTTATCCTGGCTGTCAAACCAGCTGTTCTGACGCTGTTTTTCATGATAGGTGCGGATATTTACAAGAGATTTCCGGATGACTTCAAGGAGCTTCGGATCTACTGCATCATAAGCCTCCTTAATCTCTTCTTCTGTTACTAAAATATTATCTTTATTAATCGTTGCACCATCAAATCTCGCTGTATAGTCAAATAATGCAGCATCTCTGTTGGCACGTACCGTTTCAATGATTTCCTGTACGCTGGCTTCAAATTTGCCGTAGCTGTTGGGGCTTCTCTTTAAAAGATTCTCTAATATATTACCCTTTGTCTCTTCTGTCAACTCTAAAATACGCATGCTTATGCCTCCTTTAATACCGATTTTAAATCTGTAATTAATTTCGTAATCCGCTCATGTTCCATTTTCATACTAACCTGATTTACGACCATCCGGGCAGAAAGCGGACAAACTTCTTCTAATACTTCAAGTCCGTTTTCACGTAAGGTTGAGCCTGTCTCTACAATATCACATATTACCTCAGCAAGTCCAACAATCGGGGCAAGTTCGATGGAACCGTTTAATTTGATAATTTCTACAGTCTGATGTTTCTTATTATAAAAATAGTCTTTTGCAATGCGCGGATATTTGGTTGCCACACGGATCAGTTCGTGATGCTGTAATAATTCTTTGGATTCTTTTGGACCGCAGATACACATTCTGCATTTTCCAAAGCCCAAATCCAATACTTCATAAATATTTCTTGCTTCCTCTAAAATTGTATCCTTTCCCACAATACCGATATCTGCCGCACCATATTCTACATAAGTTGGTACATCCGGTCCCTTGGCAAGGAAGAAACGAAGCTTTAATTCTTCATTGACAAAAATAAGTTTTCTGGTATCCTTGTCTTTCATTTCTTCACAGGTAATGCCGATTTTTTCAAAAGTCTCTAAGGTTTTATTTGCCAGTCTTCCCTTACCTAATGCAAAGGTTAAATATCTCATATCTTCCATTTCTATTCTCCATCCATAAATGTCAGTTCTGCAATCTGATTTCGCAATGCATATGCTTCATAATCTGCTTTTGATTTATCCATTGCCCAGGCAATCAGTTCCACATTGCAGTCCTTTGCCCTCAGTGCAATGGCTTTCTTTACTGCTTCCCTGCGGTATTCCGGTTTGTATACAATCAGCTGATTGTCATGTTTTACGGTAATCTCAATTTTCTGTCTTGAAATTGCTGCCATTAACTGGTCTACTACAATCGCAAATCCAATGGAAGCTGCATCTTTTCCAAAATAAGTAAGAAGCTTGTCATAACGGCCACCCTTTACAATCGGTTCACCGCTTCCATAAGTATAACCGGCAAAAATTACTCCGGTATAATAATGATAGCTGCTTAACATACCAAATTCATAGGTCACATATTTGTCTACGTCATATACTTTAAGCACCGCATCTAAGTCTTCCAATCTGCGTATTGCTTTATAAACCTTTGGATAATCAGCCGCATAGGTCTTTGCTTCTTCAAAGGAAGCTGCATTATCATAAATGGTTCCAAGCATTCCGAATAATTCTTTTAAATTCTGATTCATGGAACAGTCGGAAATCTCTTCTTCCACGCCAAAGAAATTCTTATTAGCAATCAGTTCCCGGATAACTTCTTCCTGTTCTTCAGAAAGCCCTGCCGCTTCCATTAAGCCACGGAAGAATTCCACATGTCCCACACTAATCTGGAAATCCTTTAAACCACTGCTCTTTAATGCATCAATTGCCATAGCAATCATCTCTGCATCGCCATCTACGGTATCATCGCCGATTAACTCTGCACCAAGCTGGGTGGATTCCTTTAATCTTCCCTGATAGCTATGGTTATTGATAAAGGTATTTCCCATATAAGAAAGGCGGATTGGCATATCCTCATCCATAAAATATTTTGCGGCAGACCGTGCAATAGATGGTGTAATATCCGGTCTTAATACAAGGGTATTTCCTTCCCGGTCAAAAAATTTATATAATTCGTTGGATGGAATGGTTCCAACTTCTTTTCCAAATATATCGAAAAATTCAAAGGTTGGTGTCTGAATACTGTGGTATCCGTGTCGTTTTAAAGCCTTATGCAGCCGATCCTGCAGCTCTAATTTTTTTTCACACTCTTCATTATAAATATCCCGGACACCCTCTGGTGTATGTAACAATTGATTTTTCATATAACCCTCCAGTTTTTCTCAAAACACTTTAGCGTGCTACCATGCTACCACGGTGAATTGCTTTTCCTAGTATATATTACCTGGAAATAATTGTCAATCCCTTAGCTCCAAATCTTTTTTCAAGCCTTCCAGATAAGGAACCAGGATTCCTGACTTCTTTGGCAGGAAAAATTCCGGATTTAATTCTTCTAACCGGAAGCTCTTCCGTCCGCCATTCTGGGCTCTCTCCCAGAATTCATAAAGCTGTCGGAATGGCATATAGTAAAATTCATCCCGTTGGGTATAAAATATCAGAATAAAGGAAATACCCTGCTGATTTTCAAAATCCTGCATAAACTGAATCTGGTGAGCATGCACATTGGCAAGAGGAAACGTATCGGTGTGACATTCCTTGGCATCAAAGCAGACCGGAATGCCCTGTACTGCCCCGATATAATCTACGGTACTTTTCTGGTCAAAATAGGCAAGGGTAATATGTCTTGTTTCTTTATCAATATTAACTGGTGTAATCGGTGTCGGAATTTTCTGTATCATTGCTAAACTATGCTCTGCATATTTTTCATTGGTCCGGTTGATAAATTCCTCTAACGTAGAACCTCTTAATCCTCTGGAATTCCAAGTTGGCATCAGAGTATACTTCCTTTCTTTTCTTCCGGCAGTGTGTAATAAATTTTATGTTCTTCGAGAATCCTTATTTTCTGATTCTTTACTTCTAATATATTTACACTGCAGTTTGGCTGGTGGCTGTTCCAGAAATCCTTGATTTCAAGTCCTTTTATGTATGCAAGAAATGCCCGGATGATTCCACCATGACAGCAGATGAGCACACGCTTCATTTTTTCTTCCAGCGGAAAAATTTCATGCTTTAAAAAGTCTTCCACCCGGGCAAGTAACGCTTCGTAGCTTTCGCCCTGTTCCGTGGCACGATACTGTTCCGGTGCATGAAATAAAGCATCAATATTTTTAAGGGCCGGATTCCAGCTGAGATCAGCAAGCTTCTGCCCTTCCCCTTCTCCGAAGTTCATTTCACGGATACGTTCATCATAGGAAAGAGGGGTATCCGTTCCTCTCAGAATAATCTCTGCCGTCTGCCTGGCACGAATTAACGGACTGCAATAACAGTAGTCAAAAGTCAGTCCTTCTTTTTCGAATCCCTCTTTGGTCTTTTCGGCTAATTCCAGTCCGAATTCATTTAATGGAATGTCAAGGGTTCCCTGTATCAGTCCTTTTTTATTGTAATCGGTTTCTCCATGCCGCATCAGATATACTTTCATCTTACTTATTCATCCTTCCTGTAACATCCGCAGTCTTTCATTAAAAATAATTACTGCTCTGTGGCATTCTGATTTGCATAACAAATAGCCTTATTAAAATCATCCGGTGGAGCTGCTTCTACACATCTGCCATCTGCAAATATCATCCGGTAAGCATGTAAAAGCTGATGTTTTACGCCGGTGCGTTCCCGGTAAAAATGATTGATTTTTTCATTACCATATTTGCTGTCTCCGATAATCGGATGACCAATGGATGCTAAATGGGCACGGATCTGATGGCTGCGTCCGGTAATCAGATGCACCTGCAGCAGTGTGACATCCTGATATACTTCCAGTGGCTCATACTCGGTCTCAATACAGAGTGCATCCGCTGTTTTTTCCTTTGAAATAAATACCCGATTCTGCCTTTCATCCTTCACAAGATAACCCTTTAAATGCTGCGGTGCTGTAATGCATCCGGCTACCAGGCAGAGATAATATTTCTTTACGGTTCTTTTTTTCAATGTCTCGGATAAATCCTGCAATCCCTTTAACGTCTTTCCGGCTGTCAGAAGTCCTGAAGTATTGCGGTCAAGACGGTTGCAGACGGACGGCCGGAAGGTCCGCAAATCCGTTTCCTTAAGGGCTCTGCTTTGAAGAAGATATCCGATAATATATTCGTTGGCAGAAATATCGGATGGCTGTGCCTTCTGTGACAGCATTCCTGCAGGTTTATTGATGATTAAAATATCTTCGTCTTCATAAACGATATCCAGTGCTGTGGTTGGAAAACTTTCTTTTACCTCTGCTCCTGCAAACTTATCATAAGTTTCATCTGCTAAAAACAGCTTTACTTCATCTCTGGCATTCAGTTTTTCGGATCCATCTGCCTTTTTTCCATTTAATACAATATTCTTTTTCCGAAGCATTTTATAGACAAAGCTTGACGGTGCTTCTTTTAAAAGCTTTTTTAAATATTTATCAAAACGTTGTCCTGCTTCATTTTCTTTAATGATAAATGTTTTCATAACATATCCTTACTATTTCTTTTTATGAACGGTTCGAATCGTATGCTTCTTCTTCGTATTCTGACTGGAAGTCTTTCCCGAAAATTTTTCTGTATTTCTGGAATTTCCAGTTTTATACTTTGTCTGATTTTGATTCAGTGTCCGCTTCGTCTTTTTCTTATCCGAAAATGCTTCTTCTTTGGCAAGCTTTCTTGGACGGATGAGGCAATGGGCATCAAAGCCGATTAAATCCGTCCGGTTCGTTTTGACTAACGCTTCATGCACCAGATCATAATTTTCCGGATTCCGATACTGTATCAGTGCACGCTGCATAGCTTTCTCATGCGGATTGGTTGCTACATATACCGGCTCCATGGTTCGCGGGTCTAAACCTGTATAGTACATACAGGTCGATATGGTGGATGGGGTCGGATAGAAATCCTGTACCTGCTGAGGCATATAGCCTAAATCTCTTAAATACTCAGCCAAATCTACTGCCTCCTGCAGGGTCGAACCAGGATGGGAGGACATCAGATATGGGACCAGATACTGTTTTAATCCTAACCGTTCATTCATATCATGATACTTGCGGACAAATTCATTATAAACGGAAACCGGAGGTTTTCCCATTTTCTGTAATACCGGGTCTGAAATATGCTCCGGTGCCACCTTTAGTTGTCCGCTGACATGATATTTACAAAGTTCTTCCAGAAAATTATTTTTCGTATCACATAAAAGATAGTCAAAACGGATACCGGAACGGACAAATACTTTTTTCACTCCTTTGATATTCCGTAATTTACGAAGAAGACTGATATAATCACTATGGTCAGCAACAAGATTTTTACATGGTGTCGGGAACAGACATTGCCGGTTCTTGCAAACACCCTTTGTGAGCTGCTTCGTACATGCCGGTGCCCTGAAATTAGCAGTCGGACCACCTACATCATGGATATATCCTTTAAAATCCTTATCCTGTGTCATCTTCTTTGCTTCTGCAAGAATGGATTCATGACTTCTGGTCTGAATAATTCTGCCCTGATGAAAAGTTAAAGCACAAAAGCTGCAGCCACCAAAGCAGCCACGGTTACTGACCAGTGAAAATTTTACTTCTTCAATAGCCGGTACACCACCATCCTTTTCATAGATTGGATGATAGGTTCTCATATATGGAAGTGCGTAGATATCATCCATTTCCATCTGGGTCAATGGCTTTGCCGGAGGGTTCTGTACGACAAACATTTTCTCATCATAGGTTTCATAAATTCTTCTTGCCGTAAAAGGGTCTGTATTCTGATACTGCAGGTAAAAGCTCTTGGCATACGCTGTCTTGTCTTCTTTGATTTTATTAAAAGACGGCAATTCCAAGGCATCATAAATATCTTCTTTATTTCTGGTTTTAAAAACAGTTCCATCGATATAAGTAATATCCTTTACCGCAAGACCGGAAGCTAACGCATCTGCGATTTCAACAATGCTGTGCTCGCCCATTCCATAAGAAATCAAATCAGCACCGGAGTCCAAAAGAATGGAACGTTTTACCTTATTGGACCAGTAATCATAATGCCCCAGTCTTCTAAGGCTTGCTTCAATACCGCCGATAATGATTGGATTATGCTTATAGGTCTGACGGAGCAGATTGCAGTAACTTACCACCGCATAATCCGGACGTTTTCCCATAACACCACCCGGTGTAAAGGCATCATGGGCACGTCTTTTTTTCGATACGGAATAATGGTTTACCATGGAATCCATATTACCTCCGGAAACCAAAAAACCAAGCCGTGGCTCTCCCAATATGGTTACGCTTTCCTTGTCACGGTAATCCGGCTGTGCAATGATACCCACGGTATAACCATGTGCCTGCAATATTCTGCTGATAATAGCATGTCCAAAGGAAGGATGGTCTACATATGCATCTCCGCATACATAGACGAAATCCAGCTGCTTTATCCCTGCTTCTTCCATGTCTTTTCTTGAAATTGGTAAAAAACCATTCTGCATCCTCTTATCCTTCCTTTAATGCCTGTAATTCTGACTTCGTCAATGGGCGATACGCTCCTGTTGCCAGAGTTTCATCCAGCTTTAAGCTTCCCATGGAAAGTCGTTTTAAATAAATGACCTTTTTTCCTGTTTTTTCAAACATCCGCTTAATCTGATGATATTTTCCTTCGGTAATAGTAACTTCAATTTCTGATTCTGATTCACTTTTTAAAATCACAAGTTCAGCAGGCTTTGTAAGGTTTTTCTCTCCGATATCAAGACCCTTCCGAAAAGCCGTAACATCTTCAGCAGTCACTTTTCCTTCTATTCTGGCATAATAAGTTTTTGCCACATGTTTCTTCGGAGATAAAAGTTCATGAGCCAACGCACCGTCATTGGTGATAAGGAGCAGCCCTTCCGTATCCTTATCCAGTCTGCCTACCGGAAACAAATCTTTTCTTACAGCATCCTCTATGAAAGAAACTACAGTTGGAAAATGCTTATCTTCCGTGGCACTGACACAGCCGGCAGGCTTATTTAGCATATAATATTCCCACTGGGAATAATTAACCTTTTCGCCTTCGAGGTTAACAATATCATTTTCCGGTGAAATCTTATATTCCGGACGTTTGATGATTTCTCCATTTACGGTAACACGTCCCTTGGAAATATAGGTTTTCACCTGGCTTCTGCTTCCTTTACCCATTTCTGTTAAAAATTTATCTAATCTCAAATCTTTCATTCTGATACGTTCCTTTACTACTCTGATTTGGCAGACACCGCGATAACTCGAGAAGCTCGCAAAGCGTGTTTCTTATAATTCAAATCCTAATTTAAATCTTAATATTGATAATGTAATATTTTCTTCTCCTGATAGAGATATTGCAGGATGGAATAGGAATTTACACTAAACTCCTGTTTATTTTCATCATTTAAATAAATTCCAAAATGAAGATGCACATCAAAATTACCGGCGGTTCCTTCTGTCTTAGAATATCCGGTATCTCCCATAAATGCAATCAGCTCTCCGGCATGAACCTCGTCTCCGATAGAAAATCCTTCTGCATAATCCGACAGATGTGCATAGTAGAAATATGCTCCATGGGGACTCCGGATTCCGATACGATACCCCCCAAGTTCCAGCCAGCCCATCTGCTCTATGGTTCCATCGCAGACACTGATTACCGGGTAATTTCCCCGTTCATTGATATCCGCCATAATATCACAGCCTTCATGTCCTCTGTCACCACCATAAGTGCGGCTCTGCATCCAGGTGTCTCCAAAAGTTACTTTTTTCTCTTCGTCCCAGATGGTATCCGGAACCGGAAAATAGACAATGTCAGACCAGATACTGTCTAAATAGGCTTCCTGCTTTTCAATTTCTTCTTTATGCAAATACAGTAATCTTTTGTATACATCTTTCAGCTCGTTTTTTTCTGTTAAATCTGAAGCATAATATGCCAGAAGATACCGGGTAAATGTCATATCGTCCTGAGCCTCACCATCTTCAGACTCATATTCCCTGAATTTTAACACCGTTTCCGGAGAGACTTCCTGATTCCGAAGTTTCTGAAAGAACTCCTGTTGTTCAAATACTATATAAAAGGCTGCCCGCTTTTGAATCTGCTGTAACAGGCTGCAGTCTATGACCAACAGCAAAAAAAAGAGAATAATGACACAAATTTTCTTCTTCATAATAATCCGCATAAAAGTTATTTTATACAATATATTGAACTATGAAAAAAACTATTTCTCTTCTGATTCTTTTTTTGTGCTTAATATTATTATTTGTGCATCCCATGCTTACGGTATCAGCCGCAGCAAATGGCCTTATGCTCTGGTATCAGAATATTCTGCCTGCATTGCTTCCTTTTGCCATTCTATCCAATATTCTGATTTCATCCGGGGTTTTTTATCATATTTCAGGAATCCTCTATCCATTCATCCATCTCCTGATTCCCTGCAGCAGAAATGCCTGTTTTCCACTTCTGTCAGGATTTCTATTTGGTTTTCCTATGGGAAGCCGTATCTGTGCCCAGATGTTAGAAGAAAATCAATTGTCGAGGGATGAGGCTGTCATTCTCTTTGCCATCTGCAATAATATCAGTCCCATGTTCATTGCAAGCTATATTGTTCACGATACACTCCGGCAGGACGGTCTTTTATTACCGACACTTGGGATTCTCTATCTGCCGCCCCTGATTCTATGCCGCATTCTCTATGCTTTTCAGTGTAATAATCTAAGGCAAAAAGAAACGGCACCACGATTAAAATTAAACTTTTCAATCATCGATGCCGGTATCATGAACGGTTTTGAAATTCTTTGTAAACTCGGTGGATATATCATGCTCTTTTCTATTCTTTTTGAACAGATTATCTTTTATGTGCCACAAAAGCTCTTACAATTACCACTTTGTATTCCATTAGAAGTTACAAATGGAATCCGGCAGATTTCTGAAGAAGCTTTCTCGCCGCAGCTTGATTATGCGTTGATTTTAAGTCTTACCGCTTTTGGCGGATTATGCGGCTTCGCCCAGACCTATTCCATGGTTGCATGCCAGAAGCTCTCCATGAAATATTATCTGCTGGTCCGAATCAGTCTTGCATTCTGTGCTTTCCTTCTAGGGTACATGATATATCCGGCAGGATAAATATATATTACTCTTCCGGAGTCTCATTTGCCGGAGCTTCCTGTGTGGCATGCTCTGCTGTTGTTTCCTGTTTTGCCTGTTCGGAAGAAGCCTCTTCTTCCTCTGGAAGCAGTTCATTCCGGTTTGCCGTCACAACATCCAGACAGCCCTGAAGGGTGTGAATCAGATTATCATATCTTGCCTGTGAACCTTCAATGGCATGACTTAAAATTTCTTCAATATTCTTAAGACTGCTGTCCGTATACTGAATTGCACCCATACGGATATTATTGGCATCATTGGTTGCTTTATCAAGAATCTCCTGTGCCTGCTTGGTAGCAATCATAACAACCTCATTTGCCTGGGCATAAGCCTGTTGCATAATCTGGTGTTCACTGACAAGCTCGCTGGTCTGTACCTGTGCCTGAGCAATGATGGCATCTGCTTTTGCCTGGGCATCTGCCAGAATAGCTTCTTTGTTGCTGATAATCTTCTGATAACGCTTGATTTCTTCCGGCGTTTTCATTTTTAATTCCGTCAGAAGTTCTTCTAACTCATCCTTATTAACAACAATTTTTGTACTGGATAATGGCTGATATTTGCAATTATCAATATATTCTTCGATTTCTTCTATGATTTGTTCCATTCTGCTACTCATCGTCCACACTCCTTATTTTTTGATATTATATTTATCATAAATCCGCTCTATAAACTGTGGTGGGACAAAATGAGAAATATCGCCACCATAAGAAGCATATTCCTTTACAATTGTAGAGCTGAGATAGGAATATTTTACATTCGTTGTAAGAAATACCGTATCTATCTTTGGATTTACACGATGGTTCGACTGTGCAATCTGAAGTTCATATTCAAAGTCCGTTACCGCACGCAATCCTCTGACGATAATGGTTGCATCAATTTTTTCCATAAAGTCAACTAAAAGACCATCAAAAGAAGCAACGGTTACATTCGGCATATCTTTTGTTATCTCTTTTAACATACTAACACGTTCATCTAAAGAAAACAACGAGTTTTTTGCACTGTTATTTAAAACTCCCACAACCAGCTCGTCCACTATTTTCGAAGCACGTTCAATCATGTCAACATGACCATTTGTGACCGGGTCAAAGCTGCCCGGATAGATTGCTTTTTTCATCATAGGTTATTCCTTTCTGGATATAAAGGCATGTAAATTTGTCTTATATTTTTTGCATTTATCAAGTGTAAAACCAAGCTCCTCAAGATACTCAAAACCAGTCTTTAGGGACGCTTCTACAATAATTACCGTATCTTCATCTACCAGGGTCGATTTAGAAAGCAGCATCAGCACATCCTTTTCCAGTTCCTGATTGTAAGGCGGATCCATGAAAATAATCTGGAATGTCCCTTTTCCTTCCAGACTCCGGATAGCTGCCATAACATCCATCTGCATTAAACGACACTGGTCATTAAATTGGGTAAAGTTAATATTATCCTGTATACATGCTGCTGCTTTTTTCCCACTTTCCACAAAAACAGCTTCTTTCGCTCCACGGCTGACAGCTTCCAATCCAATCTGTCCGCTTCCTGCAAACAAATCTAAGAACCGGCAGTCTGCAATCTCGTATTGCAGCATATTAAAAAGTGTTTCTTTAATACGGTCTGTTGTCGGTCTTGTGTCTATGCCTTCAATTGTTTTCAATGGAAGGCTTCTTCCTTTTCCGGCTATTATTCTCATTAAAATCCCTCTTTTATCAGTAAATCATCCAGTTCCTGCAATGCCGTCTCCACCGCATGCATACGCACTTCACTACGGTCTCCGGAAAATACATAACGCATAACTTTCACAAAATCATTTATTTTATAACCAATGTATACCAGTCCTACCGGGAACTTTTCACTTCCACCGCCGGGACCTGCAATACCGGTTACTGAGATTCCGACATTCGTACCTGCAACTTTTGTTACACCACGAACCATTTCTTCTGCTACTTCTTTACTTACTGCAGTGTGTTTCTGCAAGGTCTCTTCCGATACACCTAGTACTTTATGCTTTACCGCATCCGAGTAAGTGATATAAGATTCTTCCAGCACATCCGAAGCACCCGGCACATTAATCAAAGTTGCAGCTACAAGTCCTCCGGTACAGGATTCTGCGGCAGCAATGGATAAATGATTCTCCGCCAGCCGTTTTACAATTTTATCTTCCAGGTTTTCCTGTCTTTTTTCCATGGGAATCCTCTTTATTTCTGTTCTTTTAAAACAGCTCTGTTTTTCCAGAGATAATCAATTAGAGATACAACCGTTAATACCAGTGCAATATAAGTAAGTACGGTTCCTAATAACTGGAAGTAACAGTTATCAAAATTAAGAATCAATACAATGACCATAAGCATCTGGAATGTGGTCTTAAATTTGCCCCAGTAGCTGGCTGCAATTACAACGCCGTTATCAGCTGCTACCAGACGGAAACCACTGATGATAAACTCACGGCTGATAATTACGATTACAATCCAGGCTGCAAGCTGTCCGGTTTCAATCAGGCAGATCATTGCGGCACATACCAGCAGTTTATCCGCAAGCGGGTCCATAAATTTGCCGAAATCTGTCACAAGATTATACTTTCTTGCAATCTTCCCATCCAAAAGGTCTGTAAGACTTGCTACAATAAAGATTGCTACAGCAATATAATTTGCATAACCCGGACAAATCGGTGCCAACATAAACACTACAAAAAACGGAATCAAAATCACTCTGAAAATTGTTAATTTGTTTGGTAAATTCATGCTAATTCTCCTATCAAATCATATTCATAAGCTCCGGTTACTTTTACTTTAGCAAAGTCTCCGGTCATTAAGGTTTCCTCTGTATTTACAAAAATATATCCGTCAATAGATGGCGCATCACGGTAGGTTCTTCCTACATAAGCATTCTCATCTGCAACTTTTCCTTCAATAAAAGCATAAAGTTCACGGTCAACCATATCTTCATTTTTCTCAAAAATAATTTCTTCCTGAAGCTCCATGACTTCCTGTTGCCACAGCTTCTTCGTCTCTTCCGGAATCTGATTTTCCATCTCAGCTGCTTTCGTTCCTTCTTCCGGAGAATAGGTAAATGCGCCCAGACGGTCAAATTTCATTTTCTGTACGAATTCCAACAGCTCTTTATGCTGCTCTTCTGTCTCTCCCGGGAAGCCACAGATTAAAGTGGTCCGGAGCGTAATATCCGGAATTTCTTTCCGCAGATGATGAATAATACGAACCAGGTCATCCTTATTGGTCTTTCTTCCCATTCTCTTTAATACATCTGAATTTGCATGCTGAATCGGAATATCCAGATAATGGCAGACTTTATCATTTCGTTTGATTGCTTCAATCAGTTCATCATCAATTTCTTCCGGATAACAGTAAAGAATACGAATCCAGTACAATCCCGGAATCTTGTTTAATTCATCTAAAAGCCGGTGCAGGGATTTTTTTCCATAGAGGTCAATTCCGTAAAGAGTGGTCTCCTGGGCTACCAGAATCAATTCCTTTACACCGCCCTCTACCAGTTCTCTGGCTGTTGCTACCAGTTCTTCTATCGGAATACTGCGGTAGTTACCTCTGATATATGGAATGATGCAGTAAGTACAGCGTTTGTTACAGCCTTCTGCAATTTTTAAATGGGCATAATGTCCACCGGTGGTAACACATCGTTTGGTATGCAAGGTCGGAAGTCCTTCCAGTGAATTTAAATTGGTATAATGTTTTCCTGCCATAACTTCTTTCACAGCAGAAACAATATTATCATAGGAATTGGTTCCAAGAATTGCATCTACTTCCGGTATTTCTTCCTCAATCTCACTCCGGTAACGCTGGGCAAGGCACCCGGTTACAATCAATGCCTTTGCATGTCCGGTTTTCTTATATTCTGCCATTTCAAGTATTGTGTTAATACTCTCTTCTTTGGCATCATTGATAAAACAACAGGTATTAATTACTATCACATCTGCCTGCGTTTCATCATCAATAATGGTATATCCGGCATCACGGATCATACCAAGCATATATTCTGAATCTACCAGGTTCTTATCACACCCCAGTGATACAAAGAAAATATTCATTCATTCCTCCGTAACAGGAAAGAGTCCTGTATATATTTTTCTCTTACATGACGAAAGGGTTACCAAACCATGTTGGCAACCCCGCTATGCTACTCGTTATCTTCTGAAACAGCATCTTCTCCCATGATTTTTACCTTTCCGGTATAAAGCTCTTCTACTGCGATAGAAAGCGGTTTCTTTCCTTTGGCATTTTCAACCAATGGTTCATCTCCACCGATAATCTGTCTTGCTCTCTTTGCAGTAGCAATTACAATAGAATATCTGCTGTTTACGACCGGTTCTTCTCCGATTTCAACGTCATTATTTACGACCTTCATTAACTCAACATAAGATGGATGTATCATAATTTATTCTCCTTTCGAAAAGCACTTCAGCTCTTCTCTGATTTTATTGATGAAATTTATATTACGTGATGCACAATCATGCTCGTTCTCAATGATGCTATGGATATTCTCCACACATGCAGGGACGGTATCGTTCACCACAATGTAATCATACTGATTCATAAACTCTGCTTCCTGGGATGCTCTGCTTAATCTTGCATTGATGGTTGCCATATCTTCAGTTCCACGATTCACCAGACGGTTCTTTAATTCATCCGCATCCGGTGGTGTTACAAAGATTAAGATAGTGTCCGGAAAACGTTTCTTTACGTCAAGTGCTCCCTGAATCTCTATCTCAAGAATTACATCTTTTCCAGCCTCTAACTGTTCATCTACATAGGCTTTTGGTGTACCATAATAATTTCCTACATAACAGGCATGCTCAATTAACGCATTGTCTGCTATCATCTGTTCAAATTCTTCTCTGGTACGAAAGAAATAATCAACACCATCCACTTCTCCGGGTCTCGGATTTCTCGTGGTAGCTGAAACAGATAATGCATACGTATCCTTGTACTCCGCCATCAGAGCTTTCATCACAGTGCCTTTGCCGGCACCGGAGAAACCGGATACTACGGTTAATATACCTTTTCTTTTCATTTGCTATTCCTCACTCAGTTTATTTCCACTAATCTCGTTAAATCTGCCAGTCAGTGTATCCGGCTGTAATGCAGAAAGAACGATATATCCGGCATTTGTAATAATCACTGCACGGGTACGTCTTCCCTGGGTTGCATCCACCACGCACTCTTCTTCTTTGGCTTTCTGAATCATGCGCTTGGCAGGTGCAGAATCCGGCTGAATCACAGCAACAATCTTATCTGTATTTACTACATTTCCAAATCCAATATTCATAAGTGCTGCCATTTTTCACCATTCCATTCTTACTACAGGGTTTACGGAAATCATTTATTCAATATTCTGAATCTGTTCGCGGACTTTTTCAATATCCGTTTTCAGATTAATACCGGTATCTGAAATTGCAAGATCACTTGCCTTGGAAAGAATCGTATTTGCTTCCCGGTTCATCTCCTGGGCAATAAAGTCAAGCTTCCTTCCAACGGTTCCACCGCCTGTTAAAGCAGCTTTCATCGCTTCAATATGGCTCTTTAAGCGGACAGTTTCTTCATCCACACATATTTTATCAGCAAATATTGTAACCTCCGTTGCAATTCTTGCATCATCCATCTGCTTATCTTCTAAGATTTCTTTTACCTTGGTTTCTAATCGCTCACGGTATTCTTTCATAACGATTGGAGAACGTTCTTCGATAAAGTCCACATAGCCAATCATTTCATCTAATTTATTCAGAAGGTCTGTTTTTAAATTCTCGCCTTCTTTTTCTCTGGTTTCAACAAATGCCTCACATGCATTACGCAATGTCTTCTCAAGAAGTGCCCAAAGTTCTTCTTCGTCATTATCCTGTTCTTCCATTATAAAAACATCCGGATAACGTGACAATGTGCTGACACGGATATCATTTTCCAGTTGGAAATGCTCTGCCATCTGCTGTAAATATTTTAAATATTCGCCAGCAAGTTCTTCGTTGTATTTCAGCGAGAAGTTGGCTTCGTTAAAATCTTCACAGGTAATGAAGATATCTACTTTTCCACGCTGTATGTATTCTTTGATTAAGTTACGCACGGCACTTTCAAAGAAACTTAATTTTTTAGGAAGCTTAACATTTACATCCAGATAGCGGTGATTTACTGATTTAATCTCTACCGTTATCTTACGGTTGTCTTCCTCTATCTCACACCTGCCGAAGCCGGTCATACTTTTAATCATAGCTGCCTCCTAATGCATAGATATATGTATTATAGTAGAATTTTCTTTATTAGTCAAATTCAAAATGCCGTATTTATTGAAATTTTAGAAAGATTTCTTTATAATAAAATCCTGTAAAAGAATCTATTCTTTCCAAAGGAGGTCATATTATATGGCACTAGACGGAATTACCGTAGCTGCACTTACTGCAGAATTAAATCAGACAATTTTAAATGGACGAATCAGCAAAATAGCCCAGCCTGAGGCGGACGAGCTGCTGCTTACCATAAAGGCACCATCCGGCCAGTACCGGCTTTCTTTAAGTGCCAGTGCTTCCCTGCCTTATATCTATCTTACAGCTCAGAATAAAGTCAGTCCCATGACTGCACCGAATTTCTGCATGGTATTACGAAAACATATTGCCAACGGCCGGATTATTGCCATCAGTCAGCCCGGATTAGAACGAATCATCCGGATTACGGTCGAGCATTTGGATGAAATGGGCGACCTGAAAAAGAAAAACCTGATTATAGAATTAATGGGGAAATACAGCAATATTATTTTCTGTAATGAAAACGAACGCATCATTGACAGCATCAAACGGGTTCCATCCCAGATGAGTTCCGTCCGTGAAGTTCTGCCGGGAAGAGAATATTTTATCCCGGAGACCCAGGACAAGCGGAATCCCCTTGACTGTTCCTATGAACAGTTCTGTGAAAAGGCGTCTTCTCTTCCACTGCCACTTGCCAAAGCACTTACTTCTGCTTTTACCGGAATCAGTGGACAGGTTGCAGCAGAAATCTGTTACCGTGCTTCTTTAGATGCAGATACACCGATTAATACCTTAGAAGAAGACGCACTGCTGCACCTTTATCATAATTTCAGCTGGCTGATGGAGGATGTCGGAAACGCCAACTTCAAGCCATGTATTCTTTATAAAGGAGAAGAACCGGCAGAATATGCTGCCATCTTACCAACCCGCTATGAACATACGGAAGGCTATCACATTGAACCGGCAGATTCTATTTCCGCCGTATTAGAACAATTTTATGCCAGCCGCAGCCTCTACACCCGTATGCGTCAGAAATCTGTGGATTTGCGTAAAATTGTATCCACTCACTTAGAGCGAAGCAGTAAAAAACTGGATTTACAGTTAAAACAGTTAAAAGATACGGAAAAACGTGATAAATTTAAAGTATACGGCGAATTATTAAATACCTACGGCTATCAGGTTACCGAAGGAGCCAAATCAGTAGAGGTGCCAAATTACTATACCGGTGAAATGCTTACCATTCCTCTGGATGAAACACTTTCTCCACTGGACAATGCAAAAAAATATTTTGCCCGGTACAATAAATTAAAGCGTACCTTTGAAGCATTAAATACCCAGACCGAAGAAACCAGGACAGAAATAGCACACTTACAGACCATTCAAGCTGCGCTTGCCATTGCAGAATCCGAAGATGACCTTGCCCAGATCCGGGACGAGCTGGAAACCTATGGCTATATCCGCAGGAAAATGAACGGTAAGAAAAAACAGAAATTCAAAAGTAAACCATTCCATTATCGTTCCAGTGATGGCTTTGATATTTATGTTGGAAAAAATAATTTCCAGAATGACGAACTTACTTTTAAGGTTGCCAATGGAAATGACTGGTGGTTCCACGCCAAAGGAATGCCCGGCTCCCATGTTATTGTAAAAACCGAAGGCAGGGAGCTGCCGGATCGGACTTTCGAAGAGGCCGGCAGACTGGCAGGCTACTATTCTTCCGGCCGTGATAACGAAAAAATTGAAATCGATTATTTACAGCGTAAAAATGTAAAGAAACCAAACGGTGCTGTTGCCGGTTATGTCATTTACTATACGAATTATTCCCTGACAATTCACCCGGACATTTCCGGCATCGAAAAAATTTCAGAATAATTTAGTCACACATTTTTACTTCTTCCATATTATGAAGTGTAAGATAAATTTTGGAGGATTTGAAAATGAGTGATTTAGCTGCTACTGGCTGCGGATGTGGATGTAACGAAGGAAATAACTGCTGTTCTTTAATCTGGATTATCCTGTTGCTCTCCTGCTGTGGCAACAATGGATTTGGAGGATGTGGCAATGGATGCGGCAACGACAGCTGTATCTGGATTATTTTACTGTTGCTCTTCTGTGGTGGCTGTGGTGACAGCTTCGGATTTAACAACAACGGTTGTGGATGCTAATTCATCTGCAAAGTGGGGCCTCTCAACGAGGTCCCTTTTTCACTTTACAGGAAATTGCTTTCCTGTAAAGTAAAAAATGCTCCGCGAGGATGCGCACTGCGGCGTATAAGGTAGCTGTCGCAAGCGACCGCCGCAAGCGCAAGAATGTGTCAAGACACATTCTTTGTTCTGTCATATCTTTGACCGCCTTTTTCCGGTGCGGTCAGTTTCTTCTTTTCCGCTTCCTTTTTTTTCATACACTCTTCATCTATTTCATATACTTCATTTCCGTCAATGATTAATTTTCCCATGCTGGCATCAAATCCTTTCCGGTTTCCATAAAAAGTTCTACATTTTATTATATGCGTCAAAGTTATATTTTCCGCTGTTCTATCATAATTTAAAAGAAAAAGGATTATTTTATGGATTCTGAGTATAAACCAACCTTCTTTGACTCGCAGTTACAAAACCACCAGTTACAGATTATGAAAACCATGATTCCATATCTTTCCGCCAGTCAGCAGCGTCCCTTTGCGCTTCTCATCAAATATATGGAACTACAAAAAACAGCCCAGCTTTTTTCCAATGACGCCCTTACGATTCAGGAAGTCAGCAGTCATTCTCCACAGGAGTGGATGTTTCAGATGCTTACCGACATCAGCGAACAGTGTACACCCGGCGAGAAAGAGAATATTGAAAACTTTTTAAATATGTATCAGATGCTGTCTGCTTATGATACCCTGTTTTCCTGATTTCCTGTATCAGAAGTTATTTTTTACAAAATTACGGTTCATCACTTTATAATTTGTCATTTTTTGTTCTATCATATCAGATTATCAGAACGGAGGATTTTATGAATTTAGACTTTTTAAAAGGCAATCCTGCCTTAAATGATATTTCACCGGAAAAGCTGCAGTTCCTTATGGATTTTGCTTCTAATAACACCAATGCAAAGGATGCCAAATCCATGGCTTCCACGGTCATGAACGCCGCCAATAATGCCAAACAGAATGGCATGACTTTTTCCAATACCGAAACAACTTTATTAATTGAATTATTAAAGCAGAATATGTCCGAAGCAGAACGTGTAAAAGCGGATAAAATGCTGCAGATGATGCAGATGTTACAGAAAAGGAAAAAATAATCATATAGCAAAACAGGACTATAAAGTAACCATCCAAATTTGAATAGAACTTTTATAGTCCTGTTTCAATTTATATAAATAGCCCCCAAATTTGTACACATGCATGTAGATTATTATATTAAACTCGTCTTGTTCCATAGTTGCACTATTTACTCAAAAGTCAAGTTAAAAATAAACACTTGACATAACAATAATCCCATTTATTTTCAACAAAATATCTCTCCGGTCATTTTCTAAGCAATATTTTACAAATTTTTGGTAATATTTAGCAGATGGCACTATTATTTCACATTGATTATACTTAAAAACAATTTCTTCTGCAACTCTCCACTCTCGTTCATGCGTCCAATCAACAACTTCATCTGTGTTTGATAAATCTAATTTTACAATTCTCCATCTTTCATTTTGAGGCAAATAACTTTTCGCCTCATCTGTATTGTCATATATTACAGGACGTCCACCTTGTTTATAGATGAAACTTTTTTGAAAACGTATTCCAAATCCTAAATATCGTATTTTTTGATTTTCCTCCTTTCTCAACATTTCTTCATATTGCAAATTTTCTGCAATTGCAGAGATAGGTGCATCTTGAAAACAAACTACTGGTCTTTTTCCACAAGTAAATCCTTTTCCACCTATAATTTTCCTTGCTTCAAGAATGCTTATTAAATTGTTAAATGCTTCTTCTTCATCTTTACCCTTTGTTAAATGTGTAACTCTTGACGATAAGTCCATTCTATATTTGAAACGTCTTTTCCATTCTGTTCTATCCATTTTTAATCCTCATCTATCTTTTTGAAATGGTATCCTTTCACTGTTTTTTGTTTTCCAGCAATGCATTTGGACACACTTCCCATTGACACTTTTAATTCTCTATCTGCATCAGACATACATTCATATATTTTCCCAGTTTCTATACATATAATGGCTTCTGCAATAGGGTTATCTCCTCCCGTAAATTTTCCCCTCCTTGCTTCGCTTAAATTTTTCCTATGTAACAAAGTTTTTGCTTTTCCTTGTAAACCTTGACTAATTTTACTTCTAGTTTCTTGCGACATATCCTTTCCTGTATTTGCTTCTATAATTTTTTTCTTATGTTCTTCAGACATATGTATATTCATAGATTTTCTTGTATTTCTTAATTTTTGTCTAGACTCATCGCTCATTGAATGCCCTTTTCTTGCCTTAGATATTTTAGTTCTAGTCTCATCAGAAACTTTTTTACCTTTATTAGCAATACTTATATGTTTTCGGCCTTCCTCAGATGCCGAATTAACTTCCCCTCCAGCAGTAATATTGTAACCTTTATTTCGTTTGTTCGAACCATATTTCGCGATTAATTCTTTTTCTTTTTCACATGCTTCTTCCTTACTTAAATTTTCAAATAAAACCTCATGTTTGAAATTATCCCACCCATATTTTTTAATTGCATAAATAAAATATGGATTATTTGTATACCCACTTCCACCATTCCATCGCTTTTCAGCATTTCTTGACGTAATACCTATATACACTTTATTGGATGGACTGGTATGCTTATAAACCAAAAATTTTTTATCTTTTGTATCTCTCATAGAATCATTTTCCTATTTATCTTGCTATACACTATTTTTTTGAATAACTATCCATTGTAAAACAGAATAGCGTAAGTAGTTTTACTCTACCTACGCCATTTCTTATTACTTTTTTAAATATCTGTTACATTTCAAAAAATCTATTACATTATTTTAAGTAAACTTTCAATATTTACAAGCACTTTATTTTGATTTGAGATTTTTCTCTATTATTTCATTACAATATTAATGATTTTACCCGGTACATAAATCTCTTTGATTACATTACCGGTAAGCTTATCTGCAATTGCAGCTTTTCCTGCAGCAAGTGCATCCTCTTTGGAAGCATCTTTTGCAATGCTGACAACACCCTTGGTCTTGCCGTTAATCTGTACTGCAATTTCAACTTCATCATCTTCCATTGCATCTTTATCATACTCCGGCCATCTTTCTGCAAATACAGAAGTATCATGACCAAGCTCGCTCCACAGTTCTTCTGCAATATGTGGTGCAAACGGAGCAAGAAGAAGCACATAAGTTTCAAGTGTCTTTTTATCTACGCCACCCTTCTTGGAAAGGTCGATCAGTTTATTATTGTATTCCATGAATCCTGAAATTACAGTATTTAAGCTGAAGCTTTCCAGTCTCTGGGTGATATCATATACCAGTTTATGACGAATCTTAACCAGTTCTTTGGTCTCAGCAACATCTGCATCCTTCTGGCTCATTACAAGATTCCAGAATCTGGTGATGAAACGGTATACACCATCAATTCCACGATCATCCCACTCAGAATCCAATTCCGGTGGTCCAACAAACAGCTCATATAATCTTAAGGAGTCACAACCGTAGTCACGAACCAGATCATCCGGTGAGACGACATTTCCTTTGGATTTACTCATCTTGATACCATTCTTACCGGTAATCATACCCTGGTTAAACAGTTTGGTGAATGGCTCATCAAAGTCAATTACTCCGATATCATATAAGAATTTGGTATAGAAACGGGAATACAGAAGATGCAGTACTGCATGCTCTACACCACCGATATACATATCAACCGGAAGATATTTATCTGCTTTCTCGCGGCTTACTAATTCATCTTTGTTCTTGTTATCTACATAACGTAAGAAATACCAGGATGAACCTGCCCACTGAGGCATGGTATTGGTCTCACGTTTTGCAGGCTTACCACAGCAAGGACATGTGGTATTTACCCACTCCGTAATATCTGCCAACGGTGATTCTCCGGTACCTGTCGGCTGATAAGATTCAACCTCCGGCAACAGTAATGGAAGCTCTTCTTCCGGAACCGGAACTGCTCCACAATCCGGACAATGTACGATTGGGATTGGCTCGCCCCAGTAACGCTGGCGGGAGAATACCCAGTCTCTTAATTTATAGTTGGTTGTCTTCTTACCAAAGCCCATCTTTTCAATCATTTCCGGAGCTTCTTTTTTAAGAACGGATGATTCCATTCCATTCCAGTCACCAGAATTAATCATAATACCTTTTGCTTCGGTATATGCTTCGGTCATATTTTCAATTTCCTTACCATCTTTGGCAATAACCTGGATGATTGGAATATTGAATTTCTTTGCAAATTCAAAGTCACGGTCATCATGTGCAGGAACACACATAATTGCTCCGGTACCATAATCAGCTAATACATAATCAGAAAGCCAGATTGGAACCTTTGCACCATTCAGCGGATTAATTGCATAAGAACCGGTAAATACACCCGTCTTTTCTTTATCCTGCAAACGATCTACAGAAGATTTCAGGGATGACTGATAGATATAATCCTCTACTGCAGCTCTTGTCTCATCGGTTGCAAGCTCTTTTGCCAAAGCATGCTCCGGTGCAAGTACCATGAAGGTTGCTCCGTGAAGAGTATCCGGTCTTGTGGTATAAACAGTAATCTCTTTATCGCTTCCATCCACCTTAAAGTTGACTTCTGCTCCATTACTCTTACCAATCCAGTCAGTCTGCATTTTCTTAACCTTTTCCGGCCAGTCAAGTTTATCAAGGTCTGCAAGAAGACGGTCAGCATATTTGGTAATCTTAAGCATCCACTGCTTTAAGTTCTTCTTGGTAACATCAGCACCACAACGCTCACATTTACCATTTACAACTTCTTCATTGGCAAGACCAGTCTTACAGGATGGACACCAGTTAATTGGCATCTCTTTCTCATAAGCAAGTCCAGCTTTAAACATTTTTACAAAAATCCACTGTGTCCATTTGTAGAATTCAGGATCGGTGGTATTTACTTCCATATCCCAGTCATAGATTGCAGCAATTTCCTGAATCTGACGCTTGATATTCCTGATATTTTCAGCGGTAGATTTTTCTGGATGAACACCCATCTTAATTGCGTAGTTCTCTGCCGGAAGACCAAATGCATCCCATCCCATCGGGTGAATGACATAATATCCATGCATAAGCTTATAGCGGCTCCATACATCAGATATTACATAGCCTCTCCAGTGACCTACATGGAGTCCATTTCCGGATGGGTATGGAAACATATCCAGACAATAGTATTTCGGCTTCTTGCCATCATTTACGTTAATTGGCTTATCTTCCCAGACTTTACGCCATTTCTGTTCTACCGCTCTATGATTATACGGTACTGTTGTTTGTGACATCTTCAATTCCTCCTAATTTAAACAGCTTTCGTCCATAAAATAAGGACATGCTGATAGAATGCCTTTTTAGAGACTTATACTCATAAAATTCTATCACATGCCCTCAATTTGTCAAGGAAAAATGGTATTTGTATCAATTGTAAGAATCCGGTCTATCGGACAAATGCTCTTCCCTTTTCCGTCTGTGCCTTCAAAATATTTCGAGCTTGCCGATTCAAACAGCACATAGATATTGCCGTCTGCATAATTAATTTCTTCGGAACATGGTGGCATTTCTACCTTAAGTTCCGGTGTCCGCGGCTTTGTATCCATTACATCTACATTCTGGTAAATCTTTAAATAGGATGAATTGCTTCTTCCATAGGATGTGCTTAAATACACTCTGTCCTGTTCATCAAAAGCAATTCCCTGCACCTTTTCCGGTATCTGGTAGCGCTGCTGTTCCCTCAGTTCTCCATCCTGATATTTATAAGAAATCATAATGGATTTGAATAAGGAATTGTGTGTTGCTACCCAGAGAATTCCATCATGCCAGGTAATGCAGGATGGCATATTCGCTACACGGTATTCTTCAAACATTCCGGTGGCATCCACAAAAATCTTCGGTTTGGACTCTGCAATCTTTTTTATATAACTGTAACTAAGCCGCTCCAAAGACCTCGTGTCCGAATGGCAGATCCAGACATTTCTTCCATCGCAGGTAAGTCCTCCAAGATGGCTGTTCTTTTTCATGCCAAGAGTAACCATATATTCTCCGGTCTCTTTGTCAAAGATATAAAGGGCTCCAAGGCTTTCCGAATCATCCGTATTATACGCTGTAATCATATAATAATCTTCGGTAATACAGATACCCTGCGGACACTGGTTGTCCGTGGATGTCATATTCTGTGCATAATCCTGTTCCCTGGTGGATGGCATTCCCGGAATATTTACATCATAGGCAAAGCTGAATCCACAATCCTTTAACATCCGGTCATTTCCGCTCATCTGTGATGCCGTGGAATATGGATACATTTCTACGCTGTAAGAAGAATCAATCTTCTTGGTCCATTTTGCGTATAAAGATACGTCTCCGAAATTATCAATGTTTATCTCTGTAATCTTATTCTGATAACTGCTTTCGGTATACCAGCCAGCGAAATTATATCCCGGTTTTTCCGGTATATCAAGGGTTAGAGGAAGTTCTTCTATAATATAGTTATAAGTCAAATCAGAAGAAGGGATTCCACCATTTAAGTAATAGGTGATATCATAATCTTCCTTTAATACATTGGCATCTTCCGGCTCCATGCTGTAATAAAGAGAGGTAGTGATTGGCAGAGAACGAAGTGCTTTTGCTTCTGAGAACTGCGAATTATCGAAAAACAGCGCAATAATCAAAACAATTGCAAAAAAAGTTCTTTTCTTTCCCATGTCACCACCACCTCTCTTTCGTCATCCGTTTGTCTTAACAGATATTTTTTCTCATTACACTTATCTCACTACACTATTTATCTTCTTCTGAAGCAAGCTTGGATGCCCGCTCTTCCATCTGTACCCTTGCGACTTCCTCCGGTGCCTGTTCGTATCTGGCAAACTGGTAGGAGAAATCTCCGCTTCCCTGTGTCAGGGAACGAAGTCTTGTGCCATAACCATATAATTCAATATAAGGAATATCCGCTAAAATCTCGGTGGTTCCTTTGTTATCCGGTGTCATGCCAAGAACTCTTGCCCGCTTCTTATTTAAATCTCCCATTACATCTCCGGTATAAACGTCTGGTAATGTAATCTTAAGGCTGGCAATCGGTTCTAAAAGCACCGGCTTTGCTTCTAAGATTCCTTTCTTTAAGGCTTCTCTTGCAGCAACCTTAAATGCCATTTCCGAAGAATCTACTGCATGATAGGAACCGTCATAAAGCACTGCCTTGATACCAAGTACCGGATATGCCGCCAAAGGTCCTTTCTGCACGCCCTCCTGAAGCCCTTTTTCTACTGCAGGGAAGAAATTCTTCGGAACCGCTCCGCCAACCACTTCCTGCGAGAACTCATAGGCTTCCTCAAGATTTCCCGATGGTGAAAAACGCATCTTTACATGTCCATACTGGCCATGTCCACCAGACTGTTTCTTATATTTATATTCCACATCTGAGGTTCCTCGGATGGTTTCACGGAATGCAACCTTCGGACGGCTCAGTTCAATCTCTACTTTATACTTATTCTTTAAGGTTTCTACCAGAACCTCCAACTGCTGTTCCCCGATACCATAAATCAGTGTCTGGTGATTAGCACTGTCATTTACTGTCTTAATAGTTAAGTCTTCCTGCATGATTTTCTGCAATGCCTGGGAAATTTTATCTTCATCACCTTTATTCTTTGCTTTATATCTCATGCCGGTATACGGCTCTGAAATACTTGTCCGGATAAAGAGTATCGGATTGGCTCTTGTAGACAGGGAATCGGTTGTCATAGCTCCGGAAAGCTTTGCTAATGCTCCGATATCTCCGGCATGAAGCTCCGGTACTTCCTGTGGTTTGCTGCCGCACATTACATAGAGCTTTCCAATCCTGCCTTCTGTATCCCGATGATGATTAAAAAGTAAATCATCGGTTTTTAACACACCGGAATTTACTTTTATCAGAGAATATTTTCCAATAAACGGGTCTACAATTGTTTTAAAAATATATGCTGATTTTGGCTTTGAGAAATCATAATCTGCGGAATATACTTCATTGCTCTTGGCATTAATTCCGGTACAGGAACGTTTATCCGGGCTTGGGAAGTATTTTATAATGTCATCTAACAAGGTATACATACCCTGTGCAAGAATGCTGGAACCCATGGAAACCGGAACCATGCTGGCATCCGCCACATTAACGCGAAGTGCCTGACGTATTTCGTTTTCTGAGAATTCATCACCATTAAAATACCGCTCCATAAATTCTTCACTGGTTTCTGCTACCGCTTCCATCAGGGCATCGGTACAGATTCCAAGGTTATTCTGGCTGTATTCCGGAATCTCACATTCTACTACTTCACCCTTATCATTCCATCTCTGGGCACTCTTACGAACCACATTGATATAGCCTACAAATTTCTCGTTTTCACGAATCGGCAGATGGAATGGAGCAATCCGCTTGCCATATAACTGCTGTAAATCTTCTACTACCTGCCGGAAGCTTGCATTATCAATATCCATCTCCGTAACAAATATCATTCTCGGAAGATTGTATTTCTCGCAGATGTCCCAGGCTTTCTTCGTACCAACTTCAATTCCGTTCTTGCCGGATACCACGATAATTGCTGCATCTGCGACACTGACTGCTTCTTCCACTTCACCGACAAAGTCAAAATATCCCGGAGTATCTAAGAAATTAATCTTGGTATTATCCCAGATAACCGGAACAACCGAAGTATGGATGGAAAACTGTCTTTTGATTTCTTCTTTATCAAAATCACTGATAGTATTTCCATCAGAAATCTTTCCCATACGGGTTGTCATGCCGGATAAATATGCCATTGCTTCCACCAGACTGGTCTTTCCCGCTCCACCATGTCCTAAAAGCACGACGTTTCTGATTCTGTCCGTTGTAAATACTTCCATATTTCATTCCTCCTGTACTATAGATTTATGTATATATTTTACTAAATCAAGTTATTTTCTTCAACTATATTATGTATTATACACAACATTTATGAATGAATTGTAAATGTGCAGTAAACATTTTGCACTATTTTTGATCATTTTATTGTGAAATTTTATATTTTCGCACGTTAAACTTTAACGCTTTAAAGTATTGACATTGTATTCTGATTCCGTTATAGTATACATGCACCACCGGAGAGATACGGTTGCATTCCGTTTCTTCTCATATTATAATAGTCCGGTCAGGTGACATTTTTTAAGTGAGGATTATAAATTATGATTATTGTTATGAAACCATCCGCTCTTCCACAGGATGTAGATAAAATTGTAGATGCAGTGGAAAAAGAAGGCTTAAAAACACATCTTTCCCATGGGGAAGAAGTTACCATTATCGGAGTTGTCGGTGATAAAACCAAATTAGATATTCAGCGCATTGAAGCCAGCCCTGAAGTAGAAAAGGTAGTTCCGATTACCGAAAGCTACAAGCTAGCCAATAAAAAGTTCCACCCACAGCCAACCAGTTTCAAGGTTAAGGATACCGTAATCGGTCCTGATACCATGACAATTATGGCTGGTCCTTGTGCCGTTGAAACAGAAGAACAGCTTCTTTGCATTGCCCGTGCAGTCAAGAAGGCAGGAGCAACCATTCTTCGTGGTGGTGCTTACAAACCTCGTACTTCCCCATACTCTTTCCAGGGTCTTGAGGAAGAAGGTTTAAAATATATGAAGACCGCTTCTGATGAAACAGGTCTTGCAACCATTTGTGAAGTAACCAGTGCACATGCCGTAGAATCTGCTGTAAAATATGTCAGCATGCTTCAGGTCGGTGCCAGAAATATGCAGAACTTCGAATTATTAAAAGAAGTTGGCCGTGCCGGTCTTCCTGTCTTATTAAAGAGAGGTCTGTCTGCTACGATTGATGAATGGTTGAATGCAGCAGAATATATTATCTCTTCCGGAAGTCCAAACGTTGCTTTATGTGAACGTGGTATCCGTACTTTCGAGACTTCCACTAGAAATACCTTAGACTTAAGTGCAGTATGTGTCTTAAAGGAACGTACCCATCTTCCGGTCATCGTTGACCCAAGCCATGCAACCGGTGTCCGCTCTTTCGTTGAGCCGCTTGCTAAAGCCGGTATTGCCTGCGGTGCCGATGGTCTGATGATTGAAGTACATAATGACCCTGCACATGCACTTTCCGATGGTCCGCAGTCTCTGAACTTCGAACAGTTCGATTCTGTTATGGAACATATCAAACCATATATTTCCTTAAGCGGAAGGAGCTTAATGTAACATGGACTTTAAGAAAATCGGTTTTATTGGTCTTGGTCTTATCGGCGGTTCGCTGGCTAAGACCATAAAACGCATTTACCCGGAAACAGAACTGATTGCCACATCCGGTCATCTTTCTACCATAACTGCAGCTTTTGAGGACCATACTATTTCCAATGATACGCTGCTTGCAATGAAAGATTTCTCCGACTGTGATATTATCTTTCTCTGCTGTCCGGTACAGAAAAATATTGAATACATAAAAGAATTAAAGCCCTTTTTGAAAAAGGGCTGTATTCTTTCTGATGTAGGAAGTGTCAAAGGGGATATTCATGAAAGTATTACAGCCCTTGAGTTAGAATCCTTTTTTATTGGCGGACATCCTATGGCAGGTTCTGAAAAGACCGGCTATCAGGCTGCAACCGCCTATTTATTGGAAAATGCTTATTATATTTTAACCCCGACTGCCAAAACTGATACCACAGTACTTCATGCGTTCCGGGATTATATTGCATCCTTAGGCTCAGTTCCTATGATTATGGATGCGAAAACCCATGACCATGCAACCGCTTCTATCAGTCATCTGCCGCATATTATTGCAGCAAGTCTTGTGAATCTGATTCGTGAAACCGATGATGAAAATGAGACGATGAAGACGATTGCAGCAGGCGGATTTAAAGATATTACAAGAATTGCATCCTCTTCTCCTGTAATGTGGCAACATATCTGTGCCTCTAACCGGGAGCAGATTTTAACACTCATTGACCGCTATACGGAAGAATTAAATACCATGCGTAGTCTGATTGCTGAAAGAAAAGAAAAGGAAATCTATGATTTCTTCTCTCATGCCAAGGATTACCGGGATTCTATCACCATTACTTCTTCCGGTCCATTGCGTAAAGTCTTTGAATGTTATTGTGATCTGATTGATGAAGCCGGTGGAATTGCAACCATTGCTACGATTCTTGCCAGCAACAATATCAGTATTAAAAATATTGGAATTATCCATAACCGTGAATTTGAAAACGGTGTACTTCGTATTGAATTATATGAAGAAGAAGCACTTAACTGTGCCATTGCACTGCTTCGCAAATATCATTATACAGTTTATGAACGATAATATTTAGATAAAATATTGACAATATTTCAGAATACATCCAGAAAGGATTTTATTATGCAGATCAAAAAAGCCCATGCCTTACATGGAGAAATAAATATTCCGGGAGACAAATCCATTTCCCATCGTGCAATTATGTTTGGTTCGCTTTCCAACGGCACAACCGAAATCACCAATTTCTTAGAGGGTGCCGACTGTCTTTCTACGATTTCCTGCTTTCAGGAAATGGGCATTAAAATTGAGCAGAAAAAAAACTGTGTACTTGTCCATGGAAAAGGATTACACGGTCTAAAGGAGCCACAGCATATCTTAGACGCGGGGAACAGTGGAACTACTACCCGGCTGATTTCTGGTATCTTAGCCGGTAATCCATTTGTCAGCCAGTTAGATGGGGATAATTCCCTTCGCACCCGTCCCATGAAGCGTATCATGGAACCGCTTCGTCTCATGCAGGCAGATATCGAAAGTTTAAAGGATAACAACTGTGTTCCTTTAAAAATAACCGGACATGAATTACATGCCATTGATTATACTTCCAAGGTTGCATCTGCCCAGGTAAAATCCTGTATACTTTTAGCCGGCTTATATGCGGACGGAATTACCAGCGTAACGGAACCGGTACTCTCCCGCAACCACACAGAACTAATGCTTCGCTCTTTCGGCGCTAAAGTCACCTCCGAAGGAACAACTGCATCCATTGCACCGGATCCTGTTTTAAACGGACAGAAAGTGGAAGTTCCTGGAGATATTTCTTCGGCAGCCTATTTTATTGCGGCAGCGTTACTTACTCCTGGTTCCGAAGTCTTAATCCGCAATGTTGGAGTCAATCCCACAAGAGACGGCATCTTAAAAGTTGCCAAAGCAATGGGCGGCTCCATCGAACAGCTGAATCCAAGAACCGCATCCGGTGAGCCGGTCTGCGACCTTCTGGTAAAAGGCAGTTCACTTCATGGTACCATGGTGGAAGGGGAACTCATCCCGACTTTAATCGATGAAATCCCTGTGATTGCTGTTATGGCAGCCTTTGCAGAAGGAATCACCATTATCCGGGATGCTGCAGAACTTAAGGTAAAGGAAACCGACCGTATTCTTACGGTAACAGAAAACTTAAAGTTATTAGGCTGTGATGTTACCCCAACGGATGATGGCATGATTATTCACGGCGGAAAGACCTTACACTCCGCAGCCATTGATGCAGGACTTGATCACCGGATTGCCATGAGCTTTGCCATTGCTGCGTTAAATATTGATGATGGTATCGAATTAGAGCATTCCGAAATTGCGGAAGTTTCTTACCCTGATTTCTACAAAGATTTAGAGAAATTATCTATGTAAATCATATGTCAGATTATAAATCCACTTAAAAAAGCGCCAAATCTGCTACAGGCAGTTTTGAAAACATCAAACCGCTTTCAGCCCTTTATTTTCAAGGGTTAAAAGCGGTTTTCATCAACACATTTTATTCTGTAACTCAGTTTTTCTTTTAGACATCATTGAAAATCTGATAAATATCAATTTTTAATGCATCGGTATCTGACATTCCAACAAATACACAGCCATATTTATAGGTTCCGTCCCCCTTCGGGTCACATCTGACAATCTCAAGTACCGCATCAATGACCTCTTTCGTCCAGATCTGAATCTTGGTATCATAGTAGGTTCCAACTTTCAAATTCTGGTCAGAAACAAATCCGATTCCGGAACGTGAAATATCGGTAACTACCACATGAATAAATTTTAAAGTAGTAATATCATCCTGATCCAGACGTTCCAGCTGAACAGATACATCTAAATCCAATCGTTTATGTTTTCTTCTCTCGTCCATAGTCCTCTCCTTCTATCAAGATTAAAGCTAATAAAATTATTTTATCCTATATTTCGAATTCTGACAATAAGAAATTATTTTATCAGCATAGCATCCCCTATGTGTCTGGTTCGCTTTAATATCTTTCTTTTATAAGCACATTTATCATTTTACCACAGGCTGTCAAGATTAACAATCGTCGTATCATGGGTCATTGGAACTATTTGCACTGTTCTAAAATACCCTTGATTTCCTGTAACTTGACAGCTCCGATTCCTTTAATCGTTCCGATTTTCTCCAGAATCTTGTCTGTGTCGATTGTCGGAGTTGCTTTCTTTCCCTGATTGAAGCCCTCACTTCTGGCTTTCTCTACCCTGTCCTCGACATAGTGTACCAGTTGCTCGTCCGTCATTTTCCGCATTTTGACAGCTTTATCATGTATCTTGTTCTCGTCCTCTGTCCTGCGGCAGCTTCTTGTTTTTCCCATAGTCACGCCTCCTGTATAATTTCTATCACTCTTGATAATGGTATCATATAATTTCCGCTATTATTTGAACCGTATAACTTGACGCACTTATCATTTATCAGTCTAAGAATAAACTCCACTGTTTTCTCGTCAAATGCCTCTTTTGCGTCAATCCTATATGTTGCGTCCGGGTAATACGGATATGTTCTCGCAAAATTCTTACCCTCTCTGATGTCTTTGATTCTGAAATTGTCACTTTCTGATAATCCGTCAGGCTCTTTTATCTGATATACAATACCTCTGCCGCTGATGTTCCCTGCTTTAAAGTGAACAACATCTCCTACTGCCATTTCAATTCCGTTTTTATCTATTTTCACTGTGTTCAATCTGTTACCTCCTGTATTTTCTTGATGTGCAGCACATAATATTTAACGCCCGGCTCTGCTCCCCATTCCGGGTTGCCGGTTCCTTTTGTAAGTGTGCAGGTCGCTTTCGCCTGTCTGGAGCTTCTGGAATATCCGTTCCTGAATATAATTTCCTTTTCAGGCGGTGTCATGTTGCCTATTCCGTCTATGCCTCGAAATAACCACTGGCACCCAAACACACTTTCAAATCTTGAATCATAGTACGATTTTATCTCTCGATATTCTTCCGTCTTTTCTCTAGCCAGAATCGTGTCGTACCATTTTTTCTTAATCGGCAATACCAGCATATCATCATCTCCTTTGCTTTCTGTTTCGGACAATTTATTTATATCTTCTGTCGGGCAGAAAAACCACATCATTATCAGCAATGCAATCCACATTGAACCATAGTTGAATCTGCTTATATCCCCTCGTATTAAAATCATAAGTCCACATATAAACCATGGCAAACAATTCCAGTGCTTGTAATAATATGTTTTCAGCCGTTTCCTGAATTTTTTCATGCTGCGCTCCTATTCCTCCCAGAACTGTTCCGCTTTGAACCTGTCGCCCATATCCATAAAATAATCAAACAGAAATTCCCTCTGCTTCTTTGTCAGTTCTTTTATATTTGTGACAATGTAGCCGCCGGTTCCAGACGGATTGTGTATCAGGCAATAACCTTTTACCTCTGCCAGAAAATCACGATACAATCTCATTTCTTCTGTACCCAGTTTTTCTTTTCTCCATGCTCTGTACTCTGTTTCAAAGCCTTTCTTCTCGCAGATTTCCTCTGCTGATTCTTCATGCTCTCCGAATGGGCTTTCTGTAAATTCCCCGGTTGGAGATAGCCAGCCAAACTCCTTTGTTACAGCTTCTTTAGGTTTTATGCCGCTTCCCGGCAGGATTCCGTTGTCGAGATTTTCCATGTGCTTTCGCAGTTTTTCTGTATCAATTTCACGACTGACTATCTCCTCGTAATTAAGGGGCTTGCCGTCCTCTCCGTCTTTCAACATTACCATACGGCAGGTTCCCCATTCCATTTCGGAAAATCCAAGATTAAAGCAATCCATGACATAAAACAATCCAATCTTAATTTCAGGATTTCTTATTATCTCAACCATGTCTATAAAATTCTTGTTTGCCAACGCTTCCCATACCAGATGAATGTAATAGACTATATTTTTTTCAAATGATTCGCACCTGCCGCCGGAGTTGATATTTACCGTAGTATCGCAGTAATCATTCTTGCGGTGGTGCTTACATTCTGTGTTTTTGCATTTTACTTTTCTTGCCATAGTCGCCTCCTACTTCTCTGGGAACTGATACACGATATTCTTTCTGTATATCGCCGGTCTTTGTGATTGTGCCGACTGGTCGAAAAATTCTGTTGTGTAACATTCCTCCTCGTATGCTCCGCAGAAATCCTTTAAGACCTCCAGACATCTTTTCTTGCTGTCATACTCTGCAATTTCTTCAAGGCAGCCGTCCGAAATACAGATTGTATGTCTGATTATTTCCTGCTTACCTTTCTTGCTGATGTCCTCGTTATACTCCAGTGCATTAAAGGCTCTCCCGAACCATAACACCCTTTCTTTGTTCTGTGATACTATAATCATTCTAATTCCTCCTTTAGCATGGACCGCCCTCTGCCCCATGAAACGCTCCGGCAGGGTATAGCCAGTCCCCTTTTACATAAATATCATCTGTTGTGAACTCTCCTGTAACAAGGCTCCTGATAGCTTCTTTGTCGCCATGATATACGCAGGATTCCGTATCTCCGACAAATTCATCAAGATTGCATTTGTTATCAAGCGTGAATCCCAAAATATTTTCATCATTTCGCAGTGCTTCAAAATCCTCTGGGTATAATTCCCTGATTCCAGCAAACAGCTTTGGTGTTGAGAAAATGCACATAGCACAACTGCACCGATTCCAGCCAGCTCTATAACATGGGTGTGGATTTACCTTGTGCCGCTTCAAAACTTCCCAGACATCTTTCTCCGAATAGTCTATTACCGGTCGCCACTGGTGGACTGTCCGTTTCAGTTTCTTTTCAGCGTTGGTTCTGTGTATCTCAATCTCATTATATTTTGACCTGCCGGATGATTCGCCTCTGCGTTCTCCAGACACAACCAATATCTTCACACCTTGCCTCGTCTTATCAAGGTTTGCTGTCACGCTGTCTTGAACTGCTGCTTTTAGATTTCCGCTACACCAGCGTCCCTGATGCGTGCCGCCCTTTGCCGGAAACTTATGCCGCTTGCCTCCGATTTCTTCCAGTTTATTCAGTGAATCCATGTTTGCCATGACACTATCCGCAACCATTATTTTCAGGTATGCACTACACCACCTTGTACGCAAGTCCGCTGTCTTTGCTGGAAACTTCTGTCTGCAACCGTACTCTTTCAGTTTCTCCTCCATGTCGTCTATGGAGCTTTCCTTTATCGCTTTGCACTCCAGATATTTCTTGGACGGCTTGCATTGTATGATTTCGCCAGTGTCCGGCTCGCACCATTCAACCGGTTCGCTGGTTCCTATCCGGTACAGCTCCCCGAAAAATCCGTTTACTCTCCATGATAACCGGAGCGGTACATTTTCAGCCTCCGCAAACGCTCTTACATAGTTTTGAGTACATCTCCAGTCCATTCTACGGCTTGGGTGTCCTCCGTCTATATCGTGGTGCCAGAACTCTATCCTATCTTTCGGAACCCCAAGCTCCAGCAATTTGTAGTAGCAAGCTATGCTGTCCTTTCCTCCAGATAGCAGTATTGCTATGAGGTCGTATTCTTCCAGAGGTAGTAAACTGTCAAGGTATATGCTCTTGAAATGCTCGGTGTCTTGTCGCCCCGGCACTCTTGGCTTGATTCTTGCACCCATTCCATAAATAGGAGTGTCCGGTTTTCCATGAACGACCGGAGTATCTTTCGTGCAATCAGAATCTTTTATATATTCCTCCGGGAATAAATTCATCTGTCCTTTCATTTTCGCCTCCTGATAAATGCAAAGCTCCGCTTTTATACGGAGCCTTGCTGTTATAGCGGCATAAAGCCGCTGATTGTCTGATTATGAGATTTTGGAAATCTGGAAGCAGACCGGCACACGAGACGAATCAGACGCATACCAGCTGCCGGCACTCCCATCGCCGCTCACATTGCACGCATTCGTCGAATAGCCGCTCCTGACAGAAGCCAACCAATATACTCTCGTGTCTCCGTCCTCGTCCACTCTGATTCTGTTTCTTGCGTCCTTGTAGTAATCAAGCTGCTTATGCAGTCCCTTATCTCCGTAGCAGCTATCCTCGTCAAACACCTCTGACGCAGCCGGTAAGAACAGTTTTGTTGTGTATGTACCGCAGTTGCCGTCTTTGTCTTTCCACTCTCTGTCTACATCACTGATAACTGCCTGTAAGTCCTCCGGCAGCAAGCCCCAGATTGTGGAATCAATATAGCCCCTGATGTCGGAATCAGGATAGCCGCCCTTGTTGGTGTCCTGTTCGTTCCATTCAACTTCTCCGCCGATAAAGTTTCTGGTTTCAAATCTCACATACTGGTCCGTCACATCTGTTACCACAAACTCTGCCGGTGTGCCGTCTGTAAGTTCGCAGGAAACTGTTGCTCCAACCTCTACCGGGATAATACCTTTCTTAATCTTCTCTGCCAGTTCCTGCCAGTTCATCTTATGATGACGCTTTACAGTTCTGATGTAATCAATGCTGCCCTCCTGCTTGTCCTCTGTTTCTGTTGCCGGTTCCTCGCTGTCGCAACTGCACTTGCAATTCATGTGTTCCTGGAACGGTCTTAATCTCTCTACCGGAATAGCTGTTACTCCTATCTGGATTCCCTTGTGGTTCTCGGCGTATTCAAGGAACGCCTCACGCTCTCTCTGGATAAGGTCATCTTTACCGACAACCTCCATGCTGATACCTCTTGCTTTGATTTTGAGTTTACTCATTCTTCTTTCCTCCTGAATTTGATTGTGATTTATTTAGGTCCGGCGGCTTTATGCCACCGGAATACCTACTGTGTGATGTTCTCTGTTTCTCCAGCAAAGCAGTTACCGCAATACCGGTAAAACATAGCTCCGTCATTTTTGCCTACTGTTTCAAATGTGGCGTATGTTGCCTGATATTTTCCTGTTTTCGGATTCATCATGTGGCTATGAGGCTCGCCCACCTGCAACAATGCCTGTGATAAATGTCTGGGCGGTAAAATATTAAGAAAATAATTGTAAACATCTTCGCCTACAATGTCCCCCGGCTTGCAGTATGCTCCCCAGTCTGTATTTTCTCTGCTATGCTCGTCTGCGTACTTTTCCCAGCCCTTGATTGTCTTGATTTCCGTATTTGTCGTTAAATTCATCTTCCCAACGCTTCCTTTCGCAAATTGTGATAATATCTGGTATATGGTGTCCGTTCAGAACATTCAGGGCTTGCAGCTCTGTTATGCCACACCGGTTCTGTAATTCAATCCGTAGTTCTCGCCGCTCCTTGATGTCCTGATTTCCATAATCTGGCAGGGCTTTCAACCGCTTCTGGTACTCATATACAATTTGCCTTGTTAAAAGCTCTGCCATGTCTGACGCCTCCTATGCTGTTTCCTCCAGCTTTTCCAGTTCATTGATAACTCTGCTTAATGCGTACTTGGCATTTGCTGTGAGCTGTCTCTGCCAGCAACCATTTTTAGGCGACCACTTGAAACCGTTGCCTTTCAGAATGTCCCTGACCTTATCCTCTGGCTTGCCGTCAAAGAAAAGCTGTAATCGCATAATGTCCGCATTCTCTACCACCTTGCAAAACTTGTTTTCCGCTTCCTGATTGCCCTTTTCTTTTGCAGCTTTCAGGCTGTTTAAGCGGCTCTCAATCCTCTTGATATTGGCGTTGTTGTTCTGGAGTGCGTATGACGGATAGCCGATTCTTCCGCAGAAATCCGGTTCTCTGAAATTTTTTATCTGGTCGTCAGAGTAGCCCATATCCTTTAACTGCTCGTCGCCTTTGGCTGTATCTTTCAGCTTGACCGCCTTATTAACCGCTTTCATCATTTCCTGATTTTCTTTCAGGCTCTCCAGCTTTTCTTCCAGAAGCTCGATTGCCTGTGCGTCCCCGGATAAAATCGGCTGTTCCATTGTCAGCAGGTGTTCTATCTTTGCTGCATAGCTCTCCAGATACTTCCAATCATTCATCAGGGTTTCTCTACGGCTGTTCTGCTTTTCCTTTTTTCTTACCGGAAAATTGCCGCCTCCAGAAATCAGAATTGACGGACAACTTGCCTCGTTTCTGTAATAGGCATTGAAGTATTCTGCCAGCTTGCGGCTGTACCTCTCCGCCATACGTTGTGCCTTTTCTGCAAGGTTCGGCTTTTTCTCCTCGATTTTTTCTACTGTGTCATAAACTCTGTTTACCATGCTCTGGTACTCTGATGTAGCACTTCCGTCTACATATCCGCTCATTGAATTAGCTTCTTTTGCGGCTCTTGCTGTAAGCTCGTTGATTGTGAAAAACAGTCTTTCCATTGTGATTCCTCCTGTGGTTTGAATATCTATGCTTTCTCACTGGTTGCCCTCCAGTGGTAGCAACTTTGGTTCTTTTCTCTGCGCTTCCCTGATGATTGTGTCCCGGAAATCTCTAAGTGTCCGGTTCTCTTTCCAGAGGTCGCTATTTTCTTTTCTGGCTTCTCCCAGCGATTCAATCAGCTTTCCTCTTTCCTCTACCAGCGAATACAGAATGTCGATTGCTTCCGTTCCCCATACTTCGTAGATATAGGCGATTTGCTGTGTGCCTATGATAGCTTTCGTATTCATAAGCACCAGCTCCGCTTTGCGGTATTCTTCATCCGCTACCGGATGTCCTACCGCCTGTTCAAATTCAAGCCGGTACATGGCTGCACCCCTTTACTACATGAGCGATTATCATAACCGGTATAACCGCCTCAACCGCCTCAACCGCTCCCTCCGGGAACTGGAACTCTGCCAGCACATTTCCTTTGCCGTCGGTCTTTTTGACCGTCCCCAGTGTTCCAATGTCATCAACCTTAATCATATCTCCAGCGTGTACTCTCATGTTCTCAACTCCTTATCCTAAAAATTCCTCGAACCGCTTCATATCCAGCGACTCCATTCTGTCAAACAGTAAATCCATAATCGGGCTTCCTGACGGTAACTGGTTGAAAACCTCGATACATTCATCAAATGACAGCTTCTGAACCAGTGCTTTTGCTCTCTCCATATGATTACCTCCATGAGCTGTAAGCCAGTACGCTTGCCTCGTCAAAATCCATTCCGCTTGCCAGCAAGTCGTTGCAATCCTTTTTGGCTTCTTTGTGGTTTTTGATGAAGTCGTAAACCTCATTCATTGTTACGCCCATTTCCTTTGCTTTCGCCTCTGCTCTTGTCATATCGCCGAACCTCCTTGTGAGTTATATTTTTGTGTTCCTTTATTATGTTATAATTATAACGCACTAATCGGCGTTTGTCAATAACTTTATTGCACTTTTCGGCGTTTTAAGGGCAAAAAAATATATTTTATGCAGGTTTTACTTCTTTTTCAGCGTTAATTCGTACCCGAGATTATCAAGGACGGCTTGCAGGATATTCAGTCTGATTTCCTCTGGCTTGCGTGTGATGTACTGGCTTAATGACTGTCTGCTCATTCCCAACTCCGACGCAATCTGTGTATTTGTTTTGCCTGATTCATCAATCAGAGTTTTCAATGTTTCTTCAACCTTAATCATCAGTTATTGCCTCCTTTTCCATGATTCCGCACTCTGCCAGTTCCTCCGCTGTAATTCCGGTTTCTTTCATCAGGAACTCTGCAAACTCCCGATTGTAAATATCTTGTCTGGTTTTTCTGATAACATCTGCCATGTTTGCAATTAAAACCTCTGCCGCCAGTAACTTATTCTCCAGCGTTGCGTACTCGTTCATTATTTTCTGAATCACACAATTTGAACATTCATTTTCACAGTCAGCTCCGCATGGCAATTCTACATCATCAACCACGCTCTTGCCTCCGCTTGTAAGTGGATTTGTGAATGTGCAGCACTCTCTCGGTACACAATCTCCGTCATCAAGTTTTACCATTTCTATCATGTTCTACACCTCCTCGAATCCTATTAAATCATACTGTAACGGCTCTCCGTCATCATCAAATGAGCATGGCTCTAAAATCTCTTTTACCTCAAATTCCGGCTCGTCTGAATCTTTCCACCATGCCGACATTGTTTCTCCGTTGCTTGTGTCTCTGTTTACGCAGATACATCTTCCGTCCTCCAGCTCGTAAATTTCTACCAGCCAATGTCCCTCCAGATGTCCCAAATCTCTTTTAATCTTCATATCGTTTTCCTCTTAATCTCCTACATAATAGCTGCTGTACCAGAATCCACCGTTTTCATCTCTCCAGATTGTAATATCGTGAAATGGCTCAAACAAAACACCTAAACAGGTCATTCCTGTGGCTGGTCCTTTCAGCTCTGCGGCTTTGCAATATGCAGCTCTCAATTCGTCTGTTGTAACCTTTTCTCTTTCCGGTTCCTGTGTATCGCCATTAAAAACTTCGTCCAGAACTTTGCTTATCTCGTCCATGTCTGCCTCCTTATGCGTAATAGCAGGTCAGATTCCATGCGTCGCCCTGCTCATAGTAAACGCCGTACTTTTCAAAAATCTTATTGAATCTCCGTACCAGACCGCCCAATGCGTAGCCGTTTATCATGTGATACACCGGTCCCTCAAAGCTCATACTCAAAATGTGGTCGTCTGCCACATATTCAAAATAATCTCTCGGATTCTGGTTATCCTCAACGAACAGCTTCTCTGGGTCGTTGTAATAATATTTCTTCGTCTCTGGGTCTCTGGTTGTGAACCTCTTACCATTGAAATAAATATCCGTATCTTGCCAGATTCCATGCTCCAGAAGAAACGCCCGGATTTCAACCGCCATTTTCTCAATCCGTTCCTCTGTCAATCTCTTTGCCATGTCGCACCTCCTAAAAATTGTAATCGTAAAACTCATGCCTGCCTTTGCTTAACGTCAGGTTTCCGGGCTGTCCGTATCTCTGGAACTTGTCCGACCAGTGAAATGTCGTCACTTCTCCTTTTTCGTCAGGTTCGTATGTGTAGCTCTGCTCGCTCTGATTCGTGCAGTGTGCGGCAAATCCTCCCGGAATAAATTCAGGTTTGAAATCAGGATTCAATGTAGCTTTATCCCTGCGGACTGTTACGGTCTTTGCGGTCACTTTAATAACCGTTGCGGCGTGTCTGTCGCTCCAGAGGTTGATTGTTACACCGTCGCCAACCTTTACGGTGGCTGGCGTTAATGTAGTTCTATTAAAAATTGTGATTCTCTCAATAACTCTCTGCTCTACCATGTCTGCAAGTTCTGGCTTCCCATCTTTGCGGTACCGCTCCGCTCTCTCGAAACCCTCTATGATTTCCTCACAGCATAAGATGTATCTTGCGTTTTCCGGTGCTACCTTTGCGATAAATGCACTGTATTCTTCTCTCGTCATTCCTGTTCCTCCTCTCCAATATATTCAACTGCTATGTGTGCTGACATGAAGCAGTCTGGTTCTCCGTCGAAAGCATTTCCTGCGGCAGAATTTAATGTGTCGCCTCTTTCTTCGCAGCACTCCCTCGGACTACAACAATCTGTATTCTTCCATAGCTTTCCATTTTCGTCCTCATATACATATCTGCCCCAGCTATCACGCCCCAGATATTTCAGGTGCAGGGTCTTTGTCTTGGCTGCTACCAGCTCATAATTCACAATATCGAAGTGTCCTAACGGTCTTGCGTACTCAATATAACCCCACGCCTCTCTCTGAATTTCCTCTGCATAAGTTTTATTGTCGAAGTTGTATACCGTCACTATTCCATTACCCTCCGGCTTCGGGTAACTTCCCGGCATAATCGGTCTTTGTGTGCTGTAATATCTGTAATTCATTCTGCTACCTCCTGTTCTACTGCGTCTGGACAATGTGCAATCACATCTTGTTTTGCTTCCTCCAGTGTTGTAAATGGACCGGTACCGGCGGCACCCTTGCCCTTGTCATCGTCATAAAGGAAATGGTTATGAAATCCGTTTGCTTCCTGAATGATTGCTATGTGATTTATATATCCGTCATCCATATTCATTGTCGAATGGTACATAGCCTTGACCGGCGACAGCCTAAATACTTCGTCTCTGATATGCAGGTCAATGTCTATCACTGTTTCAATATTAGCTCCCAGCCGTTCCAGTTCCTTGTATAAATCTCTTACTGTCTGGAAATCTTCGCATGTCTGATAGTATTTCCTGTCCGCCTCTTTGAATTTCTCCAGAACTTCCTCGATTGCCTCTTGTCTGATTTTCTCAGTTATCAGTTCTACATTTCCTCTCATTCCTTGAAGTGTAAACATGGCTCATACCTCCTATAATTTGAATAAATCTACATGGGAATTGCAGAATGTAGATGTTTCTCCGCTCTTTAATGTGAGTATCAGGTACTCCTCGAACTCGTCTACTGTATCAAATCCCATAGCTGCTATTTCTTCATCTGAAATCTGCTTTACTTCATAGCCTTGAATATCGTAATTGACCTCTGCTACTTTCTGTGTGCCGTCCCAGTATTTAACGCCGTCATACACCTTTAATTTCACTTTCATAAGCCTATCGCCTTTCCTTTGTTTTATGTCTTTCTTTATTATGTTATAATTATAACGCACTAATCGGCGTTTGTCAATAACTTTATTGCACCTTTCGGCGTTTGTTTTAATGGAGAACTTCTTTTAGTGAATTGTCGATTTGAACATAAATATATTAAATATATATGGTATTGGTTATGGTTATGGTTATGTCTGGATTTTCCTTGGACTTGTCCTCGGACTGTCCTTGGACTGTCCGCAGATTGTTATAAATGTAAGGCTGATATTGTAATAAGAAGAAAGACGCTTTTTAACTTTTTTGGTTTTAATGTTCTTTTGATGATTTGAACCGTCCTCGGACAGTCCATAGGACAGTCCTTGTGACATTTTGGGTTCATTTTTAGGATAAAATACGGACATATCTTGTGACAATCCTTGGACTTGTCCTCGGACAGTCCACAGACTTTTCAAAATACTGGGAATGTTATATAATTAACTTAATCTAATACGAAAGGGGATTTTATATGAGAAAATTCTTACTGATACTTTCACTTCTGGCATGTGTAGCATTATCCGGGTGTGGTTCTGGAGATAGTAGTAAGACCAGCTCTGCTGACGATTCCATAAAGGGAAATGTGGAAATCAAGGACGAAAACGGAAGTGTACTTGTGACGACTGATGATATTTCTTCTGTATCGTCCGGTACTGATAATTCAGAGCCTTATGTAGAACTTGTTTTGAATGATGACGGAAAAGACGCATTTTTCAAAGCTACTGCCGAAAATATTGGAAAATCATTAAGCATTTATGTAAATGGTTCGTGTGTTTCCAGACCGACTGTAAGCAATGCGGTAGCCGACGGCATAGTCCGTATCACTGGCTTTGATTATGAGGAACAGGCGAAAGATGTTGAGATAAGCATATTATCTGGAGATGTTCAAAATTCAGCCATAGACGAAATCAAGGCAGAACGAACGACTGACAATCCAGTTATCGGTCGTATTTATATGGTTGAGGGTACGGATAGTGATTTTGAATTTAATGTTGTGAGATTCTATGATGATAATACTTTTCAGGGTATAAAATTCACATCTGATACAAAATATGCCAGTTTCTACGGCTCCTATGAATTAAGTGACAATGCTATCACTTTGAAAATGTCTGATAAAAGCTACTCTGGAGCTGTCAAAGAAAGTGGTTCGGAAATCCGTTTCGGTAATTCTTCATTCACTGACTGGACGGATAATGTCGGTCCGACAGACCCTATGCTTTCAGTTTTTCAACAATAAAAAAAGACCTCCCTACCATGATTGCATGATAGAGAGGTTTTCTTTTTGCCTATTTGTGCATTATCTGCGCATAATGATTATTAACAAAGTCGGTTTACTGCCGCCTGAACCTGTGCGTAGTTATATCCGGCAGCTTCAAGGCGTTTCTTTCTGTCGGCACCATTGCCCCAGTCTCCCCTTAAAACTTCCTTTGCTACTTCATCAACTGACTTCTTAGCCGGAGCTGCTGACTGTGAGCTTCCAGATGATGAACCCAGAACGGTTACATACTCTTTATTCTCCAGATAAATCCAACCAGCACCGGACTTCAATTTACCCCAGCCGTCGTTTACCTCTGTGATAGTGAACACGCCTTTTCCGGTCTGTCCTTTCACATTGTTACCCATAGACGGATTGCTGCGGATATTCAGGTCTGATACAAGTACCTTTACCTGAAATGGAGTTGCCGGGAAGCTACCGTTTGTTCCTGATGAACTACCAGAGTTTCCAGATGAAGCTCCACCGTTTAAGATTCCCTTTACCATTGACTTGAAAGCCGCCCACTCCGCATTACCAGAACCAGCCATTTGTGCCGGGCAGTTCTTTCCTGTCACATCATAGTGACGGAGTACATAGGTGTCTACCTCTGCGGCTGTGATTCCAAGCAGATTGCAGATATAAGCACACAGATAAGCAGCATTCTCCTTTGTCTTGTCAGAGATTCTGTAATTACCGGCGGTGCAGCACATTTCAATGTTGACACAATTTGCATTTCTGCATGAAGCGTGTTTGTATGACTTCGCTCCTACGCCCCATGCTGTATCTTTGAGGGCTACGCTCTGGCGAATCTCTGTATCGTCTACAAAGAAATGAGCCGACGCATTTCTGCCGGCTCCTGCGAAGTAGTTGGCGTTTGCTCTGGCTGTGTCCTTTGAATTTCCTGTGTAGTGCATAGCCACGAATGCTGCATTTCTGCTGGCGTTGCTGTTGTAGTTGTCTGCATTACACTTAATGCTGGAATCTACATTGATTCCGTTGATTGTGGCTGAAATAAAGCCTGTTGTAATTGTCTTTCCCATAGATGAATTACCTCCTGTCGTTTTTGCGTACCTGTCATAATATTTCTGACCGTATGAAGCACGCTTTTTCTTAACGCTTTCGCTCTGGTCTGCCGGGCGTTCATACTGTGTAAGCACAATATCCGAAGCCTCTCTGACCGATTTTGCAGCTTTCAATTTTGTCAGCACCGCCTTGTAGCCTGTGCTTAATTCCTGATACAGAAATTCAAGCTGTGATTCCAAATCTCCGATAGACTGATTTCTGGAGCGTACAAAAAGGAGCAGGTTTTCTTTCCTGCTCCAGTAAGTCCACTGTGCCAATCCATAACCGGCACTGTCATGTACGAAATTTGTATAATCTCCATTGTCAACGGAAGTTGTGTATGTGTCGTCTGTATATCCCAGCTTCTTTTCGAAGCTGTTCTGCAAATTCGTAGGTACAAGACCTGATTCTGCATACAGATTTCCCATAAGCCCGGAAACGCCGAAAGCGTTCTTTATCCTGCCGTAGAGGAAATTGTAGATTTTCTCCTCTATGCTGTTTCCTGTAAGAGCCATGATTACCTCCTATTCTGCGGTACCTTTATCGTCTGCCGGTACAGCGTCCGTTGCCTCGATTGTAATTCCTGAATTTTCTGCAATCTTCATCTGCTTAACTGCCGCCTCAATCAAAATGTCAAGCTGTTCATCAGATATTGAGATGTTCTTTTCGATAAGCAGCTTTTTCAGGAACTCTGTTACATACGCTTTCTTGTCCTCGCCTGATTCAGACCATAAGACCTGCTGGGCTTTCAAGACTGCATATTTCGCCCACTGTGCAATCAGCTCCAGTTTGCTTGCACCGATTTTATTCTTCACAAACGGTACAAGGTATCTGGCAATAACCAGTGCTGCAACCATAACCACAAGTTTCACAATTTCAAAGATAATCTCATTCATCTCTGTTATCCTCCATTTCTCTGTTTACCATGCCCGGCACTTCCTGATAGTCGCCGGATTCTTTCTTTGCCTCTGCTTCATCTTCCTTTTGCCATGTCCTATCCTGTCTTTTATCCTTTGTGGTCCTTATCCAGCCGCATATTCCGCATTCGCCGATAGTGGCTGCAATAACCGCACAAGCATAGGTTTCAGGAATCGCCGCATAATCTCGGAAGATACATAACATCTGCCAGTTGAACCAGACAAAAAATGCACCCACCAGAATCAAAATCAGGTTCAGGGTGCCAATCTTTTTTATCAGTTCTTTAATCCACCTGACAGGGTGGAAGCCTCGCTTTTTCTCTCTCATGTACGCCTCCTACATTCCAATCTGCGTAAAAATGAAGCCTACCACGATACCGATAACCGCAGTAGCCACATACCCTACGACTTTACGCCACATTTCGCCGTCCCTGTTTTCTAGCGATACAAGGCGTTTACTCTGTGTTTCCTGCTCCTTAACCATGCTTTCAACGCTCTGCGCCAGTTTCTCTATGGAAACTGTGAGGGCGTTAATCTGCTTGGTGCTTTCCTCCAGAAGCTCAATACGCTTGTCCTGTCTTTTGTTCTCCTCGTCAAGACGCTTTTTGTACTCCTCGTACTCTGCTCTTGCAATAGGTTCATCTGTCATGGCTACCTCCTTTCTCAACTTTCCAGAATATTGAGATAAGCGACATAAATAATCGGTATATCTTCTTTCTGGAGGCTGTATTCATTCATTACATCTCGAATAGCGGTACAGAAAATGGCATCCGCCGTCTCGTCTTTTCCGGGACAATACGAATGCCATATAAGGTGGTTGTGCAAATTCATCAACCGTTCCTCATTTTCTGGTACCGTCGGATTCAGACGCAGTTTCTTAGAGGCTTTCTCCAGCCTGTCATAGCTGAAATATTCCTCTAGCTGTGGTAATTTCTTACTCTGCATCTGCTTCCTCCTTGCTGGTAACTACTGCCAGTTCTGCTTCAAGCTCATTGATTTTGTCTCTAAGCTCCTGACGCTGTACCTTTGTTTCTGCGTAATCTTCGTCAGAAAGAGCTCCGTCAGCGTGTTTCAACGCCTTGTAGTCGGTAGCAGCAAGAATCTGTTTCAGTCCGGCAATTTCAGACTGAATCTCCATAGCTCTGTTATCCATAAAGCGGCACCTCCTCTCTTTGCCAATTTTCTATGAAAAGTCTGTCAAACAGACGGTTCATACTGTGAATGGTTCTGCGTGCCTGTTTCTTTTCCATGCAGCCACGCCATGAAGCATACGAACACCGTATATCCTCGAAAGATAATTCTCCGGCTAAAAACTTCCGGTACTGGCGTACCAGCTTTCTCCTCTGCCTTACAACTGCTTTTCTGCAAGGCTTTCTCAAAATCTTTCCGGTGTCCGTCAGATATATTTGTGTTTTCAGGAATGTAAAGCCATGTGACAGCTTTACAATTCTTGTCTTTTTCTCATTCAGTTCAATTTTCAGCTCCGCACATATTCTGCGGATTTCCTGTAAGCAATACTCCAGATACTCTTTGCTTTCATGTATCAAATATCCGTCGTCCATGTATCGTGCGTATTCGTGTATCTGTAATACCTCTTTGATGTAGTGGTCTAATTTGTTCGGGTAGGAAACGGCTATTGTCTGGTTGTCCTCACTTCCAAGACCTAACCCTTTGTGTTCTACGGTATCAGGATTCTCGCCTTTCTTGATTGCCATTTTCAGGTAATGCTCATAGTAAGAATCAATAAACCGGTTTGCGAGCCAGACGATTTTATCATCATCAAAAGCTCTCCTGATAATCTGTTTTGCTATGTCGTGGTCGATATTTCCGAAATAATTTTTGAAGTCAAATAGCAGGACGTAGCCCTCTGTTCCATGATGTCTATAATGTCTCCGTAAATGAGTAACAAGCCTTTTCATGGCAAAGCTCGTACCCTTTCCTTTCTGGCTGGCTCCGTTATCGTGTATCAGCGACCTTGTGAGAACTGGAACCAGTGCATTGTGATTGAGCGATTTCTGTGGTACTCTCTCTGAAAAATGAACACTCATTATATCCCGGTGCTTTCCTCTTTCATTCAGACCAAAACAGATAAATCCTTTGTGTATATCCTCACAATAGGTCAGTTTCTTATTCGTGGCTGCTACATTCGTGAGCCTCCGCAGCATATAACGCTTCACACTGGCTTTATAGCTGACACCTTTTTCCGCTTCTATGGCGGACTTCGACAAAGCATTTCGGCTGATGACTTTATAATAATCTCCATGTTCCTCCAGCACCCTCTTCCTTTTCGCTTCACGCTTAGCCTTTCGGCGTTGGAATCTTGCCTCTTTCCTTTCTTCGCTAGTCATAATTAAATTTCCACCGCTTTCCGGTAATAACCTATTATCAAAATGGTATCTGGTACGGCAGCCCTGTATAAGCAGCTTTACTGGTAGCCCTAACCGCATAGCATAACAGGCATGAAATACAGGCTCTCTACCAATCCTGTACCATGCAAGCAGCGTCCGCCTGATGTCATCCAGATACTTATTTACAGCCCGGTTTCCCATTGGCTGACGGTATATCCTCTCCTTCCATCCACTTGCACTGATTTCAAAATGCCGTAAACCGACAAAATCTACTTTGTCTCGCTTTAGTGGAATCAGACCGGCACATGATTCGAATTAGACGCATTCCAGTTGTTGGCATTCCCATTGTTGTTCACATTGCACGCATTCGTCGAATTGCCGCTCCTGACAGAAGCCAACCACCAGTTGCACCGACACAGAATTAACAGAGGATAACCCATATATGAACGCACCAGTTATTTACTGATACGGTCATTGTCGCTTTTATTCCATTTGATGATTTTACCTATGAGGTCACTAAGCAAATCTGTAACCTCCCTCATGTTATCATCAGTTGCTCCCTCGCACTCGGCTATAATATCCATGAGCTGGAGCTGTAATTTATTGCAGTACGATAACGCCTTTTCTTGAAGTAATGCTCTCGCTGATAATCTTTCCGGCGTTTGTTCTTTGTTGAGAAATATATCGTTTGAATCCGATATGCAATCCCTGATAGCCCTTGCGTAATCTATCGCTGGTTTTCCGTTTATATATCTCCACCGCTTCGGTACATATCTGTCATTCATCACATATACAGATACTTTGTGTTTGAGTGATACTGCCATATCAAGTGTATCAAATTGTGTTTCTCGTCGTGTCCTGCGGTAATTATTGCCGTAGGTAAATTTTGGTGTACTTTTCTGCTTTTCCTCTGGCATTTGTTACTCCTTTCAGAAGATATGGGGACCACAAGGGTCCCCGATTTTTTGGATTGTGAGATTTTCTGCTTACGCAGTGATACGGAAGCAGACCGGCACATGATCCGAATCAGACGCACCCCAGCCGTAGGCAAGCCCACCGTGGTACACATCGCACGCATCCGTCGAACTGCCGCTCCTGACAGAAGCCAACCACCAGCCGCACCGACTGCCGCCGTTACCGGCTCCCTTGATTCTGCTCAGGTAAGTATTGGCGAAAATAGGGTACTGTACTGCCTGTCCCTCAGACCAGCCCGGAGTTCCCCAGACGATAGCACCGAATACCTCGTATTCAAGTGGAACCCATAAAGCACCTAAATCCTGCCAGCCCCAGCTTGTGGAATCTGTCAAGGCTCCGGCACTTGAATAACGCTGCTCCAGCAACATTCTCTTATGTGCAATCTGGTTCTTTACCTTATCAGGAAGATAGCCGTAGAGCGTTTCATCAAGCCACTTTTTCAGGTTGCTTACCATGTACGGATATGGAGATGTTGAATTTCCGTTGTTATTATTGGTCGTGTTCCACTGGATTGTTTCTGTGAAACAGTCCTTACTGATGAAGTCGATATGATGTCCTACCGCCTGGTCCGTTGTATTGTAGTAGGTGTCGATACCGGCTACCTGCATATTCACAACCTCTTTATTCATAGTTACCGGAATGTAGTCGCCTACATAGATACCCTCGTAGTTTGCAGCTTTGATTCTTGCACGAATCCACGCCCATTCATCAGAGTATTTTGCAATCTCTGACGCAAATACGGTCACAAGGTTTCTGCCCTTGTAAATCCTGTTATCCTGCTGGTGCAGAATCAGATTGTCGTTTCTGGCTGTTTCATCCTTGATAGGTCTGGAAACGCCGCCTGTTTCAATTATTGAAATTTCACTTGCCATTTTATAAATCCTCCTTTGGTTTTATTATGCAAATGACAGCGACAATGTTTCGCCGCTGACGCTTGCCATGTCGTTACGGATTGTCAATTTTCCGTTATCAAAATCCGCTGGCAATGCGGAAATGATACTCTCGCTGTCTGAATCGTACACAAAGTTAATCAGGGAACGAAGCAACACTCTGTTTGAGAGCGTGTTCTGAAAATTCTGAATATCTGCCGCCGTCACATTGTCGGCATGGTTTGTGTCTGTTGGTTCGATAAGTTCTACCGAATCCTTAAATTCAGGCGTGCTTGTCTTGTAGGTTTTCATGCTTTATGCCTCCTTTCTGCCTGTTAGAAAACATCATCAAGGGTGTAGGTCATCTCAATGTCGCCGTCCTTACCCTTTTTCGTGAATGTTTTAATGCAGACAATATCTCCGGCAGAATCGTATAAGCCTATCTCGCTGATATACTCTCCTGCAAGCTCTGATTCCGACAGCGTACACTCGTATCTGCAAGTCGTGTCGTTCGTGAAGCTGTAACCGTCGATAGGTTTACGGAAAAGCTCATGGTTGAGCTTTGTTTGGTTCTCACTTGGAGCTATGACATTGCCAGAGCTGTCAACGCCGCCGGAACCGAACACCATACCGACAATTTTAGGGAGCGTGATAGCTCCTGCCCTTGCCTGTACCAGCTTTTTTCTCGCCGTCTTTGTGATAATCACATTCTTTGCCATGCTTTAGATAGCCTCCTTTTGATTTATTGAATTCATCAACCTTGAGCCGTCCATTTTGAGTGAACCGTCAAAGTATGCCAAATTCCGTCGTGATGTAACTGTTACATTTCCGAACTCCTCCGGTACCTGTACGGATGTCTTGATTCTTCCTGTTGTCTTAATCTCCTGTCTGGAGTAATTCATCAGGTTTTTACCATTCATCAGGATTGAGCCGTCAAAATACAATGACCGCCAGAAATCAATGCGGAATCCGGCGGTCATTTTCTCGGTATTCATTTGTTCTGATAATGCAACTTTCGCAGTCATGGCAACAACCGCAAGTATAGCGGTCTGCTCTGTCTTGAACTCTCCCTCCCGGTACATGACACCAAGCCGCAGGTCATATTCTCTCTCTGCATTCATCAGGTGTGAGCCGTCCATGATTTCTGAACCGTCAAATAGTCTGGTTCTCCAGAACGGAATCCTTGCGGTTATTCGGATATTCTTCAGGAGCATTTTTTCAAGCTCCCTGTTGTCTATCTCGAATGAGGAATAGTTGTTTACAATGTATGTCGTGTGTGACTGCTTTAACTTTGCCAGCATTTCATGTGCTGCTTTAGAATCCAGCGTACCATCTCCGGTAAAATATGCCTTGAAGATGTTCGGGTGCGTTGGCTGGAAATTATAAATACCTGAATCGTGGCAGTCGGCAACAAATACATCAAAGCCGGTTGCATTTTTCAGGTATGTTTCCATTCGATACGGTGTCATAGGGGCTTTATAATCTCGCTTCTGGTATATGAGTTGTCGCCGCTCCTCGTATGAGAGGTTCGTTCTTACCGGAAGCCCCCACTTGATTTCGTGGTACATAAGCCCCCATGTGGCAGTTTCAGGGAACATCTGGTATTGAAGTTCCTCTGCCAGCTTTCTTGCGTCGTCGTATTCAAGTCCCATGACCTGATACAACCATTTTCCAACATAGGAATTGTCGTAGAATCCCGGCGTTACATAACTCAACATTCTTTTGGCACTTTCACTCGTAGGAAACTGTTCTAAATCGAATTTTTCTCCGTCCATAACTGCCTCCTATTCTGTAAATACCATATCGCCTGTTTCTGGGTATTCTTCCTGTGCAAGTTTAATATTTGTGGTGCCGCCATTCATTGTGAATGTGGCAAAATCCTTTACTCCGCTTATCTCGGACAGCAAAGGTCGAACATCATTGTATCTAAGTAAGCTGTCATTCTTTGCTTTGTCATAGACCAATGCGACAGCCGCCTTGAAGTCTTTCTTTACCTGTTCTAAGTCCGTAGTGCCGTCAAGCGACAATCCGGTACATTCGTAGGTAATCTTTACCGTCGTAGCCGCTACGCAGCTTAATTTCGCACACGCAGTAGGTAATAGCCTTGCTGCTCTGTCGTCTGGAGATACAATGTAGTTGTAAACATCTTTTATCAGCGTTTCATTTGCTGGCTGACCGTTTCTGTCTACCAGTACCAGTTTTACCGTTCCCGGACCGTCTGCGGCAGATACCACAATACAATCCCCGGCACCGGCTTCTTTCGCCCAGCGTACATAATCACTGTCATTTCCAAGATAGGTCATGCTGTTTGCGTATTCTGCGGCTATTCTGTCGTAGTAGTCGTCGTTGCTCTCTGTTTCTGTGCCGCCTGTGACCGCCTCGTCATTGATAACCTCTGATACGGCTTTATCAGGTTTTGCCATGATACAGATTGTTTTTGCAGCAACATTTGACTGTGTACCGGATTCTACTGCGGTAACGGCTACCGTAACCGTTCCCTCCTCGCTTATCGTACAATCTTCATCAGTTGCAAATTCAAGCGACGGAGAACTGTCTGTTGCAGGTGTGCAAAATACCGTACCGGCTAAAATCTCCGCTCCGGCTGTTCCGGTTATTCTGATATGCCCGGAGGCGTGCTGTGCTTCCTGTCTTGGAAGATGTACCTGCTGACCATGCAAATCCAGCCAGTCATCCCATGCGTACTGCGGAAACGCAATCATCAAGGCTCTTGCCATGTGGTAATTGATGAACTCTGATTTTTCGATAGCCGCTGGCATAGTAAAATCATAGGGGAACCCTCCCGGCATATCATCTATGTCGTCTGGAAGATTCGCCATCATTCTTTCGTGTATCTCTGCCTCTGTGCTGCCCTGCATAAAATCAGGCTGTATAAATTCAGGTTGTGCCATGTCTACCACCTCCTCAAATGCTTATCCTGAATAATTTATCCCACTCAACGCCCTTTACCAAAAAGGTGCAGTGCATTTCGTCGGCGTTCCATGTGAAACTGAAATCTGTGACATATTCTGTTCGTGGATTGACTTTCAGGGCTTCCGTAAGCGTCCTTTCAACCATTGATTCAACCACTTTCTGATTGTCGGCAGCTAAAGCCTCCTCCAGCTCCGTCCCTATGTCATTTGTATAGGCAAGGCAGGAATACCGCTCCGTCTGTGCAATCTTGAAGCACCAAATCATAAAGCCCTCCTCGCCTGAACATTCCACAATTCTGTACGCTCCGTCCCTGACAAAATCGCCCTTTTCAGCGTCCCATTTTGCAGTCCGCTTGTACTTGATGTCATATTCTGAACTTTCTTCTATGAAATCAGGAACTTCCACGATTTGTAGTGATGTATTCGCCATGCCTGCCTCCTTTCTATGAGCTTACGATAACATCAATAATGACCGCCTCGTTCTGAACCCACGCCACAAGCACCCTGTCTCCGGCTTTTACTACCGGCGGTGCTACCGTATGGCTGTGGTTTCCGGTATTTACCTTTGGTGTCTGATTCTCATGTCCTGAATGACCGCCGCCGGATACGGTAAAGCTCAATCCTCCAACATGGCGGCATATTGAATACTCGCCCTTTGGGATTGATACCGGAAATGTATTTGTTGTCAGGCTGCCATTCGCCTGTATTTCTCCAAAATCTAAAGCAAGAGGGGTTTCCCCCTCTCGTTTCATTCTATCGCATAAGACATTCGCCAGCTTATTTGTACCGGCGTTCTCGTCAAACGACTGTGTATCTGCCATTGTCTACGCCTCCTTAATCAAAAGTGCCGTCATCAACCCAGCCATATACATTGCTGGAACTGTCAGTGTGTATCAGGTGCCATGGGTGGGCTTTTCCTGAACCATTTGCAATCGTTATCTTTGCTTTACCGGCTCTTGCATTGTAGCCCTTTGAACCAGAATAGCTGCTGACATAATGAGTACCGCCATGAAAATTGACAATATCTCCGACTTTATATTCTTTCTTCGATTCTGTCTGATTCTCTTTGACGGTTTCCGTCTTTGCAAGCTCCAGCTCCATTGTCATACTGGAGGTTTCGCAGTCGTGCCGGATTCCATTCACATAATAATAATTGTCTGAAACTCCAGCCATGACATAGACTAAATCCCCTTTCCTGATATATGGCACATCTGGAGCTGATAATGTGATTTGCTCGTCTGGAGAGCCTTTGTCGTCAAGAATCTCCTGTGCGGCTGTCTTTGCGTCATCTAAGGATTCGTCAGAACCTCTGGTGTAAATTCTCTGCCTGATACCATATTTTGTCAGACCGTTCAATGTGGCTTCTACACTTGACTGCCCCTCGTCATCAGCTTTACCTATAACTCGCACTCTGGTTACAAGCTCCGCTGTACTGATTGAGTGGCTGACGGATTTTGTATTGTCCGTCTTGAACACATAAACATCTGTATTGCTTCCACGCTCCACCACATCTGCATATCCTTTCGTTGACCGTATGATATAGGTACCGGCTCCCTTTTTCTTTGCGTCGTCCAGAACATCAAGAATGATGTCCGAACCGTAGGAACTGTTGTATTTGAGCTTTCCATGTGACACATTCGGTCCTGAATATCCGTTTGTCGGAATCTCGTAATCGTCAAACAAGCCTGTTATAATCGACTGTGTTCCGGTTCCTGATGAATAAAATCTGTTATCCTGTGACTTCTGTAAATCATAGAGCTTGTCATAATTCGTACATTTCAGGTCGTCGCTGCTATTCTGCAATGTCGGATTCCATTCGGCTACATATCCTCTGGCTACTTCGTCGTCGCGTACGCCGTCGGTCGCAAATATGCCAACAAGACACCCCGGCTTTATCAGTGATGATAATTTGCCAACGGATGTCTTGTCGTTTCGGACTGTGAATGAGCTTCTAACAGCAATTTCATTTTTGTTTTCTTCCCACCCCAGCCCATGAATGTACTCTTTGATATTGTACTGGTTGCCGCTTTCATCAATAACGGCGGCTCGGTAGGAAATCTTTGATAAATCTATCATGCAATCCCTCCCTTATGCCGCAGGTATTGTGATTGTTGTTCCCGGATAAATCCAGTGTCCATGGTCGGAACCGCTCTTGCGGTGTTTCTTCGCCGCCTCCTCGATAATTGAGGAATTAGTGTCATATATCTTAGTCCACTTCGTACCGCTTCCCAGCTTCTTTGAAGCGATTCCCCAGAGCGTGTCGCCACTCACAATCGTGTAACTGCTTCCTGAACTCTGGCTGTTGTCGTTTCGTGGTGCTGTCTTTTTCACAAATGCAGCAATTTTCAGCTCATTTGTGGTGTAAATCTTCAAATCCTTTGCCTGTGCAAACGATATGGAGTATTTCACATTGCCGTATGCACCGTAAATCTCCGGCTGGAATGAAGAAATTGTGACATCAAGGTTAATCCATGAACCTGTCACAATCAGGTTGAGCCTCGAGCCGTTTTCCTGCCATTCTCTAAGCTGCGCCACGCAAGCGTTAGGTAGCTGATAATAGGCTTTGTTTACGACGCTTTCATTTCTCTTGGAGTATCCGAAAAATTCTCCACTCCATTTAATTTCTGAAACATCAGTACCCTTTGGCACCTTTACGGTGCCTTTGGATATGATGTCGAATGACTGATATTTCGCCCCCAGCGTTCCGCTTATGCTTTCAGGATTCGCCGGGAATGTAAAGGTCTTTCCTGTGCTTACATCTCTAAGCCTTATGATAATTTCCTGTGCCATGCCCTACGCCTCCTTTGCTGTTGGCATATTTGAAAATACCTTTTCCAGACGGTCTGCAATCTCGCCTCCCAGTTCGTCTGCCATAGCTTTCATATTCTTTCTGATGATTGCCATGATGTCATCTTCTGATTTGCCGCCTGAACCCTCAAATACAAATTGAGGCGATACCGACACGCTGACCGGTACCGAAATACTGTTACCTCCGCTCTGCTCTGGCTGCACGCTGACTGGTTCATATACAGTAGGATTGTCCTCTGTGTTATCTCCTGTCGCTTCGTAATTGCCAATAGGAGCGTTTTTAATCGCTTCACTGAACAAATTATAGTCTGTGAGCTTTGAACCTGAATTTGAGCCAGCTACATAACCGCCATCTGCGTGTTCCTGAACGCCCAAAGCAGCACCGGCTTTCTGGTATAAATCAAGTGCGTCTGCCCTGCGGCTCGGATTTGTAGGAATGATGAACTCTCCCCAGCCCTCCTCTGCCAGCCATGACAACTGTGGACCGCCTGATACATAGCCTCCGGCGGCGTGTTTCTTTGGTGTGATGTTGAACGACGAACTCGGGAACATATAACTTGGCATTGTCGGATTTGACACCGAATAATCAAAAGTTACCGTAAGAGGCATTGTCACATTGTAGCCAGCTCCAAACTTTGTAGAAGCTGATGTTTCAACATTGCCTTTGACTATATCAAGTGCCGCATTTACCTTATCCATGTCTGCACCCTCAATAGCTGTCGCTACGCCGTCGCTTAATGAGGTTTTTAGGGCTTCCATGTCCGCCTTAGACAAATCCAGTGTTGAGAGCTGGTCGTATATTGCCTGTGAGTATGGACCGATAAAATCAATGCTCGATACATCAGGCATATACTGCTCCATAAAGGAATTAAGCGTGTCCTCACTATTTGCCTCCTCCAATGCATTATGCAGTGCTTCGGAGTATGAGGTTTTTACGCTCTCAAAGTATTCGCCGTAGTAATCTGACATTTTCTTTTTCATGTCCTCGGAGTTGAGACCGATTGATTCTCCCTCTATCGGTCCTGTAATGCTTTCCATTAGCTCGCTCCAGTCCTCATTTGTTAGAGAATCCCAGTCGATAGCCTCTTTGATTTCTTCGGCTGTCGGTATGGAATCCTTGTAGTTCTGTATAATTTCGTCCTTGACACCCTGTGGTGCCTGTTCTGCTGTTGCCTTTAACTCTGCATAGATGTTTTCAAATGCTGATGTATCTATGCCGTCAAGGTCGAACCATTTCATAACATCTTCCTGCGTCCACGCTGAAACATCTGGTTTTTCAAGCAGTGCAGCGTTCATGGCTGTTTGTAGCTTTTCTGAAAGCGAACCCTCTAAATCTGGCAGGATTCCATTAAGCTGTGTGTCCCACGCTTCCGCTATGGTATCGAGGTTGAAACTCTGCACTCTGACATTCATTTCATTCATTTGTGCAGTGTAGTTCTGTGTTGCTTCCTGAACCGCAGCGTCGTAATCTTCCTGACTGATTGCACCCTCTGAAAGCTGGAGCTTCAAGTTGGTTAAGGTTATCTCCAGTGCTGAATCATAATTTTCAGACCAGCTCTGAACCTGTGCTTTTAATTCCTCCTGCATTTGCGTAAAGGAATCGTATGTTAGCCCAGCACCACTACCGTACTTGATTTTCAAAACATCAAGGCTTGCCTCCTCCTGTGCAGATGATAACTTGCTTGTGATGTCCTGTATCTGCTGTTGCAGGCTCAGGATTTCGTCCTGTTCGTCAAGCTGAATAACTCCGTCCTGCAATGCGATTGTCACTTTGTCACTCAACTGTGCTGTGAGGTCGTCAATCTGCGTTTTCATGCCGGAATACATATTATCAAGCCCGGTAGTGTCTGCACCGCTTCCGTTAATGAGCTTTAGTGCAACTGTGGCTTGATAGTGATTATCCTCTATGTACTGGCTCGCTGATTTTGCAAAGTTATCAATCGCCTTTTTGTAGTCGTCCTTTTCCGTTTCGTCAAGTTCCATACCGAGGCTTGCTTTCCAGTTCTGCTTCTTTAAGTCGCTTATCGTGGATTTTAGGCTTGCAAGGTCTGAACTGACTGTATCGGTTGCTTTTGAAAACTCTGTTACGCTTTCAATGGATTTTCCGAATGTGATTTCCTGTGCAAGGTCTTTAATCTCTGTGAGAGATAGCGTGATGTCGCCAAATGCTTCCTGTGCGACTTTCGCCATATCCTCATTGATATAATTTGCCAGTTCCTCTGCTGTCAGGTTCGTATCTTTCATAGCTTCGTTCAGGTCGTCGTTTGCAAAATGCACCTTATCAATGGATAAGCCTGTGACCTCATAGACACGCTTTGCACGCTCGGCTTGCTTTTCCATTTCCTCTACATTGTCCTGATATTCTTCCTTGACCTTGTTCCCTTTTATCCAGCCAGCAATACCGCCGACACCGGCACCTACCAAAGCACCTACCGCTGTACCAAGTCCCGGAATGATAGAACCGATTGCTGCACCTGCGGCTGCTCCGGCTGCAACTCCTCCAGCTTTCCATGCGGCAGATTCGCCGTATGCAGACTTTTCAGCCTTGTTGTCGGATTTGATTGCCTTGTATGTGTCAATACCGGCGCTGATAAGGGTTGCTCCTCCGGCTATCGCACCGGCTCCAGCCGCCATACCTGTTGCCGCTAAAGCTCCGGCTCCCATTGAAGCACCGCCAGCAAGGTTTCCGGCTCCTAAGTCAATGGCAAGCATAGCCGACTTTCCAAGCAGTCCTGAACCTGTTGCTGCTGAACCCATGAGCGTACCGGCTAATGAAGTGCCGGCGGTTCCCTTTCCGAATATTGCCTTGCCAAGACTTGCGGCACCTTTACCCATGCCTACAAGCGGTGTAGCAATCTTCATCAGTAAAGCCGCTGACAGGATAGATGATAAATCAGCAGATTCTCCACCCGGAAGCAGCTTTGAGGCTTTGCTTATCACTGAACCTAAACCGTCCCAGAGCTTTTCTGATACTGCGTCAAAATCAAAGCCCTCCGAAAAGCCTTTTGCAAATGAGGCTCCCAGAGTGCTTCCCTCGTCTATTGTTTCCGAAACATCTATGCCAAGAATGGTTGCGATTCCGACGGTTAAGCCGGTACCGATTGCATTACCAATATCTCCGGCAATCACATTTATTTTTGCTTTCCCTTTGGAACTCCACCATTCGGAGAATGGCTCAACTATGTACTCGTCCCAGAGGATTTTGCCCTTGCCGAAGAAATTTGCGTTTTGCCATTCGTCAGTTGCAGATATTTCCTTGAATTTTCTCTTTATGCTGTCAAGTTTACGCTCCGCAGAATCCATAGCGTCACTGAATAACTGTTCTGCCTTTGGAACCTGTGCTGTGAGCCACTGTACTATATCTCGAAGCCAAGAGTTTGACATACGCTCTCCCAGTGAGATTTTCAGACCGTCAACCGCCGACTGGAACAATGTAATGTCTCCAGAAAGATTGTCCATCATGGTATCAGACATTCGCTTTGAAGCTCCGTCTGCGTTTGAGATAGCGTCTGCCAGTTTATTGTAATCTTCTTCTGAAGCATTCAGGATTGCCAGCAAGCCTTTCTGTGCCTCCATACCGGCTACAGTATTAGCAAGGTTTGATTTCTGCTCCTGATTCATTCCCTTTGTGGCTTCCCTTAATTCTTCCATGACAGTGCCAAGCGGTCTTGCGTTACCTGCACTGTCATAGAAATTAACTCCCAGAGCTGCTATTGCGTCTGCCGCTCCGCTAGAGTTTGTAGCAAGTCTTGTGAGAACTGAATTAAGCGATGTACCTGCCTGTGTGGACTTGATACCGCTGTTCGCCATTAAGCCGGTCATTAAAGCTACATCTTCGATTGAGTAACTAAGGGAACCAGCCATAGACGCTACATACTTAAATGTTTCTCCCATCATGCCTACATCAGTGTTCGCACTTGATGAAGCCTGTGCCAGTACATCTGAAAAATGCGTTGCGTCGCTGGCTTTCAAACCAAACGCCGTCAACGCATCCGTTACAATGTCAGAGGTTGTTCCTAAATCTTCCCCGGAGGCTGCCGCCAGATTCAAGATACCCTCTATGCCGCCCATCATCTGTTCAGCGTTCCAGCCTGCCATAGCCATGTAGTTAAACGCCTCTGCTGATTCTGCGGCTGTGAATTTGGTCGTTGCTCCCATTTCCTTTGCTTTCGCCGTAAGTCGTGTGAGGTCCGACTGTGTAGAACCACTTATAGCCTGCACCTGTGACATAGCAGCCTCAAAGTCCTTATAGGTGTTTATTGTATCGGCAAGCCCGACACTCACTCCGAGGACTGCTCCGGCTTGGAGGATAGGGTTCTTAAGTAGGTTTATAACGCCCCTTATCGGGGCTGTTGCATAATCAACAGCTTTCAGTGTGACATTCCACGCTCTGCTTCCAAAGTTCTTTAAGCCTGAACCAATAGTTTGTAGCACCGGAGTAATCTTGTCTTTGGCTTCCAGAAGCACTTCGTACTTCTCTTTCGCCCATGACGCAAGCGATTTCTGCGTTTTCTGTGCTGACTTGTCAAACTTTGATACCGTTTCTCCGGCTTTTTTTGTAGAACTGTTTGCCTTGTCCGCTGCGTCTTTCATTTTATTAAGATTCTGGGTAACTTTCGATAGTTCCGGGTCTGTGTTATCGACAGTTTCTATCGGAATCTCAATCCTAACTGTTTCAGCCACTTTCTTCTCCTCCTTTCGGTTGTGATGATTCTATATATATCCTTGTGGAAGCCAGCATAAATGCCTGTACTCCCTTTGGTTTCTGGTAGAACTCGTCCGGCGTTATGCCTGTCCTTTGGAATATGTGATGTAGCAGACAGGCTTTTCCACCGGCTTCTATCAGTTTTTTGCTACTTCCTCAAGATTGCTGTCATAGCCGCTTAAAGCGTCGATACATTCAAGCACCTTGTCCTTTTCTCCTGCCTTTAAGCAGTATTCAATAACATCAAGACCGTTCATAATCTGCAAGCCCTTTGCTCTAAGTGCTTCCCAGACTTTCTTGTTGTCCCAGAGCTTGTCCCTGTCTGCTTCTACCGTTGCTGTATGAATCAGGGAATCTCTGTACTTCACATTGTTGGTTTCCTCCGGTAACTTCATGCCGAACTGCTTATTACGGACATATTTGGTCCATTTCTTCTTGCAGCGGTCGTATTCATCTTCCGCAAGTGGTCTGATGTCAAATGCAAAGTACAGCTTCTTATCTCTGATGATTTCGATATGCTGTGTTTCCTCGCTGGCATAACCGGCTGCGTCAATTAAGCCCTGAATAAAATCCTCCTCATGGATTCTGAACTGATTCTTTGTTTCCTCTGCGTCAAGCTCGATTTCCTCTACTGCCGGTGTGGCGTTCTCTGCCTGAACCTCGTCATTTACGATTCCTACTGTTGCTTTTGTCTTTGTATCTGCCATGATGTTTTCCTCCTAAATTTGAATTTTGATAATAAAAGAGAGGGTGCTACCTACACCCTCTCGAACTGTGAGACATTATGTGCCAGAGGCTTAGTCAATGCCAAGCAAGCTCTGTAAATCAGGCGGCTGGTTTACTGCAAAATTCCATGCACGCTTTACGACATCTCCTGTCGTGATGTTCTGTAAGTCAACCTGACCTGACGGAACGCATTCACTGTAAACCATACGCTGTTCAGAACCGTTTCTGCCTGTAAGAGTGCCCTGAAAAGTCCAATACGGCATTGTCTGATTCTTCATAGCTTCTACAAGCTCCTGAATGAAAGCGTCGTCCTCAACTACAATCTGGGACATTGTGAGCGCCACCTTAAAGGTGTTCGCTGTTTCAAGTTCCTGTGCGTTTCCTAAGACTGCGTATGAAGCGTTGTTGAAGTTTACATTTGATGTAAAGGATTCAACGCTTGCCAGCATTACGCCGTCTGCGTTGTAGAAAGCACCGTCTTTACCGGTTCTGGCGTGTCGTGCGTCCCCGGCTGCTCTTGTGTTAATCATGCTACGCTACCTCCTTATGCGTTAGTGCTGAACTGGAATTTGTATGTGAGATAGATATGCTCCATACTATCCTTGTCAATAACTGAAATCTCGAACCATGCACTATCTCCGTCTGCTGTGTAAACAGAGCTTTCGGCTACGGTGCATGATGTGAGCTTGCCCTCGGAAACCATAGAATTTCCGACAGCCTGTAACTGGCTGATAACGGTTGCTCTACCGTTCTTGTCGTTGTCGACTTTTCCGACAAGGTTATCAGATGTCACATTCATTCTGCGGATAAGCTCGTATCTGGTCTTTGTTCTACGGATTTTTTTCCAGCCGTCGTCCTGATTATCAGCCGGAGTGATTAAGGTATTGATTGCATTGTCAATCCAAACCTGCTTCTGGCTGTTGTATGTGAGTACAAGACAGCCTTTCTTCTCTGCGTCGATAATCTGGGAATTTGTAAGTCTTTCCAGAATCTCCGTAAAGCCATTGATGACCGTATGTGTCAATGAGGAATTGGAAGCACAAGCTCCGATAAGACCGGCAAATCTTGCCGCTGTCTGGTAGCCGTCAATCTCCGTTCCCTGCTCGCTGATATGAGCGTTTAATACATAGTGCATATTGCAGTCGTTGAAAGCCGCTGCGTGTGCCTTTCTGGTGTCAAGCTCTACGGTGTACTTTTCAGCTACAACCGCCATAGCAAGAATACCGGCATTGAACACTCTGTTCATAAATGACTGCAAGAGGATATGCACCGCTGTTTCCTCTGTATCTACGCAAATGGTGTTGAAATCGAATGCCTCAACCTCTGCAAATGCGTTTGAGTAGTCTTCCGTTTTTACGGCTGGGTCCGTACCGGCTGTGAAAAGGCTCTGTGACACATTGAGCATTTTTGCTGTGTCTTTTCCGACCTTAATCTCTGCCTTGAACTTCTTAGAAGCAGAAAGAGCAGCTACAAGTGCAGCCGCTTCTCCGTCGCCAGCGGCAAACTCGACTTTCTCAAACTCCGTTGTACCAGAGAAAATGATGCACTCTTTGAGGGTACTGTCTGATAACTTCTCTCTGATTGTGGCTGTGAATGCCTTTTTGCCCGGATAAAGAGCAGTGATTGTAACTGCCGCCTCTCCCTCGCTGTCGTTCAGTGTGATTGTGGCAGGTGTACCACCATTGCCTACTCTACAAGCAATGATTGTCTTTGCACCGCCGTTGATAGCTTCCTGCATAGCGTCTGTTGTGCCGCCAGTTCCGAAAGTATCTGCATATCCGTCCTCTGCGTTAAGTTCCACCGCCTGATTAAGCGGTCCGAAGTCAGACTTGAAGATTACCGCTGTTACGCCGCTGATAATACTTGCGGCTGCGTTGTTTCCGGTCTTCTGGATGTTGAAATATGCACCCGGTCTGACTTTTGTTTCTCCAACAATGTAAGTTTCAGCCATTGTTATTTGACCTCCTTTTTCATAAATTCTTCTACAATTTCCTTTGTCTTGGAAACCGTACACTCTTTGATACCGGCGACTTTAAGTGCAGCCGCCACGCACTCTGTTCTTACACCGAAAAGATTTCCGGCGTTATCTGCAAGCTCCTCCGCTGTGTAAACGGATTCTGCCTGAACAGGTGCAGCCTTTGTTGTGACTTTTTCTGCCTCTGTTGCCTCGGCAGTGGTAGTCTTTTCCTTTGCTGTTGCCATGACCTGTACCTCCTAACTGTAATTGATAGATGTATTGTTCAGGCTGTACGGCTTTGCTTTGTATCGCAGTAGTCCGTATCTGCCTGTGATAAAAACCTGACCGTCTTTGAGATAGTCAGATTTGTTATCTATCTGTAACCGCCTGATGAACATAGGCGACTTGTCAAGCAGAATTACCTCTCCAGCAAGTGACAGCTTCTGTGCGATAGCCATAGCCATTTTCCGGCGGACTACTCCGTCAGGGCATAAAATATGGACGGCTAATCTACCGTCCATCCACGCTACCGTATTTGTCTGTTCTGCAAGGTCGGAAGTGAGTAACCTGCAATAAATAACCGGAACCTCTTTCGACGCTTCGGTAATGTCGTTCATCTTATCATATCCAACCACTATGCTGTCTGGGTACATCTCCTTGATAAATCGGTTTGTACCTATCACTGGGTCTGGGTCCGTCGTCTCCTGATTCGGGTATTCCAGAATATCAAACCTGATGTCTACACCGACTATCAGGCTGTTTTTTGGCTCCTCAATGTCAAAAGCGTCTGTCCTCGCCCACGCAAACGCATATAGCGGTCCGTCTGTTGGTTGTAGCAGTACATCTTTCAGGCACTTTCTCACGAATGGTTCAATCATTTCCGGCGTAATCTCGTCTATGTCTTGTGTATTCTGACACAATAGCGTAACGGATAATGTACCGGCACTGCTTCTTTCTTCGTTTGCCTGTAAATCATAATTGTAAATCAGGCGTGGGTACTGCTTTTTGTTCTCCCACCCTGACATATTATCCTCTGGAGCTTCCGGGCTGAATACTGCCGGTCTGCCAGAGAATCTTGCAAGCAGCTTTATAAGCTCCTCTGATTCTGTGAACCGTTTATAGATTAGCTCCTCCAGTATCATTGTTACCTCCGTTTCCGGTATCTGTATCGCTTGCCGGTTCTGGATAAACATGAATTTCTGACATATCGACTGAATATCTGATTTCCCAGTCCCCAGCCACTACTTCATTTGCCCTGATGAAAAAATGGTTTGTCACATTACCGATTCCGGGGTGGTACTGAACCACAACCTCTTTGTCCGTAACCGCTGTGACAAATCCTCCGATTCCCTCATTCCATGACCTGTTTTTTGCAAATACAAGATAACCTGCTTTGATTTCAGAGGTATCGAATACCGTTTCCGGCTTTTCTGTAATCAGCATATCCTACCTCCTGTTATGAGTAATCCTCATTCAAAATCTTATCAATCTCCGGCTGTGCTTTTTCCTTAATGCGGTCTACATAAGGTCTTGCCGCCATTTTGCCGGTTCCGTTCTCCAGATAACCTGCATACGGCGTATTGCTCTCAATGTAGGAAGTAACCACAACTCCCTTACCGGAGCCAGCCTGTGTTTCCACTCCTCCAGTCCAATTAAGCCTTAAAGCACCAGTTCGCCTTGCTGGTGGCTCTCCCGGTGCTGACGCTGTATATCTTCTCTTGGAGTTTGGCTTGCGGTACTTCCTGCCGCTTCGTTTTCCTTTCAGGACTTCAAGCTCTGCATTTCTAAGAGCATTTTTAACCCTCGTACCTCTTGACTTTACCTGCTGATTGATTTTCGTTACGGTCTTGTTTACCGCCTCTTTTACCGCTTCCGGTGCTGCTGTTGGTGTCATTGTAAATCACGCCTTTCCTCTGCGTAATACAGCGTTGAGAACCCAAGCCCTCCAACTTCGTCCACATCACAGATGTAAAAGCTCCTCTCCCCTAATATCAGGCGGTCAGTCCGCTTCGCTTTGGGTGGTCCGCTTTGTACGATTGTGTGCGTCACGATATGGTCTTGTATGCTGTGATTCTCAATATCCTTGTCTGTGGCATTGGCAAGACACCCTTTCAGTGTCTTTGTTCCGTTGCCGGAGTGTTTGTTTACCACTCTGCCGGTACTGCTTACCTGCTGGCTGTTATCCTCAATGATAAACTCCTTGAACAGGTTTCCCGGTCTTGCATACATGAATCTTGCGTTAATCATCAGCCTTTCGCCCTCTCATTCTGTTGCATACCAGTATAGAAATAAGGCGGTTTATTTGTGGCTCCTCCGGCAAATGGAGGAACCGAGCAGCTTTCCTGCTGGATTTCCTTTTTCAAAGCCAGATAATCTTCTTTCCACATAACCGCTCTGTCGTGCAGGTTAAGCGTCAATGGACCTGTCTTTGTGTCAACCTCATAAGAGAATCTGCGGTACAGACTTTCCAGCAACATGAGTTTTGCTTTCTTCCATGATTTCGGGTAACTGTCAATGGCAACCTGAATTTCTTCATCAGTGAGTGCCGCTGTATCAGAATTACCCTCTACCATAGTATCTCCAAGCTCAAACCTCATGCGGCTTACGGTCTTGTCCTTGATTTCTGCCGGATTGTAAGTGTAATTTCCATTTGCCATGTTACGCACCGCCTTTACTCTGTCTTGGTGTCGTTCTCACTACCCTTTGTGGCTTCGCTATTGCCGTTTGGAGCGTTTTTACCGTCATCTGCGGAACTTAATATGTCTGCACGCTCTTTAGCCGCATTTTGGATAGTTTTTCTGGTATCTACCGCATGAACCAGAATAAGAACATTGTCGCTCTCGACTTTTCCGATTGCTGTGATACCCTCGTTGGCTGTCATCTGGAGCAGTGAGAATACCGTCTGAACTTCCTCCGGTGTTACCTCCAGAGTAATATCCCCATTTTCCCCCTTGACAGGAATTGAAATTGTGGATAATTCAGAACCGGAAACAACCGGCTGTGAATTAACAACCGGTGTTCCGTCATTCTCTGCTACTTCGCTAATCATGCCAACCGCTTTAAGTGTTCTTACCCTGTTTGGAAGAATCGCTCCGTCTGGAATAACATCTCCCGGCTTATATGCCGTACCGGAGATATTTAATCCTTTTCTGCATAAATAGCTCATAGTTTACCTCCTTACACGCACTTGGACATATAGCAAGCAAGGTCATCAGAGGTTTTCTTCATGTCTGTTGACATCAAGCCCTCGATAAACTCTGAATGAGTGCCGCTCTCGCCCTCGAACTGGTCTGTTGCCATCCAGTTACCGTTGCCAAGCATATCCCATGTGAAGATATAACCTGCGGACGGCTCGTCGATTGCAGGGGTGTTTGTGGTATATGTCATCAAAGCTCCGTCAGATTCACATACGAACTGCATATCGTCAGGCTGTCCCTCCTCGGCAGCATTGTATGTAGCCTCCAGCACCTTGACCTCTGCGAATCCAAGAATCTGTGCAAGCACATTCTCATTTACGACAGCCGGATTTGCAGAACTTCCAGTGTACTTCACACGCTCTAAGATGTCCGGGTGGTTCTTTAAGGCTGTGAATGAATCATAGCCAAGGCTTAACTTGTTCGGCATACGGCGACCAGCTAACTTGATTTCACGCTTTCTTGCGTCAAAGAAGTTTACAGGGTCAAAGTTTGCGTCACTGAACTTCAGGAACTGCTTTCCGCCCGGAGTCCCCTGTGAGATACCTTTAAATTCATTATCCCATACACCGGTTCTGAAAAAGCTCTGTGCGAACAGAATATCAAGGTGTAAAAGCTGCTGCTCTGATACAAAGCGGACCTTGTTTCTTCGAGGGTCGATAGAAGCAGGAACTCCGGCTCTCTGGTAGTTCACAGCTCCAATCTGGTCTACGCCTACGATAATCTGGTCTACATTGCACTTATATGTGTTATCAGTGTGACCCATTTTCGCAGGTGCAACCTTTCCAAACTCCGGCTTTCTGCCTACATTGTCCCTCGCAAGGTCGCCTTTCAGAAACTCATAATAAAAGCCGGTGGAAAAATCTACCGGGCAAATAGGAAAAATGCTTGTTGCCACATGGTCTGCTGGATTAGCAAAATACGCCATGCTCATGTTGGTTAAGTAGCGGTTAGGCTTCCAGCCTTTCGCAATTCTAGCCGCAATCTGTGCGGCACTATTTACATCTCTTACGCTCATTCTTTCTTACCTCCTGATTATTTAGCCGCTGGCTTATATCCAGCTTTGACAATCTGAATCTTGATAACATCTCCGGCGGCTGTTGCTTTTGAAAGTGCAACCGCTGTTATGAAATTACCCTCTGCTGCTTTGACGGCTTTTCCGTCTGCATTTGCGGTAAGTTCATCTCCAACTGCGATTTCTTCTCCGGCAACCCACTTTCCAATGTCCTTTACCTGTACGGTAATATCGTCGCCAGCCTCTACGGTTTCATCATTCGTAAAGAGTGACAGTCCGATAACATTTGCACCGGCGGTAGGCTTTGTGAGCTGTCCGTCGGAGATTGCAAGGGCGATACCCTGCGCACCCTCAATTTTCTCCTTTGCAGGAAGCACGATTGTAGGGCTTTCATTGATACTTGTACCAAAATATGTTGCCATGTCTTAGTCCTCCTTTTCACATTCTGCGGCAAGTGCCGGGTCGTTCTGGAATACCTCGTCAAGTGCCTGTGCCTTAGTCACATTCTTAGACTTCATAATCTCGGCTGCCTGTGATTCTGCTTTCGCCCATGCTGCACCCTCTGTTGTAGCACCATGAGAGCCAGACTTGCCGATTTCCGTAAATGCAGCGGACTTCTCGATTGTGTCTACTGCCTTATCAAGCATTGCGATTGTGTCGTCGTAAGCAGTGCCTCCGGCTTCTTTCATGCTCTTTAATACAGGAAAGAGTTCCTCCTCTGTCTTGCCGATAACAGCATATCTCTTTGCAACCTCTCTGATTGCGTTATCCTCTGCGTCGCTCCTGAACTTTCTCAACGCTTCAAGCTCTGCCTTTACAGCCGGGCTAAGACCCTTGTAAATGTCGTCTGCCTCCGGTGCTGCTGGAGCCGTTTCAGGCTGTGTGGTAGATTTTGCTACCGGTGCCTCTGGAGTAGGTGTCACTCCTGCCTCCGGTGCTGCGGCTGGTGTCTGTACCTGTGCCGGAGCCTCTGGTGTGCCGTAACGCTTCTCGATAGATTCAAGGAACGCTCTCTCGGCTTCTGTGAGTTTGCTCTTGTCAATGTTACTCATTTCTGTTTCTCCTTTCGGTTCTGTGATAGTTGTTTGTTCTGGTCCTTTATCCGTAACAACGGTAGCCTTTGCAATGATGTCCTCCAGTCTGTCCCTGTTGGACTTCATAAGCTCCAGCTCCGACGCTGTGACTTCTGTTTCTTTCTTCGCAATGCTTGCCGCCTTGCCGCCGGACCACTGACCGATAGCAGCACTCACTACCTCGGTAAATTCGTTAAGGCTTTCTCTCATTGCGTCCCCTGCCTGTGTACTATCCAATTCTTCATCATTAAGGATTGAACAGATTGAGGATTGCAGGGCATAGCAAATATCCCAGACTTCGTCGCATATCTTACGATTCTTGACTTCGCTGAATTTGTCTCCAAAACTTTCAGCTCCGCCTTTGGCGACATCTTCTGTTTCCGGTCCGTCCTCTGCCTGTTCGTTCTCCAGCTTAAAAGCCTTTGCTACGGCAGCCATGAAGCGGTTCCAGAACTTAGGATTTTCCACTATGTTTTCCTCTGGTGTTGGTGCGGCTCCGTCTTTGCTCTTATACAGGCGTATAAAAGCCTCCGGGTTCGCTCCGTCGTCCACAAAATCTACTTTCTTGATTTTGAGGTGTTTTAGCTTTGTTGCCATGTGCTTTGCTCCTTTCGTAAGATTTATAATGCAAGAAAAGCAACCTTGCGACTGCTCTCCTGAATTATCATTCATCAAAATTATCTCTGCTGGCTGATAAGAGGGCTGCAAATGTAAAACCTAATATCACGCCAGCTACAAAGATTCCAATGTTAATTGCTATTGCCATTGTCAACCTCTACCCTTTCTGCTTCTCCCTCGATTGAGAACATAGGATATTCGCCGTTTTTGACTTTCTCCCATACATCTTCATCAAGGACTTTGAAGCCAATCCACCAACCGACAGGAAGTGTACCCTCTGGAATGCCGATTGCTTTCATCTTCTCCTCTGTGAACACTACGCTTTCAATCAAGACTGCCGCACCGCCTCTTTCGTGCATTTCGCCGCCCTCTCGGTATAGCTCCACAAAATTGTATGCAGCGTTTTCCAGTTCCTCCGGTTCTATGATGTCGCCCTGATAATCTTCGATTGTTTCTCCGTCTACCGTAAGTGACACATTCGCCCAGCCGAAAGCCAGCATTTTATCATCATCAGACTTTGTAATAGCCACTCTGCCTTTGATAACGCCGCTTGAAGCGTTTTTGTCCGGCTCTCCTGACTTCTGTATCATGTCGGAAAATTTCTTCATTCTGACCGTCTCCTTTCCTGTGTAATCAGTGAACTTCGATATACTCTATTGCACACGCACATCTTGGGTGTGCTGGTGGCGTTAAATTACCACCACTGTTAAGCCAACCTTTAACCATTTCAAATGAGCTATCCATGCTTATCTCTCTGCCCTCTAAGCTACGGCAGATTTCGCATACTTCATCATCTCCAGAAGTACACCAGCGTTTTTTTACAATACCTATGAGGTTCTGGTTCTGTGCCTGCCTGATTCCCTCGTCAGCTCCTTTGTTGTAGGAAGTCGCCATTTCAGTTTGAGCAATCGTCATGGCTCGCTGTCTGTGTTGCTTCTCCGCATACTTGCTGGCAGCTTCTCTGGCTCTACGCTGAATGGTTTCGGCTTTCATCTTCGGGTGTTGCTTTCTAAGGCTGCTTGTGATGTTCTCGTAGTATCTAAGATTTGCTTTTGCCTGTGGTTCTGTAAGCCCGATACATGGTCTGATAAGCCTTGCCAGTTCATCAACGCTGTGACGCTCTCTTACCGACTGTGCAAGCAGCGCTTTGATTGCGTCCCTCTGCTCGGTGCTGGAAGCTGTGATAAGCTCCGCTCCTCTCTGCTGAATCCATGTCATGATTGCCGGAGTATCAGGATTGAATGTGAATCCTGCAAGTCCTCCCATGAGCGGCTGACTTATTGAACCGGCTGCAAGGGCATTGTCCCACATGAATTTCAAGCGTTCCTGAACCAAAAGAGAGTAGTCGTTAGACCACTCTCTGAATGTTTCCTCCGTAAGCGTTCCGTCAATAACCGCCTGTCGAAGCTCTTTATATGTGATTGCGTTCTGCTGGTCTTTCCAGAAGTGACACAATATCTTTACCGGCTCCTCTGATTCGTTTTTCAGGAAGTCCTCCAGCTTTTTCAGAATGAGGTCGCCATTGCCTGACCGCTTTTTCCTGATGTGCTTTGCAGGTCTAATCAATATCGCCATACACTACAACCTCCCTAAACGCCTTTTAGCGGCTTGCCTTATGTCGTCGGGAATATCTTCGGGGTCGTCGTTTTCGCCCTTTCCTGTGGCTGTATTGCTCTCTGGCGGCTGGTTCTGGTTCTTTCGTTCCTCTCTGGCTTCATCAGGTGTTCTGGTGTCAGTCGTTCGCTCCGGCAGATGTCCTACCTGTCTGATGTAATCCTCTAAGCCGTCATCAGGAACTAAGATACCTATTCCGGTCATATCACGAACATAGGAAGCAACCTTTGTAATATCCACATCTTCAATATCTCCATGTGTCATCTTCGGGTAATCAGTGATTCCCTTGAAGTGGTCGCCGTTTATGTCTATGAGTGGCGGTATTCCCTGACTATTGAATGTCTCGCAAATAATATCAAGGAACGCTCCGCACGCCATAGCAAAAAGCTCTGTTTTGTCAGAACTCAAAGCCCAGCTTCCGGTTTGCTGATGTCCCAAGAAAATAAAATCCGCAAGTACCGTCATAGCAATTCTGGTATCGTAGCGGTTGATAACGGCGTTTGTATCAAATTGTCTGGAGCCGCCAGAGCTAAGAAGCTCCAGCTCGTACCCATGAGGAAGTACTACACCCTCCATTTCATCACGCCTGATTCTGCGTACCATTGTTTCAAGGTCGGTCCTGATTCTCACAGCGTCCGTGTCATCTGGATTCCATATATCAAGATTCTCCGGTGCGTGCATTACTGGCAGACCTGCAAGGTCACGCTCAATACCGATTCCCTCTATTTCCTGAATACGGCGTTTGAAATACCATGGTCTGTAAGCATTTCGGAGTATTGACCTGCCCTCCGGGTTGTCCTTACGGCTCTTTGTCCTGAACAGAAGTGCTTTACTCATGGGAATTGTATAAAGGTTGTACGACGGAGGCGGCATTTGCGTCATTCCTAAAAGGTTGTCCTCGTCGTCATATTCCCACTGATACAATGTCTCCTGTGCTCTGATAGGAAGTTTTTTCCACCCGATAAGTCCGTCGTTATACTTGCTTCTGGTCGTAGGGTCTTTTGTGTTACCCATACGCCGTTTATATACTATCTCGTGGAAGCTCCAGCCGAATGTGAGGAATGATAAAATCTCTGATACTGTATCAATCCATGTTTTCTGCATATCGTTCATGCAGCTTTCCACGAACTCTGCGGCTTCAATATCCTTTGCGGAATCGCCGCCCGGTTCAACATTCCAGTCGCACTGCCTAAGAAGCATTTCGATAGCAAAAAGGATAGCACCTACAATGTCGTCATTCTCTGACATCTCGTTGTAGACCGCTATCCCTCGTTTTCCTCTAAGCTCCGGTAGGAACTCCTCATAGATGACTCCACCGTACCGCCTCTGACCTATGCGTCCAAGTTCTGAACCGTTTTTTCCATTATCCGACATATATACCACCTCACTTTCTCCAATAGCTGTTCTTGCCTAAATTGTCGGTTCCCGGTGCTGAATATGAAGCACCATTTTCTATTTCGATAAATGCGGAACTGCTTGCGTCTACCATATCCTTGAACTTCGATTCTGGGAAGCTCTCTAACTGGTTGAAATATGGTTCGTTCCAGTCCGCTATCAGGACATCTACATTTCCGGCTTGCCACTGTGCAGCCAGCGGCTCTGCCCTTGATTCCTTACTTCCGCTCTCTGGCAATGCCTTTACGGTAAAGCCAGCAAGCATTTTGATGTAGCTTTGAGCCTGTTCTTTTCCTGCCTGTCCGGGGTCCTGCGGTAATCGTTCTATAACTCTGCCGTACCGGGCTTTATCAGTCTGACAGGTAATCTTTATCAACTTCCGTACTTCCGACGCACTCAAACGCTTGTTGATGACATCTACGATAACCCAGCGTCCGCACTTACGCTTACCAATAAGAACTCCGGCTGTATATGCCGGTTCTCCATTCTCGTCCTCTGATGTAGCGGCTAAGTCCCAGCCTCTCGCCCATAGGTATATGTCGTTTGGAAGTGTTTCAATCATGGTTACCTGTGTTCTCTGGTAGAACAGACCGGCAGCCGCCTTGATTTTCCAGTTACCATACAGCAACCGTTCCTTTTCGACTATCGGTAACGCTTTCAGGTTCGCCATATAGGACGGGTCCTTTTCCATGAGAATCTTGTTATCCTGTAATGTGCTGGCAATGAATGTTACAGACTTAATATCTGTTGGCTCGATTCCTGAATCAATCAGTTCCTGTCTGGTATCTCCCCAGATGATTTCATTCTGCACTCTTGCCATATAACGGACTTTGCCGCTACGCTCCTTTATCGGATAACCGGTATCTTGGTCTATCCACCATGCAATGAATCTGGCTACCCATGAATCAGCGTCGGGGTTACAAGTAGCTCTGACATACGGTTTTACTCCGCAGGTACTACGGTTTCGTGACAGCATATAAAAAAACTGCCGCTCTGAAAAGTGCGTCAGCTCGTCAAATCCTATAAATGTTATCTGGGAACCCTGCCACCGGTTCAAATCATCATCACGCCCCAGATAATCAAAGTAAAGTACCGCTTTTTTCGCAAATCTCCAATGATACTTAGGGCTTTTCGTTGGTATTGCTCCATGAATACCAACATACATACTTGTACTCTCGTCCCACAGACCACCAGAGGCGTTTATCTGGGTGTAGCTCTTACGGAATATGACAGCTCGATAACCTTTCGTGTATATGTACCTCAACGGTTCCATAAGCAGTGCATAGGTCTTACCGCCTCCGGCAGCTCCACCGTATATCGCAATATCAGCACTCGTCGCTAAGAACTTCTCTTGTGGTCCTTTTTGTGGTCTTATTACTCTACTCGTGGCTGTCCTCCTCCTTTTCTGGCATATAAATATCAACCGAAGTCGTTTCCTCTGCCTCCAGCTCGTTATCCGTAGCGGCTGATGACCTATTCAGGCGTTCTAGGTCGGTTGCAAGTTTGATGTACTCTCGTATATCTCTAGGCGACATATCCTCGACTTTCACTCTTTGCAGTGCTTCCAGTGCTTTATTCTGCAACTGTACCGCAATCTTAATATGGCGGCTTGTCATATCCTTTAGGTTCTTTACCGCCTCTTTATGAGCTTCCCTCTCCAGAGCGGTATCATAGGCTCTTACTCTCTCGTCCCAATTCCAAGTTGCTTTCCAGCGTGATATTAACTGCCTACTCTTTGACAATGTATCGCTGACCGCCTTGTTGGAGCGTTTCAGTCCTAAATCACGATAGGTTCTGAATGCCTCGAAAGCCTGCGTGGATTCTCCCGGCTGGCGTTCCCATATTTCTTCTTTGTCTTTGGACATATCAGCCTACCTCCTTTTGCGTGACCTGCTACCCTACTTGATAGCAACCCACCCACAAAAATTGAGGCAACGCCAGAACATATCCACCTTTTCAAAACCTGCCTCATGCAGCATATCCTCGTTCCACTCTGCCTTTAGTGGCGACAGTACATTTTCAAGGCTCTTGCGTTTCTGCATGATTTTCTCCTCGGTGTAGCCGTTTTCCCTTTTCATCTGGTAGTACAGGTCCACATTCAGGTCGTCCGTTCCCTCGTCCGCTATAATCTTCTCCACGAACACAAACGCCCCTCCGGGGTTCAGCGCTTCGTAGATACTGTTAATCATGTTTTGGCGGTATGCTGTCGGCATAAACTGCATTGATAGGATAGACAATACCAAGCTCTGATTGTCTGGAATATCCATATCAAAAAAATTGCCGTTGACAAGTTCCACATATCCACCCGATATGCCAACCGAAAACTTATCCCTGCATACCTCAATCATAGCTTCGGAGTTGTCGCATAAAAAATAGGCGTTGTTGTCGCCATGTTTATTGAAAAATGGTTCGACTGCAAGCCCTGTACTGCACCCTATATCTGTTATAACCGTCTGTGGTTTTATGAATCGCTCGCCCAGCTCGTACACCAAACTCCTCATACTTCTGTAATCCGGTATGCTGCGCTCCAGCATATTTGCGAAGCAGTGTGCCACATCTGCGTCAAATTCCCACTTCGACTTTGGGACCACATTGTCTACATTCTGGTTTTTAATCTCCATGCCCTGTTTCCTCCTTTCTTGGTAATGTAATACCTAATCTCTTTTCAAATACTTTCCTTGCCCTGTCAGCAAGTCCAAGTGTGGTACCGTCTGGATAAGGCAGGTCAAATTCAAAATCAAGAGCCTCTGCTAATCGCTCCGGGTTTACTGTTGGCTTCGTAGCTTCCAGATACCAGAACTTACTTATCATGTCGATTCTGTCAATGCTCTTGAAGCTCCTTGAAAAGATGTCCTTTAATTCGTCTGCCGTATGACCTTTCTGAACTTTAGGGTGTTTTGATATATCTCCCAGTACCGTATTCGGCTCATAATCAAGGTCGAATGTCAGGCGTGCGTTATTGGTTACGCTGTGTTTCTTGGTAATCACAAACTGCTGTGATTCGTTGCTCTGGCACCAGCACACGACACGCCCTCCGGGGCTGCATAATGCCGCCGCTATCTGGGCTATCTTGATTCTGTCCTCCATGAACGGTACAGAATTAAATACGCTCGATATAAATACCGAAGTATACTCCACACCGCTCTCCACTTCATCAAGGAACTTGTTTGCTATCTCTATGCTCTTTTCCTTGTGGATTGTATCGCCTGTTGTAACAAAATAAGGCTCGAATGCTGATACGAATACACCGGCGTTTCTTAATGTTCTGGTGTTGTTCAGCTTTCCAGCCCCGAAGTCTACAATCTTATCTCCGTATTTATTTTTCCATGCTTCCAGAGCTTCGCCCTCCAGCTTAAAGAAGTCCCTGCCGTTATTGTTCGGGAATAAGCCCTTGAAGAATCCGTCGCCAAAAGCACAATTACCCTCGGTGTCTGTTTCTCTGGTGTTGCGTTCTCGCATGAATGAATTATATCTAAGTACATCAGCATAGCTGGATTCCATAGAAAAATCCATTGATAACAGATTAAGCATAGCGGAAGAAAACTCCTCCTGTGCCTTTGTGACCTGTACGCACTGTACGAATTTACGCTTTGCCTCTGCCGCAACCTGTAATCTGCCGATACCATTTACCACATTCATATCCTGACCTATGACAATCGGCATTGAACTTCCCACGCTCCGCTCCAGCGTCTTTGCCAGTGCCGCTATATGGCTGTCAAAGTTCCTGTGATTGACTTTTGCAAGCTGTGTAGTATCAACTCTCCTTATGGCATATACGCAAGGAAAAGAAGCTTCTGAATCCGGCTCTATGTCCGGTAGAGCTTCACACATGCTCTGAATATCCATATTGTAGAGGCGGCTCTTAATCTTGTCGCAGGTGTCCTGTTTTGAGAGGTCGTTTGTGGCTCTGTTAAAGAGGATATTGACGGTTTTTCTCTCGTTAAGGTCCATATTATTCACATACTGAACAGGAATCCTTGTGAAGCCCATTCTGGTCGCTACAAGGTGCCTCTGGTGTCCTGATAATATCTCGCCGCTCGTATCGGCATATATCGGAAGCAGGAACCCTAACTTTCTAAGGCTCATTTCTGTAAGAGCCAGACGCTTTTCATCATTCTTTCGTGGGTTATATTCAGACGCTTTCACATCTGTTATTGGAACCAACTTAATCATTGAGAATCCTCCTTTGCAGCTCTGCCCTGATTTCAGCCGGCTCAAAGATACCGTTATCTCTGATGTCATCTATCAGTGCGTAGTATTCGCTCGCCTTAACAGTAAAAGAAAAGCCGCCTATTTTAATGACGGTTGTTGTTTCCTTTTCCTCTGCTTCCGGCTCTGCCTGTTCTTCCGGTTCGTCAGGCAGCTCTACCGGCTCTGTATCTTTCAGGTACTTTTCAAGGTCTACCTCGCCCTCGTCAAATCCGGTAGGAAATACTGATACATCATCATCTCCCAGAAGAAACGCCAGCTTTTCCATATCCCAGTCGCCCTTAATCTTGTTGAGCGCCACGCACAACGCCTTTTCTCTCTCCGGGTCTGTTTCGTTAATCATAACGCACTCAACCTCTGTTGCTCCGCTGTCCTTTAATACCTGTAATCTCTGATGACCGCCAATGACACACATATTATGTTCATTTACAACCAGAGGTTCCACAAATCCGAACTCCTGAATACTGGCGGCTATCTGCTGGTACTCCTTAGAGGTTTTCTCCAGCTTGATTCGTGGATTGAACTCGCTTTCGTGCAGCTCGTTAATGTCTACTGTTCTGATAAGCATTTGAATAACCTCCTTTGCAATTCGCCCTCAACCATTTCCTTTGAGAATCCGACCTTTTCTCTGATGTCAGCCATCATGTCTTTATACGGTCCGTCAGGAATACGGAACTTGTACTCTCCGACGATACAAGGAACTCCGTCCTCCGTATCTTCCTTTTTTCCTACACCGTCTACCTCCGGTATGTCCCCGGCTTCTTCCTGAAGCTCTCCTAAAAGCTCCGCTATCTCATTGCCGGAAAAACCGGTTGCTGTGGTGTCAATTTCAGAGTTTCTAAGCTCCTCCATGATGTCTGCCAGCAAGCCGTAATCCCATTGACCACCGACCTTATTCATAGCGATACACAATGCCTTTTCCTTTTCAGGCTCCATGTCTACTACGACAACCTCTGTTTCCTCAACACCATTTTTCAGCATGACATTAAGCCTCTGGTGTCCGCTGACAAGGGTTCCTGTTCTCTCGTTTACTACAAGTGGAACAACTAAGCCGAACTCGTCAATGCTGGCTTTCAGGGCTTTGTACTCGAAATCTGCTTCTGTGAGCGTTACTCTCGGATTGTACTCTGCCGGTACAATATCTGCTAACCGCATGACTTTGCACTCCATTTTGTCTACCTCCTGACATATTTATTTGCAAATAAAAACAGCACACCGTTTTCTGATGTGCTGTCTGTTACCTGTATTATGTTTGATATGAACCGGACTAATCAAATAATGACATCTGCTGTGGTTCCGGCTCTCTGTTTTCTGGAACATCATTTCTTAATGCACCCTTGATAAACTTCTCGTAAGGTGCTGCCTGAATCTGATACTTACCGTACATGGTTCTGGTTCTCGGATTGCTCTCTACTGCGTAGAACTGTTCGGGATTCATGCCATGCTTTGGAAAAATGAATCTTCTAAGTGCCGATTCCTTATATACCGGAGGTTCTGCGTTGATGTCATTGAAGTAAATCTCCTGTGGCTCCCAGCCGGTTTTCTTCTTGACATTCTCCATAGTCTCTTTCATCTGGTAATCAGGTCTTGCGGTAACGATAATAACATAATCGTCCTTGATAGCGTCTATGAGGTCCATTCTGTACTCCTCGCCCTCCATTCTTCTGGAGAACGGTCTTAACATTCTGGTCTGTGCCTGATTACTTACCAAAGTATAATTAAGGTCCAGTAAGCAGATTCTCTTTCCGTTTGCAATTTTTGATAAGTCGTTGTTGATGTTTGTGTTGTTTGTTTCCATGATTGTAATCTCCTTTTCTTTGTTCTGATTGATTTTCTTGATTTTTCTGAAAGAAGATGATACAATACGGTTGTCGCTTCTTTCAGAAGTTGATTGTGAGGAACAGAACCAGCCATTGCCCGGTATTGGTTCTGTTTTTTTGTGCCTTTTTTGCAGGTATTCCCTACTTTTTAATTATACCATATAGGGGTATCTACATCAATAATAATGCAAGGAAAACAGCGGATTTATGGCTTTTCTGCGACTTTATCAAAACAAAAAGCAGCCCTGCGGCTGCTCCTGTCGAATATACCATATTCATAGCCGCAACCGTATTTTCCAAGCAAGAAAGCCAGTGTGAACCAGCTCCCTTGCCGGAGGAAAACACATGGGATTCCTGATGTCATAAGTGACATTTGGGGTTGTTCGGCTGATACCATACTACATCATTTCCTATTGCGTGTCTATTGCGTCTTTTTCGCACCGTTTTTATTTCCGGTCTTTCTTGCCGCCTTTTTCTCCATACGCTTCTTTCTACGGTATTCAGCTACATCTAAGCCCTCAACTCCAAAGAATAGAGCCGTCAGGTCATCATATGCTTTTTCCAGCGTTCTATATACATTACTCTTATCAATGTTCTCGACCTCTGCCACATCATCAGGCTTCATAGGTTCTTCATTCAGGAACATCATTTCAACCACACGATACCTGCGCTCTACATCTGGTATCTTCGATTGTTCGCATTCCTTTTTGTAATTTTTAAGCTGTGTATCTACATGATTAAGCAGCATACCTGTAATCAGCATATTCTTTTTTGTAGATGTCAGCTCAAATTCTTCTTTTCTGCACTCGTCCAGAATATAATCAAAGATTCCGGCAAGTGTTAAGTCTGTTACTGTGTCTGGGTCGTATACGGAAGTATCTTTCATCTTCTTTAACTGCCTGTAATGCTGTACCAGAGTTTTTGCACTGTTTCTTACCTTTTCGGTACGCTCTGCCATAACAATAGCCTGTTTGCTCTCATAAGCAGCGATACCCTCTTTCGCACCCTCTCTGGCAGCCTTTTTCATCATCTTTGTAATTTCTTCCTCGGTCAAAACTACAAATTTTGTCTCTGATGTTCCCTGTACTTCCCCTGTTATTAGTTCCTTGCTTTCTATCATTGTGCAGTCGCCTCCTTGACATTTTATCCTTTACCCTTTACAATAGGTTTACCAGACTTATTGCAAGGGCTTTGGCGTTATGCCAAGGCTTTTTTATTTTTCCGGAAGCTCTAGTATCTAAGTTCCTTATACAGCGTGTATAGCTGTGGATTGTCCAGCTTTTTCAGCTCCGCTTCGTCCCAGTACCACACTTCCTTTTCCCTATATCCAAGATTTCTTTTAATCAAAGATTCCTGCATATCATGTGAGGGATATGTGCCTAATACCAGATGAACCATACCGGTCTTGTCTAACTCCACTTTCATAGAAAATACCTGCTTTCTGTTATTTCTTTCTGTGCCTTGCGGCATTCGGACAGGTAGCAAAATGCGATATGTAACCTACGCCGGTTGCGTCCTGCGTTCCTGCACCTACCAGCTCTCCGCTTAACACTTCTCCATTCGGAGTGACTATCTTTTCCTTGCCGTCGCCCTGCCTGTATGTGACAAGCTGCGGATTGCAAGGCATATTCTTTCCGGCTACTGTCTTTATCCAGATAACCTGTTGACCGCAGCTCCGGCACTTGCCGAAGTTGTCTCTATTTCCCATGTCAAATCCTCCTAACCCTTATAATTCAGTTCAATTTCCTTTAGTTTCTCAAAACCTACGATTGTGCAGTCCGGGAGAATGATTGAAGCCTCTCCCAGAACTACACGCTGTCCCTGTATGCTCATTTTGTGCCAGCTAACCATGACATTGCATTTCTGTGCCAGCCGGTAGGAAGCGTCCAGTTTCAGTTCCTTTATCCGTTTGATTGTCTGGCGTGTGGTCTTTCTGCCGTTTATCGGTAGATTCTCGAACTGCTCTTGCAATTTCCGTTCCTCTGCCTGAATACATTTATAGGCGTAAAGTCTTGCCATGCGACCACCTACTTTCCGTTTGGTCTTTTGACCTTTTCGATTTCCTCAATCGTCGGCAGTACAACGGCTTTCTTCAATACCTCTACCTGCTCTTTGGTGCCGGGATTGTTCCTCTCTATCTCGTCTGCTATGTGTCTAAGAATCAACACCAGCATACAAGCGTCTGCTTTCGCATAGGGCTGTATTGCTTTCAGAACTCTTTCGGCGTAATGCTGGAAGCCTCGGGTTACCAGACGCATAGCGTCCGGCGTTTTCCCGGCTTCAATCAGCTTTTGCCCTCTGCTCATGTAACTTGACATTCTAAGCATTGGCTATTCCTCCTCTGGGTCATCATAACCGTAATCGTCGCTTGGCTCGTCTGAATCCTCTTTGCCCTCTCCGTCAGTACCGAACAGGGCTTCGGTAGCGTCGATTTCAGCGTCGTTATCCTCGTCTGCGGAAGAAATATTGTCTGTACCGTTTTCGTCCGTTTCTGGGCTATCTGGTGCGTTCCCGGTGCTACTCTCCAGCTTATCCTCTGCCGGAGCGTCGCTCTCGTCCTTACTTCCCGAATCATCATTGCAAGGAAGTGCTGGCGTGCTGTCTCCCGGAAGTTCTTTGAAAGTACCGTCAACGATACCACTGTCATCTTCTTTGTCAGATTCCGGCTTATTCATGCCGCTCTGGAAGTCGCTGTCAAAGATTGTTCTCTGTGTGGTGTCCGCTACCGGCTTTAAGTAGTAACAGCCATTTTCGCTCATATCCAGTTCCATTTCATTGTTGAACGAACCGGACTTTTCATCATTGATTTTGATTGTGGAAGCACACTTATGCTTGAACTGCGGCTTACGAATCATTCTCGTTTCGCCCTCAACGTCCGGGTTATTGTTTGGAATCCACTCTGTAACCATATTGACATCAATCTTGATTGTCATACTTCCCTCGGTGCTATCCTTTTCAATCATGCTTCCTATCATTCTCTGGAGAATGAAGTTCATGTCCGTTTTCATAGCCTCGAATGTGTCACTGTCAAAATCCAGTCTTTTGATGTACTCCTCATTCATCATAGTTATTTCGCCACCTTTCCAAACTCAATGTTATTTGCTCTCATGTAATCGCCTAAAGCCTTAATCTGCTCCAGCGTACCCTTGCACCAGAATGTAGCCTTGTATCTCTTGACCTCTGCCTCTGGTTCGGATTGCTTTTCAGGAACCTGTGCAGATGCTTTCTGCTTCTCCTCTGGTGCAGCCTGTACCGCCTGTGCGAATACCTGCTGTTCAATACCGGTGATTGCTCTACCCATTTCAGATACCGGCTGTGTCATCTGCTCCGGTTCTGATTCAGACTGTGCCTGTGCCGCCGCTTTCTGCTCTGCGGCGATTCTCTCCGCCTCCACTCTCTGGCGTTCCGCTTCCTCACGCTTTGCAGCTTCGGCTTCCTGACGTTTCCGCTCTGCCTCCTCTTTGGCTTTGCGGTCTGCCTCCAGACGCTCCTCAATCTCTCTTAATCTTCTGTCCTCTGCCATAGCCTGTGATAAATCAAGGGTTCTTACATACACATCACGAACATTCAGCTTGTGCTTGCTGTCTAAGCTGTCGATTGTTGCAATGTCCGTCTTGAACTTCTCGATTTTCTCAATGACCTCTGACATAGCCTTAGAAAGTGAGAATGTAGCGTTTAAGTATCTGGTATCAAATACCCTCTCAAACGGCAGGTCATTTCCAAATTCTCCGATTGATTCATCATAGGCTGCCTGAATCTGTGATTTCTTCTCTGCTTTCTGTTTTTCCTCATACTCTTTAATCTGGCTGTCAATCATGCCGATAGGCTTATCAATCAGTGCTGTAATCTCCTTGACTTCTTTCTCGAACTGCTCATAAGGTTCCATGCACTTTTTCTTGACTTCCTTTCGTCTGTCCTCGATAACCTTTTTGAACTTGTTGAGTGTTGCTCTGTCGTCCTTTGCTGCTTTCATGGTGTCCTCTGTATATACAACATCTGTATATGCAGACATCATCATCTGTACCTGTTTGCGGATTTCCTCGCTGTTCCATTCAATGTGCTGTAAGAATCCGCTCTCGTTTGGGTTGATTAGCCGCAACTCCATTTTCTCTGATTCCATGTGTTTTCCTCCTGTTATGCTTATATATTTTCCTGTCCGGCAGTCCTGATAGTTACATCAACCCTCGGATTGTCGGAGTAGAATTTTCTGACCTGCGTATCCACAATGGCGTTGTCATCATGCCACGCCACACCGTTTAATGCGTCATATATGAGCTTTGCCACATTATCAAGGTCCGGCTTTACTGTCGGTCTGATTCTATGCTCCAGCATTTCCTTGTGACGCTTTTTTGAGGTGGACTGTGGAATTGGATAATATGCTATGATACGAATATCAAGCGGTTCCTTTTCCTTGAATCTCCTGCCTCTGGCAACCTCTAAGAAACAAGCCTCAACCTGTTTCTCATGCTGTGTCGTTTCCTTTGGTGTGTAGGTCTTTGTGTATGTACCCATTCTGGCGAATTTTGGTCGCTGTTTTCCAAACGGATTTCCGGGTACTGTAAATTTGATTGATTTCATATCGCCAGCCTCCGTTATCTCAAAGCCGCTCATACTGTCTCTCCATTCAGAAAGTCAATAATCTCGTCGCTTCTCTTTTCAAGCTCCATGACCTGACTGCGTAAGTTCGCAACCTCTGTCTGGCATAACTCCCTGACTGATTCAGGGATTGCCTTAATTCTCTCCAAACGCTTTCTTTCCTTGTCTGTCATATCCTCTGGCTCTGCCAGAAGTTCCTCCGCTGTTCTGTATGGTGGGATAAATCCTCCGGCTGCCAAGCTGCCGTAATCGTGAATGTCGTACACTCCCTCGCCCCCGGTCATTGCTCCACCGTATTCATCATCTCCAATTCCCATATCATCATCACTGAATGGAAGCGGTAAAGATTCGTCCTCTGGCGGCATAGCTGCCGTTGCCTTTGCTGGGTCTGGCTTTGGTGCTGGCGGCTGTCTCTTTCTTCTTTTCTTCGGTGCAAACTCCGATTCAGGAACGCCGCCCTGAATCAATATCTGCTGGATTGTGTCTTTATCGCAGCCGTTTAAGTCTGCCAGAATCTGAACCATGCCTTTTTTATCATCTGAACGGTTGTATTTCCCTAAAATATCTGTATCCGTCATCTGCATTTGCATTTCCTCCTAATCTTCAAAGATATAAAATTGTGAGCCTTGCATTGTATACCCGAAGCAAAGGTTTCCGTCGTCGCGAATCAAAGCAAGCTCCAACTGTGACAATTCGGTATTATTTTTGATGACGCTGTAAGTTGAGTGATTATATCCCGGTGTTCTATCCAGAACAATGTCGTAATCGTCCGGATTCTCCACCTTATATCTTGAAATCTTGTACTTTTCGCAAAGTTCCTTGTAGATTTCACGATTGCAGTGAGCTTTTTCTGATTCGTTTTCCTCGAACGCCCAAGACGAATATATTTTCTTTTCTATTGCCACAGCTATCCCTCCTTTGCTCCACTATCCTCCTCATACACATTCAGAAGATAGTCCAATGTCTTTCCAGTAGGTGTACGCTTTCGCTTGTCTGGTCCTACGGTGTAGCCGTTCTTAATCAGGATTGATGATACCGTCAGCCGGTCTTCCACTCCCTGAATGACAAGCTCTGCTACTTTCTTAAATCCCATGTGTTTTCCTCCTTGCCTGTCAGCCCTCTAAGAGCCTCTTTGTTTCGTTGAATCTCTCTTTCGCCTGATTGATACGCCATGATGTACCATTTACCATTACCGGGTGACACATCTCGAAAATCCTGTCGTAGATTCTCTGGTATCTGATGTCCTGCGTCATCTGCATATCCTGTAAATTCAGGTTTGTTGTCAGAATCAGGGGCTTTCCTGTCCGGTACCGGCTGTCAATCACATTGTAGACTTTCTCCAGTGCGTAATCGGTGTTGCGCTCCGTTCCTAAATCGTCAATGATAAGCAGCCTTGCCGCACATAACCGGTTTACAAACTCTGTCTCGTTTTCGGTGTTGTCCTGAATGACCTGCAAGACTTTGACAAATGATGTCATTACTACCGGTATTTTTCGGTTCAGAAGCTCGTTTGCTATGCAAGCTGCCGCATAGCTTTTCCCGGTTCCAACCGTTCCCCAGAACAGAAGCCCTCTGTTACTCTTATAAAATGTTTCAAAATTATCCACATAGTTCTTGACGATTGTGTATAACTTCTGGTTGTCCTCTTTTTGTGTGAATGTCTTTAGGGTTGCTGATTTCAGCTTTGCGTCCATGAGGCTTGCGACTTTCAATCTCTCAATGCGTCGCATTTCCTCCTCATAGTCTTTCTGCTTCTGAATACGCTCTCTCTCCTCTGATTCACACTTGCATATACAGCGAACCGTTACGCATTCCCCGGCAAGCTGTATTTTTTTTTCTTTGTTCGTATGGCACTTGCCACAGACAAGAACACCGTCTTTGTAATAGTCCTCTGCGTTCTTATCTGCCTTTGCCGCTGTTGCTGCTTTGATAACTGCCTTTGTGATGTTTGAATCCATGCTTACACCGCCTTTGCTTTATGATGACGGCAAGCCGTCGATACCGTTATACTGTGCCGGTGCTGTCGCTGTATCTCTTGCCTTTGGAAGATAATCAAGGAACGGTGTGCTGTCGCTAAGAAATGTCTTTGCGTGCTTGATGTACTTAATCTCGGTATGCTCTGTCGCACATCTTCTGGCGTAGTTCTCTGCCGCCATGATAAGCTCCTGTTCTGTATAACCGTCATTCAATCTTGCCTTGTACTTCTTGTACGCCTCGCCTTTGCCCTCTTTTCGTGGGTACACACTCCAGAACGCTTCAAAGTTTTCCGTATAATCAAGTTTGCCTCGCTTCGGCTTTTCAGGCTTTGATACTTCTACCAGCTCCGGCTCTTTTACTGGTTCAGGCTTTGGAGTAGGGTTTGCACTTGCCCTAGCAATCGCTCTCTCATTCTTTTTTCGTAATCTATCTCGCTCTCTGCGTTCTTTGAATGTATAAAGCGGTTCCTGCCATTCTTCCCAATCGTGTATGTATAGAGTGTCATCCACAAGCTCCAGCCAATTACATTCGATTAGCGACTTTACTATGTCGTCAGCTTCTATTTCTTTGCTCTTTCCGATATTCAGGATTTCTGCCAAATCATCTTGATTTGCTCCTATAATTCGTCCGTCTTTGTCTGCATTGTTTATACACCACAGCCACAGCCTTATGAGTATGCCTATGGATTCGTTTTGTGAACACCCAAGACTTTTAGACAGTTCTCTTAATTTTCCTCCTATGATGTCCTCATGAACACTTATCCATGCCATAATCACTACCACCGCCTTTCGTGCTGCGTGTTCACTTCTATACATCTTTCAGCAGGTCTAAGATACCGATAGGACCGGTAAGCACTTTTGTGTTCCTGCAATAATCACAAAGACCGCACCTGTGCGGCTGTTCCTCTCCGTTCTTTACTCGGAGAACTCTCGGCATATTTGCCTCTACAATGCTTAATGCGTCACGCAGGAAGTTGTCTGCCACATGAATGACCTCAATATTTGTTTCATCTTCCTTTGTTGCCGCTGCAATGTAAAACGGTAGCTTTTTGCCTGTGTTCTGTCTCACGATTTCCTGATACACCGCACCCTGAATGTCGTAGCCCCAGTAGCGGATAAAATCTACTGGTCCTAAATCTCTTACCCATTCGTGCTTTGTGATTGAAGCCATTACTTTCAAATCCACAATGACGGTGTTCGGAATGTAACTATCCATTTTGATTTTCCACTTGCTTCCAAAAAGTTCTCCAGTCATAATGACCTGCTTTTCTCCGCTCATGCACTTCATAAAGAATGGGTCACGCTCGATTCTTTCAATGATTCTGTTTGCTTTCTGGTAATCAGCTTTCAGCGTTCCTTTCTGTGCGAATAGCTCCGGTGTACGCTTCTTGAAATCATCAAGCGTTCCCTCAAAGTAAGAATCCACATAACTTCCAACCATAAGTGCGGTTGTTTTCTTCATTTCCCATTCTCCACGAAGTTCAGCCATTGCCTCTGCCTCGCAAGCCAGTTTTCCGTCCGTTCCTGCAAACGACTTAAATTGTGACACTGACATATATTCCGCATTGGCTTCTGGACTATAATAATTTTCAGCCGTCAACTCCATTTGCCACTACCTCCTATGCTTCCTCTAATCCCATTTCTTCAATGATTGCAGCGTCCTTGTCCTCTGGTTCTACCTCTTTGAACTCTGTGTCAAATACGTTTACTGTGTCATCAGCAACCGGTTCATTTGCCTTTTCCTTGTCAAAATCTCCAGCGTCCTCATATGCTAATCTCTGCTGTGAATTGAAATCAAGGTCAATGAGCTTGCATAATCTACGGAGTACCGTCTTTTTATACATTTCTCCCGGTGTCGCCGCCCAAGCCTTACTATTCTTTGCTTTAGAGAAATTGTTTCTGACCTCCTCTATCTCCTTAACACTCATTGTGTCGTACATCATGCTTCCGTCCTTAAAGAGAACGACTGCGAATGTACCAATAATCACTTCATCAGAGAACGGAACAGGTCTGAAATTGACTGACTGCTTACCGCTTTCGATAATCTCCTCAAAGAAATCTCCCTTGCGTACATTCTTTGCGTAGATGTCTTTAATCGGATTTCTGGAGTATGTCTTAGCCAGCTTGATTTCTCCCTTGTAGTCTGTCTGGAAATTGACTTCTCCAGAATAAGGGATTGCATAACACTCTCCGTTGAAGAAATCCAGTCCAAGATACGCACCTTTCGCAAGTGCCAGATAAACGGATTCCGGTGTGATATTGTTGTAGTTGCTCAAATTGCTTTTAATGAGCGAAATACAGTTCAGAACAAATCTGGACTGATTGAAGTTCTCCGGTAAAGCCTTTGCGTTCAGGTTAAGCTCATTCTCTAGTCCGCCTTTGACTTCTGCCAGATATTCTTTTGTTGTAATCTGTTTTCTTTCTGCCATTGTTAATCCTCTCTTTCTGCCGTTGTCAGGCTCTCGCCTATCAACTCTAGCCACTGGTCTATTGAAAAATCCTCCAGACAGTCCTTGCATACGCAACCGTCTGTTGTGTTCAGGTACTCGTCGCCCTCGTAGATTCCCTCGTCGCACAAGCAGCACATTTCAACAGGTTTTGGCTCCGGTGCATTGGGACATCTTGGGTGGCATGGGGTTTGTCTGCATATTTCACACATTCGCTCCAGCCCCCTTTGCTCTCATGTGTTCCATTCCTAGTGCATTTACCGCACATCTGAAACAGTAATTTTTCAGTTCGTCCGGTAATAACAACAAAATGTATTCCGGAGGTGCCTGTACCAGTTCCATTTTTCTAAAACTGTGTTCTATGATTCTGTCAACCACTTCGTCTGCGATTCCTGTCTGCTTCTGAAACTCGTCTGTAATCTGCAACATTCCCTGTGCGATTGCTTCTGTTTCCACTTGTGTCATCTTCCGGTTCCTCCTCTCCGTGTATCAGTTCATAAATCATTTCAAGGACTGCCGGTACAACCTGTCGAAGCAGATACGCACCCATTACCATAGCCGGTAATACCAGATACTCGCTGCCAAATGCCAGCCGTCCTCTATCTCGGTATGCGTACTGTATTGCAAATGGTGTAGCTATCATTCCAAGTGATATTGAAAGCCAATAGTGCATGATGAACCGTTTTGTTTTTTTCAGAAATTGTTTCATTGTGATAACTCCTTTTCGATTTCAGCGGCTCTGTTCAATACCTTTTCGGAGTATTCCGTCTGATATTGTCCTTTGTCCGCTAGGTCTAAAGCTCCTGTACCTGAATCATTGCGTGTTCCTCTGTTATAGGCAGAAACCGCAACTGATGTCTGGTATTGCCCCAGAAGTTCAGCCATATAGTCAATTCCAACTCTGACATTCTGATATGGATTTTTCAGGTCAGTAGCTCCAAGCCTTTCCATTCTGTCTGTATGCCATTCCTGATTTATCTGCATATAGCCTATGTCGCCGCCTTTACCAACTGCGTCATACTTGTAACCGCTCTCAATCTCTATCATGGCAATAATCAGGCTGTAATCTACGCCGTAATCCTTGCAGATAATGTAAGTGTATTCCTGCATTTCCAGTGGGAAATAGCCTCCGTAAAGCTCGTAATCATCTGGTATCTGATACTCTTTGAATCCGGCTATCTGCTCTCCGCTCCAATCAAGCGACATTGTGTCGAATGGGTATGGCAACTTTGAATACTGTTCTGTATGCTCCTGTGTGCTTATTGTCTGTGCCTGTATAGGCTGTGAGCTTTCCACAATTCTTATTACCGTTGGCTTGTCCGTCTGTCGGAAGTTTGCATTTGTGATATTCATAATTATTCCAGAGACCATAAAACCCAGACTGCAAACCACAACTCCCATCTTTACCCTACGCTGTAACCTTAATTTCTTTCTGATATTCACTTTCAGCACTCCTTTCAGGAAGCGGCTGTGTAAATATTCCAAGGTTGATTCCTGCGAAGTTCCTTACTGCCGCTTCAAATTCCTCTTTATTGTTGATTCCATATTCGCTTTTCAGGACTTCTTTCAGCTTTTCCACCATACCTGCTTCATCTGCCTTTCAAAATCTTCTCTCCTGCCAGTTTTAACTCGCTGATTATCTCTGCCAGTCTGTCCAGATGTTCCATTAACTTCTTAAACTCCGTCAATTCATCATCTGACACCTTACCGTCCTCCAAAACGTCAATCATGCTGGTTTTAAGTTCCTGCATATCGTCATCATTCAGACCTTTCAGAAGCCTAAGTGCGATTCCTTGCAGGTTCTTTTCTTCTGTTGCCAGCGGCATGAATCCATGTATCGGACACTGGTATTTACAGTAGCCGGTAATCAGCTCTGGTGCGTTATAAAGGTCTGCCATAAGGACTACCTTATCCACCGGCACAACCTTTGTATTTCCAAGTTCGTAATCGGCAAGTGTATATGGGGATATTCCCAATAGCTCCGCTGCATTTTCACGACTGAAAAGCCTGTCATTACTCATAGCCGCTCTTTTTCTGGCTTGAAAATACACATTCGTATTCTCTTTCAAGGGTTCCTTTCCCATGTGTTTTCCTCCATAAATGCCTTATAATTTATTCAGAACTTGTTAAGGCTGTCTGCTCGATATTCAGTACATCACTGATGACTTTAACCGCTGGCTCTGAAATCACTCTGCCGTTGATGACTGCGGAAGTATATTCTTTCGTCATCTTAACTGCCTGTGCCAAGTCAGCCACGCCCCAGTCTTTCTGAATCATTGCGATTTTGACAGCCTTACACCAAGGCGATAGTTTTCTTTTCATTTGCCTTACCTCCTTAACCTTATATTTGTGCTTTACTTTTTTAACATTTTCCCTTAAAATCAAAGGGAGCCATTTTGAAAAATTCACTCACAATGGCAAGTTGCAAAGCTCGCTATCTCGCCGGAAATGCTTTAACTTTGTAACTTATATATATAATATAACTCACTAATCGGCGTATGTCAATATAAAAATGCCGATTTATGCGTTATTTTTCAAAGGTGGAATTATATGTTTTGGGATAACTTTAAGAAAATATGCGACGAAAAGGGCTTGAAGCCTACCCCAGTCCTTAAAGAGTGTGGAATAAGTACCGGTAGTATAGGTCGTTGGCAAAAAGGGGCTTCTCCTTATGCTGACGCTGTTTTAACTATCGCAGAATATCTTAATTGCTCTACTGATGTTCTGCTTAGAGGTTCCGAATATATACGGTCTGGAGAAAAGCAGGTAAGCAGTGACGAATTGAAAATGCTGGAGATGTACCGGTATCTGCCGGAGGTTTCACAGGAATTTATCTACGATTCCATAGAAGCGGCATACGAAAAAGAAATTAAACGCAAAGAAGCAAGTTCACAGTCATTAGCATAAATGACCGTCATAAAAAATGAATGGAGGCTTGCCTATGGATTTTACGCCGGTTGCCGGAGATACTGCCGGTAATAACTTAAAATGGGATTCCATGAAGATTGAGGCTGATATGTACTTGAAAACAGGAAACTACTCTCTGCTTCGTGATGTCCGTATGCGTCAGGCTCGCTTTACGGAGCTAGAGGGAAATGAGCGTATCGCCATATCCTATTATTGCATGGCGTTTTATGCGGACCTGAATGGTTTTGAAAATCTTGACCGGCTTATTGCAGCTCGTGACAGTTCTTTTTCTGACTGGAAGTGTACGGCTCATGTTGATGTTGGTATTGTAAATAAAATATTCTACCTCTGCTCCAGATGTTCCGTTTCTGAATCAGAGCTTTTGAATGTGTTTTGCCGCTCCGCTTTCAAGCCGCATACATACCAGTATCACATCTTCACTATCAAAGAGTGTCAGGAACTCTTGCTACTCGCAAAGAACGGACAAATAGGAGAAATCAACAACCGCATACAACACGCTACGGCTCGTTTCCTTGCGGATAATTCCCCTGACAATAAAAATATTGCTGTTTGAGATAAAGCCCCTGCATGGGGCTTTTCGCTTTATATGGAGGTATATATTATGGCGTACAACGCACAAAACAAGACTGGTGCAAGGGTGGCTATCTATGTCAGGGTATCGACATTGCACCAGATAGACAGGGATTCTCTGCCTATGCAGAAGCAAGACCTGCTCGCATACGCAAAACTGATGTTGAATACAGATGATTGTGTCATATTTGAAGATGCCGGATATTCCGGTAAGAATACAGACCGTCCTAAATTTCAGGAAATGATGTCGCAAATGAGGGCTGGTGCCTTTACACATCTGCTTGTCTGGAAGATAGACCGTATCTCTCGTAACCTGCTGGACTTTGCAACCATGTATAATGAGCTGAAAGCCCTCGGCGTTACCTTTGTTTCAAAAAATGAGCAGTTTGACACTTCTACCGCTATGGGCGAAGCAATGCTTAAAATCATTCTGGTATTTGCCGAACTGGAGCGTAACATGACATCAGAGCGTGTCACTGCAACCATGATTTCAAGAGCCAACAATGGGCTTTGGAACGGCGGCAGGATTCCTTATGGCTACGATTACGATTATGAAACGCACGAATTTTCAGTGAATGAGGAAGAATCGAAAGTTGTTATCCTCATGCACGATATGTACGAACAGGAACGCTCACTTGTGCGTGTGGTTCGTGAACTGAACGAAAGAGGCTACCGTTCCAGAGCTGGTAATCTCTGGTCGCCGGTATCGCTCCTGATTATCCTTAGGAATGTGTTTTACTGCGGCGACTACCGCTACAATATGCTTAAAGAGGGCGACCGCCAGAAAGTCAAGGACGAATCCGAATGGGTTACTGTTGAGAATCATCATGTAGCAATCATTCCGAAAGACCAGAAAGAGCGTATCATGGCTACGCTGGATTCCAACTCTAAATTGTGCAAGCAGCGAAATATTTACAAGTCATCAAAGCATACTCATGTGTTCGGAGGTTTGATTTACTGCGGTTCCTGTGGCAAGCCTTTAGGCAGCACTCCGGGGAATCTCACAAGGGACGGCTGGCACTACTCGAAGTACACCTGCCCTACCAGAAGAAAATCCGTTACGCTGTGTACTGGGAAATCTACCTCTGACCCAATTATCGGAGAATTTGTGTTTAACTATATCCTGAATATGCTGAATGCTCAAAATGACTTTGATAAAATCAGCTCCCCAGAGGAACTGGAAAAGCTGTTGCTTATCGGAGATACATTTGCATACATAGACCATATCGAATCAAACGGACTTAACGACCTGTTCAATGTCCTATCTTCTGGAACTGTCAAGGGTGCTGTCTTTGGCAAGGGTGCCAGCCTGCCAACCAAGAAAGCTACTGTTGAGCCAGAGGTTGCCAGACTTCGGAACGAAAAGCAGAAAACAGAGCGTGCCTTAGACCGTCTGCGTAGCCTGTACCTGTATGCTGATGAAGCCATGTCGGAGGCTGAATACATGATACAGAAAAATAAGCTGGAGGAAACTCTGGAAGATATAAACGACCAGATAGGAATGATGAACACCGATTCTTGGCAGCAATCGGTTTCTGATGAAGAATTTATACAGCGTGCCAGTGAATTTATCATAGCCCAGAAGTTATCCGGCAGAAAGTATGTTAATTACAAACGGCTTGCCATGTCGGTTGATTCAGAGGTGCTAAAGAATTTTGTCGTGAGTATCATTGACAGCATAACCATACAAGACGGTCTGGTGTCAAATATCGTGTTCAAGAATGGATTATGTCACACATTTATTTTCAGATAAGCAAAAAGCAGGGAGCTAAGCCCTGCTTTTCTTCTTTTCAGTTATCCTTATAAATATAAGATTTTAAGTTACAAAATTAGCATAGCGTCCCCAAAACTAAAGAAACGGTATTTTTCTTCTACTGCTTTCTTATAGGCAGCCAGAATATGTTCCCTGCCTGCAAGAGCAGACACCAACATCACAAGGGTAGACTGTGGCAGGTGGAAATTCGTAATCAGAGCATCTATAACTTTAAACTTATAGCCCGGATAGATAAAGATATCCGTCCAGCCGCTCTTTTCCCGTAAGGTGCCATCTTCTTCTGCTGCGGACTCTAAGGTTCTTGTACTGGTGGTTCCCACGGCAATTACCCGGTGGCCATTTGCTTTGGCACGATTGATTTTATCGGCTTCCGACTGTTCGATCCGGTAGAATTCCGAATGCATATGGTGCTCTTCGATGGTATCTACTTTTACCGGACGGAAAGTGCCAAGTCCCACATGAAGGGTAACTTCTGCTATATCTATGCCCATATCACGAATCTGCTGTAATAATTCCGGTGTAAAATGAAGTCCCGCTGTTGGGGCAGCGGCAGAACCATCATATTTGGCATATACTGTCTGATAACGGTTCTTATCCTTTAACTGATGGGTAATATAAGGCGGCAATGGCATCTGACCAAGCTGGTCTAAAATCTCTTCAAAAATTCCATCATAGTGAAACCGAATCAGCCGGTTACCATCTTCTACGACCTCTAAGACTTCTCCGGTCAAAAGTCCCTCTCCAAAAGAAATCTTAACACCCGGCTTACATTTCTTTCCCGGTTTTACCAGTGTTTCCCAGATATCATTTTCTTTTCTCTTTAAAAGAAGAATCTCTATTTTGGCTTCCGTTCCCTCTTTGACTCCAAACAGTCTTGCCGGAATTACCTTGGTATTATTTAACACAAGACAGTCTCCCGGCTGCAGATAATCTACTACATCACGGAATATTTTATGTTCAATATCTCCTTTTTTCTTATCTAAGACCATGAGTCTGGAACTGGAACGATCCTCCAGAGGATCCTGCGCAATCAGTTCCTCCGGTAAATCGTAATCAAAATCTTTTACATCCATGTTTCTTTCCTCTATTTCTAAGCTCTCAGTTCAATCTTCATTGCTTCTAATGCTTTTACAATGCGGTTCATTGCTCCGCTTAAATCTGCTTCCTCTAAGTTCTTATCCTTTGCACGGAAGGTCAGTGAATAAGCAATAGATTTATAACCCGGTTTAATCTGGGCTCCTTCATAAATATCGAACAGTGTGTAGTTCTCTAAGTAAGCGCCGCCCTTGCTGTCGAATACTTTTTCGATATCTCCTGCAAGAATCTCTTTTGGAACAACCATACTGATATCACGGGTTGCTGCCGGGAATTTGGCAATACCTTCATATTTACGGTCAAAGGTTGTTTCATCCATAATAGATGGCATATCAATCACTGCAACGTATACTCTGTCTTTGATATTGTAATTAGCAGCTACAATCGGATGAACCTCTCCTAAGTAACCAATTACTTTACCATCATATACAATGTTTGCCTGACGGCCCGGATGCAGATAAGGTCTTCCGGACTTTGGATCATATTCAGCTTTCTTCGTCATTCCAACTTTATAGAAGAATTCTTCTACCACGCCCTTCATGGTAAAGAAATCACCTTCACCATACATACCAAGGGTAAACTGCATTCTCTCGTTTGGAAGTTCAGTTACCGGTACACTCTTTGGCAGATAAATGTTTCCTAATTCATAGAGACGTACATCTTTATTTCTTCTGTTGTAGTTGGTTGATAAAGATGTCAGCATTCCATTTAAGGATGTGGTACGCATAATACTGAAATCTTCTCCCAAAGGATTGGAAATTGTTACGGTCTGGCGTAATGGTGAATCTTCCGGAAGTAATAATTTATCAAATACCTTCGGGCTTTCGAAGGAATAATTCATGCCCTGTGAAAAACCGCAGAACTCTGCAATTTCTCTTGCAATTGCTTCGATTCTTAATTTATAGGATAACATTCCGGTAGTAGCTTCTCCGCTTGGCAGGGTTGTTGGAATGTTTGCATAACCAAAGAATCTTGCTACCTCTTCTGCAAGGTCTGCATCACACTCTAAGTCCTGTCTCCAGGATGGAACTAATACTTCATTGGTTTCTTTATCATAACCTAATTCCAGACGTTTAAAATAGGAAAGCATTTCTTCCGGCTTAATATCGGTTCCTAATAATTTATTGTATTTCTCCGGTTCAAAAGGAATCCGTCTGCCCTCTTTCTTATTCTCGTAAATATCAATGGCTCCACCAACTACTTCACCGGCACCTAATTCTTCGATTAACTGGCAGGCTCTGTTCATAGCTTCCATAGCAAGGTTCGGATCCAGACCTTTTTCAAATTTGGAAGACGCATCGGTACGAAGCCCGATTTTCTTACCGGAAAGGCGGATATTGGTTCCATCGAAGCATGCAGCTTCAAAAAGCATGGTTTTTACATTGTCTGTAATCATGGAATTCTCGCCACCCATAATACCTGCAATACCGATTGCTTTCCTGCCATCGCAAATCATCAGAACGTTTTCATCCAAAGTACGCTCCTGACCATCCAAAGTTGTAAATAATTCGCCTTTTCCGGCACGTCTTACAACAATCTCTTTTCCCTCGATGGTATCCCAGTCATATGCATGCATCGGCTGTCCGTATTCTTCCATAACATAGTTGGTAATGTCCACAATGTTATTGATTGGACGGATTCCCTGGGCTGCAAGTCTGCGCTGCATCCACTTTGGTGATGGAGCAATCTTAATATTCTTTACTACACGGGCGGTATAACGAGGACATAATTCTTTGTCTACTACATTTACTTTAATATAGTCATTGACATCCTCATCATTTCCGGTCTCAGTTACAACCGGCGGTACAAATTCTTTCTTAAAGGTTGCTGCTGCTTCTCTGGCAATTCCAAGGATTGAGAAACAGTCTACACGGTTGTTTGTAATCTCATATTCCACAATAGTATCGTCAAGGCCTAATGCTTTAATTGCATCATCACCCGGTTTTACCTCATCCTCTGCGAAGATGTAGATACCATATTCCGGAGCTTCCGGATACATATCACGGGTAGAACCAAGTTCTTCAATGGAGCACATCATTCCATTGGACTCAATTCCTCTTAATTTACCTTTTTTAATTTTGATGCCGCCTTCTGTCATCTTTCCATCATGTCCACCGGCAACACGTCCGCCATCTAATACAACCGGAACTTTATCTCCTTCTTTTACATTCGGAGCACCGGTTACAATCTGGATGTCCTCACCTGTTCCCACATCTACCTGACAGATGATTAACTTATCAGCATCCGGATGCGGCTCGATTTTCTTAATCTGTCCAACGACGATTTTCTCTAAATCGGCATCCATTTTCTTGTAAAATTCTACTTTTGAACCGGACAGAATCATTGCATCGGTATATTCCTGTGCATCTACATTAAGTCCCGGAACCAAAGCTTCTATCCATTTTAATGATGTATTCATATTGTTTCTCCTTCTATCAACTCTCTACTGTGTTCTTTTCTTTCCGACTACAGGAAGCATGTCCCTTCAACTTCCCTGTTCATTAAAACTGTCTTAAGAAACGGTCATCATTCTCATACAAGAGACGCATATCATCAATTTCATATTTCAATAAAGCAATACGCTCAAGACCAACTCCGAATGCAAATCCTGAATATTCTTCCGGATCAATACCGCTCATACGAAGCACCTTCGGATGAACCATTCCACAGCCTAAGATTTCAATCCATCCTTCTCCCTTACAGAAACGGCATCCTTTACCGCCACATTTAAAGCAGGTGACATCCATCTCTGCACTTGGCTCTGTAAACGGGAAGTGATGCGGACGGAATTTTACTTTGGTTTCCGGTCCGAACAGACGGGCTGCAAACTCCTGCAGCGTTCCCTTTAAATCTGCAAATGTAATATTCTTATCGATTACCATTCCCTCAATCTGGTGGAAAGATGGTGAATGGGTTGCATCTACTTCATCTGCACGGAATACTCTTCCCGGTGCAATCATACGGATTGGAAGCCTGCCTTTTTCCATGACACGGACCTGTACCGGTGAAGTCTGGGTACGAAGCACGATTTTATCATTAATATAGAATGTATCCTGCTCGTCTTTTGCAGGATGATTTGCCGGAATATTTAACGCTTCAAAGTTATAATAATCATATTCTACTTCCGGTCCTTCCACTACTTCATAGCCCATACCGGTAAAGATACGCTCTACTTCTTCCAATGCAATGGTATTCGGATGACGATGGCCGACACGGTTCTTTTTAGCCGGAAGTGTAACATCAATTACTTCATGTTTTAATTTCAGTTCCATCTGGGCAGCTTCTAATTTCTGTTTTGTCTCATCCAATTTCTTTTCAATAGCTTCCCTGGTCTCGTTTACCAGCTGTCCTACCAGAGGTCTGTCCTCCGGTGCAACATCCTTCATTCCTTTTAATACTGCGGTGAGTTCACCTTTCTTTCCGAGAAATGCAACTCTGACATCATTCAGTTTGCCAAGTTCGCCGGATGATTCAATCTGATGAATTGCCTCTTCCCTGATTTTCTGCAGCTTTTCTTTCATAATAATATCTCCTTCTATCATTTTATTTCATTCATAAATAAACTACGAGAAACACGCTTTGCGAATTTTTCACGTAAAAAAACGCGAAGCATTTTCTTCCCCTAGGGACGAAATTACTCCGCGGTACCACCCTGATTTCTAAATCATTAGACACTTATAAATACTTAACGCGTATCACGTCACAGACTACTGACATTCACCTGCGCAGCTTCCGTGCGAAATTCAATTACTGCCTTACCTTAAGGAAACTTTCAGCCGATGATTTCCTCTCTCTTTAAAAAGTACAATAACCTACTGAACACTTTCATTGCCTTTTACTTTTTCACTAAATGTTATAATACCACAGGGTTTCTAAAACTTCAAGTTATTTTTTATCCCGTTTCCGCTCCTTCTTCTGCTGTATGAATCCGGCAATATATTCGTCGAATACCACATTGAATTCCGCACATAACATCAGGATATACATGCAAAAATACATCCACAACATAATTAATACCAATGTAGTCAGGCTTCCATACATGGAAAATCCATTAAAATAATTCACATAGATAGATAATCCGGCAGAAAACACACACCAGGCAATGGCACAAAGTACTGCACCCGGAAGCTGGGAACGAAAGGTTGCCTTACGGTTTGGTATCAATGTAAAAATCACTACAAAGAGAATGACTAACACCAGTATCATAATAAGGCTTCCACGTTCAAATATGAGGCTTACAATATGTGTCATTATCGGAATATGCTTCACCAGAAGATGTTCTAATGATTTGCCAAATACCAGTAATACCAGCGAGATTACAATAGCAATGACAAATACAATGGTATAAATAATCGCCCAGAAACGGAGAACAAACCAGTTTCTGGTCTCCACAATATCATTTACCACATTCAACCCATTTGCCATATACTGCACACCCTTGGCTGCCGACCACACTGCTGCGATGGCTGCAATCGATACGATTCCAAAGGATTTGGTATAGACTTCATTGATAATATTTACCAGGAACGGTGCAATATATTCAGGCATTGTTTCATTTACAATCTGTAAAATCATCCCTTCCGTTACCGGCGTGTACTGCAAAAGGGAACTGAATACCATAAGAAACGGGATGCTGGATAAGAGGATAAAAAATGCCGCCTGTGCTGCAAATGCATTGATATTATCCCGTTTACATTTATCTAAAAATGATTTTACATTTCCAATCAGTTTCCAGAGCAAACTTATGCACCCCCTTCTTCCTTCGTCGTATTTTGTGGCTGATATAACTCAGTCAGTTCTGTATCCTGATAAAAATAATTTAATATCCTTTTATAATCAAAGCCCTGCCCGCAAAGCTTTTGTGCCCCATTCTGGCTCATGCCAATGCCATGACCGTAACCACCGCCGAGGACTGCATAAGTTCCATCCCCTTTTGCCTGTATACTGATATAAGCACTGGGCAGAATACTCATTTCCACACTGCTTCCATCCAAAAGGTTAATATTCGTAATACCACAGCCCAAAATTGCACGCATATTATATTCGGACTGTACGCTGACTGCACCATTCTGGAAATCAAGTTCCAGTTCTAAAATAACACCACTCTGATTGCGTTTTACCACCTTTATTGCCTGCAATGAGCCAAAGTTGCTGCAACTGTCTGTTGTTTCCGTCTTAGATGTATCTTTATAATAACTAATTGCCTCCGGCTGGTGCTCTTTTCTACCGGCTATCGTATGAAGCAATGTCTCATCTTTTCCCTGGAAATCAAGCACAGTATTCCAACGGAAATATTTCAAATCCGATTCATAGCAGGCACTGTCTACGTTACTGATATAATCCAAGAAGCTTTTTTCATCCGATAAATCAATGGGATTTTCTTCACTGCGCACCCAGACGCCCTGCAAATAACCATAAGCATCTTTATCAAGATTCCAGGCCTCGTAATCTCCGGTATGGCCATAGGATGTGGAATAATAATAAGTCTCTATAATATCACCTTTATAAGAAAGTACCTGACCTTTCGTCTCATCTACCGCAGCTACCGTTTCCGGCGTCTGATTCTGCTTATTATACACCTGAAAATTCACACTGTCATCTACATGTGCTCCATAAGCTTCATATTTATTGTGCATCATCTGGATATAAGCATAGCTTCTGGCACAGACAGCCTGTGCTTTTAAGGCTTCCATTCCATAAGAAGATGGAACCTCACTTGGGATAACGCCCTTTACATAGGATTCTAAATCCACTACATTTACCACTGTATATCCTTCCGGATACATACGAAGCTCCATGCTGCCTGCATAAGCCGGGGATATGCGATTGCCCTGATTGTCAGTAAAATAGAATGGCGATGTGCCATCCTCTGTGACTAATGAAACAGACGATGTTGTCAGTATATTGGCATAACAGGATGCTGTAATCACGCTTCCTGCTTCTAATACAGTTTCCGTTTCTCCATAATAAAGATGCACCGGCACATCCGATACCAATGATACATCAGAACGGAACATATTATCATTGTCTAATAACAAAACACGGATGTTTTCTATTTTAGCAGGCTCTGTCAAAAGAATGGCGCAGATCTGTTTTTCTGCCACTACAAATGTAATTTCCATGTTTTCCAGCATCAGTGCATCCATGGAGACTTCCCGGATTCCATCATAAGTTGCATATATTTTCATGGCTTCATCTATCGCAACTTGTCCATATCCCTTAATCTCCATTGCGGTATCTGTTTTTGATATCAGCTTTCCGGTAATGGTATCTTCCTTCCGGCTGATTTTATGTATCTCTTTTTCACTGAAAGAAATATCTGCTACGACATTTGATAATTCTTCATCGGTATCAACCGGCACCTGGTATTCTGTTCCCTGATAAAGAAATGTAAGATTTCCTTCTATATTTGAAATGAGATAGGCATTTTTCAATGCCACATCTTCTTTATCCTTTGCGGCGACCCCGATTACTTTATCCTCCAACAGATAAACACCATAACTGTGAAGCTTCTGATACCACTTTGGATTGGATGTAATGGCATAAGTGCCATCCTGTGTGGTAAGCTGCTTTTTTTCTTTTTTCAATACAAGAATGTCCTTTTTTAAGACAGACGTATCGGTATCAAGATAACTTAAAATTTCATCATATATAGCAAACCAGGCTGCCCGGTCAATGTTTTTTTTCGAATCATCCAAAGGAATATATTCTTTTAAATGAAGCAATTCCAGAATGCCACTTACATCATCATAGGTAAGTGTTCCCTGTTGCGGCAGTTTCTCAGCCCATTCGTCCTTGGAATAATAAGTAAACTGCAGCAGGGAGGGAATCTCATTCCGATAAACACATTGTTCGGAATATCCATTTTTCTCCCCTTTTGTATCCGTTATCAGAACCACAAGTATAAGAACCAGAAGTGCTCCACAAAACAGCAACAGATAATTACTTTTTTTACTTTTCACTTTTCGCATAATAACTCCTTTATTGCCTGTTGCAGAAAAGAAGCTGCTTTTCAGCAGCTTCTTTTTTCTCTTTTGTATTTTCGGTTCTTTTGTAAACATGCTTCTTTGGTATACTATATGTTTATCTTCCGTACCTTATGATTCTTTTGTACACAAAGATTCTTTCGTCTATTCATACCTTATCTTTAGCAAATATACCCAAAATGCCGTTTCCTGTATTTTGACTCCTAGCAAAGCTAGGTGGGTAACCTCAACCAATACTCTGCCTTCCACTGCAAACGGAGGCCTGACATCCTATTGGAAATATTGGAATCCCGTTTAAAGTAAATGTAGGTTCAAAATAACAGGCGTGTCGAACATCCCAGGCATAAAACTATCTGCTTTTTGTAATTGTTATTATACTCTAATATGTGTCGTTTTTCAATGTAAAATTCCTGTCAAATTGTGGAACAATTTATGATTGCAGATCTTTTGGCGAAAAAGATGCCGGAAATAGTTCTTCTAATTTCATGACTTTAATGCCTCCAGCTCCATCTTCCATAATTACCTCAAACGTGCTTCCATCTACAAACTCTGTCAGTACCTGCCGGCAGACACCACAAGGTGTAAGAGGTTCTTCCCTGTCTCCCACTACAGCAATTGCCAGAAAATCTTTTTTCCCTTCCGATACCGCCTTAAAGACTGCTGTCCGCTCCGCACAGTTCGTGGGCGTAAAGGCTGCATTTTCAATATTACATCCGGTATAGATACTGCCATCCTTACAATAAAGGGCTGCACCTACATGAAAATTGGAATACGGTGCATAGGAATATTTTTTGGCTTCTTTTGCCGCTTCTAATAATTGTCTTTTGTCCGTCTCCATGACACTCACCTTTTCTAAATTATTTCTGTTTTACAATTTTTTCATTATCTTATCATTCTTCATTGCTCTTAATATCTGCTATCCCAGAATATCAACGGCAGAACTTGTGCCAAGCCGTGAACAGCCTGCCTTAATATAATTTTCCATATCTTCTTTGGTACGGATTCCTCCGGCCGCCTTAATCTTAACCTCCGCTCCAATGTGTTCTTTCATTAATAATACATCTTCCATGGTAGCACCTGCCGTTCCAAATCCGGTGGATGTCTTGATAAAATCTGCTCCGGCATTGGTTACCGCATGGCACATGGCAATCTTTTCTTCTTTTGTAAGATAACAGGTTTCGATAATAACCTTTAAGATTTTATCTCCTGTTGCCTCTTTTAAAAGACGGATTTCCTCTTCTACTTTATGATATGCCCCATTCTTTACATCGCAGATATTAATAACCATATCAATTTCTTCTGCGCCGTCTTCCAATGCTTTCTTTGTCTCTGCCAGCTTTCCTTCAGTATTCGCATATCCTAACGGAAATCCTACTACGGTACAGATTTTGATTTTATCGCCGTAAGTTTCTTTTACCCGGCTGATGTAACAGCTTGGGATACAGACTGATGCGGTATGGTATTTTATTGCTTCTTCACATAATTTTTCTATGTCCTTCCATGTGGTAAAGGCTTTTAACGCAGTATGATCCACATAACGATATAATTCTTCTTTTTCCATTTTGTGCCTCCGGTATTTTTTCTTAATTGTAATATATATTCTGTAATTTATCCAGCAAAAAACGTTTTATCAGAGAACATTTTTACATTAGTACCATCTTCCTATAATTCTAAATTTTTTAGAAAACAATTTTAAACTTTCTTTAAAATTTACGCTTTTTTCTTGTTTTCTACAACCGAAATATGATAACATATTAAAATAATTAAAAGAGGAGGAACAATATGACAGGACGTTTTTATGAAATCACACCGGAAATAATGGAACTTGCGAATAAATGCTCCGCATCATCCATCATTCCTTCTGAATTATATACGAAATATAATGTTAACCGTGGTCTTCGTGATTTAAACGGAAAGGGTGTTCTGGTAGGACTTACACACATTTCTGATGTATGCTCTACCAAGCTGGTAAATGGAGAATACATTCCAGCTGAGGGCGAACTTTATTACCGTGGCTATAACGTAAAAGATTTAGTAAAAGGAATTGCACCGGACAGCCATTTTGGATTTGAAGAATGTGCTTATCTTCTGATGTTTGGTGAGCTTCCAACCAAAGAACAGTTGAAAAACTTCTGTGGACTGCTTTCCGAATACCGTACACTTCCAACCAGTTTTGTACGTGATATTATTATGAAAGCTCCAAGCAAAGATATGATGAATACACTGGCACGAAGTGTGCTTACACTTTATTCCTATGATGACCGTGCCGATGATATTTCACTTCCTAATGTATTGAGACAGTGTTTGCAGCTTATCAGCTTATTCCCACTGCTTTCTGTATATGGTTATCAGGCTTACCGCCATTATCATGATGGTGCCAGCCTTTATATTCATACCCCACAGCCGGAATTATCTACTGCAGAAACAATTCTTCATATTCTGCGGCCAGACAGTAAATATACCCCATTAGAGGCAAAGCTTTTAGATATTGCATTAATCTTACATATGGAGCATGGTGGCGGAAATAACTCTACTTTTACTACCCATCTGGTATCTTCTTCCGGAACCGATACTTATTCTGTTATTGCAGCATCCCTTGGTTCCCTGAAGGGGCCGAAACATGGTGGTGCCAATATCAAAGTGGTTCAGATGTTTGAAGATATGAAACGCACTGTAAAAGACTGGACAGACGAAGACGAAGTAGGTAAATATCTTACTGCACTTCTTCATAAAAAAGCTTTTGACCATGCCGGTCTTATCTATGGAATGGGTCATGCAGTATATTCTCTTTCCGACCCAAGAGCAGTCATCTTCCGCGGTTTTGTGGAAAAGCTTTCCCAGGAAAAGGGATATGAAAAAGAATTTGCACTCTATTCCTTAGTAGAGCGCCTTGCACCGGAAATCATCGCCAAAGAACGTAAAATCTATAAAGGTGTAAGTCCAAACGTAGACTTCTTCAGCGGATTTGTTTATCATATGCTTGACCTTCCCTTAGAACTCTATACACCAATTTTTGCAATTGCAAGAATTGCCGGCTGGAGTGCCCACCGCTTAGAGGAGCTTTCCCAGAATGGAAAAATTATGCGTCCTGCATATCGTAACATCGGTGAACGCAAAGAATATGTTCCGATTGACAAACGTTAAACCGCAAGATTCTGTCACCTGCAGCTTCTTATGGAATGCCTAGACACAAAAAACTGTAGTTCTTATCCGGTATCTTTTCCAGATATAAACTACAGTTTTTTATAAATTATTATAAATAAATATTTTTTATAAATACTTCTCTCTGGCATTCTTTAATGTACTGACCAAAAACAGACAGGATAACACCAGCAGCAGAAGGATTCCTGATTTAATAATAATCGGCAGTTTAAAGATGGTCTCACCCAATGCCGTCACAATGCCATATACTAATGCCAGTGCTCCGCAAAGAAGCATTTTCGGTGTTACTTCTTCTCTTATCTTCTCCGGATGTTTACATTTCTTTAATTCCTCCGGCGTTGCCAAAAGGCTGCTTGTCTTTCCGGTACTTTTCATCCATATGCCATTCATAAGAACATAGACACCTACCAGTGCTACCACAACATCTACTACTAAATTCCAGTTTACTTTCATAATATGTAACCTCTTTTACTCTTTTTTCCTGATTCTGATTTATCTTACCACACTTTACATTGCTATGTGAACATATTTATCATATAACTTTCTATTTTTATTTGTTTTTTATGCAAAACCACGAATTTTATCGAAAAAGCCATTGAAACTTTAGTTCAACTATTGTAGTATATTAATATGTTCTAATTATTCTAGTTGTATTTGGAGGGATTATATATGAAATTAGACGAAGCAAAAATCCTGATTGGAGATGACTCCATTCTGGCGAGAAAACAGTTGAAAGACATTATTGTGCAGTATGGTGGTACAACTTTTGTTGAGGCAGCAAATGGTCAGGAAGCAATTGACAAATTCAAATCCGATAAACCTGATATCGTTTTTCTTGATATTGTTATGCCAGTAAAAGATGGTATTGCTGCTGTAAAAGAAATTAGAGAATCTGACCCGAAAGCGGTTATTATTATCGTATCTTCTGTTGGTACACAGGCTCAGTTAAAGAATGCAATTGAAGCCGGTGCAAAGGATTTTATCCAGAAACCGTTGAATGTTGAACAGATTGAGCGGGTACTGAAGAATTATTTTGAAGGGAGATAATTATGTATACACAGTTTTTTGGTAATTTTCTTTTAAGCAAAAGTGCTGTTCCTGCGGATAAGCTGGTAGATGCATTAGAGAGGCAGTCCTCTTCCTATCTGAAATTAGGTACTCTGGCAATTCATGCCGGATTATTAAATGCTTCCCAGGTTGACGCTATTATATGCCGTCAGACCCATGAAGATAAGAAATTTGGTGAAATTGCAATCGAAGGCGGATATCTTACAAAGGAACAGGTTGACAAATTACTCTCCTCGCAGAAACCAGACTACCTGCTTTTAGGTCAGATTTTGATTGAAGACGGACTGCTTACCAACAGTCAGTTTGAGGAATTACTTGCAGAATATCAGGCAAGTAATGAAATTGATGATTTAAATGTTGCTAACGAACAGAATGATATGGTTGAAAAGCTGATTCATAAATTCTTCCATTTTGATAATTCTGATATGTCAGGAAAGATTGTTGCATACCTTAATCTTCTCTTTAATGATATCGTCCGTTTCATCGGAAAGGATTTTACACCATTAAATCCACTGATGAAATCCGAGTATATGACCAACTATTGTGTTACCCAGAAAGATGAAGGTTTACTTTCTTTCAATTCTGGTATAGACATGAGTAAATCTGTTGCAATTGCTTTTGCATCCCGTTATGCCAAAGAAGAATTCCATGAATTCGATGAGTATGTAAAAGCCTCTATCGAAGATTTCTTAAATCTTCACAATGGATTATTTAATGTAAATATGTCTAATGAATTTTCCCTGGAATTAAACTTATGTCCTCCGGAAGTTCATGAGGAAGAAACACTTACAAATGCCACTAAGATTTATGTATTTCCAATTATTTTCCCATTTGGAACCATTCACTTCCTGATGGAAATCTAATCTTAAACCTTTACATTTTATTTACATAAACGAAACCCTGTCAGATTTCTCTGACAGGGTTTTGTTACCTTATATCCATAAGAAACTGCCGGTAGCAGATTCTCTATGTTTTACATAAGCATTTAGATATTTAAAAATGCTTTTACCGTCTTAGGCATATCTTCTACATCGCATTCTGTCTTATGAAGTACTTCTGCACTGCGGATGTCTTCAATTGCCTGTGGAACTTTTACATTTGCAATCTTGCTTAACTCATCTACCAGTTCAAAATCAGTCATGGAATCATATTTTTCTTTATCAATGGCATCCATTACGCTTCTGGTAAACTTGAACGGGCTTGCTGTTGATGCAATAACAGTCTTGGTATTATCACCGGTCTCTTTTACATATTTGTGGTATACACCGGTTGCTACAGCAGTATGTGTATCAATCACATAGCCGGTCTTCTCATAGAGGTCACGGATTACTTCTGCTGTTTCTTCCTCTGTGGTGTAATTGCCATAGAAGTCAGCAAGCTGGGCACGCATCTCATCGGTAATCATATATTTACCCTCTTCTGTTAATGCACGCATGAATTCAGCATTTTTCTCTGCATCATTTCCGGCAATACGATAAATCAGACGCTCTAAGTTGCTGGAAATCAGGATATCCATGGATGGAGAAGAAGTTAGTACAAATTCACGGTTTCTGTCATAGGTTCCGGTTGAGAAGAAGTCAAATAATACTTTGTTCTCATTGGAAGCACAGATTAATTTTGCAATCGGAAGTCCTAAGTTCTTTGCATAGAAAGCTGCTAAGATATTTCCGAAGTTACCGGTTGGAACTACAACATTAATCTTTTCATCTTTTGCAATTGCACCATTTTCATATAATTTTGCATATGCATATACATAATAAACAATCTGAGGAACAAGACGACCGATATTAATAGAGTTAGCAGAGGAAAACTGATATCCGGCTTTGTCCATCAATTCTGCCAGTTCTTTATCAGAAAACATTTTCTTAACGCCGGTCTGTGCCTGGTCAAAGTTACCATGAATACCAACTACATGTGTATTTGCCCCTTTCTGGGTAACCATCTGCTTCTCCTGAATCGGGCTGACACCATTCTTTGGATAGAATACAATAATCTTAGTACCAGGAACGTCTGCAAATCCTGCTAAAGCAGCTTTTCCGGTATCACCGGAAGTTGCTGTTAAAATAACAATTTCATTCTTTACATGGTTTTTCTTTGCAGCAGTTGTCATAAGGTAAGGCAGAATGGATAATGCCATATCCTTAAATGCTATCGTAGCTCCATGAAAAAGCTCCAGATAATATGCACCGTCTGCATCTACTAACGGAGCAATCTCTTCTGTATCAAATTTAGAATCATACGCACTATTGATACAATGCTTTAACTCTTCTTCTGTAAAGTCTGTTAAGAAAAGCTTCATTACCTCATAAGCAGTCTCCTGATAGCTCATTTTTGCCAGGGTATCCATATCAACGTCAAGCTTTGGTAATGAATCCGGCACAAATAAACCACCGTCTCCTGCAAGACCCTTTAAAATTGCCTGTGAAGCTGTTGCCTTTTCATCTGAGTTTCTTGTACTTGTGTAAATCAAATCCATTTTTTGTCCCTCTTTTGCTCTCTGCATAAAATTTGTTCTGTCTTTCATTATATAAGAACCAGCAGTTTACTGTCAATAACTTATCCCAGAATAATTCCATGTATTCCCACTATCTATGGATTCAAAAAGAATTCCATCGTTTTCACCCATAGCAGATATTACTTTTATTATAAGTTTTCCATCTTTCTGCTGTGGCATCTTGCAATAATCATAGTCTGATATGGAAAATCCATACTCTGCTGCCGTGTCCGGAAGTTCTGTCACTTCATCCATGGAAAGCTCAATCATGGAAAATGTTTTCCCGCCATCCTGTGTCAGATAAAGTGTGGAATAATCACCTGACGCTCCAGCCAATCCGATAACGCCCAGATTTTCATTATAGAATTCTATTCCTTCTGCCACACCAATATTTCCATCAAACGGATCTGCATTTTGCTGATTCCAGCTCTGCCCGCCGTCCTTTGTCATTTCAAGCTCATAAAAACGGCTGCCGGCAGCTGCATCCGCCACCAACAGACGATAACCGGTATTGTCATCTAAAAAAAAGTACACGCTTCCATCTTCCCTGTTTTCTGTCCATGGAGTGCCATCTCCGCTCTCTTCCTCATCATTGCCATCATTGCCGGCTACGGCATTGGTGTCTGCATTCCCGTTGTTATCCGTTGTGTCTTTTCCAGCACCGTTTTTTGCTTCATCAATCTGCTCCTGCCGGTTTTGCTGGGCTAACACTGCAGCACTGGTATATTTTGGATTTATGATATAAGTTATAATTTCACCTGTATTTTCTTCGCCATCAGTAGAAAATGTAACTGCAAAACCTGTAACTTCTCCTCCATATTCCAACTGGCTTAAAATTGAATTTTCATTTGTATCTGCATTTCCATCTATATCTTCATTTTCATCTATATCTGCACTTTCTGCATTTATCACCTGCAGGCTATCTGCACTGGTAAAAGCTCTTTTCCCCGAATAACTTATTCCAAAGGTATGGCTCTTTGTTTCTTCTGCCCAGCTATCTACCCGTTCTTTCACCTTTATATTTCCCAATAGTTCAAAAAGCGGTGTCAGGCACATATCTTCTTCATAATCTGTCTTGGCATAATTATTGATGTAAACTGTCATTTTGCTGCTTTTCTTCCGGTTATAGTCCACAAGATAGGTTCTGGTTTCTCCATCCTCATCCTCCCCATAGAAAAATGTATCTATTGCAGCAATTTCTCCGGTAGCATAGAAAGTCACATTAAAATGGTTCACCAGATAAATTTTCTTAGGAAGCCCGATTTCATTATCCAGATCCTCCAATATCCCTGCCACACTGTCATCAAAGAAATTATCATGCTTTAATGTTATCTTTACTTCATCACTTTTTTGAAACCGTTCGGATGTCTTGAAAAAATATAACCCTCCAAGGCATACCAGTAACAGAATCATCCCTGCTTTTAGCCAGTTTTTTAATTGATATTTCTTTCTTGTATTTTCCCGCTTCAACAAATTGCTCCTTTCCACCTGCAATCATATCACTATTCCAATAACGCCGCCAAATATTCCTGATATTTCCACGAATTTTTATATCCTTGTAATTTCCAATATATATTGGTATCATAGCATATTTTTTATTTTAAAAGTTTGATATTTTCTTAAGATATTTTCCTGTTTTCATGCTTTCCTAAAAATGTTATACTCAAAGTGATGCTTACCGTAAGAACTCGCCACCGGCAGCTTCTTACAGATGATTTGTAACTAAGAATTTTAGAAATGTGAGGATTTACCATGCTTTCCGGTGCTTTTTCAGCCAAAACCAAAGACGGGACCATCTACTACCGTTCCAGTCTTACCTATAAAAGAAAACATATCAGTCTTGGAAGCTTTCCAACGGAGGAAGAAGCCCATCTTGCCTATAAAGAGGGGACTTCTCTACTTTCTGAGTCCGAAATCACACTGGAAAATTATACCGCATATATTAAACTTTTAGATTTTGCCAAAGCCATTACACTTTTAAATTTCCGTGATAACGGCGTCTATATCAAGAATCCGATTTATCTGAAGCAGAATTATTTTCTCTATTTTCTCGCACCACAGACGGAATATAAATTTGATATTGATGATTTATTCTTTTATTCCAGCCACAAGATTATGCAGCGTGGTGGCCGGCTTTTTGTAAATGAATACGGCATGCAGACCGGGATTCTCTCCCGCTATGGAGTCCGTAATCATGCGGTACTGAATGTAGATTACACTTTCGCCAATGGCAACCACTTTGATTACAGCTACGCCAATATTATTGTCATTAACCGCTACCGTGGAGTTGTACAAACAGAGCACAATGGACTCCTCCGTTATCAGGCTTTTATCCATATCAATGGCAATTATTCCATTGGTACTTATTCTTCCGAAGAAAAAGCTGCCATTGCCTACAACAAAGCTGTTGATCTGGCAAAGGCAGCCGGTATTCATAAGAATTTTGAAGAAAACTATATTACAGAGCTATCCGCTAGAGAATATGCAGAAATTTATACTAATCTTAAAATCTCTCCAAAATATATCAATTATCTTTCTACACTTTCTGCTATTTCTGATTGATGTAATTTACCAGTCCCTCGCAATCGATAATCTTCTGCATAAATGGTGGGAATGCCTGACCCTGGAAACTCTTTCCAGTGGTCTTGTCGGTAATGACACCAGTATCAAAATTTACCTCTACCTCATCTCCTGCTTTGATTTCCAAAGCTGCTTCCTTACATTCAATAATCGGAAGTCCGATATTGATTGCATTACGATAGAAAATACGTGCAAAAGTCTCTGCTATGACGCAGCTTACACCAGCGGCTTTAATTGCAATTGGTGCATGTTCTCTGGATGAACCGCATCCAAAGTTCTTCTCCGCTACAATAATATCTCCTGCAGATACTTTATTTACGAATTCCTTATCAATATCTTCCATACAATGTAAGGCAAGTTCCTTAGGGTCGGAAGAATTCAGATATCTTGCCGGTATAATAACATCCGTGTCTACGTTGTCACCGAATTTAAATACTTTTCCTTCTGCTGCTTTCATGTTCTAATCCTCCTATACTTCTTCCGGGCTGGAAATCTTTCCTGTAATTGCACTTGCTGCTGCAACTGCCGGGCTTGCCAGATAAATTTCCGAATCCACATGTCCCATACGTCCCACAAAGTTACGGTTGGTTGTAGATACGCATCTTTCATTCTCAGCAAGGATTCCCATATAGCCACCAAGGCAAGGTCCGCAGGTCGGTGTGCTGACAATAGCACCTGCTTCAATAAAGGTTCTGATATATCCGGCTTCCATAGCATCCAGATAAATCTGCTGGGTTGCAGGAATTACGATTACACGTAAACCTTTCTTTACTTTCTTTCCTTTCAGGATAGAAGCTGCAATCTTAAGGTCATCTAATCTTCCATTCGTACAGGAACCGATTACTACTTGATCAATAGTAATGTCGCCTACTTCATCAATGGTCTTTGTATTTTCCGGAAGATGTGGAAATGCTACAGTTGGGCGAAGTGTACTAAGGTCAATGGTATACTCCTCATCATATACAGCATCCTCATCTGCTTCATATACTTTATAAGGGCGCTTGGAATGCTCTTTCATATATGCTTCTGCTTTCTCGTCTACCGGGAAGATTCCGTTCTTTCCGCCGGCTTCAATTGCCATATTTGCAATGGTAAAACGGTCATCCATGGAAAGATACCGGATACCATCACCTACGAATTCCATAGACTTATATAATGCTCCATCCACACCAATCATTCCGATGATATGTAAAATAACATCTTTACCGCTAATCCATGGTGCTGGTTTTCCTGTGATATTGAATTTAATCGCGGATGGTACTTTAAACCATGCTTTTCCGGTTGCCATTCCTGCCGCCATATCAGTACTTCCAACACCGGTGGAAAATGCTCCCAATGCTCCATAAGTACAGGTATGTGAATCTGCTCCGATAATAACATCTCCTGCAACAGTCAGTCCTTTTTCCGGAAGAAGTGCATGTTCGATACCCATTTCTCCTACATCAAAGTAGTTGGTGATTTCGTTTTTGCATGCAAACTCTCTGACGCATTTACAATGCTGTGCAGATTTGATGTCTTTATTTGGTACAAAGTGGTCCATAACCAGTGCGATTTTATCCTTATGGAACACTCCTTCTACTTTCATTTTCTCTATCTCATGGATAGCCACCGGTGAAGTGATATCATTTCCCAATACCAAATCTAAATCTGCTTCAATCAACTGGCCAGCCTGAACAGAATCAAGTCCCGCATGTGCCGCAAGAATCTTCTGTGTCATTGTCATTCCCATTTGAAATTCCTCCTGAAATTAAATCATTTTTTCTATACTGTTGCTATTATAGCACAGCTAGTGGTATAATGGAAATACATATTAAACATATTTATTATGATTTTTAGTTATAAACACGGAGGAATCTATAAATGTTGCAGAGTTTATCCAGTTACCGTATTTTCTATACCGTAGCAAAAACACAGAATATATCAAAGGCAGCCAAAGAGCTTTATATCAGCCAGCCTGCCATCAGTAAATCCATACAGAAACTAGAGGAAAGCCTGGGCTGCGAACTATTCCGCCGAAGTTCCCGCGGCGTATTGCTGACCGAAGAAGGCGAACTTCTTTTTACTCATGTCAGTTCCGCTTTCGAAACCCTGACTTTAGGGGAAGATAAATTAAAGAACTCCTTAGAGCTTGGTGTCGGCCACTTAAAAATCGGTGTCAGTTCCACGCTCTGCAAATACATGCTTTTGCCTTATTTAAAGGATTTCACAAAACGTTATCCGCATATTAATATTTCTATCGTATGCCAGTCTACCAACGAATCCTTACAGATGTTAGAAGAAAACAAAATTGATATTGGTCTAATTGCAAGGCCGGAAAACCAGAAGACTTTAAATTTCAGCAATGTGGCTGAAATTGAAGATATTTTTGTTGCAACGGAAGCTTACTTAAACGTATTGAATGCAAGGGGCATTTCTTCCGATGCAATCTTACAGCATTCTACACTGATGCTTCTTGATAAGCACAACATGACCCGTCAGTATATTGATGATTATTTACAGGAAAATAAAATCGAGACCAGAGATTTAATCGAAGTCTCTACGATGGACCTCTTAATTGACTTTGCAAAAACCAACCTGGGTGTTGCCTGCGTCATCCGCCAATTTGTCCAGAACGAACTTGCAAATAAAGAGTTATTAGAGATTCCACTTGGTTTTCCAATTCACAAGCGTGAAATTGGCTTTGCTTATAAAAACACCTTAAAGCCTTCGAAATCCTTGGAATTATTTATTGATTTCTACCAGAATTTTCATCCGGGCGAATAAGATGCATCACTGTCAGTTTCTTACAAATGCCTGTCAGCTACGAGAAACATACTTTGAGCGTTTCTCACGGAGCGTTTTTACTTTACAGGAAAGCAATTTCCTGTAACTACGAGAAACACGCTTTGCGAGTTTCTCGAGTTATCGCGGTGCTCGCCAAATCCGCATGCAAGCATGCGATTTTTCTCGCTACTCGCGTAAAAAAAAGCTGCCGCAATTGCGACAGCTTTTTTATCATCTTTTTGAAGTATCAGATTAGTTGTTAACCAGCTTATCTTCTTCGTTGTTCCAGCTATACAGCTTACGAATTTCTTCGCCGACTTTCTCTGATGGATGCTCAGAAGCAAGCTTTCTCATAGCTTTGAAGTGTACCTGGCGTCCTGCCGGTGACATATCAAGTAAGAATTCTTTTGCAAAAGTACCATCCTGAATATCTGTTAAAATCTGTTTCATTGCTTTCTTTGTCTCAGCAGTAACAATCTTAGGTCCTGTGATATAATCACCATACTCAGCAGTGTTAGAGATAGAATATCTCATTCCAGCGAATCCTGACTGGTAGATTAAGTCAACAATCAGTTTCATCTCATGGATACACTCGAAGTATGCATTTCTCGGGTCATAACCAGCTTCGCAAAGTGTTTCGAAACCAGCCTGCATAAGTGCACAAACACCGCCACAAAGAACTGCCTGCTCACCGAAGAGGTCTGTCTCTGTCTCTGTACGGAAGGTTGTCTCAAGAAGTCCTGCTCTTGCTCCACCAATTCCAAGACCATATGCTAATGCCAGGTCAAGTGCTTTACCGGTTGCATCCTGCTCTACTGCTACCAGACAAGGAGTTCCTTTTCCAGCCTGATACTCAGAACGTACAGTATGTCCTGGTGCCTTAGGAGCGATCATTGTTACGTCAACATCCTTTGGTGGTTTGATACATCCGAAATGAATGTTAAATCCGTGAGCGAACATTAACATGTTTCCTGGCTCAAGGTTTGGCTCGATATCGTTCTTATACATATCTGCCTGTAACTCGTCATTGATAAGAATCATAATAATATCAGCCTGTTTTGCAGCTTCTGCTGCTGTATATACTTTGAATCCCTGTTTTTCTGCTTTTGCCCAGGATTTGCTACCATTGTAAAGTCCAATAATGACATCACAGCCTGATTCCTTTAAATTTAATGCATGTGCATGTCCCTGGCTACCGTAACCAATGATGGCGATTTTCTTACCATCCAGTAAGGAAAGGTTACAATCTTCCTGATAATAAATTTTTGCTGCCATTTTTTCAGCCTCCTGTTTTAATGATTAATCTAAATATGTAACATCGGCAGACCCTCTGGTCAAACCTGTGATACCGGTTCTAGCGAGCTCTAATATCTCATAGCCCTGTAACAGATCCATAAATGCATCTAATTTATCCTGATGCCCTGTCAGTTCAATTACCATGGAATCGTTGGTGACATCAACCACCTTGCCATGGAAAATATTGGTAACGCTTAAGATTGCCTGACGCTCTGTATCCTTCGCTTTAATCTTAACCAGAATCAGTTCTCTGGTCACTGATGTACCCGGTTCTAATTTTTTAATATTCCGTACATCTTCAAGCTTTGCAAGCTGCTTTTCAATCTGCTCTAAAATCTGCTCGTCACCACTTGCTACTATAGTTATTCTGGTATATCTTGGATCTGCAGTTACACCAGATGAAAAACTATCAATGTTATATCCTCTCCGGCTGAAAAGTCCTGAGATATGACTTAATACGCCTGAGGTATTCTCTACTAAAATAGATAATGCCTGTTTTCTCATGTGAAAACCATCCTTTTTCTTTCATTCACATTACAGTTATTCTAGCATATCAGTTCTGTTTGTCAATACTAAAATGGCTTAAAGTAATAATATTTTTTCGTACAATAACCTATGGTTATATCATTAATAACAATAACATAAAACTACAAGAAACACATTTTGCAATTTGGCGGGCTACCTGCATAAATTACAGCTGTGAATCCCTGTATTTCCGGATAATATCAATTGTCTTCTGATAATCCATTTTGACTTTCCTAAATTGCTGCAGCATCTCTTCTCCGTATATTTTATAGCGGAGCTGTTCGCACAGAATTATGCTTGATTTGCTCAGCCGTCCCAACCCGAGCGTCATGGTCTCTCCCTTTAAGGTATGTACCAGATCAAAGGCTTTCTCATAATCCCTTTCCTGTAAAGCTTCATCAATCCGCTGTACTTCATCGCTTTCTAAGAATTTTATCAAAAAACGGTGTACCAGCCCTTCCTTCCGGAGTCTGCGCATGACCTCTGCATAATCTCCCTCCAGTTCCTTGTAGCATTGCTCTAAATCCATACTCATATTCCCTTTCTGTTGATTTTCTCATAGCATTATAGTACACCACCGTTTTTTCTTTTTCAAGCAATTCTTCCTTATTGTCTGGTGTTTCCATCCGGCTGCACCGGCGGTTCATTCTGTTGCTTTACACTTTGTTGTGGTTCTTCCGAGAGCATAATAAGCGTCCTGATTATTTCTTTTCTTGCATATTCCAATGCCTCTTCTCCATCATATACCGTATCAACCTGGTACTTATGAAATACAAGAATATCTGTAACAGCTTCTGCCATGCTTTCTTCGTCTTCTGCATAGAGTAACTTCATAAAAACATCCTCCTTGCTGATAACCTGCCGGGCATACCATAGCTAGCTTCTTACAAGCATTTTGGAACTATAGAAAACACATTTTGCAGGAAAACAATTTCCTGTAAAATAAAAAAGCCAGGATAAAATCCTGACTATATTTTCGGGGAGTACCTCCCGAACTCCGAAGAACCCGAGAGGCATGAGTTATGAAAAATTATATTAGCTTAATAGCTAGTACTTTTACACTATATCTTATAAAAATATGTTTGTCAAGTGTTTCCCTACAATTTTTCTTAGGGACTTACTTGGGTATATTTCCGGTATATTTCCATTTGAATTTCTACAGTTTTTGATATATTTTTTCTACGTCATAATCCGGCGCCATAGTTGCTGCAATTTCATATATCTTCCTGATATTTTCCGGCTCTTCTTCCAGCATATCAGATGTTTCTTCTACGGAGTTGCCTTTTTGCAGTTTCTTAATTACCTGACGAATTAGTTGCAGTTTTTCGCCCTGCTCCAATTTATTTTCCAGTTCTTTTTCAATTTCATCTTTCATTAATTCACGCAATGCTTCACACATCTCATTTTTCCTCCTTAACAGACTATATACCTGCTTATTTGCATTTACACTTACTTGAAGTACCGAATCAATATTGCTCCGTTCATTCTTAACTTTCCAAATAATGTATGAATTGAAATAGGACAACTTGACGGATTATCCAAATACTCTTGTGCATAGGAAAATACCGCATTTTCAGATCCACTTCCTGTTATCTTACCAACATAGATCTGCTCTCCCTGCTGTTCAATAAATACATGAAAATCTCTCATTTTATTTGCCTCGCTTTTCCATACACAAATCCATACCTAAAAGATTTACAATCTCAATCGCCTTTCCAATCTCACACGTTTCCTTTCCTCTTTCCAGATCAGATATAAAGCTGACACTAAATCCTGTAAATTCAGCGATATAAGCCTGTGTATATCCCAATTCTTTTCTGCGTGTACGTAATTCATTTCCAAAAGCTTCTGCATCTGCTATTTTCATGACGCCTCCTTGTCGCATAGTCGAACGGCTTATTTTAATTTTGTGCAAGCTAAAAAAGGTCGAACGGCTTATTTTTGATATATTTATCATATACTAAGCCGTTCGGCTATGTCAATACCAGATGTGATATTTCATTCCTTCATATTTCACAGTAAGCTCAATCAATACCGTTTTACGAACCTTGAGACTCACCAATTTAAGTGCAGGAAAGCTGTTCATGCACAATCCTCGAAACATGCTGCATCGTACGCGAGCTTACATATGAACCATCTTCACGCTTGCATACAAAATTTACTTCATGCTCTGTACAAGTCTCACCTATTCTGTTTTGCGGAAGAACTGTGTTTCTTCTTAATACTTCATCCGTCACCTTAAAATCTGAATAATAATGTGAATACTACTCGTCATAATATTTACATATGGCGACTTGAGGGCAGCGTGCAGCTATTTTTACACCAAATCCAGAAAATGAGTAAAAAAAAGAGACCCATACCAAAAATGATATGAGTCTCCAAAAAGCCTATAAAATCAAGCTTTCTATTTAGAATTTACCAGCTTTTGCTGCTTCCTCGATGGAAACAGTAATGCACGTATTTATCGCATCCACTGGCGTTTTTGTTGCCTGTATGTTTCCTATCCAGCAATTTTTCGCACTTGCGAGCGCTTCTCACGGCAATTTTAGCACTCTTCTCCGGCATATACAAACCCTGTCTCTTCCCAAAATTTCATCGGGGAAATGTAGTAGTCGTACTGGCTGCTTCCTTCTTTCTTGAATGCAACTCCGAATTTCAAAAATCCAAGGATAATACCCTGGCGTATAAACTGCTGGTCTTTCTTCATCACTCTTGCTGCAACCGCTACCGGAACATTTTCGCCAGTGAACTCCGGTACTTCCAAATATACCTTACTCTTATCCATTTGTCAATTAACTCCTTTCTTTCTGTGCTTCCGTCAGAGCTTTCACGATGTCCTCTGCTTTCTTTGGCCCAATTCCTTTTACGCCCAAGATCACATCTCGAACCTCACTCTCTGTCAATCCTTCCGCATCCTTCATTCCGTCTGTATGGCCTGCCTTGTATAAATTCTGACAGAACTGGTCCATCTGCTGATGATCCATTTTCTTTACGTCCTTGTACGTCTTACGATTCAATGTGTACTGTTTCACAATCATTCCTCCAATCCTTCCAGGTACTCTAATATTGCTTCTTTATCTATGCACATCTCTACAAAATGATCGCTTAAATCCGTGCAGGCTGGTTCTATCGGTTCTCCGCCATAGCACCTCATTTCTTTCGGGCATTCTTCGCTAAGCGTGCAAAAATCACATAGTTCTTCGTTTTGTATGAATGCCTCTACCTTCTCAACATCTTCCTGGCTCATATTGTCCTGCATTGCATCTATACCTCCTATTATGTAAACGGCAATTCGCCGTCCTCGTCCACGCTCATAAATCCACCGTCATTCTGCTGTGGTGCCGGTGCTGGCTGATTGCTATATGTACCACCGCCCTCGGTGTTTTTGCTCTCGGCAAATTCCTGGTCCTCTGCTACAACGTCTGTCGTATATACACGCTGGCCTTCTTTATTCGTGTAGCTTCCAGTCTGTATTCTGCCGGTCAGCACAATCTTTGTCCCTTTATGCAGGTATCTCTCAGTGAACTCTCCCGCCTTGCCGAATGCAACGCACTGGATGAAGTCTGCTGAGTTTTCCTGGTTTTTCCCTCTTCTGTCAACTGCCAGGGTGTATCTCGCTACTGCCATAGCCTGCTCCCCCTGGGTATATCTAACTTCCGGATCACGTGTGAGGCGACCCATCAAAATTACTTTATTCATTGTCCCGCTCCTTTCTCGGTTTCCTGTATTTTTAACACGTAGTATAACTTTCCTGGCTCAGCTCCCCATTCCGGCTTGCCTTTTCCGAAATGCAATGTGCATTTGCAAATGATTTCCGGGGACTCTTTGGAATAGCCATTTCTAAATACTATCGGTACCGGCCATGACTTCCGGATTTCTTCCGGTGCTGCATCTCCATATACCATCTGTCCTCCAACCAGGATAAAGCCGAAAGTGTTCATAAATCTGCTGTCATAGTACGGCTTGATTTCTCTGTACTCTTCTGTTTTTTCACCGGAAGCAATCATATCAAACCACTTCTTCTTGATTGGTAATATCAGCATTTATCTTCCTCCTTTATTATTTCAAAGCTATCCATTGGTACAAGCCTTGTTTTATTGCATCCATAGGCAACTATAGCGACTTTCATTTGCTCTTTTACATCTCTTCCTATGTAATCTTTTTCCGAGCCATCGTACCCATAATTTGTGTCGCAAAACAATTCTGCTTTTACCACAATCATCTTCATGCCTATAATAATTCCAACAAACTCCTTTTCTGACGGTTCGTAATATATTTTCATAAAATCTCCACCGCCCCAATCTTCTGCCGGAACCTCCCTAAATCTGTCTTTCTCTTTTTTCTCTGAGTAATCTGTGTAGAAGTATGCAGGCTTTCCGTTTTCTGTTTCATCCCCAGTCAGAAGTGTTATACATTTTCCATCGTTAATTTTTCTCATGTATTTACTGCACTTCACTGTCTGAAACATATATTTATTACATCTTCTCAGCTTCAATTCCGGCACCTCCTGTCTCTCGCTGCAGACCGGAACATCATCAACAGCATTTCTGATACCGGCCTGCTTCTATCTTTTCTCTTTGCCTTCTTGATTGCTTTGAGGTCGTACCACTCACCCCGGTAGTTCATTCCATCCGGAACATACACGCCTACCTGGTATGGGATTTCTTTCTTAATCTGCTCGTACACTTCTTCCGGCATCACGTAGTAATTGTAGTCTCCAAGGAAGTTATGACCGTTCTTCGAGTGAAAATCCTCTACCGAGGACTTAACCTCGTAGCAGTAGAAGTCTCCCTTCTCTATACCGGACACCGTATTGTTTACCGGCTTGAATTTCATAAAATCCACTCGCACCGCATTCGTGGTGGCGTAGTCAAAAGTCACTTCCCTGGCCCAGTAAATTCTCGGATCATTATTCGGGCAGATGTGCCGCTGGATCGAGAGTGACAACATCGCCGTGATCTCCGGCCTGCTATTCATCTTCCTGCACCTCCTCCGTTGGTATTCCTGCGTAATTCAATGCCTGCTCATATGTCATGCCGTGATTTTTTATCTGCAGGCAGCCCTCACACATTCTCCTGTGCTTATCGTTATCGGATGTTCTCAACCGCTGCAATCTGTTCGGCACCGGCTCTAAGTGGCACCCGAAGCCACACACGCAACAGCCGGTTCTCTGTTCTCCTGTAAAGTACCAGTTGCCTTTCTTGTCCTGGTATGGCGTTCCATACACGCTGCAGATCGGAATGCGCTGCTCTACCGCATACTGGATAACCTCATTCTTCGGCCAAAATCCCATAGGTTGGCTCTTTATTGTGTGACCGTCGTACACATTGCATCCCGTGTGGTTGTACTGGTTCTCTCTTCTGAAACTCTCGTCCTGTGTTATGCCGATAAATGGCTGTCTGCCCGTCTCCTTGACATACCTCTTGAACGGTTCTTTTTTTAGCGCCTCGCAGCAATACTCTGAAATGTCTGCAGGCATCCGTTCCGTGTCCGTCAAATACTGCCACTTCTTCGCCAGCATTCCGAATTTTCCTCTCTTATCTCCGTTGAGCAAGTAGTTTCTGTATTTCTCGCTGAGCTTTCCATGTCTCAGTTTCCTAATCTTTCCTGCTGTATCTTTGCTTGTAATCGGAAATCCCTTGTTTTCACACACCCACTTAAAACTATGCTTCGGCCGGATCACTACCAACTCAATATCGAGTTCCGGGAACTGCTCTTTGAGCCATTCCGTATATGTCTTAACAAACTCTCTGATTTCCGGAAATTCCGTCCCGGTATCCGCAAACACCAAGGGAATTTTACCGGTCAATTTATACTTTCTGTACGCCTGGCACACTATGTACGCCAAGACTGTACTATCCAGTCCGCCGCTGAATGATATGTAAACCTCTCCGTACCAATAATTCCACCACTGATATACTCTTACCATAGAGAATGACGGCTTCATCTCATACGGCTGGTACTTCATGCTTTTGAAACTGCCCTTTGGAAATTTCAAATCTTCTTCCAGTAGGTACATCTCGTGTCTCCTTTCTATCTGCTGAGCATTTTCTCAATCAGCTGGTCGTATAACAGCTTATAGTCCGGACCACTCTTTGCTTCCCTCAGCTCGGCTTTGGTTCTGTCGAGTTCCGCCTGCAGATTATTCAAATGTTCTAATGTGTCCGTATCTAACTGCCCTGGCCCACACTTCATTCCTAACGAAACCGCCAGGGCAATGTCCAAATCCTGCACTTCGCTTTCTGTCAGCTCTCCAATCCACTCTCCAATTCTTTCCTCTGAAACCGTGGAAATCTGCTCACACAAGAGTGTTGATGGTCTAAGCGCTGACTCAATATATACATGAGTTGGAAGGTCAGTCTTTGGTTTGGTCGTCATATATACCACTTCGACCGTGTTGCTGTTCGCATTGTTCTTATCGTTTGACACTATAACCGCTGGGCGCCCCCCCCGCTGCTCACTTCCCTCTTCTCTGTAATTGCTTCTGACGTAGTAAATCTGTCCTCTCTTCATGCTACTTTGCACCTTCTTTCTTTACATATAAATTGCTGGTTCCTTCGACCACGCCCTTCTCTTCGTCGTTAGGGAACTGGAAGCCGTACTGTTCCAGTATTCCGTAGAACGCCTTCACCTTCTCACCTCTGACTGTGTTGTATGTGTAATTCCACTCAACCAAATCTGCGTCAGCAACCATTGCGGATACCAGGCAGAGAAGTTTCTGCAGTACGCTGAGTCCCTGCATTTTCTTACGTGCTGCTTCTTTTTCTTCTTCCGGCGCATTGTAAACCTCGCACCCAACAAAGAACTCAATCAGCTTGTTATGGCCTGTGAATGTCTCCCAATCCATCATCTGCTCGAAAAGGTCCGCTTCAACCTGCTTTTCGTCTGTGACTTTTTTTATTCTTCCGGATAAAATGCCTTCGATGAACGCCTTTCTCGTATTGGCAGCCTCTTTCAGAATTGCCTTGATCTGCTTCTTGTTACGCATATTCTGCTTTTTGGCTTCCTCTTCCGGCGTAAGCACCTTCTTTTCCTTCTTTTTCTTACGGATCACGTACAATGTTCCATATCTTTCCAGGTAGAACATCGGCTCGCCATTGTCCTCGAACTTCATTGTCTTAGGCGGCTCCTTGTCGAGGCTGTAGTCCTTCATGCGTTCCCACTTGTCCGTGTAAAGCGCACTGTCCGCTTCCTTCGGAGCTTTCTTTAATCCCAGTTTCTTCATCATTGCCACGTACAACTTCATGTTTTCCTGGCGTTTCTGCTCCTTCTGAGCGTTGATTGCTCTTCTTGCCAAATCTCTCGAATCTGTGGAATCCTTCAAAATCTTGTCCCTGGTCTTTACGTCCTTGATCTTTTCCAGCTCGTACAAATCCGTAAGCGACAGCTGGTAGCCGTCCTGTCTCTCTTTCTCCATCAGCGTCTTGGAATCCAGCTTTGCGATATTCAAGCGGTGTCTAATTGTTTTCTTGCTAAAGCCGGTCTTTTCAGCGATTGTGTCCTCTGTTTCTCCCAAGTCAAGCATCATCTGAAATCCCTGGGCCTGTTCCCAAATCGTCAGATCATTACGCTGCATATTTTCTTCCAGCATCGTTGACATCTGCTCTTTGTCTGTCATGCCTTCTACAACCCTGCAGGGTGCCTCTGTAACGCCTGCCAGCTTAGCCGCCGCACTTCGTCTGTGACCGATGATTGTGATATACTCTCCCGGCTCTCCTTCTTTCGGAATTACCGTCAAATTCTGCATAATTCCATTCTTCTTAATGGACTCTGCCAGCTCTGTCAAATCTCCGAGATCTTTTCTCGGATTGTCCGGGTGTGGGTGGATATGCTCCAATCCAATAGTTACGATTCCTTTAACTTCCATTGCCTGTCCTCCTTAATCTCTTAGCCAATACCGCATATTGCGAATTTTATATTTTCCAACGCTCACATTTGCGAGCTTTTATGGTAAAAAAAATTTACCCTGCTTCCTTCTGCAGTAATCTCAGAAGCGGATGCCATGGTCTTGTGCCTCGAATACGGCCGATAATCTTCTTGATATTGCACTTTGCTTTGTCGATTTTCACGTACCCTTCATACTTTCCCTGGTTTCTTTCCGTAACCGGTCTGTCGTGAAATCCGTCCGTAATCATAAATCTGTCCTTCGCATCTGTCTCGTCCTTGAAAGCTACATAGTGCTTATTGCCATGTGCGTAGTACCCGACAATTACCATATCTCCTCCCTCCCTTCGTATCTGTCGTGAATAGCAATCGGGTAGCTGATCCCGGTAATCTGTTTGAATCTACTGTCCGATGTGTAAAGAATATTGCCGCCTGCCATATACCAGCGTTTCCGGCAGTATGCAGGCTTGCAGTCAACGTACTCCTGCCCCATAATCTCACGCTTTTCAATATACACGCACTGTCTGATGTCGTCCGGTTCAAAAGGACCTTTCTGTGCATCCAGGATATACAACTCTCTCGCATAGGAAGATATGCCGTTATTCGTGCAATCTCCCAAACTGCTGCGGTAAACCTCTGCGGTCAGACAGCTCTCAATCTCATAGTTGCTCTTCATCCAGTCAAGCACTTCATCCGGATATTTGCACCCGCTCCATAACTCGCCCATAAATACCAACTCATTATCAAACTCCTGCACCATACATGTATCATCGTCCAGCTTTACTGCCTGCAGCTGAATGTACTCCTTCGTTCTTTCATCACACGCAACCCTCTTCACGCATCCGTCAACCTTTCCATATCCTCTGATCTTGTGCGTTTCAATATAGCGATCCAGTTTCTTTTCTGCGAACCCTGCAGGAATATCCTCTTCATTTACTGCTACGTCTCCGCTTTCCAAAACAGCGTACTTATTTGAGATTTCGCACCATGTTCCTTCCAGGTGTAACACAAATCCTTCTTTCTCAATTCTCATGTTCTTGTGCCTCCTTTGCTGCTCTTACTTCTGCAATTCTCACATAGTCCGGGATGTGAAAACCATTTATGATATTCACCGCCTGCAGTTCTGTCAGATTACACCTGGCCTGCAGTTCTTCCCGCAACTTTCTTCTTTCTCCAATGTCCTGCAGTCCGTTTGACGGCAGGAGCAACGCCCTGTCTCTGTATTCATTTGCTATGGCTCTTGTTAGAACTTCCACTAACTCACCCTTTCCACGTAGTCTACGCATCCAGGATTAACCTTTTCTTCCTTGCAGAACTCAGACCAGCACTCCCGCAGTTCTTCGAGATTCTGAACATCAAACTGTGTCTCGTCTCCATCGTTGAAGCCGATATTATAGGTTCCTCTTCCGGATGTAACTACTCCTTTGCTCGCCTCTCTAATCGTCATACTACGTCACCTGCCTTTCTTAATGCGCACTTGGTACATACCGCACCGTCAAGGTGTGATGCCTTAACAACCCCTGCATCCTCCGGTCTCTGCCAGCAGAGTGTCCCGCATTCCGGGCAACGTACCTTTTTCCAACCAGGTTTTCCCTCCGGTCCGTTTATTACCAGTGGCATACATAACCAGCCACCTCGATCTGTAGCTTTTCTCGGTTCTAACTTCGCGTTCACTCTGCCGCCTCCATTTCTTCCAGCTCTCTGATAACTCTCTCTACCGCATATTTTCCATTATTGTTGAGCTGTCTCTGCCATGCACCTACCGACGGTGCCCATCTGAACCCATTACTTTTCAGAATATCTCTTACCTCCGGTTCCGGCTTTCCTTCAAAGAACAGCTGGATTCTCATAGCCTCCACATTCTCCTTGACCTTGAAAAACTTATTCTCGCTCTCCTGTGTTCCCTGGGACTTCGTTTTCTGCAGGCTCTTTATTCTTCCTTCCAATCTTCTGATATTGGCGTTGTTGTTCGTCAGCATATAGTCCGGAAAACCGATTCTTCCGCAGAAGTCCGGTTCTCTCAGCTGGGCGATCTGTTCGTCTGTATATCCCATGTCATGCAGCGTTGCATCGCCTTTTTCTTTGTCCTTCATACGGATTGCTTTGTTGGCCTGCTTCATTCTCTCCTGGTCCTCTCTCAATCCGTCAACCTTATCCTGTAGCTTCTCGATTGCGTTCTCATCATCAGACTTGATAACGTCCTTGCCATAAAAAATTGCCTCAATCTTTCCAAGGATTGCCTCAACCTCTTTATAGTCCTCATGGTTCTTATCCCATGCCGCTACCTGCTTTTCCTTCTTTTTGACTGGGAAGTTTCCTGCTCCGGAAATCATTACAGACGGGCACATTATGCCGATCTGAATATCCTTGTTGATGTTCTGAGCCAGTCGTCTCGAATATCTCTCGCAGAGCTTCGACACTCTTTCCTCTTCGGTCGGTCTTGCCTCGATTACCTTCTCTGCCAGCTCGTATGCCTTATCTACCTGTGCCTTGTAACCAGCAGTCTTGCTACCGGTCTTATACTCGCTGAATGACATCATATCGTTTGCCGTCTTTGCTCCGGCCTCATTGATGCTGAAATACACTCTTTCCATTACGCCACCTCCAAATACTCACCGATTTTCTCAATATCCAGCTTTACTACCGGATATGTGCAGTAACCGCTTTTTACCATTCTGCCGGTGGCCTGCCCGAAACCGTGCTGCTTGATAAACTCCATCGCCCAAGGGCAATTATTCGTGTCGATCACTGTCTCATCCTCTGCAAGTCCGCTTCCTGTGATACATACCGTGATTCTTGCAATAGGTCCGTCCTCGTTGTTCCAAATCTCAATTGTCCTGCTGTTATCAGCCTGGTATCTTGCCACCTGCAGGAAGCAATCCTTATACACTGCCCATTCTGTCTTAACCTCTAATAATGCCATAGCCTTACGCCTCCTTCTTTGATTCTCTAATCTGCTTTGTCTTAATCGCACCATCAACAATGCTCTGCAACTCTCTTGCTGTCAGTCCTGCGTAGTTATTCATATCAACCTCTTCCTGGCTGATTCCGGCTTTTTCCAGCTGTCTCTGAAAATAACCCATGTCTCCGTCGTAGTCGTACATCCGCTCACCTCCTAACACCCAATCACTTTTCTTGCTATGCTTTTTATCTCATTTCTTACGTCAAGGCTTTTCATCATCTGCTCGAACTGCTCCTCCGTGTTGGCTTTCATATACAGCTCGTTGACTTTTTCTATCGTCTCCTCAAGTTCCATATCACCAACAGCAAGAAGACCTTCTCTTATTTTTATTGTATCCAGCTGAGCCAGTAGCTCTCTTCTCTCTCCGTCCAGCTTTTCCATTTTCTCTGCTACCGGGAGCATTCCTCTAATTACGCCAAATCCAAACTGCGTATAAAGAGTTTTCATCTGATCCTTGCCGGTCGTGTCATTGATTGCCGGATGCCAGGTGTAAACTGCCTCGATAACCTTGTATTCTTCATCTGTAACTGTTTTACCGATCATTGCCTCAAATTCTGCCTTCATCATATCTGCTCACCTCCTATGCTGCTTCCAAGATTCTTTCGACATCTTCTCTTCTCTGACGCATCATCGTCATTGCCATTACCTTGTCAATCTGACCGGAAGTGAGGCTTACGATGAAATCTGCCACCTGGTTGCTCAGCTTATACACTTCCTCATACAGTCTGTCTGCCTCAGCTTCGTAGCTGTCTGATTTTTCCATATCCAGGTGTTCTTCCTGCATCCAGTATTCCGACTGTTTCTCTGCCTCCTCCATTTCTGCCTCTAAGTTTCTCAGCTTCTTTAATACTTCCTTCATACAAATACGCTCCTTTCATCTGCGTGTTGTGTTTCACGTGAAACACTCATTTGCGAGTTGTGCAGGTAAAAAAATTTACCTAGAACATTTTTTTCATTTCCTCAGCCTTCTCTTCGAGGCCGTTGCTTTCAAGAATCCAAAGGTCAAATCGAACTGCCTCGTCGGTGAGTTCACAACCGCAGTCACTCAGACTGTAAAGCTCGTCGATGATTTCGCCCACCATCCAGTTATTTCCTGCAGCTACCATAGCTGTTGCAATGCTCTGAACTTTTGCCTGGCAAAATCTCCATTCATCTGAATACAGGTCGCATTTCTCTCTTTCTTCCAGTGCTTCTCTATAATCTTCTCTGTTATACATAACCACTACCTCCGTGTGTTTTATTTGTTGTTTGATTATGTATATATTATACTTCGCAACTGCGTATTTGTCAATAGGTTTACTTCTAATTTGCGTATTTTATTAAAGTTTTTTTACAACAATCTCGTAACCGAGAGCTGTTACCATCTTTGAGAAGCTATCGTATCTCATGCTCTTAGCGTTTCGATTGAGAGACTGGCTGATGTTCTGTCTTGTAATTCCCATTCTGTCTGCTAAATCCTGCTGGGTCATTTTCTCTTCGTCTAGGATGCAGCGGATCGTCTCCTCTGCATTCGCCGCTTTAATCTCCATCTATTTTCTCCTTTTCTTCTGTCTGACTGTTACTCTTGCCTTTGCGACCAGCGCACCGGTCTTTGTTCTTTCCGGATCAGCGAACCTTAACCTACTTCTGTTCATTTCCAGGTTCTCTGCATTGTCGATCAGTACCAGGTTTTCTATGTCGCAGTTGTCCTTGTTTCCGTCCAGGAACGATACCATCTTACCTTCGGGAACTGGTCCGTTGTGTTCTTCCCATGCTGCTCTATGAACAAACTCAAACCTCTCCCATTGTGAACCGGTTTCTTTAACCTTCCGGATAAGATAGCCGTCTGTCGTATGCGTGTACTCACCTACTTCCATGTGGTTTGCCGGGACATCGCCTTTCTTAAACATCGTTGCCCTACACTTCTCATATTGTTCCTGGCTCATTGGCTTTCCCTTGTTGGCTGGAACGTGTCCTTTATCAAACCTGCAGTCAACACCGCTGATAATGTCATGGTTCTTCTTGTATGCCCTGCACTGTTTCTCACTGAACTCTATTCCGAAATGCGCTGACACCAGTTCTGCAATCTCTTTTGTCTTTTTTCCTACCGCAATGCTCCGAATGTAACTTTCCATTCCATCCGGATATTTTAGTGAGTACCCTTTTGGGACCCCGCCGGTAGTGCCGCTCTTTATGCCATACCGGTTCTTCGCACCCTTTATCGCCGCATCGGAAAATACCATTCCGTACTTCTTATCGAACCCCTGTTGATTTATCAGCTCTGTAACCTGTTTTGTGGTTTTGCCTGGAACATTATCACGCAGCCAGGCGATCACTTCTTCGGGCCAGCCTCTCATTTATGGTTCGCCCCCCCCCCGCATGAACTTCGAGCATTTCCGGAACCGCCTTCTGTCTTTCGTACCCATACTCGTCCATGTGCTTCATCGCCTTGTACTGTAGCTCTCCATTTTTGATGATCTGCTCGCTGATGTCGCATATAGCGTCGGTTCTCTTTAACTCGCTTTCCAGTTCTTCTCCTGTCAGATCATCGTCTCCCAGCTTTTCCAGCTGAGCGAACAGGTGGTTATTCAAGTCTCCTAATGTATTCTTCATATTGCCATCTCCTTCCTTGCTTCGCCTACCGCCAACTCCATCGTTACATTGAACGGCGTGTTGCAATCCTCCATCTTATCGAATAATTCGACTGCCTTCTGCAGGAACTCTTCGCTGTCTACCAGTTCCTCGTATTTTTCTTCATCCAGGTTTCCGTTTTCAAACAACCCCTGCAGATAATTCTTTACATCCTCTGTTCTGTCGTTCTTACTCATTGTTCTGCTGATCTCGCCCATAAGTGCCTCGTTGATTACTGCAGGCTCTTCCGTGATGTAGAATCTTGCGTTGCCGCTGATACCTCCGCTGATTTCGTACCTAGTGTCTGTATGCTCTTCCATCAGAATGCTACCTTCAATGCTCACATACTCCTTTGCCTGGGTGTCTGCTATCTGATCCAGTCTATCAATCAGCTGTTTCTCGTCACTGGAAATCGCAACCACAGTTACTCCAATGTCGTCCGGACATTCCCAGCATCCAGCTAACACAAATAAATTTACTGTTTTATTCATCCTCTGCCTCCTTCCAGTCGCCTGCAATCTCTGCGACCGTTCTCTCCAAAATCTTGAACTTCTCCGGATCAATCCAGCTCGGTATCTCTCCGTTTCTTACTCTTTCCTGGTACCGGTTCAAACACAACCGCTTTACTGGTACTGGTCTGCCTATCTGAACAAACATACCTCTCTGCTTGTCCCAGGCAAATGCTCCGTACTCTACATTCTCGACTGCAGCTTTCATAACCTCTATTGCCGCATCCAGTGCTTCCAGTTCCATAGGGCCAGGTGGCACCTCTTCGATGTTCCGGATATTATGCAGGTATGTTTCCAATACCGCCGCATTTTCTCTGAGCGTCATTCGTCCTCTCCCTCCTCTTCTTCCGGGTGCCAATGATACTTGCAATCCGGATTTTCGCATCTGCCGTTCCACATCGTGCTGCCGCATTCCGGGCAGGTGGTCGCCTCGTATGGTCCTCCGCCTAACATCTGATCCGCTCCTTTCTACAAATACGAACATCCATATCTCTTCCGGAAGGTTTCTCTGCCTCCCTTATGGATAATCTGTTTTACTTCGCCTTCCTCCCTGCCTTCATCAATAATCCTTGCAAATTCATCTGCCTTCTGCAAGGCGTATTCTTTTTCCCAGGCCAGCTGTCCGATTATCTTTGACATCCTCTCTGCCATCGGATTTCCATGTATTCTGCAGAGGATGTCTCCCATGTTGTGACAATCATTGCATACCGGCACTTTCAATCCGTCCTTTTCGCTCAGTTCTCTGCCAGCGGTACCGAACACCAAATGATGCTCGGCTTCCGATGGCCTGCCGCAGATGAAACAGATTCCCGGATAGTCTGTCACTATTCCTTTGCTCACCGCTTACACCTACTTTCTGTTTCCAACTCCAACGATTACCAAGAACGCAAATACCACTAATGCTGCCATAGTCTCGCCTCCTAACCAAAAACCACTGTTCCGAATAGTGCATATTGGATGATCGCATCACATACGATTGCGTCCGCATTGCAAGTATCGAACCGGATCTTTCCGTCAATCTGTTCCAGGCAGTTGCAGCCAACCGGTGTAATCGCCCACAGCTCTACTCCTTTCTTGAACTTCTCCAAGTCCAGCTCGTAATACTCTGTCTCGTCCTTGTCGAACGGTTCCGGCAGGTGTAATCTCAGTTTTCCGCCTCTTGCGATCTGCTCACTTCCATATTCCCCGAGATAATCGCCTACGACCTTTGCCTCATCACACCAGTAAGTGATGCCACCCTCCAGTGCTCCGCACATAATGTCATCAATATCTTCCTGGGTAAGTACGATTTCCAATGTTACACTTACCGTTACCTGTTTTTCTTTCTCTTTGCCGTCCATGACTCGCTCTCCTTCTTTTTCATCGCTTTTTCTATTTCTTTGAGTTTTTCATCACTGAGAAACTTAAAATTCACGCCTGCGTCTGTAAACGCTGTCAAAATGCTTTCCTGCACCGCCTTGACTGTCGCCCAGTCCGGTTCGTCGTCCTGCGTTCTGATGCCAAACTGAACCATATAGTCCTCGATCACGTGCCACAGCTCGTATTCCAGCTCGTCCATGCATCCAAGTGTCGATACATTCACGACCGTCGGTGCTATTATTTTCTTTCCATCTGCCAGTTCCAGGTCTACTGTGTCAATCTGTTCTCCGAACTCACCGCCTTTCTTGTGGTGCGCCAGGATGTCGCCTGCAAAGTCATAGCCTCTGTCGATCATAGCCTCGCTGTTGTCGTCGTACAGTCTGAAACATCCGGCCAGTTCGCCCTTCTCGTGTCTCTGTAGAACTTCTTCCCAGGTCAGCTTTCGCATTCCCAACCAGGTGTAACCCATTATTCATCGCCTCCTTCATAATCTGCCCCGCAGTACGGACACTTTGTTACTCCGTAGCAGTTAAACATCTTCCCGCATTCTTTGCAGGTATCTAACTCCCCATTTCTCTGCCAATCTTCCAGCAGGCTACTTACGTGCTGCCAGTCCAATGCCTCGAAAACTTCCTCTGCCAAATCGTCCTGCTGGTTGCACTCCTGCAGGATGCTGTTTCTCGTGTACACCGTATCGGATAATTCCGGTATGTAACACGGATCATCCGGCCTGTGGTAAAACGCATCTTCGTCTTTGAAGATATGTCCCTGCCCGTAGAACTCACGGACGATCTTCTCACCTTCTCCATTTTCATCCGGCGGCGTGTAACTGCCAACCAGTACCGGGATGTTTACTTTCTGCAAGGCCTGAGACAGTTCCAATATCATACCGTCAATGGCTTCTGCATCCTTTACAAGCTCCCTTGTGGAAGGAACTCCACTCGTTCCGCTTCTCTTGGCCTCTATCCACATTTCAATATGCTCGTCGATGTCGAAATCTTCGTAATAGGATTCCAAGCTGTCCTTGAAACTATCTGCCTGGTTCTCTTCATCGAAATTAATCGTCATAGAGAAATCTTCGCCTGCAGGTGACGACTGCCCGATTTCAACATAGGTTCTTCTACTGCCCGGCTCAATGTAGGTTTCCCAGTTCCACCCCATTTCTTCTGCCTTGTCGAGAAGCATTTTCAAGCCTCTCGATATGTCCTTGTATTCTTCCATATCCTCATTCCTCCGCATCTGCGTAGTACGCATCGAATGCAATACCGGCATTTACCAGCTTATCTTCTAGGTAATTACCGTAGCACCAGCCGTCTCCATCTTCCCAAAAACTGTCCCAGGCTTTCTCCAATACTTCTCTCGCCTTCTCTTCATCATCTTTGCTTACAACAAACACGCAATCCATCCAGTCGTTTAACTGTGACTGCACTCTGATTACGCTTTCCTTTAATACTTCCACTCCGGTATTCATTGTGTCTGCTCCTTTCTCAAATGTAATAGCAGCTGAAATTCCAGTGATGCCCGAACTCATAGTACAAGCCGTATCTCTCGAATATCTTGTCAAATTCTCTTCTCACCGAAGGAAGGATGCCGTAATACAACATCTCGCATACCGGACCTTCAAAGCTCATGCTGAGAATGTGGTCCGGATTCACGTACTCGAAATACGTTCTTGGGTCCTGGTTCTCTTCCTCGATCAGATGCTCTCTGTCGTTGTAGTAATACTTTCCGGTTACCGGATCATGCTGTGTGAACCGCTTTCCGTTGAAATAGATGTCTACATCCTGCCATAACCCATGCTCCAGCAGAAACTCTCTGATTTCCTTTGCCAGGTTCTCAATCTGCTCTGCCGTCAGCTTTGCCGTTGAACTCATGCAACCTCCTCCTTTCTTACTCTCTTCTTAACAAGTCTTGCTGGGTACTGAGGCTGATTCTCTCTGTACTCTTTCAGTCTCGCCCTTGCCTCTTCTCTTGTGAACTCTGTCAATGTGTATTCCCAGCCGTACCCGTAATTCAGCTGCAACTCCCAGGTGTCGATTGTCTTTCTCTCGTATGCCATCCTACGCAACCTCCTCTTTCTTTGGCTTTCTGCCACGTCTCTTCGGTTTTTCGACCGGCTTTTCTTCCTTGACCTCTTCTGTAGGTTCCTCGGCCACCTGCTCCTCAACCTTCTCTTCGGCCGCCGGTTCTTCCTTGACTACCGGCTCTGCAGGAAGCGCAACATCCAGCTTGTATCTCTTTGTAATGCTCTGAATCATCGTCACTACCTCTGTGCTTACTTCCTGGATTTCGTCCTCGGTAAGTCCTTCTGTCAAGCTCTCTGTCTCGGTCCAATATCCTGCATTATCCAGGAAATGATTTAATACCTTCTTTGCTCTATCATGTTTTACGTCCCACTTCATATCGTTTACCTCTCTTCCTTTTCTCCGGCGATCAATGCCAGTACCACTACTCCATTTATCAAAATTGCTACCAAATTCTTCGCTCTCATACCGTCGTATATGCCGACCATAAAGTTGATGAACAATACCGACTGCAGGAACTGTCTTAATTTCTTCATTGCCAAATCAGCCTCCTTTATGATAGACTTAACAGTTGAGAGGCGGTGTTGCTGCCTCCCGACCGTTAAGGGAACTACTTAATCAATCAAACCTAGCCATTTCAGAATTGCCGTAATCACTGACACAATCATGATTACTATGGTGGAGATTATGCTGGCCTGCTTTTCTCTCTTCTGTAATTTAAGGTTTTCGATTTCAAGTAGTTCCTTTTCCTTTGTGGAAAAGTCTTTCTTCTTACCTTTCTTACCCAACTGGTAATTCCTCCTTCCTTCGGATTTAATCAAATTGTTTTGTTTGATTATGGTTATATTATAACTCGCACTTGCGTATTTGTCAATAGATATACTTCTATTTTACGAGTTTTTGCTAAAATGTTTTCGCACTCACGAGAACTTCTGCAATTTCCGGATCATCTGCGCTACCTGGTGCATTACTCCCTATTTTCATTTGCGAGGACCGTAAACCCGCATGGTTGCTTGGTGCATTGTAAGATTTCTTACATGATTTCTTCTAAGGTTTCTACAAGGATTCTTTACTAGATATTAGAGATTAGATAATAGATATTAGAGATAGAATAATATATGCTCATTTGCGTACTCTCAAAAGCGTATTTTATCCACAAATGCGTGTGGATAATGTGGATAATTACACCTCTGAAAACATATAGCTCTATGACTTCGTACACGGTTCGATACCGGCTTTTAGTCTTTAGACATAGGATAGGTACTAAAATCGCCTATCGTGTCTCGGGAACTTTTCGTCAAAATACCCGGTCTTATTTTGGTTATTTTGTATATTGATTTTACCTGCGGTCTTGTTCCGCTTTTCTGCAATAAAAAAAGAGCCTACAACCCCTGCGGATCATAGGCTCTCTTACTTACTCTGCTGAGTTGATGAAATCTTGGCAGTCCAGTTCCCGGTATGCCTTTTCAAAGGTTTCCTTCGGACTCCATGATACATAACCATCCGGATATTTCACGGCATACCCAGGTACTCCGTTCTTCTCCTTCGGCTCAGCTTTTACAATTTTCACGCCGATATAGTTTTTCATAATGTCACCGTTTCCTCCTGTTATTTTACTCTGATGGTGTCTCCTGCGATAATAAGGTTCGGATTCTCAATGCCGTTGAGCTGAGCAATCGCATTGACCGTAGTTCCATACTTCGCCGCAATACCGGAAAGCGTATCTCCGCTCTTAATGGTGTAATACTTCTTGTTTTCGGCGTTGATTACGTCCTGGACTTCCTGCCATCTACCGCCAAGAACAGTCCTTCTCACTTCGTCGTCGCCGTACTTACCGGCCCACACTTCGTCTACAAGTTCCTGCACGGATGCTTTGTCAATGTGATTGATTACATCCTGCACTTCATTGTATCTGCTACCGAGAGCTGCTCTTCTTGCATCGCCGCCGCCGAACTCGTCCTTCATTGTTCTGTAAAGCAGATCGAGGGTACTGCCTTCCGGTTCTGAAACCTCCGGCTCATTCGTTTCATCTCCTGCGCTGGCAGAAAATCCGTTGAGTCCTGCCTTCTTGATTTCTGTTTCAAAATCACGATAGCAAAAATCCTGGTCCACGGTTCTTCCGCAGATTGTCTTGTCAGCAATGTAGTTATGCTCTCCTCCGTACTGCCAAATATCGTGATCTGTTACCGGCTCATTTGAAGAATATCTCGCTACCCAATGAGTGAATCTCTGCAGGCGATCATCGTCTACGTGTGCCTGGAAATGCGAATCAGATGTATATACTCCGACAAAATATCCGGCTTTTTCGCACCTGTCACAGAACGCAATTACAATATCCGTAAGGACACCTCTGCTATTGTTAAGCATCTTACCTTCTACGTCGTAGTAGATAGGATATTCAAACTGCTTCCCTGCAATAACTGACAGGAAATGGTCTGCCTCCTGTTCTGCCTCCGTAACAGACTTTGCATTACCGTAATAGTATGCACCTACCGGAAGTCCGATAGCCTTACACTGTGCATAGTAATTTTCAAACTTGCTATCCTTGTACTTGCCATCATCTGCTCCTGCAGCTTTAATGATAGCAAATCTCACTCCTCTTTCGTTCCTGGCCTGCTCGATGCTCATATCTCCCTGCCAGTGTGAAATATCAATACCAAATAGTTTTTCCATAGAAAACTCCTCCTTAAATCAAAATAAGGGGCAGCTTTTCAGCCACCCCGATGTGATACCTTTTCAGAACTTACGCTTTGATTAACTTTCCTTTTTTGAGAAGATTAACCATCTTGGTGTTCTGCGCTGCGGTATATGCGTAATTTGTAATTCCATTTGCGGCTGCAATCTTGGCCCGGTGCGCCTTTGATGTGTCTTTCTCGCCCACTGCAGCAAGCGCCGTAATGATAGAACCCGATGCCCCTTTATACTTAGGGTAATAGGCGTTTCCACGTCTCGGATTTCCGGAAACAACAACCACTGTATGTCCTTTGGTCTTTGTGACAAGCACATCGCCGTTGAACAGTTCAGTTTTGGAAGTTACCGCAATCGGTTCCATAAACTGTTCTGTTGCTTTCAATGCCGAAACCTCGGACGCTGTGTTGAAATTTCCCGGATCAAAACCAGCCTGGATGCAGCACGCTCTCACGAGTGAACTGCAGTCTGCCTCTGTTTTTGCAGAAATCTTTGCGAGCTTTCCGGCTTTTCTCAGCTGTTCGATTACATTGCTCCTGTGCCCCTGGCAATATCCGATATTGTTGTTTCTGCATCCCTGCAGCATAGCTTCCGCAATGGCATTTGCTACCGTGGTGCTCTTCGGTCTCAGACAGTACCAGCCTTTTGAATGGACGTAATACGCCTGGGTTGATACCTCGTTTCCAGTCTGATCTCCCGGCTTTCCTCCCGAAATGTGACCGTTCTCGTCAATTCTTGCGCTTCCAACTACTAAACTCATGGTTCTTCCTCCTAACAAAATAGGGCAGTCTTTCGACCGCCCTGTGCTTACAATATGTTCTCAGATTACTCCTCGTCCTCACTGTTTGAGCCGATGTTGGCTGAATCGGTCAAGCCTTCGCCGATGATGTATGCCACCACTGATGCTCCTGCCATAATGAGTGCTGTAACCTGTGTTGCTGTGTTGTCCGTACCGCCAGTAGCCAGGATCATCATAGATACGAATGACGCTACCGCAGTCCACAACTTTCTGCTTGTGAGTTTTCTAACCCAATCAATTTTCTTCATGTTTCTTTTCCTCCTGTTATAAAAATGAATTTTTTTCCATGCACTTCTGATAAACTTTGTCTATCTCGGCAATGGCATTTACCGCTTTGCTGTTCTTGTATTCCGGATGCTCTGCGCAATAACGCTCATAGTCCGAAATATCATCCAAAATCTGATTGAAGAACTCCTCGGAATGTTTGACATCCCTTCTCAACTCGTCGGCAAATCGCAGGATTCTTGTACGGCATTCGTCCGCATCATCTTTATCCATACGCCTTTCGAGCTTGTTGTGCTTTTCTCCCAGGTCTTTTAACTCTTTCTGCACTGATTCCAGCTTATCCATAACGTCCTTATTCATCGACTTTCCGATGGCTCTCATGCCGTTTCTGATAATCTTTCCAACTGCAGACCACGGATTTACCTTGATGGGCGTAATCTGCACCAGTGTCAAGAACAGCAGCAGCGCTCCACCACTTGCAAGAATTTCATTCAAAGACATTGGCTCTTTTACCTCCTTCCCAAACGCACCGTAGTTCCCACGGTACGTCCGTAATATCTGCCGCCTTTTCACCCAAAATGGCCTCTATTACTGCATAAAGAATGGCATCCGCGCGCGGGTCCTTATCGAACCGGTACAGATGCCATACCAACTGATTATGCAGATTGATTAGAAGGATTTCGTTTTCCTCTGTCTCTTCCCAGTGCAGGTCGTGTGCCGCTTTTTCCAATCTGTCATAGTCGTAAAACTCGGCATATGGGATTCTTTTATGCTGCATACATACCTGCCCTTCGCCTTACTCTGCCTTTAACATTTTATCAACGGATGCTCTCCACCTGGTCGGCACTTCGTCGATAGTCATGTTTCCGAGCTTAATCTGTGTGTAGTAAAATTTAGCCATTTACAATCACCTCCGCTAACTCAATAATTGCAGACTCCACGGCCTCCAAACGCTCGATGATGGTAGGCTCACCGGCTGCTTCTGCCTCTTTGTCAGCGGCATCTTCCTCGGTACCGCCTTCTCCGATGGTCCACCAGTACTCGAAGTTGTTGTTCACCTCTGTTTTGGTAACTGTGCCCTTGTGTCTGATCTGCACCTCGTCGCATTCATAAACGATGGTTGAATCTCCACCCTCTTCCATAGGCTCCTTGGTGGTTTTCTTGATGTTCTTTCTCAGAATGATGTCCGTACCGCCATGAATAGGAAACACCTCGATCTTAGGCGGCTGCAATGAGTAACATTCTTTGTTCATACTTGACATACTCCTTTCTGCCGTAGCGTGATACGCTTTGTGCGGCAATCTTAAATAAATTCTGCATATTGTACTTAATGGAGCAACCCTGGCTGTTGCTGTACTTTATCCACCCTTTGTACGCCATAATTCTGCAGGCTCGCCACCATGGGATATATCCTAAGTGCTCCAAATCGACGGCAGCTCTCAAAAACTGTCTCCGGATACGCTTAAACACCCTGCTTCTTATAATGGTGTACGTTCTTCGTACAACGAACCCCATCATGTCTACGCCCTGCGTCCTTTTATGACTTCCGCCTTGTCTCATTCTGTGAAATTCTTTCTCTTCCTCGAATGATGAAATGTGGTATATCTGCCAGGCCGGCTTTACGTCCAATCCCAGCGTTGATTTACTCCATCTCGTAGCTTTTTTGAGCGCTTTCGTCAGCTGTGAGAAGTAGCCATAAACTGTAAAATCGTCTGCATAGCAAACGATAGCTTTTACCATTTTGGTCTGTGCCCCTCTTCTTGACTGACTCAGGCTCAACAGGTATCTCAAAACATAGCTCATAACATAGTTAAAGAGCCACGACGGAAGATACCCGCCTATACAAAGATGCTCTCCTGGGTAATTTTCCATAAGAGCACCCAGGTACCAAATTAAAACTTTATTCTTGCCAATATCTCTTTTTAGCAAGTTCATAACACACTCTACCGTTACGGACGGATATGCCTTGTGAATATCACACTTGACCACATCCAGCCTTCCGGTAAACTTACGCCTTAAAATCCTTTCGATTTTCCGTTTGCCTGCCAGCTGCCCTCTTCCTGGAATGCTTCCGTATTGAATCGGCAGTAACTTCGCATGGAACAATTCCTCTAATGAGTAAACCGCTATGTATTCCATTATCTGCTGATCCGGATATTCCTGGCATATATTTCTGAGCTTGTGAGTCAATCCATCTTCTCGCTGGAACTGGCGAATTGGGCGCAATTTCAAATCTCTGTTTCTGATGCGCCGTGTTAATTCTTCTGCTATTGCATCCGTAGCTGTGTATATTTTTTGCTTTGTACCGTCAAGGAACTCTTGTGCAAGTTCCTGTTCGGTCACCAGGCCTGTGTTCAGAAGCAATCTCTGAAAATCTCTTCTTTTGTACTTCCCATCAAATGCCTTGCGAACTGCAGGTATATTAAATTCTGTGTTTTCCACATCTACCTTCGCAGGTTTGCAGTATGTTTTCATAATTGCTTTCCTTTCGTGTATATCATCTGGTTATTACCGGCGACGTTCGCTTTCGCTACTAGCCGCCGCTGGTTTCAAATAATTTTCGCACATAAGCGTGTGCTGTATGGTGCAATGAATAATATACTCTCTAACCAGTTGAACCGACAGAGCCGTTCCAGTTCGCATCGCCGACGGAATTGTTCGAGTTACGGCACGCGAGACCCGCATTGCCACCGTTGTTCAAGTTGCCCCAGCACCAACCGGCGCGGACCCCGGACGCGGCGGGATGGCAGTAGAAGCCAGCCTTACAGCCGACGCCGCTACCGCTTGCGTCGATACCAAGAGGCCACTCAACATCTGAAATGGCGGTATCTTCGATGTAAGTCCACTTTGCTGTTGTTCCTTTAGGAATAACCATCGTTAAGGCTGTCAGCTTTTTGTAGTCCTCGGTAATTGCTGTTCCGCTTACTTTGGACTGATCTTCGCAAACAAAGCAGTCAAAGTTATAATCTCCGTTTTCGTCGGTACTCCACTGCCATAATTCATCGCTGATGATTAAATATGATCCATTCATAAACTCAATTTTCTGCAGCATACCCGGCTCTTTTCCGTTGGTGTAATTGTACTTGCTTCCGTCAGTTCCAAGTACATCATCGTTCCAACCGGACCAGTAAGGATCGGTGCTTAAATATGTGCTTCCGGCTGTTGTATCGAATGTGGTACCGCCGTTATCCACATAAACTGCAGAGTATGTGGTACCGCCGATTTCAACGTCCTTGATTGCAGTAATGAGCTTGTTTCTGCAGACAGAATAGTTGCTCGCAGTATTTCTATCTGTACCGCTCTGAATACCGATCTGAACACTGCTTCCAACAAATAAATTTGCCGCCTGCTCGGGTGTCAAAAGGACTCTTTCAACACCTTCCTCGGAATATGCAGCCGTGTACTGGTAGTTATAATTAGAACAACCTTCGATTGTTCCGGAGTTGCCTTTTCTTGCGTATTTAAGGCGCATCATACGATCAAGGAACTTGATCGTCTTTCCGCTCGCTCCACTATACTGTGTTCCTCTGTCTCTCCATTTGGTAACACCTGTAGTATGAGAAGTCCAGTTTACCGGAGCTAAGCCGGTTCCGCAGGTAATTTTTCCACTTGCGCCGATTCCTGCGTAATACTTAGGTCTCGCTGCATACGCATAAACTCTACCGGTGCGATCTCTTCCTTCCGGCCATAATTCGTAACCGGTTGACTGGTGGCATTTCATTTTTAAGTAACGGTATCCGTCCTCGTCCCACTCTTTCGTGTAGGTATTTTTCTGTAATACCCAGCAAAGATGCTCGCCGGAGCGGACGTCGTTAATATCATCGATATGCTCAACATAGAAAATCTCGTGGCTTCCGTCTGTTTTCTTCTCTGCAGATACTTCCAGGCACCAAAACTGAGGAAGATGCGCAAAATCATCCTGCCCCTGCGTCTTTGCAGTAGACGGAACGCATTTCAAGTCAACGCTGTCGTCCGTTAATTCTCCAATAGCTGTAGAGCTGGTTGCGAACAGCGGGAATGCAACACCATGTACTCTGTCGTCCTCGAGGACTCTGCCGAACCATCTTTCCAGCATTTCCACCTTTGTGAATTTGCTTGCGTCGTACTGTGATTTCCACCATTCGATGAAAAGATTGTCAACCTGCTCTTTGCTGGTACACTGTGCAACCATGTACTTATAGCAAAGATCAGCTGCGCCAGGGTTTGCACCACCTGCCACAGCCATTTTCTGCATTTCCATGAGAGCTTTCATCGTCGATTCTCTCGGAATATTGATTACATTGTCAGACATTTTTAACCCTCCTTGATGATAATATTTAAGCCGCCGTCCGATTCATCGAACGCCAGCTGTGCTTTAGCATTTTGAATTTTCGTGATGTCCCTGCGGTTTGCAATAGTATTTTCAAATGCACACATAGGTCCTGCATTGATATTGCTCGCATGGTTCGAGTCTGTCGTTTCGGTAATCTTCATAGTGTCAGAGAATACCGCAGACTCGCTTTTTACTGTGTAATCTTTCACGTTTTGCCTCCTTCCTGGCTTAGAAGATGTCGTCAAGCACGTATGTCTGCTCTACATCATCATCCTTGCCCTTCCTGGTAAAGGTCTTGATACACACAATGTCGCCATTGGTGTCATACAATCCGATTTCGCTGATCTCTTTTCCAGCAAGTTCACTCTCTGCAAGGGTACATTCGTATCTGCAAGTTGTGTCATTCGGGAATGTGTAACCATCAATGGCTTTGCGGAACAATTCCTTATTGAGCTTAGACTGAGATTCCGTCGGTGCAATGACCGCACCGGAACTGTTTACACCACCTTCGCCAAACGCCATACCGATAATCTTCGGAAGCGTAATAGCTCCGGCACGTGCCTTAACCAGGTTCTCCCTGGCTTTCTTCGTGATTACCACGTTTTTGCTCTTTTCTGTACTCATTGGATATACTCCTTTCTATAGATTGAATTAAGGTTCTTCTTTCCGTCCAGCGTATTGCTGCCATCAAGAAACCAGTAATTCCTTGTTTTGGTAATGACCTGTGCCTCCACGTCCACATATTCTCTTTCAATTCCCATGTGATGCGTAACTGCAGCTTCAAGTCGTTTATTGCCGCCTCTGTACTCCAACATAGCGTTGCCGTCGAGTAGCAACTTTCCGTCCAAATAGACAGTGTTCCAAAAATCAGCCTCAAACTCCGAACGGATTGCCGCCCTGGCATCCGAACTCGACCGTAAGCCGTATGTACTTCTTACTTTCATTGAGTCTGCGACTTTGTTGTAGGCGCAGGCAACCATTGCAACGATTGCAACGCCCAGTTGATAGCCCCGTGTAACATCGAGCCTGTGTGAGCCGTCCAAATCCCACGAACCGTCCAATAGGTGCGTATTCCAAAAAATGATGTCCGAGGCGATCCGGATTGTTCCTGCCTTGACATCATTTTCTGTTTCCTGTTCTGCTCTGAATTTTACCTTCTGCAGGTCTGCGTCTGTCGGTGTTGTAAATCCACCGAGCATATACTTAAACCCAAGCATCAGATTGTATCTCATATACGGATAAAGAAGGCTGGAACCGTCCAGCAGTTTTCTTCCATCCAGCAGATCGCTATACCAAAACGACTCTGCGATATGGAAGATTACCTTTTTCAGATTCATCTCCTCTAAGTTCCGATTGTCTGATACAATCTCGGTTCGGTCATTCATAGTAAACATCGTGTGTGACTGTTTCAGTTCATTCAACATGGCTCTCGCCCGCTTCGATGCAAGTGTTCCTTCGCCCATGAAGTATGCTTTGAACACATTCGGGTGTGGCGCCACAAAACCATAGTCTCCCGGATCATTGATGTCTGCAATTCGTACATCAAATCCGGTAGCAGTTTTTAAGTACCCTTCCATCCGATACGGTGTCATTGGCGCCCGATAGTCTCTCTTCCGGTAAATCAACTGTCGCCTCTCCTCGTATGGAAGATTTTCTCTCACCGGCAGTCCCCACTTAATCTCATGGTACATCAATCCCCAGGTGGCAGTTTCCGGAAATAGCTGGTTCAGAATATCCTCAGCTATTTCTCTTGCCGTGTCGTACTCCTGGCCCATGACCTCGTACAACCACTTTCCAACATAGGAATTGTCGTAAAAGCCATCTGACACTGAGGCGATCATGTTCTTCGCACTCTCACTGACCGGGAAATTCTCTAAATCAAACTTTTCCACATTCGCACCCCCTAACTAAAATTAAGGGTACCGGTGTCCGGGTACTCCTCGCTTTTCAGAGTGATGTTCTGCATTTTCCCATTCATTGTGAATGTTTCAAAGTCCTCGACTCCTGCGATTGCAGAAATCAACGGTCTTACGTCGTTGTACCTCAGAACTCCTTCGGTTTTCGCCTGTGCATAGACCGCTCTCACGGCTTCCGTAAAGTCTGCCTTAATTTGCTCGATGCCAGTTGTTTCATCGTAGCTGAGTCCTGTAATAACATAATTTACGGCAACCGTTGTGGCTGCCGCACAAGTCAGTTCTGCTGTTCCGGTAGGAAGCAATCTTGCCGACCTGTCGTTCGGAGAAACGATGTAGTTATACACATCCTGCACTAGCTTTGCATTGGCTGGTTTTCCGTTTCCGTCTACCAGCACCAGTTTCACCGTGCCAGGACCATTCCAAGCAGGAATAACTATCGCATCTCCTGCTCCTGCCTGCTTCGCCCATCTCTTATAGTCCGTATCGTTCCCCAGGTAGGTCATACTGTTGTCGTACTCTGCAGCGATCCTGTCGTAAAAATCATCGTCGGTCTCTCTTTCGGTACCACCGCGGATAGGTTCCGGATTGTTAATCTCGGTCACATTCTTATCGGGTACCATCATCAGCACGACCGTATTCGCCGCTACGTTGGAACTTGTGCCTGCCTCAACCGCTGATACCGGTATAAGCACTGATCCTTCGCCTCCAACAACCGCATCCTCTGTGGTTGCATACTCAATCGACGGGCCGGTTTCGGTTGCCGCCGTACAGAATACCGTTCCGGATAAAATCTCGGTTCCTTCTGCAGCTGTGATTTTCAAATAGCCAAAAGCCGGTTCCGCTTCGTGTCTTGTGAGATGCACTTGGCGACCGTGAAGGTCTAACCATTCATCCCAGGCGTATTCCGGAAACGCAATCATCAACGCCCTTACGATATGGAAATTGATGATTTCATCTTTTTCCAGCGCTGCAGGCATCGTCATATCATACGGAAAACCACCCGGCATATCATCGATGTCGTCCGGCAGGTTGTTCATCATTCGCTCGTGAATTTCCTCTGCCGAGTTTCCTTCCAGGAACTCCGGTCTGTTAAATTCCGGCTGCATACTCTCCACCTCCTTTACAAGCTAATCTCTATTTCTTCATCCCAGTTGCTACCCTTTACCTTGAAGGTTACGTGCATCTGATCGCCTTCCCAGGTAAATTGAAAATCCCGGACATTTTCTGCCCGGGGATTTACCATAATTGCATCTGTGATTGTTCTTTCCACCATGGACTCAACAGTTTTTTCATCGTCGTTATCCATGGCACGCTCCATTTCGGTACCGATTGAATCGGGGTACGCCAAACAGCGGTACCGCTCTGTCTGTGCAATCTTAAAACACCAAATGGCGAAGGCTTCTTTGCCGTCGCATTCCTTAATCCGGTGCGCCCCATCTCTCACGAAGTCTCCCAGTTCCGGGTCCCACTTCATACTCCTTTTGTACTGAGTGTCGTACTGGCTGTCCTCCGAGATAAAATCCGGTACCTCAACAACCGGAAATAGTGGCTGTGACATTTGCCTCGCCTCCTTTATGATTTCTCGATCACATCAATTACGACTGCTTCGCTCTGAATCCAGGCAACCAGCACTCGATCTCCCGCTTTCACTGCGGGTATCGTTACACTGTGGCTATGAAGAGGAACACCCGACGGTGCTTTGCCAAGCCAGCTCTGTTCCGAGGTTGAAAGTGTCAATCCTGCAGCCAGTCTGCAGATCGTGTAGTCTCCCTTCGGGATCGGCACCGGGAATGTATTTGTTTTCAGACTTCCGTTCGCCTGGATTTCTCCAAAATCCAAAGTCAACGGAGACTCTGTTTTCTGTGAAGTTCGCTTATCTAACACCTGCGCCAGTTTCGCCGTCCCTGGGTGTCCGTCAAATTGGTCCATCTGTATCACCTGCCTTTAATCAAAAGTTCCGTCGTCAACCCACCCATACACGTTGCTTCCGCTGTCCGTATGGATCAGATGCCAAGGGTGTGCTTTTCCGGAACCGTTCTTAATCGTAATCTTTGCTTTTCCTGCCCTGGCGTTGTAGCCTTTTGAGCCTGGGTAGCTGCTCACATAATGGGTTCCGCCGTGGAAATTCACGATGTCGCCCACATTGTAATCTTTCTTTTTCTCGGAGCTTGCCTTTTCTTTCTTTGGCTCTGCAAGTTCCAAATCCATTGTCATGCTGTAGGTGTCTGCCGTGTGCTGAATGCCTTTCACGTAGTAATACGACTGGGCCAGCTCACTCATTACATACACCAGGTCGCCTTTTCGGACAAATGGAACGTCCGGAGATTGTACTTTAATCTCCTTCTTGATTTTCCCTTCGTCGTCTAAAATTTCCTGTGCTGCAGATTTGGCGTCCGCAAGGCTTTCATCTTTACCTCTCGTATAAATTCTCTGACGGATACCATACTTTGTCTCGCCGTTTACCGTGGCTTCAACGCTGGTTCTTCCATCATCGTCTGCCTGCCCTACAACCTTAACCCTGGTAATCATATCTGCTGTACTTATGCTCTGACTGAACATCTGCGTATTATCTGTCCGGAATACATACACCGTCTTATTGCTTCCTCTCGGAATAACAGATGTCTTGCCCTTCCTGGCCTGCACAAAGCATTGCTCCTCGCCTTTCTTCGCTGCATCATCCAGCAGATTGATGATAATGTCTGACAGATACTTATTATTCTCTACTGTTTTACCGTGTGAAGCATTCGGTCCTTGATATGATCCCTGCGGTATCTCCCAATCATCAAAAATCCCTTCTATCGCCGACTTTGTGCCAGTTCCGGAAGGGAAATATCTGTTGTCCTGGCTCTTCTGCAGCTTGTAAAGCTCGTCGTAGCAGGTGCATTTCAGCGTATGTCCTCCGCTCTTTTCAACCGGATTCCACGTTTCCACGTACCCTCGTGCTACTTCCTCGTCCTGGGAAGCGCCGTCTGTTGCGAATACTCCGACCAGGCACCCCGGCTTGATTATCTTCGACAGATAACCCTTGGATGTCTTATCATTCTTCGCCACAAATGAGGTTCTGACGGATAACTCGCCGTCGTTCTCTTCCCATCCGAGGTTTTCAATGTACTCCTTAATGTTGTACTGGTTCTTGCTTTCGTCCATAACCACGACCCGGTACTGGATTTTCGCCAAATCAATCATAGCGTGCCTCCTATCCCGGGATTGTCAGGACTTCTCCCGGCCATATCCAGTGGCCGTGATCCGAACTGCTCTTTCCGTGTTTCTTTGCTGTGGACTCTATCGTATCCTTGTTTGCGTCGTAAATTTTCGTCCACTTGGTACCGCTTCCCAGTTTCTTTGAGGCGATGCCCCACAGCGTATCTCCGGAGACCACTGTATAATTGCCTCCGCTCGATGATGAACTGGCTCTCGGCTTCGTTTTCCTTACAAACGCCGCAATTTTCAGTTCATTTGTGCTGTAGATTTTCAGCGGTTTCTTCTGCACAAACGTAATGGAATACTCGACATTGCCATACGCCCCAACCGGTCTCGGCTGAAATGAAGAAATCGTAACATCCACGTTTATCCACGTTTCCGTTACGATCAATGTAAGCACTGTCTCATTCAACATATAGTCATTCAGAATTTTTACGCACTCATTTGGACTTTTCCAGGCGTTCGTCTTGACGATTGCCTCATTCTTCTTTGATGCTCCGAAAAATACACCGTCCCACGAAAACTCTGAAACATCCGTCCCCTTAGGTACCTTTACGGTACCCAGGGAGATGATGTCAAAACTTTGGTACTTGGCTGCATATTTGCCCTGCACCTTTTCGGGTAGAGCCGGGAACGTAAACTTTGAACCCTTTTCCACCGGAATTAGTTTAATATCCATTGCCTACGCTCCTTTCGTGCTTGTTACCGGCATATTGGCGAATACTTCGCTTAACTTGTCGGCGATGTTTCCGCCGAGTTCGTCTGCAATTTCGCCTAAGTGCCTTCTGATTACGGCAACAATATCTTCCTCACTCTGACCTTCCTTCGCCTCAATTTGGAAACTTGGACTAACTGCAACATTTACACTGATCGGACCAGTCTGTGGTGTAGAGGTCGGAACCTCTGAACTTACCGGAGCAAATGTTTCTGCTGAGTTGTCCTCATAATTACCTTCTGTGGTTTCGTTATAGCCATAGGATGCGTTTCTTGTCGCCTCAGTGAATAAATTATGGTCTGATACCATATCGCTCAAATTTGAGCCTTCTATACGACCGCCCTCTGCGTGCTTAGAAACGCCGAGTGCTTCGCCTGCCTGCTCGTACAATTCAAGTGCTCTTGTCCTTCGGCTTGGATTTGTCGGGATAACAAACTCGTCCCAACCTTCCTCTGCCAACCATGACAGCTGAGGGCCGCCACCAACTCGACCACCTGCAGCGTGTTTCGCCGGTGTGGATGTCGTTGTCGGAATTGTCGGCAGCGTCAACAGGTTGTACTTCGGTGTTACGTTTACCGTCGGACTGATGCTGAACGGACTTGCCGTTGCTGTATTAAGAGAGGTCTGCAGGCTGGTTCTCAATCCCGCCGAGCCATTGGTAAGACTCGTTGACGCTCCCGTGTTGAGTGATGTTCCGAGATTTGTACCGGCTGTCTGCCACTCTGACTGCAGCGTAGCAAAATACTCGTTCGAGATAGGACCATAATTCTCCATGACCGTTGAAAAATCAAAATCGGCCATCTGATCCTGCATATACTGTTGCATGAATGTGCTGAGTGTCTCTTCACTACCGCTGTTCTCCAGGGCGTTGTGAAGTGCTTCTGAATAGGACGTCTTGACGCTCTCGAAATACTCGCCGTAGTAGTCCGACATCTTCTTTTTCAGATCCTCTGTATTCAAGCCGATTGACTCGCCTTCCGTCGGGCCTGTGATAGACTCCATAAGTTCCGTCCAGTCCTCATTAGTCATTGAATCCCAGTCGATTGCTTCCTTGATTTCCTCTGCAGTCGGTACAGAATCTTTGAAATCCTGCATAATCTTCTCTTTGGTGCCATCCGGTACCGCAAGTGCCGTCTGCAAAATCTGAGTCGCAATGTCCGTCTGACCTGCCGTATCGAGATTGAGCTTGTCTAATCCCATCCAGCTTGCCACATCAGCTGCAGTCCAAGTCTGTACGTCCGGGTGTGCCAGCAACGCATTGTTCAAAGCTGTTTCCAACTTCTCCTTCGTGCTTCCCTCAATCTCCGGCATATAACCTTGAAGTGAGGAGTCCCACGCCTCGGCAATCGTTTCCAGGTTGAACGAAGATACTCTTGCGTTAATCTCATTCAGCTGGGCGTAGTAGCCATCGGTCGCCTCTTTCACGGCCGCATCGTACTCTTCCTGCGTGATAGCTCCGTCTGCCAGCTGCAGGTTCAGATTTGTGAGCGTGAGCGTGAGTGCCTGCTCGTACTGATCCGACGCATTGCTTACCTGCGTCTGCAGCTCTTCCTGCAAAGCATTGAAACTATCCATATCCAGCTCTGCGCCGGAATACTTAATCTTCAATGTGTCAAATTCCGCATCCGTCCTGGCCTGCGAAATCTTTCCTGTGATAGCCGAAATCTGATCCTGCAAGCTCTGAATTTCTGCAGACTCGTCAAGACTGATAACGCTATCCTCTAAGGCAATATCCACTTTTCCGCTGAGTTCTTTTCCCAAGTCGTCCAGCTGTTTCTTCATACTGCCGTAGTAACTGTCGATACCGCTGGTGTCTGCGTCGGTTCCAGTGAGCAGTTTCAAAGCGACTGTCGCCTCGTAATGGTTGTTGTCAATATAGGACTGGCTGTCGCTGATGAAGTTTTCGATTGCACTCTTGTAATCGTCCTTCTGCAGTTCATCCAGTTTCATTCCTAAGCTGACTTTCCAGTTCTCCTTTTTCAAGGTCGATACTGATGATTGCAGGTCGCTAAGTGCCTGCTGTGTGTCGCTGGTTGCTGTTGTGAAGGTGTTCAGTCCGTCCGTCATATCGCCGAATGTAATATCACTTGCAATACTCTTGACCTCTTCCAGGGATAACTTAATCTTTCCGAAAGCATTCTTTGCCACGTTTTCGCACTCTTCCTGGAACATAGCTGAAAACTGCTCCGCAGAAACCTCGCTATCGTTCATAGCGTCCTGCAGAGCCTTATTCTGAAATCGTACATCTTCGATTGACAAACCGGTTGCCTGGAAAATCTTCTGAGCTTTCTCGGCTTCCTTCTGCATTTCTTCGACATTATCCTGGTACTCTTCTTTGACCTTATTGCCCTTGATCCATCCTGCGATACCTCCGACACCGGCACCGATTAAAGCACCGACCGCTGTACCAAGACCAGGAATTACAGAACCAAGTGCTGCACCTGCCGCCGCACCAGCTGCTACGCCGCCTGCTTTCCAAGCGGCTGAACCACCGTAAGCGGCTTTCTCGTCCTTATTGTCGGACTTGATAGATTTATACAAATCCATTGCACTACTTACGAGCGTTGCACCACCGGCAATCGCTCCTGCTCCTGCACCCATTCCGACTGCAGATAAAGCTCCTGCGCTTAGTGATGCTCCCCCGGCCAGGTTTCCTGCTCCGAGGTTGATTGCCAGCATTGCCGACTTTCCGAGAAGTCCGGTACCCATTGCAGACGAACCAAGCATTGCTGCCCCAAGTCCCATCTCTCCGGTTCCCGAACCTAATACTGTCTTTCCTGCTTTTCCCAGGCTGATTGCTCCCTTGCCAAGACTGATAAACGGACTGGCAATCTTACCGAGCAATACCGCTGAGAATACAGACGACAAATCTGCAGACTTACCGCCCGGAAGCAGTTTGCCCGCATTTGATACCAAATTACCGAGTCCGTCCATCAACTTCGCAGATACGGCATCGAAATCAAATCCCTCTGAGAAGCCTTTGGCGAACGACGCTCCGATACTGGTTCCCTCGTCGAATGTTTCCGAGATGTCAATACCGAGCATTGTCATAACGCCGATCTTAATTCCGCTGCCGATGCCTTTTCCGATGTCTCCGGCGAAATCAGCAAATTTTGCTTTTCCTTTGGTGTCCCACCACTCCTTGAACGGATCAGCAATAAATTCATCCCAGCTCAGTTTCACCTTGCCGAGGAAATCTGCGTTTTTCCATTCTTCCGACTCTGTTAAGTCGTGGAATTTCTTCTTCATGCGGTCCACCTTTGTATCTACCCAGTCCATCATTTCATCAAGACCGGATTCAACCGCTGGCATCTGATCGGTAAGCCAGTCTGCCAGGCTTCTCACGTATGGAGATAGTCTCTCGCCAAATGAGATTTTCGCTCCGTCTACTGCGCTCTGCAGTAACGTGATAGAACCCTGCAGGTTATCCATCATCGTTTCAGACATATTCGCTGCCGCTCCGTCTGCATTGTTGATGGCGTCTGCCAACTTGTTATAGTCCTCTTCTGAGGCATTCAAGATAGCAAGCAAACCTTTCTGTGCCTGTGTTCCTGCGATTGTATTTGCCAGGTTTGACTTCTGCTCAGCCGTCATACCTGCCGTAGCCGTCCTTAACTCACCCATCACATCGGATAAATCCCTGGCTTGTCCGTTGGAATCAAAAAAGCTGATGCCTAAGTCTTTCATAGCATCAGCCGCTCCGTTGGTGTTCGTCGATAATCTCGTGAATATTGAGTTGAGTGCCGTACCGGCCATTGTTCCCTTAATTCCAGTATTTGCCATTAAGCCTGTCATAAGGGCAACATCTTCTATGGAGTAACTGAGCGATCCTGCCATAGAGCCTGCATATTTGAAAGTCTCGCCCATTCCGGAGACTGTCGTGTTCGCATTTGATGCAGCCGCCGCCAAAACATCTGAGAAGTGTCCGGCATCACCGGCTTTCATATTGAACGCCGTGAGCGCATCCGTAACAATATCGGATGTCGTTGCCAAATCTTCTCCGGAAGCTGCTGCCAAGCTGAGAATACCTTCGATACCATTCAGCATATCGTCGGTTTTCCATCCAGCCATCGCCATGTAATTAAACGCCTGCGCCGACTCTTCGGCTGTGAATTTCGTGGTTGCTCCCATTTCCTTCGCCTTATTCGTCAGTTTGACAAGCTCTGTGCTGGTGGCTCCGCTTATAGCCTGGACCTGTGACATTGCGGCCTCGAAGTCCTTGTATGTCTCTATCGTGTCTTTCAGACCGATACTGACTCCCAGGACCGCTCCGACTTGGAAAATCGGATTTTTCAACAGGTTTATGATCCCTCGAACCGGGGAGGTTATGAGGTCAATCGCTCGCATTGTAACGCTCCACGTTTTCCCTGCAAAACTCCTTAACCCATTACCCAGCGTAGAGAGTACCGGACTGATTCGTTCCTTCGCTTCAAGCAGGACTTCGTACTTTTCTTTCGCCCAGCTTGCCAGGCTCTTTTCGGTTTTCTGAGCTTGCTTGTCAAACTTGGAAACTGTGTCGCTCGCTTTCTTGGCTGAACTATTCGCACTATTGGCCGCTCGTTCCATTTTCTCGAATTTCTTCGTAGCATTGGAGACTCCCGGATCGGTATTATCGACCGTCTCAATAGGAATTTCGATTCTAAGTGTTTCCGCCACCGTCATTACCTCCTTTCTGTGATTCTAGGGTTATCCGCATAGACGCAAGCATGAACGCCTGCACGCCTTTCGGTTTCTCGTAAAATTCATCGGGGGTTATTCCTGTCTTTTGGAATATGTGATGCAACAAGCACATCTTGCCCCCGGCTTCAATTAGTTTTTTGCTACTTCCTCAATGTTGCTCTCGTAGCCGCTGAGGGTGTCGATCGCATCAATAATACGGTCTTTCTCGCCCGCTTTAAGGGTGTACTCGATTACATCCAGGCCGGACATAATCTGAAATCCTTTGCTTTCAAGTGCCTGCCATACCTTCTTGTTGTCCCATAACTTCTCTCTATCCTCTGCGATAGTCGCCTTGTGGATGATTGCTGACTGGTACTTGATACGGTCTGTGTCCTCCGGCATCTTGATACCGAGCTGCTTATTACGAACATACTTCGTAAATTTCTTACGGCACTTGTCGTACTCCTCTGAGCCGAGAGGTCTGATAGAGAATGCAAAAGCGAGCTTGCCGTTTCTGACAATCTCAATTCTCTGTGTTTCCTCTTCATCGGAAGCGAAATCTGCAGCCGCAATCAGACCTGCGATGAAGTCCTCCTCATTCGCTCTGATTACCTGCTTTGTTTCCTCTTCGTTTGTCTCCACTGTACTTACTGCAGGCTGAGTATTCTCCTCAGCTGTTGCCTCGCCTACTGTTACGCCTTTTACAAATTCTTTAGCCATTTGAATGTCCTCCAATTCTTTTTGATTAAATAAAGGGGAACCGCTCCGGCTCCCCTACTGGTTTCGTATGTGGTACTCCTTATCTGTCTACGCCGAGTAACGACTGTAACTTAGGCGGTCTGTTGACAAAGAAGTTCCAGTTTCTCTTGATAACATCGCCGACAGTGACATTCTGAATGTCAATCTGTCCGGAAGGAATACACTCCTTGTAAACCACACGCTCCTCAGAACCATTACGTCCGAGAAGTGAACCCTGGAAGTTCCAGTGCGGCGGGTTCTGAGTCTCTAATGCCTCCATGACCTCTACAAAGAACTGGTCGTCCTCTACTACGATCTGAGACATCGTGAGGTTGACAGCAAATGTGTTGGCTGTCTCATGTTCCTGTGCATCTCCAAGCACACTGTACTTAGCATTGTTGTAGTTCACGTTGGAAGTGAACGTATCAACGGTCGCAAGTAAAACGCCGTCCTCGCTGTAGAACGCTCCGTCCTTACCGGTACGTGCGTGTCTTGAATCACCGGCGGCTCTCTCGTTTCTAATCATCGCTTTTTACCTCCTTCTACTCATTGGTGCTGAAACGGAAAATAAAGCTGAGGTAGATATGCTCCATAGAATCCTTGTCGATCACATCGATGTCGAACCATGCGGAGTCTCCGTCTGCTGTGTAAGCAGAACTCTCGCTTACTGTGCAGGCTACCAGCTTGCCTTCCTCTCTCATTGCATCACCGACTGCCTGCAGCTGAGAAATTACAGTTGCTCGACCGTTGGTATCATTGTCTACCTTGCCTACCAGGTTGTCAGAGGTGGTATTGATACGTCTGATAAGCTCGAAACGAGTCTTAACACGGCGAATCTTTTTCCAGCCATCGTCCTGGTTGTCCTTCGGCGTAATGAGGGTATTGATTGCATTATCAATCCACACCTGCTTAGCCTTGTTATAGCTGAGTACCAGGCAACCTTTCTTCTCTGCAGCAATCATTTCAGTGTTTGTCAGCTTTTCCTTGATCTCGGAGAAGCCGCTGACTACTGTATGAGTGAGCGAAGAGTTTGCCGCTACTGCGCCGATCATACCAGCAATACGTGCTGCAGTCTGATAACCGTCGATCTCCGTACCCTGCTCATTCACATGGGCATTGAGAACGTAGTGCATCTTCTCGTCATTGAATGAAGCGGCGTGTGCTTCCCTTGTTTCCAGGTCTACCGTGTGTTTCTCAGCAACGACCGCCTGTGTAAGAGATGCCGCATCAAAAATACGATTGATGAAGCTCTGCAGAAGCAGATGTACCGAAGTGTCCTCGGTATCGACACAGATTGTGTTAAACTCATACGCCTCTACCTGCTTAAACGCATTGGAGTAGTCCCCATTCGTTACCTGCGGATCAGTTCCCTTTGTAAACTGGGACTGAGACACGTTCTGTAATGTTACGGTGCCGGACTTGATAACCTCTGCCTTGAAATTCTTGGAAGATGCCAGTGCATCCACAAGGGCATTAGCTTCGTCTGTTCCGGCGGCAAATTCCACCTTCTCAAACTCTGTTGTACCGGCATAAAAAATGCACTCTTTGAGAGTGCTGTCTGAGAGCTTTTCACGGACTGTTACTACAAAGTCCTTTGCTCCGGGATATTTTGCTGTGATGCTTACTGCATCTGTGCTTTCGCTGTCCTGCAACTTGATACTGCCCTGAGTGCCGCCGTTACCGACTCTGCAGGCGATGATCGTCTTTGCGCCACCGGCGATTGCCTCTTTCATTGCGTCCGTAGTAAGTGCGGTACCGAATGTTCCTTCGTAGCCATCCTCTGCAGATAACTCGATTGCCTCGTTGAGAGGACCGAAATCTGCACGGAAGATTACTGCGGTAACGCCATTCATAACGCCAGCAGCGGCATTCCCGCCTTTCTTCTGAATGTTGAAATAGGTACCAGGACGCACCTTAGTTTCGCCTAAAATGAATGTTCCTGCCATTTCTACTTAACCTCCTTCTGTAAGAACTTGCTTACAATTTCCTTTGCCTCTGATACTGTGTACTCGGCTTTGCCGTCAGTTTTCAGAGCGGCTACAACGCATTCCTGCATTGTGCCAAATACGCTTCTTGCGTTGCCTGCAAGCTCGCTTACTGTGTAAACGGACTCTGCAGGGGCCTTTTTCTCCGGCTTCTTTTCTGCCTTTGTTTCAGCAGGTGCCGGAGTTGCTGTTTCCTTAGCCATGCTTTACCTCCTTAACTGTAATTTCCATGAGCTGCCATAAGCACGTGAGGCTTAGCCTTGTACCTAAGCAATCCATAGTGACCTGTGATGAATACCTGGCCTTCCTTCAAGTAGTCAGATTTGTAATTCACCTGCAGTCTTTTGATGAACATAGGCGAATAATCCAGCATAATTACCTCTCCGTCGAGTGACAAATGGTTGGCAATATCTGCGGCCATCTTCAATCTCACTGTGCTTTCCGGGCACAAAACATGGACGGCAATTCTACCGTCCATCCAAGCTACTGTATTCGTTTCTTCCTGCTTCTCAGATGAAATCAGTCTGCAGTAAACCACCGGCTGATCCGCTGAGGCTTCGGTTATCTCCTCCATCCGGTCATATCCCATAACCAGGCATTCCGGGTACAACTCCTTGATATACTTATCAACCGCCATTACCGGGTCCGGATCGGACGTCTCCATAGACGGATATTCCAGGATGTCAAATCTGACTTCACAGCCGATTACAACACCGGCTTTTCCTGCATCCTCGCCCATAGTAAACGCATCCGTTCTCGCCCAAGTAAAGCAATACGGTGTACCGCCTTCCGGAAGAAGGATCACATCACGCAGGCATTCCTTCACGATAGGTGCTATGTCCTCCGGGAATATATCTGCCGTATTCTGACAGAATATCGATACCGAAAGACTACCGGCGCTGTTTCGTTCTTCGTTTGCCTGCAGGTCATAGTTGTAAGTTACCATAGGGTACTGCGTTTCACCGCCCCACCCTTCCTGTTCGTCGCCCGGCGCTTCCGGACTAAAAACAGCAGGCACACCGTTGTAGGTCGTAAGCCTCTCTGCAAGTGCTGCCGTACTGACGAACCTTTTCTGAATCAGTTCTTCCAGCTTCACTCTGTCGCTCCTTCCTCAGTGTCCTGCTCTTCGATGCCGTAGGTCTTGACCTCCGACATATCATGTGAATATCGGATTTCCCACTGACCGTCTACTGCTTCGTCAATGGGAATCCGGAAGTGATTAGTTACATTGCCGATACCCGGATGATACTGGACGATCAGCTCCTTCTCGGTGGCTGATGTTACAAATCCGGCTTTACCTTCCGGCCATGTGCGATGCTTGCCATAGACCAAATCGCCCCTGGCAATCTCGCTCAAATCGAAGGTTGCTATCGGCTGTTCTACTACCAGTGCCATATATCATGCCTCCTTAGCCATACGGCTCCTTGTAAATTTTCTCAATTTCCGGGGTTGCCTTCTCCTTGATCTTGTCTACGAATGGTCTTGCTGCCATTTTCTTCGTTCCGTTTTCAAGGTAGCCAGCATACTTCTCTTGGCTTTCCAGCTCTGCAATGATTTGGACTCCGCCACCAGCGGTACTGCCTTCGCTCTTTACCTGGCCATTCCAGTGCATACGGAGATTTCCTGTACGTCTTGCCGGTGGTTCTCCTGGTGCCGAAGCTGTGTAGGTCGCTTTGCTGTGCGGCTTGCGATATGTTCGCCCGCTTCTCTGACCTTTTAGCACTTCCAGTTCTGCGTTTCTCATAGCATTCACTGCCCTAACGCCCCTGGCTACGACTTGTCGGTTGATTTTGGCTACCTGTCCTTTGACTGTTGCCCTTATGGCACTTCCTGCACTCCCTGCTTTTCCATCGTTCCACAGCTTCACTTGACATCCTTCCTTTCCTCGGCGTAGTAGATTGTGGATATACCCAAGCTACCCACCTCGTCCAGGTCGATAATGTAAAACGTGCGATTTCCGAGTATGAGTTTATCGGACTTCTTTGCCTCCGGACTGCCTGCCTGCACAATCGTATGGGTGCAAACACGGTCTCTCGTTGAATGAGATTCCTTCTGTTCCTTTGTGGACTCAGCAAGACACCCTCTGATGATCTTTGAGCCGTCTCCCTTTGGTGCGTTTGCTACCCTTCCGCTCGCTGTTACAACCTGCGTATTTGACTCGACAACAAAATCCTTGAATAGGTTTCCCGGCCTTAAATACATAAATCTCGCATTTATCATCCGTTCCACACCCTCTCGTTTTCGTGCATTCCGGTATGGAAGTAAGGCGGACCATCTACCCCATTTCCGAACCGTGGCACTGACACTGATTCTGCCTGGACCTCTTTTTTCAGCTTGTCGTAATCTTCTTTCCAAAGTTTCGCCCTGCCATTCATATCCAGGCTGAGAGGACCGGTCTTTGTGTTGACCTCATACGCAAAACGACGGCACAAACTTTCAAGAAGCATCAGCTTCGCACGCTTCCACTTATTCGGGTATGCGTCGATTGCTGCTTGTATCTCCTCGTCGGTCAATGCCGTCGTATCTGCCAGGCCCTCTACCATCGTGTCTCCAAGTTCAAACCTCATACGGTCTTTGCCAAACTCCGTGATGTTTCCCGGCTCATATGTGTATGCACCTTTTGACATTAGGTATCAGCTCCCTCCGTAATGCTGTCTGTGGTTGCGTTACCGCCTACGGATTCGTTTGAATTGCCGTCAGCGGAGAATAAAGTGTCGTGCTGTTTCTGAGCTGCTTTCTTGACCGTAGCGCGTGTGTCTAAGGCGTGAAGCAAAATCAGAACGCTGTCGGACTGTACGTTGGCTACTGCCTTTGCACCATCGTCCGCATTCATCTGCAGTACATCGACCACAGACTGAATATCCTCTGCACTGCAGGAAACCGCCGTCACATTGTCACCCTCGCCCTTGACTGTCACGGTAAAACCGGCATTGTCGGAGTCGAACGGTTTAAGCTCTGCGACTGCGGACTGGATCATCTCGTCCACCTGCTCCTGCGTAAATCCTTTGCTTGCATTGGCGACTGCATCGGCCATCATCTTGTCTACCTGCTCCTGCGAATAAAGGGCACCGGACTGTTCCGGTACCCCTGCTTCGTCATTTGCGATTGAGATTACGCCGAGTTTTTCTTCCCTCTCGACATTTAACACAATGTCTGCCGGGATTTCATCCCCTGCGAAGAATTTTCTGCCGCCATAACTGCAGCGTTTCTTTGCAATCAATTTCATGGCGAACCTCCTTATACAGCGTCGCAACCGAAGAATGCGAGATCATCTGCGGTTTTCTTCATGTCGTATGCCATAAGACCCTCAACGAGCTCTGAATGCGTTCCCGGTGCGCCAGGATAATTCAGAATCGGAAGCAAAATTCCATTCTCCAGCATATCCCATGTGAAGATGTAACCTGCAGAAGGCTCCTCGACGGAAGGTGTGTCTGTCGCATATGCTAACAGGAATGAGTTCGGATCCCCGATATATCCCATATCTGCATTCTGTCCTAATCCAGCTTTGTTCTGAACGGTTCTGTCGAGGACAATTCTGTCAATTTCAAAGAGCTGTGCCAGTACGTTAAGATTTACTTTTGCCGGGTTAGGAGTAGAACCGCCGTATTTTACCCTCTCGAGGATTGCCGGGTGCTCTTTTAACGCATTGTAGACGTTTACACCCAATCCAAGTCTGTTAGGGGTGCGGCCGGTTTCCTCATTGATCTCAGTCATTTTGTTCTGGAAGAAAGCGATCGGGTCACTGTTACCGTTGCTGAACTTGATAAACTGTCCGGATGTAACAGACACGGAATCTGTGCCTGTTGCCTCGTTTTTCCATACTCCTTTGCGCATGAATGATTTTGAAAACTCTGCATCCTGGTGGATGTTTGCCTGTGTTGCAATCACCTTGGTTCTCTGCTGGCGCGGGTCTTTGGTGTGAGGTCCCTGTCTGCGGTTAAGGTCTGTCTGACGGATATTATCAATACCCATCATCATCTGATCTACGTGGCAGGCATAGTTCTCTGTATGCTCTGAGATTACTGCCGGGTCAACTGAACCGTATGCCGGTTTTCTATTCCAGTTATCACGTAACAAATCCTCTTTATCAAATACATAGTAATTGTCAGAGGACAGCTGCACCGGGCAAACAGGAAACATATTCTTTGCGAAAGATGTTGTTTCCTGCTGATAGTAAGCCAGCGCCATTGTTGAAAGCGCTGTGTGCGGTCTAAATGCACCCTTTGCAATTTCTGCCTGGATGCTTTTTGTTGTTCTTTTCATTTACCATTTCCTCCTTCTTTATTTTGCGGCATTCTTCTGATACTTGGAAATCTGAACTCTAACATAGTCATTCTCAGCTGCATTGCTGAGCGCCACACCGATCACATAATCTCCGTCAGCTGCCTTTGTTGCTTTTCCTGCGGTTGCAGTTACCTCTTCGCCCTTCTTGATGGCTCCGCCAGCAAGAATGTAGCCGATGTCCTTAATCTGAACATCTACCTGGTCGCCCTTTGCAACCTTTCCGGACTCTGCTCCGGAGATGTCGTTATAGCCTGCCTCAATAATTGCAATGCCTACGATAGGTGCTGTGCCGTCTGTTGCTACGACTACATCTCCATTCTCGTCATATTTGAGAATGAGGTTTCTCACATCGTCGATAGCAGCACCGGCCTGCTCTGCGATTGTCACAGACTGGTTAATCTGTGAGCCGTTGAAGTTTCTCTTTGCCATGGCCTTTTCCTCCTTCCTTAAAATCCTTCCTCAGCGTCGTATGCGTCCATAAGGTCCGGGTTATCTTCCCAAGCCTTAGCCAGCGCATCCGTATAGCTCATGGAAGGTTCTTTCTGCATATAGCTCTTGGCGATACCTTCGATCTTGCCCTCTGCATCACTTACGTGCACAGAGCCGTGGCCGGACTTGCCTACCTCGGAAAAAACGCCGGACTTGTTGACCGCTTCCACGGTGGCATCAAGAACGGCGATCATATCGTTGTATGCAGTTCCACCGGTAGCTCTGAGAGATTTGAGCATAGGTACAAGCTCCTCTTTCTTCTTGCCGATGATTTCATACTTGCCTGCTACGGCTTCAAGTTCTCTGTTCTCAGCATCCTCACGGAACTTTCTGAGTGCTTCGATTTCTGCCTTAACAGCAGGATTGAGGCCCTTGTAGATGTCCTCACCATCTGCAGGTGTTTCCTGGTTCTGCTCAGGCTTCTCAACAGACTTTGTTACCGCAGGTTTTCCCTCCGGAGTCTGCTCTGTCTGAGCCGGGTCGTCTGCCACGCCGTATCTCTTCTCAATATCTTCGAGAATGAGAAGCTCAGCCTGGGTCATTTTGCTCTTGTCGATCTTCATATCTTCGTTGTCTCCTTTCGACTGTTTCTTTTTGCCCTGGTCCTTTTTGTCCTCTGTGTCTACCTCCGGATCGTCTCCTTCTCCGGCAGGCTTACCGGCGGCGGTCTGTGCCTTCTCGATGTTGTCATTCAGCCTTGCGGCCGCAGACTTCATCATTGCCAGGTCGCTCTCCGTCACCTCTTCACTCTTTACGATGTTGATTACCTTGCCGCCGGACCAGTTGCTAATCGCTTCCTTCACTACTGCAGTGAACTCGTCAAGGCTCTCATTCATCGCTGTTGCTGCGCCGGTGCTATCCAGCTCCTCGTCATTCAGAATCGAACAGAGGCTTGCCTGCAGTGCGTAGCATATATCCCAAATTTCATCAGCAATCTTTCTGTTCTTGATTTCATTGAAACGCTCGTTGAAACTAACAGAGTTGCCTTTCAGAACTTCCTCTACTGCACTGTCGATCTCTTCCTGGTTCATGCCGGCCTTTTTGCCGATGAAACCGAACAATCGGCTGACAAAACCATTCTTATCGCCATTCTCTCCTGTGGACTGCCCCTTTTCACTTTTGCTCTTTGTCAGCTTAATGTGAGCATCCGGATTTGCACCTTCATCTACAAAATCAACCTTGCTGATTCTGAGATTTTTTAACTTTGTTGCCACTTTGCTTCCTCCTTTCCGCAAGATTTGTATATTAAAAAAGGCACCTTTGCGGTGCCTCTCCTAATAACGGAATAATTTGAACTACCTATGCCCTTATTACACTCTCGTATGTGGAATTATAAGGTTGAGGCTGCTGAAAAACTCAATACGCCCCATTTCTACAAGGTGTTTTCATCTTCTACTTCGATTCTCTCGGCTTCTCCTTCGATTGAGAACATCGGATATGTGCCATCCTTAACCTTTTCCCATACATCCTCGTCGGTTACTTTGAAGCCGATCCACCAACCAATCGGAAGGGTTCCTGCCGGGATTCCCATTGCCTGCATTTTCTCTTCCGTGAATACCACGGATTCAACCAGGACTGCAGCACCGCCTCTTTCGTGCATTTCTCCGCCTTCACGATAGAGCAACACGTATTGATATGCTGCGTTTTCCAGTTCTTCCGGTTCGATGATGTCCTCCTGCCAGTCCTCAATTTCTTCTCCGTCAGCACGGATAGCAACATTCGCCCAGCCAAATGCCAGGTGCTTGTCGTCGTCGGACTTGGCAATCTTAAACCTGCCTTTAATCACATTGCTGGCAAGCTCTTTCTTCTGCGGTTCTGCAGACTTCTTGATGAAATCAGAGAACTTCTTCACTTTCTCACTTCCTTCCTCTCGGTGCAGCCACTTCGATATACTCGATAGCACAGGCGCATCTCGGGTGTGCAGGCGGTAACATATGTTGCCCTGCAAACAGGGACTTCCCTTTGAAATCAAAGTCGGAGTCCATATCTACCTCGGTACCTTCCAGCGCATTGCAGATGTCGCACACCGAATCGTCTCCGGATGTACTCCACCGCTTTACCATTGTTCCAAGGTACCCTTCGCCCTGTGCCTGGCGTATGCCTTCATCAGCTCCACGGTTATAAGCAAAAGCACCCTCAGTCTGAGCGATTGTGAATGCCCTGGCTCTGTGCTGTTTCTCTGCATATTTCTGAGAAGCGTCCAATGCCTTCCGGCGGATGCTCTCAATCTTCATTCTCGGATGCTCTTTTCGCATTGTAGCCACGATATTGTCATAATACCGGGCATTTGCCTTTGCATCGCCCTCTGTCAGACCGATACACGGGCGAATGAGCCTTGCCAGTTCATCTACTGTGTGGCTCTCTCTCATTTTCTTTTCCAGGAGTGCCGCTATTGCGTCCTTCTGTTCTTCTGTGCATCGGGTAACAAACTCAGCTCCTCTTTCACTGATCCAGTCAAGAACGCCAGGTGTCTGAGTGTTAAACTCAAAAGCGAGACCGTCCAGGATTGGTTGCCCGGTTGGTCCCGCCGCTATTGCCTGCGTCCACATTGACTGCAATCTCTCGGCAACAAGCACTGAGTAATCCTGTTGCCAAGCCTCTAACGTCTCTTTGCTGAGGCTTCCGTCCGCTACTGCCTTTCGGAGTTCCTGGTACGTGATGGCGTCTTGCTGATCCTGCCAAAACCCGCATAGGATTTCAACCGGTTCGTCACATTCACTCTGCAGGTACTCTTCAAGTCTGCGTAGGACTTCTTGACTGCCCGGTGTCTTTGCCTTGCGTATTCGCTTTGGCCGTATGAACCTTATTGCCATTTGTACCGCTCCTTCCTAATCGCCTTTTAGCGGCTTCTACCACATTGTCGGGTATTTCTTCGCCTTCGTCGTTTCCATCGCTTCCTGCGGCTGTCTCAGGTTCCGGTGGCTGGTTCTGCTCTGCCTGTTGCTTACGTCGCTGGTCTATCGTCCTGTCGTCCGTTGTTCTCTCCGGCAGGTGTCCGACCTGGCGAATGTAATCTTCCAGTCCGTCGTCCGGTACCAGGATTCCGATGCCGGTCATATCCTTGATGAATGCCGCAACCTTCGTTACGTCCACATCTGCAATGTCGCCGTGGGACATCTTTGGGTACTCCGTGATGCCTGCAAAATGTTCACCGTTAATATCGATCAACGGCGGGATGCCCTGGCTGTTGAATGTCTCGCAGATCATGTCTAGGAATGCACCGATTGCCATAGCGAACAACTCCGTCTTATCGGAGCTCAACGCCCAGGAACCGGTCTCTGAATGCCCTAAGAAAATAAAATCCGCCAGTACCGTCATTGCAATTCGGGTATCGTAGCGGTTGATGATCGCATTCGTGTCAAACTGTCGGGTGCCGCCGGAACTTAACAGTTCCAACTCATATCCTGCCGGAAGTACCACGCCTTCCATCTCGTCTCGACGGATGCTCTTTACCATATTTTCCAGCGCAATTCGTGTCTGCTTGTTGTCCTCAATATCATCGTTCCAAAGGTCTAACCCTTCCGGTCCGTGCATTACCGGGAGTCCTGCAAGGTCTCTTTCAATGCCGATTCCTTCAATCTCCTGGATTCTTCTCTTGAAGTACCAGGATCGGTAAGCATTTCTCAAAATGCTTCGTCCTTCCGGGTTGTTCTTCCTGCTCTTTGTACGGAACAGCAAAGCCTTACTCATTGGTATCGTGTAGGTACCAAAGTCCGGAGGCGGCATCTGAGTCATTCCCAGCAGATTGTCCTCGTTGTCGTATTCCCATCGGTAGAGCGTTTCCTGCGCTCTGATAGGCAATTTCTTCCATCCAATCAAGCCATCCGTGTACTTACTCTTCGTGGTTGGGTTCTTCGTATTTCCCATGCGGCGCTTATACACGATCTCGTGGAAGCTCCAACCGTAAGTGAGGAAAGATAAGATTTCCGAAATTGTGTCCGTCCAGGTGTCCTGCATATCGTGCATACAGCTTTCTACGAACTCTGCAGCCTCTTTGTCCTTTGCGGTATCGCCTCCCGGCTCTACATTCCAGTCGCACTGTCTTACCAGCATCTCGATAGCGAAGAGGATCGCACCTACCACATCGTCATTCTCTGACATTTCACGGTAGACCTCTATTCCTCGTGT